>ERZ795056.1-NODE-1-length-540504-cov-11.332196_pt1 | contig 540504 bp, 442 predicted proteins | sample MGYA00375140_ERZ795056 | MGnify/ENA primary metagenome ERZ795056 (study PRJEB30185, sample SAMN05720227) | activated sludge metagenome | isolation source: Anaerobic digester | place: USA | collected 2015-03-09 ...
ATTATTTTTCTATACTTATACTATCTCCCTTTTAAAATTTTCGGGGGTAGCCTGCTAAAAAACGATTATTGGTTACCTTGCCTATCAGGTAACGCATTTTTTCGCCAGCTATTGCCTGCATACCATCCGACATCTGTTTCATGCCAATCAGAAACAGACCCAACCCCCCCAAAACTTTAATTACTATTTGACTTATCAGATCAAATCCCACTTGTTCTCCTGTTTTTCTTTATCTTTTCCATTGTGGTAATTGCTCTGCTTTCTATCTATATAGGGGATTTTTGATAGTTTTTGTTTTCAGTTCTCATTATTGATTAATACTGTTTTTTTTGATTTTTAAATTTTGACGACCGATGAGAAAAGTACAACATTTTTGCCTTAATGACAATAATAATTTCCGGGCGTCTCATTTTTCCGATCTTTTGTTTTGGTTACCGAATGATTGTAGATAATATATTGGATGTTGTTTTCTAAAAAATTTACCTGGCGCATCGGTAATGAATATTATTATTTATCAGTAAGCCGGATATTTTCGATAACCAAAGACCACTTCAAGTAATGAATAGAGTGCATTATTCATTACCGTCCTGGCTATCATTCTTTCGAATTTGCACCCGGCGGATTTTACCACTGATAGTTTTTGGTAACGCATCGACAAATTCGATTATACGCGGATATTTATATGGAGCTGTAGTATGCTTCACATGTTCCTGTAGTTCATGGATCATATCCTCGCCAGGGGTGTAATTTTTAGTTAAAATAATCGTCGCTTTTACAACCTGGCCGCGTACCGGGTCCGGGGCGGCTGTTACCGCGCATTCTAGTACTGCCGGGTGTTCAAGCAAAATGCTTTCTACTTCGAAAGGCCCAATTCTGTAACCGGAGCTCTTGATCACATCGTCGGCGCGGCCAACGAACCAGTAATAGCCGTCTTCATCGCGCCAGGCGTTATCTCCGGTGTAGTAGATATTGTTATCCCAGCAATGTTTGGTCAATTCGGCGTCACGATAATAGCCCTGAAACATTCCGGCCGGTGTACGTTTCCCGGTACGGATAACAATTTGTCCTTCTTCACCAACCGGGCAGGACTCGCCGTTTTCATCAAGTAAATCTATATCATATCCCGGTGAGGGTTTGCCCATTGAACCGGGTCTGGGTTCCATCCATGGGAAGTTTCCAATTGCCACAGTCATTTCCGTTTGCCCGTAACCCTCCATTAATTTAATACCGGTAGCTTTTAACCATTGATGGTATACTTCGGGATTCAGGGGTTCACCGGCGATAACACAATATTGTAAATGCTGAAAATTATAACTGCTCAAGTCTTCTTTAATAAAGAACCGAAAAATAGTAGGCGGGGCGCAAAATGTAGTAATTTTATATTTTTCGATTACCCGCAACATTTGTTTGGCATTAAATTTTTCATAATCATAAACAAATACGGCGCTGCCTCCCAGCCATTGGCCATAAATTTTACCCCACACTGCTTTTGCCCAGCCCGTATCGGCCACTGTTAAATGCAGACCGTTATTACGGACATTTTGCCAGTAGGATGCGGTAATTATGTGCCCTAGCGGATAAACATGGTTATGCATGACCATTTTCGGCATTCCGGTGGTGCCGGAAGTAAAATAAATCAACAGGGGATCATCATTACAGGTTGCTTGTTCGCCTGTGGGCCGTTCAAAAGTATCAGGAGCATTAACAAATTCCTGGTTAAAATCAATCCATCCTTCACGGCTGCCACCGACAATCATTTTATTTTGCAGGGAGGGAGAACCGGTCATGGCGGCATCGACGCTTTTCAGTAAAAGTTCATCATTCACGGTGACAATGAGTTTAATATCCGCTGCATTGTTGCGGTAGATGATATCTTTGGTAGTCAACAGGTGGGTAGCCGGAATACTCACTGCACCGATTTTGTGCAGCGCCAGAAAGCAAAACCAAAATTCAAAGCGGCGCTTTAACATCAGCATAACCGGGTCGCCTTTACGGATCCCAATTTTTTTAAATATATGGACAGCCTTGTTGCTGCCGGCAACGAGTTGTTGAAATGTAAAAGTCGCTTCATTGCCATTTTCATCACACCATACCAGGGCAATCTTTTGCGGTTCTTTTTTAGCTATTTCATCTACCACATCAAAGGCAAAATTAAAATTAGTTGGAACATTGATGTGCAAATTCTTATAAAAATCCTCATACGAATCGAATTTTTGCCGGGTCAAATATTTTTCGAGCATTTTAGTCCCTCTGTTGTCAAGTCAATATCACAAGTAATTTAGCAGGTTTATTATCCAGCGCTTTGAGGCTGTGTTGATAATTGGAATCAAATATCAGGGAATCACCTTCGGTTAATACCAGTTCATGCCCGTTAATTGTAACCTGCAGTTTTCCCTCCAGTACATAATGGAATTCCTGACCGTCGTGAGAATTTTGTTCCGGCTCGGTTTTGGACGGATCTACACAAACCCAGAAAGGTTCAATTTTTTTGTTTTGAAAATGAAAGCCAAGGCTTTGGTATGCATACGGTTTTTTTCGTTCCACCGGTACACCGTTACCTTTACGTACCAGTGAATAAACATGCAGGTGCGGATTTTGACCGGTTAACAACGTTGTCAGTTCCACACCAAAATGATGTGATACTTTGAGCAGAAAACCTGCAGGAATATCAACATCACCGGACTCAAAAGCCAGATACTCATCTGGTGAGACTTCCAGTTTTTTTGCTAGACTGGCTGCCGAAAGCCCCGAAATTTCGCGCAGGTCCAGAATGCGCAGTGCTATTTGCCGGGTTTGTTCTGACATTAGTATTCTCCTTTGATTTTTATGGACATCAGCAATATGTTTAACGCAAGTAAAGTTCTTGGCCGATGATTTTTTCCTGCTGGCGCTATAATTTCTCGATCTGATTGATCAAAATTTAAATTTATCAAGTAATCACGCCAATTCAACCTTTAGCGCCTGAACCATTGGCACATAACATTTCCACAACGCCGGTTTGGTTTTTCAAACCCCAGGACATGCGCCAACAGGGGGTTTGTTCCTGAAATACGTTATTATTGCGAAAATAGCTTACAGCCGGTTGATTAATTTCAAGAACGCCAATTCGCAGGATGTGATCGCCGGTGTAAGCGGCAAGACCCGAAATGAGTAGTTCCGGGTTAATGGAGCGGTCGATGATTACACAAGGACCGACTGTAATTATGTTTTGGCCCGGCCGGGCCATGATATAGCCGGTTATGGTATTATTGTGTTCACTAACCAGGCAATAATGCGGGTATAATGTGAATAGACGCTTTAAAAAGAAACTACGGTCATCGCCAAACGCCCGCCTGTCTAATGCAACTATTGATTTTATATCCTCGGATACGGCCGGACGTACATTGCTGTTTGAGCGGGCGACTGGTTTACCAATAAAACGCAGTGACAGACAGTTTTTGTTAAAGCCATATTTTTCATAAAGAGGTACTGCCGGTAAATCACCATCCAGGTATACAACTCTGATATGATAATTGGATAAATAATTCAAAGCATGTTTAAATAAAGCGCTGCCAATTCCCTGGCCGCGCATGGATAGTATAACGATCAATTCGCCAATAAAACCGGTGTTCTGATAGCGGGTGGCAATACATATTCCAGCCGCCTGGTCATTCACTTCGGCAATAAAACATCCTGCGGGATCATATTCAAGATAACTGCGAAAAACTTCAGGTGATGAGCTTACCCAGTTTTCAACTTGTGTACAATAAAGGGCAAAATCGACATCATCACCACGCATTAACCGGATTTTCATTTGTATATACCTGCAGTTAATATCAGTTTTAAAATATAAAACATTATTTTTTCATAAAAAATATAATTTTAATTGTACTGCATTTTTCCTCAATTACATTTTTGTGATTATTACTTACAAGAATGTAATTTTTTTGATCTGAATCACTTGTTTTTTAAGAAATATTTTTGTATATTAATTTGTGTGTGTTTTATTAATAGTCGTGTGTTCGGGAGGTTGTTGTGCGGATATATGCTATTTGTTTGTGGGCGAGATGTGATTTATATTCCCTCCGCAAGTTTTCGGGAAATGAAAGAAGGATTCTTTGTTTCCATTGGCCCGACCCTCTTTACACCCATTCATTTTTTCCAAAACTTAATCATTGTTGGAGGCAAGCATGAAATCGGCAAAATTTTCATGGTTAATGGGATTTGTGTTAATCACTATCCTGGCGCTGTTTGTAGCATGTGAATTTAAAACCCCTGTTGAGACTCCTGCCGTACAAAAAATCGAGTCAAATTCTGCACCGGAGACTTTTGTTTTTACAAAAGGAACGACAATCTACAAAGCTGAATTGTGGATTTCCGTATTTGCACCGCCGGTTGATGGTTTATGCGGTAAACAAGTTGGTGTTTTTAAGGTGTTAAAAGCATGGAATGAATCGACCACCTGGAATCAATTCTATAGCACCTCACCTCAATACAATACTACAGCACTAGCCACCTTTACCCCAACCGCAGTTGGTTATCAAACAATTGATGTTACCGGCCTGGTACAATCGTGGATTAATGGCGATACCAATTTTGGTGTTTTACTGAAACAGGTTGTTCCGTATAATATTTCATCACGAACAAACCGTGAATTATATGAGAGCACCGAAAACGTTGCCAATCATCCCTTCCTGCGCATTTACACAACCGCATCAAGCTATGTTCAGGAAGAAGCCCTGCTCGATACTGAAATATTACAATGGCGCCCTGATTATAGCTATGGTAACCTCAATGAACTTGCAACCGGATTTCAAAATGTCAATGGGACGATTTTTGAAAAACAAAGTCTGTTGATTTTTGATTTTACTCTTGAAGAAGGCGATGGCGGTTGCACGTTAACTCCCGGTTACTGGAAGACCCATTCCCAGCAGGGCCCGGCTCCCTATGATGACACCTGGCAATTGCTTGGGCCATTGCAGGAAAAAGAGATATTTTTCCTGAGCAATCAAACCTATTTAGATGTATTGAACACCAGCCCCAAAGGCAATGTATATTATATTTTGGCGCATGCTTATATTGCTGCCCAGTTAAATTTCCTCAACGGCGCTAATCCAACTGCCGCTCAATCAGCTTTTACTGCGGCTACTGCTTTATTCAAGAGCTACACGCCTGCTGCTGCCGCTGCTTTGAAAGGCGCTGCAAAAACACAATGGACCAATTTGGCCACATTGTTAGATAATTACAACAATGGTTACACTGGCCCCGGTCATTGCGAATAATAATATTTTTCTAGAATATTAAAGGCGAAACGGTTTTTTAGTTTCGCCTTTTTTATTATATAGTGTATGTAACCCGGAATTAATAATTATCTGGTGTTTTTAATTTTTTTTCTTGTTAAATTAATAACTACAAAATTCAATAAAGAGACGAACAAGAAAATTTATGCTGCAAATCCGCAATCTGGTTTATTCAATAGGGGAACGCAAATTGATCAATGGCGCGAGTTGTGTTATCAACCCGGCCAAACGCGCGGCCCTGATTGGTCCCAATGGTACAGGTAAAACAACATTATTGCGCATCCTGAATGGAGAAATCCGGCCGGAAGCAGGGGATATCATCAAACCTAAGGATTATATTATCGGTTATCTGCCGCAGGAAGAAATTGCCGTTGGACGGGGCTCTATTCTGGAAATTGCATTACAAGGTAAAAATGAAGTTATTGATCTGGAAACCAGAATTCACGAACTCAGGCAGCGTTTAAGTAATAATGAAGGAGATCATGACGAGCTATTAAAGCAACTCGGTAATTATGAACACCGCTATGAAGCGCTGGATGGTTATCGTCTTGAAAGCTCCGTTAAAGCGATCTTGTCCGGGTTGGGCTTTTCCGAAACCGATTTTCATCGTCCCTTGTCGGATTTTAGCGGCGGCTGGCGTATGCGGGTTTATTTAACGAGATTATTGATTCAAAAACCGGATCTGTTACTGCTTGACGAACCGACCAATCACCTCGATTTACCATCACTTGAGTGGCTTGAACAGTACCTGGTCAGCTTCCCCGGCAGCATAATCATAGTTTCGCATGACCGATATTTTATTGACCGGCTGGCCCAGGAAATTTTTGAACTGGAATGGGGCAGACTGGTGCATTACCCCGGTAATTATCACTTTTATGAAAAGCGTAAAGAAGAAAATCTTGAATTGCTCCTGAAAAAGCAGGAACAAATTCGCGATGAACGCGAACGCCAGGAAAAGTTCATCAACCGCTTTCGTTACAAAGCAACTAAAGCGACTCAGGTTCAAAGTCGCATCAAACAACTGGAAAAACTGGAAGAAATAGAATTACCGCCCCCGCCCAAACAGATTTCCTTTAATATCTATGTCGAGCAGACCAGTTATAAAGATGTACTGGAAATACGCAATATGTCGTTCCGTTATACCGATAACTGGGTTTTACAGCATATAAATTTAAATTTATACCGTGGAGAAAAAATTGCCCTGGTTGGCGTTAATGGCGCCGGTAAAACTACCCTAACCCGGTTGATAGTGGGGCAGTTATCTCCCCAGGAAGGAATCGTCCAGGTTGGGCAGCGTAGTGTTATTGGTTATTATGCCCAACACCAGGTAGATACATTAAACCTGGATTCTACCGTTTACGATGAGGTATCGTCTACAGTAGCGCCGGGACTGATTCCTAGGGTGCGGGATATATTAGGTATTTTTCAATTTAGCGGCGACGATGTTTTTAAAAGAATCCGGGTTCTTTCCGGCGGAGAAAAAGCCCGCGTGTCGCTGGCAAAAATTTTATTATCGCCGGTCAATTTCCTGATCATGGATGAACCAACCAACCATCTTGATATTTCTTCCAAAGAAGCCCTGGAAAAAGCGTTACAAAGTTATAACGGCACTCTGATCTTGATTTCTCATGACCGCTATTTTCTTGATAAACTGGTATCCCGTGTTGTGGAAATCAAAGACAAACAGTTTTTTGAATATGCCGGCAATTATACTCATTACCTGGAACGACGCGACCAGCAACAGCTTGCCATCAAAAAAACGGACATACCAACTTTAACAGGCAAGAAATCTAAAGAAGAAAAGCGCTTACAGGCGGAAGCACGTCAGGCGATCAGTAAACAACGTAACCAGATGGAAAAGGAGATAGGCGCCCTTGAAAGCCGGATCGGGCAATTGGAAAACCGTATTGCAGAAATTGAAACTCTGATGGCCGACCCTGAATTATATAAAAACGAAGAAAAAGCCGTCGCTATCCCCAAAGAATATGCTGCCGCAAAAAAACAATTAGAAGCAGACTTGCAAAGTTGGGAAGCGATACATTTACAACTTGATCAGTTATTATCTTCTCTTGAAAGTTCTTCTTAAATTAATGAGAAATCTATATCCACTTATTGTTCGGTAGCTTAACTTCTTGTTTATTGAAATTTAACCGTTGCTTTTTATTTTTTTTTTTTGTAAAATGGAACAATATTTTAATTTTTAGAGTTAAATTTTTAATATGTTAATTACTTTATTGTGGGACTAATGAGGTCGACTATGAAAATTCATTCCATTCTTTTAATGTTTGCAATTATTACAATTGCATTCTTTTCCGGTTGCAGTGATGATAAAGAAAATAAAAAAATTACTCCACCATCAAATAATAACGATACCCCTACAATGCGGGTTGATACATCTGCGATCTCATTGATTGGAGCGCCGGAAACGGTTCGTTTTTTGATAAGAAAAGAAGGATTTGAACAATTGGACTGGAATATTACCAGTAAACCCGATTGGGTATCATTATCCAAAACCAACGGTTCTGTTGAATTCTGGCCAGATACTGTTTTTATCAGTGCTATTTATGAAGGATTAGGTTATGGTACTTATAACGGCAATATAGTTATTACTTCCAATGGCGGCACTGCCAACATTAGAGTATCTTTAACCAATTACCCGCCGCAATTATTGCTTGCCAAAACTCTGCTCCTTTTCAATCGTGATTTCTATGAAGAATCATTTCCAATTCAAAATAATGGTGGGAATCTGTTATACTGGCAGATCGTCAATCACCCCTCATGGATTTCTGTTTCCGATTCAAGTGGTAAATCCAGCAATGCTCGTCCGGGAGAAGTGACGATTCGGGTTAAATTACGTGAGATTCCCTATGGAGACTATGAAGATACAATGTATATTACCTCCAATGCCGGCAATTCCGAAGTTGTAATTTCCTTATCTTATTATCGGGTTGTTGAAATATATCCGGGAATTGGCGGTGCAAAAATTGAATTAGAAGAGTGTTATGATAACATTAAAAAGTTGTATGGCACTTATGAATCATCTTCTTATGTGGAATTAAATGACGGCAGATTAAAGCATACTATATACTATAATTCCCGTGGTTTCGAATTTGATTTCGTCACTAACAATGTGGTTCTGTTCGGAACCGGCGATAATGTCTATATGCGTTTTTCATGGCCTTATGATGGTTTAACCGAAAAGAATATTGGCCTTGACAGTCCCTGGAATGATGTCCAAACTGCGTATGGTGAGCCGGATTCAATTGATACTGCCAAGCGGTTGTGGATTTATAATGAAGGTATTGGCTTTGAATATAATACTGCAAAGACCCAAATCAAGAAAATTCATATTTTCCCGCCAATTGAAAACTAGTACCTGATAGTACAATAAATAATAAAAGGCGCATTACAAGAAAAGTAATGCGCCTTTTTCATAATAACTATTTTTAATTTTATTTATTTTGTAAAGCTATTTCAAGGGCGGTTGTTGTCGTATAGTATTTGGCCAGCATATTGGGCGCTTCCCAATCCGGCATTTTCCCATCCATCAGGTATTGCAAAAATTTTTCCGTTACCTGACCAAAGTGTGCTTCATGGCCGGTGCGGTATGTTTTAGGTATAACAACATGCCAGCTTGAACCGGATTTTTCCAATCCTATTCCCGGATATTTAGCCTGCAAGCCGGGAAATTCAGTTTCCAAAGCAACTGCAAGATTATTTATATTGCCCGCAGGTGATGCTTCAATATAGAGTTCCGGAACATAATTTTGCTCTTTGCCCTGGCGAATCGTAACATTTGCTTGTGAGCCACGCATAATTGAATAATGCGTATCACCGGCCCCTTCAGGAGCCTGAAAATTCCACAAAACCGAAACCCGCGCATGGATATTTTTTATTTTGTAATTAATTTCACCATTGGCATAGATCTGTAAATTACCGCCATTATCAACATATTTTTGCAAATAATCGGGGTAGGAGGGCAGTTGTGTTGCGGTAGAGAACTGCGCCGGGGTCATTATCGTCGGCCAGCGTTTTGCACCAACCAGTTCAATATCTGTTTTATAGTTGATGATCTGTTCCGGAAAACATTCCCATTGTATCAAATCGACCAGGTGCGTCGTTACATCAACAATGCCTTCGCCCTGCTGGGTTACATCCATAAACCAGGCCGGGCGTTTTAAAGGATTGCCGGAAACATATTTAAAAAAGTGATGTACGCTTTCTTTGGTTACAGCCGGTTCTTCCGGTGTACCGGTTTGCAATGTGCCAAATATAGCCGGAATTTGCATTAGTTCGCGCTGCAAGATCGTGGTTATTTCGAAACGTTCAGTCATAATATCGTATAACAGGGTGTGATTTGAATCTGCCGTTGCCATAACTTTTAACAATTTTTCCAGGTCGTCTTTATTTATGCATAAAGGTTTGTCGGCAAGGACATTTATACCTGCTGCAATTGCCGTTTTTACATAGTCCATCTTTTTACGATTATTCCCGGCGGTAACAAGAACGTTACCCGGTTTTTCGGCCAGCATTTTTTCCAGGTAATCATTTCCTTTATATACGCGGAGATCCCAGGCAGTTGGATTTTCACTGCGGGTATTATAATCATTGATGCGGGACAAATAATCCTCAACTTCCGGGCCATCCGGTGCGTATACATACACAACCGGGGAAATCTGTTCATACATAGTTTTTTGTACCAGGGCGGCATGAAAGTGCCCAGGATCGAGGTTGATTATTTTCACTTCAGCTTTTGCGCAGGTAAACTTCATTTCAGTGTCCTTTTGATTTGTGCAGGAAAAAAGTGTTATTACAATAATAACAGACATGAAAATGAAATTTAATTTTATTTTCATAGCAACTCCAGAATAATGATGAGGGTTTAACGAAGTATCTGAGAGAGATACAATTTCATTCTCTTTTGGGGTTATCAGCTAATAGTTCTTCAACCGCCTTGAGCAATTTTTTTCTTTCAAAAGGCTTGGTAAAACTTTTAACCGCCCCCAGTTTTTTGGACATTGTTAAATAATCTGTGGGACTAATCCTGCCGCCTCCGGATATCGAAATGATTTTAACATTCGGGAATTCATTGCGTAGTTCAATAATCGTCTCAATACCCTCTTTTTCCGGCATGATAATATCTGTTATTACCAAATCTGTTGGATTTTGGCGAAACAATTTTAAACCCTGATTTCCATCTCCTGCGGTAATGACCTGGTATCCTTCTAATTCAAGCATTTGTTTGAGTATTTCCCGCACTTCTTCTTCGTCATCTATTACCAGGATTCGGGCTGCCATGTTCTGTTTCTCCTTTCCCCGTTTCTGTCAACGTTTTCATTTTATTACATTAAAGTTTATTCCAAATGATTAGCCCTCGTGCCGGCAATAAACTTTATATATAGCTGTTTACAATAAAGTAACCAGAACCATTTATCGGAAAAATTCTTTATTAATAAAATTTTATTTGAATTATTATAATTAATTGTAGTGCGAATGTCAAGTTAAATCAGAAAATATTTTATAATTTTCTCTTCAACATATTTTCTTTATCATAAATTCATTTCTTTATTTAGTTTGATAAATTTTGTAAATTATATTTACATTTTTTACCAAATAACAAACCCGAACAAAACTGATGTCTTCACACATAAATATTTTACTTTTGGATGATAACCACGAATTTGCCGGCGCCTGTTGTTTATTATTACAACAAGCCGGTTATCATGTCGATTTGGCAACGACAGTTGAAGAAGGATTAAAACTGGGGTCTAGTCGGACATACCAGGTTGCTCTTGTTGATTACCGCTTGCCAGGTATGAATGGTATTGAAGTTATGCGCCGGCTTAAAAAAGAAAATCCTCTACTTGAAGTTATAATCATTACCGGACATGCGACTCTGGAAATGGCTGTTGAAGCCGGACGCGGTGGCGCATTTGATTATATTTCCAAACCGTTTGAACCCGATAAACTTCTTGGTCTGGTAACTCAACTGGCGCAAAAATTCCGGGGCGCCGGTGAACAATCCGGCGGCGCTTTTGATTTTGTTTTTGATGGCGCGCCTGTGCGCATTATTGGCGCCAGTTCGGTTATGCAGCAAATTTTTTCTTTAATCGACAAGATTGCCCCGACGGAAAGTACCGTACTGATTTTAGGTGAAAGCGGCACCGGTAAGGAGTTAGTTGCCAAGGCTATACATGCTAAAAGTCTGCGTGCTGATAAACCTTTTTTCGCTATGGATTGCGGCTCGCTTGTTGAATCGTTGTTTGAAAGTGAATTATTCGGACATGCAAAAGGGTCATTCACCGGCGCTTATGTTACCAAACATGGTGCTTTTGAACTGGCCAATAACGGCACTTTCTTTTTCGATGAAATTGGCAACATTTCTTTAAATGTTCAGGCAAAAATTTTACGGACGATTCAGGAAAAGGAATTTCGCCGCGTCGGAGATACAACCACCATTAAAGTCGATGTGCGCATGATTGCCGCCACCAACCTGGATTTAATGCAGGCAGTCGGAGACGGCACTTTTCGTGAAGATCTCTATTACCGAATTAGTGTTATCCCTTTAAAGTTACCAGCATTGCGTGACCGTCGCGACGATATTCCGCTGCTGGTGGATTATTTTATAAAAAAACATAATTACCGTCGTCGCGGCCGCGATATTCAATCAATCTCCCCTGATGCTCTCGATATGCTGACACAATATAACTGGCCGGGTAACATTCGCGAACTGGAAAATGTAATTGAACGGGCAATAGTAATTGAAGAATCCCTTGATATAAGTTCTGCCAGTTTACCTATTCATATTCAACGCGGTAGTGAAGATACACATCGGGAAGCGCTGTCACTTGCCGATGTGGAGCGTAATCATATCAGTAAAATATTAAAAATGACCGATCGGAATATTACCCACGCTGCACGTTTACTGGATATTGATCGCAAAACCCTGTACGATAAAATCCGTCGATACAATTTGTCCTGAGTGTGGAGAAATTCCACACTTATCTCTCTCAAATTTGCTAGCCTGGTTTCACTTGGGCGGTATTTTTTAATTCTCTTCAATATTATCAATCATTTAGCATCTGTAATTTAAATGTATTGATTTTAATTTGTGGCATTGATTTTGATTGCAAACAGATGAAAAGAACTGTTCATTCTTGTATGAATTACTATGTATTGCCTGTTTATTGTAACGCCACAAAATGTCTCAAATTCTGAACTGGAACAATTTCTGCATGTTAACCATGTAGATTGCGAAATTGTCTATGATCCTTTTACCGGAATTCAGCGGGTTCAGGAACAGCATTTTGATCTGATCATTCTTGACGCCGAAGCCTGTACCGCCGGTATTGACAGGGCCATCCGGCTATTAAAGGGTTGTGATCCTTACACCCGGATTATTGTCAAAACCAATATCAATACCCGCGATCTGGAAAGTTCAGTGCGCAAAGAGCAGGTTTTTTATTATCATGTAAATTCGCTTGGTTTGAATGATTTACAAATTGCAGTAAAATCGGCTTTACAATTATCCGGTACCTTGTAAGTAATTGTATAGTAGTATAATTTTCTCTTGACACGACAGGAGAGCGTATGAGTACAGAAATAAAAATTTTGCTGGCTGACGATGATCCCGATTTCATCGAAATCAATCGTACAATTCTGGAAGCCAAAGGTTACGATGTTGAAGAAGCGTATACATCCTCGGAGGCAATAACTAAAGTGCGCGCCGGGAACTATGATCTGTTGATTCTGGATTTGATGATGGAAGAAAAAGACGCCGGGTTTACTGTGGCTTATGCCATCCGTGAAGATGAACGGTTAAAAGAATTGCCGATCCTGATGCTGACATCCGCCCAGGAAAAAACCGGTTTTACTTTTAAACTTTCCAAAGACCAGGAATGGATGAAAGTAGATGATTTTGCAGCTAAACCGCTGCGACCGGCTGAACTTGTGGAACGAGTTGAAAAGCTGTTAAAGAAAAGGTGATATCATTATGCAGGCTCAGGATGTAAAAATTCTTATTGTTGACGATGATGAAATCAGCCGAATCGGATGCGAACGCATTCTGGAAGTGTCCGATTACAAGGTTGACCTGGCTGAAAACGGCCTGGATGGCCTGGAAAAAATCAAATCTTCCGATTATGATCTGGTTGTTACCGACCTGATGATGCCGAAAATGGGAGGGATGGAATTTTTGCAGGAAATCCGCAAAGTCGATGAAAAGATAGTCCCCATTGTCATTACCGGGTATGCTACTATTGAAAATGCGGTCGATGCGGTAAAAATGGGCGCCTACGATTACCTGGCTAAACCGTTTACTCCTGATGAATTCCGCACCAAAGTGGAACGCGCGTTGGAAAAGCGCCGTTTGCTGCTGGAAACCGAACAGCTCCGCCAGGAACGCGATAAAAATATGCTGGAACACAGCATTGAAAAATCCCGAACTCTTACTATTGTAAATTGTATGAGTGAAGGTGTTATTGCAACAAATACTGCAGGGCAAATATTACTGATGAATCCTGCCGCTGTTAAAATGTTGCGTTTAAAGCATCACAATGTGATCGGCAAAAAAGTGACCGGATTATTAAGCAATACCGATCTGGAAGAGAAAATATCCGCCGCTCTGAAAAAGGTTACCTCCTGTGAAATTCTGGAACGGTTTGAAGTTACCACCGGCGAAGGCCGTGTCCTGCAGCCGAACATCACCCCAATTATTAACGAAAAGGGCGAATGTATCGGTACTGTGGCTGTTTTGATTGATGTTACCGAGGAAAAGAAAATTGAAAAAATGAAAGCAGATTTTCTCAACCTGGTATCGCACGAGTTGAAAGCGCCATTGGGCGCAATAGAGGGTTATTTAAATATCATTCTGGATGGTGTTACCGCCGGTCAGCCGGAAAAAGAAAAAAGTTTTATTTCAAAATCTCGTGACCGGGCCCATGAACTGTTAGACCTGGTTAATGATCTGCTCGATTTGACCCGCGCTGAGAGAAAGATCTCCGCCAAAGTCATGTCTCCGGTTGATGTAAATACCGTTTTAATGGATACTTTTGAGTTTTACAAGAATGAGGCAAAAACCAAGTCAATTAATTATACCATCGACTTGACGGCTGCATTGCCTAAAATACGAGGCAACCGTGAAGAACTGTCGCGTCTGTTTGCCAACCTGGTTAGTAACGCCATAAAATATACACCGGCAAAAGGACAGGTGCTGATAACGACAGAAAGTAATGAGAAACAAATTTATATTGCCATCAAAGATACCGGCATTGGTATGTCCAAAGAAGATGCCGCCAAAGTATTTGATGAATTCTACCGGGCTGGTAACGCCGTTGCCAAAAAAATCTCCGGTACCGGGCTGGGTTTGGCAATAGCTAAAAAAATTGTAGAAGAACATAATGGTTATATAGAAGTCGAAAGTGAACTGGAAAAAGGATCGACATTTACGGTCATTTTACCGGTGATTATCGATAGTACAAAAAAAAATAATTAACTGCTAAAGAGAGGTTTTAATGAGTACCGCTAGTGTTTATGAAAAATATCCTGCTCAAGATCCATCCGTTTTAATTCCCATGCTGCAGGATATTCAGGAAATATTAGGCTACTTGCCGGAAGATGAAATGCACAAAGTAGCTAATTTTACCCGTCTTCCCGTCAGCCGAATATATGGAGTAGCGACCTTTTATAATCAATTTCGCCTGCAACCCCTGGGCCAACATGTTATTCGCGTTTGCCGTGGCACCGCTTGCCATGTCAAAGGTTCGCTGGATATTTTAACAACGTTGGAAAATGAGTTGAAAATCAAAGCTGGTGAAACGACCAAAGATTTACTGTTTACCCTGGAAACTGTCGCCTGTATAGGCGCCTGCAGTATAGCGCCCGTTATCTCCATTGATAATGAATATTATGGACATTTAACTGTAAAAAAGGTACAAAAGATACTTGCATCATTTAAAAATGACCAAACAGAGGAATAAATGGCAGATATGAATACATATAAAAGTTTATTTACAGAATTATGGAATGATTCAGAGTACCCTGTTATGTCTCTGATCGAAAGTCTGGAAGGCGTTGCCGGGAATGAACTTGCCGCCTCCAAGATAAAAACTGTTGAAAAAATGCGCGATCAATTATTATTAAAAACCCACGAGCATCCGGTTATATTTATTGGTATGGGCACCTGCGGCCTGGCCAATGGCGCGCAAAAAGTACATGATGCTTTTGTTACTATATTAAAAGAAAAAAATATTAAAGCACAACTGATCTCAACCGGTTGTGTTGGTTATTGCGCTAAAGAAGTGATCGTCGATGTGAAATTGCCGGGCAAACCCCGCATCACTTATTGCGAAGTTAAACCCGAAGATGTGCCTGTGATCGTCGAAACAACTATTGAACAGGGTCAGATTGTTAGCGATAAAGTATTAGCGGTTTATGAAGAAAACGGCTGGCAAAATGTTCCCCGCATCGACAAGATTCCATTTTTCATCAAGCAGAAAAAAGTTGTCCTGGAAAATTGCGGTGTAATTGACCCGGAAAGTATCGATCAATATATATCCAAAGGCGGGTACCGGGCGGTCGTCAAAGCTTTAACGAAAATGACGCCGCAAGATGTTGTTAAAGAAGTGCTGGCGTCTGGCTTGCGCGGACGCGGCGGTGGCGGTTTCCCATCCGCCAAGAAATGGGAACTGGCGGCCCTTGAAAAAGCCGACAAGAAATACCTGGTATGTAACGCCGATGAAGGCGATCCGGGCGCATTTATGGATCGCGCTGTATTGGAAAGCGATCCGCACCGGGTTGTGGAAGGTATGATTATAGCCGCTTACGCCATGGGCGCCAGCGAAGGTTATATCTACTGCCGCGCTGAATACCCGTTGGCGATCAAACGGTTGGAAAAAACCATCCATGACGCCAAAGAATATGGATTGCTGGGAAAAAATATTCTTGGCAGTAGTTTTTCTTTTTCGCTAAAAATTAAAAAAGGCGCGGGCGCTTTTGTTTGCGGCGAAGAAACCGCCCTGTTGAACTCTATTGAAGGCAAACGCGGTATGCCCCGGCCCAGACCGCCATTCCCCTCTACTGCCGGCTTGTTCGGCAAACCGACTGTGATCAATAATGTTGAAACCTTTGCCAATGTCCCGGCCATTATGCGCAACGGTGCCGCCTGGTATTCGGCTATCGGCACGGAAAAGTCCAAAGGAACCAAAATTTTCGCCTTGTCCGGCAATGTTTGTAATGTGGGTCTTGTGGAAGTACCGATGGGCGTTACCCTGCGAGAGATTATTTTTGATATTGGCGGCGGCATCCCGGACAATAAAAAATTTAAAGCTGTGCAAATCGGCGGTCCTTCGGGCGGCGCGCTACCGGATTCGGTAATCGATACTCAAATCGATTATGAATCTCTGAAAAGCATTGGCGCCATGATGGGCTCCGGCGGCCTGGTGGTTATGGATGATTCGACCTGTATGGTCAGCCTGGCCAAATATTTTATGACCTTTATTCAATCCGAATCCTGTGGCAAATGTATTCCCTGCCGCGAAGGAACGAAACGCTTGCTTGAAATATTGACCCGGTTGTCCACCAGTCACCGCACAGAAAAATCGCAGGATGAATCGTTACTGCGTTTCCAGGGTATGGTGTATATGGAACGACTGGCGGATGTGATTAAAAATACTTCGTTGTGCGGACTGGGACAGTCGGCCGCCAACCCGGTATTGAGCACACTGCGGTATTTCCGTGATGAATACGAAGCGCACTTGTATGACCGTAAATGTCCGGCCGGCGCCTGCCGCGAATTGTTGACCTATCATATCGATACGGACAAATGTACGGGCTGTACGGTCTGCGCCAGAAAATGTCCGGAAAGCGCTATTTTAGGTGAACGTAAAAAAGCACATTATATAATTGAAGAAAAATGTATTCGCTGTGACCAGTGCAGGGCGAACTGTAAATTTGATGCAATTTATGTTGAATAATAATCTGAGGATGATATGCGAATTACTATAAATGATAAAGAATGTTGGGCCAACCCTGGTGAAACCATTTTAGCGGTCGCTGAAAGGGAAGGCTTGAAAATACCAACCCTGTGTTACCTGAAAGGATTATCTCCGACCGGTTCCTGCCGCATTTGCGTAGTGGAAGTAGAAAGTCAGCGCAGCCTGGTGCCTTCCTGTGCTTTTCCTGTTTTTGAAGGAATGAAAGTAAAAACCAATTCCCCGCAGGTTCGCCGCGCCCGGAAAACAATTATTGAATTATTGCTCGCCAACCACCCGCAAGAGTGTTTGCAATGTGTGCGTAACGGCAATTGCGAACTGCAATCGCTGGCGGCTGAATATGGTGTCCGCAGCTTGCGTTACAAAGGCGAACGCCGCACGCAAAAACTGGATGTCGCCAGTCCGTCCATTGAGCGCGACCCGGAAAAGTGTATTCTGTGCGGACGCTGTGTGCGTATCTGCCATGAAGTGCAAAGCGTCGGCGCCATTGATATTGCCCAGCGCGGTTTTAAGAGCACCGTTACACCGGCATTTTATAACAGCTTAAACACCGTCCCATGTGTATTCTGCGGTCAGTGTATCGTTAATTGTCCGGTAGGCGCTTTAAAAGAAAAAAGCCATGAAAAAATTGTATGGGATGCAATTAACCATCCTGAAAAACATGTTGTCGTGCAGGTTGCCCCGGCGGTGCGTGTTGCCCTGGGTGAGGAATTCGGTATGGAACCAGGGTCTGTAGTAACCGGTAAAATTGTCACCGCATTACGCCGTCTTGGTTTTAATACGGTTTTTGATACTGATTTTAGCGCCGATTTAACCATTATGGAAGAAGCTACGGAATTGCTGGATCGGCTGAATAACGGCGGTAAATTGCCCATGTTAACTTCGTGCAGCCCCGGCTGGATCAAATATATCGAGCATTTTTACCCGGAACAGTTAAGTAATCTGTCCTCCTGTAAATCGCCTCATGAAATGCAGGGCGCTTTGATCAAATCATTCTATGCTGAAAAAATGAAGATCGATCCTTCTAAAATATTTGTGGTCTCCATTATGCCATGTACAGCGAAAAAATACGAAGCACAGCGACCGGAACTGGGTGAAGATTACCAGGATGTCGACGCGGTGCTAACCACCCGTGAACTGGCGCGGATGATTAAAAACGCCGGTATTGATTTTACCAAATTGCCGGATGACTATTTTGACGACCCGCTGGGTGAATCCACCGGCGCCGGCGTTATTTTTGGCAGCAGCGGCGGCGTTATGGAAGCAGCCCTGCGTACCGCTTATTTTACGTTGACCGGCAAGGAAATGGATAATATCGATTTTCGTCCCATTCGCGGTCTTGAAGGAGTCAAAGAGGCAGATGTGCCGGTCAAAGGAATTGTTCTCAAAGTTGCTGCTGTGAACAGTTTAAAAAATATCAATTATTTCCTTGACCAAATTAAAGCCGGAACCTCGCCGTATCACTTTATTGAAGTGATGGCTTGCCCCGGTGGTTGCATCAATGGCGGCGGTCAGCCGTTACCATCAAATCCGGCTAAAACTGAAAAAAGAATGCAGGCAATTTATAAAATTGACCGGGAATTGCCCAAACGCTGCTCACACCAAAACGAATCGGTGCAAAAGTTATATAAGGAATTTCTCGGCCATCCAAATAGTCATAAAGCACATGAATTATTGCATACACATTATGTACGTCGTGATGTAGAGTAAATAATATGCCGGTTGTCTGGACAATAGAGGAAAAATGCAAACGCTGTTATTCGTGCATACGTGAGTGCCCGGCCAAAGCGATTAAAGTAGAAAATGGCCAGGCCAAAGTGATCGAAGAACGGTGTCTGGCTTGCGGGCATTGTGTAAACGTATGCTCGCAAAAAGCCAAAGCAGTGCTGAATGGTGTTGATAACACCCTGCGTTTTTTAAAGCAGGGTGAAACCATTGCCATGTTGGCGCCCTCATTTCCGGCGGCATACCCAAAAATTGAAATGGGCAAATTGATCGGCGCCCTGCGTGAAAGCGGTTTTTCCCGGGTTGTTGAAGTGGCTTTTGGCGCGGATTTGATCAACCGCGCCTATTTGAAAATGGTCAATGACAAGAACAATTCCGGTAACCGGCCGTTTATCACCAGTTCTTGTCCCGCTATTTGCTCTTTAATAGAGAAATATTTTCCAGAACTGATTGGCGACCTGGCGCCTATTGTTTCACCAATGGTGGCAATGGGCCGGGTTGTAAAAAAAATGTATGGCGACAATGTAAAGGTGGTTTTTATCGGCCCATGCACAGCCAAAAAAACCGAAATAATGGACCCTGAAGTACGCGATTCTACCGATGAAGTGCTGACATTTCAGGAATTGACGGAATTATGGGATATTTTACATATTGATCCGCAGACAGCCAGGTGGAGCGATTTTGATCCGCCAATAGCCTATCTCGGCAGTATCTATCCCATTTCCGGCGGTTTTTTACGCAGCGCCGGCCTGCCCCTGGATATTATGAATAAAGAAGTCATCTTAACTGAGGGTAAAGAGCACATTCTGCGCTTGTTCGAATGTCTGAAAAATCAGGAAATTCGCGCCAGTATGGTCGATGTGTTGTTTTGCGAAGGCTGCATTAACGGCCCCTTGATTGATAAAACAGTAAATTACTTTACCCGCAAGCAAAAAATTGTTCAATATACGGCGGCGCACCGACAGTCCACTAACTATATGGAATGGAAAAGCGCCCTGGAACAATTCAAAGATGTTAAGGTATTCCGTGAATTTACAGCCAAACCGCTGACCCCCTTAATGCCAACAGAAAAGCAAGTTCGGCTCATCCTGGAAAAGATTGAAAAATTTGCCTCCAGTGATGAACTGAATTGCCGGGCCTGTGGCTATGATACCTGCCGGGAATATGCCGCAGCGGTGTTCCAGGGTTTGGCCGAAGATGATATGTGCCTGCCTTATTTAATTGAAAAGCAGCAGCGCATGCAGCAGGAACTGAAAAATTCCCTTGCCAAACTGGCGGAAGCCCAGGAACAACTCATTCAACATGAGAAACTGGCTTCAATCGGACAACTAGCTGCCGGTGTAGCCCACGAAGTTAATAACCCGTTGGGTTCGATTATGCTGTATGCGCACCTGGTGTTGCAGCGCATGGAAGAAAGCGACTCACGCTCCAGCGATATAAAATTCATTATGGAAGAAGCTAAACGCTGCCAGAAAATAGTTTCAGGATTATTGAATTTCTCGCGTCAGGGCAAATTGCGTTTGAAACAGCACAATATTAGAAATATTATCAATAAAATGATAACAGCCCTTAAAGAGCAAAAACTTTTCCAGAATGTGGAAATTTTTGTTAATATCGCCGATTCGGTTCCCGAAATTTCTATGGATGGCGATCAAATGTACCAGGTGTTTTTGAACCTGGCTCTCAACGCGGCAGAAGCAATGCCCAATGGCGGATCGTTAACCATCACCGCCAGGCCAGATTTTGAGACCAATCGGGTCGTTATTGAATTTATGGATAATGGAGTTGGCATTCCCAAAGAGAACCTGAGTAAAATGTTTACGCCATTTTTTACCACCAAGCAAATAGGCAAGGGAACCGGTCTCGGTTTACCAATTGCCTATGGTATTTTAAAGATGCACAAAGGCAATATTCAGGTGAAAAGTAATGTCGGGCTTGGTTCGGTATTTATTATTGATTTGCCTATGGTAACCGAAACCGTGCAATCATTTGTTGGACAATAAAACAGAGGCCAAATGAGTTACAAAATACTGATAATTGACGATGATGTCGACCTGGTCGAAATGAACCGTGCTTTTTTTACCTCCAAAGGATTCACCGTTTGTTATGCCTATAATGGCGAAGACGGCCTTAAGGCATTACGTCGCGAAAAACCGGATCTAGTTATTCTGGATGTAATGATGACCGAAGTGGGCGAAGGTTTTGAAGTCGCCCGGCAGATCAGGGCTGATGAGCAGGTCAAAAACACACCGATCATTATGCTCACCAGCGTCAACCAGGAACACGGCTTTAACCTGACAATTGGTCCGGATGATACCTGGAACCCGGTTGATTGCTTTCTGGAAAAACCGGCGTCACACACACAATTACTCGGTAAAGTTGAAGAAATTTTACAGTCATTAAAAAGATAAAATAAGGAAACAAACAATGGATAAAAAGATTTTAATGGTAGATGATGATACGGACTTGATTAATATCTATAAACCGGTATTGGAAAAAGCAGGTTATAACATCCGTACCGCATATAACAGTGTTGATGGCTATGAAGCTTATAAAGAATTTTTACCGGATGTCGTTTTTGTCGACCTTTCTATGGAGCATTTTGATTCCGGCTTTGTATTGTGCCACCGCATTAAAAAATTGCCGGAGAGCAAGAATTCCCGAATTATTATTATGACCTCTGCCGGGCATGAAACCGGTATCCGGTTCTCTACTGAAACTTCGGAAGAAACCAACTGGATCAAAGCGGACGATTACCTGGAAAAACCGGTATCTCCGCGCGATCTGTTACAATATATCAGTGAAAAAGTATTCAAGAACAAGTGATAATTGAAAAGGGTAAAATACTTGTAGTCGATGATGAACTGGGAATGCGCGAGGGAATCCGGCGCATTCTCGAAATGCAGGGCCACGAAGTAGATACCGCCGATTGCGGTCATAAAGGCATAGAAAAAGGTATTTCCGCCGAATATGACCTGTATTTCATCGATCTGAAAATGCCGGACCTTGAAGGCACCCAGGTGCTGCGGGAAATCAAGCTGGTTTATCCCGAAGCCATTTGTGTCATCGTCACGGCGTATGCTTCCATTGATACGGCGGTGGAAACCACCCGCATGGGCGCTTACCAGTATATACCCAAACCTTTTGAACCGGAAGAATTACAGATCCTGGTGCACCGCGCCCTGGAACGGCGCTGGTACATACTGGAAGCGCGGCGGCTGCGCGAGGAACAGGAGCGACGGCTGCTCGAAGTCGCTCACGAGCAGTCGCGTATGCGCACGATCATTAACGCCCTGGATGATGGTATTCTGGTCATTAACCAGGAAGGGCAGGTGGTCTTATTCAACCCCGGTTTTTTGAAATTGTTAAATATTACCACAGAAATCGCGATTGGCGATAATGTTCTGGATATAATACCTGCCCAGTTAAGCAATCAGATCAAAGAGATATTTGCCAATCGTAACCAGGTACAGGCGATTATCCAGGAAATTGTTATTCATCCACCCGCCAAACTGGTGATCATGGCCAACACTACCCCAATATTAGGCCGTAAAGGGGAACTATTAGGGGTAGTTTCGGTGTTACGCGATATTTCGGAACTGAAGAAAATTGATATCATGCGCTCACAGTTTGTGGATATGGCTGCCCATGAACTCAAATCGCCATTGACCGCCGTACAGGGTTATCTTGAACTGGTGGTTGATAAAACCCTCGGCGAAGAGCCGGAATTATATGAAGGTTATTTAAAACGTTCACTGGAACGAACTAAGTCTCTTGTCAATCTTATTAATGATCTGTTAAATGTTACCCGCCTCGAAGCCGGCAAAGTCCGCCGGGAAATTCAATTGCAAAATATTAAAGAGTTGATCGATGACCGTATTGACTTTTTGAAAAACGACATCAAGCAACAAAACCTGCAGGTATTACTTGATGTTGATAGCGACATGTACGTCGATGCCGACCGTGAAGATATGTTGCGTCTGTTCAACCAGGTCATAGCTAATGCAATAAAATATAACAAGCCGGATGGCACAATAACCATTACCGGCCATAAAAACCGTAATTATGTAAAAGTGGATATAGCCGACACCGGTATCGGCTTGCGTGAAGAAGACCGGCAACGACTGTTTGAAGATTTTTTCCGGGCAAAAAATGAACATACCCGTAATATAACCGGAACCGGATTGGGCTTGACCATTGTTAAAAAGATCGTCGATGCCTATTCCGGAAAAATTGAAGTAAATAGTAAATATGAACACGGCACCACTTTTTCAATTTTTTTGCCAATAACCAAGTCGCAATTAAGTTAAATTTACCCTGAATGTTTTTCTATCAAGGGAGTTAACATGGAATTACAGGAAATTGTCAATAAACTTGAGTTACAAGTATTAAGCGGTGAAAAGAATCTCGGCAAGGATGTCAGCAAAGGTTATTTGTCGGATATTTTAAGTGACGCCATGGCCAATGCAGTTAAAGGCTCCCTGTGGATCACCAACCAGACCCATGAAAATGTAATTGCCATTGTCTTTTTTAAATCTCTTGCCGGCGTCATCCTCCCCGATAACCTGGAGCCGGAACAAACCGCGCTGCAAAAAGCCAAAGAAAAAAATATCCCGGTATTTCGTTCCGGCCGCTCTGCGTTCGACATTGCAGGGCAATTGTATGATCTCGGGATACGGGGGAGATAGGTGAATGCTGACCTGGTACAAGGCAGATTTACATATTCATACTGTTTTATCGCCATGCGCTGATTTGAGTATGGGACCGGTTAATATTGTGAATACAGCAATTAAAAATAACCTTGATATTATTGCAATCACGGATCATAATTCCGCAGAAAATGTGCAGACAGTAATGCAAGTTGCCCAAAATACCCCGTTAAACGTAATTCCCGGCATGGAAGTTTATACGCGGGAAGATGCCCATATGATATGCCTCTTTGAAAACCTGGAGACGGTATTACAATTTCAGGATTTTGTCTATCAGCATCTGCAACCCGGAATTTACGATGCATCCATGATGGGCCCGCAATATGTATGCGACCAGCATGAAAATGTGATCGCTGAAAACGACCGGTTCCTTACCTTACCAACCAATGCCTCGGTAGAAGCGGTTGCTGCACGGGTCAACGATCTTGGCGGTATTATTTACCCGGCGCATATCGACAGAAAATCAAACAGTCTGTTGCGATCGCTAGGTTTTATACCCGATAATCTGTTCATACACGCTGTAGAAATCTCGCAGCCCTTTGACCAGGCGCGGGAACGTTTGCGGTTTTTAAACAATACACCTTATACTATAATTACCGCTTCCGATTCACATGATATTGATATGTTGGGTTCCAAGACGACATTTTTTTACCTGGAACAACCGACATTTGGAGAAATTAAAAAAGCTATCGAAAAGCAGGATGGCCGATATACAGCTTTACAACAAGCGGAGCAATCTGAAAATTAATGCGGGAACTGTCATTAAATATTCTGGATATTGTGACCAATTCCATAGAGGCGCAAGCCACACGGGTGATTCTTGCCATCGAGGAACTGAGCAGCGATAATATCTTTCGCATTCGTATTCGTGATAATGGCCGTGGTATGAGCGAAGAAATGACCCGGAAAGTGCTCGATCCATTCGTTACATCGCGAACTACCCGCTCCGTAGGTATGGGACTGCCCATGCTGAATCAACAGGCGATGATGTCGGGCGGTAGTGTAACGATCAAATCTACATTGGGAGTCGGAACCCTGGTGACTGCTGAATTTAAAAACAATAATCTCAACCGGGCGCCGTTAGGCAATATTGCCGATACGGTGGTAAACCTGGTTATCGGCAGCCTCGATGTACATTTTTATTACATTCACAAAACCAACCAGGGACGATTCTGTTTTGATTCGTACTGGATGCTGGGCCGCGCCGCGGAACAGGATTGTTCATTATACGATCTGGTAGTGCCGGCAAAAGAAACCATCCGAAAAAATTTACTATCAATTCATTCACGGGGGTAATATATTATATAAAGGCAGTTTTGATTGATCTATAAATAAAGTACCATAAATAAATCACAGTAACAGGAGGTTGTACCAGTGAAAACATTAGCAGATCTCCGCGCCATTAAGGAGAAAGCAAAAGCGGAAATGGCAACACGCGAAAAAAACGCCCGGTTCCGTATTACCGTTGCTATGGGAACATGTGGTATTGCGGCCGGCGCCCGTGATACCATGTCTGCCATTATTGATGAATTGAATAAACGCAATATCCAGGATGCGATTGTTACCCAAACCGGCTGTCTTGGTTATTGCGATCAGGAACCGTTGATCCAGATAGCGCAAGCCGATAAGCAAACCATCAGCTATGGCAAAGTATCGCCCGAAGTCGCCCGCAAAATTATTGCGGAACATATTGTCAATGGTAAAGTAGTAGCCGATTATGTATTCAATTTAAGCTAGTTTGCAATTACATTACATCAGTACATTGGGAAAACTATTACGGAGGTTGAGAATGCAAGATTTGAAGAAAGTGGATGAAATTGTCAAAAATTACAGCATGACAAAAACTCCGCTTATTTATATTTTAAAAGATGTTCAGAAAGAATACGGGTTTCTTTCCGAAACATTATTAACTCGCGTCGCCAAAATGACTAATATACCGCTCAGCGAGATCTATGGCGTAGCTACTTTTTACAGCCTTTTCACTACTGAAGCCAAAGGGAAATATATTGTACGTTGCTGCAATAATGCTCCCTGCCATGTTAAAGGCTCCAAAGCAGTCCTTGATAAAATTAAAGAGTACCTGGGTTTGGAAATGAATGAAACCACCCCGGACGGATTGTTCACCCTGGAATTTACCAGTTGCCTCGGTCTGTGTGCCGTCGCCCCGGTCATGATGATCAATGATGAGGTATATGGTAACCTGACCCCTGAAAAAGCCGTGTCAATTTTAAAGGATTATAAAATGAAAGGACTGGCAAATGCATAGAACACATATACTTATTGCTATGGATGCACATACAATTGCCCAGGGCGCCCGTTCGGTTAAAGAAGCTTTACAACGGGAACTGGCCCTGGCAGCCCTTGCCGATGAAGTGCGGGTTGTTGAAACCGGCAGTCTCGGTATTTATAACAAGGGTGTTGTACTGGTGATTTTCCCGGATGCTGTTTATTATACCGGCGTGCAAGTGCAGGATGTATCGGAAATCATATCCGAACATTTGATCAAAGGCCGCGTGGTAGAACGCTTACAATATACCGATGTACCCGGAGCGGAAAAAGTGGCTGGTCAAGCTCCCCGCGCCGGCAAACAGGTGCGTGTGGTTCTGAAAAACGCCGGTATCATCGATCCCGATAACATTGAGGAATACATAGCTCACGATGGTTATGAAGCTCTTGGTAAAGCCTTAACCGCTATGAAACCCCAGGATGTAATCGCTGAAGTCAAGCAATCCGGCTTGCAGGGACGCGGCGGCGCTTTTTTCCCAACCGCTTTAAAGTGGGAATTTGCCGCTCGTGAAACCAGCAAGGAAAAATATATAATCTGTAACGCCGATGAAGGCGAACCCGGTACTTTCAAAGACCGTTTGATCCTTGAAGGCGACCCACATGCAATTATTGAAGGTATGACCCTGACCGGATATGCTGTTGGCGCCGATAAAGGCTTTATTTATATTCGCGGCGAATATCGCATGTCCATCAACCGTATGCAAAAAGCGATCGAGCAGGCGCGGGCGCATGGTTTACTCGGCAAGAACCTGTTCGGCAGCAATTTTTCATTCGACCTGGAAATACGCGAAGGCGCCGGCGCTTATATTTGCGGCGAAGAGACCGCTTTGATCGAATCTATAGAAGGCAAACGCGGCGAACCCAGAGACAAACCGCCGTTCCCGCCAACCGAAGGTTTGTGGGGTAAACCAACCATAGTCAATAATGTTGAAACCCTGGCAAATATTCCGCAGATCATTTTAAAAGGCGCGGCCTGGTATAAATCGCTGGGTACCGAAAAAAGCCCGGGCACCAAAGTATTTACCATGGTCGGCAATATTAATAATCCCGGTTTGATCGAAGTACCAATGGGCATAACCCTGCGGGAAATCGTCTATGAAATCGGGCAGGGAATTCCCGGCGGCAAAGGTTTCCAACTGGCGCAAATGGGCGGTACAACAGGCGGAATATTGACCGCTGAACATCTCGACCTGCCGATGTCTGTCGAATGCCTGCGCGAAATTGGCGCCGGTCTCGGTTCGGGCGCACTGTTGGTTGTCGATGATACCCAGAACGTAGTGGATCTGGTCATGAACTTTGTCGAATTCTTTAACCATGAATCTTGCGGTAAATGCACACTGTGCCGCGAAGGAACGGGTCGTCTTTTGGAATTGCTGGAAAAACTGACCGATGGTAAAGGCACGGTACAAGATGTTGCACTTATTGAAGAACTCGCCAAAATAATGATGAAAGGCGCATTCTGTGGTCTTGGCCAGGCTGCCCCGGTTCCGATTCTCGGCTGTTTGAAATATTTCCGCGCCGAGTTTGAAAAACTTGCTAAAACTGCCGGCTCGGCCGCTGCATAATACAGGTCAGGCAAGTTTCACAGCTCAATACTATTTAACTGTACATTAGACTAAATTGGTTTTATGGAGGTAGGAAGTGGAAAATATCACCTTGACAATAGACGGCAAATCCGTTACCGTGCCCAAAGGCACTACTATTCTGGATGCCGCTGAAAAAATAAATATCAAAATACCCCGGTTGTGTTATCACCCCGATTTACCACCGGTTTCGGCCTGCCGGTTGTGCGTAGTTGAAATTGAAGGCGATCGCCTGTTACGCACGTCCTGTTCATGGAAGTGCCAGGAAGGGATGAAAGTTAATACACGTTCGGCGTTTGTACGCGAATCGCGGAAAATGGCGCTGGAATTATTACTATCCCGCCATCCGATGAAATGTACGGAATGTGTGCGTAATAATTTCTGTGAATTACAGAGCGTTGCCGAGCAATTGGGCACTCGCGAAATCCGGTTCGACTACAAGGAACGTAAAGGCGAACTCGATACATCCAGCGCCGCAATCGTCCGCGATCCTTCGAAATGTATTCTGTGCCGGCGCTGTATCCAAACCTGCGAACTGGTGCAGAGCGTTAGCGCAATCGGTTTGGAAGGGCGTGGTTATGAAGTGTGGGTCGATACCCCGTTTGGTAAAGGGATTGGCGATGTGGCCTGTGTATCTTGCGGCCAGTGTATAGATCGCTGTCCGGTTGGCGCCCTGTATGAAAATGATCATACTGCGCGCGTCTGGAAAGCTCTGGACGATCCGACCAAACACGTCATTGTGCAAACCGCCCCGGCGGTTCGCGCCTCAATCGGTGAAATGTTCGGAATGCCGGCCGGTTCGCTGGTAACCGACAAATTAGTTGCCGGTTTGCGCATGCTGGGCTTTGAAAAAGTTTTCGATACCGATTTTACCGCCGATTTGACTATTATTGAAGAAGGCACCGAATTACTGAGCCGCATCAATAAGGGCGGCACTTTACCGTTGCTCACATCCTGCAGTCCGGGCTGGATCAATTTTATAGAACATTTCTACCCGGAATTGCTGCCGCATGTGTCTTCCTGTAAATCACCCCAGCAAATGTTTGGCGCGCTGGCCAAAACCTATTATGCGCAAAAGAACGGCATCGATCCCAAAGACATTTACTGTGTTTCAATCATGCCATGTACGGCGAAAAAATATGAAGCCGGACGCCCGGAAATGAACGATAGCGGATTCCAGGATGTAGATGCGGTTCTCACCACCCGCGAAGCCGCAGTAATGATGAAACAGGTTGGTATTAATTTGCCGGACTTGACGGAAGAACCCTATGATGATCCGCTGGGCATTTCCACCGGCGCGGCGGTTATTTTTGGCAATACCGGCGGTGTTATGGAAGCCGCGTTGCGTACAGTATATGAACTCGTTACCAAAAAACCGCTCGATGATATTGAAATCAAAGCCGTACGCGGTTTGGAAGGTATCAAGGAAGCGGAGATTGATCTTAACGGTTTGAAGGTAAAAGCGGCTGTATCCAACGGTTTGGCTAATGCCCGCAAACTGTTGGATAAAATTGCTGCCGGTGAAGCTCATTATCATTTTGTGGAAATCATGGCTTGTCCCGGTGGTTGTATCGGCGGCGGTGGTCAACCAATTCCGACCTCGCAGGATATTCGTAAGAAACGCGCCGAAGCGATTTATCTTGAAGACCGCGGTATGAAAATCCGCAAATCGCACGAGAATCCAGCTGTACAAATGTTGTACAAGGAATTCCTCGGCGAACCGAATGGTCATAAAGCGCATGAACTGCTGCATACTCATTATATCAAAAAAACCGTTTATAAGGATGCTGAAGCTTAAGCGTTCAAATTAAATCGAAAAAGGGAAAAGTGAACCACTTTTCCCTTTTTTCTTGTTTGTAAGTTTTCCGTTTTTTATATTCATATTCTGGCATATTGCTAAAGGTTCTTATGTTTTAATGGTAATTATAATTTTTGTTTTAATTGTAATGCTCTAGTAAAAGTTTATTCAGACTTGATAAATCCGGAAAAGGCGTTCAATCAATTATTGTAACTTTATCAGGAGACTAACGTTACAAATGAAAGAAGACCCACTGATTCTGGTAATAAATCCGGGCTCTACCTCTACAAAGGTGGCTTTGTTTGCCGGGCGTAATAAAACTACTCAGGAAAACATTGTCCATCCCAAGGAAGAGTTGGCAAGTTTTAATTCTTTGTGGAACCAGTTTGATTACCGCATTGCTGCCATAGAACATTTTTTATCACGGACCAAAATCCAGGGCACCCTGGACGCAGTAGTCGGCAGAGGCGGAATATTGAAAACACTTAAAAGAGGCACATACCTGGTTAATGAGGATATGATCAAGGACGCCCGGCTTGGTCCGCGCGGCATGCATGTCTCCAATCTGGGTTGTGCACTGGCCCAGGTGATTGCGCGAAAATTCCATTGCAATGCCTATACTGTCGATCCTGTGTCGGTCGATGAATTTGAACCTATTGCGCGTTTTTCCGGCCACCCTTTAATGGAACGGCGTTCTTTATCCCATTCTCTGAATTTACGGGCTGCCGCTTTCTGGGCGGCTGAAAAACTGGGCATTAATGCCAATCAAAATAACTTTATTGTTGCCCATCTTGGCAGTGGTATCTCTATAGCACCGGTGCATAATGGACGGGTTATAGATGTAAATGATGCTTCAAGCGCCGGTCCATTTTCACCGGAACGTACCGGTTCTTTGCCCCTGATCCCGTTTATTGAGCTGTGTTTTTCCGGTAAACACAATAAAGAACAGATAATTGAAATGGTCATGAGCAGCGGCGGGATAATGGCATACCTGGGAACAAATGACGTAGCCAAGGTTGAAGATATGATCAATGCCGGCGACGAGTATGCCCTGAATGTGTTTTTGGCCATGACCTACCAGATAGCCAAGGAAATCGGCGCCATGGCTACAGTCGTTAACGGGGATGTTAAAGCAATTGTGTTAACAGGTGGTCTGGCAAATTCGAACCGCCTTGTAACAGAAATAACCGGCAGGATTATGTTCATCGCCCCGGTGTTTGTTTTTCCGGGAGAAATGGAAATGGAAGCTATGGCCGAAGGCGTGTTGCGTGTTTTGTTTGACCAGGAAACTGTAAAGCAATACTAGTAATTATTATTAGAAAATAGTATAATTCATGCATTCACTTTTATTTAAAAAATATTTATTTTTTCTTTTGTTGCTGCCGGCTTTGCTGACAGCCATATTTTTTATTATACTTCCTTTGGCTAACAAAGTACATGACTATGTTACGTTATATCGTCAAGCTCTGGTAGAACCGTTTCCTGCTATCAGGTTAATGGACGGCAAGCTGGAATTTGTCGACCCGGTACCGGTCAATATTACCATTGGCGACGCCGTGCAGATCATTTGTGATACCTTACCGGATACGGTGAATTTCTCCAATACTGTACAAAATTCGATCCTGATCTCGGAATATTTTATTATGATCAAATCACACGATAATAAAGTGGAAAAAATTGATCTTACTAAAATGAATATTAATGATGAACCTGTTTATGTCGATCCATACCAGGTGAGTCATTTTATTGATAATCGGGCAAAAACTATTATACGATTTGTCATTATCATGTTGTTTATTATTTTTTATCTGTTCCTGCTTATATTAACGACCGTTGGCGCCGGTATTGGCGTAATGGTCGATGCTTTCAGCCAGAGTAAAATCAGTTTTCTGCCTTTGTTAAATATTTCCGGTATTGTTGTCACGTTCTATACAATGATTACCAGTTTATTCTATTATTTGCATATTTTTGTTTTAAGCAATTATCCATACATTATCGGGTTAATGTTTTTAACAACCGGCATTGTTGTATATTTTATGGAACGATCTGCGGTTGTATTATCGCCCGATCAGGAAAAGCGATACTGAACTAAATATTAAAAATTGTTTTAATTTTAAGAACCGTAAATTTATTAATTCAATAAGAAACTGTTATTACAAAAAGACATGATCAAATCGGTTTTTCAAAAACAGTACAACTTTATTGTTAATTTCCTCATTAACCTGCACGGACTTGTCGAATTATTTGGCCGCATTCTGGTGTCGATGTTTACCCGGCCATCCTATATGCGCGATACTCTCGATCAAATGTACGCTGTTGGAGTACGCTCGCTCATTATTATTTTAATGACCGCCGGATTTACCGGCATGGTTTTATCGCTCCAGTCCGGGTACGAAATGGCAATTTATGGCGCTAAAATGTATGTTGGTACATTGGTCAGTGTGTCGCTGGTGCGTGAACTTGGGCCGGTTCTGGTTTCGCTGGTCGTTGCCGGCCGGGTAGGAGCCGGAATTACTGCCGAACTGGGTTCGATGAATGTAACGGAACAAATTGACGCCATGCGCGCCCTGGGAACCAATCCCATTAAAAAATTGGCGGCAACACGATTCAAAGCGCTTGTCATTATGTTACCCTTGCTTACTATTATTGGCGATATTACCGGTATCCTCGGTGGATTAGTAATTGCTACTACGTCCCTGGGCATAAGTTCATCCTTTTACTGGACAACCGTGACCCGGGCAATTACCTTTAATGATATTTTTACCGGCACAATCAAACCGGTCATATTTGCCATGATCATTGTAACCGTAAGCTGTTTTATGGGTTTTAAAGCCAGCGGCGGCACTAGAGGCGTAGGCGAAGCAACCACACAATCTGTTGTGGTTTCTTCCATCCTCATTTTTATTTTTGATTTTTTTATCACTAAACTATTATTATCAATTACCTGGTTATAATATTGAATTCTGTTACAGAAAATATGATCGAATTTATCGATGTCTATAAATCTTTTGATAATAAAAAGGTTCTACAAGGCTTTAATTTATCCATAAAGAAAGGGGAAACCCTGGTCATCCTGGGACGGAGCGGGTGCGGCAAAAGCGTTATGCTGAAAATTTTGCTGGGATTAATGCAGCCCGATTCCGGCCGGGTTTTTGTCGAAGGAACTGAAATTACCAATTTAACCGAAGCGAATCTGTTCAGCATACGTCAAAAAATCGGTATGCTATTTCAGGGTTCGGCTTTGTTCGATTCCCTGACTGTTGGGGAAAATGTTGCTTTTGCTTTAAAAGAGCATACCCGTAAATCGTGGGCGGAGATCGATGAGATCGTGCGTCGCAATCTTGAATTTGTTGAACTAAAAAACACCGAACTGTTAATGCCCTCCGATTTATCCGGGGGAATGCGTAAAAGGGCAGCGCTGGCGCGGGCTATGGCGAGCCAGCCGCAAATTATGCTTTACGATGAACCGACTACCGGATTGGACCCGATAACGGCTACGACAATAAATGCCCTTATCCGTAAAACCCAGCGACAGTTTGGCGTTACCTCGATCGTTGTGACTCACGAACTTGATAGTGGTTTTAGTGTAGCGGATAGAGTGGGGGTAATTAATGATGGTGTGATCATCGAAATTGGCAGCATTGCTGAAATTAAAAAAAGCCAAAATGAATTTGTGCAACGTTTTATAGCAGGTCCTAAATGAAAACAAGACAGGAAGCTGAAAGAAACCACGAAATCAAAGTGGGTTTAACGATACTTATCGGTATCATAATACTGGTTTTTGCCATATTATCCGTTGGGGAACAACAGGGAATTTTAAGCGACCGGTATAAATTACGCGTACTCATGTCACGGGTGAATGGTTTGCAAACCGGCGCTCCAGTGCGACTGGCGGGAGTTCGGGTTGGTTCGGTGATCGGCGTTCAGTTTGCCGGCGATCTGGATGATCAGAAAATCGAAGTAACCCTGGAAATCGATAAAAAAGTGCAGCAACGCATTCGCGAGGATTCCGAGGCCCATATCGGCACACTCGGTTTGCTTGGCGATAAGTTTATCGGCCTGACGATGGGCTCGCTCGACCGACCCATGCTGAACAATAATGAACTCTTGAAAAGCTCCGATCCCATCGACCTGGAAAAATTGATGGATGAAGGGGTGGAAGTGGTGGAAAGTTTAAAAAAAGCATCGGTTGAAATTACCGAGATATCTGAAAAGATCAACCGCGGTAAAGGCTCCATCGCTTTATTGTTAAACGATCCCCGCTTTTACATGGATTTGGACCGCTTGTTACGCCTGGTGGAGTTGCTTGGTAAAAAGATCAATGACGGTCAGGGTACGTTGAATATGTTGCTCAGTGATTCCGTATTTACCCGCAACCTGGCTCTATCCGTGGAAAATATTCAGGTTGTTTCCGATAGTTTACGTACCGGTCAGGGTTCGGCCAGCCGCCTGGTTATGGATCCCAAACTATATAATGATCTTTCTATTGCAATTAACAGGGTGAACAGGGTAATTGATAAAGTCGATAAAGGTGAAGGCAGCCTGGGTCAGTCGATCAATGACAAAGCATTATACGAGGATATGGTTCGGGTCACTATGGAATTGGACAGCCTGGTAAAAGATATTCGTAAAAACCCGCAGCGGTATTTAAAAGTGGAAATTTTCTAAAAAATGGATGAAACAATAGTACATAATCCAGAAAACAATAACAGCGAATGTGAACGATTGGATAAATGGCTCAATTTTGCCTGTATTTTTAAAACCCGTTCCCAGGCGACAAAAGCCTGCGATGAACGAAAGGTCAAAGTAAACAATGAAGTAGCCAAACCGGCTAAAATGATCAAAGCTGGCGATATTGTTACAATTAAACATAAGGATGGACGGTATATAAATTTTACCGTTTCCGCCCTGACTCATAAAAATGTTTCTGCAAAGGATGCGCGAAATTTATATATTAAGGAGGAACCTGAACTTTCCGAAGAAGCGCGTGAACTTTTAACATTATATTATAAATCAGTCAAACGGTTAAAACCCAGATATAAAGGACGTCCGACCAAAAAAGAACGGCGCAAAATGGAAAATATCAAATCCGGCAGCATATTAAGCGATTATGATAATCCAGAAGATGATTAAACCGTACCGGAATAATTGATATGTTTGATTTTCATTGTGATAAAAAAGAATATTTTGAAATTCAGTATAAAACTGCCTGCGATTCGATAGTGCCGCTGGTATCACAATATTTACAGATAACTGAGCATACACGGGTACTGGAAATCGGTTCTGCCGAAGCGGGGGTGTTGAAAGCATTTACCGAAAGAGGTTGTCATTGCACCGGTATCGAGTTAAGCCCCGGCAGGGTAGAACTGGCCTGTAAATTTATGCAGCAGGAATTGGCTGAGGGTCGTGTGCAGTTTCTATCAAAAAATATTTATGATGTAATTGTGGAAAAAGATATTGGTTTTAAATTTGATTTGATTATATTAAAAGACGTAATTGAGCATATTCATGAACAGGAAAAATTTATACCCTATATGATGCGCTTTTTAAATCCAAACGGATTAATATTTATTGGTTTTCCACCCTGGACTATGCCTTATGGCGGTCATCAGCAAATGTGCGCCAATAAATTTCTATCCCGGCTGCCTTATTTTCACCTGCTGCCGGTTAGTATTTATCGTCGTATCATACAATTCGGAAAGGAAAAACCGAACAAGATTGAAATGTTACTCGAAGTTAAACAAACCGGAATAACTATCAATCGTTTTGAAAAAATTATAAGTAACAATCGTTTGAAGATAATTAACCGTATTTTATATATTATACCACCGGTTTACCGGTATAAATTCAAACTAAAACCAAGGAGGTTATGCGCACTATTCACTAAAATCCCGATTTTCCGGGATTTTTGCACCATGTCTGCATATTACGTAATCCAAAAAGAATGATTCGACTCTAATGAAGCTATGGAGGTTGCCATGTCAAAAGCCGGAGTTTTTGCAATGGCTCTTGAACAACTCGAATCTGCCGCAAAACGACTAAAAATAAGCGACAGTACCTTGCGAGTATTAAGTCACCCGGAACGGGAACTTACAGTTTCCTGTCCTGTGGTAATGGATGATGGACGTATAGAAGTATTTACCGGGCATAGGGTACAGCACTCCAACGCCCGTGGTCCATGCAAGGGTGGAATCAGGTTCCATCAAAGCGTTACGCTTGATGAAGTTAAAGCCCTGGCCATGTGGATGACCTGGAAATGTGCAGTTGTCAATATTCCCTATGGCGGCGGCAAAGGCGGCGTACAGGTCGATGTGACCAAGTTGAGTAAAGAAGAAATTCGCCGGTTAACCCGTCGTTATACGGTCTCAATCATGCCGATCATAGGACCGCATAAAGATATTCCGGCGCCGGACGTTGGTACCAACGCTGAAACAATGGGCTGGATTATGGATACGGTCAGTATGTTTCAGGGTTCAACGGTTTTAGACATTGTAACCGGCAAATCCATAGATTTGGGTGGCTCGCTCGGTCGTCGTGAAGCTACCGGTCGCGGTGTAATGTTCAATACTCTTGAACTTTTAAAACGTCTGGATATGCAACCCTGCCGTACCAAAGTCGCAGTACAAGGCTTTGGTAATGTTGGTTCGGTAAGCGCCGATTTACTGCACCGTCAAGGATGCAGAATTTTAGCGGTAAGTGATGTTACCGGCGCTTATTATCATCCTGACGGATTACCGATCCCTGATATGATTGAATATTGTAAAACCACCCGGCATAATGTTCTGGACGGTTTTTCAGCTCCGGGTGTAAGCAAGATCGACATGAATGATATATTTGGCCTGGACGTAGATGTGTTTGTACCGGCTGCATTGGAAAAACAAATAACCATCGATAATGTGGACAAAATCAAAGCCCGTGCGATTATTGAGGGCGCTAATGGTCCCACCTCTCCTGATGCGGAACGGGTGCTGTTAAAAAAAGGCAAATATGTCGTTCCCGATATTCTTGCTAATAGCGGAGGTGTGGTTGTGTCCTATTTTGAATGGGTACAAAGTATTCAATCCTTCTTCTGGGATGAAGAAGAGGTAAATAAAAATTTACAGAATGTAATTGTGCGGAGTTTTGAAGCGGTTTGGAAAGTTGCACAAGAGGAAAAGACCGATTTACGCAATGCCGCCATGATGATCGCCGTCAAGCGTGTAGCTCAGGCAGTTGAAGAAAGAGGTATTTTCCCATGAGATGGTAATTGTTTAATGACTGTGGTCATTTTAATTTTTTATTGTTTACAGAGGAGATAATAATGTCCATTGAAGTAACTATCGGTAAAAGAGAGTTTTTCCCCGGAATTGGAAAGATCAAATATGAAGGCCCGGATTCTAAAAATCCCCTGGCTTTTAAATATTATGATGAAAACAAGATTGTTGCCGGAAAAACCATGAAAGATCATTTCCGCTTTGCTATTGCCTATTGGCATACGTTCTGCGGTAAAGGTGGCGATCCGTTTGGCGACGACACCCAGGATTTTCCCTGGGATGAAAGCAGCAATAAAATGCAGGCCGCCAAAGACAAACTGGATGCAGCATTTGAATTCATCAGCAAGCTGGGCGTGCCGTTTTATTGTTTCCATGACCGCGATGTTGCCCCGGAAGAAGATTCCGTTATCAACCTGGAAAAGAACCTGAAAGAAATGGTTGCCCTGGCTAAAAAGAAACAACAGGAATCTGGCATTCAATTGTTGTGGGGTACGGCGAATGTATTCGGCAATCCCCGCTATATGAATGGTGCAGCTACAAACCCGGATTTCCAGGTATTGACCCATGCTGCCGCGCAGGTTAAAGGTGCACTTGAAGCCACGGTGGAACTGGGTGGATCAAATTATGTATTCTGGGGTGGGCGGGAAGGTTATTTCTCTCTGCTCAATACCGATATGAAACGTGAAATCGACCACCTGGCCATGTTCCTGACCAAAGCGCGCGATTATGGCCGCAAGATCGGATTCAAAGGTACATATCTTATTGAACCCAAGCCAATGGAACCCACCAAACATCAATATGATTTTGATGTTTCTACGGTTATCGGGTTCCTGCGTCACTATGGCCTGGATAAAGATTTCAAACTCAATATTGAAAATAACCACGCTACTCTTGCCGGTCATACCTTTGCGCATGAAATTCAGGTCGCTGCCGACGCCGGGCTGCTTGGCAGTCTCGATGTCAATCAGGGCGATCCTTATAATGGTTGGGATACCGATGAATTCCTGCACAATCTCTATGATGCGGTTGAGACCATGATGGTTCTGTTACCGGCTGGTGGTTTGGGTAAAGGAGGTATGAATTTCGATGCGAAAACCCGTCGTTGTTCAACCGATCTGGATGATATATTCATAGCTCATATCAGTTCTATGGATACTATTGCCCGCGCACTCATTATTGCCGACCGGATTTTACGTGAATCCGATTTACCCAAGATGAAAAAGCAACGTTATGCAAGTTATGACGGTGGTGACGGCGCCAAATTTGAAAAAGGTCAGCTTGAACTCGATCAACTTGCCGAAATTGCTAAAAAATCCGGTGAACCGGCAAAAATCAGTGGCAAACAAGAGTTATACGAAAGTATTATTAATCAATATCTTCGTTAAGTAAAACATATCCGCCCGGTTTCGCAAGGGACCGGGCGGTTCGCACTCTAGTCGCTGGTCTTGATTAGCGCTCCCGACAGAATGGAATTTGCAGATAATATACTTTTGTTTCATTTATGTAAATCCATGGAGTGAGAGATGGTAAAATATTGGTTGTTGCCGGTTTTTTATCTTCTCCTGGCGGTGCAGCAGGGAATATCCCAAAATGATACGGTGAATGGTGTAACGGCATTTGTTGAATCCGATTCGGGTAAGGACAGGATCAAGATAGAAAATCTGCACCTTGAATTTAAATATGGGGGCTATGGTGTTTATGTCATTTCCGATTATCCTGTTTTAACCCGGATTCCGCTGGAAAACGGGGAAAATGTAGACTTGAACAGCATTATTTCCGCCAGTTTCAAAGGCAAACGGGTGGAATGGAAAAAATATATCGAGCGGGAAAACCGGAATAAATATGAAAATGTCGATGATCTCGGTTTTTATCATTGGGATGAACTGGAGGTAGAGTGTGTTATCAAGGACAAGCAGGAAAAAATCATCCGGTCGCGCATCAAACATCCTGTTTTAGCTGATATCTTTCTGACCGGAACTACGAACCGGGGCGATTTCCGGTTACAGCTTGACCTTGAAAACGGGAAAATTGTGCATGTAATTTTTGTGCCTGACTTTGTAATGCAATGTATGAAAAATTCCACCCACGTTTTTCCCAATGCGGAATGGATTTTTTGTCCATACTGTGGTGGAAAGTTAAAAAAAATTGTTACAGTAAAACACTAATGGTTCCTGCTTATCCGGTTGATCGCGCAGGTTGCAGTTGATTATATAAACCGATTTCCAATTATGGGCGATGTAAAGTTAGCACATAAAGTATTATTGATTACGGCTTTATGCTATAATAACGAGGCCGATATGCAAAAAGCGCTGCAGCAAATGACCTTGCATTATGGCCCGGTAAAATCGGCCAGCAGTCCATTTCCATTTCATCATACCCACTATTACCAGGATGAAATGGGCGATCATTTGTTTAAATATTATTGTTCGTTTGAGAATTTAATCGACCCGATGAATATTGTCGATATAAAGCTGACCAGTAATGAAATTGAAAAAATGCTCAGCAACGGCGACAAAAGAAATGTCAACCTCGATCCCGGTTATATTGAAGTGCCAAAATTGGTTCTGGCAACCACCAAAAATTATGGACACCGTATTTACCTGGGCAAAGGTATTTACGGTGATGTGCAACTCGTTTGGCGGCAAGGCAGCTTTCAGGCTAACCCCTGGACGTATCCGGATTATTTGGAACCTGAAAATTTACGTTTTTTTATAAATGAAAGAAATAACTACTTTCAACAACTACAAAAGGGAGTTCACTAATTGTCTATCAGTTACAAGGATTCTGGAGTTAACCTGGAAGCCGCAGAAGCTTCCAAGAAAAAAATTGCCGCACTGGCAAAATCCACATTTAATGAAAATGTGGTCAAAGAAATTGGTCTGTTTTCCGGTTTTTTCAAACTGGATTTAAAAAAGTATAATGATCCGATCATTGTGTCCAGCGTCGATGGCGTCGGCACCAAGCTGAAAATTGCCTTTGCTATGGATATTCATGATACAATCGGCCAGGACCTGGTGAACCATTGTGTTAACGACATTATGGTTTCAGGCGCCGATCCGTTATTTTTTCTGGATTATATCGGAACTGTTGCGTTAAAGCCCGATCACGCCGCCCTGATCGTTAAAGGTATGGCTGAGGCCTGCAAGCAGAACGAGTGCGCTCTTATTGGTGGTGAAACTGCCGAAATGCCCGGTTTTTATTCCCCAGGCGAGTATGATCTGGCCGGCACGATCATCGGCGCTCTTAACCGGTGTGATATTATTGACGGCAGTTCTATCGCCGCCGGCGACCAGCTTATCGGTATTCCATCCAACGGGCTGCATACCAATGGCTATTCCCTGGCGCGCAAGATTCTACTCGATGTGAAAAAGGTGGATTTGTGGAAAAAGGTCGATGAACTGGGAATGTCGTGGGGACATAGCCTGTTAAGGGTACATAAAAGTTATCTGCCGGTAATCAAACTTGTGCGACGCTTGCCGGGTTTGGCCGGCATCAGCCATATTACGGGCGGTGGCATTGAAGGCAACACCTGCCGACTGCTGCGCCCCGGCTTGAAATTGCAAATCGACTGGTCCGCCTGGCAAATGCCGCCGGAATTTCAACTGCTCCAAAAATTTGGTCAGGTTATCGATTCGGAGATGCGGCGGACGTTCAACCTCGGCATCGGCCTGGTTTTTGTCGTTAAGCCCGATTATTTTAATACTATTTTCAGCAAACTGACAACTGCCGGTGAACAACCGGTTCATATAGGACAGGTACTAGCGGATTAATATGCTAACATCCAAACCAACTAACATAACCGTATTAGGCGCAGGGAGTTGGGGAATCGCCCTTGCCAATCATTGCGCCGGTCTTGGGCATCAGGTAACGCTCTGGGAATTTGACGCCCAGGTAGCACAATTGTTGCACACAACCCGTATGCGCGAACAGGTTTTAAAAAATATCAGAATTGATGATTCAATTATCATTACCAGTTCTCTTGCACAGGCTTTAACCGCTGCCGATTTGATTTTATTTGTCATTCCTTCCCATGTGGCGCGGGGTGTTATGCAGGAAATGGCAAAAATTGGCTGCCGTAAAGAGAGTGTTTGTGTAAGTTGCACAAAGGGCATTGAAAATGTCAGCCACATGCGCATTTCGGAAATATTTAACCAGCAAGTGCCGCAATTTTCAATCGAGCGGTTTGCAGTGCTCTCCGGTCCTAGCCATGCCGAAGAGGTAAGCCGGCAAATACCGACAGCTGTGGTTGTGGCTTCACAAAAACCGGATACAGCTCTGTTTGTGCAGGAAGTAATGAATAGTATCAATTTCCGCATTTATACCAGCACAGATATAATTGGCGTTGAATTGGGCGGCGCGTTAAAGAACGTAATCGCGATTGCCGCCGGAATTTGCGACGGCGCCGGTTTTGGCGATAATACCAAAGCTGCATTGCAACCTCGTGGTTTAGCTGAAATTATCCGCCTGGGCCGCAAATTAGGCGCCGACCCGCATACCTTTGCCGGGCTCTCCGGTATGGGCGATTTGATCGTAACCTGTATGAGTCATCACAGTCGCAATCGTTACCTGGGTGAACAAATCGGCCAGGGACGCACACTGGATGAGGTTATGAAAAGTATGGTTATGGTTGCGGAAGGTGTTCGCACTTGCAAATCTGCGGTTGCCCTTTCGGAGAAATATGATGTTGAAATGCCAATCTGCCGACAAGTTTATGATGTTTTATTTGCCAATAAGGAACCTAAAACAGCGTTGCGAGATTTAATGAATCGTGATGTAAAACCCGAAGTGTGGTATTAAGTAATGTACTATGATATTTAGCCGCCAGAATGGAGGAATAGTATGTTTAAAAATATTATGCTTGCTGTGGACGGCTCTGTTTATACGGAGTATGTGTTATCTTTAGGCGCAACAATTGCGCGGGCATTTCGCAGCCATATTCATGTGCTGACAGTTGCCGATATTCGAGTTTTTGAATGGGCCACAGCTATCGGAGCCGACGGCTTTGTGCCAATCGCACCATCCAGCATGTATCAAAAAGAATCGATCAGGTTAATGGAAGAAAAATGCAGCAAGGTGCTGGAAAAATGCGCGCAAATATTGAAAAAGGAAAATCTGGATTTCGAGTTGGAAAAACAGGTCGCTGCTCCTGTCGATGCTATAGTCGAGCGTTCACAAATAGCCGATTTATTAATCATGGGAAAATGTGGTGAATTTTCCCGCTGGGATAAGAAAAAACTGGGAGCGACAGTAGAAGCAGTCAGCCGGGCCGGGCGAAAACCGATAATTGTCGCTGATAAATTTAATGCACCCATCACGAATATACTGTTCGGTTATGATGGCAGCCCGAATGCCAACCAAGTTATGCAGTATGTCGGTCATTTGGCGGAAAATTGTCATGCGGCGGTTACAGTTTTATGTGTTTCCGATGAACCGGAACTAGCGGAGCAATATATCAGAAATGCTGAAAAGTATTTAAAGAACTTTAAAATTAATTTAAACTCACTGATACTACCGGGATCTCCCGATAAGGAAATTATTAAATACGCTCAAGCCAATGATTTACATTTTATTGCGATCGGGGCTTATGGACATTCACGTATGCATGAGGTTATTCTAGGCAGCAGTACTGAAAATATTTTACGATTTGCGCCGTGTCATGTCATGTTGGCAAAATAACTCTACAAATAGATGATACTAGAAAGGAATCGGAACTAATGGCAGCAAAAGCTTTTATATCGGAACTGAAAAATTACATTGGACAAGAAGTTACAATATCCGGCTGGTTATATAACAAGACCGGCAAGGGGAAATTATTATTTTTAATGGTACGCGACGGCTCCGGCATTGTCCAGGCCGTTCTGTTTAAAAATGATGTTAGTGAAGAGGTTTTTGAAAAATGTCAACACCTTACCATGGAGAGTTCACTGCATATCACCGGTTTGGTGGCCGAGGATAAACGCGCCAAAGGCGGCTGTGAAATTCAGGCCAAAGCTATTCAAATTGTTCATATTGCTGATGAATATCCTATAACCCCCAAAGAACATGGCACCGATTTCCTGATGGATAACCGGCATTTATGGCTGCGTTCTTCCAAGCAACATGCCATACTCAAAATACGCCACGAAATCATCAAAGCTTGCCGCGATTATTTTGACGGGCTTAATTTCACACTGCTGGATGCCCCGATCTTTACTCCTGCGGCCTGCGAAGGCACTACCAATCTGTTTGAAGTCAATTATTTTGATGAAAAAGCCTATCTCACCCAGAGTGGGCAATTATATATGGAACCGGGCGCTATGGCTTTCGGCAAGGTTTATTGCTTTGGGCCCACGTTTCGCGCCGAGAAATCCAAAACCCGCCGGCATTTGACAGAATTCTGGATGGTAGAGCCGGAAGTCGCTTTTTGTGACCTGAACCAGGATATGGACCTGGCCGAAGGTTTGATCATGTTCATTCTTAACCGGGTTCTGGAGAACCGACGCGATGAATTTCAGATCATTGAACGGGATATTACCCCCCTGGAAAAAGTTAAAAAGCCGTTTCCGCGTATAGACTATGATGAGGCCGCCAAAATTCTTAAAGAGGCCGGTTCGGAATTCGTGTATGGCGATGACCTGGGCGGCGGCGATGAAACGATTATTTCTGAAAAATACGACAGCCCGGTTATGGTTACCCATTACCCTGCGAACGTCAAAGCATTTTATATGAAGAATGATCCGCAGCGTCCTGATCGTGTGTTATGTGTAGATATGCTCGCTCCCGAAGGATATGGCGAGATCATCGGCGGCGGTCAGCGCGAGGATGATTATGAAACCCTGGTTAAAAAAATTGAGTATCACAAACTGCCGATGGATGCATTCAAATGGTACCTGGATGTTCGCAAATACGGTAGTGTGCCGCATGCCGGTTTTGGTATGGGAATTGAACGCACGGTAGCCTGGATTTGTGGCCGCAGCCATGTCCGTGAAACAATTCCCTATCCGCGTATGCTGTACCGGTTATATCCATAATTCCTGATAATCGTAATTTCGCAAGCCGGCGGTGACTTTATGATTTGTGCGCATATTCAGGTTAGCGGTGTGGTGCAGGGGGTGGGTTTCCGTTATTTTGCATTACGTGAAGCAAACGCGCTGGGTATAAAAGGCTATGTGCGCAACCAGGTAGACGGATCGGTCGAAAGTGTGGCTGAAGGCGACAAAGCGCTGGTTGAGGCATATATCCGGGCATTGCAGCGCGGCCCGGCTTTTTCCCAGGTTACCGATATTAATGTGAGTTGGAGCAAGTATGAAAAAAAATACAATTCATTCACAATCAGATGAAATGAGGAACTGCAAACAATGGATTTGAAGAAAATAATCCGCCAGGTACCGGATTTCCCCAAAAAAGGGATTAACTTTATAGATATAACAACTTTAATCAACGACGGCCCGGCGCTGCGTGAAGCGGTCAAGCAAATGAAAGACCATTACAGAGATACAGCTATTGATGTCATTGTTGGTATCGAATCGCGCGGTTTTATTTTTGGCGCAATATTGGCGCACGAATTAGGTTTAGGTTTTGTACCAGTACGCAAACCGGGTAAATTGCCGGCCGCAACTATACGCGAATCTTTCGCCCTTGAGTATGGGCAGGATGCAATTGAAATCCACCTCGATGCTCTGAAAAAAGGTCAAAGGGTGCTTATTGTCGATGATCTGTTAGCCACCGGCGGAACAGTTCAGGCTGCCGCGCATTTGGTAGAGCGACTGGACGCTATAGTTGTCGGCTGTTGTTTTTTGGTTGAACTGGATTTCTTGGGCGCCCGAAAAAAACTGGCCGGCTATCGTATCGAATCTCTGGTGCATTATAGTGAGGAGTAATTTATTTTGCTTTAATTGTTAACTTGCTTTTTTTCCGCATTTTTGTTAAAGTTTATCAGGCCTGCAACTGAAATTTCTATACTGACGCACTGGTGCACTTTACAGGAGGCTGGATGTTTAAAATATTTGTGATTAACCCCGGTTCCACCTCAACCAAGCTGGCGCTTTATAATGATACTCGCTGCGCTTTCGATACTAATATTCATCATCCCGGTAATGAATTAGCCCCTTTTCCCGATATTATCAGTCAGTATGATTATCGTCGGCAGGTAATCGAATCTGTTTTGCGTAAAGAAAATATACCGGTGCAGGATATCGATGCGTTTGTTGGTCGCGGCGGTTTACTCAAACCAATACCGGCCGGTACTTATGCAGTCGATCAGAAGATGCTCGATGATCTGCGGCAGGGAGTGCAGGGTCAACATGCCTCAAATCTCGGTGGATTACTCGCTTTTGAACTCGCCAGAATAAATAATCGTCCGGCTTTTATTGTCGATCCGGTGGTAGTCGATGAATTGAATGAGTTCGCCCGTCTTGCCGGTCATCCGGATTTTTGCCGGCGCAGTATTTTTCATGCCCTTAATCACAAAGCTGTCGGACGCAAAGCTGCCACTCTTTTAGCCCGCAAATACAGTGAACTTAATTTGATCATAGCGCATTTGGGTGGGGGAATTTCCATTGCGGCTCATGAGCACGGTCGTGTTACCGATGTGAATAATGCTCTGGATGGGGAAGGCCCTTATTCTCCCGAACGGGCCGGAACCCTGCCAGCCGGCGATCTGGTGCGTTTATGTTTTTCCGGAAAATATACCAGGGAACAGGTTCTTAAAATGATCACCGGCCGGGGCGGTTTTGTCGCCTGGCTGGGAACAAACAACCTTGTGGATGTTATGCAGCGCATTGAAGAAAAAAATGATATTCAGGCCCAGGTGATTTTAAACGGCATGATCTACCAGGTTGTTAAAGAAATTGGCGCAATGTGTGCAGTATTAAAGGGTCAAGTAGATGCCATAGTATTAACGGGAGGGATAGCGAACAATTCCTATATTACAGATCAAATAACCGACCGGGTTTCTTTTATCGCCCCGGTGTTGTTAATTCCCGGTGAAGAAGAAATGGAGGCCCTGGCATTTGGCGCCTACCGGGTATTGAGCGGTGATGAAGCGGCAAAAAACTATGCAAATGAGGCTAAAGTATATGATAACAAGCTTTGATGAAATATTACAAGTAGTAAAAACTCGCCCGAAAAAGACAATTGCGGTAGCGATGGCAGATGAGGTTGAAGTACTGGCTGCGGTGTCGCAAGCCAATAAAGAGGGATTAGCCGATGCTGTTTTGGTAGGAGATAAGACAAGCATTATCCGCTTGAGCGAACAACATGAAATCGATATCAGCAAGTTCGATATTGTTCAGGCTGATAATGAAAACCAATCGGTAGTACGTTCCATTCAGCTTGTTGATGAACGCCTGGCCGATACGTTGATGAAAGGGCGCTGTTCCTCGGCTTCCATGCTTAAAGCCGTACTCGACAAACAGCATGATGTCCGCACCGGCAAATTATTATCTCATTGCGCGGTTATGCAAATTCCAACCTATCATAAATTACTCATAATGTCCGATGGTGGAATCAATATCGCGCCGGATCTGGACGTCAAAGTCGGCATCATAGATAATGCGGTGAACTGTGCCCGTATGCTGGGAATTGAAAAACCCAAAGTCGCCCTGATTTCAGCCCTGGAAAAGGTTAACTACAAAGCAATGCAATGTACAATAGACGCCGCTGTTATTTCAAAGATGTCGCAGCGTGGACAAATTGCCAATGCCATAATTGACGGCCCGCTGGCGGTAGATAATGCTGTAAGTAAAAAAGCCTGTGAAATAAAGGGAATCGACAGCCCGGTTGGGGGTGATGCGGACATACTAATTATGCCCATGATCGAAGCTGGTAATGTGTTTTACAAAGCATTGTCCTGTTTTACAGAAACTAAATTCGCGGGTATTGTTTTAGGCGCGCGTGTTCCAATTGTTTTCACTTCGCGCTCAGACAGTGAAGAAACCAAATATTTGTCCATTGCGTTAGGGATTATTTTAAGTGAACGGACAGAAGGACCGGAGCGTTCCGGGCATTGAGGTAGCTTCGTACATATACAGATTTTTATAGTTAAACCCATCGGTAAAGAGCACATGCAGGAACACGGCTTAATGCCGGATGATGGTTACTACTCATAACTATTACGGTTTACCAGCGAGGTGCAGGAGTGCAGGTTTTACAACTTGATTCGCGATTAAAAACTAGTTTCAGGTATTCTTTATATTTATTTGCGGCCGCTATGCCGTTTTCGATTTTTATTACACAGGTAGCTATAGGTGTTTTGTTATTGTGCTGGCTGGGCCGGATCTTTATTACAAAGCAACTTCGCTTTCAAAAAACGGGACTTGAATATGCCTTCTTGGCATATTTGATTGCCGAACTAATCGCCTTGGTCTTTTCCACTAATTTCGGGCAGTCGGTGATTTATTTAAAGCGCTTCCTGCTTATCCCGATAGTCTATTCCCTTGCTTCTGGGATCGATAATGAAAAAGATTTAAAAACTGCGATTTATATATTTATAATTTCCACCGGTCTGTATTCACTGTCTGGTATTATTTCATATATTATCAACCCGAATGTTCGGGTTCGTCATATCCAGAATTCCATGACCGAGGGTGGAATAACCATGCTTGGAGCTCTGGCAGCTTTTACAGTGGCGTGGTTTACTAAAAAAATATTTTGGAAAATTATTTTTTTAAGCAGTACAATTATTAGCATCATTTGCCTGGTATTGACTGCGACCCGGGGATCCTGGCTTGGATTTTTTGTGGGTATTTTTATTATTTTGTTTTACCTCAATAAAAAAATATTACTTATGATCCCTGTCATGATCGTTGCTTTTTATTTTTTACTGCCGGCAAATTTTAAAACCCGGGTGGAAAATATCTTTAATCCGAATTACCGCACCAATCAATACCGGTTGTACTGGTGGTCGGTTGGTTTAAAGATATTCAAAGATCATCCACTGGTCGGCATCGGCGATGTCAGTACTGGGGATATGTATGATAAATATAAAGATCCGGGGGACAAAGAAAGGATCGGTCATTTTCACAATAATTTTGTACATATTGCTGTAACACTGGGCGGTATCGGTTTGGCTGCTTTTTTATATATGACGATTGCAATTTTTTACCGGTTGTGGAAAATTGATAAAAAAACCAATTACGGCTGGGCGCTCGCCGCTTTGGCCATGTTTGTGGCATTTCATATTAACGGTTTATTTGAATGGAATTTTGGCGATCAGGAGATCATAACCATGATCTGGTTCTCTCTTGGTTTGGCTTTAGTAATAAAACCTGCTCAATATGTGAAAACGGCTGAATAAACAAGTCCCGATTGCCCGTCATCATACTGATAACAAAACACTGTCGTTAATAATTTGGTTCACGTTGCAGTTTTTATGAATTTTTTTAACAAATAATTGTTATAATTTTAATATATATTTATACGCGCCCTATTTCACATGCGGTATATTTGGGAAATTATCAAAGTGAATAATATATCAACTCATTTCAACCTGAAGCTGTTTGCGTTATGATAAATTTAATTGACCGCTTTATTTATTTTGACATCGATAGTATAAATATCTGAATTTTTTCTACAGTTCATTTTATAACCGGGATTTTAATATGAAAAAAAGATATATTCTGTTTTTTATTCTCGCTTTAATTCTGTTAATGAAAAACATGCCGCTTACTGCCGGTGAAATTATTGTGTGGGAAGATAAAACGCCATTTGCTAAAACAATTACTGAGGATGGCGTGCAAAAAGACTCAATGATCACCCTTGCGCCAATTTATAACTCGAGTGGTAATAATGTCAACCTGGATAATTTTACCCTGGGTGGTTATGATTGGGAATGGCCGTATAGCAGCATTGCCTTGGGCGCGGTAGAAGATATCGATGTGCGCAGCCTGGATGGACAGGATTTGTATCTGATCACCGATCCACAGCGCAGTGTAACTCCTGGAGTGACCGGTAAAGTCTTTGTTTACAACCCGGCTGAAAAAAGAATAACCTGGGAATATACCGGCAGCCAACTGGTACAGCCGGTTGATTCGTACGAGTTTTTTGAAAACGGCCAGTACCGCATTCTGGTTACCGATCGTGGGAATAATAAAGTTTTGCAGATAGGCCGCGAAACCCAGTCTATTGATTGGGAATATGGAAAAGCGGACGGATCGGAGGGAAGCGGACCCAACGAACTGTCGATTCCTGCCGATGCGGTAAAAATTGACGGCGCCGCTGAAGTACTTATCGCTGACCGTGGCAATAACCGGGTCATCATTGTCGATAAAGCCGGCAAAACCCCGGTCTGGCAATTTGGTTCGCCATCTCTCAAATCACCGGTTGATGTGGAATATATAACAGAAAGCGCCAGTGTGCTTATCACCGATTATGCCGATAACCGGGTATTGTTGGTGTCCCGCGCCACAACTGCAATCACCTGGCAATATCCCGATCCTTCGTTGGCCGGCGACCCGGTGTATGGTTTAAGCAGCCCCGTTGACGCCGATTACCTGGAAAACGGCCACATTCTGATCGCCGATGCCGGTCATAACCGCATCATCGAAGTCGATCCGGCCGATAGTGAGTTTTTCTGGGAGTTAAAATTGACTGTTAACGGTCTGCGCGATATCGATCAGATTGGTTCACAATCCACCGATAAAGACAAGTTACTGGTGGTAAAACTGAATGATGAATCCGGCAAGGCGCTGCCGGCGCGTATTGGCTTTCAGAGCGGCTGGCGCGAGTCGGATGTATTTGTTATCGAACGCGATGTCAATTTCGATTCCCTGTATTGGGATGCTGAAATTAATTCAGGTTCAACTACTTCACTGGAATTACAATTCCGCTCCGAAAGCGACGAAACCCGCCTGAAGCGAGCGGCGTGGCGCGGCCCGACTGGCGATACTCTGTCTACCTATACGGTTTCCGGCGCTAAATTACCGGCTATCCATTCGGGGCACCGGGTTTACCAGTACCGCGCTTTTCTTAAAACCGACAGTCCCAAAGACACCCCGGTACTGAAAAAGGTAACGGTAAATTATTATTATTACAACACCAATAACTCAATTACACCCAAGCCTTACTTTTGGGCCTCATCAATCGGCGTTGCCAAAGCGGATTCCATGATCCCGAAATGGAAAGAATTTCATTACGAGTTAAAATTGCCTCAGGACCCTCTTAAGAGAAGTTCCGTGCAATTACTTTTTCGTTTTATCGAAAATAAAAGTCCCTACCGCACCTTGTACGAATTTACCGCTTCGACCGAGGAAAGTAAAAACGTTTTAAACCTGGAAAATATCCCGGCACTGTGGGAAGCAACTTCGATCAACCTGAACGGATTCCCGAGCACCCTCAACTCTTCCGTTACCCCGGCCTTGATTAGCTGGCGGGTTGTATATGAAAAAATATTGTCGACAGCTTCGTCGATTCGTTTTGTTAATAGCGTCGGTGCGACCGCCAATGCCTACCTGGCAACAACCCCAGGCAATCAGCAGGAAGGCGAGGTCATGGATAATGTGAATATTATTTTGGATGACAGTAACCTGGAAATGACGCGCACATATTATGATCTCCCGGTTAAATCTCTCAAATCGCATGATGATGAAACGATTACCCTTAATTTAAAACAAAATTATTTCCAGAATAATATCGGAATGCCGATTGTCATATCCGCTAGCATCACCCCCGGCAATGATACACTAGAGGTTGCCGACCGGGATACGCTGATTATAAAATATATTGATACCAGCGATAGTACCGATGTCGCAAGCGATTCGATACTGGTTGTTCAGGCTACAACCGGCATTCTGACCCTGGAAAATGCCGCCGGCGCTGTTTTGAAAGAAGTTTTATATGGTCAGTCTGTGTTTGTGCATATCACCGGGGAACAGGATAAAAATCTTGATCCGGTCAAACAGGACTCTTTACAAGTGGTGCTGGACAATACCGCGCTGGATCGGGAAGAGGTAATGCTATATGAAATTGCCGCTAGCGGCTCTGTTTATAACAGCGGGAATTTTATCACCCGAGTCGGCATTCCGGTAACTGATAATAAAAACGGCGTTACCCAGGATGACGGCATCCTACAAAGCTCTGCCGACGGCAGTATACGCGCAACGTATACGGATAATGTGATCCTGACCAAATCTGTGCAGGTACCGGCTAACCCGGTTGTCAATATCGACCTGGGAGGCGAGCCTTATATTGTCGAAGTTGCTCCGAATCCTTATAATGAGCGTACGGCAAGCCGGTTCAGTATGCGGGTCGCTTCGGCGACCGGTTCGCTGGTTGTGCGCTGGCTGGAAATTTATAATATTGCCGGTGAACTGGTTCGGAAAATTGACGGTAATGAATTGATGTTCGATACAGGCTCAACTGTGCCGGTCGAGCGTTATGGTGTGGTGGAAAACTGGTGGGATTTGACCAATGATGCCGGGCAAAAAGTAGCCAGTGGCACCTATTGGCTCAAGTTGTATGCGAATTTAACCCAGGAAGATACCAATCAAACCGTACAGATTGCCATTTTTCGCAAGTTTATAGTTATTCGTTAATTCAGGATATTGCGGTTTCTTTTTCAATACCGGTGTTTATTTTAGTGGAGCAAAAATGAATAAAGCGTTATACCTGCAAATACAATCAAAAAGAGTTTTCATGCTGTCGAAGGTATTCTGGCTGACCTGCTATGCGGTTTTTTTATCCCTGTTAACCGGAATGACCTATCCGGCAAGCAATAATGGAATCGGCTATAGCGGCGCGCCGTTTTTACGGGTCAGCTCTTCGGCCCGCCAGGTGGCTATGGGGGAAGCGTTTTCAGCAATCGCCGATGATATTAACCTGATGCGTTATAATGTCGGTGGTTTGGGACAAATCAACACCGAAATGCTGGCCGTTAATTTTCATAACTGGATCGATGATACCCAGCAGGGCTCATTTGCATTAGCTTTTCCCAATAAATATGGAGTAATGGGGATTGATTTTACTTATTTTGATGAAGGTAAAATTGAAGAATTGAGTGAAAATTTCAATAAAACCGGCGGCACCACGACTAGTGACGATATCTTGCTGAATGTCGGCTTTGGCACCCGTCTCGGCTACCGGGATTATGTTGTAAATGTCGGCGCCAGTTTCAAGTTCTTGCAGCAAACTTTGGCCGGACAACGCAGCAATGCGTTTGCTTTCGATGTCGGCGCCCGTTTTCCTCTCAAATATATGATTTTAGGCGCAACTATACAAAATATCGGCATTAATAAAACCAAATTTCAAGATCTGTCATCGCCTTTACCAACCACCTTCCGGTTTGGCGGCGCCACCAGTTTTGGTCGTACCGAGACCTTGCTGTTGAACGTGGCCGGTGATGTCGGCTGGACTGTAAAAGAAAATTTGCGATATTACCTGGGCGGAGAACTGATGATCAGTGAATTGCTGTCGTTACGAACCGGTTACCAGTTCCATCATGTCGCCGCCAGCCCTTTTTCAGCGGGTTTCGGCCTGAACATCCCTATGGCGTGGCTGGCTCGTTCGCAAACCCGGTTCGATTATGCCTATTCACCCCTCGATGCTTTTGATACGGATATTCATCGCTTCTCAATGCTGTTCGTTTTCGGCGCCGCTAAAGAAAATGTTGATTACAGCCGGTTATTGCAGGATGAACTTGATGCGGCCAGAAAATCACGCCTTGCTTTGCAGCAACTCGAAGACGAAATGGCGCGCCGTTTAGCCAGGGCCAAACAGATCGCCGCCGAAAGCCAGGGTAAAATCGAAGTAGAGCAGAAAGGTAAAAATAAAGTACTGGTCAGTATGCGCATTAATTTTGATTTTGATAAATCGGATATTCGCCAGGCCGATTTTAATACCGTTAACCAGGTTGGCGATATTTTACGTACTTATCCCGAAGCCAAGGTATTCGTCTCCGGGCATACGGACAGCATTGGCACGGACTGGTATAATATACGCTTGTCGCAACGGCGCATCGAAAGTGTTATCACTTATTTGAAACTGCAAAAGAATTTCCCCGATGATGTTTTTTATATGCCTATCGGGTATGGCGAATTGCGACCGGTTGCGGATAACGGCAGCGAAGCAGGCCGTTCCCGTAACCGCAGAGTCGAATTTATGCTATTTACTTTTTCTACAACACCTGAATTACCGGAAGGCTCTGCATTAAAAACTGTTCGGGCCGTTGATGATGAAACAATACATATCGTCTGCAACGGCAAGGTTGACTTTAAAGTCAAAACCTTAACCGAACCGGATCGGCTTATCATCGATATTCCGGATATTTACATGCTATCCGATGTTAAGGAAATTGTTCTGAATCGCGGACCCTTTATCCGCGCCCGGTTGGGCTTTCATCGCGACGGGCCGTTTACGCGGGTCGTATTCGATCTGAACCGGCCCATCAAGCCGGACGTGGAAACCACCGAAAACCTGGTGATTGTACGGGCAAAATAAATTGTTTTAGCGGTTGATTCAGTTTAGAATGATGATCGTTGCCGGGCGGAAGCAATTCCGCCCGAATTTGTTTCCAAAAGTATCACTTTATAAAATAGCACCTTTAATTTTTGCATTCTGAAAAAGCGAACATAAATCATTACTTGCATTTTTCCGGTTTTATTCTTAATATAAATTCATAAAAAATTTCTGGAATTACATAATGTTGAACAATGATCACGATAGAAAGAAAGTAATGCGTTTTTCAATCTTGACAATTTTAGCCTTTTTAGGCATTATGCTGGGCTGCCACCAGTCTTCCAACGCTGTGGACAATGCCGCAACCGCCAGTTTTACTTTTTTTTATACCAATGATATTATGGGTTACGTGACCCCCTGTGGGTGACGAACGGCACGCTATGGCGGGTTGGCCCGGAGGGCTACCTTTATCAACGATCATATCGACAGCACCGATTTTGCTATGTTTATCGATGCCGGTGGTTTTGCCCGCGGCGGCGGCGATATAGGTAAACTGTACACCAATTACCTGTTGCGCGGCATGGCTGATCTGGGCTATACTGTTTTTAATTTATCGTACCGTGATTTTATTACCGGCGGTAATATTTTAAAGGACTTGAGTAATAAACATAATGTCGAATTTATTGCTTCCAATACCTTCTATAAAGATAACGGCAAACCCTTTACCGAACCTTACCTGGTAAAGACCATAAAACCACACAGTTCCGGCAAATCCCTGCCGGTTGATAAAATCCGGGTTGGTATTGTCGGTATGTGCGATGAATACGGTTTGTTGTTTTCCAAACAAATAAAGGAACCGATGCTGGAAGCAAAGCCGCCGCTTGACTTTGCGGAAAAACTCATTGCCCAGGTACGTAAAAAGGCGGATATTGTTGTATTATTATATAATGGTAACTATGCCAAATTAAAACCGATCCTGGAAACTGTTAAAGGCATCGATGTAACGATCATGGGCGGCCAGTATTATATGGTAACCCCGAATGACCATTTTGAATCGATCATTGTTTCCACCCCCAGTATGGGCAAGTATGGCGGTCTGTTGACGCTGCAATTGGATAATAAAAAGAAAATCGTCTCACACCGAAATGAAAACATTCCTTTAAAGGAAGATATGCAGGACGACCCGGCCATGCTCAAACTGATTAAAGAGTTTGAAGAGGCGGAGAAGAAATTACAAGATGAAACGATATACAGTTCTTCATCACACTGAAATTTAAAACGCTATGCTCCTGAACATAGCGTTTTTTTTAACCACAAATTTTTTATGGTGATTTAATTTACATGTCCGGTCGATATATCTCGGGAAAAACCGATTCTTCCTTGTACAAGATACAGCTTTCCGGAGCAAAAGCGACACGACTCGCTATTTTACAAACGCAGGGTTTCCCGGTACCGGATTTTTTTGTAATTAATACCAATGCATTTAAAAAATATGCGGCAAAAACCGACGCTCATTCCCGCCGGCAATTGTTAAGGCTTGTCAGGCATGGAATTGCAAAGTATTTTGGTTCCGATGAAATTACTTATAACCTGGCGGTGCGTTCATCGGCGCCGTTCGAAGATCACGCCGCTTTTTCCCTTGCCGGTCAATTTAAATCATTTCTTAATATTTATGATCCCGATTCCCTGGTTGAAGCCCTCATTGATTGCTGGGATTCGATGCGGTCCGGTCATGTTCAGGCCTATTTGCGGCAATTCAATTTTTCGCAGAAAAGGTCTGCTATGGGTGTTATTGTGCAAAAAATGTTACAACCAGATTATGCCGGAGTTTTATTCACTCGACACCCGGTTACCGGTGATGAAAAGATCATCCTTATCGAAATTGTTCGCGGGGTTGGTGAATCACTGGTCTCCGGAGCCAACGAACCGGTGCGTCTCCTAGTCGAACGCGATGAACCGCTAAATATAAAAATTTACGGCAGGGAAGAGGAAACCCTTTTTTTAAAGGAAAATTCTGCATTTACCCCATTTATTCACAACCTGGTAAAAAAATCGCTGGCAATAGAAAAATTATTCGGTGCGCCCCAGGATATTGAATGGGCATGCGAAAAAGATCATCTCTGGTTCCTGCAAACCCGACCGATAACACACACCGTCAGCCGTGAACGCACCAAAGTCGATACCGACGGTAATATCTGGACCGATTATTTTTTTGCCGAACGGTTTACCGAACCATTATCGCCGCTGGGTTGGTCAATTTTGCGCAAGTGGGTTGTTAAAAATGCTTTTCGAGAACCATTATTTTTCCTGGGCTATGCCCGTTTAGCCCGGCAAAAAGAACTTGCAAAATTAATTGACGGTTATCCATTTACCCGTATTACCGTTTTTCAGCAGCTTTATGCTCCCATTCCGCTGCGGTTTATTTCCCATGACAAGCAAACCTCATTATTATTGCAAAACCGCTCCAGTAAATGGTTATGGGAACTGATCAAGATCACTCCGTCAATCGTACGACTGGTGCTCCTTAAAGACTTTAACTGGCTGCCTAAAGTGAATATCAGGCAGTGGAAGAAATTCGTTCGTTTTAATAAACTATCACTTGAAGGTTTAACTGTTCGTCTTGAAGCTGATTGTGATCCGTTAGACGTTTTTAAACAGTCCGAGGAGTTGACTAATACTTTTTTGGCGTTGCATCGCTGGAGTATTACATTTGCCGATATCTTTTATGTGATTTTACAGAAATTTCTCTATCTGCTAAAACCCACCGCCGATTGCGATAAACTGCTCTCGGATTTGGTATCGGGACTGGAAAATGACACTGTAAAAGCAAATCGTGAACTGTTAAACAGCGACCATACCGATACGGCAATACACAATTTTTTGCAGAAATATGGTCATCGCTCCGAAAGCCTCGATATTTATCATCCCTGCTGGGCGGATGATCCGGCGATGATTAAAACCCTGGCCGGAAGGATTTATAACGCCAACAAAGCCGAATCCGCGCGCCGGGAATTTATTGAACGGGTAAACATCCGCCGTAATGCTGAAAACACTTGTAATTGTAAAATATCCCGTTTGCTGCCCGGTTATCGTTTCATGATTGGCTATTTATTTCATATCATTCTCTATTATACCCAGGGCTTTACCCTGTTACGCGAAAACCAGCGCAGTGAATGGCATCGAATTCTTGCCGTTATGCGGCATTCTGCACTTTTGTATGGTAAACAACTTGAACACAACGGCATTCTTCAAGCTGCCGACGATGTTTTTTTTCTTACCCGCCGGGAATTATTTACAATTAACAAATACCAAGCCGGTATTCAACCATTGGTACAACAACGGCGGCAACAACGTGACCGGCATCTGATCCGTGATAATATTCAGCAATTAGCCGGCAATGTTCGTGAAGAGAGCGGATTGCTTGGTTCCGGGCGCCTTGAAGGTTTTGGCGTCAGCAAGGGTATTATTCGCGGCCGGGCGCATGTGGCCCGTTCATTCCGTGAAGCGGGCCAGGCTAGCAGTGATGAAATATTGGTAGCTCATTCCGCCGATCCTGCCTGGTCGCCTATTTTCAGCATGATCTCCGGCATGGTTCTGGAAACCGGCGGTATTTTATCTCATGCTTCAATCGTGGCGCGCGAATTCGGTTTACCCACTGTTACCGGTGTTGCCCGTGCCACCGATGTTATTCAAACCGGCGATTGGCTGGAAATTAACGGCGAGACCGGTATAGTACAAATCCTGACTCATGAATCCGGTAAAAGTTAAAATTGGCGGCTTTATGACCATTGACCAGATCATCGATACCTTAAAACGCGACGAACAGTTTAACACCAACACTACCCACTGGAAGCATATCCCGGCGCGGGAGCCAAGTTACGCCGCATTTCCGGCTAATCTCGACGCCCGCATTATAACCGCTTTGCAGCAACGCGGAATCAAGCAGCTTTACACGCACCAGGCGGCGGCTATAGAATCGGCCATCGAACGAAAAAATACTGTTATAGTTACACCCACCGCATCCGGGAAAACATTATGTTATAATATTCCGGTTTTAAATGCGGTTCTTAAAACCCGCCAGGCCCGCGCTCTCTACCTGTTTCCAACCAAAGCCCTGGCGCAGGATCAGGTTACTGAATTGCACCGGCTGGTCGAGTTGTTAGCCGGACAAATTGATTTTGATATCAAAAGCTATACTTTTGACGGCGATACCCCGGCGACTGCCCGCAAAGCAATTAAAAGCTCCGGGCACATTGTCGTTACCAATCCCGATATGCTGCACACCGGCATCATGCCGCATCATACCACCTGGGTCAAGTTGTTTGAAAACCTGGAATATATTGTCATCGATGAAATTCACCATTACCGCGGCGTATTCGGCAGCCATTTGGGTAATGTTATTCGCCGTCTGAAACGAATTTGTAAATTCTACAACAGTCACCCGGTTTTTATCTGTTGCTCCGCAACCATTGCCAATCCGCTGGAACTGACCGAACGGCTCACCGGCGAAAAAATGTGTCTGGTAGATAATAACGGCGCGCCGCAGGGGGAAAAATATTTCATCCTCTACAATCCGCCGGTGGTTAATCGTGAACTGGGCATTCGCCGATCTTGTATTAAAGAGACTGAAAGGATCGCTTTCCGTTTTATTCAGCATCTGGTGCAGACCATTGTTTTTGTTCGCACCCGCATGAATGTGGAAATTCTGCTGACCTATTTAAAAGATGCAATGCGTAACAATAAAAAATCACCCAGCCTGATCCGCGGATATCGGGGCGGTTACTTACCGCTTCAACGCCGGGAGATCGAAAAAGGGTTGCGTGACGGCTCCATCACCGGAGTGGTCAGCACCAATGCCCTGGAATTGGGCATCGATATTGGCCAGTTGCAGGTATGCGTTATGGCCGGGTATCCCGGCACAATTGCCAGCACCTGGCAACAGGCAGGGCGTTCCGGCCGGCGCGCCGGTTCTTCGCTGGCGATCCTGGTAGCGTCTTCATCGCCGTTAGATCAATACATGGTCAACCATCCCGATTATCTGTTCTCCAAATCTCCGGAATCAGGCATTGTCGACCCCGATAACCTGATTATTTTATTAAGTCATATCAAATGCGCGGCGTTTGAATTACCCTTTACCAGCGATGAAAAATTTGGCAGCCGCTTTGACAATAGCGGCGGTTTGGACAGCACCCGTGAAATTCTGGAATTCCTTGCCGAAGAGCATATATTGCATGAAGCTGACGGCAAATGGCACTGGATGGCGGAAACCTATCCCGCTGAGGCAATCAGCCTGCGCAGCGCCGCCGAAGAAAATGTGGTGATCATTGATAAAACTCATCCCGATGAAAAAGTGATCGGCGAGATTGACCTGTTTGCCGCGCCGTTAATGGTGCATGATGAGGCGATCTATATTCACGAAGGCCAGCAATACCATGTCGATAAACTGGACTGGGAGCGACGCAAGGCGTATGTTCACGAAGTTGAGGTAGATCATTATACCGACGCCCAACTGAAATCCGATTTAAAGGTGATCGAGATCATTGAAGAAAACCAGCGGGAAACCTGCACTATCGGCTATGGTGATGTAGTTGTTACCAACCTGGCGACCATGTATAAAAAGATCAAATTCAACACCCATGAAAATATCGGCTGGGCCAAGATCAACCTGCCGGAACTTGAACTGCATACCATGGCGTTTTGGTATTCTTTTCCTGAACATGTAGCCGAACTGCTGGGCATCGACGGTCAGCAGCTTGGCGACGGAATTAAAGCCGTTTCCAACGTTTTCAGCCGGGTTGTGCCTTTGTTCGTAATGGGCGATATGCGGGATTTTGCCTCCATGCCGATGGTGCGCGCCCCGTTATGGCAAAAACCCACCGTGTTTGTGTGGGATCAATACCCAGGCGGGGTTGGCTTTAGCAAAAAACTGTTTCATATCTATGCCGCAGCCGCCCGCGCCGCTATCGGCCTGATCTCCGGCTGTGGTTGTCAAAACGGCTGCCCTTCATGTGTAGGGCCGGTATTGGAAGTCGGCGAGCATGGCAAAGCGACCGCCATGTTACTGCTGGATTATATGATAAAAAATGCGGAATGAAAACGGCTGCCGGTTGGATTAAATGATTTCAGTAAAGGAAAAACTACGGGGACTTGTACCTGCTTCAGGTCTCAAACCGGAACCGGTATTAAATAAAGAAACAAGTATTTCCCTGATGGTACCCGGTCTAGATGCTCAGGTTGTTACCAATAACTCCGGCTCATTCCTGCTGCGTGAAAAACGGTTTCCGGTCGATTTTAACCATGGCGGCTTGTTAAAGGAATTTCTCACCCTGCAGGGAACCGATTTTATCTATGCCGGAAAAAACCCGCAACTGGCGGTAATTCAACCCGAACAGGTTCTGTTTATCGATACGGAAACTACCGGGCTGGCCGGCGGCGCCGGAACCTATGCTTTCCTGGTCGGGATAGGATTTTTTGAAAACGGGGAATTTATCGTACAACAATTTTTTATGCGCGATTATAGCGATGAACCGGCGCTGCTGGAAGCATTAAACCATCTGTTGACCGGACGGGCGGCTTTGTTGAGTTATAATGGTAAAGCCTATGATATTCCGCTGCTTAAAACCCGTTGTATCATGAATCGCAATACCTTGTACTGGGATGATTTTTTACACCTCGATTTGCTGCATGCCGCACGGCGTTTATGGCGCAAAACTCTTCCGGCTTGTTCGTTACAAAATATTGAACAAAGCATTTTGGGCTTTCGCCGCCAGGGTGATATCCCCGGCGCAGAAATACCCTACATGTATTTTGCCTATCTCCGTTCCCGCGATATTAAACCGCTGCTGCCGGTATTCCGACATAATGTTATGGATATCCTGTCCATGGTATCTATAACCGTAAAGGTCTGCCGGGCTTTTTCGGAATGGGAAAAATTACAATATGAGCATTATGATCTGTTTGCCATTGTAAAAACTTTTGAGGAATTGGGTCGGCATGAGTTGGCTTCGCAAGCCTGCTCGGCATTTATTGGATTTGAAGCCCACCCCGATCTGATACAATTTATGTTGAAAAATGCCATGTTGATGAAAAAAATGCAGCGTTTTGAAGAAGCCGAGACGCTCTGGCAGCAGGTGATCGACCGCGCTGCCTGGTTTGTTCCCGAACCATGGGAAGAACTCGCTAAATATTATGAACACCGCCGGCGCGACTATGCTATGGCGCTGGATATTGTGGAACGGGCGGAAAAACGTCTGGAAATTTCCCTTGAATTACATGGGAATAATGACCCTGCCGTCTATGAAGCATTTGTCTGCCGTAAACAACGTTTACTGAAAAAGCAGAACCGGTTTTTATCAGGAGACCAACCATGACCAAACGTTTGTATTATGCCGATGTCTATGCCCAGGAATTTGATGCCCGGATTGTCAATAACATCAAGATCGACGGTAAACCTGCAATAGAATTGAACATGACCCTGTTTTATCCTACTTCCGGGGGACAAATGCATGATACGGGAACGTTAGGCGAAGCTTCTGTTATTGACGTTATTATTAAAGATGATGCAATCTGGCATATTCTGGATCGACCCGTTAACGGCGAGCAAGTTCATGGCGTGCTCAATTGGGAGCGGCGTTTTGATTTTATGCAGCAGCATACGGCGTTTCACATTCTGGCCGGTAGTTTTCGCAACCGGCTTGGGGTGGATACGCTTTCATCACATCTTGGCGAAGACAATTCGACCATCGATGTGAACAGCGAGCGGATCGATGAGCTGCAATTGCAGGATGTGGAAACTTTTGCCAATCAAGTGATTTGGGAAAACCGTCCGGTGCGTGCATTTTGGGCTGGCAAGTTTGACCTCGACAATCCTTTATTGCGTAAAAAGCCCGATGACTGCCATGAAAAAATCCGCCTGGTGGAAATTGAGAACCTCGATCTCGATCCCTGTGGCGGCACGCATGTTACTACAACCGGACAGGTGGGATTTGTAAAAATTACCGGCAGTGAAAAGATACGGGGGTATACCCGTTATACCTTTATTGCCGGCAACCGCGCCTGGAGCGATCTGCAAAAACGCTATTCGGTTATAACCACATTGGGACAATTACTAACCACGGGCGTAGAAGGATTACCGGCTGCGGTTGAAAAACTCGTTCAGGAAAATAAAAAACTTGCCAAAGCATTACAAAATTTTGAAAAAGAGGCGGAAGAACAGATGATCTTGGAACTGGCACAACAGACAGCCGGCAATTTACTGGTGAGAAAATGTTACAACGATAAAACTCCAGAAACGCTGCGCCGGGTTGCCGGGGCGGTGATCAAACAATCACCGGGCATATTTTTACTAGGCTCTACCGGGGAGACCCCTTGCGTAGTGTTTGCCACTACCCGGCCGGACCTCGATCTGCGTCCCATACTCAAGCAAATTCTGCCACTTATTGAAGGACGAGGCGGCGGCTCGGCGTCATTTGTGCAGGGGGGAGGAACAAATTCGGCCGGTATAAGCGCAGCGCTGGAAACGGCCGCGGAATTACTAAGTGATTAGTCACATGGAACATACAAAAAAAAATTTAGATGGGGGAGTTACGGTAATACCAGTCACCGGGTTAAATGCTTTTCTCTACAATTTCACTACAATATCATTGCAAGTAAAGCAATGAGAAAAAATATTTTAAACTTTTTTCCCATTTCTACGTAATAAAAATATGTCGCTGATATTGATACCTTTACAGGTCTTACTCTGCCCGAAATATTTTTTCCAGTTCTGTTGATTTTTAAAACAGTAGTTTTTACTGTTCTTCATTAGCAATACATCCTATTTACCTTTTGAAAGGAACGGTTATGATTTCCTTAAACTACCGAAAACGTCTGCTTTTGTTACAGGTTATTGGCTGGGCATTTTTTCTAATCGCCGCCAATGCTTATACTTTTCCGCCGGCAGAGGCGCCGAGTTCAAGTCAGCCTGATTTTTTACTTGTTAATGCGGAACAGTTTTCTTCCAATTTACCCATAATTGTTATTGATACATACGGACAAACAATTGTCGATCCCTATCGTATAGAAGCCGATATGGGAATTATTTATAACGGTCCTGGTAACCGGAACTATTTAACCGATCCATACAATGATTATAACGGCCAAATAGGTATTGAACTGCGTGGTTCTACAGCGCTCCAGTTCCCCAAACAGCCATATCGTTTGGAAACCCATGATTCACTTGGTCAGGATATCAATGTTTCGTTGCTCGGTATGCCCATTGATAATGACTGGGTTTTGCATAATCCCTACAGTGACAAAACATTTATTCGTAATGTTCTGGCCTATAAAATTGCCAACGATCTGGGTCAATATGCCAGTCGTTCACGATTGTGTGAACTGTTTTTGAACGGTCAGTATGAGGGTGTTTACGTATTGCTGGAAAAGATCAAACGAGATAAAAATCGCGTCAATATTGCTGATCTTGATTCTACCGATCTTGATGGTGATAAAGTAACCGGCGGTTATATCCTGAAAATTGACAAAACCGAAGGCGAGCAACTTGGCGGCTGGCGTTCCGCCAATAATGTTAATTATCAATACCATTACCCGGCACCTGACGAAATTATGCCGCAACAGGAGCAGTATATCCAGAATTATATGTCTCGTTTTGAACAGCTTGTACTCAGTCCCGGTTACGCCGATCCTGATACAGGTTATACGAGCATGGTCGATTTGAACAGTTTTGTCGATTTTTTCCTGGTCAATGAAATATCCCGTAATATCGATGGTTACCGGCTGAGTTCATTTATGTATAAAAACCGCGATGATAAAGATGGCCGGTTAAAAATGGGGCCGGTTTGGGATTTTAATTTGGCTTTTGGCAATGCTAATTATTATTATGGCTGGGGAACCCAGGGATGGAATTTGCAGTTGCTGATTGATAATACACAGGGAGATTTTGAAGTTCCCTTCTGGTGGGGAATAATAGCTAATGACGCAGCCTTTCAAAACCTGCTTGCCCAACGCTGGGTTGAATTGCGCGCCAACGAGTTAAAAACTGAAACTTTACTGGAATTTATTGATGCCATGGCCGATACCCTGGCCGAAGCGCAGGTGCGTAATTATAAACGTTGGCCTGAGGCGTTGGGTAATTATGTATGGCCAAATTTCATGTGCGGTTACTATTATGAAGAGGAAATAGAGTTCCTGAAGGAGTGGTTAACCGAACGTCTTCGCTGGATGGATTCCATGATTATTCTGCCGGAATTGAAAAGCGATATTGAACTAAACTCAACAATTGTGCCTGTCGCTTTTAGCCTGGCGCAAAATTATCCCAATCCATTTAATTCACAAACCGTGATCGAGTTTTCACTTGATAAATCATCCTTTACCAGCATTGAAATTTTCAATTTACTGGGTCAGAAAGTGAAAACCCTGGTACAAAGCTCTCTAGCTGCCGGCAAGCACCGGATCGTTTGGAATGGAATCAATGATTCCGGCAAAGCGATAACCGCCGGAATATATACATATCGTATTCATTCCGATAGTGGTGTTCTCTATAAAAAGATGGTATTTGTTGAATAATGTCTGTTGTATTTGTTACTGATAAATTAATGCTCTCGCTATTATCAAACAGGAGTATTTTATGAACAAGAGATTATACACATTAATAATATATGTATTACTGGGTTTTACGATCAGCGCCGGCGCTCAGCACTGGGAATGGCAGAATCCAGATCCACGTGGTTCGACATATCTGTATGTGCACCCTTTCAGTTCAACCCATGTTATCAGTGTTGATATAAGCGGTTCTGTGATCCAAACCCTAAACGGGGGAGATGATTGGCAACCCGGGCAAGATAATTATGATCAGCATAGTGGGTTTACCAGCTTTTATTTTATCAATCCCGATACTGGTTGGGCTACCGGTTATTATTATAAACCAGCCGGTAACAATTATACACAAGTTGATATAATATTAAAAACCGTCAATGGTGGTCAGTCCTGGACACGATTAACCGAAGATAATCGCGGCGTGTTGAACACTGTATTTTTTGTTGATGCCGACACCGGTTATGTTGGTAGTTCCTCCGGCAAAATTTACCGTACAGTCGATGGCGGCGCCACCTGGACGAGTACCAAAGCCAGGACTTTTACGTATACGTCATTATTTTTTGTTGACAGCAAAACCGGCTGGGCGTTTTCACGAAACGGTAAAATTTTTAAAACAACCGATAGCGGCGATCATTGGCTGGAACAAGAAACCGGGGTGGATAATTATTTTTACTCCAGTACATTTACCAATGATTCTACCGGATTTGTGATTGGAAGTAATGGTATAATACTGAAAACTAGTGATGGCGGAGTTACCTGGACGAAGTCTGTCAGTAATACACCATTGGGGCTGCTGGATATTGATTTTATTAGTGAAAGCACCGGTTTTATTTGTGGAGAAAGCGGTTTACTGCTCATGACAACCAATAGCGGCGAAACCTGGCAAACGTTAGACTCGCCATGGGAATACGATCTTTATTCCATAAAGTTCAGTGACGAATTAAACGGCTGGTCTGTTGGTGAAGGCGGTATTATACTCAAAACCGGGGATGGTGGTAATACCTGGTTCAAACAAACCAAAGGCACTGCTGAAATTCTGCAATCTATCAATTTTTCTGATAATCTTCATGGCGCAGCGGTCGGTAGGAATGGTGCGATCATCACTACAACCGATGGCGGCCAAAATTGGGTAATACAAAATAGTTCTGTTGACCGGACTTTGAATTCCGTTTGTTTTACTGATAATTTAAAGGGATGGAGCGCCGGGCATGATGGTATTATTTTACATACAACCGATGGCGGCATCAGTTGGTTACCCCAGAATAGTGGTACTGAGGACTGGTTATATGACATTCAGTTTGTCAACGACAGCACCGGCTGGGCGTGCGGCTGGAACGGTACAATACTACACACAATCGACGGTGGTTTGCAGTGGACACCGCAAAACAGTACTACTAACTGGTGGCTGGACGATCTGTTCTTTATTAATGATAGCATCGGTTGGGCTACAGGACTCTATGGGACGATTTTAAAAACCACCGATGCCGGACAAACCTGGTTGTTAAAGAATCAGTCCGAATTGCGATTAAATTCCATACATTTCAGCACTGAAAATGACGGATGGGCAGTAGGGTGGTTCAATAATGTCATGTTTACCACTGATGGCGGTGAATCCTGGAACTGGCTGGCCGGCGGCGAGCAGTGGATGTCGTGGAATTGTGTCTATTTTTCCCATCCCGATACCGGCTGGATTGTTGGTGATTATGGCCAGGTTGCAAAAACTATGGATGGCGGTTATTCATGGACAGGTATTCCCAGTGGCACGGAAAGTAATCTACATTCAATTTGCTTTAGCGACGCAAACCACGGTTGGATTGCCGGAGATAACGGCGCACTGATGTTTACCGATAAAGCCGGAATTATGGATATAAAAGCGCCGGAAAAAAACCGGGCGAAAACAAACCAAAATTTTATTCTGGTGCAAAATTATCCGAATCCGTTTAATGCCAGTACTACTATACAACTCACTATACATCAGCCCGGTCACTTACAGATCAAGGTTTTCGACATTCTGGGCAGAGAAGTGGCGATCCTGGCAGATAACGGATATAGACCGGGTAACTATTCATTTCGTTTGCATGCGGAAGATTTACCTAGCAGTGTTTATTTTGTACGCGTCCAGGTCGGTGATCAAATTGAAACCTGCAAGATGGTTTTGCAAAAGTAAATCAGGTAGACGCACTGGACTCAAAATCCAGCGGTAGCAATACCAAATTGAAACATACAAAATGGTTTTACAAAAGTAAATTACCGATATTAAATCAATTCCGGGAAAGTATTATTGATGAATTATGTAAAGGATCTTTCCCGGGCTAGTACTGCCCCGGAAAATATTTGTCTATTTTTACAGGTGGATTATGGATCCAACAATTATTATCTCCCGGTTACAGGATAATGGGCTAGTCATAGATAATATGTTGACCGGAATTCCGGTTAAGCAAGAGCGTTGGAAACCGGCTGCGGATAAATGGTCCATGCTTGAGGTTATTTGTCATTTATGCGATGAAGAAAAAGATGACTTTCGTACCCGACTCGACTACACCCTGCACAAGCCCGGTCAATCCTGGCCGCCTATCGATCCGACCGGCTGGGTGTTTACCCGCCATTATCTTGATCAAAATTTCGGTGAAATGAAAATTAACTTTCTTTCCGCACGCCTCGACACAATTTCCTGGCTGGAAGCACTCAATCATGTTGACTGGAATATGGAGTACTCTCATCCACAGTATGGAATTTTTACCGCCGGCGATTTGCTGGTCTCCTGGCTGGCGCACGATTACCGGCATATCCGCCAGCTTGCCAACTTGAATGTGCACTATATGCAGGTACTGGCAGCCCCATACTCGATTCGTTATGCCGGCGATTGATTTTAATAATACCGGGCTAAAATTGTCTAACACTTGAGGCATAAAAATTAGTTCTAAATTATTGTTTTGGTAACGAATGAATTTTAGGTTTTTTTTCCCCTCCGATTATATTATATTACTCACATAAAATCTTTTCAGCATACACCGGAAAATAAGGAGAATGAGTTTGGATCGGGCATTAAATTTATATAATAAACTATTTATGGTATGGGTATTAATAGGTGGTGTGGCGGCTTTTTTCTACCCGCAGATCTTTATTCCACTTAAAGCATATATGGATTGGTTTTTTGCCCTGACCATGCTGGGAGTGGGTATGGTTATGAATACTGACGATTTTGTAAATATTTTTAAAAATTATAAAGTTGTCATAATTGGTACCGTAACGCAATTTACCGTTATGCCGTTCGGCGCCTTTTTGGTCTCCCGGTTATATAATCTATCGCCGGATTTTTCTTTAGGTTTGATCCTGGCCGGTTCGGCCCCCGGCGCTATGGCCAGTAATGTCATCAGCTACCTGGCCGGCGCGGATGTCGCCTATTCTGTGTCCCTGACAACCGTATCGACATTCCTGTCCCCGGTATTAACCCCGTTTTTAACCATGTTATTGGCCAGTACAATACTCAAAGTTCCATTCTGGCAAATGTTTTTCAGCGTTTGTAAAATGGTGCTCATTCCACTTTTACTCGGACTGGGATTAAAACGCATTTTTCAACAAAAGCTGCAACCAGTATATAAAATATTCCCGGCAATATCCTCTACTTTTATTGTATTTATCTGCGCTTTGGTTATTGCCATGAATAAACACTATTTGTTACAAATTAATCTGATCATTTTCCTGGCGGCGATTACTTTGAATGTTGCCGGACTTGTGATAGGTTACCGTGTCGGTAAATTTTTCAAAATGGATTTACTTAAAACCCGGGCCCTTTCCATAGAAATCGGCATGCAAAACGCCGGTCTGGGAAGTGTTCTGGCTCTGAAACACTTTAATGAGAGGACGGCATTACCGGCCGTCATATTTGTTTTTATTTGCATTTTTTCCGCTTCGTTGCTAGTCCCCTTGTGGTCGGTTAAAAATAAAACTAAAAATGAGAGAATTGTTGATTGTACAATAACCTCAGAATAGAATTATTTTGCTGATCATTTATTACAAATATTAACCTGCAATCCGTAATAACTCAAGTTTGGAATAATAATTGCAATACTTTTAGGTTTTGAATTCAGTGATTAAAGTTTAATTAACATGAACACCACATGTAGGATACCTATTAAACAATTGATAATTAATATTTTTTTTTCATACGAAAACTGCACATGATTACCATGCAAGATGAGGAACCGTTTACAATTTATGGCTCTCGTTCACATTTCCTCTGTTTCTTGTTTTTATAAAATATGATATACATGCTGATTATTGGAATTCCCCTAGAATGAAACGATTAATATTACTCCTGTTATTATTGTTAAATACAATTGTTTGGGCTCATACAGGGAACTATAAATTTAAACGACTTTCCGTTGCCGACGGATTGTCAGGCAGCCAGATTACCGGTATAAACCAGGATCATCAGGGTTTTCTTTGGATTGGAACTGCCGATGGACTGAATCGTTATGACGGCTACCGCTTTAAAGTATATAAAAAAGATGCTGATAATCCAAATAGTTTGGTCCACAATTCGATATTTTCTGTATTTGTTGCCAGCAATGGCAATTTATGGGTAGGAACTCATCGGGGTATTAGCCGTTATATCGGGCATTCCGATTCATTTGAAAATTATTTATTAAATGATCAGGATCTGCATACCAACCGCGCCAATCATGTGGATGCCTTTGCGGAAGATAGTGAACACAATTTATTTACTTGTGCTGAAGATGGATTTATTTACAAATTCGATTATACATTAAACAAGTTTTCGCTTGTGGATACTATTCAATTCGGGACGATCCGCGCCATGATCATCGATCGGGATGATCAGTTATGGATTGGCAGCGACAGCAGTGTTTTTCGATATGACTGGCGCAATAAAATTGTTGAACAATTAAATTTACAAATCTCCAGAAACCGGACTTATGAACGTTATTATGTACAAACTTTATGCGAAGATGGTGATGATATCTGGATTGGTATGATTTCCGGGGGCACAGTTATTTATAATAAAAAGAACAAAACCTTTCGGCAATTAAAATTTAACTATTATAAAGAAAATGATGTCGATTGCATCTTTAAGGAAAATGACCACGAAATCTGGATAGCTACCAAGGGTGGGCTTAAATTATATGATAAATCGACTAAAACATTCAAAACTTTCAGGTACAACAAATTTGATCCTTTTACAATATCGGATGATTCGATATGTGAAATTTTTAAAGATGAACAGGGGGATTTGTGGTTTGGAACATTACTGGCCGGAATCAATCTATTAGTGAATAACAAACAATTTCACCATTTTCGTGAAGATGCTTACCAGGCCGGCGGGCTTACCAAACCAATTGTTTCTGCTCTTTGGGAAGATATTGATGAAAATTTATGGGCTGGGTTCTTTACCGACGGGATCGATGTTATAAATCGCAAAACCGGCAAGAAAAGGTTTTATTTCTATGACCCTCAAAAACCGGGCTCACTTGGCGCAAGTTCAGTGCTTTGTATTTATCAGGATAGTTTTGGTATAATATGGGTCGGCACTTACCTGGGCGGATTGCAAAAGTTTGATCCGGTTACCCATACTTTCACTGCATATAAACATGATCCTCAAAATCCCACTAGTATCGGCAGCAATGATGTCCGATCTATCATTGAAGATCAGGATCATAATCTCTGGCTGGTAACTCAGGGTGCAGGAATTAGTAGATTCGACCGTAAAACCGGTCACTTTATACATTACCGGGCTGATTATAGTAATTTAGCCAATTCATTGCTTGACGACTGGCCATTTATGCTGCTATTAGATTCCAGACAACAAATATGGGTAGCTACACCAACAGGTCTGAGTTGTCTTGGCAAAGATCGCACAACATTTACAAATTTCCAAAGTGAAGAGGGAAACGAAAACAGTTTGTGCAATGATTTTATTAATTATTTATTTGAAGATTCGGATAAAAACCTGTGGATCGGAACAATCGAAGGTTTAAATTTATATAATCCGGCAACAAATACCTTTAAACGTTATACGGTTAAAGATGGTTTGCCAAATGCCATGATTAATGGAATTCTTGAAGATGACCATAAAAATTTATGGATCAGTACCAACGGAGGATTATCCAAATTTTCACCTTCTACAAATACTTTCAGGAATTATGATGTTGCCGATGGTTTGCAGAGCAATGAGTTCCTGGCGCGCTCCTGTTTTAAAAATAAACATGGGGAAATGTTTTTTGGCGGTGTGAATGGTATTACCGTTTTTTATCCTGACAGTATCAGAGATAATCCATACATACCGCCGGTTGTAATTACCGATTTCAGGTTATTTAATGAATCTATACCTATGTCGAACTTTTTCAAGGAAAAAACAACTCGTACAGATTCAAACGATGTACAACCGACAATATCTTTGAAACATCATCAAAATGTTTTTGAATTTGAATTTGTAGCGCTAAATTTCCATCAATCGGAAAAAAATCAGTTTTCTTACATGATGCAGGGTTTTGATAAAGAGTGGATTGCTTCCGGTAATAAACGGGAAGCGACTTATACAAATCTCAATCCCGGTGATTATGTGTTTCGGGTGATAGCCTCGAATAATGACGGCATTTGGAATATGAAGGGGGTGGCCCTGCCTGTAAAAATATTACCGCCATTTTGGGAAACCATTCCGTTCCGTATTTTCGGAATTCTATTTTTTATCGCGCTTGTTCTAACGTTTATCAAAATTCGCACCAATAATATCAAGCAACAAAATGTTATTTTGGAAGGTGTCAACCAGCAGCTTAAAACAGAAATAGGGGAACGCATTCGCGCTGAAAATAAAATCAAAGATTCCCTGATGGAAAAAGAAGTACTGCTCAGGGAATTGCACCATCGCGTTAAAAACAACCTGCAAATCATTCGCAGTCTTATAACGCTGCAATCAAAGCACATTAATGACAAAAAAGCGCTGGCGGCATTTGATGATATCAGTAAACGGATTTTCTCTATGGCGCTGGTGCATGAGAAAATGTACAAATCCAATAATTTTGTTGATATTAATTTTCGCGAATATATAGAGAGTATGGTTCGTGAGTTGTTCTATTCTTATGAAATAACCGGTAATATCGAATTGGACCTGTCGATCCAGGATATTTCACTCGGACTGGATGTTGCCATACCGTGCGGACTGGTAATCAATGAACTTGTAACCAATTCGCTCAAACATGCTTTCCCCAATGGTAAAAAAGGATTATTGCAAATTCATTTGCAAAAACAGGATGATCATAGTATACAACTTTCGGTTTCAGATAATGGTAAGGGAATTGCCCCGGATATCGATCCCCATAATCCCAATACACTCGGATTAACGCTGGTGAAAATTTTAACCCAACAATTAAATGGCAACCTGGAAATACGTAATAATAACGGCTCCGAGTTTTTAATTAATTTCAAATGCAACATTTAATAATTTCTTATCCGGTTAGATATATACATTTATTTGTGGCGCTGGGCGCTGCCGGGGGTTCCCACAATTAATTCCTTCTATGATTTTTAGGTAAATCAGCAAATTACTGCACCAGGTTATTTTTTTGGAAATTAAATAGGAACACCGGTTGTTGTAACGGGTTGAATTTGTTACAAAGCAGTAATATGGATTTTAAATATAGTTTTGGAGGTCACAATGAAAAGACTGATGACCATATTTTTGATGATAATTTTGTTATCACTTTTTTATATGTATAATCCGTTTTCACAGGAAATGAAGGTAAATGCAAAGGATAGTAAAGTGAACTATAAAAAATTAACGCCGGAAGAACAGCAGGTTATCATTCACAAGGGAACCGAAGCTCCCTGGACCGGCAAATACGTCAATTTCAAAGCAACCGGCACTTTTACCTGCAAACAATGTAATGCCCCGTTATATCTGTCTCAAGATAAATTTGATTCACAGTGTGGTTGGCCAAGTTTTGATGATGAAGTACCCAGCGCTATTAAACGCCAGGTCGATGCCGACGGGCGGCGAACTGAAATTCTCTGCGCCAATTGCGGCGCTCATTTGGGTCATGTTTTTAGCGGCGAAGGATTTACTGCAAAAAATATCCGTCATTGCGTGAATTCCATTTCATTGAATTTTGTCCCTGCCGACAATAAAACAAATTCAGAAACTGCCTATTTTGCCGGCGGGTGCTTTTGGGGCACCGAACATTATTTAAATAAAACAAAGGGAGTTATTACAACCACTGTAGGTTATATGGGCGGCGATGTGGAAAATCCTACCTATAAACAAGTATGCGCAGGAAATACCGGCCATATTGAGACTGTTCAAGTTGAATTCGATCCTGCTATAATATCTTTTGAAGAACTGGCCAAATTATTCTTTGAAATTCACGATCCGACTCAAACCAATGGTCAGGGACCGGATATCGGTGAACAGTATCTTTCAGTGATATTTTACAGCAATGATGAACAAAAAGCGGTTTCTGAAAAATTGATCAAAATATTACAGGGAAAAGGATACCGTGTTGCCACCACATTAATAAAAGCGGACAAGTTCTGGGATGCTGAAGATTATCACCAGGATTATTACGAGCACAAAGGTACACAGCCTTATTGTCATTTCTATACGAAACGCTTTTAATCTGTCCGCATTCTTTTACCGATATTTTCTGCAAGTGGAATGTACCTGCAATAGTCATTGGATTAGGCAATGATATACTTCTTATTTAGGTGTTGATCTGTTTTACACAGGTTGCTACGAGGAACATTCCACTTGACATCAGTCCCCAGAAGTAAAAATTATAGATAATTATTCATAGACAAATCAATATTTTTTAATATAAAAAAATTGTAGTTTTTATTATTTTTACCTACATTGTTTCTTGACACCCGGAGGTTTTATGAAACATTTGTATTGGTTTGTGCTATGTACGATAATATTATGGCTTAATAGCTCTGCGGATACCCCATCGCGGGACACTATTCCCCTGAATGGCACCTGGCAATTTGAACAAACCACTAGGGCTTTTCCTCCCGGTAAATTTACCCGTACAATCCCAGTTCCAGGATTAATTCATCTTGCCACGCCGAAAATTGATCAATATGATAAATTACATATTATCGATACCGAAAATACCGGGGCTTCAGGAAATCCTTATACGTCACCATATCGGCCTCGTTATAACTGGTATCGGCGTATTGTTAAAATCCCTGCCGAGCATAAAAATCGCCATGCCGTACTCACATTACTGAAAAGTAAATACGTTACCCAGGTATTCGTCAACGGTATGGATATGGGCTCTTCTATGGCTTGTTATACCCCGGTTGAATGTGAAGTGACCCGCGCTTTAAAATATGGCGATGAAAACGAGATACTGGTACGGGTTGGCGACCGGGCCTGGCTGCCTGCTGAAGCTGCCGGAAGTACAGATAAAGAAAAAGTTAATTACCTGCCCGGAATTTGGGATGATGTAATGTTGAGTTTTACCGGGCAATACCGTGTACACCGCGCCATTGTGCTGCCGAATTTGTCAACCCGGCAGGTTACTGTTAAAATGTTGATCCATAATTTCAATTCGTCGCAAATTGATTATGGCGACATTATGCAGGATACCTGCAAAATCAAAGTGACTCTCTATGAGAAAAACGGAAATTCAATATGCGCGGGACCGGTCATTCAAAAACTATTAGTTAAACGGGAAAACCTCACACCAACTGAATTATCAATACCCATGCCGGGTGCACATTTATGGTCTGTAGATGATCCGTTCATGTATAGCGCCAAGATTGAACTTTTAGATCATGACAAGCCCGCAGATGCAATTACGGTTACATTTGGTATGAGGGAGTTTAACCGCATAGGTAAACATTTCGCTTTGAATGGAGAAAAAGTTTATTTGCGTGGTACAAATATCACATTGCATCGTTTTTTTGAAGATCCGGAATGTGCGGCATTGCCCTGGGATCGTCAGTGGGTACGAAAATTGTTGGCCGAACTGCCAAAAGCGATGCATTGGAATGCCATGCGTATTTGCGTAGGTATTGCCCCGCAATTTTGGTACGATATTGCCGACGAATGTGGCTTGATGCTACAAAATGAATGGCTGTACTGGCAAAATCACGGCTGGGATGAACAAATCCGCAAAGAGTATACGGACTGGGTATGGAGTGACGGCAACCATCCTTCTATAGTTATCTGGGATGCCATCAACGAAAATTGGGATTCGTTTATCGGGAACACCTTGATACCGGAATTGAAAAAGCTGGATCCAACCCGTATCTGGGATGCCGGTTATATGACCTCGGCGGATATGGGACTGGATGAAATGGATGAGCCGCATCCGTATCGCGCTGCCGGATGGGGACAAAATTTATCCCAATATACTGCAAGTCAGAATAGCGATCCATGTCCGTTGGGAGATTTATCTGCGCGATCTCCGGAATTTGATCAATTTGTCGAAAGCAGCGCCGCGCAATTGGTAAATGAATACGGTTGGGTATGGTTGTGGCGTGATGGCAGACCGGCCAAGTTGACGCATAACCAGTATGATTATTTTATAGGTAAGAATTCCACTGCCGAACAGAACCGGGAATTTCAGGCTTATTGGCTGCAACTGGAAACGGAATGGTTGCGTGCGGAACGGTCTTTTGCCGGCGTTCTGGCTTTTTGTTATCTTACTAATAATTATGGTCATACTGGCGACTGGTTTTATGGGCCGATTAAAGATTTAACTCCAAGTCTCACCCTGAAATGGTTTGAACATTGTTTTGCTCCTGCCGCTGTATTTATTGATTTACTTGACCAGCGTTACATCCAACCACAACGGTTCTATTCACCCGGTTCCAGGCTTTTATTCAACCTGGTCGGAGTAAATGACTATTCACACCCGGTCAATGGCTCTATAAATCTATTACTTTATAATGGCTTGGGGCAACAGGTGAGCAAACAAGTACTGACTTTAGATATCCCCGCTTTTGGTAAAATATATTTACCGGTAACGATTGACCTGCCGGTTATTAAAGGTCATTACCTCATCGTCTCTGAATATGTCATTAATGATGAAATGCCGGTATCAAGCAGAAGATATATAAATGTGGGAGAAGGCAATATAGGTTCCTTCTTTAATATGCAACCATCTGTACATCAAGATTAATTAAGAGTTAGAGTATGCTGTCGAAATCCCTGGCAAGTTTGGCATTAATCTGTTTTCTTTTTACCCTTATCTGGATGGTATTTATGGTCTGGATCGAATGGGAAAAAGGACCGTTCAATACTTTTCCTGAGGTTTATCAATATGTCGTTCAACTCGACTGGAAATTTTATCTTTCTTATATTAATGCAGTAATTTTAACACTTTGTGTTGCTCTATTTTTTACTGCTCTTGCTAAAGTTTTAGCTAATGTCAGTAAATTTTGGGCTTTTACAGGGTTTATTTTGATTCCACTTTATTGTGCTATTAATCTATTTGTTTATCTGTCCCAGATAACTTTGGTGCCACATTTGGTCAAAGCCATTGGCTTGAACTTTTATTCTCCGGCGGTATTTTTTTTGCAAACCCGTTATATACATTTATGGAGGGAATCTACAGTCAGTATTATTAATATTGTTGGTTACAGTATACTGGGAATTACGTCAATAATTTATGGTGCTTTATTGTGGAAGGCATTTAGAAATTACCGTTTTTCTGCGCTATTGCTCGCCGCAAACGGTGTGGCTTGTATTATTGGAACATGTGGAATTTTATTACATAGCTCTATAATGCAAAAAGGTACTATTATCGGCGGTATCTTTTTTTTATTGGCCCAGGTTCCGTTCTTTACTGGTCTTGTAAAAAATAACCCTAAAATGTGGAGAATTAAATGAAAAAATTGATTCTGATCATTCTACTCTGGTTATTTATGGCATTGCCAGGTTACCCCGAATCTAATGAATTAACGTTTACCATATTGTATAATAATTATGCTCATGTACCGGGAACAGTTTCCGATTGGGGCTTTTCCTGCCTGGTGGAAGGTGGCGAACAAACAATTTTATTCGACACCGGAGCAAAGGCTGATATTTTAATGCAAAATGTCCGCAAGCTGAATGTGGATTTATCAAAAGTGGATATTATTGTATTGTCCCATAATCATGCGGATCATACCGGCGGCCTGGATTCGGTTTTGGCAATAAATCCCCACCTTGATATTTATATTTTGCAATCTTTTCTAAAGGATTTTGCCCGGCAGCACAAGCTACCGGATTCTTCTGTACAGCGAATAAAGGAACCGAGGCAAATTTGCGCTAACGTCTTTACCACAGGGGAGATGGGAAGTTCAATTAAAGAACATTCTCTGTTGTTTCATACCGGTAAAGGTCAGGTAATTTTGACGGGTTGTTCGCACCAGGGCATAATTAAAATTGTCCAAAAGGCACAGGAACTCGATCCAAAACCAATTTACATGGTTTTGGGAGGTATGCATCTCCTGCAACATTCGGATAGTGAAATTAAAGAGATCATCCACAAATTTAACATGGCGGGTGTACAAAAGTGCGGCGCTACGCATTGCACCGGCGACCGCGCGATGGCCTTATTTTCTGCCGCTTTTAACGAAAACTTTATCAACGCCGGAACTGGCGCTGTGATAACTATAAGTAAGGAATAAACAGGGCTGTAGGCCAAATTTTTAACTTTACTACGAGTAAAAGGTTTTTTGTCACTATGAATAAAGTATTATTTTTATTGTTGATCGCTTCAGCGCTTTTGGCGCAAAACTGGACTGCCGATTTGGGCAATGGTAAGTACAAGAATCCGGTTTTGTTTGCCGATTATTCGGATCCCGATGTGGTTCGCGTCGACGATGATTATTATATGGTGGCCTCCAGTTTTAACTGTATGCCGGGCATTCCGGTACTCCATTCCCGGGACCTGATCAACTGGACGATCATCAGTCACGTGTACGAACGTTTGCCGTTTGAAAAATACGATAAACCGGTACATGGACAAGGTTCCTGGGCGCCTTCGATTCGTTATCATAATAATAAATTCTATGTCTATTTTTGCACTCCCAATGAAGGTTTGTTTATGGCGAGCGCTGCGAATCCTGCCGGGCCCTGGAAACTGCATCATGTCGTAAACATCGAAATGTGGGAAGACCCCTGTCCGCTTTGGGATGACGACGGCAACGCTTACCTGGTGCGCAGCAAGTTACGGGGTGATATTCTTTATTTGCACAAAATGCGCGTTGATGGAACCGCAATTCTGGATAACGGTACCGTTATTTATCATAATGAAACCGATAATCCGACCATTGAAGGCCCGAAATTTCTAAAGAAGGATGGTTATTATTATATTCTTGCCCCGGCTGGAGGTGTACCAACCGGTTGGCAAACCCTGCTGCGTTCCAAAAACATTTATGGTCCGTATGAAGCGAAAAAAGTGCTGCACCAGGGCAATACTGATATAAACGGCCCGCACCAGGGCGGACTGGTGCAGGTACAGTCCGGTGAGTGGTGGTTCATCCATTTTCAGGATCGGGGCGCTTATGGAAGAATTATTCATTTGCAGCCGGTGACCTGGCGGGACGACTGGCCGTTCATGGGCGTTGATAGCAATAATGACGGCATTGGCGAACCGGTTACAGAATATACCAAACCGGATGTCGACAAAACCTGGCCAATCGCAGTTCCGCAAACCTCGGATGAATTTAATGCCAGGGAACTCGGTTTGCAATGGCAGTGGCACGCCAATCCTTTACAAAGCTGGTATTCTCTGACCGAGCGGGATGGCTTTTTACGCCTGCGGGCAGTGCAAAACCTGTCCCAGAACGGCAACCTGTGGTTTGTTCCCAATTTACTGCTGCAAAAATTTCCGGCCCCGGAATTTACTGTTACGACCAGAATCATCTTACACCCTGATAATGTGAATGAAAAATGCGGACTCGTGATTATGGGCAAGGAATGGGCTTATATTGCCATGTCTGAAACAGATTCCGGTATACAGATCGAAATGTGCACCGGGACTTTTTTTCAGGGTTTTGACAAAACCCAGTTGATACAGGCGGCGCCGCTTAATGACCGCGAATGTTATTTGCGTGTTCATGTCAACGACCAGGCGGTTTGTTCTTTTTTCTGGAGCAGCGATGGTAAGGTCTACCAGCCAATCGGCCGGGAATTCGCAGCAACGGCAGGCGTCTGGATTGGCGCCAAGGTCGGATTGTTTTGTGTGAATCCCAATATCGGATACAAAAACAGTCATGGTTACGCCGATGTTGACTGGTTCAGGTTTGAATAAAACGCCGATTTATTTGTATTATTTATAGCGCTGTTACTTGACTAATTCCTGTTACATTAAATATAACAGTAAATAATTAACTACTAACCTTACTAGTAAAGGGGTTTGAAATGACAGATTACATTATCAGAAAAGAAACGGAATCACAATTTATTCAGCCGGACCTGGGCGCGTGTTACAGCTTTGCCTGGAAGCAACTATGGAAGTATTTTCCCGAACTGTTGCTGGTAACGCTGGTCACTTTTTTATTTGCCGTACCGCTATTTTCAATTTCCTTTTTACAGGAAATTAATGAGGTCTTTGCTATTTATTTCTCCATTGTTTCCATGATCTATTCTTTTTTTGTCATCAATCCGCTTGAATATGGTTACAGTTTTGTATGTCTCAAAGCTGTGCGCGACGAAAAGACCCGCATACAAGATCTGTTCCAGGTGTTAGGCACATACCTGCAGGCGCTCCTGGCAGTTTTATTAACCGGAATGATTATTACCGCCGGAATTATCTGTTGTATTATTCCCGGAATCATTCTGGCCTGCAAACTGGCATTTGTACCGTTTTTGGTGGTCGACCGGCGGATGGATTGCATCGACGCAATTAAAGCCAGCTGGAATATGACTAATGGCCACACCACGACTATTTTTTTAATGATGGTTCTTGCCATACCCATTTATATTGCCGGACTGATATGCTGTGGCGTCGGCGTCATCGTTGCTGCTATATGGGTAGAACTGGCCGGTGCGGCGCTTTATCATGCAGTAGTAATGACAGCCGGAAGCGCTGTTTCACAGCCCAACCAGTAGATATATAATCGACTTGTGTTGTTGGCGAAGTACAGGAATGTCATTTAACCGGCGTCGTCATTACATTTATTTTTTTTTAAAAGGATAATCATAAATGATTCGCAGGCTTTTAATTTTTCTTTTCTTTTTTTCATATCATTTTTTGTATGCGCAAAAGTTCACAGAGCTGGCATTGACGCCGCCGATGGGCTGGAATAGCTGGAATTGTTTTGAATGTGATGTGCATGAACAACTCATTCGTGAAATTGCTGATGCCATGATTGCCAGCGGCATGAAGGACGCCGGTTATGAGTATATTGTGATCGATGATTGCTGGCAGGTAGACAGGGACAAGGATGGTTTCATTGTTGCCGATCCGCAACGGTTTCCCTCCGGCATCAAAGCATTGGCCGATTATGTGCATGACAAGGGATTGAAATTCGGTTTATATTCCTGCGCCGGCCAAATGACCTGCGCCAAACGTCCCGGCAGCAGGGGTCACGAGTTCCAGGATGCGATTATGTATGCTCGTTGGGGTGTGGATTATCTGAAATATGACTGGTGCAATACAGAGGGACAGACAGCGCAAGAGTCCTATTCACTGATGCGCGATGCGTTATATGCCACCGGACGGCCGGTGGTTTTCAGCCTGTGCGAATGGGGACTGAATAAACCCTGGGAATGGGCGGCCGGGGTCGGACATTTATGGCGTACGACCGGCGATATTCGCAATAACTGGGATATCCCGGATGCCAAAGAAGGTAAAGTATGGGCAGGAGGCGTCATTATCAACCTGGATATGCAACAGGGATTGGAAAAGTATGCCGGTCCCGGCCATTGGAATGACCCGGATATGCTGCAGGTGGGCAATGGCGTTCTAACCGAAAGTGAAAACCGCGCCCATTTCAGTTTGTGGTGTATGCTGGCTGCGCCTTTAATGGCTGGGAATGATTTGCGCACTATGACGCCGGCAGTGCGGGATTTGTTAACCAATCGGGAAGTAATTGCAGTTAACCAGGACTCCTTAGGTAAACAGGGCTATAAAATCCGCGATGACGGTGAATTTGAAATTTTTTACAAACTGTTGTCCGGTAGAAACCTGGCAATCTGCCTGTTTAACCGGCATGATACGGAGTTTAAGGTAACAATCGACTGGAAAACTTTGCAAATAAAGGAAACCTGTCGGATTCGTGATCTCTGGAAACACGAGTATTGCGGCGATACCGGTCGGAATTTTACCGTGACAATTCCTGCGCATGATGTAATTATGTTGAAATTGGAGAAAGCTGAATAACTAAATTCGAAATTCGGACAAGTGTTGTGGAAATAATATGACCATTTCTACCTGAATTATGAAAGGGGACACCATGAAAAAGTTTGTATTGGTTGCAGTCATTTTTGTCAGCCTTTTTTTTTCAAATTACGGCCGGGCAACCATAACTTCCGATTCTGTGCTGGTAATTCCAAAAACAGAGATTGCTCCAGTTATTGACGGCGTATTAGATGTGGTTTGGTATAATGTCTCAACTATTTTGATGGAAAAAGAAGAACAACCCTTTCCGACCGGGTATATTCCACCGGAAAACTGGTGGGATATATGGGGCAATTTTAAAATGTTATGGGATGACAAGTACCTTTATCTTTTTGTGCAGGTCTATGATGATACAAATAATTATAATAATACCAACACGTATGCACAGGATGGCATCGAACTTTATTTTGACGCCGATAATTCAAAATTAATGTCGTATGATGGTTATGATGACTTTTTTATAAGATTCAATACCCAGTGGACCTCCCTTCTAAATGTAGAAACAGGATATGGTGGTACCGGTTTTGACTGGGGTTTTTTTATAGTGAGATCAAAATTTGCTTTTGTGTTTACGGAGCTGGGTTATAATTTCGAAGCTGCCTTTTATCTTGATGATTTACAGATGGAATGGGATTATGATGAATATTTTGGTTTTGAAATTAATATTAATGATAATGATGTAGGTGACCATGATAGCGGCTGGCGGTGGTGGCGTTCCGATAATGATACCTGGAATGATCCCAGCCTGTTTGGTACTGCGGTTCTTGAAAACCTGCCGGTCGGACAAGAATTACGTGTCGGTGAAGTTTACCATGCGCCGGTACTGGACGGGCTACTGGAACCGGCATGGGACTATGCGCCCGATTTCACTGCCGGAGAGTTTATCGCTCTTGATAATGGAGCGCCTGTTAACTGGGATATGTATAGTGAGGTTATCGATTGGAATGACACGAACTGCGATTTCCGGTTAATGTGGGATGAACATTATATTTACTTTTTTACTACTATCCGTGATGATTATATAAACACTAGCGGGGATGATGATACAAATAAAGACAGTATCGAATTATTCTTTAATGGCGTTAATAATACGTCAATGAACTCCGGAACCGGCGCGTTTGAAAGTACCGCCGCTCACTTTATTTTTGTATATTCCGATACAACTCTGGATAATGTCGCCTTTGCCAAAACTGCGCTTGGCTGGAATGCAGAAGGCCGCATCCCATTTTCGGAGTTAAATTTTACCCCCCAAATGTACGAAAAATTTACGTTTGATATTATCTTTAATGACCGGGATGAATCCGGTGCGCTCTATAGCGGCAAAAGGGCATGGTGGGGAAACGACCTGGCTTTGCGGCAGAATCCAGCTCTGTGGGGTCCGGCTGTTTTACAAGAGGCTTATCAAATTAAAAATGAACACAAACCAACTGTTTATACGTACCCTGCGACGACTGTAACTGAGACATCGGCTTTTTTAAATGGTCGTGTCACTACTAATGCAGACTATACAACCGCCAAATTTATTTACTGGGGCAGCGATGAACAGCATAATGAAATTAAAGCGACAAATAGTCCAATATATCACAACAAAATTGTAAATGCTTATGTTAATTTAGCCGGCCTGGTACCCAATTCAACTTATCATTATTATATCCTCGCCCAAAATGACATTGGCGCTGCCCAGGGTGAAACCCGAACCTTTACCACATTACCGGCTACCGGTGTTGAGGATAGTAACAATTCTATACCTTTTACCTGGCAGTTATTACAAAACTATCCCAATCCGTTTAATGCCGAAACGATGATTGAATTCAGCCTTGCCAAGCCATCGTATGTTCGCCTGGAACTATACAACATATCCGGCGAACAGGCGGCAACTTTGGTATCAGAGCAGTTGAACGCCGGAATCCATAAAATTAACTGGGATGCAACCGGTTATGCCGGCGGGGTCTATTTTTATAAACTCATAACGCCGGATTTTGTTATGATAAAAAAATTAGTATATGTCCGTTAAGTTTATTATTATATTATGAATATAATTTTTTACAGGATGCTCAATTGGCCGACAAATCTTTACCCTATTTTAATTCCGGGTTGCCTGTAACGGAACGGATTGCGGATTTAATCAGCCGCATGAACCTGGATGAAAAGATCGCCCAACTTTATTCCGTACCCTGGGAAGTCTCGATTAGCGACGAAAATGAAAATTTTTCTCCAGCTAAAGCGGAACAGTATTTAAAACACGGTATTCTTCATGTCGGACGTCCCGGTCTGAAAAAGTCTCCACGGGAAGCCGCCCGGTTTACTAACGCCGTGCAAAAATATCTGGTTGAGGAAACCCGTTTGGGAATTCCGGCGCTGTTTCATGAAGAAGCGCTGCATGGCTTGATGGCGCAGGGCGCCACCAGTTTTCCCCAGGCTATAGCCCTGGGCAGTACCTGGGACCCGCATCTGGTTCGGCGTGTTTTTGCAGTAGCAGCCCGTGAAATGCGCGCCCGCGGCAGTAATTATGCCCTGACGCCCGACCTTGATCTGGTGCGGGAACCCCGTTGGGGACGCACTGAAGAATCTTTCGGTGAAGACCCTTACCTGGTGAGTCGCATGGGGGTTGCCGCAGTTTTGGGGTTGCAGAGTGCAAGTGTGAATATAGATAATGAGCATATAATTGCGACTGTTAAACATTTTACCGCGCATGGACAACCGCAGGGCGGCAGGAATGGCGCCCCGGTCAATGTTTCCATGCGCGAATTAAGGGAAAATTTCCTGCAACCGTTCCGGGCTGCGGTTGTAGAAGGCGGTGTGCAAAGCGTTATGGCTTCTTATAATGAAATCGATAGCATCCCTTCCCATTGTAATAGATGGCTACTACATGACTTGTTGCGTACTGAATGGGGATTTGCTGGATTTGTTACTTCGGATGGCTGGGGAATCGGCCAGTTGGATACTGTGCATCATGTCGCTGCTAACAAAAAGGAAGCGGCAAAACTTGCGATAGAAGCCGGCGTCGACTCGGAAATATTATGTCCGGACAGCTTTCAATTTCTGCCCCAACTGGTTAAATCCGGTCAGGTCAAGGAAAGCATTATTGACCGCGCCCTGGAACGGGTATTACGCAGTAAATTTAATTTGGGTTTATTTGAAAATCCCTATACCGATCCCGATGCTGCCGAACATATAGTCGGTTGCCCGGAACACCGGCAACTGGCGCTGGAAGCGGCGCACAAGTCGATCATTCTGCTGAAAAACACCGGGAATTTATTGCCGTTACATGTCGATAAACTTAAAAAGATTGTGGTCATTGGACCTAATGCGGCCGGATTGCACCTGGGCGGTTATAGTTACGAACCGACTCATAGTGTTACCGTGCTGGAGGGAATAAGACAAAAGGCCGGTAACGATATTGAGGTACTTTATCATGAAGGATGCCATATAACCAAACAGCCATCGGATTGGCGTTTATGGTGGCAGGATGAAATTGGACTTGTTGACCCGGCGGAAGATGATAAACTATTAGATGAAGCTGTGGAAATTGCCCGTCAGGCAGATGTTGCCATATTAGTTATAGGTGGCAATGAGGGTACCTGCCGCGAGGGCTGGGATGATAATCACCTTGGCGACCGCGATGACTTGAACTTATTGGGCCGCCAAAACGAACTGGTTTTAAGAATATTTGAAACCGGAACTCCCGTTGTTGTTGTACTGATAAACGGCCGCCCGTTGACGATAAACGATATTGCCGACAAGGTTCCTGCTATAATTGAAGCCTGGTATCCGGGACAGGAGGGAGGCGCGGCAATTGCTGATATATTATTTGGTAATGTGAATCCCGGCGGCAAGCTGAGCATCACTTTTCCCCGCTCCGTCGGTCAACTGCCGGTTTATTACAACCATAAACCCTCTGTCAACCGCCATTATCTTTTCGCAATTACCGAACCGTTGTTTCCCTTTGGATATGGATTGAGTTATACAACTTTTTCCTATAATAATATTCGTCTCTCTGCAAGCAATATGCATAAAAATGAATCAGTTACAGTCAGCGTCGATATTACCAATACCGGGACTTTGGCTGGTGATGAAATTGTCCAGTTATACATTCGCGACCGGGTCAGTTCCGTCACCAGGCCGGTCATTGAATTAAAAGATTTTCGCCGTATCTATTTCAAAGCCGGGGAAACGCAGATTGTTCAGTTTACTATTACCCCTGATAAATTATCCTTTTTTGATGTTCACATGCAGCAGGTTGTGGAACCGGGTGAATTTGATATTATGATTGGCACAAGCTCTGTTAATTATTTAAAAACTATACTAACTGTACACGCTTGACCGAAATAACAAAGAATCTTTTGTAATTTTATTATTGAAAAAGAAATCTGTAAATTGTAATTTATATAAAATTCAATAAGCTTTAAAGGTATACTCATTTGCAAATCAATTTTTACAATGTGGTCAGCGCTATTGCGGTATTCCAGTCCGGTTTTCTTTCCCTTTTCTTTATTAATAATAAAAGAGGAGCACGGCGCAGCAACATCATACTAAGCTTTATATTACTTGTCCATGCTCTGTATATCATTTATACTTATACCCTGAGTTTCGGTGCTGGAGAGGGCGCCGTTAAATATTATAATATTTTATTTCTGGTTAGCCAAACCGCTTTTTTACTGGGGCCGCTATTATTTCTCTATATTCTATCTATTTTAAAACCTGATTTTAAACTGAGCCCTGTGCATTTGCTGCACAGCCTGCCGTTTTTTATGGCGATTATCTACATTCTGGCTAAAACACAAAACCTGACTATTCTGGTTGACTGGGGTTCGCAATTACGAACAGCCATGAGCGCCGGCGTGATTATCCACTTGTTCATTTACCTGATGGCGTCATTTTATCTCAAGCGTTTTAAATTACAATCCATTATATCGGTAGAAGATGATTCGAAAATGTCCTGGTTACGGTTTTTACTTTTAGGTTATATCTTTTTATGGTTCATTCAACTGCATATTTTTGTTTTTATCGATATCTGGAAATTATACCAACTTTGTCCCTATTCCGATAGTTTGTATTTTACCTGCGTATTTATTTTTTGTAATTGTATTGCCTGGATTGCCATGAACAAGCCGGAAATTTTTTCCTTTCATAAACGTTATCAAACTTCGGAACTCTCTGAACAAGATAAACAAAAATATCTCGATAAACTATTGGCACACATTGAGGCAGATAAAATCTACCTGGAACCCTCAATTACCTTAACGGCGCTGGCAAAAAAGTTGCATATACCTAACCGTTATTTGTCACAGATCATCAATGAAACATTTAATTTGAATTTTTGTGATTTTATCAACCGTTACCGCGTTGAATACAGCAAGCCGTATTTATCCAAATTGGAAGATGGTAAAAAAAATATTTTGGAAATAGCCTATATGGTTGGTTTTAATTCCAAATCCTCATTTAACCAGGCTTTTAAAAAGCACACCGGCGTAACTCCTTCCGAATTCCGCAGCACTGGCTCCTAATCAGTTTCACAATAAAATGTACAAAATCATACATCCGGTCGATTTACAGTCCGGGTTATGATATATTTATCCTGCGCAGTTGTCTGACAGGTGTTTGAACTGTGCAGGTCATTATAATAATCAGGAGCCATATATGTGCAAGCCAAACATTTTTAAATCCGTTGTTGTTTTCGTAACGCTATTGATAATTACTATTTTTCATTCAGTTGCCGCCAACCCGGTTGGCCCTTATTTCGGCGAAATCCCGCCCGGCGATACGGCTAAAGTGTTTGCCCCAAATTTTATATCACGTCCGGACTGGTGGGTGCAGAACTGCTGCTTTTCTTCAGATGGCCGGGAGTTTATATTTTGCCTGACGGATAAGGACTGGGGAAATTGCCGTATTATGTATACAAATTGTTTTAATAATAATGAATGGAGCGAACCGGTCAAAATAATTGATAATGCCATTGTGCCGTATTTTTCCTACGATGACCAGGAAATTTATTGTATTTCCTACCAGCGCAACGGCACTAGCACCGCCGATGTCTGGAAAAGTGCACGCAGCGCCGATGGCTGGGGTGAACCGGTACGGGTAGAGGCGCCGGTTAGCGCCCCGGATGGCCATGAATGGGAGGTTGCTGCGCCTGCCGATAATATATTGTATTTTTCTTCTGACCGGCCAGGCGGCTTTGGTAATATGGATGTTTATCGCTCAGTCCTGGTCGATGGCAAATACATGGTCGCCGAAAATCTGGGTGTTCCCATTAATACAGCATCATTGGATGAATGCCCCTGGGTGGCGCCCGATGAAAGTTACATGGTATTCAATTCCTGGAAAACCAATCCCAAATTTGCCGGTAATAATTTGTATATAAGCTGGCGTAATGCCGACAGTACCTGGACCAATCCCAAAGACCTGGGCGCGGCGGTGAATACCAATTATCTCGATATATATCCCTATATATCTCCCGACGGCAAGTATTTGTTTTATACAATCCGTAAAATTGCTTATGGCGGTTCGGAGCCCTCGAAACTTTACTGGATCAGCACGGATTTTTTGCACAAAATGCGCTCTACTAATTTTCCCCCTTATTTAAAAGGAGCTATCGAGCCGGTTAATGTTTTTAAAGATGCGGAGTTCAGTTTTCAAATTCCCGATTCAATTTTTCATGATGATGACGGCGATACGCTAAGTTATATACTCACAAAATCAAGCGGCTCCACACCGGACTGGCTGCATTTTGATCCCGTCACCCGCATTTTATCCGGCACGCCGCCAAAAGTGGAGAAAATATGGCTGCGGGTTACTGCTGCCGATCCTTCCGGGGAAAAATGCAGCTGTCTGTTCCGGTTAATCATTGAGGTCGGCAGTAACGTGGCCCAAGATAACAAAACCCCGCGCCGGTATAGCCTGGGACAAAATTATCCCAATCCATTTAACCCGGAAACGACTGTACCTTTTATCATCAGTAATACATGTCATGTAATGATGAAGGTATTCAATTGTCATGGTCAATTAGTGAGAACCCTGATCAATGGAATAATGGCCGCCGGTAACTATGCCGTTACCTGGAATGGTGCTGATGACGAGGGTTTACCGGTCAGCACAGGCATGTACCTGTTACAATTTACCACCGGGAATGTCCACGAATTGCAGAAAATGCTGTTGATACGATAAACACGGGGACAACGCCTCGCCAAACCGGAACATCATGCGAAACCGATTGTTTGCACAAAACAATCAAGTCATAAAGCCCTGTGCAATGCAGGGCTTTTTTATTTTGTCTTTTTTTGGTGCTTTTTTGAAGGGAAAACTGGGTATTTTATAAGCAAGTCAGGTTTTAAAAACCAAAAAGGCCCGGTGTATTGCCCGGCCTTGATGTTATTTATATTGATTCAAGTTAGCGCCGAGGGCAGGAATCGAACCCGCAAGTATGGCTGGCGATGGATTCGAGTCCGGAGTGTCTGAATTGCCACAAATAAAAAAAGGATTTGGTATTTTTCTCCAAATCCTTCTTATGTGTACCGAGGGCGGTAATCGAACCCGCATGGTAGCGCTACCGCTGGATTCGTGTCCGGCGCGCCTGGTTTGCAACAAATTTAAAAATGGTGGGATAGAATCCCACCCTACAAAACAATAAAGTCCCATTTCAGGGGCTTTTCAAAGTGCCGAGGGCGGGAATCGAACCCGCATGAGATTGCTGGCGATGGATTTGAGTCCGAGCGCCTGGATTGCCACACTAATCCTGTATATTCTACAAATAAAAAAGGATTCGGAGAGTTCTCCAAATCCTTATTATTAGTGCCGAGGGCGGGAATCGAACCCGCATGGTATTGCTACCGCTGGATTTTGAGTCCAGTGCGTCTACCTGTTTCACCACCTCGGCTCAAGAATTATAATTTAGAAATATCCTGAATCAAAGTCAAGAAAAAGATATTCACAATAAAATATTCCGGGCGTTTTTGTGATTTTATTTGTTTTTTTCTTAGAATAGATTAAATTTAGACTTTAATAAAAAATTCAAATAATTTATACAACAAGTTAATGGAGTTAAAATGAACAAGAAATCTATTGATGATCTCAAATTAAAGGGCAAACGCGTATTGATCCGCGTGGATTTTAATGTGCCATTGACCGATGATAAAAAAGTTGGCGATGATAAACGTATCGTTGCCGCGCTGCCGACGATAAAAAAAGTGATCAATGATGGCGGTAAAGCCATATTAATGTCCCACCTTGGCCGTCCGGACGGCCAGAAACTGCTGGAATACTCCCTGGAACCGGTTGCCGAACACCTGGGTAAACTGCTGGATAAAAAAGTCGTGTTTGCGCCGGATTGTGTCGGTAAAGAAACCGAAGCCCTGGTCGCTAAAATGCAGGACGGCGATGTGATGCTGCTGGAAAACCTGCGCTTTTACCCGGAAGAAGAAGGCAAAAAAGAAGGCAAGAAATTAACCAAAGCCGAACAGCAATGGTTCATCGACGCCCTGGCAAAACTTGGCGATCTGTATGTTGATGACGCTTTCGGCACCGCCCATCGCCCGCATGCTTCCATGTCCGGCATACCGGAAAAGCTAGGACAAGGCGCTTCCGGCTACCTGATGCAAAAAGAACTGGAATATTTTGCCAAAGTGTTCGACAACCCGGCTAAACCGCTGCTGGCTATTCTCGGCGGCGCCAAAGTGAGCGACAAGATTCTGGTCATCGAGAATTTGCTGGATCAGGTCGACAGCCTCATCATCGGCGGCGCAATGGCGTATACCTTTTTAAAAGCCAAAGGTGTAGCCGTAGGTAAATCCCGCGTGGAAGAAGAATTTGTCGATAAAGCCAAAGGCTATATCGAAAAAGCCAAACAGAAAAATGTAAAACTGTTGCTGCCGGTTGACCATATTGTCGGCGCGGCTTTCCCAACTGCCGACGCTCCCGGTACACCAACCGCGACAACCGGCGAAGCGATCGACGCCGACAAGATGGGCCTGGATATTGGTCCGAAGACCATTGACATATTCATTAAAACCATTAAAGATTCCAAAACGATCATCTGGAACGGCCCGATGGGTGTGTTTGAAGTCAAAGGCTATGATAAAGGCACCTTTGCGATTGCAGAAGCTATTGCTACCAGCGGCGCAGTATCGGTCGTTGGCGGCGGCGATTCCGCCAGCGCGGCCAAGAAATCCGGTTTTGGCAAACAGTTCGGCCACATTTCCACCGGCGGCGGCGCCAGCCTGGAACTGATGGAAGGAAAAATCCTCCCCGGCGTAGCGGCGTTAAGTAACAAATAGTAACTTGATTGTGTGTCCAGCCCGGAACCGGGCTGGACGCTGCTTTGTTTTAGCTTTGCTCACTTTTTAATTCTTCAAATATTACATAACTTCGGTTCGGTTTCGTTCAAAATTGGCATTGATCTTACGATTAAAATGTGATGTGGTTCACATTAATTTGCTTTCAGTTGTAACCTTTTTCCCTCGCTACCGTTTATATACTGTCAAACAACAATTTAGTGTACTTTCACATTATAGAGGTTAGTTATGAAAAAATTAGCTTTTTTGCTGATCATTGCTTTTGCTTTTATGCAAACTGTTTTTGCAGCCGATGAAGAAACTTTACTGGGCGGTGATTTTACCAGTGGCGGTTTTGGCGGTCCGGTAGTCAAAGTATCGCAAGTCAATAATGAGACTGCCGTGTTGATGGGCGGTCGGGGCGGCTGGATTATCAACCATAGTTTAATTCTGGGCGGCGGCGGTTATGGCCTGGTAAATGAGATTGAAGCTCCCGGTGTCTTTATCAATGGCCGTCAGGCGAATTTACAGTTCGGTTACGGCGGTTTCGAAATTGAGTACGTAGCCCATCCAATGGAACTGTTAAATTACTCCGTTTATTTATTGATCGGCGGCGGCAGCGTTGAAAATACAATATGGGACAATGATTATGATGATGATGAATATGATGATTATGATTCTCATCAGGACAACATTTATGTCGTTGAACCGGCAGTCAATGTTACCCTGAATGTAACATCCTTTTTCCGCGTCAGCGGCGGCGTCTCATACCGCTATGTTACCGGTGTGGATATTGCGGGCACCAGCAATGAAGAATTGACGCAACCATCTTATAATCTCACTTTTCGATTTGGAAAATTTTAATAGCTATTTTTTCAAACGGCGCATTGTCTTGTTCGGCAGTGCGCCGCTTTCATATCCAGGCACTCTTTTTACAATATCGTCTTGGGGTCATTATTTTTTATTTGAATCGCCAGTTAGTGAATAGTTGGAAACGACACATAAAATTTTATTTTGAATTCGTTGTGACAAGTTGTAAATTCTTCACAAGAGTGGGATAAATACAGAATTTTTGAAAACAAATCAGGTGGAGCGGCCTAGTGATGAATATTAATGAGCCATTACGTTCACAACTAGTAGTTTATCAGAAAAATGAAATTACCGAGCACCACATCTATAAAAATCTGGCCAATATAATCAAAGAACCGGAAAACCAAAAAGTTTTGTTACAAATTTCCGCCGATGAATTGCGCCATTACCAACAATGGAAAACATATACCGGAATCGATATTGAACCGAACTGGTGGAAAATACGTTTTTATGTTTTAATTTGTCGGGTCTTCGGTATTACCTTCGGTATCAAGCTGATGGAAAGCGGGGAAGAGGGCGCGCAGAAAAGTTATCATCAAATTTTAAATGAAATTCCGGAAATCAGCCGGATTGAACAAGATGAAAATGAGCACGAGAAAGCCCTGGTCGCCATGTTGGATGAAGAAAGGTTGCACTATATCGGCTCCATTGTGTTAGGTTTAAATGACGCTCTCGTGGAACTGACCGGCGCCCTGGCAGGGTTTACCCTGGCCTTGCAAAATATCCGCCTGATCGCCTTAACGGGACTGATAACCGGGATTGCCGCCGCACTTTCTATGGCCGCATCGGAGTATCTATCCACCAAAACTGAAAAAGATCATCGCAATCCGTTAAAAGCTTCTATTTACACCGGTTTCGCTTATATCTTCACAGTAATTATGCTAATCTTACCTTTTTTAATTTTGGGGAATTATCTGTTCGCGCTATTTTTTACCATGATTATTGCCATATTGATCATTGCCTTTTTTAACTATTATATTGCGGTGGTTGAAGATGTATCTTTTAAAACACGGTTTCTGGAAATGGCCGGACTTTCAACCGGTGTAGCTCTAATCAGCTTTTTCATTGGCTTTCTCCTTAAGCGATTTATCGGTGTTGATATTTAACAATTTAATAATATAACCGGAAACATTACCATAGAAATGTGAGGTATATTATGCAAAAATATTTACTTCTTTTACTTGCTATTGTAATTTTAAATCCCGGTAAAAACAATGCGATGCAGCTACAACAGGAATCACGATGGGTTGGCGGTTCCAGTCGGGCTGCGGCGCTATACAATGACTATTGCCTGACCGGGGTGGGGGGATATTTACAGGTATTTAATGTTAATACTTATGAAAAACTGGCCGAACTGGACCTTGGCGACGTTATTACTCATATTACCATTGCCGGGAACGCCGCATATATATCTGCTTCAGGAGCCGGTACTGTGGTTATTGACATATCGGACCCCGAACATCCCGATTCTATTTCCACGATTGCAGGATATACTCCCAAATCGGTTGTTGATAATAATTTTTTATATATTGCCTCCTATACAGATGGATTCAAGATCTATGATATTCAGGATCCACTCAACCCGGTATTCACAGGCGCGCTGGATGTTGAAGGATTTGTGATGGATATTTCTGTAAAAGGCAATTATGCTTACCTGATGAACCTGACCAAAGGCATTCAGGTAATAAATATTGCGGATAAAAGCGCTCCGCAATATATCAAAGATGTATTGACGACGGAAAATGCCCTGGTTAGCGCCGTATATGGTAAATACCTGCTGGTCGGATTTACCAACTATGGAGAGGGTATTGATATTTTCGATTTGACCGATCCGGACACACCGCAAAAAGCCGCTTATATCGACAGCCTGAATTATATTTATGATATGAAAATTAAAGACAACTACCTGTTCACCGCCAGCGCCTGGTATGGGGTTTTTATTTATGACCTCACCAATCCACTAAATCCTGTGGAATACTGGAAAAGGGATAGTGATTATGTGGTAAGTGTGGATGTTAATAATTCAAATCTGGTTTATGCAGACCAGGAAAACGGTATGGTGATCATGCCGATGAATGATGATGCACAGCCTGTCATACCTAATAAACTGGAACTGGATTGTACTAGTACACAAATGCTTGGTTTTGCAGACTATCTTTATATTCCTGAAGGGCGGTCTGCGCATATTGTTAACGTCAAGCCGCCACAGGGTCTGTCTTATCTAAAAAAAGTGACTATGAAAATTCAACGTAATATCGTTTACGAGGATAAAAAACTCTATTCAAGTTACAGTGATTATATCTATACCTACGATTTAACCGATCCATTGAATCCGAGTGGATTAGATTCACTTAAAATGAAAGGGGATACTTATCGTGTCGCCAAGTCCGGAAATTATGTTTTTGCCTGCGCCAACGGCAGCTATAAATCTATTGCCTGCGAAATCATAGATGCTACCAATCCGGCCGATTTGAAATCCGTATCACAAATTAATTATCTCTATCGGTTCATCAGGCATTATCCGGTCAACGACCGTCTTTATGCTCTGGATGAATATGGCGGTTTATTCCGTATCGATATATCCAATATCGCGGCGCCGGTTTTTGACAAGACCCCGATCGACCCCGATTCGGTTTTGGGTTTCTGGATCAAAGATAACCTGGCATTTGTAACCACTTCGGAAGATTTACTCAAAATCTATGATATCGGTGACCCAGATAATTTTCAATTACTGAAAGAATATTCATCGACAAACTTTATTGGCGAACCGCTTTTTTATGGCAATCTTGCTTATACCTCCACATACAATGGCATGCGTATTTTTGATTTCAGTAATCCCCTGCAGGCGCGGGAAATCGGCTTTCTGGATATCTATCCCTATTTTACCACGCCGGTAATAATCGGCAACCAGCTTTATGTGTATAAAATAATCATGGAAAACCTGATCATGCAATTCAGCCTGGCCGATCCGGTTAATCCCGGAGTTCCCGGAGTTATCAGGCAATTGGGGTATAATAATACCGTTGCAGTAAACGACCAGGCCGTATTTGTCGCGAATCAATCCGGCGCTTTTTTAGCTCTTGATATGCAGCAGCCCAAAGCGCAAATATCAAGTTCAATCTCTACAAGTGGTTCGATCAAGGGAATTGCCCTGTCCGGCGATCTGGCTTTCCTGGCGGAAGATAATTTTGGAATGCGCATAATAAATGTAGCCGATCCGGCCTATCCCGTGCAATTGGGCAATTATCATCCGACCACCAACGGCTCGGTAACAGATGTGCTTGTGCATGGTAATTATGCTTATTTATATGGTGGAATTTATGGATTAAAGATCATCGATATTTCCAATCCCGAATCACCGATGGAAGCAGGTTCACTGCCCGCGGCTAATGCCTATTCTACCGGTAAATCATGTTTACATTATCCCTATTTTTATTGTACGGAAGGAAATGCCGGTGTCAAGATTGTTAATGTTGCCAATCCGGAAGCGCCGGAAATAATTTCCACAATCAATACCGACGGCACTGCTTATGATGTGGATTATAAGGATAATTACCTGTATGTTGCCGATGGCCGCTATCATCTCCGGGTTTATGATGTACAAAATCCCGCAGCGCCGGTTCTTATGACCTCGGTTGAATTAAGAAATTGCACTGTGGAACGTATTTGTATTGCCGGGAAATGGGCATTTTTATGTTGTTCCTATAATGGAGTCTACATCTTTGATATAACCGACCCGGCGAATCCGGTCGAAGCCGGTCATATCACTTTCCGAGATTGTGAAATAACCGATGCTTTTTTCCATAATGGTTATCTCTATTTTTCTGATAAATATGCCGGTGTTTTTAAGTACAGCAGTGATCAGTTCACAGCCATTCAGCAGAATTCACTACCGACTCCGACGGTAACCCGGTTATATTCAAACTATCCCAACCCGTTCAATACCGTGTCGTGTATTGAATATGAACTGGCTAAACCGGGACTGGTGAAACTGGAAATATTCAATATTAACGGGCAAAAAATCAAAACCCTGGTCAATCACCGGCAGGAAAGCGGTTTTTATCGGATTAACTGGGATGCGACCAATGATGCCGGTGTGCCCGTAGCCACCGGTTTATATTTGTATCGTTTGAAAACCGGCGATTCGGCGCATATAAAAAGAATGATACTTTTGAAATGATGTATATAACAGGTTGACTGGATTCATATTGAACCTTTAATCCTGTTTGTGGCTTAGTCCCATAGCTTATAGGAGATTATTGTGATTCTCAAGAGATCATGTTATCTGATTCTGTTTGCGCTGTTGTTGCCGATTATTTTTATTTCGTGTAAATCAAGCCGGAATTTACAAACTAATGAACTGCTCTGGTATACCTATCCTGCTCAGTACTGGAACAGCCAGGTGTTGCATCTAGGCAATGGTTACCTGGGCGCTTCATTTTTCGGCGGCGTCGATACTGAAATTATTGCCCTGACCGAGAAAAGTATGTGGACCGGCGGCCCGTATCGCGGCAATCTGCAGGAAATCGGCGTTAATCCCAAATCCTTGTCCAGTTTACCCAAAATTCGTGAGGCTGTTGTCAATGGCAACATCTATAAAGCGGATAGTCTCACCCAACATGATTTTTTAGGAGACGATCAACTCTTTGGCAACTTTACCAGCATCGGGGAACTGGCGATCAATTTTAATCATCGCCAACAGGTGCACAATTACCGGCGCGAACTGGATCTCTCGCAATCGCTTGGCAGAGTGACCTATTCAATTGGGGATGTTACTTTTTATCGCAAGTACTTTTGTTCGTATCCGGACCAAATTTTTGCTATGAAATTCACCGCCAGCCGCCCCGGCGCTGTCAGTTTTGCCCTGACCATGAATGTATTCCAGGATTCAGCCGCAATCGATATTCAACCGCCCGATTATTATGTAAACGGCTTTATTAATGAAAACCACCGGCCATTCCAGGTTTGTATCCATCTGGAAAATAATGGGGGAGAAGTGATGGTCCGGAGCGATTCCCTGTGTGTCGATCATGCCGATACTGTTATTATCTACCTGACCGCAGCTACCAATTACCGCCTGCATTACCCGGATTATAGCGGTGAAAACCCGGCTATAACCAACCGGCAGATCATGGATAAGGTGTTACAACAAAATTATGAACAACTTGAAGCAAATCATATCCATGATTACCAGGAATTGTATAACCGGGTTACATTACACCTTCAAGGCGATGCGCAAGTAGAAAAATTATCCACCGATCAGCGTTGGCGGCGATTAAAAAATGGTCAATCTGATCCTGGTTTGAAAGCGCTGGCTTTTAACCTGGGCAGGTATATGATTATCAGTTCATCGCGGCCGGGAACGTTACCAGCCAACTTGCAGGGCGTGTGGAACAATTTCAAGGTTGCTCCCTGGGCCGGCAATTACCAGAGTAATATCAACCTGCAGGAAATTTATATGTCCTGCGGCCCGGTTGATTTACCGGAATGCCAGCAGGCATATATTGATTGGATCAGGGATTTATCTCAACCCGGCGCTGAAATCGCCCGCCGGTGTTATGGAACGGCTGGTTGGGTCAGTCACTCCACCGGTAATATATGGGGACATGCGGCGCCGCGCGGTGATATTATGTGGGGTACATATCCCGTTGGTGCCGCCTGGCATTGCCAGCACTTGTGGGAACAGTATACCTATACTCCCGATTCCCTGTACCTACAAAACACCGCTTATCCCCTGATGAAGAGCGCCTGCATATTTTGGTTGCAAAATCTTGTACCATATCAGGGCTATTTAATCAGTTCCCCTGCCGTCTCTGCCGAGCATGGGGCAATGTTGACTGAAAACGGCCTGAATCCTGCATTTCATGATATTAAAAGCGATCAATATCAATACAACATCCCAGGTGTTTACCAGGATATTGAAATGATTTGGGAATTATTTACCAATACCGCAACGGCTGCAAAAATCACCGGCGATAATGCTTTTGCCGATAGCCTGTTGCAAATCCGCGCCAAGCTGCCACCTCTGAAAATTGGTAAATATGGACAATTGCAGGAATGGTATGAAGATATTGATAACCCGGAGTGTCATCATCGGCATATTGCGCATTTGTATGCCGTTTATCCCGGTACTCAAATCCACCCCTTGACAACGCCGGAATTAGCCGGAGCCGCCGCCAAATCCCTGGATATGCGCGGTGATGGACGCTTTCCGCAACAGGAGCAAGTCTCCGGCGGCAACTGGGCAAGGGCGCACCGCATCTGGTGCTGGACGCGCCTGCTGGATGGGAACCGCGCCAATAAAATTTTTACAGAATTACTCACCGAACAAGGATTTGAAAACCTGCTGACCTTTCAGCATATTGGCTATCACTGGGAACGGCCGGAGTATTACCATGAGGGAGATTCGCTTTACTGTCATTTTCAATTGGATGCTACTGCTTCAACCCCCGGTTTTATTGCGGAAATGCTGCTGCAATCTCATTTGGGGGAAATTCATCTACTGCCGGCGCTGCCCGATGAATTTGCAACCGGTTCGGTATCCGGCTTGAAAGCTCGTGGCGGTTATCACCTTGATATAAAGTGGCAGAATCGGGAATTACAGTCCGCTGTAATTTATTGCCCCGGCAATCATGTACCCCGAATCCGAGTTAAAGATCAGGTGCTTGATCTCTCCGGTGATAAAAGGATCAAACTAGTTCAACTATAAAAACTAGGCAATTATATCAAATATTACAAAAACTACTCTGGCAAAGGACGAATCGCGATGAATGGGAATATACCGGTACTGTTTGTGGAAGGGGCCTGTCTGGCGGAAGCATGGGAAAATTCACTCATCAGCTTGTATAAACATGGTTGTGATATTAAAACCGAATACGATAAACCGGACGATCCCCCCAGTAAAGATTGCAGCATGACCATAGTAGTCATTGATCCGCTTGCCGAACCAATGATCCACAAAGATTTTCCCTGCGGACTGGACGATTTGCAGGAATATGTATTGGAAGTAACTCAAGGCATCAAGGATCATTTGGTACGTGATGCCGCTGATGCCCAAGATACCCGCTGGGAGTATACCTATCATCAACGGTTGTTCAAGTATCTCATTCCCGACAGTAAACAGCTATTTGACCAGATAGAACTGGTTGCACAAAAATTGGCAAAAACGCCTCATACGAGACGGGCACAGGCAATTACCTGGCAGGTGTGGGAAGATAATTACTGTTTTGATCCGCCATGCTTGCAAAGTATCTGGTGCCGCCTGCTTCCGGGTGATGACCAAAACTGGTCTTTAAATACCAATGTTCGTTTTCGCTCCAATGACGCCTATAAAGCTGCATTTATGAACATGTTTGCCTTGATCCAGTTACAATTGCAAATAGCCGGGCGCATAGAACAGTTAGCCGGTTTTAAAGTGAAATTAGGTCGCTATGTGCACCAGGCGGACAGTTACCATTTGTATGGCTCTTATTTTAAGGATTTTCAGGCGCGGTTTTTAAAAGCGCTGGAGACCCGCACATTTGAACAACGCTGTTACAATTATGCGGATGTCAAATTTATGATGGATGAAGCAATACCGGCAATATTGGAAAAAGCGCGGACGATGGGCAGATAATTTCCCGGAAGCCGAGTCTCTTCCGGGTTAATAAATTGTTGATTTCAAACTCGAAACATCCTATATAACAATAGAATAGTGTGGCTAATTAAAGTTTTACATGATATGAGATAAAAGAGAATTTCCCGAATACATGGTAATTAATTAAAAATGATTAATCACAAGCCGGATTTTGCGCTGCAATAAATGCTTCCAGCTTTAAAGTATCAGCGGTAAAATTACGAATACCTTCCGCCAGTTTTTCAGTGGCCATGGCGTCTTCATTAAGCAGCCAGCGAAAGCGGCTTTCATCAATTGAGATTTGTTCACCGGAGTATTTGCGGGAGTAATCCTGATTTAATTTATGAAATACATCTCCGGTCGAGTTTTCAAGTTCTTCCAATAATGCCGGGGAAATAGTTAAAAGATCGCATCCGGCCAGTTCAAGAATTTGTCCGGTATTACGAAAACTGGCGCCCATAACCAGGGTATTATAACCGTATTTTTTATAATAATTATATATTTGGGTAACCGATTGAACGCCGGGATCGTCCTGAGGCTTGAATTTTTTAGTCTCGGTATTTTTTACATACCAATCCAGTATTCTGCCGACAAACGGTGATATAAGTGTTACCCCTGCCTGGGCACAAGCAACGGCTTGTACAAAACTAAAGAGCAGGGTTAAATTACAATGAATACCTTCTTTTTCGAGTTGCGCCGCGGCACGAATCCCTTCCCAGGTTGCAGCGATTTTTATTAAAATCCTGTCACTGTCAATTCCTGCCTCCTCATACAAAGCGATGAGTTCGCGCGCTTTATCTATAGTCGCATTACAGTCAAAAGACAAGCGGGCATCGACTTCTGTCGATATTCGTCCTGGAATGATCCGCAAAATTTCCACGCCAAAATTTACCGCCAGTTTATCAAGCGTCAACAGACGCAGCGCGGATGCAGAACGGGCAGTTGTGCGGGCATAACACACAGCATCTTCGAGCAGATGCCGGTATTGAGGCATTTGCGCTGCTTTCAGAATGAGGGTGGGATTGGTTGTCGCATCGGCCGGTTTATATTTTTTTATGGCTTCAATATCACCGGTATCGGCGACAATAATGGTATATTTTTTTAATTGCTCAAGACGGTTCACAGTTTATCCTCTTCATTTATCTATCATTAGAAAATATTACTTTATACAACAGACAAATGAAGTTGAATATTTCTCACGTTGCAGCCATTCAATTAGCGGCAAAGATAGAACATTAGCGTTTTTATCATTTCAATCTGCAAATGTTCATGGAATTGAAATATGATATCGTTCCCGTAAAATATTCAGATGGTGGACAAGATGGCCAAATAAAATTCGGGCAATTAAACGTGGCGATAAATGATGACTATTGGCAATTCCGACATTTTGTAAAGCTTCGGTAGTGAAGGATTGGAACAGGGTAATAAATCCCATCCGGGCAATAACAAACTGGTTTATGAGTTCCTCTATGGTTTGATCATCAAAATTGGCATTATGAATATAATCATCCTGATCCCAACCGGGCAATGGATTTTTTTCATGTCGACCGATACACAATGCCCGGTAACTGAAAATTCGTTCGCTGTCAATAAGGTGTCCAAATAATTCTTTAACGCTCCATTTACCGGGCGCATATCGGTATAATGCTTTTTCATTGCTGACTGATTGAAATATCTTTACAACAGCATCTTGCTGCTCTTGTATAATCGTAATAATATCTCCCACTGGAACCAGGTCCAGGTATTTCTGATAATGGGATTGGGGTTCATAAGGTTTTATTGTATCCATACAGGGCTCAGTTCACTATTTTTACAGTTATATACAGAACTCATTATTCAATTACGATTGAAATAATTTAATAAGAGATTAATTATTGTTTTTTATAACGCTTAAAATATTCATCCAGTTGCCGGCGGGTGATCAGATGATCGGAATTGGCTTTTAATGTGCAAACATAGCGGGCGGCGATCTGGCCGCGCAGTACTGAGTCCTGTGGAGAGTAGCCGTCAATAATATAACTGCTTAAAAAACCGACGGCCAGGCTGTCCCCGGCACCGTTGGTATCGACAACCGGGGCATCAAGTTCTATTGCTTCGAAAAACTGGATACCTTTCACAGTACCCAATGCACAACCCCGTACGCCCATTCCAGCAACAATTGTCAAATTGGAATTGAGTTTCAGCAATGATTCGATGATCGGCTGCGGCGAGGCATGATTGACGCAGGAGAAAAAGATAATATCGGCATGATTGATAAAATCCTGTCTATAGGGATCATACACATCGGTAACATCCTGAATATCACAGGAAATTTTCGCTCCACACTCCCGCGCAATGGGAAGGAGTCGGCGTGCCCAATTGGGAATGTTAAAATGGACCAGCCGTGATGCATGTAGAATTGTACGGCATTTTTCCAGATCGGGTAACAGTGTCATGTGGCTTTTTCCGTCGTAAAAATTTTTGCGTCTCCCGTCGCGGTACATAAAGTTGATACTACGATTGGTGCCGGCATGATCTATATATAATCCCTCGGTGTTTATGCCATCATCATTGAAAACGTCTTTAATGAACCGCCCGTTTGCATCATTACCGATAAAGCCGATGAAAGCAGTATTTAACCCCAGGCGGGCAAAACCGCGACTAGCATAGCCCCCGGCCTGACCAATGCAATCAATATTTTCGGTAAAATTCGATTCCACCCGCGAATCAAGTCCATCCCCGTAATAAATATTTGTATCTATGCCAACATTACCGATGACTGTTACATCAAACATTTTATGATCTTGATGTTAAAGTAAATATCGTAAATTTATAAACCGGTCAGATCCATTAAATTGCGTTATTGATCTCGTTTAGATCGGTTTTTATTTCTTCGGCAATTTTGACAATATTATTTGCCGGTATCTCGATGTAATTAAATTCTGAATAATCGATTTCGTGAATATCATCCTTTGCTGCTACCATATTGACAATATCATTCGTGAACCGGGAAACCAGCATAATATCATTATTTTTCGACAGATCAGTGCTTATGGAATGGTGAAATAACGCTGTCTCAACGCTGATCTGCGGGAGATTCCACAAATTCAACAGAAATGCGCCGACTTCAGCGTGAGTATTACCGGCAAAACCGAGATCAAGTTCACAGTCATAAAATGTCATATACGGATGATTGTTTTTATGCTCTATGATCTGTTCAAATCGATCCGGAAAATATTGTAACAGGATAATCTTGCCAATATCATGGGTTATACCCACTGAATTGAATTTACTGTTCAATTGTTTCATATATTTCATTTTATAAAACAATTGTATGTATTTGTTAACAATAGAAGAATGGTCAATAATATCCTGAAAATACTTGGTTTGTTTGGAGTTTAACGGTTTTTGGGTAGATAAGGTGACGGCCAGTACAATATTTTTAACCGCATTTAAACCCATTGTCATAATTGCGTGTTCGATAGAGGCAGTGGGTTCGCCTAACCGCCGATAGAATGCGGAATTGGCGATATGCAGGATCTTGGTAGCAACGGAAACATCCTGCTTGATAATATCTGCAAACTCGTCAAATGACGCTTCACGGTGAAACGCGCTCATGAAATACTGGTATAACATCGGCAAACTGGGCAGGCGATCCAGGCTGTTCATGAGATTCAATATCTTTTCGTTTTTAAAGGTCTTGTGAAATTTTAACAAACGAATGATATCTTCTTTTAACTCGGCCGTATCCCAGGGTTTAGGGAAATAAGTTGTAACCAGACCATTGGTCAATGATTGTAAAGCTACAGATTCATCCACAAAACCGCTCAGCATAACCCGAATGATCGAAGGCCATTTCTTTTTAACAGCTTCCAGTAATTGTATGCCATCCATTTCCGGCATACGCACATCGCTGATAATTAAATCAATCTGTTCCTGCTCAAGGAGTTGCAGCGCCTGGCGTCCATTGGGAGCCGTGATAATATCAAATTCATTTTGAAACAGGGTGTCGCGTATTACATTCAAAACACTGGATTCATCATCGACAAATAAAACTCTACCGAGTTTTCCAGCTTGTGCATCAATATTTGCCATAATTGTGCCCCAATTTCCAAGGTTTTATTAGTTAATTGTCAGTTGCTGCATGTAAATTAATTAAATGTAGTATTTTCAGAAATTAAAGTAAAGAAATTTTTTAGCGGTGGTCATGAACTCATAACCACATTATTTTATAAAAAACATATTGCAAAAATCGTGCTCACATCGGCAAAAAAGTGAGAAACAATCGGAATAAATAATCCACAATGTTTTATTTTTAATTGCCGCCAAACAAGCGCTGCTCCTGTTAACACTATAAATATCAATAAAATATATATCGGTTTAATAAAGAGATACAATACCGGAACATGATATGCGGCAAACAAAAAATCGGATAAATCGGGCCATTTGCTTTGGCTTCCCAATAATTCCCGCCAGAAATACTCTTCAAGAACCGGTGTACAAAAACAGTAACAAAGGATAAAAAGTATCCACTGGTGTTCATAAAGACCATAACCGGTTAAAACTTCATGCAGAGACTGCTCACCTTTACGGATCCATGGCCACATAAAGTAAATGAGAATTCCATTCGTTGCGGTAATTATAGAATAAAAACTTGTCAGACGCCAATTAATATCCCGCAGGATTTGCCGGGGTAAGCCGGTTATGCGATACGCAATCAATGAAAAGATAATAATGCCATAATATAAAGCTATTGCAATCCAGATATTATGACATAGAACTAGTCCGATAATCATTGCTGCAACAGGGAGAAGCATCAGGATTACTTTTCTGTAAATTGCAGGCATGAGAGTTATGACGGGAATCAGGGCTGAACTACGCCGCTGCTATCCGCAGCAATAGCCCAACTCTTTACAGTATCCTTTGCGGCCGGCGTAAGCCGGGCTTCCGGATGAAGCCATAAATAGGGCTTTAAGGGCATATTATTCTTGTCGATTTCATACCAGATATTCTGTTTGTAATATTGGATTTGTTTGGCGTTTAAGCTACCCCATTCTGAAAAGTTGAGATATTCCCGGCCATGATGTACGTCAAAGGAAACCAGCCAGGAGACCGGGGCTATATAACTATACCAGGGCCAGGTAGTGGCATTGGAGTGGCAGTCATAACAGGATTGTTGCAGAATTGCTTTGACCGGCTCGGTATCCGGCATGTCCGCAACAACCGGAGGATTGTCCCGCTTGACTGGAACGAACTGAATGGCTATAAACAAGATAACGATAATGAGGATCAGAGTTTTTACTTTTTTCATTACTATTCCTCCTGGATATTAAAAAATTTTGTCTGATAACCATATTTAAAACAACCCGAAAATTTAAGCCTTAACAATAATGCTGGTCTGCATATTCCAACCAGGAAAATATTATATACGTGCAATTTTAAAAAAATACACCTGCACGGGAGTTACTCCAGCTTTTTTTCCAGCAAGGCATAAATTAAATAGTCGTTCCATTTTTTTGAATCCGGATCATAGACGCCAAAACCGCTATGGAATTCCCAATATCCCCAACTGATTGACCGGTCTTCGGCGCTGCGGGCAATATAACTGGTCCATACCAGGCGCGAGTTATTATCGGCGCGGTAATAGGAACCGAATTCACCTAAAAACAGGGGTCGATTATGCTGCTGTGCCCATCGGACTGCGAAATCGAGGTGGCTGTCGACCATATTGCGTTCATTGATGGAGCCAATCCATTTGGTCCCCAGCCATTCATTGGCGCCATCCACCCAGTCTCCGGCGCCCTGGTGTGTAAAATTGAACGGTAAATAATAATGAAAAGTAACAATGATATTTTGATCATCTTCAGGCAAATCCAAACCCGGCAGCGCATCATAGCCATTCCAGTTGGTGGGACCGATAATTACCGTACGCCCAGGGTTGGTTTTACGAATAATTGCCAGCGCGTCTTTCAACAGTATATTCCACTTTGCCGGCGTCAGATTTGCGTTTGGTTCATTTAAAATTTCAAAAAACAGTTCATCCGGGTAATTTTTAAAATATTCGGCAATCGTTTCCCATGATGCCAGAAATTTTTCCCGGTATGTATCCGGTTCATCAAAAATTCCATCAAAATGATGACTGTTGACAATGATGGCGAGATCGCGGGAGAGCGCCTGATTCACAGCCCATTCCACCCGCTGCAACCAGGCTTCATCAACGGTAAAGGGAGCGGTATCCATCATATGAGTAGACCAGCGAACCGGCAGGCGTATGGCTGTAAATCCAATATCTTTTATAAGCTGGAAATATTCCTCATCGAGCATTCTGCCCCAGGCGGCTTCGCTTTCGGCTTCCAGGGTGCTCAGGTTAATGCTTTTAGCCAATAATTGGTTTTGTACAAATGGATCCAGCGGTTCTGTGGAAGGCGGATCATATTTATATTTGGTTTGCTTGGGTTTTACCGGATTTTTGTCTTTTCCGGAGCAGGATATTATTAAAACCAGCAACGGTAATAATAGCAATAGTGTTTTATAAGAGCAGCGGTTCATTGTCATCCTTACTAACTGGGGTGAATTCCGGGCGTTTTTTCCTGGAGTTTGGCGCGAATATCAAAACAGAAAGTTTACCATCCGGATTATTCTAAAAACAATTGTTTCAAAACAGGCTATTTATTTGTAATTTATTACATGAGCGAAATACAAACCTGTTATTTGTAATATAATAAATTATACACAAAAAAGGAATTGGATAATTTTCAATATTAATTATCAGGTAAATAGTGCAGTAATTTTCATTTTCCGGATTAACGATGAGTGACCAGTTTAACAAGAACCGACCCAGCCGGATAATTACATCCAATCAAACGGGCATTCATCATAACCTCGCGCATATTTTGGAGAAGCATATAACCCATGATTTTCTAAAATCGGAATCGCAACATACTGTAAATGCTTTTCGTGAGATTGAAAAAGAGGTTTTACCTCTAAACAGACCCTTGATATTTGATTCCGGCTGCGGGGTAGGGGAAAGTACGCTTGTGCTTGCGCTGCAATTCCCTGAGCATATTATTATTGGGATCGATAAATCCGCGCACCGACTGCAAAAAAATGTGCATTATCGGTTAGATCTTGCCGCAAATTATCGCCTGGTACGCGCCGATCTGTATGATTTCTGGCGTCTGGCAGTGCGCGAACACTGGCCGGTTGACAAACATTTCATCTTTTACCCCAATCCCTGGCCCTTAAAAAAAGACCTTAAAAAGCGCTTTCACGGGCATCCGGTCTTTCCGCAACTATTACTCCTGGGCAATACTATCGAATTGCGTAGTAACTGGTTAATTTACCTGCAGGAATTTGCATTTGCATACCGCTATATAACCGGCAAAACCGTCGTTATTGAAGCTTTTACTCCGGTTGTTCCTGAAACTCCATTTGAACGAAAATATCTGCAGAGCGGGCATTATTTATATCGCCTGGTGATCGACAACCTGAATTTTACAAACCGATCTTTAAAGCTTCATTTTTGAGAAATTTTAACCGGCATTGATGGAATAAACTATTTTTGCTATAATATATTACAAACACAGCACTTGGGTATATTTTACTTAGTAATTGTTCCTTTTTGTCAACAAACCGGGTTTATCCGCCAAATATAGCATTTTTATTATATATTGAAAAATATATACTTAGATCATTTTTAATTGTGGTATAATTATTGCTAGTGGTATAGTAAATTAACAGGCAGTCGCATCAGGCAGATACATGGATATGGACAAAGTTCGAGATATGCAACATACACGATTGAAAATGATGTCATTTTCACTCGGCGCCTCCAGTGTGAAGCAAATCATCCTGGATTGGAAAAAAATATTCCTGACATTTTTTTTCGTCTCAATTATTTTAGTAATTCTTTTCATTCAGCTATTGCGTTTATTATCTTATGTCTATAGTGACTGGAAGATTGTCCAGTTGAAAAAATCCAATAATCAACTTGCTGATCAGTTAGTTAATTATAATAATAAAATGCAGCAACTATGCAAAATTGTTTCCGAGCTTGAGCAAAAAGATGATGATTTGCGGGTGTTTGTTGATTTACCGACGGTTAACATGGATATTCGGCGCCTGGGCGTTGGTGGTCAATCTAATGAAACATTTACAACCTATAGTTCAATCAGCGAAGAATTAGTCAATCTGGCCACAACTGTAGATCAGGAAATTACCAATCTTACCCAGCGAGTTGATTTATTGACCACAAGCCGTAAAGCGATTAAATATAAATATAATCAAAATGTTACATTACTTAAAAGTACACCATCCATTCATCCCGTTAAAAATGCACGCATGGGCGATCAATTCGGTTATCGTACCGATCCGTTTACCTGGGAACGTAAGCATCATAATGGGGTGGACCTGGTTGCACCACGCGGCGCCGATGTTCTGGCAACAGCCGAAGGTACTGTACTGGAAGCAGTTTCCAGGTATACACCTAATCAATTACGGGGTAAATATATAATCATTGATCATAATAATGGTTTTTTTACTAAATATGCACATCTATCCAAAGTATTGGTCAAGCCGGGTCAAAAAGTAACCCGTTATACCCTTATCGGCAAAGTCGGCGATACCGGACGCGCTACAGGTCCGCATTTGCATTATGAAGTGATTCAAAATGATGTTAATGTAAACCCCAAAAGCTTTTTTCTCGATTGACCTGCCAGGTTTATACAACTTTTAGTCCAATCTTTTCTTTTAAATTTCCTTTTTTTTTGGTAAATTTCTTTTACTTGCATTTTGGTGTAAACAAAAATTAATTACCAGGTTTTAAAGGATCCATTACAATCACCAGAGCAGGCTAAAAAAATTTTTTAGTAAAAGTATTGTATCTTTTCGCTGGTAATGGCATCTAATAATTAAAACTGATAATGACTTTATTTGTCCAGTGTTCAACTTGTGTATCGAGATTTTTTTCATTGTAAATAATATAATAATGGTGAAGAATGGATTGTGAGGATTTTATAAATCGCTTGTGCGATGATTTGGCCGAAGATATTAATTCAGAGGTCTGTGAGCAAATCAAACGTCATCTTGAAACCTGCAGCGACTGCCGCACCCAGCTTGCCGCAATGAAAAATACCGTCAACCTGTTTAAATGTATGGGTGAAATACAGGTTCCCATTGCGGTACATGAGAGACTGATAACCATGCTGAATGTTAAAAACGCCGCAAAATAACGCCTATACTATCGGATTTTCTTCCTTGTTGGTATTATCGGTTGATGATGTTTCCACTGTTTGAACTGCCTGGGATATTTTTTTGTTTTCATTTACCGATATTTCTTTATCGAGAGAAACATTGATATTGATTTTTAAAGTATCTTCCTGATTAATTTCCAGGACATTTTGCTTTTTTCGGGGTATATACAATAAATAATCTTCAGTATTGTCATTGAACATTTTTTTAGTCCAGTACATTGCCGAGACGAGGGCAAATATCTGTTCGAGTAATTTTCCATCCTTAACTGCCGCAAGTTCTTCCATATCATCTAAAAACAGGGCGGCAATATTAATATCTTTTTCTTTGGCAAAATCGGATAACGTTTTAACGATGCGCATAATATACATGTTAATATCTTCTTTATGCAGCCGCACTGTGCCTTCGGTAAGCCGGGTTTTTTCAAAAGAAATTGATAGATCAAGTTTGTATTGCTGCTCTACCATCTGGCCGTTTATTTCACTGCGTATTGAAAATTGAATCCCCATGGTCAAATCAATTTTTTGTTGCTTGTAATTGAAAAATCCGGTTGCGGAATTGAGACTGATCTCATTATCCTGGTAATCCAATTGTAAAGAAAAGGAGCTTGCCTGTGTTAAAGCAAAATCTACCGCCTCTCTTTGTTTTGCCGCCAATTCCTGGGAAATGACTACCCGGTCTTCGCGTGTTGTATCCGGATTTGCGGATTGATTCGAGCGATTCTGTGCTATTTGCTCTCTGGTTTTTATATTTAACAGGGATTGGTTCAGATTCAGAAAATTTAGAGATGATATCGACATAGACTTCTTTCTTAAAGAATATACGGGTGTTTACCATGAATCTATATCGGATGCTTGAGGGAAAACTTAACCGTAAATGACCACCACCAACAGGATAATTATGACTATTACCAGCAAGAGCATCGATAGTCGGGTGCGCTTTTTTGCTGTATATGGATCGACAGTATCAGTCCATAACAGGCCGCCTAGCTGTTGCCGAAGCACAGTAATTAAATTTTCCGGGGATAATTTTTGCATAATAAAGTGTAAAAAATTATATCCGGGTAATTGCACACCACTACCGGTGAGTTTAGGGTTTATACCGATATCCTGTTCAGTTTCCGGGGTTGCAGAATAGGGGACAGTGATAATTTTGAATTGCATATCTGGATTTTTTTTCTCGATCTCAAATCCCGGTATGTGATTTTTTTGTCCGTTGACCTGCTTTTTATAAAGACTCACTTCCGGGGGATGATTTTTATATTTACCCCGTGCATGAATGATCGCTATTATAGTGCCAAGTGGTTGTAATATTCCATCCCCGTTTTCGTCAAGTAAGGCGGCAAACATAGAATCTTTGATGACAATATTGTCAAGATCAAGCGACTTTTTTTGTGCAAAATCAAGTAACGTTTTGGATAAACGTTCCGCAGCGCCGGTCAATTCGGTTTCCAGGTTCTCAAATATGCCTTCACTTTGATGATAGCGAACGCCATTTGTAAGGACTTCTACTTTAAAATTATAGTTTTTGGCTGCCATAGGCTCAAGAAATTGCCGGTTGATGTAATATGCCAGTTTAAGGGAAAGAGTCTTGTGATGTGTATTTATCGAGATACGAATATCTTCAAATTTTATGCTTTGATTAGTATTTTTGGTGGCCGTATCAACAATATGCGATTTTATTCCTTTGGAGATGTGGTAACTGGTTTGCAATCTTTTTACAGGTGCGTTATGATGCAGGTCCGGCCCGTGACTGATATGGGTCGGTATTCTTTTATCATAACGATCATGTGGAATTTTGCTAATGTTTGTCATTTCGGCCTTTTTATGCTAAATATCGGTTGGTTCACTCTTTTCTTGAGGAAAGTGTCAGCTTAAATAATTTTGATCTTTTTTTAGTAAGGAAAATTTTAGTAAGCAGACTAGCAGAGTTTTCATGTCCAATTGTAAAATTACGGAATTGTTGTTTGTCTTAACCTGTACGGAAAAAAATGATCGCTCATTAAATAACCAGAATTTAAAAAAATTTACCAAAAAAAACTTTAAATTTAGACCTGAAATTAGTATCTTATTGCCGATCAAATGAGGAGAGGTATATGAGTGAAAATGAAATCAAGATCATTTCTTTTTCAAATCGCACCGCCAAAGATCGTCAGTTATTAAAAAAGTTTGTCCGGTTTCACTGGGCACATTACAAAAACGATGCAAATTACATTCCGTTATTAAATTATGAATATCTGGGTTTCAAACTGATTGGAATGACAGGTTTTTTTGAACCACAAAATTTATTTTTTAAACATGCAGAAATGATTTTTTTCATGGCAATGCAAAATAACATCCCGGTCGGCAGATGCAACGCTTTTATTAATCATAATTATAACCAGCACTGGCAAGAAAGCACCGGCTTTTTCGGCCAGTTCGAAGCGATTGATAGTCCCGATGTTGCCGGGGCGCTTATCCAGGCTGCTGCCGATTGGGTGCAAGCCCGAGGTATGAACCTGTTGCGGGGTCCGCAGCCATTGCCGGTTAATGAAGCTACCCCCGGCTTGATGACCCAGGGTTTTGACAGCCGTCCGGTTATTTATTATCATTATAACAAACCTTATTATGAAAAACTGATATTAACCACCGGTTTACAACCGGTAAAAAAAGTCCTTTCCTGGGAAGCGCCGGTGAACGACCCGGTTGATGAAAAATTACAACGGGTGACTGAAAAAGTAATTGAACGATTCAAAATCAAAATTGAAACCTGGGAACAACGACCTTTAAAAGTCCGTCGTCAGGAAATGTTTGACATATATAACGATGCCTGGAGCGATAATTTTGGATTTGTACCTTTTACCCAGGAAGAATTTTTTGCCATAGTTAACGATATGCAACTGGTTATGGATAAAGGGCTATTTATGTTTATCTATGTACATGATGAACCGGCGGCATTTTTTGGCGGCATCCCCAACGTTTTTGAAAGGCTGGCGTCGGTTTGCGGTTCCCGGCATCTGGAACTGTTGCGAGCCTTGAAATTGTTGTATGCCCGCAATCATGTTAAGGGTTTTCGTTTGGGATACCTGGGTGTAAAGAAAAAATTTCGCCGCCTGGGACTGGACGGAGTTATGATATGGCTGCAAAAAAATTATTCCCATAAACGTGGCTATGAATATTGTGATATGGGCTGGGTATTGGAGGATAATGTTATGACCCACCGGCTGGTTGAACTTGTAAATGCCAAACCTTCCAAAGTTTATACAATCTTTCAAAAATCGGTTTAATCAGGGATTTTTATGTTAAAAACAGATCGTCGACAATTTATAAAACAGATAGCATTATCGCTCGGGGCTTTATCGTATATCGGGTTGGGTTCTTCCTGTAACAAAAAACAGCCGGGCGCCGGACAACCCTGGAACGGATTTAAATATGCGATGTGTAATGAGAGTATGCAATCCTTATCCTGGCAGGAACAATGCAAAATTATTGCCGACGCCGGTTACAAAGGGGTAGAAATTGCTCCTTTTACACTGGTTCAGCAGAGTTTGGCTGATCTTGACTCTGATAAAAGAAGGGAATTACGGACAATAATGGAAGAAAGCGGACTGCAATGCGCCGGTTTACACTGGCTGCTGGCGCCGCCGCCGCCCAATTTGCATTTTACTACTCCTGATAAAAAGACCCGTGATAATGCGATTTCTTATTTGTATCAATTAATCGACTTTTGCGCCGCAATGGGCGGGGAAGTTATGGTCTTTGGTTCTCCAAAACAACGCAGTACCCAGGGTATTCCAGTTGCCGAAGCCAAAAAGTATTTTGCTGAAGGCTTGTCGCTGGCGGCTACTTATGCGCAACAAAATAATGTTAAGATTTTAATAGAACCATTGGATAAAAGTCAATCCGATGTTGTAAATACCCTTGCCGAGGCATTACAAATTGTTAAAATAGTTGATCACCCGGCTGTGCAACTCATGTTTGATTTTCATAATACTCCCGATGAAACTCAACCGTGCGATGAACTGGTAAACCGCTTTTTAGATTATATTTTTCATGTCCATGTGCAGGAAATGGACGGCAAACATCTGCGTAACGGTAACAAAGTTGACGAGTTTATAAAAACATTTCAGATTCTTAAAAACCGGAATTATTCACGCTGGATTTCAGTTGAAGTGTTTGATTTTACGCCTGGCGGTCAAATTATTGCCCGTGAATCCATGCAGACATTGCGGGCAATTGAACGTCAGCTTGTATAAATTTAGTTTTATGTCCTGATAATAATTACTACCGATAACCAAAAATGGGAAAAGTGACAATTGCTTAAAAAATTACATCATAAAGGAATTCTGATACCTGATCCACCTGTATATCATGGCATTACTCTGGCAATACGGGGGCAGCAGGTCAAATTAACTCCCAAACAGGAGGAAATGGCCCTGGCTTGGGCGCGTAAACAGGGCACTCCGTATGTAGAAGACCTGATCTTTGTAAAAAATTTTATGCTCGATTTCAGTCGGGCTCTCAATATCCAACCAGTTTTGAAAGTAGATGAAGTTGATTTTTCCCCGCTGATTAAAATTGTTGAAAGCGAACGTGCCGCCCGCGAAGCCATGAGCAAGGAAGAAAAAAAAGCCCTGGCTGCTCAGCGTAAACAGGTTCGCGAACAATTAAAAGAAGAATATGGTTTTGCTCTGGCCGATGATGAGCGGATTGAACTGGCCAATTATCTCGCCGAACCGAGCGGTATATTTATGGGCCGTGGAAAGCACCCGTTACGGGGGAAATGGAAAGAAGGAGCTTCGCAAAGCGATATTACCCTCAATATCAGTCCGGATGCGCCGGTACCGCCGGGTGAGTGGAAAGATAGAGTCTGGCAGCCGGAATCGTTATGGGTAGCCCGTTGGGAAGATAAATTATCCGGAAAAATTAAATATATCTGGCTGCATGATACCGCGCCGGTCAAGCAAGTCCGCGAAGCGCAAAAATTTGATAAAGCAATAGAACTGGATAGCCGCATTCAAGAGGTTCGCCGCCATATTCAGGAAGGGTTGAGCAGCGATAAACCCAAAATTCGCCGTGTTGCTACCGCCTGTTTTTTGATCGATGCGTTATGTCTGCGTGTTGGCGACGAAAAAGATGCGGACGAAGCCGATACCGTCGGCGCCACAACTTTACGTCCTGAACACATCAAATTACTGGATGACGGTAAAGTTGAATTTCGCTTTCTTGGTAAAGATTCTGTGTTGTGGCATAAAAAGATTGAGTTGCCGCAGTTGGTTCGGGATAATCTGCAAGAGCTGATAAAAAATGCCGAACCTTCTGCCAATGCCGTTGCCGGTAAAAGTAAAAATTCTGCCTATTTCAAGCCACAGCTCTTTCCTGATATCACCAGTCGCAATGTGAATGAGTATTTATCGCAGGCAATGCCGGGTCTTTCCGCCAAAGTATTTCGTACTCATCATGCTACAACAACAGTACGGGAAAACCTGGAAAACGCCGGAGTAGTAGTGAACGATCCTGAATATAAGAAATGGGAAGCGGTTGTTAAAGCCAACCTTGAAGCAGCAATTTTATGCAATCATACCAAGCAGGCGCCCAAAAACTGGGAAAACCGTAAAAAGAACTATCGCGATCGGGAGATGAGTACACAAAAGCGGCTTGAGACTCTGAAGAAACAATTGCTAAAGATGAACGATGAGTTAAAAACTCTTAAACAAGAAGCCAAAGAGAAAAAGACCCAAGCAAAAACCAAACAAGCCAAACAAAAAGCCGCCACTACCTGGAACAAGCGGATTACCGCTAAGGAAAAATTAATTGCTAAAGCCGCCCAGATGGAAGAAAAAACCCGGCAAGCGCTCGGTAAGTTACGGGCGCAAAAAGCAATCGCCATGCAAAATCGTACCTGGAACCTGGGCACCAGCCAGAAATCGTATATCGATCCCCGTGTGTTTTATAACTGGGGCAACCGGGTCAATTATGATGTGCTGGAAAAATACTATTCATCCACATTACGGCGTAAATTTATGTGGGTAAAAAATATTGCTGAGGCTGATACTGATGACGAGGAATAGCGCTTGATTTATTATTAGTAAAATTGTAATTTAATTATCCAGAAATTGATGAAATTAATACATAAATATTTAATATGCCATAATTGTTAATATACTTTTTTCCACACATTTTTAAAAATTACCAGGTATAAACCACAATATACTGAAAATTTAAAATGGAAAATATCATGGCAGATGATCGTGTCATTCGACTGTTAAAGCGAGTTCCGCTTCTTGCCAAGCTGAACGATTCCGAACTGGAGCAAATAATTTCCCAGTGTGTGCGCCGGGAATGTGAAAAAGAACAAGTGCTGTTTGTTGAAGAAGAGGTTGGCCAAACCTTGTTCATCATTTTACGGGGAACAGTTAAAATTACCCGTACCAGCGATGAAGGCAAGGAAGTAATTCTTACTATCCTTAAATCCGGCGACTTTTTCGGCGAACTATCGCTCCTGGATGGTAAGGGTCGCTCGGCTACAGTTATTTCGATGGAAGAAGTAGAACTATTGACCCTGCGGCGTAGCGAGTTTTTATTGATTATTGAAAAATTTCCGCACATTGCTATCGAACTGTTAAAAGTACTCGCCGACCGGATTCGCAAATGCGATGTACAAATAGAAAACCTGACCCTGCAGGATGCAGTCGGCAGGGTTGGCGCCACCTTGATCCATGTTGCCGAACAAACCGGCTATAAACGCGGTAAAAGCATTATCATTCCCAAACTACCGGTACAGCAGGATCTTGCCAATATGGCCGGTACTGCCAGGGAAACCATTTCCCGCGTTATGGCATTATTTGAACAAAAACGGTTGTTTATCCGCGAAGGCGGCCACAGAATAGTATTTCCTGATTTTGATAATTTTAAAACCGATTTTTGGGCCGCGAGTAAGGATATTTAATTTTGCAAAACCTGGAAATTAAAGCAGTTTACCCAAACCTGGAATATGCCGCTGCACAGGCAATTGCAATTGGCGCACACCTGGAATGGGAGTGCGAACAGCAGGATACCTATTTCAAAGTGGCGCAAGGCAAACTCAAACTGCGCCAGGTAAGCGGGCACCCCGCCGAATTGATTCATTATCAACGCAGTACAACTTCTGAAGTAAAAACCAGCGACTATCTTATTTATCGCACCAGCGACCCGGATATGCTTGGTCGGATTCTGGAAAGTTTTTTGCACTCTGATACCGTTGTAAAGAAAAACCGTACTTTGTATTTGTGGCACAATGTACGTATTCATTTGGACAGGGTGGAAGGCCTGGGAAATTTTATAGAATTTGAAGCGGTCATAACCGATAATGCTGATCACATTCTTTCTCGTGAGCGACTCGAATACCTGATCACAATATTTGCAATCGACCCCGACGCCTTGCAAACAGTCGGTTATTATGAATTAATTAACAGTAGATAATATAATTGGAGTTCATGTGTACGGTAGTTTAAAAGTTTTTCATGGTAATAGTCATCCGCAGCTTGCGGCTGAAATTTGTACAAATTTGCAGATACAACGGGGTAAAATCAAAATTCATCGTTTCAGCAATGAGAATATTAAAGTAAAAATTGAAGAGAATGTCCGAAATGACGATGTGTTCGTAATTCAAACTGCATCGAATCCACTTAATGAACATTTTATGGAATTGCTTATCATCCTGGATGCCCTGAAATATGCATCGGCAAAGCGGATCACGGCGGTGATGCCATATTATTTTTATGCCCGTTCCGATAAAAAGGATGAGCCAAGAATATCAATAACCGCCCGTTTGGTTGCAGAATTATTGCTGACTGCCGGCGCGGACCGGATTTTAACCATGCAGTTACATTCACCGCAAATAATGGGATTCTCCCGCATTCCGATGGATCAGCTATTGCCAACGCAAATAATGGTTGATCATTATCGTAAAAAGGATCTGAGTAATGCCGTCATCGCTGCTACTGATGTTGGCGGCGCCAAAGCAGTACGCAAATTTGCCAGGCTTCTCGATTTACCGATGGTGATTCTGGATAAAGAACGCATCGGCGATAAGGAAAAAGTAGTGATCAATAATATTATCGGTAATGCCGAGGGTAAAGATGTTTTGATTCTTGACGATGAAATACTATCCGGTGGTTCGATATTACAGGCGGCAGAATTTTTACATCATCATGGCGCGCGCCGGTTGTGGGCTTGCTGTACCCACGGATTTTTTACCAACAATGTTTTGGAATGTATTGAAATGTCCTTTATTGAAGAATTGGTTACTACCGATTCCATCCCGCAAACCAACGGCAATAAATACAATAAATTGAAAATACTATCGGTAGCCGAATTATTTGCCAATGCAATAAAGGCTATTCATGTCGGCGACTCGGTTGGTGCGTTGTTCCGGGATACGGAGCAGGAATAGATAGACATGGCCGTTAAACCCGTTAAACTGGTATTTTTTGATCTCGGTAACGTTCTTGTGTATGTGCATGTCGGGCGGTTTTATGCCGGTATGGCGCATATCACCAATATTCCCGAACAACAGGTCATCGAGATGCTCAAAGACCGTACGTCTGCGATTGTGGATTTTAATTGCGGCCGGTTATCTGCACGCGAATTTTATAAAATTGTCTGCAAGGATTTTGCTCATGTAACAATGGATCAATTCCGGGCGATCTATACCGATATATTCAGCTTGAATAATGAAACCATACAATTGGCCCAGGCGTTAAAGCAACATGTACGGATTTCTATTATCAGCAATACCGATGAACTGCATTTTGAGTATATCTGTAAACAGTATCCCTCTATACAAATGTTTAAAGATCCGATACTATCCTACCAGATACATGCGGTCAAACCGAATCCGGAAATATATACCCAGGCTTTGCGCCAAGTAAATTTACCGGCGCAGGAATGCATTTTTATTGATGATTTACCCGAAAACATTCATGCTGCCAACAAGATCGGAATGCATGGCATTGTTTACACAACAACCAAGGAGTTATTGCACCAACTTAATAATTATAATTTGCCTATAAAACATTCAAATGTGATTGGAGGATTTTGATGGGAACACTAGCAATAAACGGCGGTACCCCGGTACGAACCCAGCCGTTCCCGGTTTGGCCGGTGTGGGGCGATGAAGAAATTGACGGATTGACCAGGGTGATCAAAAGCGGCAGTTGGGGATGCCTGAAAGGAACGCTGACCGCCGAATTTGAAAAAAAGTTTGCCGCTTATATGCAAGCCAAACATGGTATATGTTTGAACAGCGGCACAACCGCCCTGCGTATCGCTCTCACAGCCGCCGATGTCGATACCGGCGCTGAAGTTCTGGTTCCCGCCTATACATTTATTGCCACCGCCACGGCCGTTGTTGAAATGGGCGGTATACCGATTTTTGTCGATATTGACCCGAATACCTATAACATCGATGTTAAACAAGCCGAAGCTGCAATTACGAAAAAAACCAAAGCGATTATGCCGGTGCACTTTGCCGGTCGTCCTGCAAATATGGATGCGATATTGGCGCTGGCTAAAAAGCATAATCTCAAAGTAATTGAGGACGCAGCCCAGGCCTGGGGCGCCGAGTGGAACGGCAAACGGGTTGGGGCCATTGGCGATGCCGGCTGTTTCAGCTTCCAGTCCTCAAAAAATATCAACTGCGGTGAAGGCGGTATCATTCTGACCAATGATGACCTGGTAGCAAAAATGTGCCGATCCCATATCAATTGTGGACGCAGTGAAGACGGCTTGTGGTATGAACATTTTTATTTTGGCGGTAATTACCGGCTCACCGAATTACAGGCCGCGGTTCTGCACTCCCAGTTCGACCGCTATGAAGAATTAAAAGTAATAAGACAAGCAAATATGGCATATTTAAATGAAAAATTGCGCGCCATCGAAGGTATAGTACCGTTGATTGATGAACCCCAGGTTACCCAACACGCCGCACATTTATATATTTTCCGGTACAAAAAAGAATTTTTTGCCAATAAATCCAAAAATTCTTTTATCGATGCCATGCGCAAGGAAGGCATTTTTACCAGTCCCGGTTATTCCATACCGTTATACAAACAGCCGGTATTCCTAAAAAAAGCTTTTGGCCCGCGCGGTCGCACAGTTGATCTGCCGGTGGATTACAGTAAAAATTACTGTCCGGAAACCGAAAAAGCCTGTTTCGAAGAGGCGATCTGGTTCACCCAGAATATGTTGTTGGGAACCGAAGCGGATATGGATGATATTGTTTCCGCAATAGTTAAAATTAAAGAACATGCGGATGAATTGAAATAACGACAGTGTTATAATTACAATTCTAGTTCCGGAGCGCTTTACCTTTATAAGATGCGCTCCGGATTTTGTTCATATATAGAAAAGAAGAAAATGTATAAACTGGTTGTCGAATCTTTTTTTTCTGCCGCTCATCACCTGGTTGAATACCCGGGCGCCTGCCGCCGTATACACGGACATAACTGGGTAGTTAAAGCGACTATAGCAGCGAGTATTCTTGATGAATCCGGTATGGTTATGGATCTGTTCACCCTGAAAGCGATACTTGATGATTGCCTTAACCAGTTTGATCATCGGTTGATCAATGAAACACCGCCGTTTGATACCGTTAACCCCACCTCGGAAAACCTGGCAAAATATATATACGACTATATGAAAAAACAACTGCCGCAGGGAATTAATATGCACCAGGTTGAAGTATGTGAGACTGAAAAATTTTCCGTTATCTATTCGGAATAAAAAGTGAGGTATCTGTAACAACACCGGTCGGTTGAAAAAAACGGGCAATCAGTGAATACGATTCAAAAAATTGTCGATTTTGCAAAAAAGTGCTTGACTATTGGTTTTTAAATATTAAATTTAACTCTTGAAATTATGGAACAGAATTCTAAATCAGATTAACGCCATGAAATTTACATATTACATCTTTAATTATTTTTATTATTTTACCGGCAGGTACGGGAAAGATTAGCATCAGGTCTTAATTTTTTTTAGCAAATCTAACCCACTACCAAAAATCCTGATAGTGGGTTTTTTCTTTTATGGAGCAACGCATGGATATTCAGTCGATACGAAAAGAAATTGATACGATTGACGAACAAATACTCGGCCTGTTGTCAAAACGGGCGGAATATGCTTTGCTCATCGGCAAACTTAAACAGCAAAATGCGTTGGCTATCCACAGCCGTGAAAGGGAAGAACAGATCATTTCCAATATTATTGTCAAAAATTCCGGGCCGCTTTCGCACCAGGATATACGGGTAATTTTTCAAATGATCATCCTGGTATGCCGCAATTTGCAAAGTGATGATGAAAAAAAAAATACCGGTTTATAGAAACGCTGTAAAATTGCAATTAACTATATGGACAGAACAGATTAAACTCTCAGGACATTACCGAGAAAGGAAATAACCTTGGTCATAGTAATGAAAGATAGCGCATCGGAAGAACTGATTCTGGCGGTGGCCGATCGCTTGAAATCTTTAGGATTTGATGTTCACAAAGTTGTTGGTGTTAACAAAACCATTCTTGGCGCCATAGGCGATAAACGGGATATAGATATTCGCCAGTTTGAAATTATGGATGGTGTACAGGAAGTCGTGCGCATTACCGAACCCTATAAACTCTCCAGCCGCACTTTTCACCCGGAAAATACTCATGTTCAGGTCCGTGATGTTGTTTTTGGCGCCGATGAGATCCATGTTATTGCCGGCCCCTGCTCGATTGAAAGCGAGGAACAATTGTTTACTATAGCCGGAATGGTGAAAAAAGCCGGGGCAACAGTTCTGCGCGGCGGCGCTTTTAAACCCCGCACCTCGCCGTACAGCTTTCAGGGTATGGGAGAAGAAGGCCTTAAACTTATGAAAGAAGCAGGCAAGCAATTCGAACTGGCAACCGTTTCGGAAATCATGCGCGAAAACCAGTTGGACATGATGCTTGAAAATGTTGATATTTTACAAGTTGGCGCCCGAAATATGCAAAATTTTCCGCTGTTACGCGAACTGGGAAAAACCACAAAACCTATTTTGCTCAAGCGCGGTATGGCCGCTACAATCGAAGAATTTCTCATGGCTGCCGAATATATCATGGCCGGCGGTAATTATAATGTCATTCTGTGTGAACGGGGCATTCGTACTTTTGAAAATTACACCCGCAACACCCTGGACATATCGGCAATACCGGTTGTTCATAAACTGAGCCATTTGCCGATCATAGTCGATCCCAGTCACGGCACCGGTCTGCGCGATAAAGTAGGACCAATGGCACGAGCTGCAGTAGCTGCCGGGGCCGACGGCCTCACCATTGAAGTTCATCACCAGCCGGAAAAAGCGCTTTCCGACGGCGCACAATCTTTGTATCCACACCAGTTTGAACGGCTCATGGAAGAATTACGAATGATTGCCTGGGCAATCGGCAGAAAAATAAAACAGGGATAAATAATGGACACTTTTGAACGTTTTAACAAGATACTCATTGTCGGCGTCGGCCTGATCGGTGGCTCCCTGGCGCTGGCGCTTAAACGCAAGGGCTACACCGGCACAATTATCGGCGTTGATAATCCGTACGCCCTGGAAAATGCCAAAAAACGTAAAGCGGTCGACCTGGTTTATTCGATAGAAGAACTGGGTGAAGCGGCATCCCAGGCAGATTTGATCTTTTTATGCACACCGATCAATGTTATTATCGAACATTTACAGGTATTAGGCAAATATGTTAAACCTAATACCCTCATAACGGATGTAGGCAGTATAAAGCGTAAAATTGTCGAGACTGCCAATATTCATTTACCCCAGGAATGTGATTTTATCGGCGGACATCCCATGGCCGGTTCCGAGTTTCGCGGCGTGAACGCAGCCGATCCGTTTTTGTTCGAAAACACAATTTATGTGTTAACCCCGGTGCGGCCAATAAACGAATCGACGCGCAAAGCCTTTGGCGATTTACTGGAACGGATAGGCGCCAAAGTTCTGCTGTTGTTGCCCAAATTGCATGATGAAATTGCCGCTGCGGTCAGCCATTTACCGCAAATGGCCGCTGTAGCTTTGATGAATATGGTGGCCAACAAGCAAAAAGAGAGCCCCCATTTTCTGAAAATGGCCGCCGGCGGTTTTCGTGATATGACCCGCATTGCTTCCAGTCCCTATGGTATGTGGGAGCAGATCAGAACCACCAATGCCGATATGATTGTAACTTATATCGATGCATACATCGAAGAATTGAATAAAGTAAAAAATATGCTGCTGACCGATGACCTGCAAAAATATTTTGAAAATTCGGCCCGCAACCGGTTATATATACCCAGTGATACCAAAGGCTTTTTAAGGCCGCATTATGATATTTCCGTTGCGGTTGAAGACCGGCCCGGCATGATCGCCCTGATCACCAATACCCTGGCCGGTAAAGAAATAAATATCAAAGATATCGAAGTATTAAAAATCAGAGAAGACGAGGGTGGCACAATTCGTTTGGCATTCTCCACAGAAAAAGAGCAGGAAATGGCTCTGGAATTGCTCAAAGCGAATGGCCTTGAATGTGGTAAGAGGGAATAATATGAAAAATATAGTGCTCAAACCCGCAGCGCGTCTGCGGGGTGAAATTGTTCTGCCCGGCGATAAATCTATTTCCCATCGTGCGCTGATACTGAGCGCCATTGCGGATGGCGATTGTCATATTACCGGGTTATCCAATGCCCTGGATGTCAACAACACTATCGAGTGTTTGAAAAAATTAGGTATTAAAATTCAAACCAAAGGGGAGCAGGTCATTGTCAAAGGCGGTGGGATGTATGGATTAAAAGCGCCGAAAACGATCCTGGATGCGGGAAATTCCGGCACGACGATCCGCCTGTTATCCGGCATATTGGCGGCGCAGGATTTCATTACGGAAATTACAGGCGACGCTTCCCTGCAAAACCGCCCGATGCGGCGTGTAATAGAACCCCTGGAAATGATGGGAGCGCAAATTGAAAGTAATATGTTCAAAGCGCCGTTAAAAATTCGCGGCAACCAGCTGCGCGCTATTGATTATGCTTCGGCGGTGGCCAGCGCCCAGGTAAAATCCTGTATTTTGTTGGCCGGTTTATACGCCAAAGGAATTACACGGGTTACGGAACCTTCCGAATCCCGTAATCATACCGAATTAATGCTGCGGGAATTTAATGTCAATATCCAGGCAAATCCGGGTATGGCCGGCGTTAAGGGCCCGGCGCAATTGCAACCTGCCGATATTGATGTGCCGGCCGATATTTCAGCGGCGGCGTTTTTTCTGATCGCCGGGTGCCTGGTTCCCGATTCTGAAATTATTATGCCGAATGTCGGTGTCAACCCAACCCGCACCGGTATTCTGGATGCTCTGATTGCCATGAAAGCACCGGTACAAACGGAACCCCAGGTAACAATTAATTACGAACCCCGACAAAAATTGATCGCCCGGCCGGTCAATCTCAATCCAACGCACCTGAGCGGCTCGCTGATACCACGCATTATTGATGAAATCCCGATCCTGGCGGTGGCCGCAACCCAGGCTAATGGCACCACAACAATCAAGGATGCCGGCGAATTGCGCATCAAAGAGTCGGATCGCATCACCACAGTTGTCAGTAACCTGAAGAAAATGAAAGCCAATATCCGTGAGATCAAGGACGGCATGATCATTGACGGCCCCAGCCGATTACGCGGCGCAGAAATTGATTCCTACGGCGATCATCGTATTGCCATGGCTTTTGCCATTGCCGCACTATTCGCGGAAGGAGAAACCCAAATCAATAATATCGAGTGCGTCGATACTTCTTTTCCGGGATTTTTTGAAATGTTAGAGTCGCTGCGTAATGGTTAAAGCATCGAGTAAATTATATGCGGTAATCGGCGATCCCATTGCTCATAGTCTTTCTCCGCTCATGCAAAACTGGATGATCGGCCAATTTGGCCTCAATGCTGTGTATGTGGCATTTCACATTCGCAAACCTCAGCTTGAAGCCTGTCTGCAAGCGGTGCGTACGTTAGAAATTGGCGGTTTAAATGTAACCGTTCCGCACAAAGAAGCCGTACTACCATTTGTGGATACAAAATCAGTTGATGTGGAACTGTTACAGGCGGCCAACACTATTAAAAACTGCAACGGGCAGTTGCAAGCGCATGTTACCGATCCATTTGGATTCACAGAATCGCTTGGTGATAACCGTGATCGTTGTAACGGCGCTAGCGTGGTATTATTTGGCGCCGGCGGCGCCGCCCGTTCTGTCTGTTATGCGTTGTCCCGTCTGAAAATTGCCCGTTTAGTGATTGGCGATGTTGTGGCAGATAAAGCCCGTGAATTACAAAGCCTGGCAATAAACAGGCTCAATATGCCTGATGTGTCCTTGTTTTCTCCCGCCGATCCCAATTTTTCCGATCTAATTAGCGATGCCGGTATTATCATCAATACCACTGCAGTGGGCATGCATCCCGACACCGACCGGGCTGTTATGAGCGATTTTTCTTGTATCAGCAAACACCATTTTGTTTATGATGTCATTTATAATCCACAAACGACAAGGCTTTTACAACAAGCGAAAAAGCATGGGGCGACTGTGCAAAATGGCCTGGATATGCTTATATACCAGGGACTGGAATCGCTGCGTATCTTTAGCGGCGAACATTTAACGCTCAGTCCAGCGCAATTGTCGGAACTGCATAAAATAATGAACCGTGAATTGGGGATTTATGAGTAGAATACGCTTTTTAACCGCCGGGGAATCGCATGGTCGCGCCTTGACTACTATCATTGAAGGATTACCGGCCGGCCTGGAAATATCGGAAACAGCTATCGAACATGAACTGCAGCGCCGTCAGCGTGGCTACGGCCGCGGCGATCGCATGAAAATTGAACATGATCGTGCCCGGATTTTATCGGGAGTGCGCTATGGTGTGAGCCTCGGCAGCCCGGTATCTTTGCTGCTTGAAAATAAAGACTGGATCAACTGGACTGAAAAAATGTCGGTTACGCCGGTAGAACACCCTACGCCGCCGCTGCAAATGCCCCGGCCCGGCCACGCCGACTTTGCCGGCATGGTTAAATATCGCCAGGATGATCTGCGTAATTTACTCGAACGCTCTTCCGCCCGCGAAACCACCATGCGCGTCGCCGTGGGCGCCATTTGTAAAAAACTGCTGGAAAAATTTCATATACATATTTATGGACATATAACCCGTATTGGGTCCGTTACTTCACCTTTCAGTGTGTTAAATATCCCATCCCGGCATTTTAAAAATCCTGATTATATTAAAGAATTTGCAACAATTTTTAAACAGGTTGAAGAATCGCCTATGGCCTGTGCTGATTCAGCCGCTACTACAGCAATGGTAGCACTGGTTGATGACGCAAAACAGCAGGGCACATCGCTTGGCGGCCAGTTTGAACTAATTGCTACCGGCTTGCCGGTTGGGTTGGGCAGCCACGTTCATTGGGATCGCAAACTGGATGCGCAAATTGCCGCCGCACTAATGAGCATCAATGCAATAAAGGCTGTCGAGATCGGCCTGGGCGTGCAGGTTGCCCACTTGCCCGGCAATAAAGTACATGACCAGCTTTATTATACCGAAGCCGGTGGCTATTATCGCGGTAGTAATAACGCCGGGGGAATTGAAGGTGGTATGAGTAACGGCGAACCCATCGTTGTAAAAGCGACCATGAAGCCCCTGCCGACAATGATCCAACCACTGGATTCGGTGAATGTCGCCACACATACAGCCAGCACTGCCCATTATGAACGCGCTGATGTGTGCGCCGCTCCCGCTGCGGTTGTCGTTGGCGAAGCCATGCTGGCTATAGTTCTTGCCGATGCCCTGTACGAAAAACTGGGCGGCGATTCAATCCCGGAAATGCTACATAATTTTAGAGGATTGTCAAATGTACCCCTGGGATGGTAAAAACATCTATTTTATGGGTTTTATGGCATCCGGCAAATCCGCTGTGGGCCGCGAAATGGCGAAAATGCTAGGTTGGCCGTTTCACGATACCGATGATCTGGTTGAAATTAAAGCCGGGAAAAAGATCAGCAGCATTTTTGAGGAAGATGGGGAAGAGGCATTTCGTAACCTGGAAACCCAAGTTTTGCAGGATATTGCCGCTAAACGGCAATTAGTTATTTCCCTGGGCGGCGGCGCTATTATCCGCGAACAAAACCGGGCGCTGTTGAAACAAAGCGGTATTTTGATCTGTTTAACCGCGCCGGTTGAAATTCTGGCGCAACGCATTGCGATGAAATCGCACCGGCCGCTGATGGCCAACCTTTCCGGCCCTGAATTACAAGCTAAAATCGCCGCAATGCTGCGCGACCGTGAACCATATTATAAACAAGCCGACTATACTGTTGTTAATGACGGAGTACTGAATATTAAACAACTGACCAGTTCATTATTCAATAAAATGTGTAATGATGTATGAATAAACTAGTAGTAAACCTGGATAACCGTTCCTACCCGATATACATCGAACCGGCAATTTTTAAAGAAACCGCGTCATTACTTGGCCAATTCGACTCCGGCAAGGAGTTTTTTATTATTACCGATAGCAATGTCCGGCCACTGTATGGCGATGTGCTGTTTGACTCGCTGCGCAATGCCGGTCTCTCTCCACAATTACTGGTTGTTCCCGCCGGAGAACACTCTAAATCCCTGCAGGTCGCGGAAGATTTGTATACACAACTGCTCGCGGCGCGGGTCACCCGTCAATCTAAAATCATTGCTTTGGGTGGCGGCGTTATCGGTGATCTGGCTGGATTTGTTGCCGCAACCTTGTTGCGTGGTGTACCATTTATCCAGATACCCACAACCCTTTTGAGCCAGGTCGATAGCAGCGTCGGCGGCAAAGTCGGCATCAATCATCCACTGGGGAAAAATCTGATCGGTGCTTTTTATCAGCCGCAGTTGGTCATCATTGATCCCCTGGTTTTAAAAACGCTGCCAATCCGTGAAATTAAAGCCGGTTTGGCCGAAGTTATCAAGTATTCCTTTATCGCCAACGCCGGTTTTTTTAAGCAATTATCCGCATCTATCACTGATATTATTAATCTCAATGATTTAATGTTGGTGCAGGACATAATTTCCACATGCTGCCAAATTAAGGCTGAGGTAGTTGCCAAAGATGAAAGAGAATCCGGTTTACGCGCCATTCTCAATTTCGGGCATACGATTGGTCATGCGTTGGAAACTGTTACCAATTACGACTATTTTTTGCATGGTGAAGCGGTAGCGCATGGTATGCGCGGGGCATTATACCTGTCTTTTTTACATCAGTATATCAATAAAAATGAACTGACCCGGGCCTGTGCGCTAATTGCCAGCCTGGAACCGCCTGCCATCCCCACACATATAACCGGTGAAGCGCTTGTGCAGGCCATGAGTAAGGACAAAAAGCGCTCCGATAAAGGCCAGTTGTGGATTTTACTGCAAAAAATCGGTCAGTATGATATGAACCGCAATGTTCCTGCCGAAATGGTAAAAGAAGCAATTGATTTTATCCTAACGGGGAACTAACAAACAAGGAATTATTATGCTAAATATATTGGTTATTCACGGTCCAAACCTTAATTTACTGGGCGAACGCGAACCGGATGTATATGGATGTTTCACCCTGGATGATGTAAATAAGCAAATCACCACCCTGGCTCAGCAATTGGACATGACCGTAAGGATATTTCAATCCAACCACGAGGGGAATATAATCGATTTTATTCATGAAAACCGCAAATGGGCGCATGGCATCGTCATCAACCCCGGCGCCTTTACCCATTACAGTTATGCCCTGCGCGATGCCATTGCCGGCGTGCAGCTTCCGGCTGTAGAGGTTCATATCTCCGATATTTACAAGCGCGAAGAATTCCGTAAAATATCGGTGATCAAACCGGTTTGTATCCACCAGGTTTCCGGTAAAGGTATAAACAGTTACCTGGAAGGCATTCAGTTCCTGGAAAATTATATAAAATCGCTCTGAGGGGTTTGGTTATCTGGTCACGCCAATACAGCAGCTTGGAATTATCGCATAAAAAGCTGTTGCTTATTCGCCGCAAATATTTTATATTTTTTGCCATCAAGCGGAGATGATATGAAGAACCAGGAAATAGCTGAAATATTTACCCGCATGGCGGATATACTGGAATTTAAAGGCGAAAATGCTTTTAAAGTGAATGCCTATCGCAAAGCCGCACGCGTTCTGACGGATTTAACCGCCGATATTGAAGACTTGTACAATAACAAGCAATTAGGGGAGATACCTGGCATCGGCCAGGCTTTGCAGGGTAAAATCGAGGATTATCTCCTTCATAACCGTATTAGCCAATACGATGCTTTACTTAACGATATTCCCAAAGAGTTGTTCTCACTGTTGAGTATTCCCAATTTCGGACCGCGTACGGCGGCGCTGGCATATCAAAAACTGGGTGTGCAAACCCTGGCCGACCTTGAAAAGGTCATACAAAACGGCGATCTGGTGAAACTACCGGGCATGGGCGAAAAAAAAGTTGACAAGATCCACAGGGGCCTGGAATTAATTAAAGTATCGCAAACCCGCATTTCAATCGCCGTCGCCCAGTCGATTATCGATCAGGTTATTTCCTGGCTAGGTGAAAAGGCCGGTACACAGATAACACGTATTACGGCCGCCGGTTCCGCGCGTCGCGGCAAAGAAACAGTACATGGTATTGATATTCTCGCAGAAACCCCGGACGGCGCCGCGGTATTGCAGCTCTTTACCCAAATGCCGAATGTAACGGAAATAACCGGCGCCGGCGATACCAAAGCCAGCGTTATTCTCGAAAACCGTTACCAGGTCGATTTGCGCGCCATTCCCGCTGCCAGTTATGGCGCCGCCCTGCAATATTTCACCGGCTCGCAGGCGCATAATATTAAACTGCGCGGCATTGCCCGCGACCGGGGATTAAAAATCAATGAATACGGCATATTTAACGAGCACGGTAAAATCGGCGGCGAACAGGAAGAGGATATTTATCGCCTCCTGGGTATGCCCTGGATAGAACCGGAATTGCGTGAAGATCGCGGTGAAATTGAAGCGGCGCTGCAAAACCGCTTGCCGCATCTGGTTACCCTGGATGATATTAAAGCCGATTTGCACATCCATTCTACCTATAGCGATGGACAGTTGTCGGTTGCAGAAATGGCGGAAACAATACGCTCCCTGGGTTATCAATACATGGCCTTTTGCGATCATTCCCGTAGCGCTTTTTATGCCAACGGCCTGGATGAAAACCGGTTGCTTCAGCAACTTGAAGAAATTCGCCGCCTCAATGAGCGTTATAGCGACTTTGCCATTTTAGCCGGGACGGAAACGGACATTTTACCGGACGGCTCGCTGGACTTTCCTGATCATATCCTGAAAAAACTGGATTTTGTAATCGCTTCTATTCACAGCGCCTTTGAGACCGACCCCACCGGGCGCACCATTGCGGCTATGAAAAATCCTTATGTCGATGTGATCGGGCATCCCACCGGCAGGTTGATCTCGCGGCGCGAAGGTTTTGCGCTTGATATTGACCGGGTGATTGCCGTTGCCGCTGAAACCGGCACCGCCCTGGAGATCAATTCCTATTGGGATCGACTCGATTTGTCCGATCTGCATGTTAAACGCGCCATTGAACAGGGGGTAAAAATCTGCATTAATACCGATTCGCACCAGGCCGCTCACCTGACGATGATGGAATTCGGGGTTGCGACCGCCAGGCGAGGGTGGGCGGAATGTAAAGACATAATTAACACCCTGCCGCTTGAACAATTTCGCGCCCGGCAAAAACGGAATCGCTAAGTAAAAGGATCATGCTTGCCCCGGAAAGATAAACGGATATTTGTCAGAACCTATAAAGCAATCAGTAAATTTTTATTTCTGGATCGTTTTTTTGCTAAATCTGGTTACCTGATGAGCAGCCGCACACCGTTCTATGGTTTATTGAGCACCATACCGTTACTGCTGGTCTATGAATTCATGACGTTATTTACCGGCAATTACAGCGACTATAGTGTTCGCAATTTCGCCGAGATCATCTTCAAAGAACTGCTCGATCAATTCGGTATTCATGGCACATTTGCCATTGCCTTGTTTATAATCTGCGTGGCCACTCTTATCTTTTACCTGCAGGATCGCAAAACCCTTGAATTCCATTTTCATTACCTGCTCATGATCATGCTTGAAGGCGGTCTCTATGCGGTTATTTTTGGCTACCTGGCTTCTACTGTTACTTCATTATTATTTCTTAGTACCATACCGGCTGCAGACCCCGGCCTGGAAATTATGCTTTCGCTGGGCGCCGGTTTCTATGAAGAATTGATTTTCAGGGTTTTTTTGTTTTCCGGTTCCGCCTATACCCTGGTGTTTTTGAAGATGCACCCGGTTAAAGCCTGGCTGCTGGCAGCATTATTTTCTTCACTTATCTTTTCATGGTGTCATTATCTCAATGGCGAACCATTTACTTTTAGCGGCGCATTTTTCCGGTTTTTTATGGCAATTTTATTATGTATATTATATAAAGTTCGTGGTTTTGGCGTTGTTGCTTATACTCACGCCATTTATGATTTAATGGTCATTTATTACCGATAGTTTATGAAACAAAAGTTAATCAAGTATTCCTTAATACTGCTAGTATCTCTGTTTATTGTTACCGGACTGATCTTGTTGTATCTGTTTCACTGGCCGTTTATTCAGTCTGCCGAAACGGAAAAAACCGATATTATTGTTAACCGGGGTGATACATTTTCCCTGGTTTCAACGCGGCTGCTTGAACAGGGTATTATCCGCAACCGGAAGAATCTCCTCCTGGCAGCCCGGTTGACCGGCGCTACCACCAAGATCAAAGCCGGAAAATTTACCCTGCCGCTGCATTCTTCCAATTACCGGGTATTAACCACTTTAACCAGGGGAGCGGAAAATTTTATCAAAGTAACCATTCCGGAAGGAACGACCTCCTGGAAGATCGCTTCTATATTGCAAGCCAAGTTAAGCATCGATTCTGTAAAGTTCATCAGCCTGGTGCATGCCCCGGCTTGTCTTGAAAAATATAAAATTTATGCCCATTCCCTGGAAGGTTATCTCTATCCTGAAACATATTACTTCACTTTTGGTCTGTCCGAAGAACAAGTAATAGACCAGTTTGTCCACCAATTTTTTCAAAATGTTACCGATTCGCTGATTCGCGCCGGTGAACAATACAATTTTTCCCTTAATCAGATCGTAACCCTGGCTTCAATTATTGAGGGTGAAGCCATGCTGGACAGTGAAATGGTATATATCTCTTCGGTATACCATAACCGCTTACGCACCGGCATGTTATTGCAAGCTGATCCTACAATTCAATATGTCCTGGCCGATAAACCGCGCCGCTTGTTAAACCGCGACCTTGAAATTGAATCTCCTTACAACACCTATAAATATACCGGTTTGCCTCCTGGCGCCATTGGTAGCCCGGGCATCAATGCGATCCGCGCTGCCGTTTACCCGGCAAACAGTGATTATTTTTATTTTGTAGCCGATGGTAAGGGCGGCCACATTTTCAGCGCAACTTTACGCCAACATGTTAACGCCAAGCATCAATTCAATAAAATTCGTCGCCAGGTCGCCCGTGAAAAACGCCTGAAAGGACAAGCGCAACAGTGAAAAATACTCTGGACTGGATATATTCCGATTTAAATGAGGAGCAACAAAAGGCAGTCTGCGAGGTGGATGGCCCTGTGCTTATTCTTGCCGGCGCCGGTAGCGGCAAAACCCGGGTTCTGACCTACCGAATCGCCCATATTTTAGCCAGCGGTAAAGCGGAACCATACCAGATTCTGGCAATGACCTTTACCAATAAAGCCGCTGCCGAAATGCGCGAACGGGTACAAAAACTGGTCCCGGAAATGATTTCGGGAATGTGGATCGGTACGTTTCATTCCCTGTTTGCCCGCTTGTTACGCTATGAGGGTGAGAAGCTGGGATATGATAGTAATTTTTCCATCTATGATGTGGACGATCAGCTTACCCTGGTGAAAATGATCCTTGAAGAACTGGCATTACCAGTGCAAAATATAACTCCCAAAACTATAAACCAGCGCATCAGCGCCGCCAAAAATGATATGATCTTGCCGGCCGAGTTTGCTGAAAATATTAATAATCCGGTTGAAGAAATCACCGCCAAAGTTTATACGCGATATGAAAAAAAGCTACTGGAATTGAATGCAATGGATTTTGATGATCTGCTCATCAAACCGATCATCTTGTTCGAACAATTCCCGGATGTTAAAATGCATTACCAGGATAAATTTCATTATATCCTGGTCGATGAATACCAGGATACCAACCGGGCGCAGTATAATGTATTACGTTTATTGGCCGGTAAACGCCGCAATATTTGTGTGGTTGGCGACGACGATCAATCCATCTACCGTTGGCGCGGTGCCGATGTTCGCAATATTCTGGAATTTGAACTGGATTATCCGAAATGCCACAAATTCCGCCTGGAACAAAATTACCGATCCACAAAAAATATTCTGGCGGTTGCCCATTCCGTCATTCAAAATAACATAAAACGGCACAGTAAAAAATTGTGGACCGAACGCCCTGAAGGCGACAGCGTTACGCTGATGAATGTTGTAGACGAGCGGGAGGAAGCCCGTTATATAGTTAACCAGATCGGTGGTGAATTTCGCAAAGCCGAGCGGCGTTTTTATGATTTTGCCGTTCTCTATCGCACCAATGCCCAGTCCCGCGTTATTGAAGATGCATTACGGCTGGACGGTATTCCTTATATCATTGTCGGCGGCGTGAAATTCTATGAACGCAAGGAAGTAAAGGATGTATTGGCTTATTTGAAGGTATTGGTCAATCCCGCTGATGTCATCAGTCTAAAGCGAATAATCAATTTCCCACTGCGTGGAATTGGCGAGTCTACTGTGGTCAAACTGGAAAAATTTGCCGAGGATAAACGTATTTCCCTGTACAAAGCCCTGGAAATTGTGGAAACAATCCCTGAAATACCTGCCAAAGCATCTGCCGGTATTACATCATTTTACAAATTACTGAACAAATACCGGTCACTGCGCAGTGAATTACCACCGGCAGAAATTGCCACCTCTTTACTTGAAGAGACTGGAATTTTAAAGCTATACAAAGATGATAACTCGGTCGAATCGCAAACCCGCGCTGAAAACATCCGCGAATTGATCGTTGCCCTGGTTGAATTCAGCAACAACGCCGGACCGGAAGCGCGGCTGGAAGAGTTCCTGCAGCAGGTATCCCTGATTACCGATATTGATACCTGGGATGACCGGAAAAACGCCGTCACCCTGATGACTTTGCATGCTGCCAAAGGACTGGAATTTCCGGTGGTTTTCATAACCGGACTTGAAGAAGGATTATTTCCGTTATCCCGTTCGATCGACGATCCCCTGGCGCTCGAAGAAGAACGGCGATTATTCTATGTTGGCGCCACCCGCGCCAAAGATAAATTATATTTAACCTGGGCCAAGAACCGCCGCAAATATACCGAAAACCCTGCCCAGGTAAAATCCCGTTTTATTAAAGAACTTGACCTTCGTTTTATCGAGAGCGTAGCCAGTCGGGCGGCTAAAACACCGCCGGTAACGCAAACCCGTATTAAATATGGCGCCAATGACATGCCGGATTATGAAAACCAGTCCCAGGAAGATCAGGAATTTCAGATCGGCATGCGGGTCAAGCATCAGGTCTTTGGTAAAGGCACAATTTTAAAAATTGAACGTGGTTATGGAACAATCAAATTAATGATATTGTTTGATAGAGAAGGCGAAAAACGCCTGGTATATCCGTATGCAAAATTGGAGATCCTCTAGTGGTAAAATTTAAATACTTTACACTTTTATTTTGTTTAATAGCGCTTGGCAGCCTTTTCGGGCAGCAAATCAATCTTCAGGAAGATGAAGATTTCCGTTTTGCCCAGCAATTACAGGACAAGGGTATGTATGATCTGGCGGCCCAGCAATTTCTTAAATTTACTGAAAACTACCCCGGCAGTTTGAATTCACCGCAGGCTTTTTTTTATGCCGCACAAAGCAATGAAAAAATCGATAGCCTGGCAACTGCCGCCGCTATTTATCTGCGTCTGCTGATGCAATACCCGCAATCTGCTCTTACCGACCAGGCGCTGGTCAATCGCGGTAAAATTCTGGCAAAAGCAGGCGAGCCTTTGAATGCAGCACTGACGTTTGAGCGGGTCAAGTTATTTGCCGCTAAAAGCGGCTTGATTCCTGAAGCACAATTACTGGCAGCGCGGGAGTATATGAAAATTGATAAACAAATCAATGCTCTCGATGCTGTAAATTATGTGTTAGAAAGCTATCCCACTCATCCGTTGCGTTTTGAAGCATATTTAGTGGCCGCAGAAATACATGGTAAAAATGGCGATTTTCAACTTGCCTTTAATGCACTGGATAAAATATCCGGCCCCCGCCTTGAAGACGACCTGGCATTCCGCACCGGATTGTTAAAAGCCGAGTTGTACTCCCGCTCCGGTCGATACAGCCAGTCCGATAGCCTGCTGAGCGCGATTGTAAAAAGCGGCGTTAGCGGCGCATATACGGGCGAAGCGGCAATCCTTCTGGCAACATCCCTGCAACATCAGGGTGACTACCGGCGCTCATCGGATATTGTCAATAGTTTGTTGGGTAAATCATTACCGGCAGCAAAAACCGCCCGCCTGCAATTAATTTTGGCTGATAATTTTTATTTAACCGGTGATTTTGAGCAAGCCCGTCTGTCATTAGAAAAAATTTCCAAACCGGCGCTGGAGCAAAACTATCAATATGCGCTGGAATTCCGGTTGGGTATTATCAAACAAAAACTCAACCGCACTAGTGACGCAATGACGCATTTTCGCGCGGTTGTAGAAGACAGCTTGTGCAGCAATACGATCATTCAGGAAAAAAGTGTGCTCAGCCTGGCAACACTGCAGGCCGGGGCTGGACACTCCCTGCAGGCCTGCCGGTTATTGCAGGAAAAAATTATAGATGAGCGATTCAAGGCGTTCCATGATGAACTCATTTATGAATCAGGTAACATCCAGAATAATATATTGCATGATCGGGAAGGGGCGCGGCGCAGCTATGCTGCTATTGCAACGGTTGATCCATGGAGTCCGTTTCTCGATGACGCGCAATTACAAATCGCCCGCAGTTATGAAGCGGATAATGACATAACCGCTGCCATAACGGAATATCTGCGGTTTTTATCCTTATTCCCCGGCGCCGATGAATTTGAAAATGTGCAGATCCGTCTCGATATGCTACAAAAATTCGCGCCGCCTTCTTTATCACAATTTCAGCAAGCATTTGCCCTGATGCTGAGCCGCACACAAAACCCAACCGCAGATGCCAATGATCCGTTGCAGTTGGTAAAAACGACTGTCTCTGTATTGCACGATTATCCCCGCGCATTGGCTTTGGTACAGCAAACAATGAATGACCTGCCGGCCGATAGTCCCGAACTGCCGGAACTCTATTATTATAAAGCGTTTTGTTACAGCGCCCTGGCGGAAAAATATATCCTCGAGAACCAACCGGTCAAAGCTGCCGAGAATCAGGAATTAATGCAGCAAACGATTCAACTCATGCAAAGTCAGTATCCTGGCAATTACTTGACCGGCAAGGCATTGTATCATTCACTTAAAGTAACGCTTCTAACGATAGATTCGCCGGCAACCCGTATTCCATTGTTGGAAGCGGCATTAACCAATTTGCCAGCCGATTCGCGTTGTGACAGTTTGAAGCACGATCTCAGTCTGCTATTGGTTAAAGAGATCATCAAAGCCGGGGACAATACCGTCGATTGGCTTAAACTCCAAAAGGCCAATGTCATTTGCGCCGATGTCATCAGCAAACAACCGGCGCCCGATATTTATGCCGGTATGCTGTTGAGCAATGCCCATATTTTATATAAATTGGGCGAAACCGATAGCGCAGTTGTATTGCTCAAAAAATCAATAATATTGAATCACAATGCCACGATCCTCGATTCCAAATTGCTGCTGGCGGATATTTATGTGGAACGTGGACAACCAGAGTTATCCATATTATTATTGCAGGATATCGTCGATCATTATTTCTATTCCGGGCGCAGCTATGCCGCCAAATCCCGTCTTATCGGTTTATTCATAGAAAAAGGTGAACCTGCTAAAGCCCGGACGATCATCAATCGTGACATACCGGCTATTCCGGAAGAATTACGGCCGTTTTTTACCGATCCGGTGATCGATGAAGAATTGCTGTGGATGTATACACAGTTACAACTTGATCCCCAAGATCCGCTGCAAGCGATCAGCGCTTATCGTAATTACCTGTATAATACAAAAACCGGTAAATATCGCGCACCGGCGTTGATGGCTTTGGGAGATCGCTCTGCCGCCATGAATAATTTTGAAATTGCCCTTGGTCATTATGACGAATTAATTGCGCTTTTTCCGCAGGATAGCAGTGCACAAACGGCAAAAACAAAAATTGCCGATATGTTTTACACCCAGGGTGCCTGGGACCAGGCCCGCAGTCATTATGCTGCGATCAAAAATCAATTAACCGGTGACCTGGCCGTTCATGCTTATGCACGGGAGATCATTTGTGATTATAAACTGGATAATCTCAATCGCGCCAAAGCGCTGGCCAATGATTTCCTCAAGAAATATCCGAATAATGTGAACGAAGCGCTGTTTATGTATGAAGAAGGCGAATATTTTGTCCGCCAGAAGGAATTTGAACCGGCTGAAAAATTGTTCAAGAACCTTTCGAAAAAATTTGATCAAGTACCGCAAGGCGCCAAGGGAGATTTGGGTTTGGGTCGTATGTATATCATCACCGGTAAACCGGAGGACGCATTAAAAATACTTACCCAGATACCGGAAAAATACCAGGACACGGAGTTAGTTGCTACCGGTTATCTTTACCTGGCCACATTTTATTATGAAAACCGGCTGCTGGCGCAGTGTATTTCCGCCTGCGAAAATGTTATAAAAATACAAAAACCCGGGCTGCTGCATTCCCAGGCTATGGATTTTCTGATCAAATGCTATGATGATTTTCGTCTCAAAGACAAAGCCATTGCTACAATTCGCGACTATATCACTCTTTACCCGGATGCGCCGGATGTGCTGACCAAAAAGATCCAAACCGGCATCTTTTTATATGATTTAAAAGATTATGAACGGGCCATTACTCAACTCAAACAACTCAAACCGTTGGTCAATGCCGAAGAAGAGCCCGAAGTACAGTACTGGATAGCCAAATCGTATGCCGACAAGGGCGAAACCGAACAGGCAATAGTAGAATTTCTCAAAGTAAAATATCTCAGCAAACCCACCAAGCTGCCCTGGGGCGTAACGGCATTATATGAAGCAGGTCTGGCATACCGGAAACTGGGTAATTATAGCAAGGCGATAGAATTATTAAACCAGGTGGTACGGGAACGCGGCGCAACCGATAACATCGGCAGGGCCGCCGGGGAACGCATCAAAGAAATTGAACAGGATATGCAACAGGGCGCAGTTAATGGATAAAATTTTGCTTGATTCTGCACACGCCCTGATCAGACAGGCGCTGGCAGAAGATATGGGGAGTCGCGGCGATATTACTACTTTAGCTATCTGTCCGGTACAAAAGGTAATGATGGCTAAAATCATTGCCAAACAAAACGGAGTAATTGCCGGCGGCGGTATTGCCGCGCAGGTTTTTACCATTCTTGACCCCGCTATAACAGTTCAAATCCTGATTCAAGATGGAGTTGAGGTGAATAGTCAGGATACTATTATATCGATCACCGGTCCGGCCGCCAGTATTTTGCAAGCCGAGCGCACTGCTTTGAATTTTTTAGGCCGGCTGTCCGGTATTGCCACAATGACCAGCCAATTTACTGAACAAATCAAAAACAGCCGAGCCCGGATTCTGGATACCCGGAAAACCATTCCCGGTATGCGGCTGCTGGAAAAATATGCCGTGAAATGCGGCGGGGGAGAGAATCATCGCCTCGGCCTGTATGATATGTTCCTGATCAAGGATAATCACATTGCTTCCGCCGGTAGTATCACCACGGCGGTTCGGGCCTGCCGTAATTATATGCAAAAACACAATTTCACAGCCGAAATTGAGGTAGAAACCCGCAATCTGGCGGAAGTGCAGGAAGCCCTTGATCTTCACGTCGACCGGATTATGCTGGATAACATGTCCACAACACAAATGCGGGACTGTGTCGAACTGGTTGGTGACCGCATACCTCTCGAAGCCTCAGGAAATGTTACCCTTGATCGTATCGCGGCAATAGCCGCCACCGGCGTTGATTACATATCAATAGGCGCGCTCACTCATTCCGCCCCCAATTTTGACGTCAGTCTGTTGTTTGTTGAATGATCTGCCTGTCCCTGCCTGAAGCGCCGCGATTTACTTAATTACTTCCTTTTTTACAGCAGGATCGACCATTTTAAAATAATCAGGAACGAAATTCACCGGATTACGTAATAGTGATATGAACCAATTTGTAATCAAAAAGACTGCCATATTTACGGACATGCGCCAAAATGTCACAAACCAACAGAAACATAAAAATATTTAATATCATATAAATTATAGAGATAACAAAAAGCAATATTAGAATAATTATTGGAATAGATTTTGCTCAATATTCGTTTTAAACATTTACTATTGTATTTTTGAGGAAGTTCATGAAAGCTGAAAATAACAAGATACCGACACCGGAAGAATTACAACGCGATGTAGCAGAATTTTTAAAAGAAAAATATGGTAAAAATGTCATTATTCCCCCGGAGCCGAATGCCGTTGGTTCCGATCCCGGCGCTGGCCGTGAAGGGAAAAAAGAGACGTTTAAAATAAATTTCGATTTAAAACCAACTGAACTGGAGCGCTATTTAAAGAAATTTGTTGTCGGTCAAGATGAAGCCCTGGAAATTCTTTCTACCAAAATTTGCACCCATTTCAATCGCATGAAGTATGAAAAGGCCCATCCGGAAGCGGAGGAACTGGTCGGCGGTATAAAGAGCAATGTGTTAATGATCGGGCCCACGGGCGTCGGTAAAACCTATTTACTTAAACTGATCGCCAAAAAGATAGGCGTGCCGTTTGTCAAAGGCGACGCTACCAAATTTAGCGAAACCGGTTATGTGGGCGGCGATGTTGAAGACCTGGTACGCAATCTTGTCCATGAAGCTAATGGCGACATATCTATAGCTGAATATGGTATTATTTACCTGGACGAAATTGATAAAATCGCGTCCACCGGCAACGGTTATGGCCCTGATGTTTCACGCGGCGGTGTGCAGCGCAACCTGCTTAAACTGATGGAAGAAGCTGAAGTCGATTTGAAAACCCCGCACGATCTGGCGGCGCAAATGGAGGCTGCTATGGAAGCGCAGCGCACCGGCAAAGTAACCCGGAAAAAGATCAATACCAAAAACATCCTGTTTGTTATGAGCGGCGCTTTTTTCCAGTTGGGCGATATTATTAAACGCCGGCTCAACCAACAGCCCATCGGTTTCCAGGCTGATAATGCACAATTAACCAATCCTGCGGATACTGTCGAAGTGTTGAAAAAAGTTAAAACCGAGGATTTGATTAAATTCGGTTTTGAATCCGAGTTTATCGGCCGGTTACCGGTCGTTGTAACACTCAATTCGCTGGATGTGGAAGGATTGTACCAGATACTGAAAAGCGCCAACAGTTCAGTTATCCAGGGCAAAAAACGCGATTTCAGCGCTTATGGGATCGACATAAATTTTGAAGACGGCTCCCTGCGCAAAATTGCCGAAATGGCATTCCAGGAACAAACCGGCGCGCGCGGCCTGGTGAGCGTGGTCGATCGCCTTATGTTGCGCTATGAAAAAATATTACCAGATACAGAAATAAAGGAATTGCGCTTTACCGAGAAAATGATCGAAAAGCCGGATGATGAACTGGATAAAATTTTAACCAGCTATTATATAAAGAAATTCCAGAAACGTTTTTTGGTAACTAATGGTATTGTCATAGTATTCACGGAAGAGGCGATCAGAATCCTTAAAACTATGGCCAAAGCAAACGACATTACCCTGGAAGAAGAATGCAGTAATATGTTGCGGGATTATGAATACGGGCTGCGTCTGCTGGGCGCCGAAGAGTTTACGGTCGATGAATCTATCGTTCGTGAGCCCAAAAAACGTCTTGAAGAATTGATAAAAAAAACGTATGAAAAAAAGTAAAAAATTATTACATTTATTTTAACCGCAAGGTCGTTTCAGAAGTATTGAAACGGCCTTTTTTAATATGATTTTTTTCAGTTTTTTTTTTAAATTATCCATTAAACCAGACCTGACCGCACAACTGACAAATATCACTATCCAGCGCCGGATATTTAATGGTTCAAACCCTGAGTAATCTCATCATAAAACAGGTGGATAAACAATGGATTTTTTTACAGTTTTGAATAAACGCGGCAGCGTTCGCCAGTTTACCGATAAACCGGTGCCCCGTGAAATGTTGGAAATTATCGTCAATGCGGCGCGCAAGGCGCCAACCGCCAACAACATTCAGCCGTGGGAATTTATTGTCATTACCCAACCCGAAATGTTATTGGCCATTGCAGCTCATACTGATCATGGCCGATTCATTCAGGATGCCCCGGCGTGTATCGCCGTATTTTGCGCCGATACCAAATATTATCTTGAAGACGGCTGCGCGGCGGTTGAAAATATCCTGTTGGCGGCAACCGCGCTTCATTTAGGCGCATGCTGGGTTGCCGGTGATAAAAAACCCTATACCGAACAGATTGGCGCACTATTACAAGCGCCGGAAAAGTTCCGGCTGGTGGCATTGATACCACTGGGTTATCCGGTCAATGCGATTGAGCCGCGGGAAAAACGCCCGTTAAATGCTGTTATTCACTGGGAAAAATTTTAAACGCGCTATGGCTGATCTGCAGGAAAAACTGGATAATCTTCCCAAAAAACCCGGCGTTTATATATTCAGGGATAAAGCCGGGGAGATCATTTATATCGGCAAAGCAAAAATCCTGCGCAACCGGGTGCGCTCCTATTTCCAGGAAAGCCGCACCCCGGACGCCAAAACCGCGCGCCTGGTTAAGCGCATACATGACCTGGAAACGATTATTACCGATTCGGAAATGGAAGCGTTGATCCTGGAAGCCAACCTGGTGAAGGAAAATAAACCACGTTATAATATCAATCTCAAAGACGACAAGAGTTTTCCCTATATCCGGGTAACCAACGAACCCTATCCGCGCATTTTTCCAACCAGGAAAATGGTGCGTGACGGTTCCCGGTATTTTGGACCGTATACGGATGTCTATTCATTACGAACAACATTGAAATCAATCAAACGTATTTTTCCGGTTCGTTCCTGTAATTATAATTTAAGCGATGATCTTATTCAGAAAGGTAAATTCAAAATTTGCCTGGATTATCACATAAAACGCTGTCATGGACCGTGCGAAGGCCTGGTGTCGCAGACTGAATATAACCGGGTCATTGAAAATGCCGCTAAATTCATTCAGGGCCGTACAGCACAGGTTGAAGAAGACATGACTGCGCAAATTAAAAAACTGGCGGCAGAATTGAAATTTGAACAAGCCGCCCGGTTGCGCGATCAATTAAAATCCTTTGAGATGTTTAAGCAGCAGCAAAAAGTTCTCGATCAGTCATTGACCGACCGCGATCTGATCGCCCTGGCCCGGCAAGATAATGACGCTTGTTGCGTAATATTCAAAGTACGCGATGGCAAGATAACCGGCAGACAACATTTTTACCTGGATAATGTTCTGGATGAACCTGTCGGTTCGATAATGAACACTTTTATCAAACTCTACTATATTAAAGCCGATTTCGTGCCCCGGGAAATTGTTGTTCAGGTAGTAATAGATGATCGGGAAATTATGACCGACTGGCTGGCGCAAAAGCGGGGTGACCGGGTTGAACTAGTCATTCCTGAAAATAACGACCGCGCCAAACTGCTGGAGATGTGCGCTAAAAATGCCGGTTTGCTGCTCGATGAATTGATGCTGCAAAAACATAAAGTCCGTGATTTTATTGCCGGTTCGGTTAAAGCCTTGCAGGACGCCCTGAATCTGGCGGTTGCACCCAAACGCATTGAGGGCTTTGATATATCCAACATACAGGGCACAAACCCGGTTGCCTCGATGGTTTGTTTTATTAACGGCAAGGCAGCCAAAGGCGAATACCGGCGCTTTAAAATTCGCGTCAAGGAAACGCCTGATGACTTTGCCATGATGCATGAAGCCGTGTTCCGCCGGTATTCGCGTTTACAAAAGGAAAACAAACCCATGCCGGACCTGATTCTTATCGACGGCGGCAAAGGCCAGCTTGGCGCTGCAACCTCTGCCCTGGAAAAACTCGCTATTAAAGACCAGCAGATCATCTCCCTGGCCAAGCGGCTGGATGAAGTATTCATCCCCGGCATACCGGAAGCCCAGAACATCCGGCGCGATTCTGCGGCGCTAAAATTGTTGCAGCGCGTCCGCGACGAGTCGCATCGTTTTGCCATCACCTTTCATCGCTCCTTGCGGGACAAGCAAACATTATCCTCGGTTTTGGAGCAAATACCCGGTGTTGGCGCCGGCAGGAGGGAGCAACTGTTGAAAAGTTTGGGGTCGGCAAAGCTTGTTAAATCGGCTTCAGTTGAAGAATTAACAACCGTTCCCGGCATTTCCGGGAAACTGGCGCAACAAATTTATGATTATTTTCATCCCGGCGAAAACACACCGGCCAAACAATAAAAATTGATATATAAATAATTTTAATAATTGAAATGGAGTTGAAAATGACCTCAAAAGTAAAAAAAGTAGTACTCGCGTATTCCGGCGGCCTCGATACTTCCATCATCATTCCCTGGCTCAAGGAAAATTACGGTTGTGAAGTGATTGCATTTGCCGCCGATTTGGGACAAGGTCAGGAACTGAACGGCCTGGAAGAAAAAGCCATAGCCACCGGCGCCAGCAAATGCTATATAGAAGATTTACGCAAGCCGTTTGTTGAAGAATATATCTGGCCGACCCTTAAAGCCGGCGCTATTTATGAAGAAAAGTATTTACTGGGCACTTCGTTTGCCCGGCCAATTATTGCCAAACGCCAGGTGGAAATTGCCAATGCCGAAGGCGCCGATGCCGTAGCACATGGCTGCACCGGCAAGGGTAACGACCAGGTACGTTTTGAACTGACTTATAAAGCATTCAACCCCAAGTTACGCGTTATTGCGCCCTGGCGCGAGTGGAATATCCGCTCCCGCGAAGACGCGATCGCTTATGCTGAAGAACGCAAGGTGCCGATCACCGCTTCCAAGGAAAAAATTTACAGCAATGACCGTAATATCTGGCATATCAGTCATGAAGGCGGCGACCTGGAAAATCCCTGGAACGCCCCAAAAGACGAAATGTTTGTATTAACCAAATCACCGCAGCAGGCCCCGGATAAACCAACTACCGTGGAAATTGAATTTTATAAAGGAGTGCCGATCGCCGTTAACGGCACCCGTATGGATTCGGTGCAGTTAGTCCAATTGCTTAATGTCATTGGCGGCGAGAACGCCATCGGCAGGATCGACCTGGTGGAAAACCGTCTGGTCGGCATGAAATCACGCGGCGTTTACGAATGCCCGGCAGGAACTATTTTATACCGCGCTCACCAGGAACTGGAAAGTCTGGTACTGGATCGGGAAATTATGCATTTTAAAGAAATGCTGGCGCCTAAATATGCCGAGTTGGTCTATTATGGAGAATGGTACACACCATTGCGTGAAGCGCTCGATGCGTTTGTCGAATCGACCCAGCAAAATGTTACCGGCACAGTGCGGTTCCAGTTGTACAAAGGCAATGTCATGTCGGCCGGAGTCAAGTCCCCATACTCGCTCTATCGTGAAGAACTGGCTACCTTTGGCAAAGAAGATGTTTACGACCAGACCGACGCCAAGGGCTTTATTAATTTATTCGGGCTGCCGATCAAAGTACGCTCCCTGGTGGAACTTGATTGGGGACGTAAAGCCGGCTATAACGAACCCGATTATACCATATTCAAAAGGGATTAATAGTAATGAAAAATCCGGACAAGATCTGGGGCGGTCGATTTAGTCAAAAAACCGCGTCGCTGATGGAAGAATTCAGTTATTCGATTGCATACGATCAAAAATTGTTCGTAGCGGATATTGCTGTGAATAAAGCCTGGGCGCAGGCGCTGGTTCAAGCCGGTATTTATACCGATCAGGAAGCTGCGCAAATCGGCGAGGCGTTGGAGTGCATTCAGAAGGATTTTCTTGCCGGGGAATTAACATTTTCCCCGCGTGATGAAGACATCCATTCCGCCAATGAACGTTGGCTGACCGAACGCAGCGGCGATCTGGGCGCCCGCATCCATACCGGCCGCAGCCGTAATGACCAGGTAGTAACCGATCTGCGCATCTATTTACGCGGCCAGGCGGACCTGCTGCGCGATGCTCTGTGTAACGTACAACAGGTATTGACGGCTACTGCACAACAGCATATCGAAACCATCTTTCCGGGACAAACACATTTGCGCCAGGCACAGCCGGTGTCCCTGGCGCATTATTTTTTGGCGCTGGTTTTTCAACTGCAACGTGATAAGGAGCGGTTGTTGGACGCCAGGCAGCGCATGAATAAAATGCCGCTTGGTTCCGGGGCTATCGCCGGCGCAGCATTTACAATCGACCGGCTAAAGCTGGCAAAAGAACTGGGGTTCGATGCGCCCACCGAAAACAGTTACGACGCCACCTCGGATCGCGATTTTGTGATTGAACTGCTATACGTTTGCGCCCAGATCATGCTGCATTTATCGCGCATCGCCGAGGATTTAATCATCTGGTCTTCGGAAGCGCTGCGGTTTGTTGAAATTAATGAACAATATGCCACCGGCAGCAGCATGATGCCGCAAAAAAAGAATCCCGATTCCCTGGAACTGATACGCGGTAAATCGGCGCGGGTGATTGGACAACTGGTAACCGGTTTGACCCTGATGAAGGGCATCCCGACCGCGTATGTCCGCGACCTGCAGGAAGATAAAGAACCGGTGTTCGATGCCATGCAGCAAACCATCCTGTCCGTGCAGATCATGTCCGGGGTGTTGTCCACAATTGTTATAAACCGCCAAAAGATGACTGCCGCTCTCGACCCGGCATTATATGCAACCGATGTCGCCGATTACCTGGTGCGTAAGGGAATGCCCTTCCGTAAGGCGCATGGCGTGGTCGGGTCGCTGGTCAGCATGGCGGAAAAGCAGCAAGTTGCCCTGTCAAAGCTTGATTTACACGATTATCAGTCCATTTCGCCGTTGTTTGAGCAAGACCTTTATTTGTTATTCGACCCCCTCGCATCTGTAAACCGCCGTAATATCAGCGGGGGCACGGGTACGCAGTCCATCCAGCAACAGTTGCTTCTGGCGGAGGATCTCATCAACGCCTAAAATAAACCGGAACTTTATTGTTATTTAAAAGTTAATTAAACAATCATTAAATTTTCGGCGTCAAGACACAGCGACACTAATGCTCAAAAATATAATATGTTATCTGCTTAATAAATGCATTACAAAATAATAACCAGGTAGAGAAATTCATGCAAATAACGGCAAAATAACTATATTTTACAATAATTTACAATATACTGCTTTTCTTTTTGACAGATTAGATTTAAATTTTTTAAAATTTAGGAGATACGATTGAGAACAAAACATTTATTAAGCATACCGGTTGTTTTACTGGTGTTGGTTTCCCTGGTTTACGGGCAAGTTGATTCGCAATGGCGCGGCCCGAATCGCGACGGTGTTTATCCGGAAAAAAATTTATTGAAAAGCTGGCCGACCGCCGGACCAACCTTATTATGGGAAGCTACCGGTTTGGGTCAGGGACATTCTTCTGTCGCTGTCACTGCCGATAAAGTTTTTGTTACCGGCATGTTAGATAAAACCGGTTATTTATTTGCATATAATACAAGTGGCAAGTTACTATGGAAAAAAGCTTATGGTGCTGAATGGACCGGCGATTACCCCGGCGCGCGAACAACTCCTGCTATTGTCGGAAAAAATTTATACATAATCAGCGCTTATGGTGTTGTTTCCTGTTTTGATATTACAACCGGCAACCTGGTTTGGTCAGTGGATGCTGTAAAAACCAATAATGGTAAAGTTATTCAATGGGGTATTGCCGAATCACCGCTGATTGATGGGAATCGTGTTTTTGTTACCACCGGTGGTTCTAATGCCGGTCTAGTTGCGCTGGATAGAATGACTGGAAAACTGATCTGGAAAAGCACAAATTATAGTGAACCTTCTGCCTATTGTTCACCGGTTATTGTTACACATAATAATATACATTTGCTCCTCACCATGACGCAAAAATCCATTGTCTGTCTGAATGCCGATAACGGCGAATTTTATTGGTCTTTTCCACATGTAACGGACTGGGATATCAACCCCAACACACCCTATTATAAAAACGGCAATATCTTTTGCGCCAGTGGATACGGAACAGGCAGTGTTATGTTAAAACTGGCCGCCAATGGCAAAAGCGTTACCGAGGTATGGCGAAATAAAACTCTTGATCCCAAGACCGGCGCATTTGTTGTAGTGGGTGGTTATATTTATGGCTCCGGAGATAAAAAGCGTCACTGGCAGGCGTTAAAATGGGAAGACGGCGTGAGCCAATATCAGTCCCGTGAACTTGGCAATGGTAATGTGATATACGCCGATGGTATGCTCTATTGTTATTCGGAAAAAGGAGAAATGGCGCTGGTGAAAGCGGATCCCACCAGTTTCAAGGTAGTAAGTGTTTTCCCAATAACCAAAGGCACTGATCAACACTGGGCGCATACAGTCATTAGAGACGGCAAGCTGTATGTCCGGCATGGCGATACTCTGCTGGTGTATTCAATCGCTGCCCCGGTGAAATAACCCGGATTAAGAGATGTGGAGTTTATGTATGAAGATATTTAAAACAGCGTCCTGGATGAAGTTATTAACCGCGATTATTGTTTTATTAGTAATCCAAAACTGTTACGCTGCCGACTGGCCGCAATTTCGCGGTCTGAATCGCAATGGTCATTCCCCGGAAACCGGCCTGCTTAAATCCTGGCCGACCGGCGGTCCAAAATTGTTGTGGTCGGTAAACACGATTGGTCCCGGCAACTCTTCAGCAGCGGTAGCCAATAATAAATTATATATTACCGGTATGTTCGATAAACAAGAATACCTGATGGCCTTTGATCTGACCGGCAAAATGCTCTGGAAACAAAAGTACGGCGAGCCGTGGTTGCAATCCTTTCCCGATCCACGGTGTACACCAACTGTAGACGGTGACCGTGTGTATGTGATCAGCGGGGTTGGACAACTGGTTTGTTTTGACGCCACTAGCGGCGTACAAAAATGGGCGGTGCATGTTGTTGAACGCTTTAAAGGTGAATATGATCGCTGGGGTATTTCGGAATGCCTGCTGGTGGATGATAAAAATGTCTATTGCACGCCGGGCGGCCCCGATGCCACTGTTGTTGCTTTGAATAAACTAAACGGCAATACGGTTTGGGCTTCAAAAGGCTTAAGCGACAAGTCCAGTTACTGTAATCCCATCTTTATTGAACATGGCGGGAAAAAGATCATTTCAACAATGCTGGAAAAATCGTTTGTCGGTATCGATAGCAAAACCGGCAAGCTGTTGTGGAAAGAAAATTTAAAGGATTTTTGGCCGAAGAATGGCTCCATTAATCCCACCTCGCCGGTTTATCATGATGGCTGCATTTTTATCAGCGAAGGATACAATTCCGGCAGTGCCATGTTCGAGCTATCCGCCGATGGAACCAGAGTCACCCGTAAATGGGTGGATGACGTTCTGGACATCCATCATGGCGGCGCTGTATACATGAACGGGTATGTTTATGGCGCTAACTGGAGAAACAACAGTACCGGTAACTGGGTCTGCCTGGACTGGAAGACCGGCAAAGTAATATACGAAGAAACCTGGCATTGCAAGGGTTCGATCATTGCCGCCGACGGAATGCTTTATTTATATGATGAAAAAGATGGTTATGTCGGTCTGGTTCGTCCTGATCCAAACAAATTCGACCTGGTCAGTTCTTTTGCCATAACCCAGGGCAGCGGGCCCTTCTGGGCGCATATTTCCATTGCTAACGGCATTATGTATATCCGGCATGGCGAGTCATTACAGGCATTTCAGATAAAAGCTTAAAAAACGTTTTACTTGTTTGCAATACCAAATAGTTGTACATTTATTTGCATAATGGTGCGTTTCTTTACCGGGCGCACCATATTTTTTAACTAACCGATCCTGTTAACTCTTTATGAATTATAAATTATTCATCAAAATAATTCCGATCGTTTTTATCCTGTTGGCGGCAGGATTTGCCGGATTTTGGTTTTTTTATGATCCCACCGCGCGGTTTTCCGAAAGCGTTCCGGGAATGGATAACCGCCCTGAGCGTTCCGGGGGACTTTTATCCACGGTGAAAATCGGCGAGTTCTTTCAGCGGTTTAACGGGGTGGCAGCGCAATTGCGCGGTTCCTGGCCGCGTTTCCGGGGTAGTAATTTTGATAATTTCAGTAACGAAACTGCAAACATGAACTGGGCCGGCGGTGCTCCAAAAATATTATGGTCGGTTGAACTTGGCGAAGGTCATGCAGCCCCGGCAATTCATAAAGGGCGAGTTTATGTTTTGGATTATGATGAAGCCAACCATGCCGACGCCCTGCGTTGTTTTTCACTGCTGACCGGCGAAGAAATATGGCGGCGCTGGTATAATAATCCCATGAAGCGGAATCACGGCTTGTCACGCACAATTCCTGCTGTTACCGATAAATATGTAATTACAATCGGCCCGCAATGTCATGTTATGTGTGTGGACGCCGATTCCGGCAGTTTTCGCTGGGGCATCGACCTGGTGCAGCAATACAATGCCCAGGTGCCGCTCTGGTATACCGGCCAATGCCCGCTTATTGACGATTCGCTGGCCATCATTGCCACTGGGGGAGATGCACTAATGATTGCGGTCAGTTGTAAAACCGGTCGGGTGGTGTGGAGTACTCCTAATCCCGGTAACTGGCAAATGTCGCATTCTTCGGTAATACCGGTTACCTTTCATAATAAAAAAATGTATATCTATTGTTCCATTGGCGGTATTGCAGGCATTTCCGCAGCCGGAGAGGATGTGGGACAGATAATCTGGCAATCCACCGCCTGGAGTCATAATGTTATCGCGCCGTCGCCGGTATTTATGGAGGACGGCCGCATTTTTGTTACCGCCGGTTATGGCGCAGGAGCTATGTTGCTGCAATTAAGAGAAGAAAATAATGTCTGGTCGGCTGAGGTAATTACCAAAACCCTGCCCAAAGACGGTCTTTCCTCCGAGCAGCAGACCCCGATCCTGTATAAAGGCCACCTGTTCTGCGTTTTGCCCAAAGACGCCGGGCCGCTGCGCAACCAATTTGTATGCTGCAATCCGCAGGATATTACCAAATATGTATGGACCAGCGACAAGACCAATCGTTTCGGATTAGGCCCGTTTATATTTGTCGATAATAAATTTTTTATCCTCAGCGATGAAGGCGAACTGACTGTTATCGAGGCAAGTATCAAAGGATATAAACAACTTGCCCGCGCTAAAGTGCTTGAAGGCCCCGATGCCTGGGGGCCGATTGCCGTTGCCGATAGCCGGATGCTGTTGCGCGATTCAAAACGGATGGTCTGTATTGAAATTTAAAAAAGTGTAAATATTAAGGATTGTCTTTTTGTTAAACCTGTATTATATGATCTTTTTTTATCCGCTTTTATCGATCAAATCCTGCTTTTTCACAGGAGGTGATTTATGAAAATACAATCAGGACGCAAAACACTGGCGACTGTGCTGGTGATGCTGGTCATTGCTGCAACAATTACCTGGCTCGGTTATCATTCACTCACCCGCAAACCGGCGCCAACCGGCGATAATCCATTCGAATATGATATAGAAACCTATCGCCACGTTCCGGAAGAAATGATCCGCTATACGCAAATCAGGCAAATACCGGTTAACCTGGATAAACTCCTGGCCCTGGCAGTCGCTGCCGACAAACGTATTTGTGTTAGCGGCGATAACAAGATACTCCAATATGATGCTGACGGAAAAATAGCGCGCTCTTTTAATCTTACCGCGTCTGCCCAATGCCTCGCCATTGCTAGTAATTATCGGCTATTTCTCGGAGTGGGTAATCATATAGAAATATACGATACCACCGGCGCTCTGGTCAAACGCTGGCCGCCTTTTGATGCCAATTCCTTTATTACATCACTTGCAGTGACCCATGAAGCCGTATTTGCTGCCGATGCCGGTAAACTGATAATCCTGCGTTATGACCTGAACGGGAATTTGCTCAACAAAATAGGGGAGAAGGATACAACGCGCGATATTCCCGGTTTCATCATACCCAGTCCCTATTTTGATGTCGCGGTTGACCCGGATGGCTTTATCTGGGGCGCCAATACAGGTCGGCTATTGCTGGAAAATTTTACCCCTGAAGGTGGGCCGCGTTCTCACTGGGGAACATCTTCCATGCGCATTGAAGGATTTAGCGGCTGTTGCAACCCATCGCATTTCGCCATCCTGTCCGACGGCAGTTTTGTTACCGCCGAAAAAGGTCTGGAACGGGTCAAGATTTATGACCGGGCCGGGCAATTCATTGCAGTTGTCGCGCAACCTTCTTTATTCCGGCAAGGTACAGCCGGCCTTGATCTTGCAGTTGACAGTGATGATTGTATTTATGTCCTGGATTCGGGCGCCCGGCAGGTGCGGATCTTTCAACATAAAAATTCTATTAACGGTTAAAACTATGCTGACACGCCAAGAATTTATTACTTCGCTGTTCCGTTACCTGATCGCCGCTATTCTGGTTGTTGTTTCTGTGTTACTAACAGGCAGAAAAAGAGTTTCACCGGCCCAGGGACAGCCATGTGCCAGGCAAAACCGGTGTAACGGGTGTTCCCAGGACGGCCATTGCCCTTATCAGCCGGCGTCGGGAATTTCCAGGTAGACAGAAATTAAAAATGTAATGTGATAGGGATATTTTACCATGAAAGAAGCTGACGAAAAACCGGTGCATCGCCGGCAATTCATTAAAGCGGGTTTGCACACCACTGCGGCGCTGGCCATCGGTGGTTTAGCCGGCATGGCATTGAGCAAATCCGCGCCCGCTAACCTGGTATGGCAAATCGATCCTGATAAATGTATTCAATGTGAACGTTGCGCAACCAATTGCGTGTTGAATCCTTCGGCGGTAAAATGCGTTCATAAATACGCCATGTGTGGTTATTGTGACCTGTGCGGCGGCTATCACCGGCCCGGAACCAAAAATCTCGATACCGCCGCCGAGAGCCAGCAATGTCCCACCGGCGCAATAAACCGTACTTTTATTGAAGAACCCTACTTTCAATATACTATTGATGAAAAGTTATGTATCGGCTGCGGCAAGTGCGTCAAAGGCTGCGGTTCTTTCGGCAACGGCTCGTTGTTTTTGCAAGTGCGGCATGACCGCTGCGTCAATTGTAATGAATGCGCCATTGCTAAAAGTTGTCCGGCTGATGCTTTTGTGCGCGTCCCCGCCAATAAACCATACCTTTTTCGCGGTGGTGTGGCCGGCGCCGAACCACCCAACCCGTTAAGCGGAGAAGCATCGTGAAAAAACAGTTTATCATCCTTTGTTTTCTTTTCGCTTTGAGCGTGGAATTCACTTTTGCTGTTGAACAGCGTTTTCCTCGTCCGGATTTTGAATCAGGGTATGTGCAGCCGGAACCGACCAGCCCGGCTGCCCGCGCCGCCGCCTGGCAATATATAGATATTGCGGTATTGATACTGACTCTTTCGTTATCCTCCTGGCTGGTTTTGCAGCGCCGCTCCCGAAATTTAATTTTTACCCTGATGCTGTTTTCCCTGTGGTATTTCGGTTTTCATCGCCAGGGCTGTATCTGTCCGGTGGGTTCCATACAGAATGTCGTGGCCGCTTTGTTTGATCCTGCTTATGCTATACCGGTTACGGTAGTGGTCTTTTTTATTGTCCCGTTGATCTTTACCTTGTTTTTTGGTCGCACCTTTTGCGCCGCAGTTTGTCCGCTCGGCGCACTTCAGGATGCGGTGATCGTTAAACCGCAAAAAATACCTGCCTGGTTGAACCAGGTATTGGGTCTGATCCCGTACCTGTATCTTGGCTTTGCCATCCTCTATGCCGCCACCGGCGCAGCATTTCTTGTTTGCCGTTTTGACCCGTTTGTCGGTTTTTTCCGGTTCGGATTTAACGAAGGCATGTTTATATTCAGTATTATAATTATTCTCATCGGCATGTTCATTGCCCGGCCGTATTGTCGGTTTTTATGTCCCTATGGCGTATTGTTAAAATGGCTGTCGATGCTGTCGAAAAAGCACGCCACAATAACTCCAAATGAATGTATCCAGTGCCATCTCTGCGCCGATTCATGTCCGTTCGAAGCGATTCAGATCCCCACTCCGGATAAATATCCCGGCGATACGACCAGAACACGGCGGCAACTATACTTGTTGCTGGCATTGACGCCGCTGATTGTTTTAATCAGCGCCTGGTCGTTCTCAAATTTGTCGGTTTTACTTTCACGGGAACATTATATTGTGCAGCTTGCCGAACAAATTCGCCTTGAAGATAGCGGACAGGCAACATCTATTACCGATGCCAGTAAAGCATTTCGCGGCGCCGGCGCTACAACGCAGGAGTTATACCTGCAGGCCGCGCAGGTACAGCGCCAATTTAAAACCGGCTCCTGGCTGTTAGGCGCATTTATTGCCCTGGTTTTTATGATGAAATTGATCTACCTGCAATTCTGGCGGCGGCGAACAGATTATGAACCGGATCGGGCTAATTGCTTTAGCTGCGGTCGTTGTTACGCGGCGTGTCCGAAAGAACATGAACGTTTACGTGAATTACAAGGAGTATTATACAGTGAAGATATTTAATGCGGAACATATTCCGGCAGCGCAAAAGGTATTACAAAGAATCGCGCTCATTGCGGCGGTATTCATATTTGTGATCAGCGCTTTTTTTATTCTTAATTATATTCAATTAAAAGCCAATCCACCCCTTAAAAGCCCGGCGCTGGAAAAGTTATATGTTCAACTCGACGCCGATCCCAACAATGCGGAACTGCGCGAGCAAATCCGCGCGCTGGATCTGCTGGCCCGCAAGGCTTATTTTACCCGGCAATGGCAGGTCAATTTTGGAGGTTATATGTTACTTGCCGCCCTGGTGATTTTGTTACTTGCCATTAAATCCATTAGTTCCATGACTATAAAATACCCCGAATTACCGAAAACCACCGGCACTAGCTGGGAAGTGCGCCTGATGACGCAGAAATGGGTTGGACTAGCCGGTATTATTTTGCTGGTATCGGTTTCCGCCCTGGCGCTGTTAACCCGGCGGGAGATGAAAACCGCAGCATTTGCCCAACCGCCGGCGCCGCCGGCCGCCGTAGTCGATTTTAAAATACCCGAAGCGGCAGATATTGAAAGTAACTGGCCATGTTTTCGCGGCCCGTGGGGGCTGGGCATTGCGCATTACGATAATGTACCGCAACGCTGGGATGGCGCAAGCGGAGAAAATATCATCTGGAAATCGCCAATTCCCGCTCCCGGTTTCAATTCGCCGATCTATTGGAACGGGAAGATTTTTACAAGCGGCGCCGATGCAACGATTCGCAAGGTTTATTGTTACGATGCCCAAACCGGCAACCTGTTGTGGCAGCGTGATGTGACCAGTATTCCCGGCTCGCCGACGGAATCTATTAAAGTCGCCGATGATACCGGCTATGCCGCGCCCACCATGACAACAGACGGTAATTTTGTATTTGCAATTTTTGCCAATGGCGACCTGGTTTGTTTCGACTTTAACGGCAATACAGTCTGGGCAAATAACCTTGGCGCGCCGGATAACCATTACGGTCATTCATCATCATTAATTATACACCGCGACCTGCTGCTCATCCAGTACGATCATTCTGCGCAAGCCGGATTACTGCTGGCATTACGGGCGAATACCGGCGAGCAGGTATGGGAAGCTCCGCGTGAAATGGGCCTTTCGTGGTCTTCGCCCATCCTGGTCAATACCGGCAGCCGCTGGGAAGTGATCCTGAGCGCCAATCCGAACGTGATATCGTACAATCCCGAAACCGGCGAAGAGTTGTGGCGGGTTGAATGTCTGGGCGGCGAAGTGGGTTCATCCCCGGTCTATGCAGATGGTTTTGTCTATGCCGCCAATGACGGCGCCAAACTGGCTGCGATCAAATTAGGCGCCACTCCGGAAATTGTGTGGGAATTTAATGACGATTTGCCCGACGCCGCCAGTCTCCTGGCAACTAAAGATTATGTTTTTGTACCAACCAGCTATGGGGCCATGTCCTGTCTGGATGCTAAAAGCGGTGAAAAATACTGGCTGCATGATTTCGATTCGGGGTTTTATGCTTCGCCGGTTTTGGTTGGCGATAATGTTTATATTATGGATATGGACGGCGTAATGCAGATATTCAAAGCCGATAAAGAGTTTACCCTGGTCAGTTCGGCCAGTCTTGGTGAAGCGGCAACCACAATCCCGGTCGTCATGGATAATCGTTTATATATTCGCGGTTCGGAAAATTTATATTGCATTGGAGAAAAGTAATTTACCATGTCCCAGGAGTTGCTGCTTTATGATATAGATACTCTAGTCGAATCCATCGGCAAAGGCCCCGATGCCGTTATTCCGATTTTGCAGGCTATACAAAATAAATATCGCTACCTGCCGCAAGCGGCTTTGCAGCGGGTCTGTGAAATTACCGATATTACCCCGGCTGCCATAACCGGGGTTGCTTCTTTTTATTCGCAATTTCGTCATCAACCGGTGGGTGAGCATACTATTCACGTCTGCATCGGCACCGCCTGTCATGTCAAAGGGGCGGAACTGGTTTATGAGTCGTTTCAGCGCTTTCTAAAAACCGACCCGATTACAGATACCGATCCATCCCGAAAATTTACCTTGCAAAAAGTCGCTTGCCTGGGCTGTTGCACCCTGGCGCCGGTTGTACAAATTGACACTGTTACCTACGGCCATGTGCAGCCGGAAGGAATTCCCGGCATAATCCAGGATTTCAGTAAATTCGTTCGCAAGACCGCAACAAAGGGATTAAAAAGGAACACGAATCATGTCCGCCGCGAGGGTGAAATCCGTATCGGACTGGGTTCATGCTGCATTGCCGGCGGCAGCGGCCAGGTGCAGGAAGCGTTGCTGCAAACCCTGAGCGAACAAAATATCCATATCAATGTCAAACGTGTCGGCTGCGTTGGGATGTGTCATCAAACCCCGCTGGTAGAAATTGCCCTGCCGGGGAAAAAACCGGTGGTTTACAATAAGGTGCAGCCCGGCGACATTCTGGCGATTATTCATAATCATTTCCGTCCACGGGGGATCTATAGCATCACCGGCTCGCTTAACCGGTTTATGGATTCATTGATCGCCGACCGCACCGATACGGAAATAAAAAAATATCCCCTGGATATGCGCGATCAGCCGGTTGCCGGTTTTTTAGGGCCGCAGGTACATATTGCTACTGAAAATTACGGTATTATCGATCCGCTCGATCTTGACGAATATCGTCGTCATGGCGGTTTTACCGCGCTCGAAAAATGTTTGCTTCATTCTACACCGGATGAAGTGATCGCGACCATTAAAAACAGCGGCTTGCGCGGACGCGGCGGCGCAGGATTTCCCACCGGCATGAAGTGGGACCTGGTTAAAGTCCAGCACAATCCGGATAAATATATTATTTGCAATGGCGATGAGGGCGACCCCGGCGCGTTCATGGATCGCATGCTGCTGGAATCGTATCCTTACCGCATTATCGAGGGGATGATCATCGGCGCTTATGCAGTTGGCGCGCATACGGGTTATTTATATATCCGCGCCGAGTATCCCCTGGCTGTCCGGCGCATCAACCAGGCCCTGGATAATTGCCGCCAGGCCGGTATATTGGGAAATAATCTATTAAACAGTTCCTTCTCGCTGACTTTGCAAGTCAAGGAAGGCGCCGGGGCGTTTGTCTGCGGCGAGGAATCGGCGCTGATCGCATCTATGGAAGGTAAACGCGGTATGCCGCGCATTCGTCCGCCGTTTCCATCGGAACAGGGCTTGTGGGGCAAACCGACCCTGGTGAATAATACCGAGACGTTTGCGCTGGTGTCGTGGATATTCCGGCATGGCGCCGAGAATTTTGCCAAATTGGGAACACTGCGCAGCAAAGGCACCAAAGTATTTGCCCTGGCCGGAAAAATTAACCGCGGCGGCCTCATCGAAGTGCCGATGGGCATCACGATCCGCGAGATTGTAGAAAATATCGGCGGTGGAATTGCCGGCGGAAAAACATTCAAGGCGGTGCAGATCGGCGGCCCGTCCGGCGGTTGTGTGCCCGCAGAACTGGCCGATATCGGCATCGACTATGAGGCCCTCACCGGCGTCGGCGCGATGATGGGCTCCGGTGGATTGCTGGTGATGGATGAAAATGACTGCATGGTCGATATTGCCCGCTATTTCCTGAGTTTTACCCAGGATCAATCCTGTGGTAAATGTACCTTTTGCCGCATTGGCACCCGGCGTATGCTGGATATTCTGGAACGGCTCTGCGCCGGCCAGGGCACGGAACAAGATATTATCAACCTTGAATACCTGGCCGAGAAAACCCGCCAGGGCAGTCTATGCGGATTGGGCAAATCCGCGCCGAATCCAATTCTGACTACATTAAAGTACTTTCGTCATGAATATGAAGAACATCTTGACGGTTATTGCCGGGCAAAAAAATGTAAAGCCCTGATCACCTACCAGGTTAACGACAATTGTAACGGTTGTACTCGCTGCGCCCAAAATTGCCCGGTGAATGCGATCACTTTAATTCCATATCAGAAACATAGTATAGACACATCGGTATGTATCCGTTGCGATACATGCCGCCAGGTATGCCCGGTTAACGCTGTGGAGGTACACTCATGTGCCAGATAACAATCAACGGCGAAACCGTCAATGTAGCAAAAACCAGCACCATATTGCAAGCCGCCAGGCAACTGGGGATCACCATTCCGACGCTGTGTTACCTGGAAGGGCTGGAACCGTTTACCTCATGTATGCTGTGCGTGGTTAAAGAGCAGAAAAGCGGCAAATTACTGCCTTCGTGTTCGGCGCGCGTGCAGGAGGGTATGATCATCGAGACTGATTCCGATGAAGTCCAAGCCGCCCGCCGTGATGCCCTGGAGTTATTACTCAGCGAACATATTGGCGATTGCGAGGCGCCATGCCAAAAAGGCTGCCCGGCGCACATGAACATTCCGCAAATGCTGCGGCAAATTGCCGCCGGCGAACTGGATAAAGCGATACTCACGATTAAAAAAGATATAGCCTTGCCGGCTGTATTGGGCAGGATATGTCCCGCGCCCTGCGAAAAAGTATGTAACCGGGCAAAAATTGATGAACCGGTTTCTATTTGTCTTTTAAAGCGTTACGCTGCCGATGCCAATCTTGATTCTTCAGTGTCATATATTCCCGCTTCTTTGCCACTTACCGGCAAAAGAGTAGCGATTATCGGTTCCGGGCCGACCGGTTTGGCCGCCGCTTTCCATTTATTACAATACGGCCACGCCTGCGATTTATATGATCAAAACGAAGGAGCGGGAGGGACGCTGCGTTACGGCGTCGATCCGGATAAATGTCCTGCCAGTGTACTGGACAGTGAAATAGCAGTCATTGCCAAACTCGGCGCGCGATTTATTTTGCAGAAAACCATCGGCAAGGATATTGCTTTTGCCGAATTGAGGGGAAATTATGATGCAGTAGTTCTGGCCACCGGGGTGATTGACGACTCGCTTGCCGCGCTCACCGGCGTTCCCTTTATTGCCGGTAAAGGATTCGCTGCCGATGCCAAAACCTTTGTTACCGGCGTCGCCGGGGTCTTTGCCGGGGGCAGCGCGGTGCGTGAAAGCCGGATGGCTATCCGCTCGGTAGCGCAAGGGAAAACGATTGCATATTCTATACATCTCTATTTGCAAAAAAAGGACATAGCGCCGCTTGCCGGTCGTTTTAATTCGAGCATCGGTAAGTTAACTATAGATGATCTGCAAGCAATGTTGAAACTGGTCAATACCGGTTCCCGCAAATCCCCGGCCGATACCGACACCGATTGCCTGACGGCGGCAGAGGCGGTGTATGAAGCCTCGCGCTGCCTGCGCTGCGATTGCCGTAAACCTGAGGGGTGCAAATTACGTCAATATTCCGAAGAATATAACGCCGATCAAAAACATTATCCCAACATTAACCGTAAGAATGTAGAATTGATCGATCAGCACAATACGGTTATTTACGAACCCGGCAAATGTATTAAATGCGGCATTTGCGTGCAAATAACGGAACGATCGGCAGAGAAACTTGGCCTGACCTTTATTGGTCGTGGATTTAATGTAAGAATTGGTATACCATTCAACAGCGAATTGGCTGCCGGTCTAAGCCGGGTGGCTGAAGAGTGCGTACTCAATTGTCCCACCGGCGCCCTGGCGCATAAAAAAGGCGAGGAAAAACAATGAAAATCAAGTATGTTATTCTTTTTGTTGTTATCATGTCGTTACACTGTCGATCCGGGAACCAGGCCGGCTCGGGCGCAAGCGCCACTGCACATGACTGGCCGGTGTTTCGCGGCGATACCCGCTTATCCGGCGTAGCATCCGGCACATTATCAACCGCGCTGAAATTATTGTGGAAATTCAAAACCGGCGATCAGATCACTTCTTCGCCGGTCGTTCAGGATTCCCTGGTCTATATCGGCTCCGGAGATGGATATATCTATGCAATAAATATCACTACGGGTCAGCCGGTCTGGAGTTTCAATACCGGCGATGCCGTTGAAGCGCCGCCCCTGGTTTACGATTCTTTAGTATTTGTCGGCTCTATGAATAATAACCTTTATGCCCTGAATGCCCGCACCGGCGATTCGGTATGGGTGTATCAAACCGGCGACCGGATCATGGGTTCCGCCAATCTCATTGCCGGCGATGCCGACCAAACACCGCGAATTATTATCGGCAGTTACGACAATGTAATGCACTGCGTTGATCTACAAACCGGCGCTAAAATTTGGAGTTTTACCACCGAAAGTTATATCAATGGCGCCCCGGCTACCGATGGCAAACAGGTCATCTTTGGCGGCTGTGATGCACAACTGTATGTTCTGTCCGCCGCTACGGGAGAAAAACTGTCTGCGGTCAATACCGATTCCTATATAGCCGCCTCCCCGGCGATGGCAGATCATTTTGCTTACCTGGGAAACTATGATGATAAAGTGCTTTGTATTGATCTCAAAGCAGAAAAAATTATCTGGGAGTATAAAAGCGAATCAAACAGCGCGCCGTTTTTTTCTTCACCGGCTGTTGACGACAAACATGTGGTCGCCGGATCGCGCGATAATAACCTATACTGCCTGAACCGCGCCACCGGCAAATTACGATGGGTATTCCACACCCGCGATGAAGTGGATAGTTCGCCGGTGATCTGCGACAATAAAGTGGTAACCGGTTCCGGCGATGGCAATTTATATATGGTCGATCTTGATAATGGCGAACTGCTCTGGTCGTATGACCTGGCCAGCACGATCACCGGCTCTCCGGCGGTTGTCAACGGAATGGTTTTTATCGGCGCGGAAGATAGTTACCTTTATGCATTTGGAGAGACGGAATGAAAATCGTTCACATTGTGCCGGGATCGGGTGACACGTTTTATTGTCAAAATTGCATGCGCGATAACTCGCTGGTCAAAGAATTGCGCAAAAGAGGACATGAAGTCGCTATTGTACCCATGTACTTGCCGGTCAATATCGATGAGCCGGAAAAAAATTATTTTGGCGATACCCCGGTTTTTTACGGGGCGATCAATACCTATTTAAAACAGGTTATGCCGCTTTATCGTAAAGCCCCGGTGTGGCTGGAACGGCTGATGGATTCGAAATTTTTGCTCAATATGGCCGCTCATAAAGCCGGTTCAACCCGCGCCGCCGGTTTAGAACAAATGACCATTTCCATGCTCAATGGCGAACATGGCAACCAGTCTACTGAATTGCAGCACCTGGTGGATTGGTTACAGAACCATGAAAAACCTGATGTCGTGCATCTTTCCAATGCCCTGTTACTGGGCCTGGCCGGAAAAATCAAACGCGATCTGGACATTCCGGTTTTTTGTTCATTACAGGATGAAAACCAGTGGATTGACCCCATGGAACCACAAGCCCGCCAACAAGTTTGGGACCTGATGGCGGAAAAGAGCCGGGACGTGGCCGCTTTTACCGCGGTGAGTAATTATTACGCGGCGCAAATGCAGCATACTATGCGCATCCCTGCCGATAAATTACATACCATATATATCGGCGTCAATATGGATGGTTTTATGTCTCATTCTCTGCCGTTCAATCCGCCAGTGATCGGCTTTTTATCCCGGTTGTGCGAATCGCAGGGACTCGAAATCCTCATCGAAGCCTTTTTATTATTGAAAAAAGCAGTGGATTTAAAAAATGTCAAACTGCACCTGATGGGCGGTTACACTGCGGATAATGAACCGTTTCTGAAACAACAGCAACAAAAATTGTATGACGCAGGTTATACCGATGATTTGACAATCTTTTCCGGTTTCGATCATGATCATCGCCGCGAATTTTTGCAGCAACTCACCGTCTTATCGGTGCCGGTCCCCAAAGGCGAGGCTTTCGGCACATTTTTGATCGAAGCCTTTGCCGCAGGTGTGCCGGTTGTACAGCCCAATCTCGGCGCTTTTCCTGAAATTGTTGCCAGTACCGGCGGCGGCATTATTTATAACGAAAACACCCCATCCGGCCTGGCTGAAGCGCTGGCAAAACTGCTGCGCGATCCAGTTCATGCCCAATCCCTGGGCGACCTGGCCGCCCGTAATGTCGCAACGCATTTTAGTATTGCTAAAATGGCGCAGGAAATGGAACAATTGTATTGTAAATTTGTTACTTGTGCAAAAGATTAAAAAAGGAATTACTGTGCTGCTTCAGGTTAATAACATTATGAAAAGTTATCCCGCTGCGGATAACCGTTCTGCGCTGATTATACTCAATAATGTTTCCCTTGCTGTCGATACCGGCGACTCTATCGCTATTGTCGGCCCATCAGGTTCCGGGAAAAGCACCCTGCTGAATATTATCGGCGCATTGGATAAACCAACCTCGGGACAAGTGTTGTTAAATGACCGCGATCTGTCCGGTTTAAATCAAGATCAACTGGCTGAGGTTCGTAACCGGGAAATTGGTTTTATTTTTCAGCAGCATCATTTATTACCGCAATGTACATTGTTAGAAAATGTGCTGGTTCCGGTATTGGCGCAAAAAAGACCTGATCTCAATGCGGCGCGTGCCCGGGCGTTACAACTGATCGCCCAGGTAGGACTGGAAGAGCGCCTGCATCATCGTCCCGGTCAACTTTCCGGTGGCGAATGTCAGCGGGTAGCGGTAGTTCGCGCCCTGCTCAATCGTCCCAAACTGCTGCTTGCCGACGAACCAACCGGCTCGCTCGATCACCAGTCTTCACTCAACCTGGTACAACTATTAAACGCGTTGCAGCAGAATGAACAATTAGCGTTAATTATGGTAACGCATTCCCGCGAACTGGCGGAAAAAATGGCGTGTATTTATCACTTGCAGGATGGACATTTACACCGGGAAAAATAACCGCTATGCTGTTACACTATATAAAAAACAGTTTCTTGTTCTATTTTAAACGCCAGCATTTGCCGGTTATACTGGGAACAGCGCTAAGCTGCGGTATTTTGACCGGAGCGTTAATTGTCGGCGATTCGGTCAGTTACAGCCTCCGACAAACGACCCTGAACCGGCTCGGCAAAACAGAATACGCTCTTTATAGCGGTGAACGGTATTTTCGTCCCGAACTGGCAGATGAAATCGGCGCAGATTTACAGGTACAAACCGCTCCTGTATTACAATTAAGCGGGATCGTCATGACCGGCGGCGGCGAAAACCGTCTCAATAACGTGCAGATCAACGGAGTTGACGACCGCTTTTGGGCTATGGCGTCAAAGGACTATTCATGGCCGGATAGTTCCGCGAACCTGGCAGCAATCAACGCCAGACTGGCGCGAAAACTGGCGCTGCATGTTAATGATGAACTGGTCGTGCGGCTCAATAAAATCGAATATTTCCCGCTCGATGCGCCATTTGCACAAGATACTCATAACAATGTTGCCCTGCGCGTCATTGTCGGCGCTATACTCGATGAACGACAACTGGGCTCCTTCAATCTGAAAAACACCCAGGCGCCGCCATTTAATGTGTTTATACCCCTGACCACCTTGCAAAACGCTGTGGCTACCGACAAAGCCAATATGATCCTTGTTGCAGAAAGTGGGGACAGTCATTGGCAATTGGAAAACGTTAACCAGGCATTGCAGAATAACCTGCAACTCGCCGATGCCGGTTTATTACTTCGAACCACCGCCGTAACAAACAAGATAGAATTATTGTCAACTCGTATTTTTATCGAACCGGCTATTATTTCATCTGTTCAACAATCCGGTTTGGACTATCAACCAGTTTTTACATATTTTGTTAACCAATTACTGTCAACTAAAAGTAGTACCCCATACTCATTCATATCGGCGCCGGGATTGCCGCTGACGCCTGCGACAATGCCGGATAGCTGTATCATTCTCAACCAATGGGCGGCTGACGATTTACAGGCCCGAATTGGCGACAAGCTCACTCTCAATTACTATGTTTTAGGAACCGGCCGTGATCTTTTACAGCAACAGGCCGGCTTTACTGTCTATAAAATTCTGCCCATGCAGGGGATAGCCCTCGACCGGGACCTGATGCCATTGATTCCCGGACTTGCCGATGCGGATAATTGCCGGGATTGGGAGCCGGGCGTCCCCATCGACCTGGATAAAATTCGCAAAAAGGATGAAGACTATTGGGATACCTGGCGGGGAGTACCCAAAGCGTATGTAACATTGGCTAAAGCGCAGGAATTGTGGGGCAACCGGTATGGCAATCTTACGGCGCTGCGTTTTTCCAACTTATCGGCAGCTATTGATTCGGCGATCCTCGCCAATGTAAAGCCGCAATCGGTCGGGCTGTTTTTCACCCCGGTGCGACAAGAAGGGCTTTTCGCCAGCGACAATGCCCAGGATTTTGGCGGATTGTTTTTGGGCCTGAGTTTCTTTATTATCATTGCCGCACTTGTATTGACCGGTCTACTATTCAGTTTTGGACTGGAAAATCGCGCCACTGAAACAGGTTTGCTTTTGGGACTCGGTTTTACCACTCGCCGTGTTAAATTTATGTTTTTTATAGAGTTTCTGGCAGTCGCAATTCCCGGTACATTAGCCGGTTTACTGTTCGGTATTCTTTATAATCAGGCTGTGTTATGGGGCCTGGGAACCTTATGGCAGGATGTGGTTGGCGAACCTCTGCTGATGCTGCATATTGTGCCGCGCACTCTGTTAACCGGCTTTATGGTCAATCTGGTTCTTATTAGCTGTATCATTGGTTTTATCTTGTACAAGCAATCTTTAAAATCAGTGACTGATTTACAGCGCGGCTTGAGCCGGTACACAACTTTAGCATCATCTCGATCAACGCTCATTTCATGGCTTGTCGCCTTCGGTTCTCTGACCGGTGTTACGGTTATTTTACTGCTTTCCAATCCCGGACGCGGCAAGGAAGCCGCGACCATCTTTTTCGCCGCCGGGTCGTTACTGTTGCTGGCGGCTCTTGCAGGTTGTTATATTTTCCTGAGCAGACTCCACCGGAATAATCGTCAATCCAGTTTAACCCTGGCAAACCTGGGAATAATGAACAGTATACGTAACAAAAAGAATAGTCTGGTTATAATTGGATTACTGGCCACAGGAATATTTATGGTTATTGGCGAAGGCGCCAACCGGCACGGCACATTACTCAACGCAGAGAAAAGAACCTCAGGCACCGGCGGTTTTGCTTTTTGGGGCGAAACCGTCTCCCCGGTATTGCATAATTTAAATGATGAAAATGGGTATACCTGGTTGAATTTTACTGCGGACGAAGCGTCACAGGTTCAATTTGTGCAATGCCGCCTTAAAGAAGGAGATGAAGCAAGCTGCTTAAACCTCAACATGGTAAAGCAACCCAGGATTTTGGGCATTTCACCCCGGGAACTAGATCGACGCGCCGCTTTCACTTTTGTTAAAACCCTGCCGCACATTGATAGCGCACATCCGTGGCTGGCTTTGTCTAAACCGTTGGGCGAGAATATTATTCCCGCAATTGTAGATCAAACCGTTCTCACCTGGAATCTGTATAAAGAAATTGGCGATACTCTCTACTATCAAAGTGAAAACGGTGATTCCTTAAAGTTATACATTATAGGAAGCCTGGCAAACTCTGTATTCCAGGGACATGTATTAATAGCGGATTCGCTCTTTACCGCCAAATTCCCGACCATTGGCGGCACTAAAGTCTTTTTAGCTGATGTTCCAGATTCCCTGCGCGCCTCTGTAGAGAAAAAGTTGAATTTTACATTACAGAATTATGGCCTGGAACTGGCAACTGCGCCGCAGCGACTGGCGACTTTTCATAAAATTGAAAATACCTATTTATCAATCTTTTTGATGCTGGGGGGATTGGGCTTGCTGCTGGGCAGTATCGGCCTGGGAATTGTAGTCATTCGCAACGTTTTGGAACGTCGCGCGGAACTGGCTTTGCTGACTGCGATTGGTTTTACACCGCGTCCTATCTACAAATATATTATGTCCGAATATGTTTTCTTGCTGGTTGCGGGTATCGCTGCCGGAACCGGCGCTGCGCTCCTTTCCATTTTACCGGTACTGTTCACGCCAGGCTCACAGCCGCCGGTTCTTTCAATTATCATAACCATTATGTCGCTATTTGCATGTGGCTTTTTATGGATATACCTGGCAATTAAACTGGCATTGCGCCAGCAATTATTACCGGCATTGCGCAACGAGTAATGTAAAAATTACAAAACCGGCTTGCTGCATTTGTAATATATTTAGTAATTTCATCATCATTCCATACAAATCTCTTGCTTTTTTGTAAAATAGTGATATTTTAGATTCATCAAACGGTGTATCCTCAATTTAGTTTTTCAATGTACAGTTTTCGGGGTACCGGGTTGGAATGGCAACTGGTTCAGAACGTGGGACGATGAATTATGCTAGCTCAAGTATTAAGCGGCGCTGTACTGGGTATTAATGCGTATATTGTCAAAGTTGAAGTTCATTTGGAGGGACAATTACCCAAGTTTTTCATGGTTGGTTTACCGGATGGCGCAGTGCGCGAAGCCAATTTCCGGGTCGAAGCGGCCGTTAAAAATTCCGGTTTAAGGTTTCCGCAAAAGAAAATTACCGTCAACCTGGCCCCGGCCGATATCCGCAAGGAGGGGGCAGCATTTGACTTACCAATTGCTATCGGTATACTGGTAGCCGCCGGTACTGTTCAACCGGACAGGTTACAGGATTACCTGATCCTGGGCGAGCTCAGTCTTGACGGCAGCCTGCGTCCGACCAACGGCTCGCTTTCGATTGCCACCGAAATTGTAAAAAACAAAATTCGCGGACTTATTATCCCTGAAGAGAATGCCCGCGAAGCAGCGATGGCCCGCGACCTGCAGGTCATACCGGTAAAAAACCTCAATGAAGCCATAAATTTTCTCAATGGCGATGACAGTTATAAACCCTACCAGGTCAATTTACAGGAAATTTTTTCCAATCATCAGAATTACCAGGTCGATTTTCTGGATGTGAAAGGGCAGGAGCATGTAAAACGCGCCCTTGAAGTCGCTGCGGCCGGCGGACATAATATTGTGATGATTGGCCCACCCGGTTCCGGTAAAACCATGCTTTCCAAACGTATACCCACCATTCTGCCCGATATGACCCTGGAAGAAGCGCTGGAAACCACTAAAATTCATTCGGTGGCCGGACTTTTACCGGCGAACCAGGCATTGGTAGCCACACGGCCGTTTCGCTCGCCGCATCATACCATCAGCGATGCCGGCTTGATCGGCGGCGGTAATATCCCTAAACCGGGCGAAGTCAGCCTGGCCCATCACGGGGTTTTATTTCTCGACGAATTGCCGGAATTTAAAAAGAATGTTCTGGAAGTAATGCGTCAGCCCCTGGAAGACGGTCATGTTACCATCTCGCGGGCGGCTTTGTCGCTAACCTACCCTGCTGAATTTATGCTGGCGGCGGCGATGAATCCCTGTCCCTGCGGGTATTATACAGATCCCAATAAGGAATGTACCTGTTCGGTTCCGCTTATTCAGCGGTACTTGTCACGAATATCCGGCCCGCTGCTGGATCGTATCGATATTCATATCGAGGTGCCGGCGGTGAAATACAAAGAACTGAGCAGCCAGGAGACCGGCGAACCTTCAGCCAGAATCCGCGCCCGTGTAGAACAGGCCCGGCACATTCAACTGGAACGCTTTAAAGATAGTCCCCATCTGTTTTGCAATGCGCGCATGAATTCCAAAGAAATACGCCGCTATTGCACTATTAATGAACAGGGACATGAATTATTGAAAATGGCTATAACCAAACTGGGGCTATCGGCGCGGGCGTATGACCGGATTTTAAAAGTTGCCCGTACTATTGCCGATCTGGAAGGAGGTGGGACGATCTTACCCGAGTATGTCAGCGAAGCGATCCAGTACCGCAGTCTGGACCGGATCGGCGTCTTTCACTAATAAAAAACCCTGTACCAGGTAACGCTGCTGTAAAGAACCCTTTCGTCACAGTGGGCACCGCCTGACCGTTTTTTACTTCCTAGACTTTTGCAAGTAGGCCTGTAATACACTGCCAGAGCTAAATTCCCATGCTATAGGTGTTGGTTCTTTTTTGCTAATTACCTGGTTACAGGGATTCTCTCATGAAAATTTGATAAAATCTTGTTACAATGTCAAGTTAAAAATTACATATCAGATAAAATAACCAGTAATTACCGGAAATAAAACCTGATTAAAAAGCGTATTATAAAGAACAAGTATGCCGCATAGTAGATTATTAAACTGAACACTTGATAACACATTATTTTATTGCATATAATTTCAGCGCTAGCTAATTTCAAAGAACCTGTAAAAAACGATATCATTTCAATTGCAGAAAGTATTTGGCATTAATCGAATTAATTATTATTACCAGGCAGTTAGGGGTCCTTTTATGAAAAAGTGAAGGATATGAATAATGCGCAAAATAAAAATAATACATCAAACTCTACTAGTACTAACAATTCTGATAGTTATTTATTCCCCGTTATCATTCGCTCAGGATGGCAAAGTATTAAAGATAATTATCAATGGAGATATTAACCCGGCTTCGGCGCAATACATTGTCGATAATATCAAACGGGCGGAACGCGAGAATTATGAATGTTTACTGATCGAGATGGATACACCCGGCGGCTTGCTCGAATCGACTAAAACAATTGTCAAGACGATTTTAGCCGCACAGGTTCCGGTGGTTATGTATATTTCGCCAAGCGGTTCCGGGGCGGTCTCGGCCGGGGTTTTCATTACCATGGCGTGCCATATTGCGGTCATGGCTGAAGGCACCAACATCGGCGCTGCGCATCCGGTCGGTATTGGCGGACAGCAGGACTCATCCCAGGTTATGGGCGAAAAAGTAACCAACTATGCTTCTTCGTGGATGCGCGGTATCGCCGAAAAACATGGCCGTAATGCAGATTGGGCGGAAAAAGCCGTACGCGAAAGCGTTTCCATCAACGAGGCGGAAGCGCTGCGTATTAACGTTATCGACCTGATTTGTCCCACCCAGGACAGCCTGCTGGCCGCAATTGACGGCAGAACAGTAAAACTGGAAGGTGATAAAACCAAAACCTTGAACACCCGAAATGCTGTGGTTGAAACTTCCGAAATGAACTGGCGGCACCAGATCCTCAATAAAATTTCCAATCCCACAATCGCTTATATATTGTTAATGCTGGGCATTTACGGCCTGTTTTTTGAATTGTCAAATCCCGGTTCAATTTTACCGGGTGTTGCCGGCGGAATTTTCCTGATCCTCGCTTTATTTGCCTTGCAAACCCTGCCGGTGAATACCGCCGGTGTTCTTTTGATCCTTTTTGCCATTATTTTATTTATTCTGGAGGTTAAAGTGACCAGCTTCGGCATCCTTACAATCGGGGGAATTATTGCAATGTTTCTCGGCTCGATCATGTTGTTCGACCAAACCCCCGGTTTTCCGGTTATGGTGGACTGGCGGGTTGCCCTGACGGTTGCCCTGGCGACAGCGGCGTTTTTTGTCTTTGCTTTGGGTATGGCAGTCAAAGCGCGGTTGACCCAGCCTAAAACCGGCCTGGAGGGACTGATCGGCGAGACCGGCGAAGCGCTTACTGTAATCAAAGACCAGGGCAGCGTTGCCGTGCATGGTGAAATATGGCAGGCAGAATCCACGGAACCCATTAAAAAGGGTGAAAAAATTGTTGTCCGGGCTGTTAACGGCTTGGTAATGACAGTTGAAAAATTTAAAAAGTAAAAAACCGCTTTAATTATCAAGGAGGTAAAAATGCAACCCCTAATTGTGATCGTTGTTTTGCTTGTATTATTGCTGACCAGCGCTATCAAAGTATTCCGCGAATATGAGCGCGGCGTTATTTTCAGACTAGGTCGTCTGGTCGATTATAAGGGCCCCGGCATATTCTTTATTATCCCGATCATTGACCGGGTCGTCAAGGTCAGTTTACGGGTAGTTACCCTGGATGTGCCTACCCAGGACATTATTACCAAAGACAATGTCTCCATCAAAGTGAATGCGGTTATCTTTTACCGCGTTGTTGAACCGAGTAAAGCAATTGTTGAAGTGGAAGATTATTTATATGCTACTTCGCAATTAGCGCAAACTACTCTGCGCAGCATTTTGGGCCAGGCAGAACTGGATGAATTGCTGGCGGAACGGGATAAGATCAACCAGGAATTGCAAAAAGTTATCGATAAGCATACCGATCCCTGGGGTATAAAAGTGGTATCGGTTGAAGTCAAGCATGTGGACTTGCCGCCTGATATGCAGCGCGCCATGGCTAAACAGGCTGAAGCAGAACGCGAACGGCGCGCCAAAGTGATTCATGCGCTAGGCGAGTTTGAAGCATCCGAAACCCTGGCCAAAGCCGCCAATGTTATTTCCAAACACCCACAGGCCCTGCAATTGCGCTATTTGCAGACCCTGTCCGAAGTCGCTTCGGAAAATAATTCCACCACCATCTTTCCGGTGCCGATTGATCTGATTGGGCCATTCCTGGAAGGAAAATTGAAAAAGGATAAATAATTATTCCAGCGCCGGGCAATCGGCCCGGCGCTGAAATTTGTCGTCCCGGCAAATAAAAAATCCCCGAAATCCATCACTCTGCAATTTATCTCCCGGAATTTTACGTCATCATGCCGGGTGTCAGGGTATAATTAATCAGGGTTTTATATAACATTCAGATTTATTTTGAATTCTTTATCGGTTTCCTGCATCAAATAAATAAAGGCTGGCAATTTATAGGAGAAACTGTGGATAATATGACCCTGATCGTGTTTATTGTTGTGTGGATTTTGTTACAGAAATTTATTTTGCCCCGGCTAGGCGTGCCCACCTGAATGTCCAATTCCTGTGATCTTCCGGTGGAAGATAAAAAAAAGAATAATGAGTTGATGGAGGAGAAGTAACAATCTATGCCAATCTATGAATACAAGTGTGCACACTGTAACCATATTTTTGAAGAGTTTCAAAAGTCCGGTGAAACCGGCGCTAATCTCAAATGCCCGGCCTGCGGAGCGACGGCCCCGGAAAAAATGTTTTCATCATTTGCCGCTTCCGGACTCGGCCACACGGCTTCCGGTTCCGGATCTTCGTCAGGACATTCCTGCGGCTCCGGCGGCTTTGGCTGAGCGCATCGCTAAAGAACCGGTGGTTCTTTTAATTACTCCACGTTATTTCCGCAACCATGATTAAGTTCTGTGCAGAAATAACGATTTAAATATATCTTTTCAGGTTTTAGATTATAACCGGACTCGTTCCGGGAAATAAGTGTTTTTTTTCATACAGTAGTATCGTGTTAATGAAAAAACCGGAAAAGCTATAAATTATCCTTGATTTTTAAACCATTGATTAATACTTTATAACCAAGGCAAGTTCACACTTGCCTTTAATTTATGACCGGATGTAATTTATGAAAAAAATATATCGTATACTTTTAGGCGTTATAATCGGCGGCGCATTGGGCTTCGCTTATTATTATTTTATCGGCTGCAAATCCGGCGCTTGTCCCATTACCGGCAATCCCTGGATCAGCACGCTTTATGGCGCGGGTATGGGAGTTCTTTTTACAATGCCCGGTACCCCCAAAAAGGCCGGCAGCAGCCAGAATAGTTGATAAACAAGTAAAATTGAGGGACTGATGACCATTAAACGCATAATACTCCTGGTGCTTGTACTAGCCGGAGCAAGTTTTTCCCAGGTTATTACCTCCGCACAGGAATGCAAGGACTGCCATTCGGTCATTTTTAATCACTGGCAAAAATCCCGTCATGCTTTATCGACGACGGAGCGGAGTCAAATATACCGGGCGATGTTTTCAGAAACCGATCAGGCGTCCCGGGCTGCATGTCAAAAATGCCATGAACCTTTAACCTCACCTGGGTTTGCCGATCTCACCGGACCGAGGTTGCGCCAGGAAGGTATTACCTGCGATTTTTGCCATGCTACCGAATTGACCGGCAGCGGTTCAAATACTTGGTTCAAAGTTCTACCCGGCAATGTCAAAACCGGTCCTTATAAGGATGCAATTCCCACTGCTCATGGCTTTAAATATTCAGCCGACCTTGGCAAGTCCTCATTTTGTCTGACCTGCCATAAAAATGATGATAACCCGCATGGAATAACATTTATTAACCTGGAAAAAGAATGGAAAAAAAGTTCCTATCATAAACTGAACATCACCTGCCAGGATTGTCACATGCCGGCTATCAGTGGTATTACGGCCGAACTGGGAAAACTGCGCGACGAAACCTACAATCACCAGTTTTATGGCGGATTTAATAGTGAAATTCTAACCGATTGCATCAAGCTAGATTTGCAAGCCGACAAAACCGGAAATGATTATTACCTGACCGTAAAAATCAGCAACCGAACCGCAGGACACGGCATCCCCGGCGCCTCGCCATTGCGGATGATTATTTTAAATATCGACGCCAAAGATGAATTGAAACAAACAGTGTGGAAAAATTATTACAATAATCCCCTCAAAGAAGACCCGCAGGGTGTGTTTATGAAGCTGTTTGAAGATCAAAACGGCCGCGCTCCGGCGCTGTTTTGGAAAGCCGCCGGTGAACGGTTCGATTCGCGTTTAATGCCGGATGAAGAACGGGTTTTAAAATATACCCTGCAAAACATCCCCGCCAAAACCATACAGGCTACAGTGGTTTATTATATTGCGCCGCCGCCATTGCTGCGTGAATTGAATATTACCGGTTCTTCGTATATTAAAACCAAAACGATTACCACCGCATCAATTACCTTACCATAAAAAAGCCCGTGACTGTGAAAAAGTCACGGGCTTTTTTTTAATATTGTAGTTGCCAACGAAATACAAAATTCCGTCCGGGCTCCATAGTGATCGCACCCCGGTTGGTGGAAAGATGGTTACGATAGGATTTATCGGTTATATTTTCAATACCCAGGGTGAAACGGTTATCCAGTGACAGAAACTTTAGGGGATCGGTAGTCAGATGCAGGTTAAATGTTGTGTAACCACCAGTTTCGTATTCCCAGTCGGCAATGCGATCTTGTCCGGCGTACATAATAGCTGTTGCCTGGTAATTAATATACCGGATCACCCGGCCGGCAAGTCCTGCCCGGCCATTGAATGGCGCGATCAGTGGCAGCGGCACATCTTTATAGGTATCCTGTCCATGCACCCAGGCGGCGCCGCCGAATATCTGTAATTTGATGTTAATGAAATACTGCACATCCAGATCGAATCCATACAACTCGGATGAACCGATATTGGTATTTTTCAGGGCATTGCGGCCTTCATGAGTTGACGGCATTTCCACAACTTGATTTACAAGCCGGTTCAGGAATATGTCGCCGATGAATACGACCCGGTCATGATGAATTCGCACACCCAGATCGGTAAAAGTCCCGGTCTCCGGCTTCAACTCCGGATCGCCGATTTTAACCAGACTGCCCAGGTCGAGATAGGAATAACGTTCTTCCAGGTAGGGGGCACGGAACGACTTGCCCAGGGAGAATGACCAGTCGATATGCCGGGTCATTTTATATAATAATCCCAGGTTGCCGCTCCAGGAATGATTTTGCGCTTGCTTTTCTTGCCACAACACCGCCTGGTTTGCCGGAGAGTCGTTTCTTACACCATTAACAATTTGATACCAGGGATTTAGTGTTTCCTCATTGTTAATATCAATTTTATCGTAACGTCCACCCAGGGTCAGCGATATGTTTTTTAAGACTGAAAACTCATCCTGCAGGTAAACGCCGGCGCTGCGATAAGTGGAAATCGGCAGGGGCCGTTCACCGACAACCTGGGTAATTGACTGCTTGACCTCGCCGGTTGCCGGATTAAGAACATCAACTCGCAGATTTTTTTCGCGCTGGCTATCCAGTTCCTTTAGCCAGGCGTCGAGTCCGGCAATCACATGATGGTCATGCAGTAAAATCCAGTCTGTTTGCAGATTAACACCGCGGGCATCGTGGATAGCGTGGGGAGTTACGCTCAGAACATTGATCCTTTTGGGCGGCTGGCCATTGCTTGCCGGGACATTAGTGACAGTATGGGGTATATTTTCCACATCACGCCAGATCTTTTGCTGGTAATATTTAACTGACACTAACGGCAAAACCGACAGCAAATTGCTGACCCGGTACTCGGCGCTGTACAATTCCCGCTTTTCCATGCGGTAACGCACATCGGCAATATCGGGAAACAGGGGATAGCCGCCGGGAATGCCAACATCATTCGCCAAAAAACGCTGATAATTGAATTTCAGTTCATGATTTGACAGGAAACGGAGGCCGGTTTTAGCGGCAATGTTTTCATCGCGGAACTGGCTGTTGGGTATTTCACCACTGGGAGTCGTTACATTTTCCGCGCTGCGTTTCATAGTGCTCAGCGACGCATACCAATGCGCGGCGCCGCCACTGAGCATTGCATAACCGGAACCGCTATTGTTTACCGAACTATAACCGCTATTAATATTCACATGGTAATAGGGTTTGCTGTTATAATAGCCGTCATGGGTAATTACATTTACTACGCCGCCTACCGCCCCGGTGCCATATAACGAAGATGCCGCGCCCTTGACAACCTCGATCCGATCTACATCCTGCACATCGATCATGGAGAGCCCGGCTGCCAGGTCGGTTGCCGTATCGATGCGGTTGCCATCGACCAGCAGCACGACATTATTGCGGGAGAGTCCACGAATATTAACATGTGTGCCCCACATACCATCGCGGGCCAAGGTAACGCCCGGTTGGGTATCAAGAGCTCCGGCAACATCCTGCGGTGCCGTTTTCATAATATCATCTTTATCAACAACATTTAGCGGCATGGAAACATCCTGGAGATGTTTTTCATAGCGGGTGCCGGTAATAACGATTTCCTGCAGGGGAATTGTCATCGGCTGCATAGTAACAGTTAACCGGGCGGTTTCTTCCCCGGCAATCCGCACAGTTACCGTTTCCGGGCGGTACCCTATACAGGTAAAATGCACTTTGTATTCGCCGGGAGAAAGCGAGGTAATTCGAAATACGCCATCGTTATCCGAGGCCGTACCGTTTTGCTTATCCATCAACTTGATGTTAACGCTGCCCAGCGCCTGGTCATGATCTGAACTTTTTACAACACCTTCAATGGAACCGGCAAAACTCATCGTAATAAATAGTAATGCATTGAAAATAATAGTCAATAGGGTTTTCATCACAGTTATCCTTTATAAATTATTATTCGATGTACACTGGTTTTTTTATTCTTGTGTAACAGATTTGGCAAATACGGTCTTGACGGACACATTTTCAATTTGCCCGATCTTGCCGGTCATGGCGCCTACCTGATCCGTATCTCCATCGACAATAAGTGAAATGATGGAAAGATTACGTTCCCGGTAGGGGAGACCTAACCTGCCAATGATGATCGAAGAATAATCGTGAAGGATTTCGTTGATGATTTTGTAGGCATCGTGCTGATCCTGAATTATGATAGCCACAACGCCTATTCTGCGGTTTTGGGGGTCTGTCATTCTTGCTCCTTAATGTCAGGTTTTGCAACCCTTCATTGTAGATTAATTGTGAACATTTTATTGTTTCAAGAGTTTCAATCTTGTATTTATTGCCAGTTAAATATCGGCATTATTAACACAAAATTGAAATTAAATTTAGTCATTTTTCTTTGCTAAATCAATAAAAATTTTCTGTGAAATACTGAGAATTCAACTTGATATTCGTTTGTCAAAAACAATCAGTTCTTGCTCATCATAGCGCTTGACTCTTAACGGCCTATTTTCTATATTTTAATATCAATTATTTTGGAGTAGCTATGCAAAAATTCTCTGTGGTGTTTTTATCCCTGGTTTTTTTGACTCTTTTATCCATTTTGGAGTGCATGAATTCCGACATTAAAATACAAAATGATATATCCTCCCATAATCTGCAAATCAAGTTCCTGCCGGATGAAAACAAGATCATTGCTATTGACACTCTGCAAATCAAATACCTGAGTGAGACCAATGACATTTATTTTTACCTGCATGATTCATTAAAGGTTGATAAGATTATTGTTGGCAACCAGACAGTTACCTGGGAAATTTTGGAAAAAGCCAGATACAGCAACAGCAAGGATTTTCAATTTATCCGCAAGCTGATGAACTCGGATCATGTTAATTTATACAAGGTGCATTTACCGCTCTCGCTGTTCCCGGAAATAATGCGCATATATTATGAGGGTGAATTTTGTGAACTGACTGCCGCCTCTGTTCCGGCCAATGCGCTGCAAAGTAATGAATGTTGCATTAACAGCGAACGTATCAATCTGCACGGCAGCCAGTTCTGGTACCCATCCCTGCCGGATTCGCGCGTGACCTATAAATTGATCACCCTGACCCCGGTCGATCTTGAAGTTGCAACCCAGGGCGAACTTGTTCTGACAGAACAAAACGAGGATTCCCTATTGTGTATCTGGGAACAGAAACAACCCATAGAGTTTATTACACTTACGGCTGCAAAGAAACCTGTTAAATCATAGACTGGTCGTTTATTACAAATTTGTATTCCATAAGAAATTTTTATAACTATGCCCGTCCCGATCAAGTCCGCTCTAATCTACCACACCCGGTTTTACCCGTAAATATATTTCTATATTCAATGAGACTATTTTTTCACATATAGATAATGGTTGTGAACCACAAAGAAAATAATGAGGACATTTATGCAAAAAATGCAGGCGTTGGTTAAAAAATACCGGGAACCCGGTTTGTGGCTGGAGGAAATGCCGGTTCCGGAAATCGGTAATACAGATTTACTGGTAAAAATCAAAAAAACCGCGATCTGTGGTACGGATGTGCATATATATAAATGGGACGACTGGTCGCAGCGCACCATAAAAACCCCCATGATCATCGGCCATGAATTTGTCGGAGAAGTTGTTGCAAAAGGCCAAAATGTTACCCGTTACCAGGTCGGCGACCGGGTCTCCGGTGAAGGCCATATCGTGTGTGGCGTCTGTAGAAGCTGCCGGGCCGGGCGCGGACATTTATGCACCAATACAATCGGTATTGGCGTCAATCGTGACGGCTGTTTTGCCGAATATCTGTGCCTGCCGGCATCAAACGCCTGGAAACTGAGCTCCAATATCCCCGATGAAACCGCTGCGTATTTTGACCCCTATGGCAACGCCACCCATTCCGCGCTTTCTTTCGATCTGGTTGGTGAAGATGTCTTGATCACCGGCGCCGGGCCGATCGGCTGTATGGCTGTGGGCATTGTCAAACACGTTGGCGCCAGGAATGTCGTCATCACCGATGTAAATGATTATCGGCTCAACCTGGCACGCAAAATGGGCGCGACCCGCGCTATTAATGTGCAGCAGACCTCAATAGAAAACTGCCGTAAAGAACTGGGGCTGATCGGCTTTGACATCGGTTTGGAAATGTCCGGCAACCCGGTGGCGTTTGAGTCCATGCTGGAAAATATGTATCACGGCGGCCGTATAGCTTTGCTGGGTATTCTGCCCGGTCAGGCGTTGATTAACTGGGAACAGATCATTTTTAAAGGACTGACTATTAAAGGCATCTATGGTCGTGAGATGTTTGAAACCTGGTACAAAATGGAAACCATGCTGCAAAGCGGACTGGATATTTCTCCGGTGCTAACACATCGCTTTCCGTTTCAGGATTTTCAAAAAGGTTTCGATGCCATGCTGTCCGGCAATTCCGGTAAAGTAATACTTGAGTTTGAGTAAATATGGTTTTATAATATGGAAAAAATACAAATTATCAGTTTATTGAAGATTTAAAATTGAAAATCGGTTGTCCCATTAAAGCGACACTCTGTTGGTGAAATGAAAAAAATTTTTCATCCGACCAGCCGATCTTGTACATTGACAGGTTGACTAACGTTAATCGAGATATATCAGGTGAAAAAGAAATTTACTTCATGTAATACATTAAAACGGTTAATGCCGGAGGGTGTATGTTTGGAAAAATGAAAATTGATCTGCAAAACCAGTTGCAGGAAATCCGTGATGCCGGCCTCTACAAACAGGAACGGATTATCGCCAGTTCGCAAGGCGCGCGTATACAAGTACAATCCGGTCAGAAGGTTTTAAACTTTTGCGCTAATAATTATCTAGGCCTTTCCGGCCATCCACGGGTAGTTGCTGCGGCGCAAAAGGCAATGGAGCAGTGGGGCTTTGGTTTATCTTCCGTGCGGTTCATTTGCGGTACCCAGGAAATTCATAAAACTCTGGAAGCTAAGGTATCGCAATTCCTAGGCACTGAGGATACTATCTTGTACGCCGCCTGTTTCGACGCCAACGGCGGAGTTTTCGAACCGTTCTTTGACAAGGATTGTGCGATTATAACCGACGAACTGAACCATGCCTCGATTATCGACGGTATTCGCCTGGCCAAAGCTCAGCGCGCGATATATAAACACTGCGACATGACCGACCTGGAAAATAAATTACAGGAATTTGCTGCCGCCAAATACCGGATCATTGCCACTGATGGAGTTTTCTCGATGGATGGCGATATAGCCCCGCTGCAAAAGATTTGCAACCTGGCGGATAAATATGACGCACTGGTCATGGTGGATGACTGCCATGCCACCGGTTTTATGGGTAAACGAGGACGCGGTATTACCGAGCATTGCGATGTAATGGGCCGGGTTGATCTGATCACCACTACTTTTGGTAAAGCCCTGGGCGGCGCTTCCGGCGGTTGTGTGAGCGGCAGAAAAGAATTGATCGAGTTCCTGCGTCAGAAAAGCCGTCCCTATTTGTTCTCCAATTCGCTGGCCCCGGCCATTACCGGCGCAACTCTGGCCGTTCTGGACATGCTCTCGGAATCAACTGTCCTGCGCGACAAGCTGGAAGAGAATACCACATATTTCCGGGAAAAAATTTCCGGGCTGGGATTTGATATCAAACCCGGCATCCACCCAATAGTTGCCGTTATGCTCTATGATGAAAAAAAAGCGCATCAAATGGCGGAACGTTTACTCGCCGAGGACATATATGTCATCGGTTTCAGTTACCCGGTCGTACCGCGTGGTTTGGCCCGCATTCGCGTACAAATTTCCGCCGCGCATGAAAAAGCCGACCTGGATAAACTGCTGCAAGCTTTTGCACTAGTTGGCAGGGAAATGCAAATTATTAAATAATTGTTACTTATCATCATTAACATATTTTCGGAAAAAATTTTGTCACGAACAATTACCAAACAAGTCACAGTTGGAAACGTCGGAATCGGTGGGGGCGCGCCGGTTTCAGTCCAGTCCATGACCAATACCAAAACCGCCGATGTGCAGGGCTCGATCGCACAAATAGACCGCCTGGTTAACGCCGGCTGCCAGATCGTAAGGTTGGCTGTACCAGATCAGGACTCGGTGCAGGGTTTTGCGGCAATTAAAAAAGCGGTTACCGTACCGCTGGTTGCCGATATTCACTTTGATTACCGTCTGGCGCTGGGCGCTATGGATGCCGGCGCGGATAAAATCCGTATCAATCCCGGTAACATTGGCGACCGTGAACGCATTCGCCAGGTCATACAAAAAGCGGTTTCCTGTAATATACCGATCCGGGTTGGCGTGAATTCCGGTTCCATCGAAAAATCGATTTTACAAGAGGAGGGAGGCGCTACGGTTGCCGCCCTGGTGAAAAGCGGTTTAAAAAACATTGCTATTTGCCGGGAATTCGGCGCGGAAAACCTGGTATTATCCCTCAAATCATCCGATGTTTTGAAAACCATCCAGGCTTACCGGATGGCGGCGCAGCAAACCAATGTGCCCCTGCATATCGGCGTAACCGAAGCGGGGACGCTGCGGTCGGGTACGGTCAAATCCGCAATTGGCCTGGGTATTTTATTAGCTGAAGGTATTGGCGATACCCTGCGGGTGTCGCTGACCGGCGACCCGGTGGATGAAGTGATTATCGGTTTTGAAATTCTGAAAAACCTCGATTTATATCCGCACGGCATTAATATAATCAGTTGTCCCACCTGCGCCCGCACCGAAATCGATTTGATCAGCCTGGTAACTGCAATAGAAAAAAAACTGGCCGGAGAAAAAAGACGTTTGACTGTGGCGATCATGGGATGCGCGGTAAACGGCCCCGGTGAAGCTAAAGAAGCGGATTTGGGCATTGCCTGCGGTAAACACAGCGCCATATTGTTTAAAAAAGGGAAAATTATCCGTAAAATTGCCGAACAAGATATTGTTGCATCATTAGTCGATGAAGTCAAAAACTGGCAAGACTAACTGCGTCATATTTACAAACTGTTGCATAATTATAATAAACAAAACACTGTGATTTTTTTGAAAAAATTTGTATTTTAATCTGATATGATAAATGCTATTATTTAACCGGAGGTTGATGTTTTGAGCAAGTATACAAAATTTTCTATTTTGGCTGCATTTATATTGGCCTTATTACCGATACAAACCCTATTCGCCCAGGAATTATCGTCGAAAATGTATTTAAAAGTACCGGAAGAAAACCTGCGCACAGCGCCGGGCGGTAAAAAAATGGGCTCGCTGCTGCAAGGCACAGAAATGTCGGTTATTCTGGAACGCGATAACTGGGTTAAAGTGCAAATAACCGGCTGGATATGGAAAGGATCATTAAGCAGCGCTGCGCCGGTGGATGCCGCAGGCGAATATCGCGCCCTGCATATACTGGTTAAGACCCGCGCCGAAGCTGAGGACATATTAAAACAGCTCAAAGCGGGCCAGGATTTCTCCGAACTGGCTAAAACCAAATCCATTTCTCCCAGCGCTGCCAAAGGCGGCGATCTGGGCTTTTTCGACAAGGGCGATTTTGCTGCGGAAATTGAAAATGAAATCCTGAAACTAAAGGTCAATGAAGTCGGCAGCATCGTCGAAACTAAAAATGGCTTTAATCTTTTCAAGCGATTAAAGTAATACCAGGCGGTATAACCGGTAAACATCATATACCGGTCATTGTTTTGTTCTTTATAATGGATAAATATGGCATCAACGAGTCCGGTTTTATTAGTCATACCGGTTTTTAATGAAGAGCGATTTATCGGAGAATTGTTAGACCGGGTGCACCGGATCGTTAAACCGGGCAATATCCTTGTCGTCAATGACGGCTCGACGGATAACACGGCGGCAATCCTGTCACAACTGCCGGTTAATATACTGACCCATAGTCAAAATCGCGGTAAAGGCGCGGCCCTGCTGTCCGCAATTCGCTATGCTCAGGAGCATCGCTATAGCTGGATATTGACTATGGATGGCGACGGTCAACATCAAACCGGGCAAATTGACGCTTTTTTGCAGGCAATTGCCAACGATCAGGCCGATATAATATTGGGAAACCGGCAAAAATGGGGTGTAAAAATGCCGTTTCACCGTATTCTCAGCAACGGGATAACTTCGATTATACTTTCCCTGTGTTCCGGTATGCAAAGGATCCATGACAGCCAGTGCGGATTTCGCGCTATGCGTGTGACGTGCCTCGATCGCGCTTTATTCCGTGAAATGGGATTTCAGTTTGAATCTGAAATGATCCTGCGGCTGGGTAAACAACAGTGCCGTTTCCTGGAAATTCCTGTAGAAACACGATATGGCAGCGAATCCAGTTCTATCCACCTGGTTAACGATACAGTGAAATTTATAAAATTGGTAATTAAAAGTTTTTTCTGGAATTAATGAACTAGGAAAATATGGAGTATAAATGACTGAACAAATAACGACATTTCTATCCTCGTTACCTAAAGAAGTAATAACTATCATCATCTCAACACTACCTATAATCGAATTGCGCGGCGCTATTCCCTGGGCCCTGGCGCAACCGCCGATTGGCGGTGGTATGTCAATTTTTTCGGCAGTCTTTTTTGCAATTTTAGGGAATATGATCCCGGTAATTCCTTTGTTATTATTTTTTGATAAAATATACAATTGGCTCAAACCCTATCCCCGGTTTAACCGTATTTTCGAATGGTTATTTGCCCGAACCCGCAAAAAAGGCAAAATGATTGAAAAATATGAATTTTGGGGACTGGTAGTCTTTATCGGTATTCCCTTACCTATGACCGGGGCGTGGACCGGCACTCTGGCTGCCTATATTTTTGGATTAAATTTTTGGAAATCTGTGCTTGCTGCAATTTTTGGCTTGCTTATGTCCGCAACAATTGTTACATTATTAAGTTTAGGGATTTTGCAAATATTTTAACCTTACGGGGCGTAGCGCAGTCCGGTTAGCGCGCCTGCTTCGGGAGCAGGAAGTCGGTGGTTCGAATCCACTCGCCCCGACATGGCTCAACAACGCTGGTTGTTGAGCCTTTTTTATTTAATATTCTGTCATTTATCATCGTCGGTTATTTCTTGATAAATCACTATAACTGACCTTTTTGATACTATAAAAACTATATAGTTATCGCTCAATCGTGGACCTGTTTTATTTTATTATTTTCCGCATTATCAACAGTTGGTAACTATATATCAATATACAAACAAGGAAATATCCCGTCATCGCTTCTAAACCCGACTAATCATCCTTCAGTAACGTGGGATATAATTAATTCATTTTCAATATAATCGTTGATACCGTATATCAATTTAGCACGTTAATAAAACTCTCATTACAATGGGGTTTAACATGAGTAGAATTTACGTTGTTTTAGTGATCCTTTTTGTCACGGTGGCTTGTCTTTCCCAACCCTCAAAAAATTCTGAAAATGAAAGACCCGTTGCCTATGCCGGGCAGGATATCATTACTTTTTCAGGTCAAAAGACAACTTTTTATGGAAGCGGCTCTAGTCCGGAAAATGATATAACGTTTTATGAGTGGGATTTCGATGGCGACAGGCATGTGGATTATCGCTCGACTATTTACGGCCCAGTTGAGTATAGCTACCCGTTTCCTGGGTCATTCCAGGCGATATTAACCGTCCACGATATATCCGGCAACCATGCCACTGATGCTGTTCATGTGCAAGTGCGCAGTGGCGCCGGTCCCCAGGAGTATGCAACCTTGCCGGACAAGATTCCTGCAAAACCCACGCAAATCGCCGCCGCTGATGAAACTGTCGACAAATATGTCATTCTGCTAAACGGCTCCTCTGAAGCGCGCTTTTGGAATGATATGACTTTTATGTATTATGACATGCTACAAAATTTTTATAATTTTAAACCTGCTTCAATATTTGTTTTTAATTATGATGGTTTAAATCCCTCCGGTTCTAATCCGGATAATTTAATTGATTATCCGGCTACAAAGATCGATCTTGACGCTGTGTTTACAGATCTTGAACAAATTTGCGACACCAATGACCAGGTGTTTATATTCACTACCAGTCATGGATATGGGTATGACGGACCAGAATCAGTTTATTATGGCTATTTATCAGCTCGGGCTTCGGTCGATCATAATGACAACGATAAGGATTATCTTGAAAATGATTTTAAACTCCGCAGTCTGTTTACCGGCGGCGATTACCGCCGTAATCATGGCATGGATAATTGGGCATGCCGTAAAGAATACTACACATCCAAAAATTCTTTTAATTATTATCGTAATAAATATGTCAGCCATTTTACCAATATCTATTTTGAGAACCAGGGCACAGTCAGTGATAATGATGTTTTTATCGAACGGTTTGTCGACTACTTGAAAGGGGACACAAATAAAGACGGCTATATCAGTTCAATGAGTGGAGCCGAATATGATTATGACGGGGATGGAAATCCTCCGTATAATCCCGCAACTGGTGTTTATGATGAAGATGACTGGGGGACAATCGATGAATTAATAGATAATTATAATTATGCCGGAACCAGTGTACCGGGCAATAATTATATGCTGTTTGATGCCGGCCTCGACAATCATCTGGATATTGATATAAATTATAACATCAATTACCTGGAAGCTGACGGAACGGATACGGATAACCAGGGCTTATATGATGGTTTGGATGTCAATGATGACGGTGATATGAATGATTGGGTTAGTATCGATGAAGCTGTTATGATGTACGATGGCCTATTATTTGATGACCAACTGGCCGAAATGGCCGCCAGGCTGCCGGTACAAGCAATGACCTTTACGTTTATGAACTGCTTTAGCGGCGGTTTTATCAACGATCTGTCAAGCACAAACCGGGTTATTATGACCCCAACTACTGAAGAATTATCGTCCTGGGATAATGATTTTATCCGCAATGTAATCTGGGCGCTTAAAAAATCGGATAATTATAATATTCCAGTCGATGCTGATGATGACAATAATGGTTTTATTTCATTTCGGGAGGCTTTTAATTTTTCTGCAGTTCATGACCCGCATCATAATGAAACACCAATGTATGATGATAATGGCGATCACATCGGACACTCCTATCCGGTACCGTCTGGCGGAGACGGGTATTTTGGTAACAGTGTATACCTTTATCAGTTTCCAAAACCGGTTGCCAATTTTCAGGCATCACCGGTTAGCGGTATATTCCCATTGCTGGTTCATTTTACCGACCGTTCAACCGGTTTTATTGATAAGTGGGAATGGGATTTTGGCGATAATGCCTCAGGTTCAGAGCAGAATCCTGATCATACTTTTAATTATCCCGGTACATATACAGTCTCTCTAACCGTTTCAGGGCTTGGCGGCAGTCACCGGGTGGTAAAAAATTCCCTCATCACCATCGGCTATCCACCGCCGGTTGCGGATTTTTCTGCTTTTCCGGTTTCAGGAATAATGCCGTTAACCGTACAATTTTCATCGTTATCGACTGGTTTTATCCAAACCTGGCTATGGAGTTTCGGAGATGGTGTCTTTAGTAATCAACAAAATCCACTCTATACCTATAACAATCCCGGCAACTATTCCGTTAATCTCAGTGTTGTCGGTCCGGGGGGCAGCGATCAATTAAACAAGGAATCGTATATTTCTGTTTTGTATCCTCCACCAGCCGCTGAATTTACTGCCGAACCGACATCCGGCGTCATACCATTAACTGTGCAATTCACCAATTTTTCAACCGGTCAAATATCTTCGTATTTGTGGAAATTCGGTGACGGGGATTCCAGTGTAACCCCAAATCCCACGCATACCTATACAATTGCCGGTTCATATTCCGTCAGTTTATATATAAGTGGGCCGGGAGGCAATGATAGTATCACAAAGGAATCTTTAATTACAGTTATGCCACTAGCTCCCCATGCAGATTTTACTGCGGCACCGGTAAGCGGCCCCAGGCCCTTGATTGTACAATTCACCAGCCTGGCTTCCGGTTTCATTGATTTGTGGCTATGGAAATTCGGTGACGGCGATTCCTGCGCAACACAAAATCCTGTTCATACATATACCAGCGCCGGCAGTTATTCAGTTAGCTTGACTGTAAACGGGCCGGGGGGGAGCCATCAGTTGACAAAACCCGATTTCATAAGTGTCACATTACCTTTGCCACTAGTCGATTTTAGCGCCGCTCCATTATCCGGCCCCTTTCCGTTAACTGTACGTTTTACCAATTTATCCAGCGGCGATATTCACACCTGGTCATGGCGATTCGGGGATGGCGATTCCAGTTCGCTTCAAAATCCTGAACATACATATCTTGATTCCGGCAAGTATACAGTCAGTTTGCAGGCAACAGGACCGGGAGGGAGTCAAGAGTTGGTTAAAGAATACTATATTCAAGTTACCGTGCAACCGCCTGTTGCTGAATTTACTGCAACTCCGGTTTCAGGATATTGTCCGCTAACTGTTAAATTTGAAAATATGTCAAGCGGTGAAATAACCACATGTTTGTGGAAATTTGGCGACGGTGATTCCAGTACTCTGATGAATACCGAACATACCTACAGGTCATGTGGAAAATTTTCCGTCAGCTTTATGGTTTCAGGGTCCGGTGGAATTGATATTAAAGAAAAAACCGATTATATTCATGTTAAACCTCCTAAATTTCCACAAATTTCTATTACCCCTCATGCCTTTGTCTATTATTTGAATGAAGAGGATTTACCCATTAAAGACAGTCTGATCATTTCCAACCTGGGTGATACTACATTACAGGTTTCGGGCATAGAAGCAACTGTCGACTGGATCTCTATTCCAGAACCTGCAAACCTCGTACTTGCACCCGGGCTAGCCAGGGCGCAAGTATTTATTTTAAACAATAGTAATGAATTTACTAATGACATTTATAACAGCAACATTTTAATCCACAGCAATGATCCTGATTCGGCGATTTCGATAATTCCGGTGGTGTTGCATTTAGCGACATCAATTTCGGCTGTCAATATCTCCGGGGTACCGGATAATTATGAATTATCCCAAAACTATCCCAATCCCTTTAATTCTTCAACGAGTTTATTAGTGGGAATGCCTCATAGCGGACATGCTGCCATATCGATCTTTACTATGCAAGGTAAACTCATTAAAACAGTGCTCAATACCCGGTTAAACTCCGGGTATCATAGTATAGCCTGGAATGGTACAGATAAACAGAACCTGGCCGCGCCATCAGGAATTTATGTTTTACATTTTCAGTCCGGTAATTTTAGTAAAAATATTAAAATGATCTTGCTCAAATAAGAGGATAAAAAGGTTCTATATTGTTTGTAAGGGTAATTCTCCTGCTATTTTAAGAACAAGGATTCAGTCATATTAGTTTTTAAGACCTGGTTAATGTAACTTTTTGTTGAGCAACAATAATTACATTAAACTTGTGTTTATAGAAAATATTGCCTGCCATTCAAATAACAACCTTTTAAACTAAAAAATTAGTAAATAAAACTGCTATCAATAAGACCTATAATAACAATCATTTGAATGCTTTTCTCCGCGTTCTCGGCGTCCTCTGCGGTAAAATATAAGAATGAAACCGCAGTGAACCCAGAGGACGCAGAGGGAAAAAAGAGTAAAGACTTTCCAAGTCTTTTATATTTAAACGATTATGGAAGCAAATAGAGTTCTTTTTTGCCTTTTAAATTTTAAACAATAGTTTATTATGCAAAATTACCCACTGAAAACCATATAGAATAGAGCCGATAAAAATAGCCGAACTGAATGATTGTAAATCACAAAACTATTCCGTTATACCCATCCGGTATTATTTTCGTTTTGCAATTCGGGGCATACATTTATCGAGTATATCGTAATCGGTTCAATTTATAATTTGAAAATTTAAAAATTTATATTAAATTGTCATTCATTAATATAAATCGTTCAACCGTTTATCAGATAAAGAATCAGGAAAGTATCATGGCCGGAATTTTGGATTTTGCAGAAAATGAGAAAAAGTGGCAAAAAAGGTGGGAAGAAACTCAACTCTATAAAGTGGACTTGTCCAATAACAATAAAAAACTTTATTGCCTGGTAATGTTTTTATATCCCAGCGGCGATAAACTGCATATCGGGCACTGGTATAATTACGGGCCCACTGATACCTGGGCGCGTTTTAAACGGATGCAGGGTTACAATGTCTTTGAACCAATGGGTTATGATGCGTTCGGATTACCGGCAGAAAATTATGCTATAAAAACCGGCAAACATCCGGCGACCAGTACGGAAAACAATATCAATTTTATTCGCGGCCAACTCAAAGCCATGGGCGCTATGTACGACTGGGATAAAGAGATCAATACAAGTTCGCCGGAATATTACAAATGGACGCAATGGCTGTTCCTGCAACTCTATAAAAACAAACTGGCCTATCGTAAAAAAGCTTCGGTCAACTGGTGCCCCAGTTGTCAAACTGTACTGGCGAATGAGCAGGTAGTAGAGGGCCATTGCGAACGTTGTGACAGTGAAGTGATCATGAAAGATCTTGAACAGTGGTTTTTCAAGATCACCGATTATGCCGAACGGCTTTTAGAAGGCCACGACCGTATCGACTGGCCGGAAAAGACCATTACTATGCAAAAAAACTGGATCGGCAAAAGTGTCGGCGCCTTGATCAAATTCCAAGTGGCCGATCTGCAGGAAACCATTGAAATATTTACTACCCGGCCGGATACGGTTTTTGGCGTTACCTATATGGTACTTGCCCCGGAGCACCCGCTGGTTGACAAATTAACCTCCCCGGAGAACCGCCAGGCGATCAATGACTATATCCTGCAAACCCGCAAAGCCCGCGAGATTGAACGTTTGTCCACCGAGCGGGAAAAGACCGGCGTATTCACAGGCAGTTACTGTATAAATCCCCTGAATAACGAAAAAGTGCCGGTCTGGATAGCCGATTATGTATTATATACTTACGGCACCGGCGCGGTGATGGCTGTGCCGGCGCATGATGAACGTGATTTTCAATTTGCCCACAAGTATAATCTGCCAATTCGAGAAGTGATAAGCAAAACCGGCAAACCATCTAATGTAGAACTTGAAGCAGCTTATGTAACTCCTGGTATTATGGTCAATTCCGGGCAATTCAACGGCACGGAATCGGTCGCCGGCAAGCAGGCAATAATCGATTGGCTTGTACAGCATAATATGGGTAATGCCAAAATTACTTACAAGCTGCGGGATTGGCTGATTTCACGACAGAGATACTGGGGCGCGCCAATACCGATCATTTATTGTCCCACTTGTGGTGAAGTGCCGGTTCCGGAAAAGGACTTGCCAGTGCAACTCCCTGAAAAAGTTGATTTTACAGGGCGCGGTAAATCACCGCTGGTAACCAATCCGGACTTTGTTAATACCAAATGTCCCAAATGCGGCAAGCCGGCAACCCGTGAAGTAGATACTATGGACACTTTTGTATGTTCATCCTGGTATTTTTTACGCTATCCCAATCCACATTTGCAGGATAAAGCTTTTAATTCACAGCTTGCCAATGCCTGGCTGCCGGTCGATCAGTATGTCGGCGGGGCGGAACACGCGGTCATGCACCTGTTATATGCGCGATTTTTCACCAAAGCGCTGTATGATTTCGGTTTGATCAATTTCGATGAGCCGTTTCAACGCCTGGTGCACCAGGGAACGATCACCAGTAACGGCGCCAAAATGTCCAAGTCGCGCGGTAACGTAGTCAATCCCGATAAATTTGTCAACGAATATGGCGCCGATACTTTCCGTATGTATATGATGTTCATGGGCGCTTATGAAGATGGCGGCGACTGGAGCGATGAAGGGATCGTCGGTATTCACCGGTTTGTAAAAAGGGTTATTCGTCTCTTTGAGCAAACCCTTGAAAATAAACCACTTGTAGATGGTTATGACGATGCCGTCATGCCGGTAATCCGGCAAATGCATTATGCCGTTAAATATGCCACGCAGGATCTGGAACGATTCCATTTTAATACCGCAATCAGCCGGATTATGGAATTTGTTAACCAGATCTATTTGTATATCCAGGACACACCACCGGAAAAACAATCTAAATCCTTGTTAAATCAAGTATTATATACACTAGTTCGGTTAATGGCGCCGTTTACGCCGCATATTGCCGAAGAGTTGTGGGAACAACTTGGCAAGCCATACAGTATTTTTAACGCTGCCTGGCCGGATTATGATGAAAACATGTTGACGCTGGATACAATTAACCTGGGAGTGCAAATAAACGGTAAAATCCGCGCCCAGATAACCGCGCCTGCCAATGCAAATGATGAAGAAATGATCAAGATAGCGCTCAATGATGAAAAAGCGCGGCCGCACCTGGAAAATAAAACCATCGTTAAACAATTTATTATTCAAAAGAAACTGGTAGTATTTGTCGTTAAATAATTAAAATAAACTATATGAACAAAAAGCGGAATAATTGGACTAAAAATTATTTCGCTTTTTTGTTTTTAGCAGGTAATCAAAATAAAAAAAAAGGGGTAAGAAATGTTGTCAAGTTTTGCTCAAAAGGATGATACAGACAGGCTATGAACCGGAGGAGGATTGATATTTGCAAGTTAACATAACTAATATTATGCACAAATATTCAGGATTTGGATTTTCGGCAGGTAGCTGCCTGGTTTGATAATTTACATATTATTAACAAGTTAGCTTTTTGTTATCCCGTTATCTCCTGCATGGCTTCACGGGCTTTGTTTTTTAACGGCGATTTGAATTTTGACCAGATAATCTCTTCAAAATTTTCCAACGCCTTGTCGTTTTGTCCCAGCTTTTTCAAGGTTATCCCCAGGTGATAACGCGCCGTCAAATTATTGGGATTCAATTTTACGGCATCTTCAAGAAAATTCAATCCTTCGTTCCATTTATCCTGATAAATAAAACTTTTGCCGATCAGGGTTAAAATAATACTGTCCTGTTTACCCAGTTCCACAGCATGACGCGCCGCATCGCCGGCTTCGGCATAGCGTTCCAGGTGGTCGTAAATAATTGCCGCCTGTTTATAGAATATAGCATTGTTTTCGGTCTCGTACGAAAGCGCTCTGGTAATCGATTCGACGGCATTTTCCAGGCTGCCGTTGCGGGCCTGACTCGACGCCAGCGACGCCCAAACATCCGCATCGTTTTTATTGTATTTCAGGTATTCCTGGTATGCATCAATCGCTTTATCATAATTGCCGTCGATGAAGTACTGATAACCTTCGGCATACAACGTGTTAACATATTCAGGAATTTGTTCTTCGGTTGCTTCTTCAGGTTTAACCGGCTGCTGATCCGCTGCCGGTTTGATGTTCTCGGTAAAATCCAGACTTGCCAGTAGTTGTCGGGCCATCTTGCCAAAATTACCTTCCGGATCGAGTTTGACCACTACATTATAATAGCGCTCGGCATTCTCATAATCCTTTTTACCATGGTAAATTTTACCCATGCCCAGGTATGCCTTGATCTCTTTGGGCGAACGTTCGATAGCGCGATCAAAGCAGCGAATCGCTTCGTCAAATTTACGTAGTATACTGTATAAAGCTCCCAGGTTCACCCAGGCCTGCACATTGCTGTTATTCAGCAACAACCCGGTGCGCATGAATTCCTGGGCTTTTTCATACTGACGCATTTTGGTATAAATACTGCCCAGCACAAAACAGGAACGGTAATAAACCGGACAAATACGCAGCGACTCCAGGCAGCAATTAATGCCTTCATCATTCTTTTGAGCGCCGATAAATGCCAGTCCCAGGTTATAATGGTAATCCGGGTCGATCGGATTGATCTCGATAGCGTTGGCCCAGCATTGCAGCGCTTCGGTAAACTTTTTTTCGCGGATATACTGCAAGGCTTGTTGATTCAGGGCTTCGGCTTTTGGGATATTTTTAGTGTAATGCCAGTCTAATCGAGCTGTCTTGTCCCCGACAGTCACTTCCAACAGTTCCTCCGAGCCCTGAAAACGGCCTTTGAGTAACTCGATCAGCGAGCTTTTTTGCTCGTCGCCGCTTAAAAGCTGGAGTTCCTTGTATTCGTTTAAAAAATCGGCAATATTAATATCTACGGATATACATTTATTCTTTACATCCTGTGCCGCGCCGGCTTCTGGAATAGTCATAAGTCGATTACTCTGTCTTGAATGATAAGATAAGATCTATTTATAACTTGTTGCTTATATAGTAATTTAAAGATTTTGATACATTTTTACAACACAAAAAACTGTAATCTTTACATATTTGTAATCAGTAACTATGGTGTAAATGTCTTTTTATTATACCGTATTATTGTTATTTTGCAGATAATATTTATAGAAGTGGTGCTCTCCATTATAACCATACTCATTCCGTAAAATAAACTACTGATCATTTAATGACATTTTGTAACAGTAAAAGTGATAGAGTAATACAGAAATATTACATTTAAAGCATCACTTGAAGTAATTGTATTATCTATTGATTCTTTCAATAAAATATGTTTTAAAAAGTTATACTTTAAGCGGAAAAAATTTATTTTCACAGGAATCAAAAAAATTTGTATCCGTTGAGCCACACCAGTTTGATAAAAATTATTTCTTTGTGATAATTATTTTACCTTACTCACTGTTACCCCCGTGCCACAAAAAATCACTTTTCAACTTCCCCCCTGCTTGATTTGTATCAAAAGACCTCAAGTTAAACCGGAAGGCGTTGTCTATTAATTTTCCCGTACTTGTACCGGAAGAAAAACACTTCTTACAAAAGGATAATAAATAACAACACAGGTAATAATGAGGCTCAATCCCGTTTTTGTTGCTGTTCCCACAATTTCATATACAGAGCCGATTTAACCATGGCAGTAACGGTCGCCAGTATAAATCCATGCATCCCGTCCCGAAAGCCCTGCAGGGTCACATATTGACGCCAGAACGCCGATAACGAATGCAGTGTAATATCGTACCAATGAATGCGCCGGTTACCATTGTGCTCAAAGCGATCCTGCGCTTCCAGGCTGGAATAGCGATTCATACGCGACAGGCTTGCTTCGATGGTAACATGGGTGAAATGCAGCAGATCATTGCGCAAGCGGCCGCATTGTCCTTCAACAATAAAACCTTCGTGTACCCGTGATTGCGAAACCCTGGTTTTGCTTTTTTGGAACAACCGCATTTGATACCCCGGATACCAGCCGCCATGACGGATGGGTTTACCGAGAAATGAACTCAGGCGTGGTATGGAATACCCGGCAATATCCGGGTCCGGGGACTGCAAAAGGGTTTGAATTTCCTGTTTTAAAGACTCGGTAACCCGTTCATCGGAATCGATGCTCATAACCCAGGGCTTGGTGGCGCGATCCAGCGCATATTGCTTTTGGGCGGCGAATCCCGGCCAGGGATTTTCATAGATGGTGGCGTTAAATTCACGACAAATTGCCAGGGTATCATCGGAACTGCCGCCATCGACTACAATGATTTCATCCGCCCAGCTTATACTGGACAGACAATCGCGTATGTGTCCCGCTTCGTTTTGAGTAATAATTATTATTGATATTTCATTCATAATAATAAATTAGATAAATAATTACATAATTCAAAATATATTTTGCGGTATAAAGTAGAAAAAGCAAATCCCACAATATAATATAATTGGAGTGCTTTGTTTATATGCAATGCGCGTATATCTATATATCAACGGTACACTCTGAACCAGGGACTGCTGCCCCTTGTTGCTATAAATAAATCTACATTATCTGCGTAATCTGCGGATAAATTATTCCGCCTCCCTCCTGCTCATTTTCTGAAAATACTACAACAATTAACCGAGATATTTACGCAACATATCAATGTGCGGTATATCGTCTTCCAGGTAATTATTACCTGTCCGGTAAAATTCAAAACGATTGTAAAATTTTTCCAGGTAGGTTTGCGCCGCGACCAGCATATCCATGCCGGGATAAAGTTCGGCTGTAATGCGCACCGCCTGCTCCATCAGGGCAATACCATAGCCATGACCGCGTCCCTCTGCCGTGGTCAGCACCCGGCCTATGGATGGTACAGCAAATTTTACACCCGGCGGCACAATGCGGCAATAAGCAACCAGCGTATCATTGTTGCGGCCCTGCAGGTGCCGGCATTGCGGATCGAGTCCGTCAATTTCCGGGAACGGACAATGCTGCTCCACCACAAACACTGCCTGGCGCGCCTGCAGGATGGTGTACAATTCCCCGGTCGTTAATTGTGAAAAAGCCGAACAGGTCCATTTTAATGACATACCATTACCTCGGTAATGTAATATAAGGCAAAAACGCGACAGGTGTATTATTATCGGGAAAAATGGTCATGCAATCCGATTCGAAAATTTACTAAATTATGAGAATATTTCCATGGAAATAATGAAAACCTGACCTGTCACACTCCCGGTTCGTAAACCGGTATAGGGCTTGTTTAAATAGTTATCTGCGCCGATCTATGAGATCTATGCAAAAAATAAAATTCTCTCCTGGCTCACGAACATGAGATTCCTTTTGCATAGCAAAACAATATTTACTAACTTGTTCCAAACAATTGGATTTATATGACAGTTAATCGATTACCTCATTTACTCGCTCTCTATCGGCAGACTTTTGGCGAACCGTTGCAGGTTCTTAAACTGCAAGGCGACGGCTCGGATCGGCAGATATTCCGCATTTTAGGTGCACAGCAGACTGTCATCGGCATCATCGGCGCCAAAGCGGCCGAGAACCGCGCTTTTATCGGTTTTAGTCGCCATTTTAAACGCAATAACTTACCGGTGCCGGACATTTTTGCCGTCGATGAGAAGCATGGCATTTACCTTGAAACCGACCTGGGCGATGAAACACTCTATGAACGTATCCGCAAAGTACGCACCGCTAATGGTAAATTCACCGATGCACTGACATCGCTTTATAAAAAAGCGCTGGATCGACTGCCGGATTTTCAGATCACAGCCGGACGTACCCTGGATTATACTCTGTGTTACCAGTACCCGGTATTCGGCGCGGATGCCATCTGGCACGATATCAGTTATTTTCGCAGCCGTTTTCTGAAAACCCGACTTGATGTGCCGGTGAGTTTTAATAAATTAAACAGGGAATTCTCAACGCTGCTTCAGACGTTACTTGAAGCACGGCATGACTATTTCCTGTACCGTGACTTTCAGTCCCGCAATATTGTGATCCTTAATGACGAGCCCTGGTTCATCGATTACCAGTCCGGCCGGCGCGGCGCATTGCAGTACGACCTGGCCTCGCTGTTATACGATGCCAAAGCGGAAATCCCTGATGTTATCCGCGAAGAGTTGGTCGATTATTATCTGCAGCGACTTGAAAACTATCCCGGCGTTGCAGCGGATAATTTCCGGCGTTATTATTATGCGTATTGCTGGATCCGAATTATGCAGGCTCTGGCGGCTTTTGCCTATCTTGCCGGCGTCAAGGGTAAGCGCGCGTTTTTATCCAGCATTCCCCCAGCTTTGCAGAATGTGAGGACTTTATTGGCAAAACCGACTATAATGAACGAGTTGCCGGAATTAAAAAATATATTTATAAACCTGGTTAATCAATCGAATGGCTGAAAACATGACCTCCAAATTACAGATCACAATTTATAGTTTTGGCTTTCACAAATCCGGTCCGCCACCGGATATTAACGGCAATGGTGGTGGGTTCGTTTTTGACTGCCGCGCCCTGCCGAATCCTCACTATGTACCTGAACTCAAAAACTTTACCGGACAGGATCGTCAGATAACCGATTACTTGGCCCAATACCCGGTGGTGCAACAATTTATTGTGCTGGCCGCATCGCTGGTTCAGCTAACCGCTGAAAATTTCAACGCGCGCGAGTTCACCCATTTGTATGTTGCTTTTGGCTGCACCGGCGGCAAACATCGATCCGTCTATTGTGCGGAAACTCTCGCGGCCATGTTGAAAGATCAGTATCAAATTACCCTTGAACACCGCGATTTACCCGGTAAACAGGAAATTTAATATGAAAGCATTGATACTGGCCGCCGGTATCGGTTCACGTTTGGCGCCGCTTACCGATACTTTACCAAAAGCATTAGTGCAGATAGGTGGTAAAACGTTATTGCAAATTGTGCTGGACAGGTTAAGTTATTGGAAATTTGATGAGATAATTATCAATATATTTCACCATGCTGATCAAGTTAAGCGTTTTATTGAAAAATATGCTGAACAAAATCCAAAAATAACGATAAAGATCAGTCGTGAAGAACACTTATTGGATACCGGCGGTGGGATAAAAAAAATGTTGAATTTTTTACGCAGCGACGAACCCGTGCTGGTACATAATGTCGATATAATTTCCGGAATTGATCTACAGGAATTTTATCAGAACCATTGCCGCAGCGGCGCGACAACCTCCCTGGCCGTGCAAAAACGGCCATCGAGCCGTCCATTATTGTTCGATGAGACCTTACACCTCTGCGGTCGGCTGCATCCCAAAACGGGCAATTACACAATCGTAACTAAACCGACTGGTCATGTTAGCGAATTTTCCTTCTGTGGCATTCAAATTATTGACCCCAAATTATTCCTCACCTATCCCGCCGATAAATTTTACAGTATCGATGTCTATCTCAAAGCTGCCGCCGCCGGACAATTGATTCGCGGCCATGTCTGTGATAATATTTATTGGAAAGACGTGGGAACCGTGCAGGCAATTCAGCAAGTTGAAGCTGATATAGAAAGAGGAATTACTAGTATATAATCGCGCCGATTTAATAATTCGATAATGCCTCTCCCCCTTTAATTTTCCGGAAATTTTAATTGTTTGTACCATCATTCAAGCGAGAGCGGTTTTTTCCCTGCCGATATGCGACAATAAAGCATCAATTTCCACAGCGATCATTCTTTGCATGTGGTTTTTTTCTTCATCACTCATGAAAGACGCCCGGATCGAATTTAAAACGATCTGCCGCAATTCCAGCGCAGTTAAATTAAAAGTCATGGCAGCTACCTGGTATTCGCCGGTCAGGGTTATATCAAACACATGCGGATCATCGGTGTTTAAAGTAACGCAAATGCCCCGTTGCAGAAATTGTTGAAATGGATGCTGCTCATAACTATCGACAACTTTGAGGCGGACATTGCTGGTCAGGCACTGCGTCAGGGGTATTTTGTACAGGGCAAGGTAATCCATCAATTGGTCATCTTCACTAGCGCGGGTGCCATGATCAATACGCTCTACCTGTAGATAATGAATGGCATCCCAGATACTTTGCGCGCCCATCGATTCACCGGCATGGGCGGTGCGATGCAGACCGGCTTCACGGGCAATTTGAAAGGCGAGGGTGAATTCTTTTTGTTGTACTGCGGCCTCGTCACCGGATAAGCCAATGCCCCGAATAAATGGATGGTTCAGTGCGATAATCTGTTGCACCAGGCGCTCGGCTTTTTCCGGGCCATGTCCCCGCAGCAGGTTGATGTTCAGATTGGCGACAATACGGTTCTGCATCTGAAAATTTTTGACGACAGTATAAATGCTATCAATGATCACATCGAGGGGAAAACCGATATCCAGGTATTTCTGAACAGCGCAATCAAATTCGACATAATGGACATTTTGCTTGCAAAGCGATTCCAGTAATTCGGCGGTTATGCGTTGCAAATCCTCAAGGGACTGAATATTATTGGTGATGCGCTGCATACCGTTGACAAATTCTCCCAGGCTGTCGAAACGGTAGAGTTTGGATAACTCGGAATAATCTATATGCGGAGCACCTGGATTTTGGCGGTAAAATAACTCCAGCGCGGTTACCGGACGTATGGAACCTTCCAAATGCAGATGCAATTCCACTTTGGGCATACGATTAATAAATTCAATTAAATCCGGCAATTGTTTACTCCGCTTATTTATACCTCTTGCTAATATAGCAAAAATCGGGCAAAATTTTAAGTTCTATATCACAAAAAATGCAAAAAAATCAAGAGATGCGGTCTAATTGTAAATTAAGATGTTAACACAGTTTCCCCGGATGATTATTCCGCAATCAATTTACACATCAGGTTTGCCTTGTACAATAATTGTAATACAGATTCATAATTGAAAATCAAAGCTGCTTGTGTTTTAGCGAACTGGATAAAAAAAACGGCTTATTAATAAACAAAAAGCCGTTTACTTGAAAAAAGTTTTTAAATTCTCATACAGCTACTATTCGCTCTTTTGCAGTTCCTGCATCACATGTAAAATTTTTTCACCAGCAAAAGTAGTATGATCGAGAAACTTTATGGCAGTCTGATATCCATCGGCGGAGAATTGTACAACATGGTCACTGCTCCGGTCAATTGCTACTTTTAACGGCGCATACCCTACTGTTTTATCATCGACAATGACTTTGGCGTTTTCAGGAATGACATTAACCTGTAATATAATCGTATTATCAGCCGCTGGCGTAACCGGTGCGACCGGCGTCTGGGAGGTTGGTTGGACGGTGGTTAGCGGGGCTAACGACTCACTGTGAATGGTAAAATAACTCTTTTTCTCCAGCAATTCGCCATTGGCTTTTTTCACCAGCGATACGGATACCAGGGTGCGATTATCGTGGGTTACTTTAACCAGTACGTCCTGAGTAATAACAGCAAACTCCTCTTCTCCCCAGCCAACGTAAGCATGATATACAGCCTTAACTTTATAATACCCGGGTTTAACCCGTAATTTATAGGTATAATTGCTTTCGGTATTGGCAACATCCCAATTGGGATTTATGTTGATGTCATTGACAAACACTTCAATAGAATTTTTATAACTGGTGCCCTGATCGGCAACATTATCGATGCTGATGACCAGGTTATCAATAACTTGTTCGGGGAGTTCAAGTTGTTTGAGCGGACGCAATGTAGCATAAGCCTCATCGACCGCTATGCGTTTAGCAGCGCATCCCATTGAAAGCATAATTACCGCCAATAGAGAAAGATAACAAAAATACTTTATTGTTCGCCACATATTTGCCTCCTTATGGCTAAATGAAAATAAACCGGCGATCTGATATTATAACGATTTTCTGGTGAACGAGTTCCATATCTCTAACAATTACATAATATATCATAAAATATTTTATGCGGCAGCGCCCTGAATACTCCCCAATCTTTCCAATCCTCAGGGAGTTCCAACAGCTGCCGGTACACATGATTAAGTTCATTATAGGCAACCCAGCGAAAGCCGCTAATATTTTCAGAATGATCATGAACAACCGGTTCGCCGGTTATGCCGTTACAGCGGTAAAGAAAAGTGAGAAACGGCATGGATAAAGATTCATGCTTGATAATAAAAAAGATCAGGGCAATACATTGTCCATTATCAACATGAAAACCGGTCTCCTCATACACTTCCCGGTGCAGGGTTTCGGCAACCGCTTCGCCCATGTTAATGCCGCCGGATAATAACCGGTACACGCCATTGGGAAAAAACGGTTTGGTATGTAACAGCACGTCATTATGGGTATTTTCCAGCATAAATACAATTTCACCGCGGCGATGCGGCCGGTTGTACATGAACATAAAATGTTCACGCTGATAATGTAAAACAGCTTTATATATCGTCAAACCGGGATTATGGTTTGCCAGGTTTTTCAGTTCTTGCCGGTCGCTGATACGTGAAAAAAAATCCCATTGTAGCGCCTCTGCTAAAGAAATTTTTTCCAGTCCGCTATTTTCGCCGGTAGAGTTCATTTTTTATCCTGCAAAATTCGTTTTACTGTAACACCAATTTCGGCGGGACTTTTACATACAGTCACACCAGCCTGTTCCAGCGCCTGTATTTTTTCAACGGCAGTGCCTTTGCCGCCGGCAATGATCGCCCCGGCATGACCCATGCGGCGTCCCGGTGGCGCGGTTTGCCCGGCAATAAAGCCGACCACCGGTTTCTGCATTTTTGCTTTTATAAATTCGGCAGCGCGTTCTTCGGCTGAACCGCCAATTTCACCGATCATAACTACCGCTTCGGTCTCCTCATCGGTGGCAAATAATTCCAGGGCATCGCGAAAGGTCGTGCCGATAACGGGATCGCCGCCAATGCCGATGCAGGTGCTTTGTCCCAGTCCGTTTTCCGTCAATTGATGTACCGCCTCGTAAGTGAGCGTGCCGCTGCGGGATATAACGCCGATTGACCCGGGCTTGTGTATGAATGCCGGCATTATTCCCAGCTTGCATTTGCCCGGCGAAATAATACCGGGACAGTTTGGGCCAATGAGACGGCAGTGTTTTTTTTGTAAATAATCGTACACTTTTAACATATCGGCGACCGGTATGCCTTCGGTTATACAAACAATCAGTTTTATTCCGGCATCGGCGGCTTCAAGAATTGCATCGGCGGCAAAAGCCGGCGGCACAAATATTACTGATGTATCTACCTTGTGTGCCTGTACAGCTTTGGAAACTGTATTATAAATCGGGATCTTTTCCAGGAACAATTGTCCTTCTTTACCGGGAGTTATTCCAGCGACAATTCCGGTGCCGTAATTAAGCATTTGTTCTGTATGAAAAGCGCCTTCGGTGCCGGTAATACCCTGCACAATGATTTTTGTGTTTTTATCGACCAGTATGCTCATTATGCGGCCCTCCCGGTTTTATTTAAGGCGTCAACAACTTTACGAGCGGCATCGGCAAGATCATTGGCACTGATGATATTCAACCCGGAATTCTCCAGTAATTGTGCGGCAATATCGGCATTGGTGCCGGCCAGGCGGACGACCACCGGTACGGTAACGCCAATTTTTTGCGCGGCGTTGATGACCCCGCGCGCCACCCGGTCACAGCGAACAATGCCGCCAAAAATATTAATGAGCACGGCCTTGACATTTTGATCGGCAAGAATTATGCGCAAACCGTTTTCCACAGTTTCTTCGGAAGCGCCGCCGCCGACATCGAGAAAATTTGCCGGTTCAGCGCCGGTATATTTAATGATATCCATCGTCGCCATTGCCAGCCCGGCGCCATTGACCATACAGCCGACTGTACCGTTCAGTTTTATATAGTTGAGATTGTATTTTGAAGCTTCAACTTCCAGGGGGTTTTCTTCATCCGTATCGCGCATTTTTTGAATATCCGGATGCCGGTACAAAGCATTGTCGTCGATATTCATTTTTACATCAAGGGCCAGCAGTTCGTCCGACCGGGTTAAAACCAGGGGGTTGATTTCAAGCAGGGAACAATCATTTTGAATATAAGCAGTATAAAGGCAATGGAAAAATTTTACAGCAGTACGCAGTACCGGACCAGTGAATCCCAGCGCAAAAGCAACTCGGCGGGCCTGGAAATCGCGCAAGCCCAGACTGTTGTCGATATATTCACGGATGATCTTTTCAGGGGTTTGCTGAGCAACCGTCTCAATTTCCATACCACCCTCGGTACTGGCCATTAAAACCGATTGGTTACGTTCGCGATCCAAAACAATACCTGCGTAAAATTCTTTAATAATATCGGCGACCGGGGTAACAAGAATCCTTTTAACCACCCGGCCTTCAGGTCCGGTTTGTGGCGTGATCAGCGTCATACCCAGCATGGCGCGGGCTTTATCTAGTGCATCATCAAAATTTTGCACAATTTTAATACCCCCTCCCTTACCGCGGCCTCCGGCATGAATTTGCGCTTTTAAAACCAGCGGCCATTGGTTAAAACCTCTGATAATCGCTTCCAGTTCTGTTATGGAAAAGCCGGTTTTGCCGTTCACTGTAGGAACAGCAAATTTTTCCACTAATTCCTTGGCCTGGTATTCATGTAATTTCATAAGTCCTCTGCCAGTTATTATTTATATTACTTATGAGTTGTCCTGATAATAAGCTTCCGGCATTATTGTGACGAATTCCGGCGACAAACTGTTTACTCTTTTTTTGTGGAATCATTTTGCGGCGCCAGGATCACACAAATTGTATTCTTACTGCATAAATATTTTTTTGCTGCTTTTTGTAACGTTTTGGAGGTCAGTCTGTTAATATAATTCTGCCGGTTTAAAATATCCTCATAGTTTATTTTATTTTGCTCAAATGACATTAAATTTGCCAGCCAAAACCGGTTTTCTTTTAAATCCACTTCCAACTGCCGACTTTGGGTTTCACGAATTTTTTCGACATATTCGTCCGCAGGGCCATAGGTGGCAATACTGTCGATTTGTGAATAAACCATTTCGGTTAACTCGTTCACACGTTCTGGTGCACAGCCGAATGAAATGGAAAAGCGATACTCTTCGCGGGGCAACCGGGACGCGGTATTGCCAACATTCACACCATAAGTGCCGCTCATATCTTCGCGTAATACTTCGCGGAGTTTAATACGCAATAAATCGGTTAATGATTCGATATCATAAACATTTTGCATGGACCATTTGTAATTACCGCAAATAACCAGGCCAACCCTGCTTTTGGGTTCGATACCTTTGTAGATAGTCTTTGCTATCGTACCCTGTGGAAAATGTATTGCCGGATCGCGCCAGCTTTCCTGGCGGGGTAGCGTCGGTAAAGAAGCCAGGTATTGTGCGGCTAGCAGTTTCACTACCTGCAGATCAAAATTGCCTACAAAGAAAAACGTAAAATCATCAGCATCAGCAAAGCGTTCCCGGTAAAAAGCAAAGGACTTGTCCAGGTTCATTTCATTTAGCAAACCGAGAGACCAGGGACGAGCGCGAAAATGGTAATTGGCCAACGTAACCTGCAAGGTATCCTGAAACGCCGATTCCGGACGAACATTGCGGTTTTCCAGGTATCCTTTGAGTCGGGTAATATACGCCTGGTATGCGGTAGTATCTATACGCGGCGCGGTAAAATATAAATAGATCAACTGAAACATGGTCTCGATATCTTGCGGCGAGGCCTGGCCGCCAATACCTTCGGCGGTTGTGCTGATCCAGGGAGTTACGCTGACAACCTTACCGGCAAGGATTTTCGGCAGCTCGATAAAATCAAATTCACCAACGCCCCCATCGGTTACAACATCGGTGGCAGTAAGCGCGGCGATATAGCTCGAATCTGGCGCCAGGGAATTGCCGCCATAGCTATAAGCGTTAAACCGGACTTCGTCATTCTTAAATTCTGTCGGTTTGCAAATTACTTTTATACCGTTTGATAATTGCCAAATGGTCAGTCCTACCGGCTCTACTTTTTTTTCAGAGACAACTGTACCGGGCGCTGGTAATTCGGCAATCAAAGGTTGTGAGGAAACCCGGTCGACCCAGGGGGTAAGCGTTAATGTGTCGACGGATGCAATAACCGCTTTCAGGTCCTCTTCTGTGGGAATTACCAGGGTCGGTTTTTCCGGAGCATCGACCAGAATAACCTGGTTCTTATCGGTCAACCATTGTTCAGCTAGTTTGTTTACTTCATCGAGTTGAATACCTTCCATAAATTGATTGGCGAGCCGGTATTCATATTCTATGCCCGGTATCGTTTCATTTCTTAAAAAATTGCGGCTGAATTCACGGGCATACGCTATGGATTCGGTTTTATCACGCTCTTTCAGGGCTCGTTCCATGTAGCGTAATATTTCTTTTTTCATCCGTTCCAGTTCGGTTGCGGTGAATCCGTACTGCTTAACCCGCAAAGCCTCTACCAGTACTGTTTGCAGGCCGCGTTGAATGCCGGTTTCTTTAACAGTGGCGTTTAAAAAATAAGCGCCTTTACTGCGCACCAGATAGCCGTTGCCGGAATAGGCGTTTAAAAACGGCGGATCGGCTTGCTGCAAGAGTTCTTGCAGTCTGTTATTCATCATGGCGTTGTAAAGGTCTTCAATTAGTCCCTGCCGGTAATCGGCAACGGTGATATGAGGTACAAGATCGTACTTGAAATATATACTGACAGCTGTTTCTGTCGCTTCCGGATCGGCGGCAATGGCAAAAAGTGGTTCTGTATTATCCGGCACCGGGTATATGGTTCTTTCTCGAACTGGAGCAGGGTTGCTCAACCCGGCGAAATGCTGTTCAATAAGCGCCTGGATGCGGCTTTTATCAAAATCCCCGACAGCAATGACCGCCATTAAATCTGGTCGGTACCACTCCCGGTAGAATCTTTGCAGCGTTTCATGCGGAAAAGATTCTAAAATCGCTTTTTTTCCGATTGGCAATCGGTTTGCGTATTGAGAATCTTTAAACAGGATAGGTAACTGTTTATCAAAAATCCGCTGCCCGGCGCCGCGCCCTAATCGCCACTCCTCGATAATGATACCACGTTCCCGGTCAATTTCTATTGGCTCATAGCTGACCTGGTGTGCCCAGTCTTCCAGAATTTGAAAGCCTTTTTCCAGAATTTCATCATTATCGGTAGGCAGTTGCAGCATATAAATAGTTTCATCAAAACCGGTAGAGGCGTTAATTTCCGGCCCAAATTGCATGCCGATTGATTCCAGGTAATCGATTAACTGCTGCTTGTGAAAATTTTTAGTACCGTTAAATGCCATGTGTTCAGCAAAATGCGCCAGGCCCTGCTGGTCGTCATCTTCCAGAATCGAGCCGACATTGACAACAAGGTGCAATTGCGCCCGTTTTTCGGGTCGCGCATTAGTTTTTATATAGTATTTTAGACCATTGACGAATTGCCCAATTGTAACGGACGAGTCAACGGGTATCATGTCATCCGGTTTTAACAGCATGGGATCGGATGCTGAAGCGGAGTTGAAATAAAACAGTGAAATAAAAAAAACCATAAAATACATTTGATGCAGGCGAGCAAGAGGAGTCTTTTTCATTCTTTCCACCAGTAGATATGAAAATTCAGTATTTGTAAAATATACAGAAATTTTGTGACAACTAAAAAGCATTTAATAAGATAATAACGACGACCCTCGCACATGATTAAAACGGTCGTGTAAAAAATGTTATTACTGTTTAAAGTTTAGTGAGTAATGAAAATGCTTTCCCCGGTAAAAAATATTACAAAAAATTATTCTTTAATAGTCTTTGTTACTCGTAGTTTGAATAATAAACAGGCATGACCCGAAGACTGATAAACTTCGATTGCAGGCATCACTCGTGATTTGATTGAAAAGGCATTACAACCATAGGGGAATTTTTTATCATAGGTAATGAAAAAATGTTGACATTTAAAACAATTTTGTCGTTGATCCGATTTCATTTTTTCAAATATTTCAGGGTATAATAAGGTAAGGCAATAATAAAAAAGCAGTAACTATTTAACAGTCCAGTTTGCTGGTTGAAAATATGTAATAGTAAATTTCAGATCAAACTAGATATTCTTGTCAACTTTTTTAACATCCTGAAACATGAGTTTGGCAACCGAATTGATTACCTGCTCTGAATCATAGTAACCATTGTTGATACGTTGCTTTATTTCTTCCAGCCGGGCTGCCGACAATTTGGTGTCCCTGGAAACATTCAAGCTGGGTGTAGAACCTGCATCACCAGTAGTTCCGGCGTTTTCGCTATATGGATTGGTTTTGCCGGATGTATTGGTGCGCACTAGCTGCTCACCAGATAATTCAACCCGGTCACGTAATTTTACATTACTTTCATTCGGGTTTACTTGCTTGGCTTTTTCTGTCTTGTCGCGCTCAATCTGGCGACTGGAAGAAATATTTGGATTTTCGGGATTAATTTTCATAATCTATACCTGACTAATTAACCATTAATATCGTATCGGGTTCTCTTTGTATTACTTGTAACATAACTTTCTGCGGCTTTATTCTGTTTTAACAAACCGGTCAATTTTATTAAAAAGGAACCTTGTATTTTTTGTGTTAAATCATTTAATAAGGACAATGATCTTTTTACTTCTGACGCTTTATTTTGAACCAACGTTTGTAAATGTAAAGTATTATTTTTTAATATGCCACTATTATTTTTATTCAACCTGGATAAGATAATTTTGATCTGGTTATCAAGGTTTTGAATTTCCTGATCCAGAGATTTTCGTTCCATTATTATTGTTACAAGGTCGTCAATGTCCTCGTTATTTAATTTTTCCAAAAGGAATGAATTAGCTTTTTCCAGCTGTGATAACTTTTCAATTTGCATGGTTAGTAAATTGTCCAGTTTATCTTCCATGCCGGAACTTGTAGTATTTTCTGAAACCGGCAAATCAATATTCCCTGTCAAATAAAACGCCAATCACATCCTGCATCTTGGAAGCAATTTTTAAAATTTCCTCGCTGGGGATCTGACGTATTATCTCATCTGTTTCAGAATTGATGATTTTAATGACGGTAGTTCCGGTCATTTCATCTTTGGAAAAATTTAAATGGGTTTGAAAATAATTGCTAAATTTTTCCAGGTCTCTAATGGCCTCATCAATTTCATCCTCAGATACCTTTTTCTTTTCGGCTTCCTCTTTGGCTTTAGCATTGAGTTTTTCATACCGGGCCGAGGAATAATCCTTCATTTCCTTAGCAGGTGTTACCGAATTGATATCATCAATGAAATTCGGAGCGGCATTAAAGCTGAATAAACTGCTTTTTTCAACTTGTTCGATCATCATTTACTTTGCTCCTGTCCTGTTTTGACAGTTTGTTTAATATTAATTACTAACTGTTTGTGGCCGACAAAATACTATTAACAGTATTTTGTTGCTGAACAATCTGATATAACAAAGTTTGCATGGATTGGAGTTTACTGCGATAATTTGTTTCAATCACTGTCATACGCTCTTCCATGCGTTTAATACTAGAGTCCATTGTTTCCAACTGATCGCTAATACTGGTCTTTCGACTATCAATTATGCCGTCGGTCTGGACATACGATTCAAGAAAATCATATAAATGGGTGGCGACGCCATCGCTGCCATTAAATAGATTAGCTACAGCTTTCGGGTCGTTACTTAAAAATTCTTCGAGCTGCGATGAATCGGATATTTTTGCTTTCAGATTTTCATCAAAAGTAATGCCGATTTCTGCCAGGGAGGTTGGATCACCGGTTTCACCGCCAGTAACTGTGCGGGTTAGCGCATCAATTAATTCAAACCGTAAATTGCGAAATACAGTTTCACCGGTAAAAACTCCTCGGCTGTAGGTCGAAATGTTTACATCCGAAAGATTCTTGATATATAAAGTAGCGTTGTTGAAACTATCCAGAAATGACTGGATTTTGTTTTTAATAATACTGTTGTTTTTTGTTGAAGAGATAACGACCGATTCAGTTTCCGGGTCACTATAATTATCATTGGTTACAGTGGTATTTTTAAGCGTAATGGATAAACCATTAATCTCAAAGTTATTGCTTGCTTTAGTAATTTCATCGCTGGCATCAGCGCTGTTTATGGTAAATTTGGCATCATTACCAACAGTTTGCACAGCTCCATCCAGTTTCAGAGTATCGCTCAGGAAATTTCCTTCAACATCTTCATACTGTATTTCTTCACTGCCGGTATCGTTGGCGGTTATCATGATTTTGTCGAGAGACTCGTCATAAAATACAGTTACATTTGCCGTTGATGTGTTAATATCGGAAATTAATTCATTAAGAGTATCTTCGGCAGCGTTCCAGTTAAAAGTAACGCCATTAATCTTGAAACTGCCGGTTTCCGTTTCGCCCAGGGCATTATCAAAATTTGCTTTATACAATAATACATTACCCTGCACGCCGGTTGCAGATGGCGTCATATTCGGTTCGGCGCCATACGTCCCTGTTGCAATATTTACGGCGCCCAAGAAACCTGTGCCCGATTCACCGGCGATTTGCGATATTACCAGACTTGCCTGGTTATGATCATCATTTTCTATAATAAATTTATCAATATTTTCATCGTAATAAATATTTGCTGCTGCCGTTTCATCATTATTCACAGCAATTATAAAATCAGATACAGTATCGTACTCGTCCAGAGAAAAGGTTTTACCATTGATGGATACTGAACCCGAAGGTGTTGCGCTGAATCCTGCTTCTGAAAAACTTTTAAAAATATCCAGTTCATCAACTCCGGCTACAACCTGGGTAGAACTTTTGGCGGCAATCGTAGTGTTTAAACTTGCAGTACTTTTTAATTGCGTTGAGGTCGCCAATTGACGAACCCGTAAAGTATATGTTCCAACCGAAGCGCCGCTTTCTGCTGACACTGATACTATATCTGTTTTATTAGAGGAAACGTTCACACTGTTGAAAATAGAATCGCTTTCGGTCTCTTTTAACTGTTCGGCTAAATCCTGTAACGTTGTTAACCTGGTTTTGAGTGTATCATAATAGGAGGTTTTAGCGCTGACTTCCGATCGGCGCGTTTGCAAATTGGTCAGCGGCTGACGTTCAATCGCCATATACTGGCTGATTAAACCTTCCAGCGAACTGCTTGATGATACTGAACTAACTGATGCCATTTTGCATATCTCCTTTAACTATCGGCGTTAAGCCGCTTTTTGTTTTTGCAGCGCTTCCGCCCAGGTGCTGCGCAAATCTACTAATATTGGTAATGCTTTGTGAAAATTCTTTTCGCGTATCATTCGTATCGAATATTCATATAATCTGAATAAACCGGTCGCAATTTCAGGATAATTGAAATCCAAAGAATCGATTAACTGCGCGATTGCTCTCGAGGCTTTTCGTTCGTCATCCGACTTGCATCCGGCAATTGCTTGATCATACAAAAATAATACCAACTTTTCAGGCGATGAGGATAAAACTTCATTTTTCTGATATATATTGACTTTATTTTTAATTGTTTTCGCTGTATAGACTGTGTTTAGCATTGCATACTCCCTTGGAGAAAATATTGATATACAGAATAAAGCGCGCCCCTGCAACCGGGGCGCGCTCTATATAGTTAATCCATTATTGGAACAACGATAACACTGCCTGCGGCTGGGTATTAGCCTGAGCCAGCATTGCGGTCGCTGTTTGTTGCAATATCTGATACTTGGTCGAATTTAATTGCTCTTCAGCCATATCGGCATTCATGATGCGGCTGTAAGAGGATTCGGTATTCAGTTTTGCAACTGATAATGATTCTTCCTGGAAGCTGAGTCGATTGTACTGACCACCGATATATGACAGAGCTTCTTTCACACCGGAAATTGCAGTGTCGATCTTGGCCATAAATAACTGCGCAGAAGCCTGGTTGGATACACTGTTACCGCTCTTGGTATAATCAAAGCCGATAGACAGAGATTGCGCAGATGCAGTGGAAATTGCACCCAGATCAAGAGTTATGCCAACGCCAAGATTGATGACGGCCGGGTTTGCACCACCGGCGATTGTCGTACTCAGGGCAGTGCCGACATAATTGGTGCTGCTCAAGGTATCGGAATTAATGGTCATCAAAGCGCCGCTATCATCGCGAACTTCGATGCTGACGGTACCATTGGTAGTTACGCCGACATTCAATGTATAGTGACCCGTGCCTAATTCTTCAGTCAATGAATTCAATGACGAAGAGGTTGCCAGTGTGCCACTGATGCCGCCGCTCGCATTGGTATAACCAACACTTATCGAGCCGGTGGCGGATGAAGATGCAACTACATCCAGGCCTGATGAATTCAGTCCGGTGGACGCGATATTGCCCAATACATCCAGTACCAATTCATCTTTTACCACATCATTACCGGTACCGATCTGGAAATTCATAACTCCAGTTAACATATTGGTACCAAACCAGTCGGCCTGGGAAATTTCCGCGTCAATCTGTGAATTGAATTTCTGCAATTCCTGCAAAATAGCGGTTCTTTCGTTTACACCCAGGGTGTCGTTAGCAGCTTGAATTGATTTTGTTTTCATCTGGTTCAAAATTTCCAGTACGTTGTTTAAATGACCTTCTGCGGTGGTCATTACGTTTTTGGCAGAACCAATGTTGTCAATCGCCTGTCCCAAACCTCTTGCTTTGGTATCGAGACCACCGGCAATTGCCATACCAGCAGCATCATCAGCGGCGGAGTTGATTCGTTTACCGGTCGCCAAACGTAACTGGTGAACACTCAGTTTCGAATTGATCGATTTTAACGAATTCAATGCACTCAACGCACCGATATTGGTATTAATCCGAGTGAAATCTGCTGTTGCCATGATATTACCTCCTTGTTATGTTCCTTTCAGGCATCCATGCCTGTATTTTTTGCTTTTTGTGAACGACTGATATAATTTAGTTAGTTATTTATCTGTCCTTTCACTTATATATATCGACAAGAGGTAATAAAACTTGAATTTTTTATTTATCTTTCTGCGTGAAAAAATCGCCGTCAATATCAGGTATGATCATTTTGCAGTATTTGTTGCAATACTTTAAGATTATGCAGCGCCTGCACATTCCCCGGGTCTAATTTAAGAATTTCAGTAAAGCCTGTAAAAGCAGAACGGTATTGTTTAAGATTGGCATAACAGGAAGATATAATATTCAACACATTAACATCAGTTGGTGCAAAAGTTAGGTACCGGCTATATACTTCTATTGCTTTTTCATATAAACCCATGGAAAGACAATATTCTCCGATTTGTTTTAACGGTTCCTTAAGCTTGGCATTTTCCAAAACCAGATCAACCATTTTTTGAAAAGTAACCCGATCATTTTTTTTCTTATAGATTGCAGCCAACCCTAAAATTGCCCCGAGATGGACGGGTGAATTTTCCAACACCAGTTGCCACTGTTCTTCAGCCTTGTTTATATCCAGGGCAGCTAACCGTCCGGCGTACAGGTTACGCAGTTCTACAGAATCATTAAACCTGGTTAATCCTTTTTCTATAACTGTGTTTAAATCGCTAAAATGTGGATATGCCAGACACAAGCCAGCCCATTTTTCATAAAACAAAGCCGACAAGGGTTGGCGCTGCTCAAAAGCGATCAGACTCTTTTCTGCATCGGCAGCACGGTTTAATTCAATTAATATCCTTGCCCGGGCAGTTGTATACACCGGTATTTCAGGCTGAATGGCAATTGCTTTATCAATAGCCTCTAGCGCTTTTTCCATTTCATGCAAATAAAAATAACAATCCGAAATATTACCCCAGGCGCGATGCTCAAAATCAAAGGTATCTATGATTACCCGGGTATGCTGGGGATTTTTTTTGAACTCGCGATTCAGGCTGATAAAATTCATCATTGCATCAATCGCATCGCGATAACGCTGCAAACCCTGTAATGCCAGGCCGAGGCTGAAATTAATGTCCAGGTTTTGCGGGTAAACAGCCAGTACTTTCCTGATAAGCTTTTCTGCATCCGCATAGTGTTGTAATGACAGCATGGCAAAAATCATATCACCACATATCATCTGATAATTAAGCTCATCCATCCGGTCTTTACTGATTTCCAGCGCCCGGAAACCGCTTTCGATAGCTTCCTGGTAATGGTGCTGTACCCGCAATATGCGCAGGTAATTTTGCCAGGCAAACGGATTGGTTTGGTCTTCATCCAGTTGTTGTTTGAGCAATACTTCGGTGCGACGGTATTTCGCCTGCATTTCTTCAGGCGACAAGTTATAACCATAATGGTAAATGCGAATATCAGTGTGCAGCCAGGCGCCTTCATGAATGAGCTGGTTATGTACGATTCCTTCATAATGCCCCTTGTCGCGCCGGAAGATGCGGTGTGAATAATTTTTAGAATCCCCGCTGGGACTGGCGCTGATGACTGAACAAAAAATTACATTATACTTGTCGGATTGCAGGGCATATTTCAGTAACGGAATGTCGGCGCGTTCCAGTTTTTCATCGGCATCGATCACCAGTATCCAGTCACAGGTCGCGTAGCTGAGGCTGATATTCCGCGCTTTGCTGAAATTGCCTTCCCATGGATGATGATAAACCCGGGCATTATAACGTGTTGCAATTTCAACCGTTCGATCAGTTGAGCCGGTATCGACAATAACAATTTCATCAACAACACCCTGGACGCTTTCCAGGCATTGCGGTAAAAATTTTTCTTCATTCTTCACGATCATGCATAATGACAAGGTTGGTGTATTAACAGAGTTTTTCATAAGAGATCATTCTTTTCCTGTTTTGTACTTGCCGATGGTGCTGATAACTGTATCGATAACATAGTTGGTCTGTTCTGGTGTAAGTAACGGATAAAACGGCAGGGATATAGTAGAATCGCCGATCCGTTCAGAAACCGGGAAACTGCCGCGTCCTTTGCCGAAAAGCTGCATAAATCGGGTCAATAAATTGATGGATCGATAGTTAACCGCAACACCTATCCCCTGGTCTTGCAAGTCGAAAAGGATTTTATCCCGGAATTGTGGATCAACCCAAATTGTAAATAAATGACAGGCATGGCGACTGTCGGGCGTTTCGACAGGCATTTGCAGTCCAGAGATATTTTGCAATGCTTTTGTATAAGTGTTATAAAGTTCCTGTCTTTTCTGCAGGTTTTCATCAATCTTGCGCAACTGGGGTAATAACAAGGCTGCCTGGATATTATCCATATTATACTTCCAGCCCGTCTCGATTAAATCCCAATGTTCATAGCGTTTGGTATATCGATCCGCAGCCTCGCGGTTAATACCGTGTAACCGCAGTATCTGGATTTTTTCCGCCAGTGCTTGAGAGTTGGTGGTAATCGCCCCACCCTCTCCCGAAGTAATGTTCTTGGTCGCGTAAAAACTGAAACAGGCAATATCAGCCAATTCCCCCACCCTGATACCGTCGCGTTCACTTTCAATAGCATGGGCGGCATCTTCAATAATAACGAGATTATGCCTGTCGGCAATTTGACGGATTTTGCGCATATCGCACATTTGCCCATACAAGTGCACCGGAATGATCGCTCGTGTTTTAGGGGTAACTGCCTCTTCAATTAAATCGGCGTTGATATTACCGGTATCTGATTCAACATCGACCCACACCGGGGTTGCGCCGGTATGCAGAATTGCAGTACTGGTGGCCACAAAGGTCATAGGAGTGGTTATCACTTCATCACCCGGCCCAATTCCCAGGGCAATGAGCGCCAGGTGCAGGGCCGCGGTACAACTGGTAAGTCCCACACAATATTTTGCCCCCAGGTAAGCGGCAAACTGTTTTTCAAACAGCGCCACACGATCACCGGTGGTTAAAAATATGGTATCAAGAACCGCATTAACCGCTTCTTTTTCTTCCTGCCCCAAACTATGTTTATAAAATTCTACTTTCATATCAATGCATCACTATTTTACCTTCTTTGACTTTGATGGGAATTTGCCGCATCCATAATAACGGCTCCCACCAGCGTTGATTATTGACATACCAGTTGATCGTCTGTTCAAGACCGGTATCAAAAGCGGTTTCCGGCTGCCAATTTAACAAACTTTGTGCCAGTTGATTGGAACCGATATGTCGTTCTACTTGACCGGGACGGTTAAAAGTATGCTGGATCAACTTTTTCGGTTTGTTAAGCCGTTCGAGAATTTTTTCAGCAATAGTATTCACAGAAATATCGATGCCGGTGGCAATATTGATCGCTTGGCCGAACAAATCATTTTTTTCAGATTGTAACACAGCTTCCAGGGCGCGGCAATGATCCAGCACATAGATCCAGTCGCGGGATGCCTGGCCGTCCCCATGAATGGTTAACGGAGCATTCAATATAGCGCTGGTAATAAACCGGGGAATAAGCTTTTCCAGGTGCTGGTGCGAGCCATAATTATTAAAGGGCCGAATAATTATTGCCGGAATATCATACGTGCGCCAGTAGGAATAAACCAGCCGGTCGGCCCCGGCTTTGGCGCTGGCATAAGGACTGCATGGATTTAACGGATGTTGTTCGGTCATTGGCGCTTGCAGTGCAGTGCCATAGACTTCCGAAGTGGAGATATGAATGAATTTTCTGATCTTTTTATAATTTTTTAAAATTGCATTACAAATTGTCTGCGTACCGATTACATCGGTTTCATAAAATATTTTATTATCAAAAATGGATCGGGCAACATGGGTTTCAGCGGCAAAATGAATGACATAATTGGCGCGTTCCACCAGCGCATTGACAATTTCCGCATTCTTTACATCGCCATACCAAAATTCAAAACGCTTATCATTTTTTACCAGGCTACTGAAATTATCCGGGTTGCCGGCATATGTTAAAGCATCCAAAACAATAAAATGATACTGCGGGTATTTTTGAAACATATAATTGACAAAATTACTGCCAATGAAACCCGCGCCACCGGTAATTAATAAGGTTTCCATAGCATGAGCTCCATCATATTTATAAATGTATCACCAAACCCTGGTAATTATTCAGGGTTTTTAACATAGCCGGAATCCCCTCCGGCCCGGCGCACAATACAATAGCATCCGCAGCCTGCATTGCCGCGCTGCTTTGCTGCACTGTCGTCTCCAGCACTTGTTCGCCTACTTTGCAGGGATTGTCGTCATAAATACCATAGATCAACTTTTGGGGAAAATCCGTATTTGATAAAATGATCATCAGGGTAGTGCCCTGGCCATAAAACGCCACCTTTTTTCCTTCGGCTATGCAGGTTCTTATTTTAGCAAAAACACGCTGCCAATTAGCGACAATTTGTTTGACGGCATCTTTGATATTCTCTCGTTGCCGGTCTAGTTCAACGCGCCGGCTGATTTTGTCATGAGATATTTTTCTAAACAGAAACCGCCATTTGCTGCCTTTAGTATCTTCACTCACCAGGTCAAGATGAAACTCTTCAGTCAGGGCCAAAATGTGTTCATGGAAATACATACAGGTATGGTCGGCAAAAAACAGTTCAAATGGCGCTTGCGGGAAAATAACGATCTCGGCGCTGAACAGGCCGTCATCTTTTAAAAGCCGTTCGACCTCGCTGATAAACATACGTGAAGGCACCCGGTTGAGAACTGCATGAATGCAAACCAGGTCATAACTACCGGCCTGGTAATCGCTGCCGATGAAATTTTTAGTATAAAAAGTTGCTGTCGGCACCTTTTTCCTGGCCATTTCAATCGAGGTAACACTGGGGTCAACACCCTCCATGTGCCATTCGGGGTAGCGGGAATAAAAGGCCTCTTTAAAAAAGCCTTTACCGCAGCCTATATCGAGCATCCGCCCTTTTTGTGGAAAAGAATGTGAAAAAACAAATGTATTCAGGGTTTCGGCAAAAGTTTTACCATGCGAGTAATTCTTGTAATCATACACTTCCGACTTGAGTTTAGAAGAATACACTTGCCGGTAATAATGATCCAGATCTTCATCCAGTGGTGATCGTAACGTATAAACAAAACCACAATGTGTACATAATCCTTTGACAAGCGGGGAATTTTTTAATACTTCACGACCTGAGCAAACGGAAATCATTTGTCCTTCGTTTAATAATTCCCAGGATGAATTACCACATATTTCACATTTAATTGACATCCATTTTTCCATTATTTTTCCTTCCTGAAATATATTCGAGCGACTCTTGTCCGCAATTAAAGAGTAAATCAATAACAGATAAATAAGGTATAAATGTTCCATATAATTGTGGATATACCGGGTGATGATACTCCTGAAAATGCACAGTGATCTGTTTTTGCGCAAACAAATCCAGATTAAGATAATCCTGGGCCGCAGAACCGGATAAATACTCGCTGGCGCCAAGTTTTACACATATATCGACCAGTTTTTGGGTACGTTCACCGCTCACTGCCAGTTGCGAGGAAAAGAAAAGTTGTGTTTTAATCCCCAGACAGTGATTGAGATATTCAATCAGAGCGACATTTAAATCCAGCAAACGCGGATAAACTCCGGCAATGAGTCCGGCGATATCCGGGAAATAATCATTGAAAAACGGCGCTTTGCTGTAAAAATTCTGAATAGTTTTAATATGTTTAACCGCCCAGGTATTTTTATCCGGCATTTTCACATCCAGGATCATATCACTATGATGAGCTGTAACCGGAACAGTTAACCATACCGGACCATTAGGCCCTTTGACGCGGTTACGATTACGCCAGTCATTTTTAGTGTATTGGACGTCATCATAGAACACAAAAATATCAGCCCAATTCATCTGCTCAAAAAAACCGCACCAGGGTAAATAACCCGGTTGTAAAATAACCACTTTCATATTCTGTAACCTACACAATATAATACACCGTCGGCGCCATATATCGAGATCACCCCGGTCTCAATAAACCGGAAATCATATTCTCCGGGTGAAAATTCAATGAATTTTTTTAACAGGTAATAACGTTCTCCCAGTTTTACCCGCAAACCGGGAAAAGGTGAACTGGCGCGTAATTGCCGGGACAATGCTTCGATGGAATAATTATCCTGCAGATCGATAGTTAATTGCTGAAACGGCGGGAAATTACATTCTTTAATACCGGCAATTCGGTTCGGAAATCCGTGGTCATTATCCAGATAATCGAAAAGATCAAGCACCAGCGGGTATTGTAATTCAGCAAGCTGCTGGCGTAATAACCCGTCGTCATAATAATTTTCTATTTCAACCGAGTATTGAGATATGACATAACCCGAATCCACCTTGTCGCTCATTTCATGCAGGGACACCCCTGATTTATGTTCGCCCAGTAACAGGCTGTATTTAGTGGGCGCTGCGCCTTTATAGCCGGGGAGCAGAGATGGATGGAAATTAAACGCACCCCGTTTTGGCGCGGTTAAAATTTCTTCCGGTAAAACCCGGTGATATGAAGCGCAAATGATCAGGTCGATGGTTTCATCAAAATGATCAGGACGATCATAGCTGTAAGCGATTGCATATTGCCGGGCAATATCTTCTACCGAACGGACCGGGAAATAGGGATGGGGAATTTTTTCCTCCCGCGTATAAACATGTACAATATCCTGACCGAGATCGAGCAAGTATTGCAGCATAATACTGCCAAACCCTGTTAAACCGAATAATGCTATTTTGTAATTCATAACCGATTCCAGATTAATTACGATCATTGTGGATTAACAAATTCAGCATAACCAGACTGCCAGTCGCGGCAGTTACGGCACATTTCCGGTAACGCCTGCCAGTTATTGTGTAAATGCATATTCCGGTAATCTGCCAGCGCTGCGGCCCATAATTCCCGGATACTCTTTTCCCAGGCATTACCGCAAGCGACACGGCAGTGTAAATCAACGGCGCACAGGGCCACCCGGCCGTCGGCGCAAATCGACATGGTTCGCATCAGCCAGTAACACGGTTTGCGGGTAGCGTCATTATTCTGCTGTAAATTATCGGCGCTCACCAGGCCTGCCCAACTCACTTTGGGGCGAATCTTGACTGTAATGCCATTGCTCGTCCAAAAATTTTTAAATGCCTCTACTTCATGTTCATTAATATCGCTAACCACAAATTGCACAAATAATTGTTGCCGACCGTTGCCATACTGCTTCAGCAAGTCCCGGTATTTTAATATATTGGCGACAGTTTGTTCAAAATTGCCGCCGATGCGAATTTGCGCATAAGTATTTGGGGTTGCCGCATCGATGCCGACATACATGGCATCCAGTCCTGACAGGATCAGGCTTTTGGCTTTATCTACTGTCATTAAAACACCGTTAGAATTGAGAACCACATCCTGCAGGCCGGCTTTTTTGGCATAGGCGATACGTTCCGGCATATCTTTACACAAAAAAGGATCTCCAAAAAAGATCTGCCATACCCGCACACCCGGATTTTCTCGGGCAATTTCATCAATCAATTTGGTATATAAAGTAAAATCCATGATCTGAATCTTGCGGTATTTTTTTATGTTCTCATGGTCGCACATGGAGCATTTCAAATTACAGGCGCTGCAATTATCAATCAATATCACAGCCGGGAAATCTACTGCTTCGGCGATACGGTCGGCTTTTTTTATATCACTTTTATAACCCATATCATACCTGTACAACTGGTGATTGTTTGTGTGAATGCCGGGCATACATATCCAGGTAAGCATCCAGCAATGAATTTAACATGTATCGTTTATCCTGGTTAATGAGTTTGCGATTGTTCTCCATAAATAATGTGAGCAGCCGGGGTAAATTATGTATAGCGTAAAATAATGTCGCGGCAACATCCTGTTCGGTAATTTTTGTACGCAAGGTGTTAACCTCATGATCGAGTATACCGTCAATATTCTCCGTATCCCGGACAATGGTTATTGCGCCGGAATAGGCGGCCTGCACAGTAGTGCTGGCAAAACCTGCATCATGCGAGGCAATGGAATAGACGATATTATGCGATTGTATTAATTCGGCGAATTCTGCTTCGCTTAGACTGCGGGGAATGAACGAGCAATAGCGGATCACATCCAGCTCTTTTGCCAGGGCAATCATTTTTTCAAAATACTCGCGACCCTGCAGGGGATTTTGACCGATAATGAGGGTAACGGTTGTTTGCGGGAATTCCCTGACCAATTGCGGCAACGCTTTGATCAACAAATCCTGCCGGTAAGCTTCACCCATGGCGCGGGATGACAGTATTTTTGGCGTTTCCTCAATTGTTCGTTTAAATTTATAATGCGAAAGATCTATAAGCGGACGAAAGACAACATATTTTTTGTCCGGTAAATTCTGAAAATGGTTTTGAAATTGTTTGAATATATTCGGCATACCGTGCAAAAAATAATCGAGGGTATTTATGCAGCGCTGCGCATAGGCCTTGACTAATTGATTGGGGGTAGTAATCGTTTCTATTGACCAGGGCTGCATTATTGTCGGTATATTGAACAGGTTATTGGCCAGGTAAACAGGGATACAGCTATACATTAGCGAATGTCCATGGACAATATCCGGATTTTCCTTATTAATTATTGCTGTCAATTGCTCAGTCAATTTCTGTTCCATGTTTTGTGAGCGCCATTCGGGCAGACAATAATCCCGGTATGGGTATGAATAGACCGGAATATGCTTGGGGATAATACTGTGTTCAACCGGGTAATAACCAAAGACACATTGTTCAAATCCCAACCGGTCAAGTTCCTCAACCAAACTTGAAACATGAATGGAATGCGAGCCGCCAATATGACAGATTTTGGGCTTACCATGAGCAAAATGGGTAAAAGCGACCGGTTCTTCAATCACAGCGCCTGACACTTGGTTATCCTGGGTCATTTTCTGTTCCGCAAGCTGCATTTCGGCATTGATGGTTTTTTGATAGGTTTGCAGCCATATTTCAAGGCAGAGAAACCGCCACAGGGACCATTCATTTTTTTGCCCGGCATCCCAGGCGGTAAAGAAATCCCGCAACGGTTTTTCACCGGTCATTTTAGCAACCTCGCCATCAGGTCTTAGTAACATATCCCGGATAAACTGTTTGTAACTGTTATCGGCCCATACTTTGAACGGGGTTGGAAATCCCTTTTTGTCTTTACGCCAGGTTATTTCCTTGGGCAGAAATTTTTCTACGGCTTGGCGCATAATATACTTGCTCCAGCCGGGGCCGGATTTTAAATCTTCCGTAATCGAAAAAGCATATTCGATCAGGCGGTGATCCAGGAGCGGTACCCGCGACTCGATCGAAAAAGCCATCGATAACCGGTCTTCATAGCGTAACAGCGCCGGTAACCGGGAATGAAGCAGTTCTTTATACAAAAAGTTATCCAGATAACCCGGGAAAATATCAGGAACACTTGAATGAGCATTCAAGGTAAACAACTGCCGGCAATCGGCCCCAAGCTGAAAAACCTTTTCCAGTCCATAATTATAATAATAGCCGTTAATATTATTTTTATATAATAGCATTTTATTTTGTAACAGGCAGCTATACAATAAATGCGAAGCGTAAAAATCATAACCTGCAAAAAGCTCGTCTCCCCCCTGTCCGTCCAGTACTACTTTAACCTCCCTGGCAGCGCCTTCCATAACATGCCATTGGGGGATGATCCCAATCGCCATGGTCGGTTCATCAAGGTACCAGAGCATGGTTTGTATCTTGTTTAATACCTGGTCAGGGGTGATTTTAATTTTATGTGCATTGAGATGAAAGGTCGTGTTTACCAGGTCGGCGTATTCCGTTTCATTCCATTCATCGCCTTCGGCAAACCAGGAAGTAAAAGTCTTTAAATCCTGAATATCGTTGCTGCTTAACCCGGCGACGAGACTGGAATCCAACCCGCCGGAAAGACAAACCCCAACCGGCACGTCGGATCGCAAATGCTTTTTGATGGCATCAGCAAATAGTGTAAAAAGATGTTCAGCCAGTTGTGTTTCGGTTTTACCGTTATTTTGTTCCCGCAAATCCAGCGCTATCCCGGGTAGATTCCAGTAAACCTGCTGGCGAATGATTTGGCCGTTTTTAACGATCATATACTGCCCGGGCCGGAAACGATTAATATTGCTAAACATTGTTTCATCGAGGCCATCGACAATACCGGTATTTAAATAGATTTGTAAAGAATTTACATTTAAATCAACCGGCAACCCGGACTTTTTACGGTACAGTAATAAACTTTTAATTTCCGATGCAAATGCAAAACGGTCGCCATCGTTACAGAAATACAAAGGTTTAATGCCGACGCGGTCGCGGCATAATACCAGGTGCTGTTCTTGTTTATCCCAAATCGCCAGTGCCCACATGCCGTTGAAACGGGCAAAACAATCGGTTCCCCAGTATTTATATGCTTGTAAAATGACCTCGGTATCGGTGCCGCTGAAAAACCGGGCGCCGAGTTTTTCAAGATCATGCCGTAATTCCAGGTAATTATATACTTCGCCGTTATAAGTAATATAATAACGCCCATCGCAGATCTGCATGGGCTGGTGGCCTTTGTCACTCAAATCAAGAATCGACAAACGCAAATGTCCAAGTAATACCGGGCCCAGGTCTACACAGCCACGGTCGTCGGGACCGCGATGCCGCATCAGTTCCAGCATATTATTGACGACCGGCATCCAGTAATTTGCGGCGATATAATTCTTTTCTGCTATTCCGGCAATTCCACACATCAGGACAATACCTCCTGGGCGAGCCGGGTTTTTACCGGATTTACTGGTTTGTGGGCATTGAGGTAATCCAGTGTATGTAATAATCCGTTAAAAATGCAGGCTTGCTGCCGGATAAAATGCGCAAAGCGATTGACCTGAACGTTTCCATTGTGGATAGAGAAATGAGACACAAAACTACCGGAATTTGTTATTAAATGGTCAAAAGCCCAGGTAAGTAACCGTAACAATATATTTTCTGCCGGCTTGTAAAGAACAGCATTTTCCGCAAGTAAAATAATGATCATTCCTAAAGTCAGGGTATCAACACCGGTTTTTTGTGCACCCGGTTCCTGGGGTAAAAGATTATTTGTAAAACATGTTTTAGAATAATGATCCATCATTAACGTTATTTGACGATCAAGCTCGGGTTTTTTTAATAGCCGGCTGATTCGCGTTAAAGCCAGCAAATGGTAAACATGATCCAGATGCTGACAAGATGCAGTAATTCCCTGTTTTTTAACAGAATTGGTGTACTTTGTTATAAATCCTTCCGGAGAAATTTCGTCGGTACTTGTTTGCAGTATCGTATTGGCCAGATCAATCCACTCCTGATTATTCACTTCCATGCCCAACCGTAAAAGAAATTCAGCAGCAAACAAGTTGGCACTATGAGTAAACAAATAATCGATGGGGCTAAAACTCAATGCTATTTTATCCTGATCACTCTCCCGGTTCAGGGAACTGGCATAAAATTCCGCAATCCGGCAGCAATCGTTGAGTATTTCTTGGTCATTTATGTTTTTAAAATAATTCCACAAGCCATCGCCAACAAAATAGGTAGTAATTGCATCCGGGACACCGGCCGGCAGCAGGTTATAGTTGTCCCGCAAATAAGGGAACCCCCAGCCCAAGCCGGTAAAATCTTTATTAACGCCTTGCAGCAAGGTTTCATAACAATATTGTTTCCGATTGGTTAAATTTAAATCATCCAGTTCAAAGGGGAGCAGACAAAATGCGGTTAAAAAGTGGCCGAACGAATCGGGATAAATATGTTGTTGAATCTCCAACTCTGTGCGGCATTGCATTGGCTCACTGAATTGCCGGGTTTTATACGATTCGCGATTGACTTTTTGCCCGGCAGTGGTATCAAGTTGTAACATTTTTGAATCAATATCGCCGGGATCATAACCGACAGTGCCATGTAATTTTAACCATTTATATAACTGGATAATCGCCTTGGATAAATGAATGATAAGGTTAGGATCATCAAGGGCCAGTGGCGGGCTGTCTAGCAATGGAATATTTTGAACATAATCGGACGCTGATTCCATCTTGTCGTTTACACCGACCAGCTTTCCGGCAATGACAAGCAAACCCGGTTGGGTATCGGTTTTTTCTTCATATTCACCGGCAATATTGGCAAGGGTATTTTTTATCACTTTACCGGTATAGCGGTAAATTTCCTCGCTGGGATTTTTATAAGTAAGCAACTGGTTTTTAGCGTCTTGAACGTCCTGTTCTGTAGCGGCTTGTGATTTTAAAAATTCGTTTATACTATCCGGTTGTCCATAACTTTTTATAATGAAATTGGTAAACTTGCCGGCAGTAAGCAGGGTCTCAAGCGATGAGTGGGAAAAGTAAAACAAATGATTGGGCAGATCGAGGATACTTTGCACACTATCGGCCGGGCAATACCGGCCCAATAACTGATAACGTAATGCTCCAGCATTGGGAACAGAAAAAAAGATAATTCCGTCGTCTGTCAATATCCGTTTTACCTCGGTAATAAAAGCTACCGGATCAGCCTGATGTTCCAGCACCTGGTGAAAAATAATAATGTCAAAAGAATTATCCGGAAACCTGAAATCATATACAGCGCCGCACTTTAAATCGAGACCGTAATTTTCCCGGCCATAGCGCAGTAATCCCTCATTTAAATCGATGCCTGTGCATTCATAACCCATAGTCTTGAACTGCTGCAGAAATAATCCATCAAAACAACCAATATCCAAAACTTTTCCTTTGCCGGTCAGGGTTACAGTTTCCTGTAATACTTTAAAATAATGGCAATAATTAAATTCATTTTGTTTGTGATTGGCAATTATCGCTTGCTGCAGGTCATTATTCCAGCGCTTTTTCTTTTCCTCTTCAGAATACCAGTTACGCAAAAATTGGTCATCTGGACGGGGATGTACAAATAAAGTGTTGCATGCCGGACAATTGTGAACTTTAAAGCCATTTTGTTCGATTGTCAGATCGCACCCCGTGTGCCCGCATATCGGGCAATCGGCCATGAGTGGTAATTTTGTGGCAAGTGGAGGTTTTACGCGAGCAGCGATGACTGTTCGATACAGGTCTTCAAGCCGGGATATTTCATGTTCATAGGTGAAAACATATTTGCTAAAATCGGTTTTTTTAGCAATTTCAAGTAAGTCCGGAATGGCCAGGATAATTTCACTTCCTGTAGTAAAAGTTTTACCTACAGGATATTTATTGAAAAAATCGATATACGATAGTAAAGGTGAAGTAAAAACCGGTAGTCCGGCGGCAAGATATTCAAACAATTTATTGGCAATAGTCGAGTCCAGGAATCGTTTGTTACCTTTTTCCAGGTTGAATGGTATAATGCCGATATCATATTGAGTCATTTGTTCCATAATCTGCTTTGGCGAGCAGGGTTGATAATAATGGATATTGGCAGTTTGTGCAAAGAAATCGGCCAGTTCCTGACTGTAAAAAGTGGGATAAATATGAATATGGATGTTGCCTTGCGCCAGTTGCCGAAACAATTCAATAAAATTACGATGTGTATTGCCGCCGATACCGCCTTCATAAACAATATGAACCTGGCCGTCGCGGGTGGAAAGTTTGGGTAATTTTACATCCGGCAAATCGGCTTGTGACGTATAATTGTAAAGCACAATCGAGGGGCCATCGCTGCCATATAACTGCTGCGCTTCCTGTAATTGATAAGGAGTGGTATATACCCGTCCGGCGACGCCACGGTTGGCAACACCCTCAAAATAGGTAAGATTGGCGTCGCCACTAGCCCGTAATGAAATGAGATCATGAGTATCGTGAATAACTGGTGCTTTACCGGCCAGAGCAGCAACAGTCAGAATATCGGGTTCATTATGACAATGGACTAGATCGTACTGGCCGGAAATATCCCACAATTGCTTGTGAGTGGTTAACTGAATGCACGCGGTATAAACATTATCATCCAGACCGGGATACATTTGACTCAGCCGGGCGCGGGTCCAGGCCAGGGTTACAGAATGGCCACGTGTCCGTAACGCCGCGGCCATTTTATAATTACGGATACAAGGCGCTTCCTGGACAAAAAGTATATTAAATTTATCTCTTTCCCCGGATTGAGAAACGGCCGGTGGAAGTTTTTCATTGCTTTGTTCAATACTATGTAGCAGTTCCACAGCCCGTGAATTCTGTGGCTGCAAGGTACAACACTTTTGAGCATACAACCGGGCATTATCATGATCTCCCGATTTACGAAAAACTTTGGCCAAATTCATTGCCGCATCAAAATATTGCGGGTCATTTTGCAATGCATGCTGCAAATGCGTTTTTGCCAGTTCAAGTTTATTTTGGGCATAATAAATAACACCAAGATTATTATGGATGACTGCATCATCAGGTTTTAAGAGCAGCGCTTTATTTAACAGCGCTACCGCATCATCTGTACGATTTGATTGCACTGCTTGCTGAACCTGTAACATGATTTGTTCATAACTGGCTTGCCCCGTGTTTTCTGTTTTGTTTTTATGCGCCATCCTGTGCTTTCCCTGTTAGCCCGTCCATGAGCCGGAATTTTTATTACCAGTCCTTTTTAATCATTTATCTGTAAACTCATTGGTTGATTTCCACCCTGGTTTTGAGCAGGTTGAACTGTTGCCGCTAATAAATCCTGTAATTTTCTAACCAGGTCGCTATCTCCCATATCGCTAAAATAATCGACAAGAAATTGACAAACACGCCGGAATTCATTTTGCATTGGATCAGTATTCTCAAAAGGGGTGGTTCTAACCATTTCAACCCATTCCCGGTATGCGCTTGCCGCAGATTCACGGTTCTTTTTAGCTTCATAGGCTTTGCCTAAAAACAATAATGTGTCGGTCAGCAGGGGATCCAGTTTATAGGCTTTGGCCAGTAAGGGTATGGCCTGGTTGAAAAGATTTAATTTATAACAACAAAAACCGAGTTCAAAATAGGCGCGGGAATTAGAATCATCCAGAGATATAACCTTGCGGAAATTACCGATGGCATTCTCCCACTCCTTTTGTAATTTATGCACCTCACCCAGGGCAAAATATAATTGTTTTTGATCGGAATGAGAGACCAACGCAATTTTTAACGCCTGAATAGCCTGCTGATTTTTACCTGATTGCAAATATAACTCGGCCAGGTTGATCGCAGCATTTAAGGATTTGGGATTGATCTTGAGACACGAATCATAAAATATTGTTGCATCATTATAATTATTCAGCGCCAGGCAGCAATCGCCCATTAATTCAAATGTCTCGGCATCATGCCCGGTAAGTAATATATATTCTTTAAAAAAAGGCAGTGCCTTGTTGAAATAACCCTGTTTTTTATATAATAAACCCAGATTAAAAAAACCTTCAGCAGGCGTCGGTTCATTCTTGACGGCTTGCAAAAACATATCCTCGGCTTTTTCATCATTGTTCTTCAGCATCCACAAAACACCCATCTGGCAAAGGATGTCGCTTTTAACGCCGCTTCCATTGAGTAATAATTGCTCAAGAACCGCCAGGGCTTCATCAAGCCGGTTCGCTTTGATATGATCCAATACCGGCTGCATATATGAATCCTGCGCTATATTACCCGCAGTATTACTTTTCATCTTTATTCGCATTGCATTGTCTTTACTCATTTTATTATCCTTTGTAGAGTCCGGTCATTGTTTTTTCCCGTGTTGTTGCAGAGACAATGCCAGCGATGAATAATCCGCTTTCATACTTTCGCTTGCCGCGATCCGGTTCTGCTCCTGAACTTTGATATAAATTTCTTCCCGGTGAACCGGTATATGTTTTGGAGCCTGAATACCGAGACGGATACTTTTTCCATGTATCTCCAGGATTGAAATTCGGATATCATTACCAATGGCAATCCCCTCCCCACGCTTCCTCGTCAAAATCAACATATTTTGCTTTCCTTAGCATTAAGAGTTAACTAATTTTGGCTTCCTGCCAACATTGGTTGTTTTAACGAATACTCACTTTCACTTAATATTATTTGTTTACCTAAATTACGATTTTCATTAATAATAATCGGGCCCCGCAGGTTGGTGGTTACCTGGTGCACTTCCCTGCCAACAGTAACTATTGAATAAACCTTGCCGGTTTTGGCACTATCCAGACCTATACTTTGCAATTCACCATTATTACTGGCAACCTGATAATCGGGCATTACCAGGTATGGATCGATTATGGGTAAAAATATCGAGGCATCGGTTATACAGATCAACCATTGGAATGGTTCATAACCTTCTTTATTATAAATGATAAACTTGGATTTATCTTCAAAACCAATAATCCCTTCGGGAAACAAGATAATCTCCTGTTCACTGTAGGGTATATCACCAAAGACCAGAGTCTTTACAATCTTCTGTTCTAAAACGGTCGTATCGGACATGTATTATGATTCTCCATTCACCTGTTATACAGTTATCTTTGGGCTAGGCAAGATAATCCAGTATGCTGTTTTGCAATATTTTGGCACCATATTGTAAATTTGCCTGGTATATTGTTTCAATGGATTGATAATTGATTGCAGCTGTGGCAACATCAGCGTCTTCGATTGAAGAACGTAACGCTTCAGTTTGCAACTTGAAATCGGCAAGCGTTTGTTCAACATTGGTAACATGCTCATAACGCAAACCGGCAATTCCGGAATACCTGGTAATTTGCGTTGCTGCATCCTGCAATTGCATATAGGCGGCCTGAATTTGTTCCCGATCATTATTTTCCAGACTGTTGCGCAGGTCTACCAAAGTATCAAATATATTTGTACCTTCGATAAAGACATCCCGGCCGGATAGATTAACCTGCACCTGGTCGCCTTTTAACAATTCCCGGATATGGGCGTTATCAATAGCATCTTCATTGGTCATTACAATGGTATTGTCATCCTGTTTTTCAAATGGCGCTTCTTTGACGACGGTGCCGCCAAAAATATATTTATTACCGTATTGCCGGTTGGATTCGGCTAAAACACGGTCTAGGATATAATCAACTTGGTCGGCAAGCAATTTCCGCGCTTCTTCTCCGGTAGTATCTGAGGAGCCCCGCAAGCCTATGGTCAAAGCCTGTTGCACATTTTCACTGACGGCGCTTAGGGAGGCTTCAGTTGCGGCTAAAAATGATTTGGCGTCATCAATATTTTTTTGATAATATTCAGATTGCGCCAGCACTTTATTCAATTGAATAACCCGTGCTGCGCCGGCCGGATCATCGGATGGTTTTTCAAGTTGTTTGCCCGAAGTTAATTGATTAAAATATTTTTGTCGTTGTGTTTTAACCTTGTTCAAATTTATCAACAACTGGCTGCTTTCTACATCGTGGGTAATTCTCATACTCGTTCCTGGTTTTTATTTAATACTATTAAACCAAATTTATTATTGTATTATACATTTCATCGGCTACAGTGATCAGTTTGGCGGCAGCCTGGTAACCGCGCTGAAATTTAATGAGATTGGTCATTTCTTCATCAATAGCCACTCCGGATATCGACTGCTGATAAGCAGTAAGTGAAGTTACAAACTGTTCCTGACCATCAAGCAAGATGGTAGCTTCTTTTCTGCGATTTCCTTCAGCGGTTACCATGTTGGCATAAAAATCAGTGAATGTAAGGGTGTTGCCCGACATGGTAAATTCATCCTGCAAATTGGCAAGTAAAACGGCGTTAGTGCCGCTTCCTGTATTGCCGTCGCCGGATGCCGCCAGGTATTCATTATTGCTCAATAATTGAGGATTGATTCTGATGTTATGTGCATCCAACCCGGCTTCATCAAAAAAATTAATACCGGTAGATCCATCCATGCCATAACCGGTTTTATGGATGGCGTTAACCCGGTCAACCATGGTCTTGGCAAATTCATCCAATTTGTCCAGATTTTCAGGAATAATCTCTTCCCTTAATTCAATCAGCGCGCCTAATTTGCCGCCATTTGCCTGTTCGCTGACCGAGCCGTCTTCCCAATTGATATGATTAAGGTCGTTATCGAGTTTGGAGGAATCAACTTTAATCAGATGCGCTTTTTGCAGAAATACCTTACCGTTGAGGATCAGGTTGACCTGACCGTCGTCATTTTCAGAAACAGTGATATCGGCTATTTCATCCATTTTTGCCAGCAGTTTATCCCGCTCATCCATTAAATTGCTGACCCCGCCACCCTCTTTATTTACATAAGCAAGTTTACGGTTGATCTCTACAATCTGTTCAGCATAAGCATTAAACTTGTCAATCTCCTGGCTCATTTCCAGGCTGATTTCTCCCTGTAAATTCGTCAGCCGATTTTCAATAAAGTTAATTTTTTTTGCCAGGGCATCGCCTTTGTAAATGACATTATCCCGCATACTGGGATTTTCCGGATTATTGGCAAGTTCATTCCATGAATTAAAGAAATCATTCATGATTGTGCCTAATCCGGTCGATGATGGTTCTTCAAATATCTGTTCCAGAATCTCATGTTTGGCGTCCATGGTTTTCCAATAGCTCAGGGTTTGATTCTGAAAACTGAGTTGACTATCAATATATCGGTCACGGGTCCTTTGGATTGCAGTGATATCAACTCCAGAACCCAAATTAAATTTATCACCCAAAAGTGTTACCGATGGTGTAAAAATTGGTATTTTACGGGTATAGCCTTCTGTCTCCACATTGGCAATGTTTTGACCGGTAAGGTTAATTGCAGTTTGATGTGCAAATAATGAACTTTTACCAATTTCCAATATATTATTAATACCTGGCACGAGAAATCTCCGATTTAAGCAATATGCGATATTGTCGACACATCTTTTTGCTGATTCATTTTGCCATTCTGTCCATATTTATCCGAACGGCCAGCTTCACGATAGATTAGTTCCAGGTTCCGGGTAACAAACTCTAAAGATTTTTCCAGCAGGTAATGATTGATTTGATTCGTGTTTTTGATTTTTTTTAATGTATCAATTAAATTCTGTCGCAATTCGAGCAACCTGTCGGCATATTGCCGTTTACAAATTGGTATTACCTGTTCTATAGAATTCAATTCCTTACTAGGCCGGATTTTTTCGGATACTTGTTTAATTTTATCGTATCGTTTAGCCGAAGCATCTTTTGCATCGGTAATACAGGCTTCAGTATCTTCATTCAGCTCCGTTATATGTAATAAATCGCGATCTATAATTGCATAGCGCTGTACTTCCAGTTTGTTTAAAAGAGCTTTATAAGCCCGAACTTCAACCTGGATCAATGAAATAAATTCCTCAACCCATGAGTCTTCCAGTTCAGAATAAATATTTTCGACTACTGATGGCATTTTTCTTCTTTATTTAAGTTAAATATTTTCCAACTTCTTATTATATATATCGGCATATTCCAGCACTTTTTTAATATAATTCTGTGTTTCACTGAATGGAGGAATACCACCAAACTTTTCAACATTTGCCGGACCCGCATTATAAGCTGCCAGCGCCAGTTCCGTATCGCCATTAAATTGATCGAGTTGTTCCCGCAAATATTTGACCCCGCCATAAATATTCTCTTCCGGATCAAAAGAATTGCGAACGCCCAGTTCTGCAGCAGTGCCATCCATTAACTGCATTAATCCCTTGGCACCGGCTTTAGAAATCACATTCGGGTTGCCGGATGATTCCTGGGCTATTACTCCGTAAACCAGATGCATTGGAACTTGAAACTTTTCCGCCGCAGATTTAATTACCGGGTGAAAATTGGATATCCGCTCAAAAGTTGAACTATCGGGTTTGAACGGTATATTGCGGATAAGTTTTTTTACCGAAATCGGTTCGGTTTCAAGGGTCTTTTCCATGTCCTTGCCGGTTAATTGTTTGTACAAGATAGCGGCTATACCCAAGCCACCGTTTTCGGCAATTTTTTCAGCCATTTTACTGTCAAACATGCTCTGATAAACTTCGGATCCCATGCCGTCGCCAAAAAGAGTCGATTCACCTACCGTGCTGCGCATACTCGTCAATAGTTTAGATACAAATAACGATTCAAAATCGGTGCAGGATTTTCGCAAACGCTTTAATTCCTGTTCATCCTTGGCGCCGCTTTTTGCGGGGTCGACAGGTATAAAATCTGTGTTGAACGTTATGGAACTCATAAGCTGGCTCCGTTTACATGATCACCAGTTCAGCCTGTAACGCACCTGCGGTTTTCAGAGCCTGAAAAATTGCAATAATATCGCGGGGCGTTACCTGCAAATTATTCAGCATCGCGGCAAGGTCGTTAACACTGGCCATATTGTTTAAAACGGCGACTGTGCCGGCGCCATCTTCGATCACTTCTGTTTGGGTTTGTGGCACTACTACAGTGGTGCCACCCGAAAAAGCATTCGGCTGGGAAATGACCGGCTGCGATGAAACACGAATAGTTAAATTGCCATGCGCCACGGCAACCGGGGCAAGTTTAACATTATTGCCGACAACCACTGTGCCGGTGCGTTCGTTAATTACTACACGCGCTTGCTGATCGGCGTTTACATCAAGTACTTCGATACGGGCGATAGTCGATACAGCTTGCGAGGCATCGGCAATGGTCAACTCTACACGCCCGGGATCTACCGCTTTGGCAGCAGTTGCGCCAAGTTCGGTATTGATCGCTTCGGCAATTCGTACCGCAGAGGTAAAATCTGGGTCGCGCAACAATAAATCAAGACTGGTAACATTTGCAAAACTGATATTGGCATCCTGGGTCATAATTGCGCCGTTTGGCACACGACCGGCCAGAGCATAATTTTTACGATACTTTTCGCCACCTTCCGTTTCAATATTAAATCCACCAATACTTACCGGTCCCTGCGCAGTGGCAACTACCTGTTTATTGGGAGCGAATAGCTGGGTAGGCAGCAACGTGCCGCCTTCGAGACTGGTGGCATCACCAAGTGATGAAACAATGACATCAACCTGGCTGCCGCTTTGGGCAAATGGCGACACTTTGGCAATGACCATGACCGATGCGACATTGCGTAAATTCATATTTTCATCCGGCAAATTCATTCCGAATTTGGTCATCATATTACGCACCGCCTGCACAGTCATCAGGGCGCGGCGTGTATCGCCGGTGCCATCGAGGCCGGTGACCAGACTGTAGCCGATTAATTGCTGATCCTGTAAACCGCGGATATTGACCAAATCTTTAATACGCGCCGGGAAAACTAGTGCTGGTAGACTCATTAGTATTATCAGGATTATGACCTTCAAGTCATGCCGCATTGCAGCGACCATTAGTTTATATACTTTCATACGAATACTCCAAACCTGTAAAGTATTACTTAAAACATCCAGCCTAAAAAGCGGGTTAAAAAGCCGGGTTTGTGACCGGTTTCAACCAATCCTTTACCCTGATATGATATTTTGGCATCACCAATATTAACAGATAATACGGTATTTTGACTGGTAATATCTTGCGGACGCACAACACCGGAAACAGTCATTTTCTCCTTTTCGCCATTGACAACCACTTCCCGCTCACCATTAATAATAAAATTGCCATTTGCGGTTACATCGGTAATTGTGGCGGTTATTTTACCGGTCAGACTACCCTTGCGGGAGGTTTCCGAATCATTATCAAAACCATTATTGAACTGCCCTTTTATCCCAAACATCGGCATATAGGTATTGGCGCCGCTGCCGCCGGTAACCGTAACGCCGCGTTTGGTATCTTTTTGGGTGGAACTGTTGGCCTGACTTTTGGCGCTGGAATACTCAACAATCAGTATGGTAACAATATCGCCAACCTGACGAGCCCGCTGATCTGTGAATAAGGACTCGGAAGCATATTGTGCGTTAGCGATATTTATTTTGCCGGTAATGCCGGTGGCTAACAGTAACAGGATTATCATAATAAATCTATATGTTGTTTTCATAACTATCTCTTGGTTGATTTGTAAATAACTGTGTTTTCATCTATAATTTCAGCCAGGTAATATGCGTTGGTCGTTGCATTACGCACCTGAATAATGTCGCCACGGTATCCCTGTCCCTGGCTGATGACCGGGATTTCGACATATAAATTCTTGTCAACAACTGTCATGGATAAATTTTCGCCGCGTTCTACTACCGGTATTTCTTCAACCATTGAGGAGGTCAGAACCCGTCCGGAAGTGATTTGCCGGGTAGTGCGTTTTCCAAGCGCGTTTTCAATATCGATTGCATATTCGCTCTTTGGCCAGGTCATTTCCCGTGTTGCCGGTTCCAGGTCGGTATGTTGAATGATGTGATGCCGGTCCACTCTTTTATTTATTATTAAAACCGGCACAATTTTTTTTACATCGGCAACAACCTGGCAAATTTTTTCCCGGTCGCCGTTTAAAGTAAGAGTAAATACCGTTTTACCCGAAATCGCCTCTGGTTTGCGGCATGACACCCGCCAATCACCCGCTCCTGCCGGCATCTTGGACGGCATGGAGGTAATGTGAATTTGCGCCGTTTCATTCGGCCCTGATTGTGCATTGACATATTCCAGTAAAAGAGCGCCAAGTTGATCTTTGTTTAGCGAGTTTTCCTGGGCCGACACCGGAACGGGATAATTAGCCCCACTACTGATAACTGTTATCAATAATAGGGTCGAAAAAAGATTTTTTAATGCCAATCGCTGCATAAAACCTGAAATTATCTCTTTAAATTATTGACAAGACTCATCATATCTTCACTGGTACGAATGGTTTTAGAATTGATTTCATAAGCGCGCTGCGCAACAATCATGTTAACCATTTCTTCCACAACATCAACATTCGAACTTTCCAGGTAACCCTGGGCAATACCGCCCATTCCTTCCAGTTCCGGTACACCGATAATCGGTTCGCCAGAAGCTCCGGTCGCCACTAACAGGTTACGGCCGATATTTTTTAATCCGGCCGGGTTGATAAACCGGGCCAGTTCAATTTGTCCCAAATCCTGGGGTTCGGTAGAACCGGCAACTGTAACCGATACGATTCCATCCCGGCTGATTGAAATGCTTTGAGTTTCCGAAGGCAGTGTAATATTATTATCTAAAAAATAGCCATCGGAATTGACAATTTGCCCATCGCGGGAAATTTTGAGAGCACCATCGCGGGAATAGGCAACACTGCCATCGGCCATACGAAACTGTAAAAAGCCGTCGCCCTCGATGGCTAAATCCAGGGCATTACCGGTTTGCACAACATCTCCCTGGGTAAACATTTTTGCAGTAGAAACCGGTGCAGTTCCGCAGCCGATTTGCAATTCCGTTGGCGCCTCACTTCCTAACGATGTGCCAGCGCCGGCGGGACGAATTGTTTGATAGAGCAAATCCTGGAACTCTACTTTACTCTTCTTGAAACCGGTTGTATTGACGTTGGCAAGATTATTTGAAATTGTATCAATATGTAATTGCTGCGCTCTCATTCCTGAGGTAGCGGTACGCAATGCTTTATCCATAATTTATAACCTCCACTTTACTTTACATCACAAAATATCAGGTTCGGCCAACATCATTAACTGCTTTTTCCAGGGTTTCGTCCTGGGTACGCACTACCTTTTGGTTGGCTTCAAACTGACGATATACCTCGATCATATTAACCATTTCTTCGAGGGTATTGACATTCGAATCCTCCAGGTAACCAGCTTTGACCTGTACCTGGTCGGAAATTCGTTCAGTAATTGCATTTTCGGCAGCTTTGAAATAACCGTTGCCGACACGACGTAACTGCATGGGATTGTTAAATTTTACAACTTCCAGATAATCAATAATATTACCATCCATAACAATGGCGCCGTCATCCTGAATTGTAAATTCTTTATCAAGTAAAACCGGGCCACCTTGACCCATAACATAATCTCCATTACCGGTTACGTAATAACCCTCTTCATTGCGAGAAAAGTTTCCCTGCCGGGTATAATACAATTCGCCATCTTTTTGAATTGTAAAAAATCCTTCACCAACCAGGGCTACCGACATGGGATTACCGGATTCGATCAGTTTGCCCTGGGTAAAATCAACCAATTCGTTCGGCATAGCATCCTGATCCGGTTTCTCTTTGGCATTTTTCAGGGTTTGACTGAACACAATACTTTTCTTAAAACCCGCGCTGGATGCATTTGCGAGGTTGTTGGATATTACATCAAGAGCTCTGGAATTTGTTTCAAGCCCATTGCTGGAAAATATTAAACTGCGTATCAACGCGTGATCTCCTTCACTTGTAAAACTACCAAATTGAATGACGAACGATTGCATCGCGTGAAACACGGATCAGATCGTCCGGGTCGTATGGTTTGGGAAAATAATTATTAAATCCGGCCATTACACATTTTTCACAACCGTAAATTGCGTCATATCCTGTCATTGCGATTGTTTTACATTTTTTATGAGTTTTTTTAATCTCCTGGCATATTTTAAAACCATCAACACCCGGGATTTTAATATCGATTAGGGCGGCAAAATAATCATTTGTCTTACCAAGATCGATTGCGACGCTCTCTGTTGTTGCCAGATCGACATGATACCCGGAATCACGAAATGCCAATTTTAAAATAAGGCCGGTTTCCTTGTTTGCTTCTACAATAAGTATTTTGTTATCCATCCCCGCTTTTCCTTAAACGGTAAATGAGTAGTTAAACATCAGCTTATTAACTAGAAAACAATTTATGATTATCAAATTATATGCCATTCATTATATAAAATGATATATAAAAAACAACAAGTTATGACTAATTTTTTGTAAAATGTATTAATTACGACAAGACTGTGGTAATATTTTCCCCGTTCAAGTTCATTCTTACCCCTATCATATTATCGGCATAAAAAATTAAAAATTAAATTTTTTCTTTCCCGAATTGATAACAGCCCCCGATAAATTTTATATCTGTCCGCCATAGTAAAGGCTAAGAACTGATACTGTTCAAATGATTGAGAAGTGCATTATGACATTCTTCCAGTGGCGCAATTGTATCAACCGCACCAAGTTTGATTGCTTCTTTGGGCATACCAAAGACGACGCTGGTTTTTTCATCCTGAGCAATTGTATAAGCGCCGCTGTCGTGCATGGCCTGTAATCCTTTTGCGCCATCGGCGCCCATACCGGTAAGAATTAAGCCAATCGCATTGGAACCGGCATTCCGGGCGACACTATGAAATAATACATCAACGCTGGGACGCTGATGATGTACGGGTGGGCCATCTTTTAATTGCACACAATATTTGGCGCCGCTGCGTTGCAATAACATATGAATATTCCCCGGCGCAACCAGGGCGGTTCCGGGGACAACAAAATCACCGTCCCGGGCTTCTTTTACATCCAGTTCACTGATACTGTTGAGACGGGCGGCAAAAGAAGCGGTAAATAATTCCGGCATGTGCTGAACAATTACAATTCCCGGCATCACTCCCGGTAATTGTGATAATACAACTTCAATGGCTTTGGTTCCGCCGGTTGAAGCGCCAATGGCAATGATTTTATGGGTGGTTTTTAATTCAAATTTTGAGGGTACAGTGCTTTTAGCGATAACAGGTAAATTGGTGAACTGATTGGTTACCTTGGCAGATGCCGCGGCACGAATTGACCGTGCCAGGGAATTGATCGTCGGGGTCGAAAAACCGGAACCGGGCTTACATACCACTTCTATTGCACCCAGTTCCAGGGCGCGCATGGCAGTTTCACTGTTTTTGGGGGTTAATGAACTGACTATTACAACCGGTATAGGGTAGTGCTGCATCAATTTTTCCAGGAACGACAAGCCATCCATCCTGGGCATTTCAATATCAAGTGTTATCACATCCGGTTTTAATTGAACAATTTTTTCCCGGGCCATATATGGATCGGTAGCAGAACCGACAACTTCAAAATCTTCAATTTTTGACAATTCATCGCTTAATATTTTTCTTACCAATGCAGAATCATCAACAACTAGTATTCGTATCACATGAAACTCCAGTTTTTTATTATTCAGATTTCTAATATAACGTTATCAAATGTATTAATTATTCTTGCGGTTTTTCACAAAACCAGAAAATTTCTGCAATACCTTCATCAAATGTTAATTTATTATCAATCAGGCACCAGGAATCAGTTTTATATGATTCATCAATTTTATCAACAATTTCGGGTGCTTTAAGTCGATAGATTTTATCGCCACCGGCTAGAGAAGGAAGTACATTACCACAAATAACATTGGCGATCTCTCTGAGCGCATCCAATTGCTGCTGTTCGGTGGGAGTATTTTCTTCAGCCAATATGTTCTGGGCTAAAACGGGCAACATCGGGTTGGTTACCGATATATATAATATGCCTTTACTATGGCCGGAATAGGAAACACAGGTAATGGTAGTTTCCAAATCGTCGGCAGGTGGAGCATCCTCTGCCGGTATCGGCATAAGAAAAGCAAATTCTTCAAAAGTACGCAGTGAAATTTGCATTAATTGCTCTTTTAACTCATTCATTTGTATCTCCTAGTAATTCGAACACAGCGGCTTGTAAATTCTCAGGGGTAAATGGTTTATGGATAAAAAGGGCGCCCTTTTGCTGTAATATTTCGATTGTCCGGGTACTGCTTTCCGATGAAATAACAATAATTGCCATATTCGCCATATCGGGATTTTCCCGGATTTTATCGATCATTTCATCGCCGCTCATAACCGGCATATTAATATCAGCCAGCACAAGATCAACCCAGTTATTTTCTATGATCTCCAATCCTTCCTTACCATTACCAGCTTCAAATATATTTTGAATCTGCAGGTCGCAAATATTGAGCACGCGCTTGACCATGGATCGCATCACAAAGCTATCATCAACAATTAACACATTCAACGACATTTAAAGATCCTCCAAATATCCTGTTCTATAGGCTCTTTTCTACGCCTTCAATTCGTATTGATACTGCGCCATTATTTAAATCAATTGAGATATTGCGGGTAACAGCCCCGCCAACATCATAGGCTTTTAATAGAATTCCTTTTTTCCACAATACCTTCCGAAACATGGTAAAATTACGTTTGCCGATTTCAAATAAATCATTTTCACCGGGTTTTTTGAAACTGGCGCCTCCTGCAACCTTGACGATCATGCGTTTTTGGGCTCCCCCCTTTTTTTCAAACTCGGCAAACATATCATCCAAACCCGTATCAACAAACATATATGGATTTTTTGCTGCTTTACCCGGATCAATTGATGATTGTGGTAACATAACATGCAATAAAGCGCCAATTTTTGTTAACGGATCGTATATCGTTATACCGAGGCAACTTCCCAGTGCATAGGTTATAAGTGTGTCATTGGGATCTGTGGATATGATCATATCAGCAATGCCAACTATGCGCTTCAAATTCTACTCCTTGGCTTTAATTATTTCTGGTAAACGGCCGGCTGAATGTATTTAAAAGTATGACTGGAAGTTGTCAAACTTTCGGAATGACCAACAAAAAAATATCCTTCATTTGCAAGTAAATTATAAAACCTCTCTACCAATACTTGCCGGGTATGTTTGTCAAAATATATCATAACATTACGGCAAAAGATCAAATCAAATGGCCCCTTCATTGGCCATTCCCCCATCAAATTCAGATTTGCATATTTTATCATGGAACGAATTGAATCTTTAACCTGAAATTTAATGGTATTATGGTCGGTTTTCCTGAAAAAATACTTTTTTAATAAATTATCCGGCATTCCTTCCATTATTCCGGCTTCATATTCACCGGCTTTGGCGGTTTTCAAAACTTCTGTAGATATATCGGTTGCCAGGATTTTTATATCATAATTTTGCAGATCTGTAATTGCTTCGGCGAGTACAATTGCAATTGTATACGGTTCAGCGCCAATCGAACATCCGGCGCTCCAGATACGTACCGGTTGTTTTTTCTGAAAACCAGGGATTATTTTTTCCCGCATGAAATTAAAATGTTGCAATTCTCGAAAAAAATCAGTCTTGTTGGTGGTAATGATATCAATCATTTTAGTCAATTCCTGGCCGGAACTTTCGTGATTGACGTATTCGAGATAGCTTTCAAACGTACTCAGATTAAGACTTCGCAATCTCTTCATTAACCGGGATTTTACCAAGCCGATTTTTTCTGGCGGTAAATTTATTCCGGCAACCTGGTAAACTAATTTGCTGATTTTATCAAATGTCTGTATCGGTAAATCAAGAGTCATTAAATCCACAACCATCATACGTCCTGTTGATAATTATTATCTTTTTTGTTATAAACGTTTATTGGCTTCTTTGCCGATCTTTTCAATTAATGAAGATATTGGATTGGCAGGCTCTAGTGTTTCTTTAATTTGTTCAACAAAAGCGGCAATATTGCCCAATGCTTCGCGTTGTTCAATGAGTACCCGTTCCCATTTTTTTTGCGCCTGGAAAAAATAATCAATTTTTTGGTCTATTGATTTAAGCAATGGGTGTAATTCTTTATCACGCAATGAATCCCGGTTCTCTATTAAATTCAGAACCTCATTGTGAATTGATTTATAGATATTGATCGTATTATCAGGATTTATGAAACTCCGGTATTCAAGAATCCGTTTGATTTTATTGTGCAAATCTTTTACTGAAAAAGGTTTATGTATATAATCAAACGCTCCGAGTTTCATTGCTTCTATAGCAGTTTCTATTGTTGCATACCCGGTAACCAGTATAACTTCAGTTTCGGTGGCATCTTTTTTCAGATACCGTAATAAATCCATACCGCCTTCCATATTGTCATGCAAACCCGGCATGTTTTTATCGGTTATTACAATTTCATATTTTTTTTCTTTGAGCAAGTCTATAGCGCTTTTCACATCACCGCTTTTATCTACAACATAACCGAATTCACTTAATACATTCGTAATTAGATTCCGAGAATCTTCATCGTCATCCACAACTAGTATTCTTACTTCCATTTTAGGCTCCTGAATTTGTAGGAGATAAATTATAATAGTTATCTAGTACAATTATGTATAGGCTAAAGTTGCATCCAAAGACTGGTTGATCGATAATACCTTATCAATATCTAACAAAATAATAACATTCGTTGCGGTTTTGCCAATACCAAGGATATAATCGGTATTGATACTCACGCCAAATTCAGGCACCGGTTCGATTTCTTCGGCCTGAATATTAATCACTTCTGAAACTTTATCGACCAGAATACCCTTTTCACCATATTTTGTTTGCACCACAATTATACAGGTTTCCTGGGTCGCCGCTATCTGTTCCATGCCGAATTTTACACGCATATCCATTACGGATACGATTTTCCCGCGCAAATTTATAACACCCAGTATATGTTTCGGTGTTCTGGGGACGCGGGTTATCGGCATCAAACCATTAATTTCTTTAACCCGGTTTATTTGCAAGCCGTATTCTTCATTCGCAATTACAAAGGTCAGATACTTGCCTTCGTGTTCAAGGTTCTTTTTAATATTGGAATCGGATTTTTTTATATTTGCATCCTGAGATTTAGTCAGCAATTCCATTGATCGGGTTTGCAATATTTTGTTTTCCGGCGCCTTTATTTCTTTGACCGGTTCCAAAGGTATTTCCACCATCTTTACAGGCTCTGGTTTGATAACTTGCTTTGCGGGTTGCCGGGAGTCGCTTGCAGCAGGATCAGTTTTCACAGGTTCGCTCTTTTCAGTTGGTTTTTCCTGTTTGATGGACTCGACCTTTTTAACAGCAGGTGGAATTTCCTGCGCCGGTTTTGAAGATGGCGCCGGCGGTTCTGCGCTTTCATCTTTACGGCTATCACCAATCCAACTCAAGGGATCCGAACCCAGTCTGCCTTTTTTAACCATTTATTTTTCCTCTTTTTAAAATCTCATTTGACAAATTTTCATAATCCAAAGCGCCGCGGCATTTTGGCCGATATTCAAATATCGTTTGGCCAAAACTGGGCGCTTCCGCAAGACTGATATTATCACGTATCACGGTCTTGAATACTTTATTACCAAAGTATTGTTTTATTTTTTCGTAAACTTCATTGTGCAAATTCTTGCGGGAATCGTAGCGCGTACATATAATTCCGGTTATTTCCAGGTTCCGGTTAAGCCTCTTCCGGACGATATCGACAGTCTCAAGCAGCTTGGCAAGGCCCTGCATAGGTAAAAATTCCGTTTGCAGAGTAATATATACTTCATTTACTGAGGTCAGGGCATTAAGTGTTAACAAACCCAGGGAAGGCGAACAATCAATAATTATATAATCATAATCTTGTGCGGACTGTAGCCGTTCGGACAACAGGAATTCCCGACCAGGCAGACTTGAAAATTCAATTTCGGCGCCGGACAGACTTAGGTTTGAAGGAATGATATCAAGATTTCCATGCTTGATTATCACATCTTTTAATTCAGTTTCGCCATTGAGTAGTTCATAAACCGTATTTTCAAGTTCATGAGCCAAAATCCCAAATGAATAAGATAAATTTGCCTGCGGATCCAAATCAATGAGTAGTACTTTTTTATTCAACAGGGCAAGACCGGCGCCGATGTTTACTGCTGTTGTTGTTTTTCCTACACCACCTTTTTGATTCAGAATGGCAATTGTCTGCATTTTGACTTTCCTTCAGTTTACACCATTTTTAAATTGTCAAAAATCATGCCGGAAATATTTTATAATCAAATGATCAAAAACTCAATATATTATAGATTAATTTCCAGGCCTTTTTTAATCAGATGATCATTAAATACCGCTGATGCTTATCCAAAACAGTGCAATCAAAAGCCCGGCAGAGGAAAGGCAATGCGGATTGAACCTGAAATGATAATTTATTACACCGCTTCCAGTTCAGCCATAGAGGCAATTCTTTCAGTTTCGGAGGCGAGTTCTTTTATTTCATCGGTAAGAATGCCTTCAATAGATAATAATATTGTAACCTTGCTATTGAGCTTTGCCATACCAAGTATATAATCGGTAGTAATGCTCACACCAAAGTTGGGGGTGTCTTCAATATTGGTTTCAGTAATGGTGATTACTTCCAATACTTTATCCACTACTATGCCCATATTTACTTTATCGGTTTGGATAACAATGATAACAGTTTCATCATCGGCAGGTTTTCTGTCTAAATGGAAACGCAGTCGTAAATCCATAATGGGAATTATTTTATTGCGCAGGTTAATAATTCCCAAAATATAATCCGGGGTTTTTGGTATCTCGGTTATGGGCATGTAACCGATTATTTCTACAACTTTGAGGATCTCAATGCCATATTGTTCATCGCCTAGTAAAAAGGTTAAATATTTGCCGTCACGGCTAATTTGCCCGGCGCTATTTCTTCCTGCGGTTTTCATATCTTCCATATTACACTCCTTTATTGAGAACAGCAGTAAAACTTGCTCGTATCTTTACACTATCAAAAATTCTCAAGTAATCAAGATACTTTTTGCTGGCTGTAGTGCAATTTTTCAACTGTCGACTAGATCATTATTTCCCGGAACCGAGCGTTCAAAATCCGGGTTAATTACTCAAAACTGTTTTAATATTCCTTCATCATATTTGTTAAGGTTTATATTATCATCCAGATCTTCATCAAAAGGAATTGCCTTTCTGGGATCTATATGACCATTCTTATCCGTTAATGAATAACCAGGAACAGGTTTGACGGTTTTTTTATCGAAACCGGTTTTGTGTTGCATACCTGGCTTACGGGCGCCGGATTCCGGTTTATAAATGTTTTGTTTATTGGTTTTAGCAGTTAACTTGAAATTCTTTACCATACTGCGCATTTCTTCTGTCTGGCTGGATAATTCTTCAGCGGTACTGGCCGATTCTTCGGAATTGGCGGCATTTTGCTGAGTTACCAGGTTTAATTGCTCCAGAGCGGTAGTAACCTGCTCAATGCCTTCGTTTTGCTGCTCCGAAGCGGCGGCAATTTCCGCAATCACTTCATTCATCTTGATTATCTGGTTCTGAATTTCTGTTAAATTTCCCAATACCTGCTTATTCAGGTCAACTCCCTGACCGGCATTTTTTACAGAATCCTGGATCATTTCGGCAGTACTTTTAGCAGCTTCTGCGCTGCGCATCGCCAAATTACGCACTTCTTCAGCAACTACAGCAAAACCTTTGCCGGCTTCTCCGGCGCGGGCAGCTTCTACTGCGGCATTAAGAGCCAAAAGATTGGTTTGAAATGCAATATCGTCAATTGATTTAATGATCTTTGAAGTATTATCTGCCGATACCTTCATTTCATTAATTGCCTGGGATAAAGAATTCATACTTTCCATACTTTTGACGGTATTGGTGCGTGTCAGTTCGGAAAGGTTCTTGGCTTCATTGGCATTGGAAGAATTCTGTTTGGTAATTGAAGCCATTTCCTGCATACTGCTGGATATTTCCTGTAATGAACTTGCCTGGGTTGTTGCACCCTGGGCAATACCCTGGTTACCGGTGCTGATTTGTTCGGTACCGGTGGCCACCTGGTCGGCGCCAACAGAAATTTGTTCAAGGCTTTCATCAAGATTATCCAATGCTTTATTTAATGACTCTTTAATTATAGCAAAATCACCTTTGAAATCGCCGGTCATTCGCACTGTCAAATCCTGGGCGGCTACTTTTTCAAGCACCTGCGAAGCATGTTGAATTGGAACGATCACGGCATCCAGGGTCGCATTTATACCGGCAATTATATCTTTATAACTGCCCTGGAATATCTCCTGGTTGCCGCGGGTTGATAAATTTCCAGCCAGGGCCGACTGGGTCAGACTGGCGGTTTCCTGAACAATCCCGTTAATCGATTTTACAGTCTCCAAAAGCGCCGGTGAGATTTCGTCTTTATCATCAAAAGGAGTAATTTGAATATTCAGGTTACCGATGGATATTTTTTTCATTGTGTCGATGACTACATTTTGCAAATCATCGGCAAGTTTATCCATGCTGGCAGCCATAATACCAATCTCATCCTGGCGGTCGATTTTCAACCGTAAATTCAAATGTCCCTTGCCGATTTCATTGATCATTACCGCAGCAGCTTTGACAGGCTTGATTACAAGCCGGTTCATTGATAACAGGGATAAAACAGCAACCGTGATTGCAGCAAAAATTACTACCAGTAATATAATTATTGCATTTCGATAAGCATGCTCAGCGGTAATTTTTGCATCGTTAGCAAATTGCAGGTTATATTCCTGTAACTGATTCAGATATTCCCGCATAGTATTGAATTTGGCGTTAGCTTCCGTTAAAGTCAGATCAATGGCTAATCGCCGGCCTTCACGGGTATCTTCAATTCTGCCATCGATGATTTGTTTGGTAACCGCCTGCCATTCACTCCGCGCCTTTTCATAATCTACAATTATCTGCTTTTCCTTATCAGTAAATTTATCAATAGCGAGAAATTGTTGCCAGCGTTCATCCGATTGCTGCATATTATCATTATAATCGGTAATAAACTGTTGGAATTCAGGCGTTTCAGAACTGGCAAAAATCATGGAACGCTCGGCCACCAGTAATTGCTGCAAATCGCGGTCAATTTGTAAAACCAGGTCCAGGCTGGGCAGTCGGACTGAAAAAATTTCCAGCAGTTGCTTTTGTATTTTTGCCGAACTATAAAAGGCGGTAAAACCCAACAACAGTATGAACAAAAGTAATATAGAATTAATAACTAAAAGTTTCGCGCCGATCTTTAAATTCATAAACCACTTCATTATTTCCTCCCGACAGCTTTATAAGCATTTAATAAAGAACTAACTGCTATAAACCTTTCTATGAATGATCCATTTGATAATCTTGCATTTTTATAATAAAATCAAGTTTATTGAAAATTGTGTAACTTTCTAAATATTATCCACATCAATACCAAAAGTAATTGCACCAATGACTTTACTGCCATCCTTTACCGGCACAGAAACCTGGACTATATAGAGTTGCGTGCTATCGTCAAACTCGACATCGCCGATATGAATGCCGCCCTGACCGTTTTTATAAGACTGGGTAAATTTATCTTCATCGCCCTGCCAATAATCGGAGGTCTTGTCCGTCATGGCAACATTGGCGCCCTGGTTATCCATTACAAAAATTTCGGCAAAATAAGCTTTACTGTTTAGTATTGCTTTTAATCGATTACCACATTCCGAGGTCATAAGCGCTTTCATATAATCGACTATGCCAGGGGTGCTCTTCCATCTTTCATCCATAGCTTTAATATCGGCAAGTGATTTGTTTTTTGCGTTTTCAGCTTTGACCGCTTTAACAATAACAGCATCAGTTCCATAAGCGGCCAGGGTTGATTTGGCCAAATCAATTACTTTTTGCGGGGCTTTTTCAGCGGCAAAAACTACTGTGGTCAATAAACACAATACAAAGATCATATAATATATTCGGGTTATCATGACATTTCTCCTTTTATACAAACATACTAGAGGCCTCAAAAAGCGCCCTGGAACAAAAGCAGAATAGCGTCTCCGCCTTCCAGGTCGGAGGCCTGGTAATTTAGTTGAATTTTCGTTTCTTTATGATTGTCCGGATTTATAAAGAAATTTACGCCGGCAGTAATCAGTTTTTGATCAAAATCATCATTATCAACATCAAACATATCATAACGGATGACCGGTTCAAAGTTTGGATGCACCAGGTATCCGACCTGGAAATTCATATCGGAACCATTGACTTTGGAATTTTGTTCATCTTTGCGTGATAAATATTCGCCCTTGACAGCCAGTTTATCAGTTACATTCAAGCGTGCGCCCAAACCATAGATATTGACATTTTCCTGCAAAGAATCACTGGTCAAAGCTGAACCGAATGATGCTTCCATATAAAATGCTTTGGATGGGTTGATGCTGACATTGCCGGCAATTGTATAATCTTGCCCTTCAGCCGGATCACCGACATTATTAGCTTTATTCGGCCCGGCATTAAAAACACCCAGGCTATATCCAAACCCGGTATTACTAATACCGGTAGCATGAACCATAATTCCTGTATCCCAATGAAAAACCAGGGATTGGCTTAGTCCGCGGTATACAAAATCCAGGGCAGCAGCTGAGGTATTCCACTCCATGCCAACCGGAGTTTTAAATTTTCCAGCAGATATGTTTATTTTATCACTTGGTTTAAATGTAAGATGTGCATAATTGATCATTGCCGGCGTTTCACCATCTTTACCAATGCCGGATTCCACAAAATCGATCAGTAAACGATAATCGGTATATTGATTGAGTTTACCTTTGGCGCCAAGCCGTACCCGTTCAAAACCAAACACAAATGCCTCGTTATCTTCAACCTTTGACGCTAACATTTGTGTATAGCCTTCAAATTTAATTGAAGGACCAGAGTTCTGAGCCATTATGCTGGATAACATAATCATAACGAGTAATCCCGCCATTACCGGAATTGTCAAAAAATAATTATTTGTTTTCATCTCACGACCTCATATTAAAGTAAATTTGCAAATCATCCAGTTAAGAACAACAAACAACCTGGTTTTCATTACTCCTTTCAATGTATCTGTACTCTTGTTACAATAAAAGTTAATGATTTGTTGTTGTGGTGATCATTAAATACTTGTTTATGTATTATCACTTGACTAGTAACAATTTTATTTTCCAGTTTATTTATTCATAATAAACAATTAATTATACTACAATCAATCATATTATTCCGGTTATGCTATCCATAATCATTATAAAATCTGGTTCAAATTCTAAACATTGACCGTAATTACCTTGATTCAGACAACATAAATTTTTCAATCATATTGCGCATATTCTCTGCCTGGCTGGCTAGTTCTTCGGCAGCGCTGGCCGATTCTTCGGAATTGGCGGCCGTTTGCTGAGTAACCTGGTTCATTTGCTCAACCGCGGCATTAACCTGATCAATTCCCTGACTTTGTTCTGTTGAAGCCGCAGCAATTTCCGCCATAACTTCGCCAACTTTAATAACCCGTTCATTAATTTCCATCAGGTTGTTTAATACTTTTTCATTCAGTTCAACACCATTCCCGGCATTGCGAACCGATTCTTCAATCAAATGCGCAGTATCCTTGGCAGCTTGGGCGCTGCGCATGGCCAGGTTACGGACCTCCTCCGCGACAACGGCAAATCCCTTTCCAGCCTCGCCGGCGCGGGCGGCTTCAACAGCAGCATTCAAAGCCAATAAATTGGTCTGAAAGGCTATTGCATCAATGGTTTGAACGATCTTGGAGGTTTGATCCGAAGAATCTTTGATCTTTTCAATTGCAATTGAAAGATCATTCATACTGTCCACACCTTTAGTGGTACTTTCCTGGGCGCTTTGCGCCAGATTTTTCGCTTCATTGGCGTTGGCGGTATTCTGCCCGATAATTGAGGACATTTCCTGCAAACTGCTGGAAATTTCTTCCAGCGAACTGGCCTGATCCGATGCACCGTTGGCAACAGACTGGTTGCCATGGCTGATTTCGCGCGTCGAGATTGATACCTGGCTGATCAGGTTGGCAACACTCTGTAAACTGTTATCCAGGTGTTCAACTGCAATATTCAAAGTATTGACAATTTCTGCATGTTTACCGCGATAATCGCCTTTAACCCGGCATGTTAAATCGTGATTGGCAATCTTTTTCAAAGCATCCATTACCAGGTTAATCGGCCCTAATAATGCATCCAGTGTATTATTAAAACCCAAAATAATTTTCCGAAAATCACCGCCATGTTTGCCGGCATCGGCGCGGAAATCCAGCTTGCCTTCGACAGCGGCAGCGGCCAGTGAATTGGCATCGGCGACTACAGAACGGACACTATCTTTCATTGTATTCATCGCTTTGCCCAATATATCATCGTTTGACAAAACTTTAACATCGACATCCAGGTTGCCCTGCGATATCTGGTAAGCTACATTCGCGCGTTCCTTTTGTGAAATTACTATTTCTTTGAATGAATTTGCCAGGTTGCCGATTTCATCTTTGCTGTTGATCTGTATATCCTGATCCAGTTTCCCCTGCGCCATATCTCCTGCTATTCGTGTGATCTTTCGAATTGGCCTGGTTATCATATTTGCTACCAGGATCGTAATGATCACAAAAATACAGATCATAACCACCGCTAAAATGATTGTGGCCATATTTGCTGCCGCCAGGGCTTTATTACGTTCTTCCAACAGCATGCCAATTGTAATCGTACCCAGCTTTGTGTTGTCCGATTCAACATTGGCATGATAAAAGATTTCACCCTTGATTTTTAATTTTTCCAGATTGGACTCGTTAATTTGCGTTAGTCCTTTCTTTCTATAATTTAATACCTCTTTATTAGCTGCATTGGTTACGTAAACAAATGAAATTATATCCTGACCGGTAAATGCCTGCAAGGCATTCGAGACTTCTTCGGCGTCGTCAAATTCCAATCCCAGTTTGGCAGCCTTACCGGCAATTTCTGTCATTACCTGCAAAGAAGAATGTAAATTTTTATCTAATGCTTGTTTGGTCACATTGGAATTAATAATGATCACGCCGATCATTAACAAGAAAATCGTTAGGGTAAAGATAACCAACATTTTGCCTCTTATACCAAGAGTATTTAAATCCATTGTATCCTCCTGTTGTCTTGGATGCAGTTTTAACATTTATCAACTGCTTATAATTAATTCTTTAAAAGGCCTGTCCGTGCGGGCGGCATTTTTTCTTTACTAGTTTCACGTGCTAGTGTAATAAGATCAGATGTATCCAAAATTAACCCAACACGCCCATCGCCAAGTATAGCCCCGCCTGATATTCCTTTAATATTTTGCATATCTTCACCAAGCGATTTTGTAACTACCTGTTGTTGACCCATTAACTGATCGACCAGCAATGCACATTTCTTTTCACCATCACCAATAATTACCAGCAATCCCGCAGTAGGATCGGTAATAGCATTGGTTATATCGAACAAATGATACATACGGTAAATTGGTATCAGGGTATCCTGGTACATCACCATTTCACCGCGCTGCGCTACGCTGAATAAGGATTTTTTTTCGGGCTGCAAGCTCATCTGAATATCAATAATGGGAATGATATAAAATTCTTCACCTATTTTAACCAGCATACCGTCAATAATTGCTATGGTTAACGGGAAAGAGAGTGTAAAAGAACACCCCATACCCGCGATAGTATCAATATCAATCCGGCCATGCAATTGTTCAATATTCTTTTTCACAACATCCAGGCCTACTCCCCTGCCGGAAACATCGGTAACTTTTTCAGCGGTTGAAAAACCCGGTGCAAAAATTAAATTGTAAACATCATTTTCACTTAAATTTTTCTCATTATCGATGATGCCCTTTTCAATTGCTTTTTTCAGGATTTTTTCCCGATTAAGCCCTCTGCCATCATCTTCAATCTTGATCATTACACTGCCGCCGGAATGATATGCCGACATTTTTATGGTCCCAACTGATGGTTTACCCAATTGCTCACGTTCCTGGGGCGATTCAATTCCGTGATCCATAGCATTTCGCAGCATGTGAATGATAGGATCTTTGATAAGTTCGACCATTTTTCGGTCGATTTCAGTATCCTCACCCTGTTGAATAAAGTTGACCTTTTTATTGGTCTTGCTTGATAAATCGCGAACCAGGCGTGACATTTTTTGGAATGTACTGCTAAGTGGGATCATGCGCATTGATAAACTAAGGTCCTGCAATTCCCTGACAATTTTTCCGGCATGAATGACTTTACGGGTAAAATCAGGATTTTGCTCGTCAAGTACCATAAAATCCTGTGATATCATCGATTGGGCGATGACTAATTCTCCAACCATCTCTATAAGATCATCGAGTCGGTCTGTTCGTACACGAACAAATGGATCGACCCCGGTAGTGCTGCCGGAATCTGCCGAAGCCGCTTGCACCGGCGCCTTTTCAATTTTCATCTGGGGCGTATCTACAGCCGGCATGGGGATTTTTTCAGACGCTTTGACTGCTTCAACCGGCCGGGTTGCGGCTCCCTGCGTAACAGGTTCAGCTTTTTCCACCGTGGCCGTAACAGGAGCGCTCTTTTCCACTAATGGTATGGCAGACGGCTCTTCTGCCGATAACGCTTCTATCAACTGATCATAATTTGCCGGTTTGGTTAAGGGTTGTCCTCCTATTGCCAGTTCAACAGCATGGATCAGCGATTTTACCATATCAATACTTTTCAATGATAAATCTGCATTATGACCGGTACAGGTAATTTCACCATCGCGAATTCGGCTGAAAAACGACTCGGCAACATGAGCAAAACCAGAACATAAAGATAATTGCAAAAATCCTGATGTGCCCTTTATTGTATGAAAAGCACGGAAAACAACATTAATAGCTTCCGCATCATTGGGATTATTCTCCAATTGTAATAATGCGGACTCAGCATCTTCCAGGTATTCATTCGACTCGGCAATAAATTCATTAATAATATCGGCATCAAAATCAGACGGCAGACTGTATACTTGATTACTCTCTGCTTTTTTTGCAATGGCAGGTTCGGGTTTGGCGCTTTTAACATCCCGTTTTGCAGTTCCTCCTTCAAGAATATCCAACGCCTGACTGATCAACGAACTGATCTCCGCAAACAGCGATTCATTATTAGCGGCAGGATTTTGGGCGATTTTACCCAGGTGTTCTATTGCCCTGCTGATATTTTGTTGAACAACATCGGGTAGAGATTTATCTTTTTCAATATTTTCCAGTGACGGGCGGATTTTCAACAACTCTTTAACATCTGTGGACGCCAGTTGCATTAACAAGGCCGCAACATCATTAAGCACCAATTCCGGCATGTTTGATTTAATAATCTTTTCAGTCTTGGTAAGGTATGGGGATGTTTTGGGATCCCGTCCCAGAGCTGTCCATATTTCCTGACCCGATTCCATAATCGCTGTTTGTATCTTTTCATTATCTTCAGTCAACAGCGAATCGGATAGTTTGACAAAAAATTCCGCCATAGTTTTGGAAAATAAATCGGGGGCTTTTAACTGTTTGTTATATATAGCCTGCAATCCTTCCAAACTCATAATAAAGATAGCAACCAATTCCGTGTAATCATAAGGAATTTGCGACTTGATTTCTTCTGTAAGTTTGCCAATCGATATTAATTCCTGCCGGTCGTCAGGATTAAATTTTTGCAATTTTTTTGCAATTGACTTGATTTGCGCAATCAGCGTTTTGTCGAGCCGTATTCTGTCCAATTTGAACTCCTATTTATTTCTTCGATCATGGAATTTACCAGAAGTTAAACTTATGGCAAAATCTCCCTCGTTAGAAGTATAATGTAACTGAATTCGTGGTAAACGATCGGGAACATGTACTTCCATTTGATTACCACGCGCTACGGTCGGCAACGACATGTCGACTGAAGTACCAACGGCATCTAACTGGGCAACGATATCGCCGGCTAAAACGTTAATCAATTCTCCGGTTACGTCATCCATATCATCCGAATCATACGCTATATCAAAACCGGCAAATAACTTGGCCATATTTATTGCGGACTGTTTTGGCAACCCTAATGATACCGACCATGATAAATCGCCTACCAGGGAAATAATCCCAACTATGCCTTCACTCATCCATAAAACTGAATTGGTATTTTCCCCCGTAAATTTTAAAGAATTATCACTAATAAAATTAAAAGAGACTTCGATTGACTTTTTTAAACACTCTATATGTGTTGCGGAAAAATCTTCGGCAAAATCTTCATTGGACATGGGTTACCTCTTTTCGTTATGAGACAATAAGTGAATTATAAACTATGAAAGAAATCTCCACCACTGGTTTTACTTAACTTGTCAATAATCGGCACTAATTTTTTCCGCAATTCCAGGGTTGTGAACGGTTTACATATGTAACTGTTGGCGCCGGCATCGGTTGCTTCAGTCATTTTTCCCATGGTCTTTTCACTGGTTATCATGATAAAGGGAATATTTTCCGTTTCACCCTTTTCACGCGCTTTATCGACAAATTCAATGCCATCCATGTTTGGCATATGAATATCGACAAAAGCAATATCAAATTTTTTCGGATGAAATTTCTTTAAAGCATCTTTCCCGTCGGAAGCCTCGGTAAAAATGAATTCCGCCAGGCCGGTGCGTTTTAAATTTTCCATCACCATATTTCGCATAACCCGGGAATCATCTACCACAAGCGCTCTTAACTTTAGCATAGTGCATTTCTCCTTTATTGATTCAAATACTACATATTTAACTTTATTCTGTCGTGCAAATACCAACGAATTAAACTGAAAAATCTATATTATTACCAATATTCATATCTTTTAAATCATCAGGGGAATTATGCTCTTTTGACAGTAACACTTTAACCTGATCCTTTCCGGGCTCCGAACCGGTATTATCATTCGAACTTTTGTCAAAATGATCCTGAAACTGCCGGTTTTCACGTTTATCCCGTTTCATTAAGGGCCGCCGTTGCTCAGCTTCGCGATTAGCCAGTTCCAATGACGACTGCTGGGCTGAATTATGGGTACTGTCCGCATGGGGTATTTCCACTACCTTTTCAGCATGGGAAATATGAATGTTAATATTCTGCGGTATGTCAACAGGCGTAGACATAATTTTTCTCTGTAAATTTTAAACCTGGTACAAATCTTTTTTCAATATTTGCGCCTTCACAAGCAATAATGATTGGGCGTGGATCTGACAAACCCGCGATTCAGTTACATCGAGTACTGAAGCAATATCGGCCAGGTTTAATCCTTCATAATAATAGAGTGTTAAAACCAACCTTTCTTTGGTTGGTAATTTTTTTAAAATATCCTTTAATTGTTCTTCCAGGTCGTCATTCCATTGCGCAGCAAAATATTCCTCGCCCTGGTATGATTCAATAAATGTTTCACGACTTATCTCATTATCATCGTGCTGGAAAACTATATCCTGCAGCGATACAAAACGATCGGTATACATGGACTCCAGAATTTTATGATACTTTTCCAGGGGTATTGCAAGTTTATCCGCGACCTCTTCCTCAGTAGGATTCCGTGAAAGTTTATTTTGTAAATCGGAAATTACTTTGTATACCTGTTTAACATTACTTCTTACTTTACGCGGCGCCCAATCGATTTCCCGTAATACATCCAGGATTGCGCCACGAATACGAAAAGTTGCAAAGGTGGTAAATTTTATATTTCGCGAAATATCAAACCTTTGAATAGCTTCAATCAAGCCCAGAGTTCCGGCGCTGATCAAATCATCCCACTCCAATACACTGGAACCAAAAGACTGGAATCCTTTGGCAACATATCCAACCAGTGATTGATAATGTAACACTAGTTGATCACGGGACTGGCGGCTTTTAGTTCTGGCAAATTCCTGCCATATTTCATTTACATTTTCTTCCAACCTTTATACTCCTGCACAAATCCACAAACTACCTCAGGCTTTCAGTGGAGCTTCATTCGAATTTTCTTTATGTGCCATATCTTCATCACTATTGGTATGTTTTTTATACATTGTAACAACAGCAACACCAAGTAAAGCAAGTCCTATTAAATTAGCAGCAATTAAACTGATCAGGCTGCGAATAAGAGCGGACTCGATAGCAACACCATTGATAATGCAGGCAATAAAAACACACAAGGCAATTATCCCGCTTATTGCGCTGATGATATCTTTCATGATCCACTCCTTTTATTTGTAGTTAATTCCATTCTGTTCAACCAGTTCATTTTCGAAAAGAATATCGGCGATATCATTGATATTTTTACCGGCGACCGAATCCTTGTATAGTAAAATGAATGGTTCTTGTTGGTTTACAGCCTGGCGGACTTTGCCGTCCAGGATAACATAACCGGCTATACCGATACTGAAATCCAAAAAATGATCCAGAACCAGTGTTAACCGCTGATAAACATCGGTAACTTCAGACGGCGATGTGACCATATTTAATAACAAATCAATGGGTATATTCTTTTTCATCGAATTTAATATTTTTATCATCGCATAGGTATCATTGATCGCGGTTGGCTCGGATGTCGTTACCAGTAACACTTTATTTGAATGCACAGCAATATCCAGGGAGAGACTCGCTAAACCACCGGCAGTATCAATAATAATGTATTCGAAATTCTTTTTTAATTTTATCAACAATTCCAAAATCCGGGAATGCATGGTATCGGTTAAATCCTGCCAGGTCTTATTTCCTGAACTATTGGGTATAATCGATAAACCGGCTTTGTAACTATATAAAATGTTATTTATCGGGATATTATCCAAAATATAATTCAAAAAATTATATTTGGGGTTGATTCCTGTCAATATATCAATGTTTCCCATATTGGTGTCGGCATCGACAAGGACAACTTTTTTCCCTTTGAGCGATAAAGCCAGGGCCAGGTTCAAAGCAATATTCGATTTACCTACTCCACCCTTACCGCTGGTAATAGTGATGATATGGGAAGACTGAGTATTTTGTGATTCAACTAGTTCTTTAATATGATTTAACTGCTCTTCCATAATCTATCCTTTAAGAATCATATGTGTCAACTTGGTAGCATTGGCAATTTCTATATCATCCGGTATTGTTTGTCCGTTGCAAATAAAAGATAAGGGTTTGGAGAACTGTTGTAAAATCCCAACAACTCTACCAGGTTTTTTTACAGCATCAAACCGGGTTAAAATGATACTACAATAATTCAGTTTTTTATATAACTTGATAAATTTATCAATTTGCTCAATGTCGCTATCGGCCGGCAATACCAGATTGGTCTCAATGTTTTCGCTTATTGCCAAAAAGCGATTTACGAGGTCAATATTCTCAGGGGTGGTTATTGTTAATGCATAATCAATTACTATCAAATCCTTGTCTGCATGAACATGTAGCAGTTTCGCCAATTCTTCCGGTTCCGATACTATTGCCAAAGGCAGTTTTGCAACCGAACTAAGCTTGCCTAAATGTTGTAATGTGGTACTTTCTGAATCGCTTATCAAAATAAGCGCTGTCTTTTTATCATTAATTATTGATGCCTGTAAAGCCAGTTTGATCGCGGTAGTTGTCTTACCGGCTTCAGGTGGTCCAAATACAGCGATTATTTTTTGCTTGTCGTTTCCGGCAGCACTGTGGAATACCGGAATCATTTTTTTAATTTCATTGCCAAGAATATTCTTTATGATTTGCACATGCGCGGCATTGGAAAATTTAAGATCCAGGGATTCAATTCCGGTTTGTATCTGGTTGCACAACAACATGGCTTGTTCCCGCGAAAATCCCTTATCGGTTAAAGTTGCTTTAATTTTTTCAATAACTTGTTTACCGGATAAAGGTTTTTTTACTGTTGCAGGTTTAATTTTTTCAACGGCTTTATGCTTTTTCAAAGCGGCAGCCCGTTGCTGAAGTTCCCGTAATTCCTGGCGTAATAAAGATTCTTTAAGCTCCACCAACTCTTGTTTCATCGCATCCAATTTTTTTTCATGATCAAGCCACAATTTACGCTGCTCATCTTCATTTTTCATTTCCTGGTGCAATACCTGGGAAAAATCGGCGGCTTGTTGAGTAGCCTGCTCCAGCTGTTCTATGGTTAAATGCGATAAAGGCCGATCCGGTCGTTTTTTTTCTTTATCATCTGCCATTAAAATATCCCATCGCGCAGACTGTATATCTTTTTCGTCATAATTTTTTTGTTCCGGTTCGGTAGCTCGTTGCTGGCCGGTTCTGTTATATGTTAGCAAATCGGGTTTACTGTCTGTTTCAACCTTTGCAGTCATATCATTGGTTTTACGTTCGGCCCGTAAATCCTTATCACGTTTTATAACTTCATCCAACCAGGTGTTTCCGGTTTTTATCTGTTCAGAATCTCTGGCGGCTATCACTTCTATACCATCCTTTACACTTCGCGAATGCAATACCACTGCATCATCGCCTAATTTAATTCTAATTTTATTTAAAGCTTCACGCATTGTTGGAGCTTTAATTCTTTCCACTCTCATTCTACAAGCTCACCGTTCCTAGTGACTGGATTTCCACATTTGCCGGTATTTCCGCAAATGATAACAACACCAACGATTTGAAGATTGGCTCTACCAGTTTACGGAAATAAGGCCGCAATGTCGGTGATAACATTAAGATAGGCTGCTGACCTTCACTTTCCAACTGACCGATTTTATTTGACAAGACCGATAAAATACGTTGTAACACTTCTGTCGATAATGCAAAACCAAGACCCTGGGTATTCATTACCCCTGCCTTCTTTGCATCATTTATAGCATTGTTTAATGTCATTTCCAGTTGCTGCGATAAGGTTAAAGCGTTTATTTTTCCTTCGGCATCAAGATACTGTGTTACAATGCTTCTGCCCAATGCCTGGCGAACATATTCGGTTAACAAATCCTGGTCTTTTATTGCGCCGATATGATCGGCAATGGTTACCAGAATAATTCCCAAATCCCGTATTGTGACCCGTTCGCTTAATAAATTCTTTAATATCCTTTCCAAAACTCCCATATTAACAATATTTGGGATTACCTCATCTACGAGAGCAGATTGCTCTTTTTTCAGATTTTGCACCAACTCATGAACATCTTGCCGGGTTAATATCAAATCGGCATTTGTTTTAAGTACCTCTGCAAGATGCGTACCAAGAACTGCGCCAGGAGCTACTAAAGTATATCCTGCGACCTCGGCTTTTTCTTTTTCTTCGCCCCGTACCCATACGGCAGGTAAACCAAATGCCGGTTCTTTAACTTTGACGCCTTTTAAATCCTCAATATCGCCGCCGGGGTTCAAAGCCAGGTAATGACCCAGCTTTAAAGTATTGCTCGCTACCTGGTTGCCGCGAATCATGATCATATATTCATTGGGTTTTAATTGCATATTATCACGGATACGGATCGGCGGAATAATTATACCCAATTCTATCGCACATTGCTTGCGAATTTGCGTAATTCGAGCTAACAAGTCGCCCTGCTGTTCCACATCAACCAACGGAATTAAATTATAGCCTATTTCCAGTTCGACCGCATCTACTCGTAAGTAATCATGAATCTCTTCTTCTTTTTCTACTTCTTTTGGCGCAGTTTCAACCGGGGCTACCGGGGCTTTGGCTTTGGAAGACATGACCCAACCAACAGTTCCCAAACCACCGGCCAGCATGGTAAAGGGTAAAAAGGGTAATCCGGGCGTTATACCCAGGAAAAAAAGTACACCTGCCGCGATAAAAGCGACCCGGGGATTAATAAACAATTGTTTGGAGATATCAACGCCCATACTGGCTTCAGATGCGGAACGGGTCACAATCATACCGGCTGCAGTGGAAATAATCAATGCCGGTAGTTGCGATACCAGACCATCGCCAACCGTTAACATGGTATAGGTTCGTAATGACTCGGCAAGACTCATATCAAGCTGGACAACGCCGACAATAAAACCGCCGATGATATTTAACGCTGTAATGATTAACCCGGCAATGGCATCGCCACGCACAAATTTACTGGCGCCATCCATTGCGCCATAAAAGTCTGCTTCCCGTGAAATATCTTCACGACGCCGTCTGGATTCAGCTTCATCAATAATTCCGGCATTCAAATCTGCATCTATGCTCATTTGTTTGCCCGGCATTGAATCAAGGGTAAAACGGGCGGCGACTTCGGCAACACGGCCGGCGCCTTTGGTAATAACAATGAAATTAATTAACACCAAAATCAGAAAAATTATAAAACCGACAACATAGTTACCTTTAACCACAAAATCGCCAAAAGCGCTGATCACTTTACCGGCATACCCATCACCCAGGATCAAACGGGTGGTTGCAACATTCAGAGCTAAACGGAATATGGTTACAATCAACAGTAAGCCCGGAAAAACAGAAAATTGTAACGGTCTGGTAATATACATGGATACGAGTAAAATGATCAATGCCAGCCCTATGTTCAATGCCAGCAGTAAATCCATAAATACTGTCGGGATGGGAATGATCATAACTATTAAAATACCAATTACAGTTAATGCCATAGCAATATCACTGTGTTTGGCTAAAAATGTTAAATTTACTCCATTAGGCATTAACTTTTAACTCCTGAAACTTTATTTTTCATTTGATACACATAGGCCAGAATTTCGGCAACGACCTGGTACAATTCGACCGGTATTTCCCGGCCTACTTGTGCCGATTTAAATAATAACCTCGCCACCAACGGTTTTTCAACAATGGGAACATTATTTTCCCTGGCAATTTCCTTGATTTTTTCGGCGACTTTGCGTAATCCTTTGGCAACCACAACCGGTGCGGTCATCTCATCGGAATTGAATTTAAGAGCTACAGCGACGTGAATCGGGTTGACGATAACGACATCGGCTTTGGGCACTTCGCTCATCATTCGTCTTCTCGCCGTCTCGCGCTGTATACTGCGTATCCGCGATTTTACCAGCGGATCGCCTTCGGACTGTTTGAATTCTTCCTTAATTTCCTGCTTGGTCATTTTCAGATTTTTTTCATATTCATATTTTTGATAAATAAAATCAAGCGCGGCTAACAGGATAAATACAACCCCTACCCGCAAGAATAACTTTAAGCTCAGACTGCCGATAAAAGCAATTATTTGACCGATATCCTGGTTTGTCAGATCATAAAATTCCGAATATTCACCTTTTATGGTCTTGTAGCCAACAATTAAAATGATAGCCATTTTAAGAATATTTTTTAACAATTCGACAAATGACCGCAGGGAAAATAAACGTTTAAAACCTGATAGCGGATTGATTTTTTCCAGTTTGGGTTCAATTGAATGGGCGCTAAGAGTAATTCCTGATTGTAAAACATTGGCAACAACACCGGCTACCATTACACTTAACATGAACGGACCAATAATATAAGCAAAAGTAATTCCAGCGTTGAGCGAAATATTCTGTAAATTAGTTACCGAAACTTCCATGCTGGAAAAATTTGCAAAAATATTATGCGTCACTATTTTTAAACCGTTAAACATGTGTTTACCGAACATAATAAAACATAAACTCGAAACCAGTAAAATAACCGCTGAATTCACCTCGTTACTGCGTGGTACATTACCCTTTTCTCTGGCCTCCTGCCGCTTTTTAGCAGTTGCCTTCTCTGACCTGTCTTGATATGATTCTTCGGGCATCGTTCTGCTTTCCTGTTAGCGACCTAATAATTGTAAAACCTGGAAAAAGTCATTTTGAAAATGAGTATATATTGAGCGAAATATATATGCAAACAAAGGCAATGAAAAAGCCAGTGCAATCAAACCCATACCAATATTCAACGGCATACCAACAAAGAATACATTCATTTGCGGAACCGCCCGGGCGACTAAACCCAGCGCGACATTAGTCAATGTCAGGGTTACTATAATAGGAATACCAATTTTAATTGCGGATATAAACAGACCGGAACTGATTCTGACAAACATTTCCGTCAGTGCGCTGGGGAAATGGGCCGTCGTCAGGGGTACTGCTGTAAAACTTTTATTCAGGCCTTCAAGTAAAAACAAATGCCCGTCAATAGCCAGAAATATCATCAAAGCCAGTAACATATAAAATTGCCCGACTACCGGCACCTGCTGATTCGATTCCGGATCATAAACATTCACTATTCCAAATCCCATTTGCATTGATATTAACTGACCGGCTATTTCAACCGCTATAAACAGTAATGAGGAAAGGAATCCCAAAATCAAACCGACCAGAACTTCACGGCTGATTAAAAATATTATATGAGTGATATCAGGCGGGGTTGCAATACTATTATGGTTAATTAACGGCATTAACAACAAGGTTATAAACAATGCAGCGCCAACCTTGGCCTGTTGCGGAATCATGGCCGAATTAAATACAGGAAATATAACAAACGCGGTTGTTACACGGGTAAAAACCAGTAAAAAAAGAATAAATTCCTGTTGTGTAATACCTAAATTCATCATTTACTTTCAGTTACTTATCGATGGTATGGATGTAAAAAGATTAGTTGTAAATGCCACCATTTTACCTATCATCCACGGCAACATTAACAATAAAGTGAAAATGATTGCCAATATTTTCGGTATAAAAGTCAATGTCATTTCATGTATCTGCGTTACAGCCTGCAATATGGATATTACCAAACCGACTACCAAACCGGCCAATAATAAAGGCGCGGATATAATTAATGTCGTCATAATAGCACGATTTGCCAATTCCAGTACAAATTCTTGGGTCATTTGTTACTCCAGTTTACTTGAATCCGGTAATAATTGATTCTACTATCAGGTACCAGCCATCAACCAGTACAAATAACAACAATTTAAACGGTAATGAGATCATTACCGGGGGCAGCATCATCATACCCATCGACATGAGAACGCTTGCCACGATCATATCGAGCATTAAAAATGGAATATACAACAGGAAGCCAATTTGAAAAGCAATCCTGAATTCACTGATAATAAATGCCGGTATTAAAACATACGTAGGCACCTGGCTGATATTTTCGGGTTTGGGAAGATTGGCCATTTTTAAAAATAGCCCCAAATCTTTTTCACGGGTCTGCCGGAACATAAAATCCCGTACCGGCGACATGGCATTTTGGAATGCCTGGCTTTGGGAGATTCGCTGATCAAGGTATGGCTGTAATGCAGTGCTGTTTACTTGCTGCCAGACCGGCGCCATTATAAATACTGTCAAAAATACCGCTAACCCAACCAGCACCTGGGTCGGCGGGGTTTGCTGTGTTCCCAGCGCATTACGCAGAAAGGAAAACACAATCATCACACGAGTGAATGAAGTGACCATGATCAGTATTGCCGGCGCCAGTGATAATATCGTCAGTAATAAAATAATTTGCAAGGTAACCGCAACATCGCCGGGCTTTTGCGCCTGATCGATTCCGATAGTCACTTTGGGTAATGCCTGGCTGAATGACAATGCCGGGATAAGAAAAATCACTGCTAATATGCCAATAATTAGTGCTGTACGTTTATTTAAAATACCTGATACTTTCAACTTTTATGTGCTCCGCCTAATTTTGCAATCTGGTTTGCTAATGTTTTGGAAAACGAATGTTGATTGCCGCTTTTCTTTTCCTGTAATTTTTGTTTTTCATCGTCAGTTAATTCAAGCAATAATGATATATTGTTTTCGGAGGACCCGACCAGCAGCATCCGGTCTACCACCTGGATAAGAAATAATTGTTTTTTCGGGCCAAGACTGATACTGTCCTGAACACTCAAATTATGCATGCGGTTTACAGAGGCGCGTGTTTGATTTTGCAGCCATTTTAACCCAAACAAAAATACAACCAGAAACAATATAACCAGGAATAAAGAAAAGATTGTTCGTAAAAGTACTTTACCGAACTGTAGTTCACCGGCTTTTTGCATAACCGGCTGACCGGTAGAATTTACACTACTGCTGTCGGCTCCTGCCGAAAAGACTGGGCAACTTGCTGCCATAACCAGGATTATCACCAGGATAATCGCGGCGTCAAAACGTGATGAATGTAACCGGTAGTTTAGCATTTTAAAGATCCTTACTCAGCATCAGGCGCGAAGCGATGCGAAACGATCGCGCTTGGCAACCAGTGAAGTAATACGAACCGCAAAATTCTGGTCGATAACGACCACTTCACCTTCGGCAAACTTTTTATTATTGACATATACTTCCACCGGCTCACCGGCAAATTTGTTCAGTTCTACTATGCTTCCCGGGCCTAGCGCCAGCATATCCTTCAGTGTCATAGTAATACGACCAAGTTCAACGGTAACCAGCAATTCCAGATCATGAATAAAATCAATGGATTGCTGCGCATCCACATTGGTCGGTGAGTCGCCAAATTCTTCAAACTCGCCTTTTTGGGCTTCAAATTGATCGTCACCTAAATCCACAACATTAAAGTAATTATTGGATATCAGTTGCGGGGTTATGCGCAGGAAGGTAAAACTGGTTGTATTACCGATTTTTGCTGAATAATAAGTAACCAAACTATCATTAAAAGCCAGTTCGATTTTACCATTCCAAAGTAGAATATTGGGATTATTAAATTCGACCTTTTTATGTAATACTTCTTCAAAACACTGCTTTTTTATAACATTAAGTTGCTCGGCAACATCCAAAAGTAATTGCATTGAATCTGGTACTTTGGATGCAGCCTTACCTTCACTGCGCAGGTAATTGGCAAGACCTGGTACTAATGCCTCATTAGCCAAATAGACAAAACCCTTGTTTTTTTCAGTGATAATAAAATCAACCCGAATGGCCTGAGTACTGATAAAATTTCGAACTTCTTCCATATCAAATACTTTGGTCTCATCAACCGTTATGTGCACCGGTTCATTAAATATCGTTTCCAGCAGAGTAGAAGCCTGCTTTATCAGTAGTTGATCAAATTTAGCCAAACTTTTAGAAATTGCATCCTGTTTCAAAATATATCTCCTTAATTATCAATAATTTTACTGTGCAATGCTTTTTACAATCTGGGTAATTTTAATTGATTTACGATTATTGCGTATTCCGGGAATGCCGCGGAATTTTACAGCATCATCAACGGCAATATCCAGTGGTTTTTGCACCCACTGGTTCAATAATAAAACATCACCCACTTCAAGGTCCAGCAATTCCTGTAATTTTAATTTTGCCTTGCCCAGTTTAACAACAAACGGGAACTCGGTACGTAAGACAGTTTCCTGCATTTGTTCACGTTGATAAATTGCCGCTTCCTGGGTTTTAATAGATATTGTCCACTCTTTTATTGCTTTAAAAAACGGCCCCATCATCGGGATTGGAAGACATATATTAATTTGATAGCGGTCTTTTTGTAATGTAACATCATAAATGACCAGAATTGTTGGCTCACTTCTGCCAACTACCTGGGCCATATAAGGATTGGTTTCAAAAGATTTTACGGTTGATTCAACGGCCAGCATATTATACCATGCCCGATCAAGCATTTGCAGCATACGATCCAGTACACGGGTAATAATGTTTTTTTCAATAGCGGTATTGGGCCGGTTGAGGAATTTTGGTAAGCTTTGACCGCCGAAAAGCCGGTCTATGATCAAAAATATAAATTCGGGTGGTAATTCAAATATACCGGGTTGATCCGATTTGTTGGTAGTAAATATACACAAGCCATCCGGTTCGGTACGGGAACCAATGAAATCACCAAACATCGATTCATCAATTCGAACCAGTTGTACATCGGTCAATGTCCGCAGTAATGTCGTAAAATAAGCGCCCAGTAATTTAGCATAAGCTTCATACACAAGCGAAAGTGCGGAGCGTTGTTCTTTGGTTAAACGCCGGGGATGCCGGAAATCATATAAGGATACTTTGATGTTTTTACGCATGTCGACAATAGAGTTTGTTCATAGTATTTGTATAGAATTTATCAATTCATACTAATCTAAACAAACCCTGTGCCACATCAGCGCATTTGACAGGGTTCTTAACTCCTTATTTTTCAAGTAAATCAAAAACCCGGCAGCAGGAATTGGCAAATTATGGGTAAAAACTTCCCGGATTAGCGGGATTTCTTTCCTATAAATTCACCTAAATAATGATTCATCAATATTTTAATTCATTATTCCGGAATGTGTTGGCAATCCCCTAATAATATGTCTTTTTGTGACATTATTCATCCGGAATTATTGGAAAATATACTTGGTAAAATACAAACGCAGTACTTTAGTATCGCCAATAATCGTTTCAAGCAGTATTTTTATTTCTTCACGCAAGAATGGACGGTTATCAATGTCCGATAACCATAAAACAGTCTTTCTGGAAATTAATGTGTTTATTGCATCATTTATGGCTGGTCTTTTAGCCTCCAGCCTGGTTTCAAGGTTTTTTCCTTTCGCAATCACTGATAAGGACATTACCAAATAGCGCGTACCCCGTGTTTCTGCCGGATTGACTATTATTTCTTCAATAGAAAAAGTATAAGCTCCTTCAAGTTCTTTTTCAGGTATTTGTTCTTCAAGATAATCTGTCAAACCATCAACCATGACAGATTCATCAAGAGCCGACGAATCTTGATCCGATTGCGTCGTGGTGGTGTCATTTTTGTCTTCCGATGATAATTTGTTTTTATTTTTTATACCAGAACTGTCATTACTACTTGTTACTGTAGCACTATCGTCAATTTGAGTAGTATCAAAGTTACTCAAATTAGTTGCATTATTTATTCTGCCGGGGGGGAGAATATAAGTTACTAGAACATAAGCCAGGACAATTTGTAATATTATTAATCCAATAAATATTAAAATTTTTTTCCAATTTTCACGCATAAACTTTCTCCGCGCCTTTCATTCCCGGCATAGGGGGTGGATTTAAACTTGATGTATATAATTAAAATATAAGTATTGATAATTGTAAACAATGCAAATTTACCAAGTATCCACTTTGATAAATCCTTGTTTTCAAAACTAATTCTAAAGTATTTTTACATGTTGTCGTTTATCTACATGCATCAACGGGATCCTTAAAAAATTCAAAATTACTTACTTGATGCTTATAAGCTTTCATAACATCAATAATCATTTTTATTAAAATTCCTTGACTCTAACAGATCTTGGCCGGTTAAATAAACATAATTTAGAAAAATTTCAACCCGACGATTTTTAGCACGGTTTTCTGGTGTGTCATTTGGAGCGAGTGGTTTAAATTCACCACGCCCAATTGCAATGATTGTATTTGGATCGACGCCGGCAGTATCGGTAAAATATTTTAAAACACTCAATGCCCGTGCAGTAGACAAATCCCAATTCGATGGGAATTGTACCGAGTTAATTGGCACATTATCCGTATGTCCTTCAACAACAACACTATATTCATTTACTAAAATCATTTTGCTGATTTTTTCTAAAATATTATACGCTTCAAATTTTAACTGCGCCTGACCGGGTTCAAAGACAAGATGATCACCCAAACGGATTATTATACCATCTTCCACCTTTTCTACAGATAGATCATTATTTTTTATTTCATCCGTATAACCGGCTTCTACTGCATCAAGAAACTCATCTAAATTATTACGTAATTTTATATTTGATTGCATATCAGGTCGTGTAATTGTTTTGAGAACCACACTGGAACCAGGGGCATCGGTCAACGCGCCGGTCGAGCCCTGCAGGGCGCCCATCGCCTGTCGAAATTTTATTAATTCAGTATTCGAAAAGGAGACAATTAATACAAAAAAGCATAATAACAAGCCCATTAAATCGCTATAGGTATTTAACCAGAGATCAGTTCTTTCCTCTTCCCGATGCTTCTTTTCAGGCTGCTTGAGTCTTACATCTTCGTCACTCATCGAGGGCTCCGTCATTTGCGGTTGTGTTTTCCCGTAAACTGGGTGATAAAATGGACAATAACTTTTCATTCAACAAACGCGGGTTGTCGCCGGCCTGGATGGACCAGATCGCATTAATAATAAGTTGTTTTATCTGTAATTCCTGTTGCGACCTTCGTTCCAGTTTTGTTGCAAATGGTAAAAAAACTACATTAGCTAAAAAAGAACCGTATAAAGTTGTAATTAGAGCCACAGCCATACCGGAGCCAATTTTGGAGGGATCAGTTAATTGTGTAAGCATTTGAACCAAACCGATAAGTGTACCGATCATTCCAAAGGCAGGTGCATAAGTACCCATTACTTTTAATATTTTTTGACCAATAATATGACGTTCTTCAATATAACTTAACTCCATTAATAATATTTCATTTATGACTTCTTTCTTAATTCCGTCAACCATTAATTGTATACCTTTACGGGTAAAACCATCATTGGTCGCATAAATATCTTCTTCCAACGCCAGCAGGCCGTCTTTTCTGGCTTTGCGTGATAATACATACCAAAATTCAATTGTCTCCTGAACTGTATCAATTTTCACGGTAAAGGCATTTTTCATCACTTTAAGCAATTTTGACATATCTGATAATGGATAACATAATAAAGTTGAAGCTGCCGTTCCGCCCATAACAATAAGAACTGAAGGCAAATTAAAGAAAATTTGCCAACCCGGAGACATAAAAATTGCAACCATAATGATTAAAATTCCGGAAACCAGCCCAATTACTGTTGACTTGTCCATAACACTCAAACCAAAATCAATTCATATACAATACAGAAATCCTAGTTCATTACTTTATTATTATCGGATTTCTTTAATTAAACTTGAATAAAATTACTACATAAATCAAATTTAAAAACGGGCGCTTGTCAGCGCCCGTCATGACTGCTATTATTAACGTTTCAATTGTACAATTTCGTTTAACAGCGTATCGGCGGTTGTAATAACCCGCGAATTAGCCTGGAATCCACGTTGTGAAATGATCATTTTGGCAAATTCCGATGCCAGATCAACATTCGACATTTCCAGAGTTTCCGGGGATATTTCCGTCTGAATTGTAGAGCCTGCCCAACCACGCACCGGCATACCGCTATTGGCGCCGACCTGGAACAAATTATCGCCAACTTGCTCAAAACCTTGCGGGTTATTGACTGTCGCAACCGCGATTTGCGCAATTGCCTGACTTACACCATTGGTAAAATGACCGGTAATAGTTCCGGTTTCATCAAAGGAGTAATCATATAATTCACCCATACCATAACCATCTTGCATATTGGGCACCGCTGAAGTGGTGCTGTTGAATTGCGTCAATCCGTTAAAGTAACCGGCCTGTCCGGGATCAAGGTTGATTTCCATCGTTGCGGAACCTTCACCCGGTTCAAAAGTCAGGGGCATTCCGTCTTCAATTTCAATGGCCGACAAACTACCGTCGGGATTGAATTTCATATAGCCGCGGTTTCCTGCGCTTGGTTCGATCGTACCATTATCAATTGTACATTCCCACCGCCACAGATCGGGGTCGGTCAGCGATGAAATATTGGTAAAATTGATTTGCAGGGTATGCGGTTTACCTTTTGAATCATAGATTTGAATGCTGGTTTGGTGTTCACCGGCATCGCGTCCTTCAATCCTGGTATTAAAAGTTGGGGTAGCAATCGAATTATAATTAGCGTCGGTCAGGGTGATGGCACAGGTACGTTCCGAAACACCGGCTTCGGTATCGGTAACTGTTAAATTACCATTGTTATCAACTGTAATTTCAGCGCCCGGAAATACACTATCAATAGCATTAATCAAATCACCAAGAGTACTGGGATTGCCGAGTCCATCGGCATCAGCCAGGAATGTAAAACTACCGGTACGGCCGAAACCTGCTTTATCGGCGCCGCCGATCTTGATAATATCGCCATCGGTTAAATGACCTTCAAAAAAGGGAATTTCCGTTAAATAAGTACTAGCTGTTGTACCGGAGCCAGTTCCAGTAATATTCAGGGTTGTAGCAGCGCCGGAGAATGAACCACCTAATGTAATATGGGTATCGGCGCCGCCGGTATCGGTTGTACGAATGCGTAAATAATCATTACCCCCTGTTGTATACACTTCGGCAACAATTTCACCGCTTATTTCCCGGTTAGCATCAATCTGGTTATTAATTTCAGCAACAACTTCTTTTAACGTGCCATAAGTTCCGGCAGTTAAATTTATTGTAGTATTAATTGTACCATCAGCATCGTCGTCAATTTCCAGATCAATCTGATTATTGGTGGCATCTATGACCAAGCCGGCTGGGTTAGCCGTCAATACATCCGCCCAATTACCAACACTGGTCAAAGAGGCGGTTTTAGCATAAGAAGCCGCCAATACTTTGGATACTTTATTGGTATTCGAATCCAGGTTACCGGTCAACTGTACATCCTCAGTCGCTTTAGCCGGAGCTTTTTGGCCAAACGGTAAGGCTATACTTTGAATCCTGGTTTGGTTGGAAATATCTCCTGTGGCATCGGCAACACGACCTTGTACGCGCAACCCTGTATTTCCATACACTATATAACCATTACTATCAGTGGTAAAATTACCAACGCGGGTAAAATATTCCTGCTCACCATCGCTCAACAGGAAAAACGCATCGCCCTGGATTGCCAAATCCAGACGATTCCCGGTATTTTCAAGATCACCCTGGGTGAATACTTTATCAATACTGCCAATCGACATGCCTATACCTACATAAAGGGGGTTAATACCGCCCTTAGAGGTAGTCGGTTTGGTACCGACCGACAATGCCTGTGACAGGTTTTCTTTAAAATTAACTCGTTCGGCTTTATAGCCTTTGGTGTTTACATTAGCGATATTATTACCAATAACATCTAATTCGGTTTGATGATTTTGTAAACCCGAAACCCCGGCAAACATAGAACGTAACATTGTATACCTCCTAAAGAAGTTACTTACCGCCTCTATCAGTCAGCGGTAATGGGCTTCCCTCAAGGGGTCCAGCCCGTATTTAAAAAATTAATTAACTAATTACCAGTGCGCTATCGATATTTGTAAATACATTTCCTTTTAAACCGTCATTTTCTATTGCTGTTATTACGGTACGGTTTTCCGCACTGACCAGAAATGCATTATTGTTCATAATTATCAGTGATTCTCGACCACCTTTTTCTAATATTTGTTCAATTCCATTTTGTAATCTTTGCCGATCATCCATACTCAGTTCAATATTTCTTTCTATTAAACGATTTTGTGCATGAACGGAAAACTTTAATTCAGTGCCCTGCTGCGCCTGCTGTCGTTGTAATATCTCCTGAAACGACGTACCGGCATTCGGCTGGGCATTGATACTGCGTTTAATCCGCTCCGCACCGGATGGACCTCGAACACTACCAATATTGGGAATGTTTTCGGCCATACCATTCACCTCCTTTCAAACATATTTTGGTTATATAATTAGATTTCATTTACTTCAATCACATCCTTTAAATTAACCTGGGCAGCACCGATCATCAGCACCGGCAAACCATCAATAAATTTTAAACCGGTTACCTTGCCCTTAATCATTGTATCAGCCTGTACAGCATTACCTGAAGCATCGGTTGCAACTACCTTGAAATAGTATGCACCCTCGCCCATAGCATTGCCGTTATTATCCTTTCCATCCCATTCGTATTTTTGCACACCGGCATTTTGTTCGCCAAGATCAATTGTCCGCACCAGGTCGCCATCTTCCGAATATATCGAAACAACGGTACTGGCTTGAGCAGCAAGATTAAACATATAATCCGTTTTACCGGTAGAATCCAGGTTCAATGTCGATGAATAGCCCTGCAATTCCTTGCCGATAAGCGACGAAACCACCGCATTGCTCATCGATTGTGTTACATACGCATTATCTTCCAGATTGGAATTGATATTATAAAGCTGTTCCAGCGAACTGAATTGTGACAACTGGGCAACAAACTCGGTGTTATCCATAGGGTCCAGGGGGTCCTGGTTCTTTAATTGAGTTACTAACAAATTTAAAAAATCATCCTTATCCAGATTTGTGGCGCCAGTCAATGAAGACGTCAGGCTGGTTTGGGTACTGCTGCCTATGCTCGATACTGCCATACATTACACTCCTGTTCTTACCCAATGGTCTCATACGTTGACCATTGTGATTTATATTTAACACTGCCCTGCACCTGAGATGTTGACAGCGTAGCTCCGGTAACGCTCTCTTCTTTACGCGACTCTTTACGATTTCGCGAGAACATCCGTTCGCGGTTACCGGTCTCCCTTCCCTGGTTTTCGCTGACAACAATCTGGATATGATTTGCCGAAACATCCTGTTTGGCAAGGGTTGCTTTTAAATCCGGCAAATTCTGTTCTAACGCCTGACGGGCAGTGTCCGACTGAACACGCAGAATCACCTGAATACGGTCATCTTGATTGGTTAATTCAATTCGCAGCGAACCCAAATCACTTATTTCTGTATGCAAGACCAGTTTTTCATTTTTACCCTGGCTTGCCAGTGTCAACAACCCTTCTTGTATCCGGTTTGTTACTAGAGCTAGTTCCGCCGGCTTAATCGGCGTCATCGGGGTTTGCTGGGTGGTAATACCGCCTGTAATTGTTTGCTCAAATTGCCGGATGAATGATGTTGATTCCGATTTTTGTATTTTTGCTTCATCACCCGGTTTGTTATACCCGGTATTTTTGAGCAGACCGGTATCAGCTTCATTATTATTCCGATTGTTCCCGTTCTTATCCAGTATCGCACTGTTTTCATTTATACCGGAATGGGATGCTTCCAAGTTAGTAGTTGAGATACTCTGATTTTTATAACGGATCTCTGTTTCAACCGGAGTAACCACCGGCGGTATATCTGCTGAACGGTTAAATACTTCCGGCTTGGTTACCTGGGTTTTACCATTAAATCCGGGTAAATCCTGCGATTTGTTTCCGGGTGCAGTAATCTTTGCATGATTCCGGACAAATTCATCCGCAGCCGGGAGAACAAAATCCGTAACTTGAGACTCAACATTTGCAGCTTTATTTTCAGCGTTCGCAGAATGTATTTGCACGTTAATTTGTGATGATTGACTAGCATTTTTGGTTACTTCTTGGTTTTGAATTTTTTGTTTATTGCTTTTCACTGCGGTTCCGGGATTCTTATCGGCAACCAAATTCTGTAAAAACTTGTCATCATCACGTTTAACCTGTTCTGATCTCTGTCCGGTAGGGGCTATGGTCACCAAAGGTTCTGATTTATCGTGTTGCAGTGATATTTTTATTTCTGTTTTTTCTGTAATTTGTACTGGTTTATTGGTTTGAATTATATTATTTTCTGATTTTATCGGTGTAACTTTTGTCGTTTCCTCGTTTAAATCATCCGGTCCCTGAATCGAGTTTAATTTCTGAGTACCGTTAATTATCATTTTTGAATTCAGGCCGGGTATGGTATTGACATTTTTTGTTTCACTAATTATACTTTCATTTAATTCTGTCGGTCTATCAGTAACTACCGGTGCACTTTTTTGCGGTATTACAGATGATTCTTTTATTTTACCTAAAGCATTTTTTGTGCCATATATAAGGTCATCAATCATTTTATTTGATTTTTTACCGGCAATGTTCATAATTGCTTGTACTGTTTTATCCACAGGTCGTGTATTACGGTTTGTTAATGCGGCAGCCTGTACATCCGCTTTAATTCTGGTTACTTCCTGTTCAATGACCGAATTTACAGGTTTTGCGCCGAAATTTTTATTTTTGGCGACCGTGTCCGGTTTTGTAACAATCACTTCGGGTAGCAATGCAGAAGGCCGGTTATCATTTAGCAGGGGCCTGGCAGCAACCTGATCAACATGAACAGAACTTTTGAATACAACCGGTTCACTTGAAGTAATTTCGTCCTGAGCAGCGGGTAAAATCGTATCAGCAGCCGAATTTGTTTTAGGCGATTCAAGTGGAGAGAGAATTGTGTTTTTACCGTTATCAGCGGCGGTTACTTTTACTGCCGGTTGAATGCTAATATTATGATCAACCTGCTTCATTTCAGAAATATCAGATATTGCCTTTTGCTGTCCCGTATGCAAGATAGTGGAACCTGTTTTTATTCCAGTCGCGGTATTATCAGCCAACCGGCTAGTTTTTTCTAGTGGTTTTTCACCTTGTGTGGGTTTTTCCGAGCCGGATAGTGGCGCCGATTCATAGTTCACAACAACATTTTTCCAGGCTTCATGAACTGGCTCGCTAATGATTTTTCCATTGTTGGTGACTTGGTCTGTTACGGTAACTTTGGCGTTTACCTGGCTGGAAATTTTCGTATTTGTAAAAGCCGCTGCCTGTTTTTGGACTTTTATCGTGGAGCCAGTTTCGAGCGGAGTAGTTTGCCGAACCGAATTATCAGATATATTGGAGTGTGATTTTGCAATATTATTGTTTGTAGCATCGGTAGTAGTTTGCACATAATTTGATGTTTTAATACTTGTTGTGCCGGTAATATGTTGTTTTGCAGGTGATGAAGAGTATACTTGAGCATCACTATTATTTTGTATAGTATTTGATAATTTTGAACTAGTCGATCCTGTAAGTTGTTGTGCATTATTTACAGTGTTTGAATTTATGCTTTCGGCAACTCTTTTTACTGCATTGATTACACTACCCTCATTTTTAGAAGTGTGCCGGCTGTTTTCATTCAGTACTTCGTTTACAGAGCCAGCCGGAGTTTTGACCGACTGCTTTGCTGTTTTCGATAAAATCCGGTTATCCACATCACTAGGCAGGTTTCTTGCAGTTGGTGCGTTGTTTTTTACCTTGACATTTTTGACAGGCACGTTAAGAGAATCGGCAGTCGATTTTTCAGCCTGGGGTAATACCGGCTTTTCACCATTGTTTTGCCGAATATTTTTTGTCCTAGTATTCACAGGTTCGTTTTGCCGATCATTAACGGATTGAGTTACAGTATTACTCAATACATTCACTATACCCTTATTTTCAACCTTGCCCGCCATGTGGGTGAGTTCGGCAGCAGGATTAGCAGCCTTGATGTTTTTTCCAATATCAAAAGCCGGCCCGCTAACCGAGTTTAGTATTAATTCCGGTTCAGGTTGGGTATTGCTGGAAAAAGTATCCCCGGAACTATTTATGGCATCGCTTACAGTGTGTTCAGGGTTAGTGAGGGAGCTATTTCCCGGTGTTGTCAGTTTTTCACTTCCACCAACAGGGATTTTTTCTGTGACCGGATTACTCCCAATACCTGAATTCGTCTTGACGTTTAATTCTGATATTTGAATTTCTTGTCGGGTTGCTCTACTCCGGCTATTTCTGGTCTCCTGGGTTTGCAACGGCTTGCCATCTGTGCGATTAAATTGCTTCTCCCCTGTTGCTGACGCTGCATCAGTTACTGCCGAAAAATTTGCAGCATTGGCAAAATTAACCTGCTTTTCGGTAGCAAGCGGAGCAGTCTTGGGTTGCACAAATGATTGAGCGATACCAGTCTTTTCTTTTTTCCCATTACTTGTTTCCGCAAAAGTGATTGCTTTATTAGCGGTATTAATAGGGATTGTTTGTTTTTGCGGTATAGTTACTTTTTTATCCGTTACAGCGCCGGTTGAAACATTTATCGGTTCTGTTTTCCCGTCATTACCGTTAAATTCAGGGGGCGTTGTTTTTCCGGTGTTCCGGGTTATGGTAACAGGTTCTTGCCCCAGTATTTGTCCATAAAGCGCCGATATAAATTCAGGCTGCGGTTCGGATGCACCGGTAGTCTTGCGGGCCAGCGATTTGGTAACTGATATAGTTTTCAGTTCCAAAAACTGATCGGGAATTGAATTCGTTTTACCATCAAGTGTAACGGAGTTTTCATTTATCACAATATCGTTTTCGCCGTTAGTGTTCACAAATGATTGATATGAAACAACGGCATCAAGCGCATAATTGTCATCAGGTTTTGTTACACTCAAGAGCTGCGGATTAGTCATGTTCATTTTTACCGGTTGAGATACGCCGCCTGAAGGCACCGATGATTGTACATTATTTTTCGCCGCAGGAATTGTATCATTTCGCTTTACCTGGGCTGCTTTACCGGTTTCGACATTGCTCTCAGTCCGACCATGCAGGAAAAAACTGATCAGCTTTTTCAGTTTGCCAACTGGTTTGGTGAAATCGTCACCGGGGGCAGTTTGCACGGCAACGGCGTCAGATTTTTGTGAATTACCAGAGTGCTTGTCGCTAAATGTAAAAGTAGTTTCAGACCGCTCTGTAACAACAGGATTAGTATGACTTGATTGAACTTTAACTTCCGGGTGGCTCATATTAGTTATATTAGCAGGTTGATTAAAAACCTTTGTTCCCGATTTGTTGGGGGTGAGATTATCAGGTTGTATCACGGTATTAACATGATTACCTGGTACAGTCAAAGCTGAATCATTGTTTTGAATCCTGGCAGGCTCGGTTAACAATTGCTGTAAGGAGACACCGGAATTAGTGGTACTAGTCTGATTCTGTACCCCGGATGATCTATCATTAATAGTTTTCCCGACACTCTTTACCTGCTGATATTTTTCCTTATTAGAATCAAGGATCGTTTTAAATGCTGAAGCAGGCTCCGCTTTCATCGCCGCTTTATTACTGGAATTAAAGATATTCAGAATCCCGGCATTCCTGATCTTTCCCACCAGTTTGTCTATTCCCAATATATTCTTCACGTATATTTCCTTATTTTGCCAGTAACTTGCAAATTTCGATTGCTTTGGCCTGGTTCATTTCTTTTAATATTTTTGCAGCCTGACGTTCACGGAGTTTTTTCAACATACTGGCCACCATTTCATTATCGAACTCGTTTAAAATCGTAGCAGCTTGCTTTGGGGTCATGCTGCTATAGAGCTTGGCATTGGTGGCAATTATTTGCTCCTGGCGTTGTTGTTCTGCAGCTTTGGCTGCCTGTCGTTCTTTTTCCTGTTGGTCCTTTTCCAGTTGCTTTTGCCGTAATACCGCAAAACTGGGAGTCGTATCTTGCTTTACAACCGGCTTAGTTACAATAATTGGCGTCGTATCGACTTGAGTAGCTTTTTCCGCTATTTCCAGGGTTTGCTTTTTTAAATTGCGCATTTCATTCCACAAGTAATCAATTTCGCGCTTGCGACGGCCATTTTCCAGTTGCAAAATTTGCATTTCATCTTCCACTGTTAAAAATCCTTCCGAGGGCGATAGTGCTTTGCCTTTTTTTACTGTATCTGGTTCAGCTTTTTGTACTGCCGAATCCATTTGCGCAGTTTGCGTGGAATCATTTATGGCAACAGAATCGGTTGCAACCGAATCTTGAAGGGCTTGTGAATTTGCCAGATTTTTCTGCATTTCAGTTTTTTGACTGCGATATACTAAAAAATACATGAAAATAAAAACCAGAAAAAATGACCACAATAGCGCTATGCCATAGAGTAAATAGTTTTTTTTCGAAGACCTGGGTGTTTCAGTCTCTTCTATAGGAGTATCAGGTGGTGTTTCCTGAAAATTGCTGTCTTCCATTTCCTGCATAATAAACCTTTAGTAATTCAGAACTTTTCTTCCGGCTTTGATAATAACTGTTTCGTCAATAAATTTCTGTTCTTCTTTTTCACGGATATAGAGGTATTTTTGATATTGTTTTTCTTTTAATTTTTCCATTATCTTTCGTTTTCGTTGCGCTTCTATTAACACAGCCCGTTTTTCATTCAACTTGCGTAGCGCTAATTCTACCTTTTCCTTTTGCAATTCCTGTATTCGCTGCTGGCCAACGAGATTGTTATACGCCAGAGTTATAGCAATGGGATCAAGGCGCCCGGCTTGCAAGCGGGTAATGTTTTGCCAGGACTTTTTGGTTTGTTGATCAAAAAGTATATATTTATGATTTTCCGCTTCATATATTTCCAGCGCCTGGGCAAAAACTCGTTGCGCTTCTTTTTCTCGCGAACGCCGTACCATTAATACTTTTTCCAGTTTAAAATTAAACTTTTTCAAAACTCTTCCGATATTCTTTATGACCGATATGGGCTATTCTGTATTTAAAACATTTAAAAAGAACAAACCGGCTTTTCTTTTACTGCCGTATAGTAATAATTATAGCTGAAAAATACTTTTTAACATAGTGACTGTTTGTTTATAATCAGCTCTTTCGTATTGCTTCTGACGTAAAAATGTCCGTACTTTTTCAATATGATTTATAGCAAAATCGATTTTGGGATTGTTGCCTTTGACATAAGCACCAATATTTATTAAATCTTCGGCTTCCTGATATGTTGCCAGTACATCACGGGTTTTAACGGATGCCGCCAGGTGCTTTTCATCAATAATATCATTCATCACTCTGCTGACGCTTTGTAAAATATCAACCGCCGGATAATGATTTTGTTCTGCCAGCCGTCGCGCCAGCACCATATGTCCATCTAGTATTGAGCGCACAGTATCGGCAACCGGATCGTTCATATCATCACTCTCAACCAGAACTGTGTAAAATCCGGTAATACTGCCTTTACTTGCCATCCCGGCTCTTTCTAAAAGGCGCGGTAATAAAGCATAAACCGAGGGTGTGTATCCTTTGGTCGTCGGCGGTTCACCAATTGCTAAACCAATTTCACGCTGCGCCATAGCGACGCGGGTCACGGAATCCATCATTAAAATCACTTTTTTACCTTGATCCCGGAAATATTCTGCAATAGTGGTTGCGGTTTGAGCGCCGCGCACACGCAGTACAGCGGCCTGATCCGAAGTTACAACCACAACAACGGAACGGCGCAGCCCGGCTTCTCCTAAAATACCATCAATAAATTCTTTAACTTCACGTCCGCGTTCTCCGATCAGGGCAATAACATTTACATCGGCTTCACTGTTACGGGCAATCATACCCAGCAACACACTTTTACCAACACCGCTGCCGGCGAAAATTCCGACCCGCTGCCCTTCACCGGCGGTAATCATACTGTCTATGGAACGAATTCCCGTTGCCAGTGGGCGTGTTATCCGTGGACGGGATAATGCCGGAGGCGGCACATTATGTAAATAGCCGGTAGTATCTGCTTTAATTGGCCCCTTACCGTCAAGCGGACGACCGAACCCATCAACGACTCGGCCCAGTAAACCCATGCCTACCGGCACCTGCAACATCTCGCCGGCGGTTTCCACAATACAGCCAATCCCTATACCGTTGGTATCTTCGAACGGCATTAACAGAATTTTATTTTCATTAATACCTACTACTTCGGCGGCTTTTTCAAGTCCGGGATAGCGGGTCTTAATAATACATATATTACCAACCGATACATTGGGACCAAGTGATTCTACCAGTAATCCGGTCACTCGCGTAACGACACCCGTCTGCACTATTGGATTGCAGGCATTGATCGTTTCTATAAGGGAATTTAAAATTCCTGTATTTTGATTAACGTTGCTCATACACTAAACCGGAATACTTTTGCATAATTGCTTCTTCAAGAATAGCTAATTGGCTTTCAATTTGCGCGTCGATGGTGCCATTCGGGGTTTTTATTACACACCCTCCACGTTTAACAGCGACACTTTCTTCAATTGCCAGTTTTGATAAATTATTATTTTCTTTTAAAATCTCTTTCCAATATTTTTCCAGATTTTCTTTATCTTCCGGATTGATCTGGATAACAAAATATTGTTCATTATTGGTCGACTTTAAGGTATTATTCACAATTTGTGCTATAAAAGATTGATCAACCTCGGCTTTTGTAAATATTATCTTGTTGGCGATAGCCATTGCCAGAGTTGCAATACTGTTATGGACTTGATTTAAATAATTCAATTCCTGTTCAGAATGGTTTTTAATCTCTGAATATATTTTATTGACCAGCTGCTGTAATTGCCTGAGTTCCCCGAGCTCTTTTTGCCTTGCAGCCAGCAGTTGTATTTTCAGTAACTTTTCCTCTTTATCCATATTACCGATGCCGGACATATTAATGTCTTTATTATTTGCAGAAAGGGCATCGCGTTGCCCGGATGCCACTCGTACCACATCAGGCAATTTTACATGTAAATTATACATAAACCTCTCTATCGGATGTCGGTAAGGCAATTTCACCGGCTTCAACCAGCTTTTTAATCTGCATGGCGATTTGTTGTTGAACAGTCTCAACCTCAGACAAGCGGACCTTACCAAGATATTCAACTTCTTCATTCAGAATATTTCTGGCGCGTTCCGACATATTGCTGAATATTCGTTGTTTTAATTCATCACTGGAAACCTTTAATGCCAGCGCGAGATCTTTCATTTCAATATCGCGCATCAGCCGCTGAATAGCATTATCATCGAGTGCAACAATGATATCGAATACAAACATACGCTTTTCAACTTCTTTGGCTAGTTCTTCATCATAATCTTCAAGGGCTTTCAAAGCGCTCTTTTCCGCTTTTTGACCGATAAAGTTAAGGATTGCCGCTACTTTATCGGCGCCACCTGCTTTTTCATGACGGATTCGTAAATCCATACTCGATGACAGGGCATGTTCAACTTCACCGACAAGACTGCTGTCAATCGATTTCATCAAAGTAAGCCGGATAATAATTTCATTGCGTAAATCTTCATCAAATTTCGACAGAATGTTTCCGGCTTGCTCGGAATCAAGCTGCGATATAATAAAAGCAACGGTCTGTGGATGTTCTTCCGAGAGCATTTGGATAAACTGCTCGGGATGCAATTTACCAATAACGCCCATATCATGAACATCATTCGTGCGGCGCAATTTATCAATGATTTTCATAGCCCGCCCGGAATCCAGGGCTTCAACAAGCACATCGCGGGCATAATCAATACCGCCGGCTACCATATATTTTTGACCCATGATCAGGTTCTGGAACTCTTCGATCACCTTTTCAAATTGTTCCGAAGGTATATGCTCCAGAATGGCCATTTCACGGGTAATAAGCTCAATTTCCTGGTCATTTAATTCGCGAAAAACTGCTGCGGCAGCTTTGGAACCAAGTCCGATAAGTAATGTGGCTACTTTACGTACACCACTGCCATGACTGCGCTGTCCCGATTCGTTTTCCATCATCCCTCCGTCAACCATGCGCGAATTAATTGAGCTGTCATACTGGGATTATTCTGAATGTAGCTGGAAATATCTTCATTGCGCTGCATTGGGCCGGCAGTTGCTTTTTCAATTTCCTCCAGAAAATCCACTTCTGGTTCTGCTACAACCGAAGCTTTACCGTTAGTAATATGTCCTCCGGTCGGCGCGACGCCATCAAGCTGCGGCATTGTTTCGTTAAACAGACTCTTTTTTGCTTTATTGAATTTTGAACGTATCATAAAGTAACCTATTAGTATTAACAAGCCGATCACAACTTTTTGGATAATTGAACCCCACTGCTCCCAAAAATTATTTTCCTGCGGCAACGAATCCATTGTAACCCAGGATTCGCCTTCAAAGGCCAGATTCTGAACGACAAGTTCATCGCCCCGTTCAGTATTAAAACCGATGGCATTCTTTGCCAGGGTCTCAATCCGCAGCAATTCATCGGCAGTGCGGGGATTGTATTCGATAACAGTGTTACCGTCAGTATCAGTGTTTTTAACCTGGCGATCATTGACCAAAATCGCTACCGTTAAACGTTTTATGCTGCCGGTATCCTCAAATATATGCTCCATTGTTTTGGTGATTTGATAATTGGTTATTGTATGTTCCGAGTTCATCTCACCATAGTTGGAAGAGTCCATACCGGTTTGGGTTGAGGTTTCTTCACTTAAAACAGCGGCGTTATCAGGATCATATATTTCATTGGTTTTTTCAATTCGCCGGAAATCAAGATCGGCGGTTGTTTTTACAACCGAATTTCCGGGTCCTAAAAAACGATCCAAAATAATTTGCGCTTTTTCTTCCAAGTATCTTTCCAACTGCAGTTGCAGTTCCAATTGTGTTTCATTCATTGCCGCCAGGGAATCGGTTTTACGGTTACGGGTCAATACCTTGCCATGGCTATCAACTATCGTTACCTGGTTAATATCCAAACCCTCAATGCTACCGGCAACAAGTTGCGCGATACCGTTAATTTGTTCTTCACGTAGTTGCGCCCGACCTTTTAATGAAAGAAAAATTGAAGCCGACGCCTGTTCCTGGTCTTCCTTGAACACCCGCTCTTTGGGGAACACAATATGCACACGGGCTTTATCAATTTCTGCCATGCTTTGGATCGTGCGGCTGAGTTCGCCTTCCAGGGCGCGACGGTAATTTAATTGCTGAACAAATTCCGAAACACCAATATCAGTTTTATCAAAAATCTCATAACCCAATCCGGAAGTTGCCGGTAAATTTTTCGATGCCAAATTTATACGGCTTTGATATAATTGCTTACTTGGAACCATAATAGCGCGGCCGTTTTGGGTAATTTTATATGGAACATTTTGCGCTTCCAGTTCATCAATAATCGGCTGCGTATCTGCCGGATCAACATCAGAGACCAATATCACATAATCGGGTTGTACTGCCCATTTTACAATTGCAACTGTCCCTAAAATGGCAATTAAAAAAACCATCAGCATCGTAATGCGCTGCGCCAGCATTAAATTTTGAAATGGCAGGAAAAAGCGTTCCCGCAGAATTTTTAACATTTCACCCATAAAATATCCATATCCTGTTTTACATCATATCTTGCTAAATTAACATTATAATATTATTACATCTGCATTCTGGAAATTTCCCGGTACGCATCAATCAACCGGTTGCGTACCTGCAAGACCAGTTCAAGTCCAACACTGGCCTTTTCCGCGGCAATCATCACATCATGAATATCTTCAACTTCACCCTTGGCGAACTGATCTGCAACTTTTCCGGCATCTAATTGCATATTATTAACATCGCCAAGTAATTCTTTAACCCGGTCGCCAAAACTTGTATCTTTTTTATCAGTACTGCCGGGTCTTATATTCACTTCCGGTAAATAATTTTGTCCGGTTATTGAGGGTATTGAACTCATATTGATCTCTTTATGTTGTCAGGTCCAGTTTTTTGCCAATCACATTGCTGCTGCTAACCAGGGTCGACATTTTATAAGCATCAACTCCCCAGCGGTTTCCATTGCCAGAAAACAATTCCTGCAGCATGGCTTTTTCTTCAGGTATTAATACATCTTCCAGCTTTTGTGGTAAATTATTTAAATTGAATGCTACTGCGCCGACCTGGTTCGAACCGGTGGTAATACTTTTACGACCAATAGTTTGATTTGAATCGATAACAGTTTTTTGCTGCTGCGAACCAACGTCGTCAGGTTTCTGATTCGGACGCTGCTGCGGCAAATTATTGATCATATTACGCGAATAAACACTCGACTCAATTTTCATCTCTGGTATACCTCAATTATAAACTAGATTTCAAGAGCTTTTTTAAACATATCTTTTGCCGAATTTAAAACTGTTGCATTTGCTTCATACGCCCGAGCGGCGGTCATTAATTTTACCATTTCATCGATCATATTTACATCGGCAACCTCGACGTAACCTTCTGCATTGGCGTGAGGATGATCGGGGGCATAGATCAATTTAGTATCGCTATTCTTTAATACCTGTTCATCTGCCGAAACTCCAGCCTGGCGGGAATTATCATTAAAATGACCGGCGATACCTTTCATGTGCTGGGAAAAATTTCGCAATAATGATGTGCGTGTATTACTGTCACTATTTTGTAACGATTTATCATCAACTGCATAAAACTCAATTTCTTTTGGTTTATAAGGCTCACCGGTTTTGCGGTCAAAACTTTCCGCATTGGCAATATTCTCGGCGCGAACCTCAAGATTCTTACGCTGGGCGGAAAGCCCGCTGCCGCTGATGCCAAAAACTCCAAATATTCTTCCGATAGCCATAATTACTCTCTCCCGCTTACTGACTGGTTATACTTGTGTGTAATGATTTGAATTTGGCAGCGGTAATTTTTGAAGCGGCAGAATAATATAACTGGTTCTCAGCAGCTTTAACCATTTCCTTGTCAATATCTACATTATTTATACCGCTCAGGGGCTCGGACAAACTATCTTTATCTTCTTCAATCAACTGTTCATTACCATTATCTGTAAGCGCAATATGACGGGAATCGCTGCGTAAGACTGAAACCGAATTACCCGAACCCGTAGAATTCAACAACTCTGCAAAATTCACATCTTTGGTCTTGTATCCCGGTGTATTGACATTAGCAATATTATCGGCAATTGCCCTTTGCCTGGCGGATGAACCGTCAAGTAAACGAGCAAAAATCGGGATATTCATTTTTTCAAAAACTGCTTTAAACATAACTCGGTCCTTGTAAAAATATTTTATTCAGCACTAATAAAGCAAGGCCCGTGCCAAACAAATGGCAACGGGACTTGGGGTTAACTAGATTGATTTTGTTATAATTAAAAGACTTTACAGGGAAGGATATGGCACGGCCACAAGAGGTTGCAGGTAAAAGTTACAGTTATTGGGAATTTTCTTCCCAAAAATCACCGCCATAGCTCTTTAATTTATTACGCAGGGTTTTAACCGTAATACCCAGCGCCTGGGCAGCTTTGGTTTTGTTGTTGCTGACCTTTTTTAGCGTTTTCATAATGAGACGCTTCTCTGCTTCATATATCGTCAAATCATCGTCAGAGTTAAATAAATATTCAAATAAATCTCCATAATCATCAATAAATTCTAAATCCGCAGCCTTGATTTCTTTATCAAGGGCGATTACGGCTACTTTTTCTATGGTATTTTGTAATTCACGAATATTACCCGGCCAGTCATAATCGCATAATTTTTTCATAGCATCTTCTGAAATTGTCTTGATTAGACCATGCTCGGCGTTGACTTTTTTAATAAAATATTCAGCAAGTAACGGGATGTCACCTTTGCGTTGACGTAAAGCCGGTACATTAATTTTGATGACGTTCAACCGGAAGTATAAATCCTTACGGAAACGGCCTTCCTTCACTTCCTCACGCAAGTCCCGGTTGGTTGTAGCAATCACACGGGTATTGACTTTGATGCTTTTGGTATCGCCCAATCGTTCAAATTGTTTGGTTTGTAATACCCGTAATAACTTGGCCTGCATTGAAAGCGGTAGTTCGCCAATTTCATCCAGTAAAATTGTACCGCCATCAGCTTGCTCAAATCTCCCCTTGCGGCGCATGTGCGCACCGGTAAAAGCGCCTTTTTCATAACCAAACAATTCGCTCTCGATCAGGGTTTCCGGTAATGCGGCGCAGTTTACCTTAATATATGGATTTTCGCGGCAGTTACTACATAAATGAATGGCATCGGCCACTACTTCTTTACCAACGCCGGTTTCTCCTTCTATTAATATACTGGCATTGGTAGGTGCAATACGATTTACCAGGTTGATTATATCTTCAATTTGAGTAGATTTGCCGATCAAAATAGAACTGATCTCCAGCCGATCGGAAGGATCAGTTTGTGGAATTACAGTTGTTACATTACGGTGTTTTAATACCCGGCGGATGAGTTGCTGAATGTCTTTTTTAGAATAGGGTTTGGTTAAATAATCAAAGGCGCCTTTGCGCATTGCTTCAACTGCATTTTCAATAGAACCATAAGCAGTACCTATTACTACATCAATTTCCGGTTTAACTTTTTTAATATATTCGAGGACCTTGATACCACTTAATTCAGGAATTCGTAAATCTGTAAATACAATATCATAATCATTATTATCAATTGCATTTATTGCCGCTTTTCCATCACCTACACTCGTTGTTACACAATCAATATCTTTAATTACAACTTCAAGAAATTGGCGCACTGTCGGATCGTCTTCAACCACAAGTACACTGGGATTTTCTGACATTTATTCTCTCCCTGGTAGTTTTGGTAATATAATATTCACTTTTGTCCCGGCATTAACCTGGCTTTTAATTTCAATTTGCCCCCGGTGCAGCATTATGTAATTTCTCGCCATTACCAGTCCCAAACCACGTCCATTATGTTTAGTGGTATAAAAGGGGGTAAACAACTTTTCCATTATTTTTTTATCAATGCCTACACCAGTATCTTCAATAATCAATGCTATTGCCGGTTTGTTATCCAGTTTGGTATATTCATAATCAATAAAAATTTCGCCATCATGTTGTGTAGCATCAACAGCATTTTGTAATATGTTAACCAGGGCATTTTGTAATAAAATTAAATCTGCCCAGACAAAAATTTCCTCATCACTAGTTTCAAAATGATAAACAGTATTTTTGTTCAAAAAAAATTGTTTGACGACCTGGTCGACAAATGAATGAAAATGGATTTTGATAAATGAAGGATTAAGAGGCCGCGTTAACAGGTACAAATCTTCTATAAAACTGTCGATTCTCTGAATACAACTATCAATTGTTTGTAATTTGGAAGAATCAATATGATCTTTGATCTCTTCCTTCAACATAGAAATAGTTGCGGCTATGCCGGCCAGGGGATTTCGTATCTCATCGGCGATGGAATCGGCCATTTGTGATAAGAAATTAAAAAAAGCCGGATTCAATTGATTGACTTTTTCGGAATGTATCGATTCTTCAATAAATTCAATTTTCGACATATTTAATTATTCAATTCAAATCTATTATAAACTAGCTTTTAACAAAAGTTTCACCACTTTCAGGATCATATTCAAAATGTACATGGATCAACTCACCGCAAACACAGGTAATTTTTAATCCTGTAACAATGCCATCCTTCTCATCCAATTCTATGTGAGGTTGATGTGAAAAAGTGGAGTTCATAGTCTCAGTTCCGGTTTTATCAGGCCGGGTATTCTTTGGGTCAACAGCTATCTGATTTTGCTTGATAACTTTTGACAATCCTTTGGAAGAAATATGGGGCAGATCGTCATGTTTTAACCAGTCGGAAAAATTTTCAAAACCGGTATTTCGCTCTTTTTTCATCACGTATTATTCATAGATTATTTACAGCGCTTATTGTTGCTTCCATATTAAAAAAAGTATACAACATTATATTGAAATTGTCAAGAATCAAAATTTGATAAAAAAAAACCGCGCTTTTTAATCGCGGCAGTATATATAATATAATTATTTATACCTGTTATTGTATATATAAATCCTGATTTCTCCATCCCGGCCAGCTTCATCTATTCTTCGGTTCAGTGTTTTATAAATATAATTTATTTTTTCATCTTTTGCAAACAAAAATCAAACTATACTGTTAATATTACTCTATTTGGCATGATCTGAATTATTATCTCAAAATTTGAAAATTGTTCAAATTTTGGGAATACATGATGACTATTTTATGTAAAATAAAGCAGACTAGTAAAATACACATCCTTAACAAATGCGAAAAAATCTTTATTTCCTGCAAAACTTTTTTATCTGAACCACAAATTAGTTTAACAGGTGGATTATGAAAAATTTATTATTGATACGTCATGCAAAATCAAGCCGGGATGAGTCCAATCTGCATGATTGGGAACGTCCCCTTAATGATCGTGGTTTAACGGATGCTCCGGTAATGGGTAAAAGACTGCATGACCGGGGAATTGCGGCCGATCTGTTCCTCGCCAGCCCGGCAAACCGGGCCCGGCAAACTGCGCAAATCATTGCCCGTGAAACAGGCTATCCGGTGGATGCTATTAAAATATGCAACGAAATTTATCTTGATGGCGTAGAATCCATTTTTAGATTAATCACAAACCAGCCTGAAAGTTGTCACACATTATTTCTCTGCGGCCATAACCCGGACATATCAATGTTAGCTACGCAGTTTGTTCCCGGTTTCGTATCCAGCATCCCCACTTGCGGTATTATTCACATTTCTTTTAATATTAACTCCTGGAAACAAGTAAAACCTGCTGGCGGTAAGTTGGTCCTTTTTGATTTTCCCAAAAAATAGATCCTGAAAATAATTATTGAATTCTTTACTCATTTATCGTATATTTACGATATACGATAACAGGAGTATTTTATGCAATCATCCTTTCATTCTTTTGACAATGAATATGTGGAATTAGCTGATTTTGCCAAAGCCATTTCCCATCCGGTACGGATTCAAATATTAAAAACATTGTTCGATAAAAAATGCTGTATCTGCGGAGAATTGGTCGATATGTTGCCGCTCTCCCAATCTACAGTTTCGCAACACCTGAAAGAGCTAAAAAGAGTCGGTTTAATTAAAGGGACAATAGATGGGCCACGAAGTTGTTATTGCATTGATGAGAAAAAATTCGCTAACGTTATTAATAAATTTTGTACTTTTTTTTGTTCTATTTGCAAATAAAAATACCCATTAATAATAATACCAATACAATGAATAACTATTTAAATAAATGTCTGATATAAAAAGTCAGTTAAATTAAATAATAATGGAGTTACTATGAAAAATGATGATGCATTGAAACAGGTGGTTAAAGAAAAGTACGGAAGAATTGCCACCCAAAAAGAAAATTCCTGTGGTTGCGGTTGTGGATGCAATAATGCCGAAAGTACACAAATGTTTGATTATTCCAGTTTCAGTTCGGATTATAATTCAATTCCCGGTTATGTTCCGGAAGCTGATCTGGGGCTTGGTTGTGGAATTCCGCTCGAATTTGCCGGGATTAAATCGGGCGATACAGTGGTAGATTTGGGTTGTGGCACCGGCAATGATGTGTTTATCGCCCGAAAATTAGTTGGCGATACAGGACATGTGATTGGTATCGATATGACCGAAGAAATGATTACCAAAGCAAATTATTTTAAAACAAAATTTGGTTTTCAAAATGTTGATTTTCATTTGGCTGAAATTGAAAAAATGCCGCTTGATAATAATTCTGCAGATCTGATAGTAAGTAATTGTGTACTAAATCTTGTGCCGGATAAACGAAAAGCATTTACTGAAATTTATCGTATTTTAAAGCCTGGCGCGCATTTTTGTATTTCGGATATTGTTTTAAAAGGGAAATTACCCGAAAACTTGAAAAAACAAGCTGAATTATATGCGGGTTGTGTTGCCGGGGCCTTAACTCAGGAAGAATATCTGGAAATTATTAAAGCAACCGGGTTTGAAAAAATTGTAATTCATGTATCGAGACAAATACAATTATCACCTTCAATTTTGAAAAAATTTCTATCCGCTCAGGAGTTACAGGATTACCAAAAATCGGATAATGGAATTTTTAGTATTACGCTCTCTGGGTATAAAAAAAGTTGAAATTGATTGTAATAATAATTATTATACATATAATAAAACATTCAAGTTTAAAAATACAGGAAAGCGTAATGAACACCCCGGATCGTGAGCAGGCATTGCAATTATTGCAAAAATATAACTCCAGCGAATCATTAATTAATCACGCGCTGGCGGTTGAAGCGGTGATGAGGTACATAGCAAAGAAAAAAGGGCAAGATGAAGACAAATGGGGCATTGTCGGTTTGATCCATGATCTGGACTATGAAAGATACCCGGATGAACATTGTACAAAGACCCGGCAAATTCTGGAAGAAAACCACTGGCCGGATGAGTATATCCGGGCTGTGGTTGCACATGGCTGGGGAATATGTTCCGATGTTGAACCGTTATCAGAAATGGAAAAGACCTTGTTTGCAATTGATGAACTGACCGGTTTGGTTGCCGCAACGGCTCTGGTACGGCCATCCAAAAGTGTTATGGATATGGAACCGAAATCAGTGCTGAAAAAATGGAATCAGAAATCGTTTGCCGCCGGCGCCAACCGCGCAATCATTGAAAAAGGCGCGTTGATGCTTGAAGTAGAGTTAACAGAATTGATCAAAGACACTATTTACGGTATGCGGGAAATTGCCGGAGATATTGGTTTATAAGAGTCAATTTTTATCCTTGAAATTACAATTTTTTTACGTAAATTTAAATTATAATTTTATCATTTAAACTCAAGTTAACAATAGATTGTACCGAATATAATTCGTGATAATAATAGTGCTTGCAGGAAAAAAGGACTCATGTAATGAAAACAACCGTATATAATGCATCAACACCGAATATTGTAGATGCGGAATATGATGAAGATATTAAGAGTATTATTGTTACCTGGCACACAATGATAGCTATCAATGATCTTGAACCGTGTATACGCGCCCAATCCAAAGTTGCCAAAGAAAAAAATGCCAAAAGTGTGATTATGAATACCAGTTACGCTAAAAATTCAATCCGTAAGGATGACATGGATTGGATCGAGGCGTTTTATTTCCCCCGTTTGGTTCATGCCGGGGTTGAGGCTATTATAATTATTCCGCCAATAAGTGCTATTACCAGCAAAGCTCTGGGAGAATATAAAGTAAAAGCGCAAAAAGCAGGTTTACATATATATGAAACCCCGGATATGATCAATGCTTTAGAAACGGCAAAACTGATCAGAGATAATAAAATGCAAGACCCTGCCTGATGAGTATTGAACGATACGTTCAGGGAAACCGATGAATTTTCCAACTCATCCTTTCCGTTTTTTTACATATTAAAGAAATATCACAGGAATAAGGACTGCATTCCTGCTTTTCCCTATTATTTGAAAAAACGGCATGATATTTGAAATTAGTTATTTACAAAAAAATCATTCAAAAAGTTCAAAGTTAAAAAATATTGGTACTGATATTTTTGGGAATAAACTGCATAAAAAAAAGATTCAAGGTATCAACAACACCAGTTTATTTATCAGGATCAAATATTAAATAAGGAAATCCTACTTTTAATCGATCAGGAATTTATCTGTAAACTGAACAATTCATACGAGTTAAAAACATTAATATATAATTAATGCAATATTTGTAAAGGATATTAAAATGAACTACAAGATGGGGTTATTAATTTTATTTGTATTATCTCTAAATTGTCAGAAAGATGCCAACCAAAATATTGAGACCCAAAATATTAACAAAACAACAGATAATATTATTCAGGTTGTAGATTCAACAATCCAGCAGGAAAATACTGCAATAACTTCCGATACGATTATGAGTGCGACTAAAACCGATACCCCCAAAGTAGAAAAAAATCCGCGGATCAAACCGGCCGATTATTCGCCCATAACCAGTACTGATGAATTATGGAACGAATATGAACAATTGAAAAAAGATATTACTTTTAACAAGGATAACTGGAATTATCCCGAACTTGTGAAATCATTGAATAAAACCGCTGAAATCGCGCAAAAACTACAGCGGCCGGAAATTGCAGCATGGCAATTTAACAATATTGGCTATTATTCAATACAGGAATTTAAAAACAGAACCGATTATACCAATCGTATGGAAGATATTCGAGTCATGCCGTCCGGCGCCGAACGCGATCAATATATACAGGAAACTAGAGACGTTCTGCGCTCCGAAATTGAATTGCTCAACAACGCGGAGCAAAGTCTGTATGACGCTATTGAACTGGATAACCAGCAACCGGATAAAAACCGTCAGGATATTATCAATAATAATCTAGGTTTTATTTCTACAGTTAAAAGCTTTATACAAAATGACTAAATAATTGGTATTCTTTACAGAATCTGGAACTTATGAATTCACATTTCGAAAGTGCTATACTGATAACCGGTATTTTGGTTTTTTGTTCTCGTGTTATTGACGTTACATTAGGGACGTTGAGAACTATAAACATCGTTCAGGGTAGAACAAAAATTGCATTTATCCTCGGTTTTTTTGAAATCAGTATGTGGCTTGTCGTTCTGTCAACCGTGCTGCCACAGGTCGTTGCCAAACCTATTCTGGGTTTGTTTTATGCTCTGGGTTTTTCTACCGGTAATGTTGTTGGTATTATCATTGAACGTAAAATAGCCCTGGGACATACAATCTTTCGTGTTATCACAGCCGAACATGGTGAAATTATGGCTACCGCGCTCCGTAATGCAGGTTATGCAGTTACAACATTTGAAGGAACCGGGTTGAAAGGCAAAGTCATTGAATTATATGTGGTCTGTGATCGTAAAAATCTGCGGGAGATTATTCCAATCATCAATTCGATTGACCCCAATGCATTTTATATTACGGAACAAGCCGGCGACGTCAGCAAAGTATACCGCCCTACAATGGTTCCTAAAACCGGTTGGCGGGCAATTATTAAAAAAAAATAACTCTCCGGCAATCAGCGACAGGCTATTGTTTTATTGCAGACATTAGTTCCTTCGGTATCAACTTTTATCAATGCAGATTTTAAGGGTGGGGTAAAGATATATAAAGATGGTTCATTGTGTTTTTCATGGGGTAATTTTACCGATGGTACCACTATTTTAATCAGACATTTTACATACTGTTATATTTTATTATATACCTGGTCATCCATTTTATTCTTCCGATTCTATAAAGTATTACCACTAGTTATATCAAAGAATCCAACGACAAAAAGTTCAAACCAAATCGGATATAAAATAATTTATAACCTGGCACATATTGCATTTCTGGAAATATTTCCGTCTAGTCCTTGTGTTCTACTGTTTGAAAAATTAAATCATCATTCTGGAAACAAATAATACAGTTTGTATTATCGTGAAAGGTAAATTATGCCCACAAAATCAATGACCAATATTCTTGGTTATCCCCGCATCGGGTTACAGCGGGAACTGAAAAAAGCTACTGAAGCGTACTGGAACCAAAAAATTTCCGCGGACGATCTGATAAAAACAGCTACTGCCCTCCGTATGTCGAACTGGCACACACAAAAGCAGGCCGGAATTGATTTAATTCCATCAAACGATTTCAGCTTTTATGATCACATGCTTGATATGAGTTGTCTGCTGGGCGCTATACCTCCCCGTTTTCAAACCGGCATACAACATGTTTCCATGGATTTATATTTCAGTATTGCCAGAGGTGTAAACAGTTCACAAACCACTTCTGTTACCCATGCCAGTGAAATGACCAAATGGTTCGATACCAATTACCATTATATTGTTCCAGAACTTCATCATGATATGGAATTTAAAATTTCAACCACTAAAGTATTTGATGAATTTAGTCAAGCATTACAAGCTGGTATTAAAACCAAACCGGTTCTGGTCGGTCCGGTCACCTGGCTCATGCTTGGTAAAATCCATGATGATATATATCCCAATTTTAATAAATTTGATCTTTTAAGCAAATTACTACCGGTCTATAAACAGATTTTGCTAAAGTTGGAAACATTAGGCGTGGAATGGGTGCAACTTGATGAACCGGTATTTGCACTGGACTTGACCGGTGAGGAATTGCAGGCGCTGAAAAATACTTATACCGAACTAGCCGGCAGCGTAAAAAAGCTGCGCCTGATGGTAGCAACCTATTTTGGCGAATTACGCGATAACCTGACAACCTTTGTATCACTACCGGTATCTGCTCTGCACTATGACGCGGTGCGGGGCGGCGATGAGATCGACCGCCTGCTGACTGCCTGGCCGGAAAAAACTATTCTGTCGCTCGGTGTTGTGGACGGACGGAATATCTGGAAAACTGATTTTGAAAAATCATTAAATCTGCTCAATAAAGCCAAAACCAAACTTGGCGCAGAACGCCTTATGGTAGCTCCCTCCTGCTCCATGCTGCACAGTCCGGTATCATTAAAATCCGAAAAAACAATGGATGAACAGGTCAAAAACTGGTTATCTTTTGCCGAAGAAAAACTGGCCGAAGTTGTTACCCTGGCCAAAACAAGTAATGGAGATGACGTTAGCGTGGAACTGGCAGCAAACCGGGTGGCAAATAAATCTCGACGTACGAGCGCCAGGATTCACAATCCTGCTGTGCAGCAGCGCTGCGCCGCTGTAAAGAAAAGTGATTTGAATCGGCATTCTGCTTATTCGCAAAGGCGAAACGTGCAAAGAACGGCAATTCCGTTGCCTGAATTTCCCACTACTACTATCGGTTCCTTTCCGCAAACAACTGAAGTCAGGGCAATGCGCGCTAGATATAAAAAGTCCGAACTGACTCTGCAGGAATATGAAAACTATTTACAAAATGAAATCGAACAGGCCGTGCGTAAACAGGAGCAACTGGACATCGATATGCTGGTGCACGGCGAGTTTGAGCGTAACGATATGGTCGAGTATTTTGGCGAACAACTGGCCGGGTTTACTTTTTCCGGAAACGGCTGGGTGCAGAGTTTCGGCAGCCGCTATGTAAAGCCGCCCATCATTTTCGGAGATGTGTCGCGTCCTGAACCGATGACGGTACGCTGGTCACACTTTGCCCAATCGTTGACCAAACGGCCGATGAAGGGCATGCTCACCGGGCCGGTAACAATTCTGCAATGGAGTTTTGTGCGCGACGATCAACCGCGTAGTGAAACCGCCAAACAAATAGCGCTGGCATTACGCGACGAAGTGCTTGACCTGGAAAAAGTCGGCATCAGGGCCATACAGATCGACGAACCGGCGATCCGTGAAGGGCTGCCGCTGCGTAAAGCCGATTGGCCTGCATACCTGGAATGGGCAGTTAACAGCTTTAAACTGTGCGCATCGGGCGTCCACGATGAAACGCAAATCCACACTCACATGTGTTACAGTGAATTCAATGATATTATCGACTCGATTGCGGCTTTGGATGCGGATGTTATATCTATAGAAACTTCACGTTCCAATATGGAATTGCTGGATGCCTTTGTCGAGTTCCATTACCCCAACGAAATCGGCCCCGGCGTTTACGATATCCACTCACCCCGTGTGCCGGAAACCCGGGAAATGGTCGATCTGTTGCTCCGGGCCAAAAAAGTCCTGCCCCCAGAAAATATTTGGGTTAACCCGGATTGCGGCTTGAAAACCAGGCAATGGCCGGAGGTCATGCTAGCGCTGCAAAATATGGTCGAGGCGGCTAAACAATTACGCAATCAATCCAAATAGATTATCAATAATCGTAGAGCCGGATTCTTTATTAAAATCCGGCTTTTTTTATTAATGAATATAATTATTACCATATTAAAAATAATCCTGTACGGGAAGAATTTTCCTGTTTTAGGATATAATAATTAACTATCTTGTTTATAATAATTTTGTAACAAATTTTACCATTTACGTATAGCTAGAGTGAAACATGAATGATCTGCTGGTAACCGGGAGCGTTATTGTTACGCTGGCTCTAATTGCGTATTCAATTGGCATCCGGATTGAACAAAAATGGAAATTACTGAACAATAAAGTAATTATTTTTTTAACAACAGGCTTGATTCTCGATATTACGGCAACCTGTTTCATGATTATCGGCTCCGGTAATTCTCCATTTACGGTTCATGGCGTACTCGGCTACTCTGCGCTACTGGCGATGTTCATTGAAACAATACTGGTTTGGCGTTATGTTTTAAACCACGGATTGCATCAACAGGTAACACAACGACTTCACCTTTACTCGCGCTACGCATATTTATGGTGGGTGGTTGTTTATTTTTCAGGTGGAATTATTGCAATGGTTCGGTAAATAATAAGGAGATCGGATAATGGAAAAACACATTAATTTAATCGGAATTTTATATATTGCATTCAGCGTCATGGGATTAATAGCGGCATCGTTGGTTTTTATTATCATTGCCGGTGGCGGATTTATTTCCGGCGATGAAGAAGCTATGTACATTACCGGTATAGTCGCAACTGTATTGTCAGGTCTAATTACCTTTTTTTCAATCCCCGGTATTATTGGCGGTTGGGGATTGCTCAAAAAGAAAAAATGGGCCCGCATCGTTCTGCTCATTCTTGGTGCGCTCAATTTACTCAACATCCCGTTCGGTACTGTCCTTGGCGGTTATACTTTGTGGGCGCTTTTGCAAGATGAAAGTATGAAATGGTTCGAGTAAACGTTTCTTTCTTTATTCACTAGTAAACCAGAGAACACTGATTATCATCGGGTAAATCTTGAAAAAATCCTCCTGAACGATCAGGAGGATTTTTTAATGTATTCACTTGCATCTCTTTCTACTTCCCCCTTTTTTACTTTACAGCTTACTACTTTACTTTTTCACGTTCCATTTTGTTCAGTTCCTGTTCCATCATTTGCAATTTCTTTTCCAGCAGTTCTTTTTGTTTTAATTGTTCATCCAAACTTTCCTGCCCGGGTTGATTAGCGCCGGCATGCTGGCGAGTCTTTTGACTTTTCTCAATTTCCCGGCTCAACTTTTCGAGTTGCTTTTCCAGCAATTCTTTTTGTTTTTGCTGGTCTTGAAGTGATTGTTGACTGCGGAACTCTGATTTCTTTTGTTCCTTTTCAATGTCCCGGTGCAGTTTTTCTATCTGTTTGTCCAGCAATTCGCGCTGCTTTTCCATCTGCTCCAACTGTTGTTGACGCATTTCCTGTGAATCAAATTGTAGTTTGCCTAACTTTTGCAAGGTTTCAAACAATTGTGCAGTATCGACTTGCACAGTAAATTGCTGTATTTGTTTCTGCATTTCAGCCACTTTGGTTGAATCAAAATAGATTCTAATATTATTTGCCATATCCATTAATTTTTGTAGTTGCAGAGAATCAGTTTTAAAATTAAAATTTTTAAAATATTCCGGTGTCAAAATTTTAAATTGGCTGGTATCAAAATTTAATTTAAAATTTTGGAAATTTTCCATTGCTTTTTGAAATTGTGTACTGTCAAAGTTGCCGATGGATAAATCCCAAAAGGGTAAATCTGCGGGTAACATAAAATTCTCCGGTAAAGGGGGGATCACTACCAGTGAGGAATCAAATAGCCATGGCATTCCGGGTAATGTTAAAGAATCAAGCGCCAGAATTTTATCATTGATAAATATATGGTTGGCAATAGATAATGAACTGTCAACTAGTGGTTTTAACGACTCCAGGTATAAACTAAATGGCAACGACGAATCATAAATGAAAATATCACCGGGAGCCTTTACAGAATCAGGTTGATTAGACGCATCAGGAGCAGATAACACCGGCGCTGGTGGATAAGCAGGGTTAGTAACTGCTAAAGGCGCCATAGCCGGATCACTATTAATTACCAGCGGATCGACTGGCGCAATCGCCGGGGCAGGCACAGGCGGCGCATCATTGCTTTGGGTAAACTGCGCCCGCGCATTTACAAAAACGATCAGCGCGCCAATAATGATCAAAAAACTGACTAGCGCTCCGCCCAGAGGATTTATTTCCGGTGTTGATTTACGGGTTATCCTTTTTATACGGTTGAGCAAGCCTTTTTTATGTTGGAAGAATGCCATAGCTGTTGCCGGAGTTAATTGTTTTTCATAGACGGTTGACAGGGCGCGCGCCATGGTAATTTGATCACCAGTGAGCGCTATAGCTAAATCATCACAACAATTTTCCCGTTCCCGTCGTATTATAGCAGTTATCCACCAGATTACCGGATGGTAAAAGAATAATATGGTGATCATTGAATAAATAATATTGACCAGATAATCTTTACGGCTAATATGGGCAAGTTCGTGAGCCAGTATTGCTTCGACCTGGTTTTGGGGCAGACCGGTCAAATAACCCAGCGGCAATAAAATAACCGGTTTGATATAACCTATAACCAGCGGTATTTTAACTTTGGCTGATTGTAGTAACATTATACTTTGACGAACAGATATTTTCGCAGCCAGTTGATTGACACGTTCCTGCCAATGCGCCGGTGAAGGGATCAGAGCATGACTTTTCAATCGTTGTGCATAGATCAATCCTCCGGTAAACCTGATTGATAATAACAATACACCAACCCCCCAGAAAAAGACAATCAAAGGTAAATACCGCTGTAAAACAATAAAATTTGCATACCATGGTTGAATTTCTTGTAGGGAATTGCTATTTCCTGGAACCAGAACTACCGGTGATATAATATCATTACTGGTTACCGCTATTATCGTCGGCTGCCCTGGGGCATAGTTATGATATAAAAACCCAAATGTACACACCGAAATTAAAGTAAACACCAGCGCAATCAGTAATGTGCAATTGTATTTGAATTTTGGGGATTGATCCTGTAACAATAATAAGATAACCACCAGCGCTAATCCGCAGACAACACCCTGCCACAACGAATGAAGTATTGTCCAGCCTAAAATCGTGACAAGTTTTTCAATAAATAATTGATTGATAATCATTTTTGTTCTCCTTGCAAATGATCCAGAAATTCTTTGATTTGTTCAATTTCTTCATTTGAGGTTTTACGATTGCCAAGAGCCTGCATAACCAGGTTCAGAGCGGAACCACCGAAGGCGGTTTCCAGTAATTTATTTATTAGTGCATTTTGAGTTTCATGCTCTTGCAGTACAGGTATATACAGGTGGCTCTTGCCGGTTTTTTCCCGCTTTAATATCCCCTTTTGAGTCATGATCTGCATTATTTTCAAAGTAGTCGTGTACCCCACCGGTTTTTTTGCCTGTAATGTATCATTAACAAATTTCACTGATGCCGGCCCCGTTTGCCACAGAATGTGCAATATCTCCAGTTCCGCTTCAGTCGGCTTAATTTGTTTTTCCATGTACTCATCTCCCTGGTTTTGTTACGAATTCTTTCGTAATAAATATAAAACAAAAATCGATTCTTGTCAAGTATTATTACGAATACTTTCGTATCAAGTTACATTTTTTCGGCTTGGTAATAAAAAAATATTTTTTTACATTTCTCATGATAAACAATCAATAATAATTTCAATTACTAAAGCAAGGTATAGATATGAAAAAATATAAATTATTCGCATTGGTACTGATATTTTTACTGGTAAATTGTAAAACAGAAAAAAAGGACATTTCCACACTTACTAGAATCGGAGAAAAGCTGCCTGACTTTACGGTGGAAACCCTCTCCGGGGAAATAATATCTACGCAGTCCCTGGCGGGCAATGTATCAGTCATCAACTTTTTTGCTACCTGGTGCCCCCCATGTCAGGAAGAATTACCACATTTGCAGGAAATGTGGCAAGCCCGTAAAAGTGATAATTTTAAATTGCTGGTAATAGGCCGTGAGCACAGCCGCAGTGAACTGGAAACTTTTGCCCTGACTGGAAATTTCACTTTTCCAATCGCGCCGGACCCGGATCGGTCAATCTATAAAAAATTTGCATCCCAATATATTCCGCGTACCTATCTCTTAGATACAAATGGTATTATTGTGATGCAAACAGTAGGTTTTACCGAAAAGGAATTTCAATCACTTTTAAACAAAATTGATGAATTATTGAACAACTAAGGTAATGTAAAAATGGAGGGATAAATGCTACTCTATGAAGAACTCTTGTTATTAGCTCTTGATAACCAGAAAGGGTCTATCCATTTTTCAGCTTCTTCTGCCCTGCCCTTTTCCCTGGCTGGGGCAATTCTAACCGAACTTTATTTGCAAGGAAGAATAAGTATTGTTGAAAAAAAACTGGTTGTGATCGATAAAAGAGTGATCGGTATTCTACTGCTCGACGAGGCGCTGCATTTATTGATTGAACAATCAAAAGATAAAAGTATGGAATACTGGATCGAAAGCCTGGTCAACAAGATCAATAATCTTCAGGATAAATGTATAACCGGACTGCTGGAATTGGGAATTTTACAAAAAGAAGAACATAAATTCATATTTATACCATATTATCGCTATCCTGAATATAATCCCCGGCCGGAAATCGATCTTAGAGATAAATTAAACCAAACAGTTTTGGAACACAGTTGGCCGGAAGAACATTTGTACCTGCTACTGGTTTTAATCAAAGCCTGCAACCTGGTAAATGTTGTTTTTACCAGGGAAAATAAAAAAATTGCGCAAAACCGTCTCAAACAATTAGTGGCTGCCTCGGCAGCCGGAACGGTGAACTCTCTTTTCGCAGCAGAATTGTATAAAGCGATAAATAATGCACTAGCCGCCAGTACTGCTGCGGCGACATCGTCGATATCCTGTCGTTTATGAGTAAACACCAGGCAATGATTTAGAGTATTTCTTTATATTAAAAATAATCGTATATTTGAAAAACACCGTACACCACAATCTGGAGAATGACGTGCATCTGCGCTCTATATATATTCACCCTGAAAAATTTCCTACTGTCGATCATTATCCTTTTAATCTGGAAATATTTCATCAAACCAAATCATTGGCTCTAAATACGCCGATCACTTTTTTAATAGGTGAAAACGGCACCGGTAAAACAACCCTGCTTAAAGCCATTGCCTATAAATGCGGTATTTATATATGGAAAGGCATGGAACGTACCCGCTCCATCAATAACCCTTATGAAGAAGATCTTTACAAGGCCATTTCAATAGAATGGGCAAACGAGTTAATTCCCGGTTCCTTTTTTTCATCCCAGCACTTTCGCAATTTTTCACAAATAGTGGATGAGTGGACAGCGCTCGATCCTGGTATTATCAATTATTTTGGTGGCAAATCGCTCATTACTCAATCTCACGGTCAATCGCTCATGTCCTATTTCCGTTCCCGTTATAAAATAAAGGGTATCTATTTTCTGGATGAACCGGAAACCGCGCTTTCACCTAAAAGCCAGATTGAATTACTCCAGGTTCTTACCCAAATGAGCCGACAAGGACATGCCCAGTTCATTATTGCTACCCACTCGCCAATCCTGATGGCATGCCCCGACTCAGATATCTATAGTTTTGATAAAAAGCCGGTGGAAAAAATTGACTATGAAAAAACCGATTATTTTTTAACCTATAGAGATTTTATTCTGAATAAAGAAAAATACCGGGCGGAATTATTGAAATAAACTATAATGTGCTTTTTTGAATACAACCAACCTTGTTAATGTTATTATTTTAAAACCACCCGGAATAGTGCCGATAAAGGAGAAATAATAATGAAACATACCTATATACTACAGGAAGGAATTTGGCATGCGTCCGGCCGGTTTTATGATGAATTTGAGAACTGCTTCACACTGGAAGCAGTAACTCAAACAACCCATACTGAAGATGAATGGATACATGAAGGAACCATGATTATTCACAGTCCTCAACCCCTGGAAATTTCTAATAAATATGAAATAATCCCCTTGATGAAAAATAATAACTTTACCAACTGGGTTCAATTCAACCCGACATTGGGGATCATTACCGGGAAATTCATGATTCTGGAAAACACTATCCTCTCCAGCTATCGGTCGGAAACCGGCGAATATACCGGAACCGAAGTTTTGATCCAGATGAACAGCGAAAAGTATATCAACCGGGGTTTTGCGTTTCGCGGTAATGAAAGGTTGTCATGCTGGACAGCAGAATTGCACAAACAAAACTGACCTTGATCCATAATTTAAATTTGAATTATTGATTTTGAACAGTAGTTGTCAAGCTCTCGTAGATTACAAAAGATGTAAATAATTGAACAGGAGCAGGGCAAGTCTTACCAGCAATGTTAACAGACAGAGCGATAACAACGTATTGACCAATCCGTTAGCGCCAATAAAAATAACGATCAAGGCGGGAATAAAATAGCCGATAGAATCCATAATAAATGGAAGTGGAAAACCAAGATTATATACCATAGTTTCCAGTAAATAGACAAAAATAAAACTGCCCAGAATATCCAGCGCCATCAACCTTTTTCCATAAAGTATAGTCAATCGGGACACCAATCGCTCCAGAATATAGGTATAGAGTGTTGCCAAAATTATAATAACAATATGCAGCGGCTGGTTAAGATAATAGGCCAGATAGCCGGGGACAATTAATCCGGCGGCTGACAAACCAAATATTTCCGATAAGAAAATACTAAAAATAACGCCAATCCCAATTGACTCAATAAGTAGTGTCATAATTTAACTCAGCAGTGTCCGGTTAAAACAACTAAATATTATCTACAAGTCGAATAAATACAGTTTATTAATTTAACAAAAATATTAGGGTCGATATAAATTAATTAATAAATTTCAGAATCTATATGATAATGAATTTTGTTTATTATACGAATTATATTTAGTTAGGTTTTACAAATATTGAAATTGATTTTATAAAGGCTGTTCATTTTTCACGCAAATAGGAAATAATAATTAAGTTTATTAGCTATACATCCAGCCAGGTGAACATTATTAGATAAATTGACAACACAAAAAAGCCAAGAGCGCCTAACAATGTAAATCATTCCTTGCTTAATTCATATATTTTTTTTATATTTAGTAGAGAATAAAAAAACCAGTTTATCGGACTGTAAAATTTTAATAATAAAATACAACATTTCAAAGGACAAAATATGGCTGCGTTGAAAATCTATTCAGTTGGCATGGAAATTGAATCAATGTGCTCCAAGTGTAAAGATGCCACTGTACATATGATTGAAGTAATTAAAAACGATATTCCAACCCGTGTTTTGTGCAAAAGTTGCCATAGTTCACATCGATATCGCGCACCGGAAACCGCGGCTGTTGCTGCGACCGTTACAAGGAAAAAAGTATCTGCCAAATCAACCGGAGTTAAAAAAACCCTTACTAAAACTGTTGTTACACGTACCAGAAAAACCGTATCGACCAAAACCCCGGAACAAAGGAAATGGTCCAGATTATGTAATAAATTTAATATTGAAAATCCTAAAGAATATGTTATGAATGAAAAATTCCTCGAACATGATGCTATTCAGCACAAAAAATTCGGACTTGGAGTGGTTGTTGAGATTCTCGATCCTAACAAGATGAGTGTGGCATTTGAGGAAGGTATCAAAACACTGGTTCATAACCGCTAATATCTAAAAAAAAAGCCACTTTTACAGTGGCTTTTTTTTTGTTTTGTCTTGTTAATTTGTATAAAGATATCTCTTGATCTTTTTCGTCGGGGTTTTCTCAAATTCTTCCCGCTGCGGGAATAACTGATGAATGCGTGAATAAGCTGCAACTTTGGTATTTACCTCCTTGCGGATGTCTTCCAAAATCTTGTTAAGAATTTTGGCAGCAGCAGCTTCATCTTTTTCATAATAATTGTAACTTTTATCTATAGCATCGAAATCAAGAAAAACTTTGGCTACAACACGGCTGTCTTTTTCATAGACAAGAGATTCAAGCACTAATGGTTGTTGGGACAAATAAAATTCTATTTCTTCAGGATAAATGTTTTCACCGCTTGGTCCTACTATTAAATTTTTAGAACGTCCCTTGATGAACAAATAGCCGTCTTTATCAAAATAACCTTTATCACCGGTGATCAACCAACCGTCGGCGGTAAATACTTTTTTAGTCGTTTCTTCATTGCGGTAATAACCCTGCATGATATTCGGCCCTTTGGCAACTATTTCTCCAATACCCGTAGCCGGATCAACATCATCAATCCGTACTTGAACCTCAGGAACAATTATACCGGCAGAATTATGACGTACCTTTCCAATCGGATTTACTGTTAATATCGGCGATGTTTCAGTTAGGCCATAACCGGTTGTGTAGGGAAACCCACCTTCGGTCAGGAACTGTTCAACTTCAATGGGGGTTGCGGCGCCGCCAAACACCATAAAACGTAAATTTCCGCCAAAAGCTTTGTATAACTTTTTGCCGGCGATTTTATGGATCAGCTTTTTCATTGCCGGAATTTGGTACAATGCTCCGGTAACTTTTTTAGCATTGATTTCGGACAAAACTTTTTTCTTATAAATTTTATCCATGATCAAAGGTACGGATAAAATAATGGTCGGTTTAATAACTTGAACCGCTGGTAATAAAGTTTGGGCGGTCGGTAATCCTTTTATATAGTATATTTTTGCGCCTGCCGCAAAAGGAGCGATAAATCCACAGGTACACTCATAAGAATGAGACATTGGCAGAATGGACAAGAATTTGTCTTTGTCATTAATATCAATCATTTTGAGCGCAGAATAGGCATTTGAAATGATATTTTTGTTAGTCAACATAACACCCTTGGAATGACCAGTCGTACCGGAGGTATAGAGTATTTCCAGCAGATCGTCTTCCTTCAGTTCGATATCTTTAATATCAATTTTTTTATGAACCGGTAAGGATAGTAAGTCGGAAAAACGTAAAACTTTGTAACCCTTGAGATCTAATTCATAATCATCTATACAAACGATCAGTTGCAAGTCCTTAAAATCCGTTTCCGAAATTTTATGCACCAGCTTGCTGGAAACAAACAGCGCCTTGGAACCGGAATTGCGGATAATATGGTGAACTTCATTTTTATGAAAATCAGGCAAGATCGGAACATTCACGGCTCCGCATAAAGCAATGGAAAAATAAGCAACTCCCCAACGGGGTGAGTTTTCGCTCAAGATTGCAACCCGGTCCCCTCTTTTTATACCGCTGCTGATCAAAGCTTTGGCAATAGAATTGACCTGCATACCAATTTCACCGTATGTCAGCGGCGCTTCATCGACAAACCCAAGAGCGATATCTTTAGCATATAAATGAATGCTATTTTCGAATAATGCTTTTAATGTTTTCTTGGCAGGCAACAGCATTTCAGTCTCCTTATTTTTATAGGCAAAGCAGAACTTTTAATGCGCAGGTAATTAATGACACAATAATTCATTACTATAATATATAAAAATATGAATTAAATTCAATATTTATTAATAAAAAAAACCGATATTTTTTTTATCGGTTTTTTTATTTTCAGGATATTAATATCAGCTTTAACTACTGAACACGCTTTTCTTCAATCCTGGATGCCTTACCGCGTAGTTCACGCAAATAATACAATTTTGCCCGACGAACTTTACCTTCCTTCAAACGCTCAATTTTCGACAGATTAGGTGAATGCAACGGGAAAATTCTTTCAACACCTACACCATTGGAAATTTTACGTACTGTAAAAGTTTCATTGATACCGGCGCCTTTACGGTTGATAACTACGCCCTGAAATACCTGAATTCTTTCCTTATCGCCTTCAACAACTTTAACATGCACGTTAACGGTATCGCCAGGTTTGAATTCCGGGATATCGGTTTTCATTTGCGAGGCTGAAACAGCATCTAATTTATTCATTTTAGAGCCTCCTAATTAAAGAGGGTTATTTTATTTATTCGGAATTTACGTATTTATGGTACAAATCAGGTCGTTTAGTTTTAGTAACTTGTAACGACTGTAATAATTGCCATTCTTTAATCTTTTCATGGTGCCCGGATAATAATACATCAGGAACACGCATGTTTTCATATACAACCGGACGAGTATAATGCGGATAATCAAGTAAACCGGTCTGGAATGAATCGGTATCGGCAGAATCAAAATCGCCTATTGCGCCCGGCAATAGCCGGACTATGGCATCAATCACGCACATGGCTGGTAATTCACCGCCGGTTAACACAAAATCGCCAATAGATATTTCTTCAGTCACATATCGGTCGATTATGCGTTGATCTATTCCTTTATAATGCCCGCATAATAAAATCATTTTTTGCCGCAGTGAAAACTCGTTAGCGGTTATTTGCTCAAATATCTTACCTGCCGGTGTTAACAGGGTTACAGGCACACCGTCGAGACCAAATTTATCATTGATATCATCAAGACAGCGAAAAACCGGTTCGGGTTTTAAAATCATTCCTGCGCCACCGCCATAAGGATAATCGTCTATTTGCTTATGCTTATCCATTGCGTATTCACGAATATTATGAATATAAAATTCAACGATATTCTTGAGTCTGGCTTTTTCCAGGATACTTTCATTCAGAGGTCCCTGAAAAAGCTCCGGTAGTCCTGTTAATATGTGAAATTGCAAATATCCGGGCTCCTCTGTTAATCCAGCAATCCTTCGACAGGATTTATGGTTAAAACACCTGTTTCCAGGTCGACTTTATCAATAAATTCTTTAACTACCGGGACCAGTATTTCTTTTTGTTGATTGCGGATGACAAACATATCACCGGCGGGAAAAGTCTCTATATCAAAAACTTGCCCAACCGGGACATTTAGTTTTGTTTGTACTTTCAGGCCAATCAATTCAAAATAATAATATCGTCCTTCAGGTAATGGAATACATTCCTGTCGTGGAATTTCAATATAAGAATTCCGCAACATTTCGGCATCATCACGAGAGGTTACTTCTTTAAACTGAAGGATAATATAACCATTGCCAATTTGCACATGATCCGGAGTATATTCAGTTCTGGAATCATTACCAGGGTTGATAAATACCCTGGTTAATAATTTGAACCGTTGTGGATCATCCGTCAGTGGTTCGACGCGTACAGCGCCTTTAACGCCATGCGGACGGGTGATTTTCCCTATATATATATAATCCGGATAAGTAACCCGATCGGACCCGGTTCCAGGCTGCATGATAACCTCAAATCTTTACAGTTGTCAATGAACCAATCGAACAGAAATGATTGAAAATGAACTATTCGCTAACAGCCGGAGTTGCATCATCAGCAGCTTGAACTTCAGGTTCGGCGACTTGTTCAACAACAATTTCGGCTGCTTTTTCTTCTTTTGCTTTTTCCGTTTCTTTTTTACCGGTTTTGCGCTGTTCCATAGCTTTCATGGCTTCCAGACGCTTAACACGTTCCAGTTGCAAATCCTGCCATTTTTGTAATTCCAGGGCAATCTTTTCCGGTTCCAAACCGCGTTTCTTTAAATCCCATTCCAGTATGATACCTTTTTTCTTTAATAAACTTTTCACAGTATCGGAAGGGATTGCGCCCAAATCCAGCCATTTCATTGCTTTTTCTTTATCAACAACAATTTCGGCGGGAGATGTTAAGGGATTATAATGACCTAATTTTTCCAGGTATTTACCATCCCGGCGGGTTTTAGAGTCAATTGCTACGATTCGGTAATAAGGCAGTTTCTTCCTGCCTAAACGGGTTAATCTTAGTTTTACAGACAAGTTATAAATCCTCCTTACTTAAAAACCTGACGGCATTCCGGGTATTCCCAGCTTCATTTTGCCGCCTTTTTTCATCATTTTCATCATTTTTCGCATCATTTCAAACTGATTTAACACTTTATTCACGTCCTGTACACTCGTTCCGCTGCCCTGCGCCACTCGTTTTCTCCGGCTGGCGTTCATGACATTGGGCAAACGTCGTTCTTTCAATGTCATTGAATTTATTATCGCTTCAACCCTGATCAGGGCATTATCATCAACCTGTATTCCTTTCATAGCCCGGTTTTGCATACCGGGTATCATTGCCAATAAATCCTGCAATGGGCCCATCTTTTTAATCTGTTGGAGTTGCTCCAGGAAATCTGCCAAAGTGAAATCCTGGTGAAATATCTTTTGCTCCAGCCTGGCCGCTTTTTCAGCATCAAAGGATTCCTGGGCTTTTTCTACAAAACTAACCACATCCCCCATACCCAAAATCCGGGAAGCCATACGATCCGGGTAAAAAATTTCCAATTGATCGAGTTTTTCTCCAACACTGAGAAACTTGATCGGTTTATGGGTTACGGCGCGAATGGATAACGCTGCACCACCACGCGCATCTCCATCCATTTTGGTCAGCACAATGCCGGTAAAATCCAGCCGCTCAACAAACGCTTTGGCAGTATTTACTGCATCCTGGCCGGTCATGCCATCGGCAACAAATAAAATTTCATCCGGATTAACAACCGCCTTGATATTCTCCAACTCGTGCATCAATTCATCATCAATATGCAGCCGACCGGCAGTATCGAGGATGATCGTGTCTTTCATATTTTGACGCGCATACTGTACGGCATTTTTACATATCGTAACCGGATCTTGGCTCTCTTCAGAATAGGTAGCAATATTTATTGACTTGCCGACAACTTTTAACTGTTCAATAGCTGCCGGGCGATATATATCTGCAGCAACCAATAAAGGATTACGCCCTTTTTTGCGCAAGTGCAACGCCAGCTTACCGGCGAATGTCGTTTTACCGGACCCCTGCAAACCGGTGAGCATGATCGCGCCGGGTATACGGTTGGAGAAATTTAACCGACTATCTTTATCCCCCATCAACTTTTTCAGTTCGTCATGAATTATCTTGACGACTAGTTGACCGGGAGTGATACTTTTTAAAACTTCCTGTCCGATTGCGCGCTGCTGCACATCCGCAATAAAATTTTTTGCTACCAAATAATTGACATCCGCTTCAAGCAATACACGGCGAATTTCCCGCATGCTATCGGCAATATTTTTATCCGACAGCTTTCCATATCCCTTGAGCGTTCGGATAACAGCATCAAATTTTTCAGTCAATTCCTGAAACATTAAAACAGGTTTCCAATTTGATTTCAAAACCAAAAAAGCTAAGAAATTTAACAAAAAATATGCTTTTTTGCAAGCAATTTTTAATCATAAAGGCTTTTATTAAAATAATTTACAACCCGGATACAGTTACTTGAAATGAGCAATAAGAGAAAAGTAAACCAATAAAAACCGGATAATAAAAAAAGAGCACAATCGCAGCAAAGAACTGTAATTGTGCTCCTTTTATATAACACATACACCGCACTAAGCGGCTAGTTCAATCAGTATTCAAGGGGACTCGTAGTCTGGCTTGCTGAAGGCTGAATTTTTTCGATCTGCCGGGTTGCGTCTTTGGCCTTTTTATGATTGGGATATTTCTTTAAAAACAATTCATAGTATTCTTTGGCTCGGGGTAGATCTTTTAATTCTTTTTCACATAGCGATGCAGCTTCAAACAAATAATCCGGAGATTTTTCAAAGGTCGGGTGTAATTCGGAAATTTGCACTAATGCCTTAACCGCATTGGGTATATCACGTAAGGTTTTTTCATAAATATCGGCAATTTCTTCCAGTGCATTAACACCGGTCACGAAAGTATTATATTTAGTAACTACTTCATTATAAGCTGAAATAGCCAGGTTATAATCCTTAAGGTTTTTATGATAGATTTGGGCTATATTCCACAGTGCCTCCATTACTTTATCATGTGCCGGATATAAATTGATAAATTGGCGATAGTCTGCAATTGCTCCATTATAATCCTTTAATTTATCCTTTTTTAAGGTGGCTGACTGCAATAAAGCATTTGCAGCATAATCGGATTGCGGGTATTTCTCCACCAGTGCAGTCATTGCCGCTACAGCAGCTTCAGGATTATTTAACTTATCATTATATAATAAGCCGCGTTCATACATAACCTGCGGTAAAAGTAAACTTTTAGGATAGAATATGGTAATTTTTAAATATGTATCAACCGCTTCATTTTTATTACCGCTCAATCCATATAATTCAGCGCTCCAGGCCAGTATCTGGTCAAGACGGGTATCTGCAGGAAATAATTGCACAAAATTTTGTATTTCAGTTTGCGTCCATTCATAGAGTTTTTCCATCTTTAATCCATGTAACAGATGCAGATAGTTATAATATCGATTCTGGCGCAGCACATCTGTTGGCCCTGTGAGTAATGAGTTGGTTATCAGTTCTTTTTTTTCCAGAATATTTTTGTCCGTTAAATAGAGCTTTTGTAAGTTGGCATTGCAATTGGCGCACAAAGGCGATTGTGGATAGAGGAACAACATTTTTAATGTGCAAGCAAAACTTTCGTTCTTTTTACCATTCCGTTCAAATAGGGTATCCTGCATGGCAAGAACCCGGGCAGCGTTTGTATCCTCAGGATACATGCGCAAAAAACAATTCATTTCGGTAATTATAAAATTGGTTACTTGTTTGTCGTTACGCTTGTATAATTCCTGTAGATAGGTAAAGTAACTTTGAGCATCGACCTGAGCGTAAAGTGACGAGATGGTGGAGATAACAATGAACATCAACAATGCTGAAAAATTGATTTTCATTTTCATAATCATATTCCTTTATATTCACATAGGTTTATGAATGAAAAAACTAATTATTTACATTTACTTTTGTCCAGGTAACTTTTACTTTTATCCAATCACGCCACTAGCAAATTCGGCAAGCGCCATGAAGTATTTTTCTATTTCCACTATAAATTATTTAACAATTTACGGTTAACAAATATTTATTTTTTTCGTTCTGACTGGAATTTATTCAACTGCCGGGTCCAATCAATTATTGTTTCGGTACAATCGCGAAATACATCACTGATATGCCTGATAATCGTTTCCGTCGTAAACATATTGGAAGGACGCAGGGCCAGGTAATTAATTTTCATTGGATTAGTTGGCAGGAAATCTCCGTACATACGCAACGTTTCAAAAGGCAGGCAATACCACAACCAGTAGTGACTGGAAAAATTAACAAAATTGATATACAGCGAACTGACTGGAGCATTACTTTCAATATTCTTGAAAAAGATCTGCACAGCAATCGATTCGGTTGCAGTCAAGCCATTATTGTGTTCACGAAGATATTTCTCATACTCCTGGTTTATAAAATAGGATAATATTTTGAGTTCAACAGGTTCAGTGCGGTATATTGTTATAAAGGGATGCGAAAAATCACGAATATATGAATCAATGCTTTTTAATAACCGCAGCCAGGTGTTTTCAAAACTGAAATTTTCTACCGGGACAGGAGCCTTGCGGATAAAAGTTCTCTTGTTATAAAAACTGGTTATCTCCTGAGGTGGAAGAGGAGCGGCGCTATCGCCGGCATCGGCTTCAGGAGCTGTGTCCGGCGTTGCTTGCATTTGATTAACCGGATTATTAATAAACCTGTATTTGTAAGGCATCATATCAGAAGCCGGTTCTTTACCCGAATTGATACTTAAAATCATAGAATCGGGTAAATTAGCATTAAAAACGGGGGTTTGTTTTAATTTTCGCTTATAGGTCCATTCCATTACATTGTTTTGAACATAATCAACAATTTGATCGAGCGTCAGGTTCCTGTCGTTTAAACCAACGCCATTTTCCAAGGCATTATTCAGATAATAGCTAAAGATACCCTGTTTATATTCGGGAGATTCATTTGCATATTCATTTTGGGAACAACTGCAAAATGTTGCATAACCGTTCTCTGAAGGCATAATTATATTCAGGAAATTTGCAGACATTCGTGAAATCAACTGCCGGCCTGGCGCAAAATGCGAACGGCATATATCGTACAATTGTAACTTGAGCCTGGCGCGGGACATGCTTAATAATTTCATCAATTCACTCAAATCCACCGAAGTACTTAACAGGTAGTCCAGTTGCGTATCCTGAGCCAGAAGATAGGGCCGGTTAAAAATATCCACGCCATAACTGGCAATATACACTAAAACCAGGTCTTCAGCTTTTGATTCATTGGCAATTTTATTAAAAACATTTAAAATATTCGTCCGCGTAGGAATTGTGAATAGAGCATTTTTTTCACCCGGAGGAGTGGCTAATAAATGGATTTTACTTTCAGAATAGCCGCACTTTTTTAATGCATTGTATAAACGCATGGCATCATTTGCGGCATTGGGCAAATTTTTTATATCATCCTGGTATTCTGAAATACCAATAATTACAGTAAAGTGATTATGAAAATATACTTTATCCACGTATTCTTCTTAAAAAAATATTCTTTTACATATTTCCGGTTTAGTTATACCTTCTTCCACCACTCAATTTTCTCCAGGGCGTCTCTGGCAAGCTGCATTAATAAATTAAATTTAAACGGTTTGGGGAAATAGTAATCAAATCCGGATTCCATACATTTATTCTGGTTAAAAAGATCGGTATATCCGGTCATTGCCACTATATATGCTTGGGGTTTTAATCTTTTCATTTCAGAGCATATATCAAAACCACTCAAGCCCGGCAGCTTGACATCTAAAAAAACAATAACATAATCTTCATTTTTAAACAATTCAATTGCCTCTTCCCCGCTGCCGGCGCAGCGAACAAAAAAACCGGCATCCTTGAATGTTAATTCCAGAATATCGCGTATCTGTTTTTCATCATCAACAACGAGTATTTGTTTTCTCATTATTAATATACCCTCATTCTGAATATTGTGAACTAGTTTTCAGGAATATAAGTATAACAATTTTTTCTTAAAATTCAAGCATAATTCCTTAAATTTGTATAAATAATGCAATTTTTAAATCTTGCAATTCATTTGAGCAATTATTATATTATTAATAAATTTAGCAAGAGAGAAACCTGAGCAAAGTATGGATCCTTTATTTATACCTTCGATAATAGCCCTTGGCGGCATGGGATTGCTGTTTGGCGCCGGTCTGGCATTTGCCGCAAAAAAATTTGCCGTAGAAGTAGATCCACGAGTTGCGCAAATCATAGAAATTTTACCTGGCGCTAATTGTGGTTCATGCGGGCGCCCAGGTTGCAGCGCCTATGCCGAAGCCGTTTCCAGCGGCGCATTACCGCCCAACCGTTGTACACCGGGTGGTAAAAATGTTGCCGAACGAATTTCATCCATTCTGGGACTGGTCGGCGTTGAGATGGAAGAACCTAAAGTAGCAGTTGTTCAGTGCCAGGGCGGTAAAAATGAAGCCGTTGAAAAATATCTTTATGAAGGGATCCATGATTGCAATGCTGCCGTTTTAATCGGCGGCGGGCTGAAGGGCTGTCAATATGGCTGTCTGGGATTAGGCTCTTGCGTCAAAGCCTGTCCTTTTGATGCGATGTATATGAACGATAACGGTCTGCCGGTGGTAATTGAGGATAAATGCACAGCTTGTGGTATATGTGTATCCACCTGTCCCCGTGGCATTATGCGGCTCATCAGCCGGAATCAAAATGTCTTTTTGGGTTGTGTTTCCCAGGAAAAATTAAAAGCGGTAAAATCGGTATGTACAGTCGGTTGTTTTGCCTGTAAAATTTGTGTAACACCCAAAGTAACCCCATCGGAAGCAATTGTGATGGAAGGTAATTTACCTGTTATTAAAGATATTCAAAATAGTGAATTATACGAGGCCGTGAAAAAATGTCCGGCCGGTAGTTATGTGATTCGAGAAAAAAGTAAAATCCCTGTAGAACCTGAACAAGTATAATAAAGGATAAAAAATGGCTGAAGAGACCTATAATAAAGTAGCAAAGATCATAGATAGCATACGCCCGGCGCTGATAGCCGACGGCGGTAATGTTGAGTTGATTGATGTAGCAAATGGAATTGTAAAAGTTAAATTGCAGGGCGCGTGTGGCAGCTGCCCGATGGCACAAATGACCCTGAAAATGGGTATTGAAAGAGAAATTAAAAGACATTTGCCCGAGATCAAAGAAGTTGTATCGATATAAAAATCAGGCTAAATAAAATTTAAAAAAAGGTAATCATGATTTTCTGGTTACCTTTTTTTATAACTCGAAAGAATCATCAGAGGGGAGAAAAAATCCAGGTGTGATAAATTCTTTAAAACCTGCTCAATCTTTTATAGTCAGTCTGTTAATTTTCGACAACATCCTTCAGAGTCTTGCACAATTCAACTATCCGGTAAGGTTTGGCAATTACACCGGATATTCCATACTCTTTATAATTCGCCATGATCGGATCATTGGAATAACCGCTTGAAACAATAGCTTTGACTTGCGGATCAATCTCTTTTAATCGTTGCACAGTTTCTTTACCTCCCATACCACCGGGAACTGTGAGATCGAGTAATACCACATCAAAGGGATTGCCGGCCTGCTTGGCGCCTTTATATTGTTCCAATACCACACTACCGTCGGTAGCCAATTCAATTTCGTAGCCTACACCTTTAAGAATATCCCCTACCATTTGCAAAACTAGTTCTTCATCATCCATCACCAGAATTTTTCCGGCGCCCCGAAAAGCTTTTTCTTTTTCTTTTTCCGCCTCTTTTACCTTTTCCTCAACAGCCGGTATATATATAATAAAAGTCGATCCTATACCCTGTTCCGATTCTACAGTAATAATGCCGCCATGTTTGCGAACAATTGAATAGGCAACGGATAAACCCAGACCACTGCCCTTTTGCTTGGTGGTAAAATAGGGATCAAATATTTTATTCAGTTTATCCGGCGGGATCCCGATTCCCTGGTCGATAATCTCAATTTTAACATAATTTCCCGGTGTTAAAGAGCGAAGCGCCGAATCACCATCAATGCGGATATTTTCAGCATTGATAAAAATATCGCCGCCATCGGGCATTGCCTGATCGGCATTTAAAACAATATTGTTAATTACCTGGCTGATCTGGCCCTTGTCTACATTGACCGGATGCAGGTTAAAGGCAATATTAAAGAGACAACGTTCATTTGCGCCGCTCAGGGATAAATTGGCGGTTTCACGAATCAGGTCTTTTATATCGCACACTTTTTTAACCGGCTCGCCGCCTTTGGAAAATGTCAGAAGTTGCTGGGTGAGAGTTGCCGCCAGGTCGGTACTTTTTTCAATATTTTCCAGGTATTTGGAAATATCCTTACCCTTTTCATAATTTAATTTAGCAAGCTGTGCATTACCTAAAATTACCGACAAACGGTTATTAAAATCATGAGCTATACCTCCGGCTAATAAACCAATGGATTCAATTTTCTGGTTTTTCTGAACGTCTTCTTCCATTTGTTTGCGCTGGGTAATATCACGAAACACTAAAACAATCCCGTTCACTTCACCCTTGGCGTCATTATGGATCGGCGCCCAGGTATCATCAATATGAATTTCATTGCCAAATTTGGAAATTAAAATTTTAGGATTATTATAATTAAAAACCGCATTGCGGCTGATGACGGAATTGATAGGACTAGTCAGGCGTTTACGGGTCACCCCGCAAATGATCGTAATAACGTCATCAATATGTTTTCCCCGCACTTCTTCCAAAGTCCAGCCGGTTAAAGCTTCGGCCACCGGGTTTAAAAAAGTAATTTGCCCGGCTTTATTGGTACTGATCACCGCATCGCCAATACTTTTCAGGGTTGTCGAAAACCACGCTTCCCTATCGCGTAATTTTTTTTCAATCTTGTATTTATATAAAGCCATCTCAATGGCGATCTGTAATTCTTTGGTTTCAAAGGGTTTTAAAATATAACCGTAGGGTTCGGTACGTTTAACTTTATCGAGGGTTTCCTTGTCCGAATAAGCGGTTACATAGACAACCGGTATATCGAATTTCAAACGCATAAAATCGGCAGTTTCAATACCGGTCATTTTACCACCCAGCCGGATGTCCATCAACACCAGGTCGGGGCGGGTTTCACGGGCTTTTTTTAAAGCTTCTTCCCCGGAAAGGACAATATCAATAACAGTATATTGCAGTTTTCTTAAATTACGCCATAATAAATCGGCAAGTACCTGGTCGTCCTCTACGACCAATAAACTTTCTTTACCACTCATCACGGTTCCCTTTTTCATTATGCATTTAATGCATAATTAGTATTGTATTGCCTGCAATTCCCAATGATTTTCAAATATATAATTTAAAATTTTTTTACATGAAAAAAAGGACTATTTTACTTTTTCAAAAATTTTTTTCAATCCTTCCAATGTTAAAAACGGTTCCAGGGTATAACCTGAACCCAGTTTGTTTATTATCAATCTGGCCAGCCCACCGGTTAATACCACTTTAACTTCCTGACCCATTTCCTGGTTTATACGATTAATAAATCCTTTTACCATTTCTACAGTTCCGTACATCAAGCCGGATTGCATGCTGGTTTCGGTTGATTGACCGATAACGCTCTCCGGAAAATGCAATTCCACCCGCGGTAACTTGGCTGCCCGCTGATGCAGGATCATTGCCGACATTTCTATGCCGGGAGCGATGATACCGCCCAGGTATTCTCCATTTTTGGTTATTACATCAAAAGTGGTTGCAGTTCCTAAATCGACAATGACCAGCGGCCCGCCAAACTTTTCATAACCGGCAACGGCATTGCAAATGCGGTCGGCGCCAACATTGGCCGGATTATCATACATTATTTTTAAGCCGGTTTTTATCTTGCTGCTCACCACAACCGGTTCCAAGCCAAGATATTTTACAGCAACTTTTTCAAATGTTGCCGTGACATTGGGAACTACCGAGGATATTGAGACGCCCTTAACTGCCGATATATCATAGCCATGTTCACTGCAGATGTATTTCATGAGAATCCAGGTTTCATCTTCAGTTCTATCGATAGCGCTGGAAAGCCGCCAATGGACTACAAGTTCGTCCCCAACAAATACACCTGTAGCTATTTGTGTGTTCCCGATATCTATGGCTAATAACATTCAATCACCGCAAGCTAAATTCATTAATATTTACAAGTTTTAAAACTTCATTTCCTGTATCTATAACCGCTGCTCCGGTTTCGGAAATACCCCTGAAAATCCCGTCAATCTGTCGATTACGGGCAAAAACAGTAACTTTAGAATTGTAATGATAACATAACGAATTCCATTCACCGGCAATCTCTGTCTCCCAACGGGCCGGAAAATCATGCACTATTTCTGTTAATCGGAATAAAAACTTACACAAAAAAATTCGTTTATCAAAATGTTTTTTTTGTAAAATCGACAATGAAATGGCAGAATTTTGCAATTCAGCCAAATCATTTGTTTCCTGGCAGATATTTATACCATAACCGATAATAAAGTATTTGATCCGTTTGGCATAGCTGGCGCTTTCGCACAATATACCGGCCAGTTTTTTCCCCTGCACATAAATATCATTTGGCCATTTGACCCATGCCGGTACCTGATATTCATCACGTAAAAACCGGGCAAGCACTATCGCAGGTATATATGAATAGATCAGAGCTTGTTGTACAGTGATGTGGGGGCGTAGCAAAATTGAAAAGGTCAATCCTTTACCGGCCGCATTATGCCATTTACGGCCATTGCGACCGCGGCCATGGGTTTGCTGTTCGGCACACACCACTGTTCCGGCAGCATATTCTTTTTCCGCCAGGTCTTTCAGGTAATCATTAGTTGAAGTTACTGAGTCAAGGTAGATAATATTAAATCCGGCCAGTTCTTCCGTATGTAAACTATTACAGCTTACTTTTTCAGTGTCCATAACTTTCCCGATTCCAGGGGATGGAATGATTTGATGACCTCTTTCAACATCGCTCTGTCCAGATGAGTATAGATCTGGGTAGTGATAATATCGGCATGACCAAGCATTTCCTGAACTGCGCGCAGATCCGCCCCGCCTTCCAGTAAATGCGTGGCAAAAGAATGGCGTAATGAGTGGGGACTAATGAACTTTTGAATACCGGCCAGCAAAGCATATTCCTTCAACAGTTTCCAAATACTTTGCCGGCTCAGTTTTTTTCCAAAACGGTTCAAAAAAACCCGGTCTCCGGATTTACCCAAAGCGGCCAGCGCTCTCCGGCTGGTTTGTTCATAGTTCCGCACCCATTTGAGTGCTGATTTACCAACCGGTACATAACGGATTTTATTTCCCTTGCCAAGTATCCGCACAAATTCATCATCCCAGATTATATCCGGTACTTTAAGGTTGACCAGTTCCGAGACCCTGACGCCGGTGGCATACATAAATTCCAGGATGGCGCGATCACGAAGGCCCTTGTCGGTTGTAATATCCGGTTGCAAGATCAGCTTTTCAACATCTATCTGATCCAGCACTTCGGGTAATTTCATCCAGGGTTTGGGCACATTGATATTGGCGGTGGGATCGCTATCGGCAACACCTTCGCCCAGTAAAAAGCGGTGAAATGAGCGAACCGCCGAAAGATTGCGTGAAATTGAAGTTGAGGAAAGATGCAGATCGTGCAATAATTCGAGAAATGTTTCAATGTCCGGTTGTTTAATCGTATGAGGTGATGCGCCCCCCCGGTTTTGTAAAAAAAACAGATACCTTTCTATATCGCGCTCGTAGGCTTCAATAGTGTTCAGGGCTACCTGCCGCTCGATGCGCAGGTAATCGATATAGTTCTTGAAATGATCAAATAAATCCATTACTATATGTAAAGCACTCTTACTTTTTTGTATCGGGAAGTATTTCTTCCGCTAACGACAAAGCCACACCCGACAGCATAATTTCCGGTCCCAGAGTTGTAAAATCTCCCGATAATATTTCTTTATCTACATTACAAAAAAGTGAACAACCGGCGCCTTTTTCAATAATTAAACCGGATAATTTTCCGCCGCATTCGCCGATAAACGTCACTTCGCCGAGTAACTCACTGACGACATAACCGGTGCAAAAATGCAATTGCAGATGAGCGCAGGGTGAATAGACGGAAATAAGGTTTCCGGTTTCCTTCCCTATCGGAATATCAGGATAGATCTCAAAGGATATATGCATATCTGATTCATTATTGATCAAAACGAACCGGTAATTATTACCCTTGAATTTTGGTTCCGTTCCCAAAACCCGGGCAATTTTATCAATATCTTTCTGGGTAAATACTTTCATTTTAATCCTGAGGATTTTTTAATTTTTAATACCAAAATCTAGTCAACAATGTTTCAAGTAAAATAGTGAATTTAAAATAATTTACAAATAGTTTATTTTAAAATAAAACGCATTTCCTTCGCTTTAGTTCTTTCTAATGTTTTAAAATCCAAACAACAGTTATTTACCTTTATTACGGATTGCTATTGCTTTATTGGCAACATCACGTAATGTATATACTGCCGTTTCAATATCTTTAGTATTAAAAATAGCATTACCGGCTACCAGAACATTGGCGCCGGCTTCAACAACCAAAGGAGTTGTTTCTGCATCAATACCGCCGTCAACCTCGATATGATAATTTAAATTATTATTCAGTTTATACTGATAAAGCCAGTTTATTTTTTTTACCATCTCGGGAATAAATTTTTGGCCACCAAATCCCGGTTCAACGGTCATAACTAGTACCAAATCGACCATGTTCAGCACTGGTTCCAACAATGTAACTGGTGTAGCCGGGTTAAGGGTAACACCGGCCTGAATACCCAATTCATGAATTTTTTCAATCACATTCCATAAATGAGGACAGGCTTCATAATGTACAGTGAGATTATTAACCCCGGCGGATACAAAGTCCTTGATATATCTGTCGGCATTTTCAATCATCAAATGGGCATCAAGCGGCAGTTGGGTCAGATTACGTATACCCTCAATGATCAAAGGGCCAAATGTAATATTGGGAACATAATGTCCGTCCATCACATCCAGATGAATCCAGTCGGCGCCGGCTTTTTCTACCAGGTTGATCTGGTTTTTCAATTGTGAAAAATCGGCGCTCAAGACCGATGGAGCTATCTTTACCATTGCAAATTATCCTCATCTTTGCCCAGCAACTTGCTTAAAACAAAACCTAACGTGTCATCTTTACTGACACGTGTGCCGGAGGCAATCGTCTGGCTGACTACAGTGTTGGGCAATATTTTATCGGTAAGCTGAAATTGTACAAGTCCTAACGTCAAACCTGCCTTTTTAATACTGATGACTGCTTCTTCGCGGGATTTTCCAACCAGTGAGGGAACCAGTATATTATCCGGTTCCAAACCCAGGCTAAGGGTAAAATCAACCATTTCATCAACTTCAATTTGCCGTCCGGCAGGGACAGATTGTTCGATGACTACTCCAACCGGAACCTGATCATCGTTCTGGTAGGAAATTTTACGTATCTGCAACTGATTTTGCTGCAAAATGAACCTGGCATCACGTTCGGAAATACCTTTAATATCGGGCATTTCAATTATCTGTTTACCCTTGCCAATTGTCAAGTAGATGCGGCGTCCCTTTTTTACCAAAGTTTGTGCGCCCGGATTTTGAAATATTACAAAACCAGGCGGATAATTACTATCATATTTTTCTTCGCCAACTACAGCATCAAGTCCTTTTTTATTCAATATAGCCTGCGCCGTTTGCATGCTGGTAAAGGATACATCCGGCACTTGAACATTTTGCCATTGCCGGGTATAAGCAGGTAAAATGAAAATATCCAATATAAAAGATAGAACTATTATAATAAAAGCGTCAAGAAATATAAAAGCAATGATTCTGGTTTTCCGGTCTTTTTTTGTTAAATCATTAATAAGGTCCATATTCAAAATCCAATTTTTTGTAATTTCACTGCAAAACTACCATCCATTTTATGCCGATGTGGCCAGGTGCGAATATACTTGTCATCAATAATAAAACCGGCGGGTATTCGCTCCGAATCCGGTCTACAAAACGTAAATTGCGGATTATCTTTAATAAACCGCTGTACCAGGTTTTCGTTCTCATCTTTATCGATGGTACAGGTGCTATAGATTAAATATCCATTTTTTTTAACATACCCGCCGGCTCTAGTCAACAGGCGAAATTGAAGTGTGGTTAATTCCGTAATATCTTTATTGTTACGCTGCCAGCGTATATCCGGTTTTTTATGTAAAACACCCATACCGGAACAGGGAGCATCGAGCACAACCACATCAGCCGCTGTGGCGGGAAAAGCCGCAGCATCAGCCACCAGCGGATGGACGGACGTAATACCCAGCCGTCTTGTCGCAGCAGCAATCATTTGAGCCCGCGAGCGGTTCACATCGCCAGAGATTATGAGCGCCCGGTCATGTGCCAGTTCCGCCAAGTGCATGGACTTGCCGCCTGGCGCGGCGCATAAATCAAATACTACCTGGTTTTCAACCGGCGCCGTCAACCGCGCTACCAATCCGGCGCTTTCATCCTGAACTGTTATCCGGCCGCTTTCAAGAAAGTCACGTACAATAGGCGATTGGCTATCATGAACACGGTAAAATCCGTCGATCTGTCCATGTTCAAAAGCGACCTGGTGTGTTGAAAACTCTTGTTCCACATCCTTAATCCCGATCCGTAATTCATTGACCCGAATCGACAGAACCGGACGTTCATTTAAAGCCTCACACAACGCGCTTGTTTCTGCTAATCCAAACTGCTCCAGCCATCTTTGCACCATCCATTCCGGTAAAGATTGCATTACCGCCAGGTATTTAACCGGATCATTATTCGCATTCGGGTATTTAATCTTGTCATACGTGCGCAGAAATGTACGCAACACACCATTTACCACTTTGCTCCATTTTTCATGAACCGTGTGTCTGGCCAGTTCAACGCTTTCATTTACCGCTGCAAAGTCCGGCGTTCTGGACATATAGATGATCTGGTACAAACCTGTCCAGAGTATTCTTTTTACTACAGCCGGGGTTTTATCGGGAGCAGTTAATAATTGATTAACAATCCAGTCCAACTTTTTCTTCCAGCGGATTGTACCACGCACCAATTCGCTTAAAAAGGCCCGGTCTTGTTCGTGTAAATCATAATCGTTGAATATGCTATTCAAGACCAGATCGGTATATGCATGATCATCTTCTACCCGGTTAATGGCCAGTAAAGCCAGGGAGCGGACATGTGGCAATTTATTCGATTTGTTCATAAATCATACCGGTAGTGAACTGCCGAACTGTTCATATACATTAACCTGGTGGCCGCGGACAAATTCTTCAATTTGCATTATGCGTTTACCTTCAGGCTTGAGTTGGCGAATGGCTATCACACCTCTACCGGTTTGAACCTGAACTTCACCGCTCCTGGTGATAAATATGATCTTGCCGATATTTGCCGGGTCGCATTTGTCGGTCGCAACAATCCGGGTTTGAATAATTTTCAACAACTGACCGCATAAAAAAGTAAAAGCCGCCGGAACCGGGGCTAATCCACGCACCAGGTTGTGAATATCAACTGCACTTTTATTCCAGTCAATAACACAGAGTTCCCGGGTGATTTTAGGAGCCAGGCTGGACGCGCCGGTTTGTGGTGTCGCTTTAAGGGTATGGTCAGCCAGTCCCTTAATTGTAGCCAACAACATTTCCGCGCCGGTAAATGCAAGCAAGTCATGCAATTCACCGGCGTTCATATCCGCTGTAATCGGCACTTGCTGCTGCAATAACACCATACCGGTATCGACCGCCTTTTCAATAAAAAATGTAGAAACTCCGGATTGGGTTTCACCATTGATCAGCGCCCAGTTAATCGGGGCAGCGCCCCGGTACTGCGGTAATAAAGAAGCGTGCAAATTGATAGTGCCTTGCGGCGGCATAGTAAAAACACTTGCCGGCAATATTCGAAAGGCAACAACAATAAAAAGGTCGGCCTGCCAGGCTTGCAACTCGGCAAGGAAATCGGCGCTTTTTAAATTATCGGGCTGTAAAACAGGCAACCCGGCAGCAAGGGCAGCTTCTTTAACTGCTGAAGGCCGGGTTTTTTGACCACGCCCGGCAGGTTTATCGGGCACTGTAACTACGCCAACTAACTGGTGATTACTGGTAATTATTTTTTGTAATGAAGGCACTGCAAATTCCGGGGTGCCCATAAAAACTATCTTCATAATAACCGGTTTTAATTCTTGGCCGGTTCTTCGGGTTGCACTTTTTGTGCTATCGAGGAACGGGCGACTTCGATCTTGACATTTTCTGCAATTTTCAGGATCACAACGGTATCGTTCTTTTTTGTACCTACAATCGAGCCGTAAATTCCGCCGGCTGTGACAACTTCATCACCTTTTTGCAGATTATCGAGCATCTGGCGATGTTCTTTTTGCCGTTTAGCCTGAGGCCGAAAGATCAACAGATACATAATTAAAAAGATCAATACTATAGGTAACAGGGAAATAGCCGGGTTGCCGCCACTTGTTTGTCCGCTGCTGTTCGGGTCCGTTGCCATTGCAAAAACAAATAACACAATTGAATTCATACTAGTCTCCATTTATTGATTATTGAGTTAATTAATTTCATCATTATTTTTATATTTTTCAAGGAATTCTTTTTCCCAAGCTGAAAAATTTCCATTCAGTATGGCTGTGCGGGCATTTTCCATCAGGCGCAGGTAAAAATGGATATTATGATAACTGAGTAATTTCAAGATCAGCAATTCATGGGCATTGTACAGATGCCGCAGGTAAGAACGTGTAAAATTTTGACAGGTATAACAATCACATGCGCTATCCAACGGTAGTAATGATTCCCGGTGCCGGGCATTTTTAATCGACAACGGACCAAATGTTGTAAAAGCCATACCGTTACGGCCATTACGGGTTGGTAATATACAATCGAACATATCAATACCGCGCGAAATTCCTTCCAGCAAATCTTCGGGTTTACCAACGCCCATTAAATAGCGCGGTTTGTTTTTGGGTAACAGCTCGGTGCACACCGAGGTAATTTCATACATCTCTTCACGGGGTTCGCCGACAGATAAACCGCCGATAGCATAACCGGGAAAATCAAGCTCCACTAACGCCTGGGCGCATTCGCGGCGTAGTTCGGGAAATGTACTTCCCTGAACAATTGCAAAAATATCCTGCTGAAAACCATGTTCACATTCGGTATTTGCAAATGTGCTTAAACTCCGTTTAGCCCATCCAATGGTAATTTTATTGGATTTTTGTACATAGCGAAATTCGGCAGGATAAGGAACACACTCATCCAGCACCATCATAATATTGGAGCCCAGCTTGCGTTGTATTTCAACAACTTTTTCCGGGGTAAAAAAGTGTTTAGAGCCATCGATATGAGACTGAAAGGCAAAACCTTCCTCGCTGATCTTGTTTAGATCGCTCAAACTGAAAACCTGGTAACCGCCGCTATCGGTTAAAATTGGTTTATGCCAACTGCTGAATTTCTGTAAACCACCGGCGTGAGCAATTACATCAGTGCCCGGCCGCAGGTATAAATGATAGGTATTACCCAGGATAATTTGCGCTTTAAGGCGCTGCAAATCTTCGGGGGAAATAGCTTTAACGGTAGCCTGAGTGCCAACTGGCATAAAGATCGGGGTTTTGATGACTCCATGCGCTGTATGCATTATGCCGGCGCGCGCCTGGCTGCCGGGATCGGTCTTTAATACTTTGAATTGCACAATAAAATTCCGCTAACTTTTAATATTCTAATTTAATATCTTGTCCAGCGCTTCCTGGGCAGTGCGGGCGGCTATTACTTCCAAGGCAAACTTTTTAGTAATTCCTTTTTTATTACCGGCCGGAATGACAGCGCTGCCAAAGCCCATTTTTTCCGCTTCCGACAACCGCGCCTCGATATGTGAAATGGAACGCAGTTCGCCGCCCAGGCCGACCTCACCCAGCAGCAAAGTTTGTGGATCGATAAGCCGGTTGTTGATATTGGATGCAATACACGCCACAACGCCCATATCGGCGGAGGTTTCGTCGATGCGCATCCCTCCCACTGCATTGATAAAAACATCCATATTGCGTAACCGGTAACCCAGACGTTTTTCCAGAACCGCCAGCAGAATAGCAATGCGCTTGTTATCAAAACCGATGGTTGTTCGCTGCGGCATTCCATAATTGGCAGGAGAAACCAGCGCCTGAATTTCAACCAGAATCGGCCGTGTACCTTCCATACAACAGATAACCGCCGAACCGCTGGTGTCCTTTTGCCGTTCGGAAAGGAATATGGCGGAAGGATCGGGCACATCCAGCAACCCTTTGCCGGCCATTTGGAACACCCCTATTTCACGGGTGGAACCAAAACGGTTTTTCACAGCCCGTAAAATACGATAAAAATGTTCCCGGTCGCCTTCGAATAATAATAATGCATCTACCATGTGTTCCAGCACTTTGGGACCGGCCAGGTAGCCTTCTTTGGTAACATGGCCGACAAATAATATCGGCAGGTTATCGCGCTTTGCCACCTGTATGAATTGCAACGCACATTCACGTACCTGGGAGATGCTGCCGGGAGCGCTTTCCAATTTGACCGAATACATGGTTTGGATCGAATCGATCACTACCAGGCCGGGAGCCAGGTTATGGATGGACTCCAGTACAGCTTCCAGTTCGGTTTCGGCCAGTATATAGAGATGGGCGGAAGCGAGCCCTAACCGGTCGGCGCGCATTTTGATTTGCCCGGTAGATTCTTCACCGGTAACGTACATGATCTTGAAATTGTCCCTGCTCAGTCCGGCTGCTTCCTGCAGCAACAGCGTCGATTTGCCGATGCCGGGATCGCCGCCGATCAGAACCACCGAACCCGGCACAATGCCGCCGCCCAGCACCCGATCCAGTTCCCGGCTTTTGGTGGGAATCCGCGGAGTATCGTCGGTGCGAACCTCATCTATAATTACCGGGGGTTTATAACCCGCGCCGGCATTTACCGCACTCATCTTGACGGAAGGGATTACTTTTTCTTCAACAAAACTGTTCCATTCACCGCAGGATGGACATCTTCCCTGCCAGCGGGGCATATCAAAACCGCAATTCTGACAAATAAAGTGGGTTTTATCTTTTTTAAGTTTGGTCATCAGTTAACTGGGTTTATGAAATCGAGGCTGCCGGAAATATTTAAGCCGAATGCCCGGTATTTTTATCATGCGCTTAATTATTCATGATTGTTCAATAATATAAATTGAACAAATTTGGGCAAAAAAACAAGAGTTTTTTGGCAGGAGCTTGATTAATTAAATATAAATTATTAATTTACAGTATAAAAATAAGGAAGTATTTATGAAACAAGTTCTGGCTTTGTTAATCGTTCTGTTGCTGTTATCATGTACCAGTGAAGAAAAACCCCGTCTTGCTTCCGATCAAATTCAACTGGGAACCGAGGTGCTTAAAACTTATATTACCTTGTCCGCCCAGGATACTACCGCTGTGCACTCCGAAGCGCAACTCTTTGATTCTTCCCTGAAAATGCACAATATGACCAGGGAAGAGTTTAACCGGATTGTTGATTATTTTAAAAATAATCCGGATCGTATTAATGATGAACTGACTGAAATTAATGAACACATTGATCAGTTAAAACTGGATTAACTAGCGCCGATACAAGCCATTAAGACGGATATAGTCCTGCACCGGCTCAGGGACAAAAAAAGTGATGGATTTTTCCTGCTGTACCCGCTGGCGGATTATGGTCGATGAAATCTCCAGCAACGGTACCGCAAGCCGGTTTACTTCCGGGCGTAAATTGCCGGGAGTATCATCCATTAAATAATCCGGGCGGGCGGCAACAGCCAAACGACATATCTCCAAGATCTGCTGCGGCTGTTTCCAGGTATGGAATTCTTTCAGGTTATCGGCTCCGATAATCAGGTAAAAATCTTTTTGCGCCAGATTATACTCGTCCCGAAGGCGCTTTACAGTATCAATCGTATATGATGTTCCCCCTTGCCGTATCTCCAGATCAGAACAGGCAAACCGCGCATAACCGGCTATAGCCAGTTCAAGCATCCGCAGACGATGTTCCCCGTTTGTTAAATGTGGATTATACTTATGCGGCGGAGCTGCGCAAGGCATAAAAATTAACCGGTCAAGATGCAACTCATCACAAGCAATATTGGCGATTATTAAATGCGCAAGATGAACCGGATCAAAAGTTCCCCCGTACAAGCCAAGCTTCAAGGATAATGATGCTCCTGTTATTTATTGGTTACTTTATTTTGTTTTTCAATATCAATAGCCATGGCTTCAAGTTTTTTTCGTACTTTGGTAATTAATTCATGCTGGGGATATTTTTTAATAAAGGTATTAAATGCATCACCGGCCTCGTTGTAATTACCCAACTTGCGATAACACTCTCCAAGCCAATATTGCGCCAGGGGTGCATAACCGGTATCATAATAATTTTCCAGTACTTTGGTAAAATATATAATAGCGGCATTATAATACTGCATTTTCCGGTATTGATCGGCAGCGGTATAAACCTTATCGGCTAACTTGGATTGGGCCTCAAGCAGTTTCTTTTCTACAGTTTCAATCAACGGACTGGTATAATAATCTTCAAGAAATTCCTGAAACTCTTTATTAGCTTTCAGAGTGTATTCCTGATCCAGGGCGGGTTTGGGGGAGAGTTCATAATAGCTCAAACCAAGTTTGTACTTGGCATCATCCACATATTCCGAATTCGGATATACTTTTAAAAGACGTTCATATTCACTGGCCGAAAGAATATACTCTTTGATAAAAAAGTGACATTCCGCCAGGTAATATTGGGCTTTGTCAGCCAGCGCATTACCGCTGTAACTAAGCGTAATGATTCGAAACTGGGTTTTGGCATCAAGATAGTCCCGTTTTTCAAACATCTTTAAAGCAATTTTCATGCGCTCTTCAACCGGAATATCGGAACGAATGCGTTGCCGGCTGCAGGAGCTTAAAATCACTGTAAAAGTTAGTAACAAAATAAAAAAGGAAAAACGTATGCTTGTCGTTTTGTTATGTTTCATGAATTTAACCTGTTTGTTATTTACTTCTGAATGAATAAAAAATATAAATTACAATTCCTGTTATTACCATAACTAATACCGGTTCTACTAAACCGGATATAAAACTTTTGGATTTAGCGCCTATAGTGAATAAAAATTCCGGATTTTCCAGTTTGTCAATCTGCCTGACCAGAATAGTATCGACGCCGGTCATTTGCCTGGAGCCGGAAAAGATCACCTGCTGGTCGGGCGCCGTAACCTGTACGAACATATTAATAGTTGCAGTCCGCAGGCACCTATCTCTGCTCAGCCCGGGTGCCGCTACATATTCAATTTTTTGCTCTAACGGTCTAAATTCAGTAAAATAATTTTTTCCGTTATTCAAGCCAACAGGCGCAATGACCTGGTAAATATTTTCAAAACCACTGCTTTGGGCTGCGCTGAAAAATTGTTCATTAACAAGCCAGTTCAGATCACGATTTGTGCCGGAATTAATAAAATAGAGCTCACTGGAATCCGGTTTTTCACCGACGAGCAGCGTTTCCATAAAACCGGCCCGAAATAGATTTTGAAAAACCTGCAAATTACTCGGCGGCTGCTCAGTCTGCGCCCATACATCGATAACGCTTAGAGCGACATATAATATAAAACAAGTTTTTCTAATTATTACCGGCATCCACAACTTTAACGGTTAATACAGTTCCGTGTTCCTAAAATCTTAATAAAAAGGTTAAATAATGATGATAAAAATTTTGCTTTTCCTTTTGCCAAAATTGAACACTATAATTAATGGCAAAATCATTATAACTGAAAGAATTATCGGTAGAAAAAAACCAGTTTGTGTTTATCAAACCAAGTCCGAGTGAATATACATCAAGCTGCGAATCCTGCTCGCGATACATACCGGCGCGAATTGCCATAGCATCCATCGGCACGGCTAATAATCCAATATGCAGTTCACGGGTATATTTTTTATTATCTTCGGAAACATTATAAGCATCAAGATTAAAGGAAATACTATTATAAGGTCTGATATTAATGCCAATATTGATCGTTTCATCGATTATGCGGTTTTGTTCCAGCATATAGTGAGAGACGAGCGTTGGGAAATTATAATAGACAACACCGACGGATACATGCGTATTAGGATTGATCTGAACGCCATACGAGGTTCCATGGGAACGCTTAATAGCGTCTTTTTCGCCGGCGCTGAATAAAAATCCCGAAGCGCCGATAGCAACCTGATCAGCCAGTTTTAATTTTAGGGCAAGAACATCATAATTACAGTCCAGCACATATTTGCTCGTAAACATCTCGTCCATTTTTTGATCTGAGGACGTGAGCGAGTTTTGCAAAGGCTCAGTCAAGAGCAGGATAGCCGTGAAAGTCGGCAAGGAAAAGCCGATACCTTTAAAAACAATACCTGCATAATTTAACCAGTCAACGCCATCAAGATGTTTATTTGCGCTTAATTCATTCTTGTCCCGGACTAGTGCTACTGCGCCGGTTGGGTTGATAAAAAAAGCAAACCTGGGACTTTCCGGGTAACGGAAAAGGTCAAGAGACGCCGGGTTATAGATTGCGCCCGATAAACCAAAATTATCTGCAATACAAGCGCTGCCTGAGGCACGTACCGGCGCCAGCACCGTGTTTGTCATATTATAGTAGTTATTATCGGCACAAGCATTTTTTATGAACATAATACTGCCTGATATTAATACCAGGTTAATAAAGGAATATAAAACCACTCTATTCATAAAGTCGATTATTTTCGTTTAGCAATACTAAATATCAAAGCCGTCAATGTGACGATCAGCGTTATTAACGGCAAAAGGAATCTGTATTTTGCATAAAAAGTACAGGAAGAGGTTAAAGCGACTTCCTGCTCAATCAACGCTTGCTCAAAGAGCGCCGTCGACCGGCTGACATGTCCGTATTCATCAATAAAGCACGATACTCCGGTATTGGCGCAGCGGGCAACAGGAATACGGTTTTCAATCGCCCGGAATACCGCAATCTGCTGATGCTGATGCGGGGCCGACGTTTTTCCAAACCAGGCGTCGTTGGTAATAATGATCAAAATATTGGCGCCCATCCGGGTTAGTTTGGCAATATGATCGGGAAAAACTGATTCATAACAAATTGCCACTGCCGCCTGGTAAGCATTACCGTTATTTTTATCCAGGTACCAGGAGCGTGGATGAAAAGTAAATAACTTGTATTCACTGCCTTGAGAATAATCACCAACGCCGAGAGCCATGTCAAATAACAGGTTTTTCAAGACATTGAACGGAAAATAATTTTTATATGGTACCCGTTCGGAAAATGGCACCAGCAGCATTTTTGCATATTTTTGAATATAATCAAGATTTGCTTCAAAACCAAGCGCAGAGTTGTAATACCGGTAATCGCCATTATCATCATAATCAAAATCGACCGAACCGGTTAACAGAGCAAGATTGGCGGTATCGGCAATCATTTTTACCCGCTCCAGGTAAAACATTTCATAGCGCAGATAAAAAGGGGTTGCGGTTTCCGGCCAGATCATCAGGTCAGGCTGACCTTTAATGGCGCTGTCGGCAAGGTCGGTATAAACCTTGAAATTACGATCATACAGATCTTTGTCCCATTTCTCAAATGGATCGATGTTTCCCTGCAATAGGGCAATTTTTATTTTTTCAGTACGTACACCGTTATCGGACATGCGGATAATACCATGCACAGCCGGCAGCAGAAATAAAATTCCAAGTATTATCGCTAAAACCGATCTCAATCGCGGCAACGACCACTTTTTCCACAAGAGAAAAATGGTACAATTAATACTAACCACCCAGAATGATACTCCAAAAACTGCCAGGTATTCAGCAAACTGGATGAACGGTAAATAATAGGATTGTGAATAACCAAGAAAATTCCAGGGAAAAGCGGTTTCACCTGCAGATTGCAGGTATTCAACAGCAGTCCACAGGAAAGGAACGACCAGGTAGGCTTTAAATTGTAAACGGCGGTATAAAAAGGTATGTAAAAACGCATAGAAACCCCAGAATAGGGGTAATACAAGTAACGCGCCGATCATTCCCGGTACAGTTACCCAGCCGATCCAGAATAGCGTAGCAATATCGGCAAACAATCCGCTAATATAACCCCAGCGAAATGCGCTAAAACCGTGTTTGTCTTCCAGCAATAAAAAGAACGGAATCAAAACAAAATACGCTAAAAATCCGGTTTTGAATGGGGGAAACGATAAACCAAGCAACACGCCGGTCAGGATTCCAAGTAATAAGTTTCGTTTCATCAGGTTTGTTATTTCCGGAGAATTGCCGGTCAACATTCGGCAAATATCTGCAATAATTAAAACTTTCTAGTCAGATCGTGTAAATCATCAATATTATAACTGTTAATATTACAACAGATTATAGCTTGTTAACAACTATCAATTTACGAAAAATTTGGTAAAATAAAAAACAGAAAAATAGAGCTAACCCCATTCCGGGTTTGTTGAAATACTTGTAACTATAAACTGCCGGTCTGTTTAAAAACCAGGCGTGGCAGATAAATTGTCGAATCTGATTGTGAAAGAACAAAGTACAAATTTTTATTACATTCACCCTTGCGCCAGGTTGTTCAGTGGTACAAGGAGGTAACTTGAGTATTAAATATTGTACAACAGCACTTAAAATTATGAATCATTGTTCTCCATGCTTTCGTACAAAAGCAAGGCGATCCAGAAATGCCTGTAATAAAAAGGCGGCGGCAATCTGGTCGATACGATCCCGGTTTTGAGATGGTGATTTTCCCTGGGAAATGAGTGATTTTTGGGCGCTAACGGTTGTCCAGCGTTCATCCCAGTGCAATACCGGTATGGTAATTTTTTGTTGCAGCGCATTCGCGAAATCCCTGGCAGCCTGGGCGCTGTCACCATAGCTTCCATTCATGTTTATTGGCATACCCACTACAATGGTAATAATTTCATTTTTTTTGCAAATTTCGACTAGTTCATTAACGCTTTTCTGAGCACCAGTATTATGTATAGTACATAATGAAGATGCCAGCATTTGCATGGGATCGCTCATGGCAACACCAATCCGTTGCTTGCCATAATCGATGCTTAATAACCGGCCCGGTGTTTTTATGCCTGATAATGAAATAGCAGATTTAACAGAGTTTAACTGATTTTCATCATTCTTCAACTTTTTTTTCACCTTTTTTCAAAGGGGTTTTCAGCTTTTCTTTTAACAGCTTGCCAGCTTTGAAATGGGTTTTACGGCGGGCAGGAACATAAATTATTTCGCCGGTTTTCGGATTACGCGCTTTGGGTTTTGGCTTGGTTTTCTTTACTTCAAAAACGCCAAAATCGCGGATTTCAATACGGACTTCAGGATTCGCTTCAGTCATGAATTCACGCAAAGCCTGAAATACTCCGTCCACAACCTTTTCGGTCAAATAAATTTTTTCTCCAATGATCTTGGCCGTCCGTTTGGATACATCTTTTTTTGTGATCGTACTTTTTTCATTTTGCGCTGCCATTGGCTTGACTCCTTTATTTTTTTGTTATCTTTGTTTTTATGATAATAGAAAACGCCTGCCGCGACTTTATTCATTAAAGCGCTTTACTGAAATTACACCATCGATTCTATTTATACTGTTCATTACCCTTTTTAAATGATCGAGATCATACACTTCTATACTCAAAGTGCAGGTAATCAGCGAATCTTCTGCGGTCATTTTAATACTTTTAATTATACAATCTGCCCTGGTGATCGTATCGGACAGATTCGGTAATAGATTATTTTTTCTTTCGCTCAAAATATTCAGCCCGGCCACAAAGCGATAATTTTTGTCCACATCCCATGATACCTCAACAATCCGATCGGGATCCTGCATCAACTTGAGTAAATTCCGGCAATTATTGGTATGTAAAACAATGCCCCGGCCTCTGGTAACAATGCCGGTTATCGGTTCGCCGGGCACAGGGTTGCAGCACTTGCCAAAAGTGATCATTATATTATCAATGCCGGCAACTCGCACACCATGACTGGATTTGCGCGCTTTTTCAATGATCCGTGAAAAAACATTCTTTTCAGGCTGTTCTTTCTTGTCTTCAGGAATGATACGACGTAAAATTGTATCAATTTTTGTATCACCGCGGCCAATAGAGGCCAGCAGGTCTTTGTCATCCTTTAACTTCAATTTCTGCGCCAAGTCGGCCAGATCGATATTTTTCAGCTTTATAGAATATTTAAACAATGCTTTTGCCAGCATTTCTTCACCCAAAGCCACGCTGCTGTCAAACTTGGAATCACGCAGCCATTTTTTTATTTTGCTCCGGGCTTTGCTGGAATTAACAAATTTGAGCCAGTCTTCATTCGGACGCTGACTGGTCGAGGTGATAATTTCAACAGTATCACCATTTTTTAATTCATGGCTGAGCGGCACAATACGGCCATTCACTTTAGCAGCCAGGCAATGCAAACCGACATCCGTATGTACATTAAAAGCAAAATCAACCGTTGTGGAATGCAGCGGCAAACGGTGCAAATCGCCTTTTGGGGTAAAAACAAACACTTCATCCTGGAACAGATTGATTTTTAAATGTTCCATAAAAGACGATTTATCCGGTTCCTGGTCGTCAAAATCAAGCACCTGGCGCAGCCATACCAGGTGTTTATCAAAATCATCCTCGCGGGATTTGCCTTCTTTATATTTCCAATGGGCAGCAATGCCTTCTTCGGCGGTACGGTGCATTTGTTCCGTACGAATCTGAATTTCGAACTTTTTACCTTCCGGGCCCATCACGGTGGTATGGATGGACTGATAACCATTCGATTTCGGCGTTGCAATATAATCTTTAAACCGTTCATGCAAGGGATTGTAAAGAGAATGGACAATCCCAAGCGCATGATAACAATCTTCCAAAGTTTCCACGATAATCCGTATTGCTAACAGGTCATGTATTTCTTCAAAAGGCACACCGCGTTTATTGATTTTGTTATAAATACTGAAAAAATCTTTGGCCCTTCCTTCAAAACGGGCCCTGACATTGGCGTCGGCCAATGCCTTGCGAACAGGACTGGTTATCCGGCGAATAGCGTTTTCGCGTTCACGTTTGGTCGATTGTATCCGGTTAACCAGATCCTTATATATTTCCGGTTCCAGATTTTTTAAAGACAAATCCTCCAACTCGGATTTGATACGCGCCAAACCTAACCGATGCGCCAGGGGCGCGTAAACATCGCGGGTTTCAAGTGCTATTCGTTTGCGCTTTTCTTCCGGCAGGAACTCGATGGTTCGCATATTATGCAGCCGGTCGGCAAATTTTATCAAAATAACACGAATATCTTTTACCATCGAAAGCAGCATTTTACGGAAATTTTCCGCCTGCTGATCTTCCGTACCAAGTAATTTCAATTCAGAAATCTTGGTAACACCATCAACAAGCTGGGCAATATTATTGCCAAACTCGCGTTTAATATCTTCTATGCTGCTCTTGGTATCTTCAACTACATCATGCAAAACACCTGCGGCAATCGTTTCCCAGTCCATTTTCAGACCGGTCAGTATTTTAACCACTTCGAGCGGATGTTCAAAATAGGGTTTGCCGGATATTCGTAACTGATCGCCGTGCGCATTAAAACTATATTCAAAGGCTTTGCGTAACAAAGCAATGTCGGCGGTCTGGTCATAGCGCCGGATTCGCTGCAACAAACCCTCGAATACCTTTTGGTAATCATTATGTATTTCCACCGCAGGCACGATAGACCTCGATCATTAAAACGGATCGGCTGGAATAGCCGGGACTTCAATGCTATGCTGTAAATCCCGATCCGCAAATTGTACATAATCATTCAGGAATATCAGTTCAATCGTTCCAGTCGGACCATTCCTTTGTTTTGCTACAATAACTTCGGCAATTTTTTCCAGTTCCGGCTCGACAATGCCATAAGCAGCCGGGCGGTAAATAAACATTACCACATCGGCGTCCTGCTCGATAGCGCCTGACTCGCGTAAATCGGACAACATTGGCCGCCGCTCGCCGCCGCGCGATTCAACTGCGCGGGAAAGCTGTGATAACGCCAGTACCGGTAAATCCAGTTCCTTGGCCAGGTTCTTCAAAGATTGCGAGATCATGGCAATTTCTATTTGCCGGCTTTCCACCCTCCCTACTCCACGTAAAAGCTGTAAATAGTCAACTACCAGCAAACCAACCTTGTGCTCGATCTTGAGCCTTCTGGCCTTGGAACGCAATTCCATTATATTAATACCCGGCGTATCATCGATATAGATTGGCGCATCCGCCAGGTCGCCGGCAACCCGGCTTAAATTCTGCCACTGGTTATCCGGTAATTTGCCGTTGCGCACCTTGTGCGAATCGACGCGCGCTTCGGAACACAACATACGCATAACCAACTGGTACGAAGCCATTTCCAGGCTGAAAATACCGACCGGCACACCGCCTTTGATAGCGGCATGTCGGGCGATATTCAGAGCCAGGGCGGTTTTTCCCATCGATGGCCGCGCCGCCAGGATGAGTAAATCCGAATTTTGCATACCGGATAATAAATTATCCAGTTCCTTAAAACCGGTGGGAACTCCGGTTATACCGCCTTCCATTTCGTGAAAGCCTTCGATCTTCTCCATGGTATAGTGCATAACCGGACCGATGTGAGAAAAATCTTTGCGGTTTTTATTTTCCGACAACGCAAAAATCCGCTGTTCGGCTTTATCAATAATATTCACCGCTTCATCGCCGGCGGTGTAACATTCCTCCTGCACGGTGTTCGATACATTGATCAGCTTGCGCAGAATGGATTTATCCAATACAATTTTACAATAATATTCAACATTGGCAGCAGATGGAATACGCTGGACCAGTTCCGTTAAATAGTAATTACCTCCTGCCGATTCAAGAGCATTCTGTTTTTCCAGTTCATTGGCCATAGTAAGAATATCCACCGGTTCATTTCGTTCATACAGCGAACGCCCGGCAAGAAAAATTTTTTTATGGGCTTCTTTATAAAAAGCCGTATCATCAAGCTTTTCCATAACTGTAGATAAAGCCTGGGCATCCATCATCATTCCGCCTAAAACCGCTATTTCGGCGTCTATGGATTGCGGCGGCATTCTTACTATCGGAACATCAGTCATAAATTCAATATGTTATATTCAATTCACCTGCGTGCGATTATTATATAACCGCTGCAGCATTTTCATATCTTCCCAGGTTTCACGCTTTAACCGGGAATTATTTATTAATATTGCCGGGTGATGGGTAACAATGACATGCGCAGAGTTATAATCTTGAACTTTGCCGCGCATATTATCAACATCATCACGGGATTTATATAATATTTGTCCGGCGGTTTTACCAAAACATAAAATAAATGCCGGATTTGCAGTTTGCAGGCGCTCAATTAATTGCGACGTAATACTTGCAACGCTTTGCGGCGTATCATCACCCTTGACCAGCAAGAACAGCAATACTTTATTTCGGTCAAAATCAACCGAGGCCAGGATTTTGGACAACAATTCACCGTTCTCGCTGTTCCAAAAAGCGTCTGGCTCGCTCTCTTCCGGCCGGGTTGTATCCAGCGCTACAGCTATTCCGGATTCCACGCTTCCGGAACAAATGACAGTATTTTTCTGTACCGGTGCAGGCGGACGCAGCGCTGTGCTCAAAGGTTCCCTGGAAACGACAAAATCGTCGCCATACAATTCAATTTCCTGTTCCAGGAATTGCTGAACCTGGTCATTAATTATTGTCATTGCGCCGTTTCAACTTTGTTTTATTAATTTCAACACGTTATCAAGAATAATTTCCGCCACCTGGGTTTTGCTCATCAGTGGATAAACACTACCTGGGCCGGTTTTATCTAATAGTGTCACTTTATTGGTATCGGCCTGAAAAGCCGCGCCGGGTACATGTGGATTATTAATCACAATAAAATCGCAATTCTTTTCTAATAGTTTATGTTGCGAATTTTCCAAATCATTATCCGTTTCCACAGAAAAACCAACATGTACGCGATTGCCCTTGTCTTTACCTGCGCGCGCCAGTATATCGGTATTGGCGACCAGCGGTATTGAATTCGTCAGCGCCTTTTTTTTCAGTTTGTGATCCGAGTACTGCGCCGGACGGTAATCGCTTACTGCGGCAGCCATGATCAAAACATCACAGGTGTTTAACCGTTGCATTACTTCGTGTTCCATTTCCGCTGCAGTGCGAATCCGAACAAATTCTACCGCGCCGGGTGGAGTTATAACAGTCGGGCCGGATACCAGGGTTACTTCAGCGCCGCGCAGACGCGCCTGCTCTGCCAGAGCATAGCCCATTTTACCGGAAGAGCGGTTAGTCAAATAGCGCACCGGGTCGAGAGGCTCTTCGGTAGGGCCGGCAGTGATCAAAAACCGTTTTCCGGCAAGATCATATCTACCATACAATACCCTTTTTACCGCGTCAATAATTTCTGCTTTATCTGCTAATCGACCTTCTCCCACTTCACCGCAGGCCAGTTCACCACTGCCAGGACGAACAAAAGTGTAACCATGGCGAACAAGTTTTTGCTGGTTTTCCTGGTAAATAGGGTTTTGATACATGGCCGTGTTCATGGCCGGGCAAATAATGATCGGAACTTGCGTTGCGGCAATTGTGGTTGTCAGAGCGTTATCGGCAATACCGGAAGCGAGTTTACCAATGGTATTATAGGTTGCCGGACAAACCAGCATAACATCAGCCCATCTCGCCCAGTCTATATGAACAGTATAAGAAACCGGATTTTCAGGAAACAGGTCGAGCAGTACAGAATTTTCCGTCAGAGTTTCAAAAGTTAATGGCGCCACGAATTTGGTCGCTTTACGGGTCATTATGACTCGCACCAGGGCGCCGGCCTTTTTAAATTCACGGATCAATTCCGCCGTTTTATAAACAGCAATACCGCCGCTTATACCGACCAGTATTTTTTTTTCAAAGAACATGCCGGTACTATTATTCTTCTACCTGGTTTTCCACTCGTTCCAGTTTGCCTTCGATCATTTCCTGCAAGGCAATTGTTGTGGGTTTTGGTAATTTCAAAAACTGGCGCTCGACGATATCGGCATTAATTCCTTCATCGTCAAATTCTTCAGTCTGGGAGATCGCTTCCGCTTCATCATCCAGAATACGTTTTTGCAGTTCATTGATCTGTCGGGCGCGTCGTGCTACCATTACAATCGCTTCATAAATCGTTGATGCATTTTTTTCAATTTGTTCCAGAGGTAATGTTTCTGCCATAAATTTTCTCCAAAATACACTCTATCATTTCAAGAGATTTGTTTACGAATTATAGTTTTTACTTTTATAACTGTATCGTTAATTGTATCATTAATTATATTATATTCAAACTTTTCGCCTAACTTGATCTCCTCGGCAACCCGCTGCATGCGCTTTTCAATTTGCGCCGGGTTTTCAGTTGAGCGGCTGCGTAGCCGCTGTTCCAAACTTAAAAGATCGGGCGGTTGTAAAAAAATAAGTACAGTATTCTCGGCAAATAATTTTTTAAAAGTAAATGCTCCATACACATCAACATCCAAAAGAACGATGCGGCCCTGCTCAAGCCAGTCATTGATCGGCTTTGCAGGGGTGCCATAGTATTGGCCGTGGACAAGTTCATGCTCCAATAATTCATTCTGCGCCAGCATGGCTTCAAATTCTGTTCGGCTGACAAACCGGTAATCCTGTCCGTTTATCTCGCCTTGACGGGGCGCGCGGGTGGTAATGGAAACAGAGTAAACCGCCTGCAGTTCCCGGTCATTTAATAATTCTTTAATGATGGTCGTTTTACCGCCGCCGGATGGCGAGGATATGATGACCAGCAAGCCGCTTTTCCTCCTTACCATAGCTTCCCTACCGCTATTCGATGTTTTGAATCTGTTCGCGAATTTTCTCGATTTCATCTTTGACGACAACCACCAGATGTGAAACCTCGGCCAGCGAGGTTTTGGAACCGATCGTATTCGCTTCACGGTTCATTTCCTGAAGCAGGTAATTCAGCTTGCGGCCTTGTGAAGCTTCATTTGCCAAAATATCAAGGAACAATTTATTATGACTGTGAAATCGCACACATTCTTCTGTAATATCGATCCGGTCGGCGATCAATGCCAGTTCCAGTTCCAGGCGGGCGGTATCGACAGCATCATCAGGTACAATTTTTCTGATCCTCTCACGCAATTTATCCAGGTTCTCCCTGGGGGCATTGGCGGACATTTCTTCAATTTTTATAATGATCTGTTCAAGATTGGTGATCCGAGCCACGAAATCGGAATATAAATGCTCGCCCTCGGCATTACGCATAGAGTTAAGAGCTACCAGGGCGCTTTCGATAGCCTTTTGCGCACACAACCAGGTTTCTTCATCGACATCGGCGTCAATATCGACTGACAATATATCCGGTAATGCTAACAGGGTATTCAAATCAATATTACCCGGAATACCGGAATCGTTCAATTCCTGCGCTACACGGGTATAGGCAGTGATAAGACTTTTATTTAATACCAGGTCCTGGTACTTGTCGGTTTCCGAAGTGATACCGATCCATAAATTCACCCGACCGCGTTTGATATATTTACTAACCATCTCGCGGATTTGCTGTTCATAATTTGCCAAAGAACGGGGCGCTTTCATTACCAGGTCAAGAAACCTGTTATTAACGGTACGGATTTCAACAGTAATTTCCATATCGCCGACAGTTTCAACACCGCGTCCATAACCGGTCATACTAAAAATCATTAGCTATCCAATGCAGATAATACATAACATATCTTAAAATCAGAATTTAGCGCGATTTATATTTTAAGGATTTTTTCAATTATAGTCAACTGAAATTTTTACATTTATGTGAATTTTTCCATTTCAGGGCATAGAAACCCCTGCAGCAATTCACTATAGTAAAAGTAGCGACTATTTGCGGAGAAATTTTTGTTCTTCCAGGCGTAAACGAAACGAAATCCGGTGAGTGGATTCCAGTTGATCGTGGCTGAGGAATGCATAATCGAGGTCCAGGCGGGGTAATTTAATACCGGCGCCGGCGGCAAGGCATCCCAGGTCATCGCGGCCAAGACGGAGCGCAACTACGCGCCGCACCGTCAATTCCAGGCCGAGCCGCGGATCAAAACTGACCGCGCCAATATTGGCCTGTGAAGCAAATTTACGGTTCTCAAAGCGAATATCCCCATCAACCGCAAGCCATAACTGGCTGGCTAACAAATTGATGGTAACCGGGTATGCTAATCCTGCCTTCAGGGTTGGTGAAATTAATTCTTTTGTACCGGTATCCCAGGCCAGAATCGTTGTGGTGACATCCTGAAAATTGACACCTGCCAACAGTTTATCAACCGGATTCCAAAGTGCGCCAATATCAAAACCCACTCCCCAGGCGGAATTATCACCGGCGCCTTTATGAACAAACTTGACATTTGCCCCCAGTGATAATTTGTCCGATTTTTTGGTAGCATAACTCAAAAACAGGGCATATTCCGCATCGGAAACATAACGATCAACAACCGGGCGATTGTACTCGCTCATCTCCAGGTTTTCTTTTTGCAATACGGGTATGGGAATATCATCTACTGCAAGACGAATGATATTCAAAGCCAGGGTTTCACTTTTACGGAACGGCATGGCAAAGCCGGCATAATCATAATTAACGACACCACCAAAACGCCGCGAATGCATAGCGGTTAATTCGGGATAGTTGATTGTTGTCAATCCGGCGGGATTCCAGTAACCAAAAGTAACATCGCCGCCGATAGCAACATGCGCCCCTCCCATACCAAGCGATCGGGCTCCAACGCCGGTACTCATAAATTCTCCGGCATACTTTGCTATACCAAGAGCAAAGATCTGGGTGCTTAATGCAAGAACTATTACCGCTGTTATATATGGAATTTTTTTCACTGGTTTTCTCCGTAAATAGGTTATACCGCTGCTCAATCCGGTCAGTCGTTTAAAAGTTGTCGCAACTGATCCAGTTTATTCAAAGCCTGAACCGGGGTCAGTTCATTGGGATCAATTTTTCGCAACTCGTCCTGCAAGGATTGTTCAAGTTCGCTGAATAAATTCATTTGGGCGGTTTGTGCTGCCGCTTTTTCCTGATGTTTGGCCAATTTAGGTTCATTATTGGTATTTAAACTCTCTGCTTCCAAATTCTTTAAAACTTCTTTAGCCCGGTTGATAACCACTTTCGGCAACCCAGCCAACTGTGCAACATGAATACCATAACTGTGGTCGCAGCCGCCGGGGATGATCTTGCGCAAAAAGACAATATGATCGCCCCATTCCTTTACGGCGACATTATAGTTTTTTACACGCGGCAGAATGAGTTCAAGTTCCGTTAATTCATGAAAATGTGTGGCAAAGACGGTTTTTGCGGCAATTCGCGGCGTGTTGTGTAAATATTCAACTACCGCCCAGGCTATCGACAAACCGTCAAAAGTACTGGTACCCCGGCCGATTTCATCGAGCAAGATCAGGCTTTTGGGGGAAGCATTATTCAGAATATTGGCGGTTTCATTCATTTCAGTCAGAAAGGTACTTTCACCGGCGGCCAGATTATCTGATGCGCCAACCCGGGTAAAAACCCGGTCGACCAACCCGATATTGGCAACACCGGCAGGAACATACCCCCCCATTTGCGCCATAATCACAATCAGCCCGATTTGCCGTAAATAGGTCGATTTACCGGCCATATTCGGACCGGTTATTATCAAAATCTGGTCATTACGATTATCAATCTTGATATCATTGCAGACAAACTGGTTACCGGGCGGTAGCAGTTGTTCCACGACCGGGTGCCGGGTATCGCGCAGTTCGATAATATCGGTTTCATTGATGGCCGGCTTGCGGTAATCGTTATCATTAGCGACCTGCGCGAGATTGGCAAGGCAATCCAGTTGCGCCAAACTACGGGCATTTTCCTGAAATTGAATTGTGAATTCGAGGATATAATTACGCAGTTCGTTGAATAACTGGTATTCAATGGAGGCCATTTTTTCCTCGGCGCCTAGAATCTTTTCCTCGTATTCTTTCAACTCTTCGATAATATACCGTTCCGCATTGACCAGGGTCTGCTTGCGGATATAGTAAGAAGGCACTTTGGACAAATGCGACCGGGTTACCTCGATATAGTACCCAAACACCTTGTTAAAATTTACTTTAAGAGACGATATACCGGTCTTCTCCCGTTCCTGAGTTTGCAGGCGGGCAATCCAGTCTTTGCCGGAATAGGCAATATCACGTAATTTATCCAGTTCTTCGTTGTAACCACGTTTGATTATTCCACCTTCAGTTATTGACAAAGGTGGATTTTCTACGATCGCACGGGTTATTTTTTCAGCCACATCCGTCAAGTTATGCAATTTATTTTGAATAGATTGTAAATGCTCACAATCGATTCCGGCAAGCAATTCCTTAACCTCTTGTACAACTTTAAGAGTAACGGCAATTGCGCCTGCATCGCGGGCATTTGCGCGTCCCGTTGCAAATTTTGCTAAAAGGCGTTCCAGGTCGCCGGCTTGTCCCAGCACATCGCGAATTTTATTACGCAGTTCCTGGTTCGTATACAAGAGTTCGACCGCATCTAATCGCCGGTTAATTTTTACCATGTTATTCAGGGGATAAAGCAGCCAGTTCACCAACATACGACCGCCCATTGGGGTTTTAGTTTTATCCAACACTGAAAGCAGGGTGCCGCGCTTGCCGGATAGGGACATGGAATTGACCAGTTCCAGGTTACGGCGCGTGGTACTGTCTATAATTAAATGCTCTCCCTCCACACTGTGGAACAGGGTATTAATATGGACCAGTTTTTCAGTCTGGTTCTCCTTCAAATATGCCAGTATCGCTCCGGCGGCAGCTATACCGGTCGAATAATCTTCTACCCCAAAGCCTTTAAGCGATAATGTTGAAAAATGACCGGTTAATAATTCATAACAATAATCATAATTAAAAGTCCAGTCATCACGCTGGGTTATGGTCATATTCAGGTAATGATCACCGATATCTTTTAATAACGGGAATTGCGATTCACCGATCAGCATTTCAGCGGGACTTACAGAAGCGATCTTTTCACCAATCAAGGTGAGGGGAATTTCACCCAACTGAAATTCGCCGGTGGAAACATCGACCAGCGCAAAACCGCATTTGTTTTTAGCAAAAAAGAGACTGAGTAAAAAGTTGTTGCGCTTGGTTTCCAGCAGGTCTTCGGCAATGGCAGTGCCCGGCGTCACAACCTCGATCACTTTGCGTTTAACAATTGTTTTGGCAAGTTTCGGGTCTTCGATCTGCTCGCAGATAGCTACCCGCAACCCGGCCTTGATCAAACGGGCGAGATAACTATCCAGCGCATGATGCGGGAAACCGGCCAGGGGTACATCGGCAGCCTTGCCGTGCGCCCGCGAGGTGAGGGTTATCCCCAGCACTTCAGCGCCGGTTTTGGCGTCATCGTAAAACATTTCATAAAAATCACCCATCCGGAATAATAACAAATCATTCGGATGATTGTTTTTGATCTTTAAATATTGCTCCATTAATGGAGTTTTAGCCAGGTCTTCGCTCACGGGTCGATTCTGAAATATTAAACGTTTTTGAATGTACGGGTATTATCGATCCCCCAATGTAATTTAGTGCGTAAAATCTCAAAAAAATCTTTTTTCCCCATTGAAAGCCACTTCAAATTAAAGTTGGCTTTACGAATAGTAATTTTCTCGTCCTGGTTCAGGGTCATGATGCTTTTACCGTCAATATTGATTTGCGCCGACCCCTGACCGGAGGGATTTACAGCAATTTCAATTATACTGGTATCGGACAAGACAATCGGCCTTACCGTCAAAGAATGGGGGCATATCGGTGTGACGATCAGGGCTTTCATATCAGGCATCAGCAACGGGCCGCCGGCAGATAAGGAATATGCGGTTGAACCGGTCGGAGTGGCAACGATAACACCATCACTGCGATAGGTATTTAAAAATGTGTTATTGACTTGTACATCAATAGATATAAGCCGTGGCCCCAACCCTTTGTCGACAACGACATCATTAAGGGCTGAAAAGCGGTGTTGGCCGGTTTTATTTGTGATCGTAATATCGAGCAGCATCCGGTCGATAATTGTATAATTTTCCTCAAGCAGATTATCGATTGTCTCTTTTAATTCTGTAACCACCACTTCGGCTAAAAATCCCAATCCGCCGGAGTTGACGCCCAGAATGGGTACGCCGGAATGAGCGACCACATTCGCAGTGGCCAGGATTGTCCCGTCGCCGCCAAAGGTGACTACAATATCGCTAGCCTGGCCAATATCTTGCAGGGGAACGCTGGTATCACCAGGCCCCAAAGGTATAAAGTCCTGCAACTCGCGGGCATAAATAGTATTGATCTCCCGCTGTTTTAAATAGTCGACAAATTCGCGGATCACCTGGCGAACTTGCGGTTTATTGGTGTTGCCGACCAAGCCGATTATCATAAGATCAATGCCTGTTAAATTTAAACAAATTCAACCGGGTTAAATTTTTATATGCTTTGGCGCTCCTAACCTGCTGGACAATGCCTTCCGTATCCAGGCCGAGTATATGCAGAAGCGTTTCTCTTTCACCCTGTTCAACAAAAGAATCGGGTATGCCACAGCGAATTATTTCGATACTGGAAAACTTGTGATCGGAGAAATATTCAACAACTTCGCTGCCCAGGCCGCCTTTGACAGCGCCGTCTTCAAGGGTTAATACCAGTTTGAAACGGGATGCAACCCGGGTCAGCATCTCAGTATCCATTGGTTTTAAAAACCGGGCATTGATTATTTCAACCGATAACTTGTCTTGCCGGTATAAAATTTCTGCAGCTTCAATTGCGCGGTGAACCAGAGGACCGATGGCAATAATGGCAATATCGTTGCCGGGACGGATTACCTTGCTGACGCCTATCGGCAAATTTTCAAATGAAGCGCTTAAAGGAACACTTTCACCGGCGCCGCGCGGATAACGAATGGCAACCGGCCCGTTATAATGTACTGCCGTCCATAACATGTGCCGTAATTCTTCTTCATTCATGGGCGCCATAATGACCAGCCCTGGTATAGTGCGTAAATAGGCAAGATCAAACACTCCATGATGAGTTGGGCCGTCATCGCCGACAATACCGGCGCGATCCAGGGCCAGGGTTACCGGCAGGTTTTGCAAAGCCACATCATGGATCACGTGATCGTAACCGCGTTGTAAAAAACTGGAATAAATAGCCACCACCGGTCTGTAACCGCTGGCTGCCAGTCCTGCTGCAAAAGTAACGGCATGGCCTTCGGCTATGCCGACATCAAAAAAACGTTCGGGGAATTTTTGTGAAAAGTCGTGCAACCCCGTGCCCAAAGCCATAGCGCCGGTGATAGCGATGATCTTATCATTGTTCTGCGCCATTTCAACAATGGTCTTGCCGAAAACACCGGTGTAACTGGGAACGTCCGATTTGCTGGTAACAATTCCGGTAACCGGGTCGAACCGGCCTAAACCGTGAAATACGGAAGCGTTCTTTTCCGCTGGTTCAAAACCCTTGCCTTTTTTGGTTAGCACATGAACGACAATGGGCCCGTGCAGTTTTTGCACTTCATGAAACAGGCGGATCAATTCCGGTATGTCATGGCCGTCTACCGGACCGAAATAGCGAAAACCCAGCCGCTCAAACAATAAACCGGGAATGACAAACGATTTCAGCGAATCCTGCAGGCGTTTGACTCCGCGCCGGATATGCGACCCCATCGTCGATAGTTTGCCGGTCAGTTCCCACACTTCAGTTTTAATTTTATTATAAATGGGATTGGTAATTAAATTGGTCAAATATTTAGATACCGCGCCCACATTCTGTGAGATGGACATGGTATTATCGTTGACAATAACAATAAAATCACGGGTTGTAGCCCCGGCATTATTAAGGCCCTCAAAGGCCAGACCGCCTGTCAAGGCGCCGTCGCCGACTATTGCCAGCACTTTGTAGTCATCCCCGGTCAGGTCACGGGCGCAGGCCAAACCAAAAGCTGCGGAAATAGCAGTGCTGGCATGTCCGACGCCAAAAGCGTCATATTCGCTTTCACTCCGTTTGGGAAATCCACTGATCCCTTTATATTGACGGATGGTGGGAAACTGCTCGCGTCTGCCGGTGATGATCTTGTGCGCATAAGCCTGGTGGCCAACATCCCAAACCAACTTGTCGGCGGGCGTGTTGAACAGGTAATGTAACACCAGGGTCAATTCAACAACCCCCAATGAAGGCGCCAGATGTCCACCGGTAGTGGATACCGTATTGATAATGTATTCGCGGATCTCCTGCGCCAGGGAGGTTAATTCTTCAATATCCAGTTTTTTTAAATCTTGTGGCGAATTTATTTTTTCTAACAACAAGTTGATCTCTGTTTTTTTATTCAGTTTCCGGTTCAAGGTGAAATGTATTATTATCAACAGATAGAATTTGCAATTTATTTTCGGCTTTATCAAGTTTTTCCTGACAAAATTTTACCAGGGCATTGCTTTCTTCAAATAAAACAATCGTATCATCCAGACTCTGGTCGCCTTTTTCGAGTATATCGGCTATCTCTTCCAGCCTTTTCATTGCTTCTTCAAAAGTAATTTTTACCATTACTCATTCCTGTATAGTATTAAAAATTATTATTCACGACTGATTGTGGTTACAATCCCTGTCAGCCGGCCCTGGGCCAGTTCAACCGAGATTTGTTCCTGCACATCCACGTCTACGGCATTTTTAATGATCGTCTGGTCGGACGCACGCCGGCAAATGCTGTAACCGCGTTTTAATATCGAGGCTGGATTTAAATCCGTTAACCGGTACTGCATACGCTGTAACTGCTGGCGGATCAGGGCCGTTTTATGAAAAGAGGCCATTGAACAAATATGAATCAATTCATCGAGGCGCTGTCGGTGTTGATTGATAAAATCCTGCGGCCGCCGGAAGCCGTAACTGGTTTTTATAGTGTGCAGGGTATCCCGGTAGTCGTTCAGAATTCGTTGTACGGATTTCCTGCAATAGAGATAGAGGTCGCTAACAGCCGCCTGTATTTCATTTATATCCGGCACAACCAACTCCGCCGCTGCTGATGGCGTTGGCGCGCGTAAATCTGCTACAAAATCACTAATGGTATAATCAATTTCGTGTCCCACAGCCGATATGACCGGAATTTTTGAGCGGAATATAGCCCTGGCAACTTGCTCCTCATTAAACGCCCACAGATCTTCCAGCGAACCGCCACCGCGCCCGACAATGAGTACATCCACTTGTCCGTACTCGTTAAATTCATCAATAGCCCTGGCTATATCTTTACCGGCGCCGTCACCCTGTACTACAGTTGGCCGTAAAATCAGTGTTGTCGATGGAAAACGGCGTTGAATTACATTCTTAATATCGCGGATTGCCGCGCCGGTTTGTGAAGTAACAATACCAATCGCAGTTGGAAAACGCGGAATAGATTTTTTATATTGTTCATCGAACAGGCCTTCTTCATGTAAACGCTTTTTCAACTTTTCAAATGCCAGCTGCAAATCGCCAATACCGGAAGGTAGCATTTTTACGACATCGATCTGATAGGTTCCGCGCTTCTCATAGACCCGGATAGCGCCAAGCACATTCACTTTCATACCGTCAGTTGGCGCAAAATGCAAAGACAAATTTCGGCTTTTCCATAACACACAGGAAATTTGTGAATTGGGATCTTTGAGTGAAAAATACATATGCCCGGAGGAATGATGAACAAAATTCGAAATTTCACCTTGTACCCACACCGGTGGCAAGGTGGTTTCCAGAATTTCTTTAATTTCCAGGTTAATTTCGGAAACGCTATAAATTACTGTTGTTTCAAAGGTATCGGATAAATCCATAAATTAAAATTTACTTTTGTTGAGAATAAAAAATACCTGAATTGAAAAAGGCCAGGATAAAGACCTGGCCCTGGACAAAAGATACTCTTATTTCTTTTTATGTCTATCCTTGCGCAATCTTTTTTTCCGCTTGTGAGTGGCTATCTTGTGCCGCTTTCTTTTCTTTCCACTTGGCAAGTTAATCACCTCCGTTCAAAATAATACAAAAATATTGTTACTTGTTTAAAAATTCTTTCAAATCCTTGGATGGCCTGAATGCAGCGGTCAAATATTCCGGAACATTTACCGGGGTATTGGTCAAAGGATTGCGTGCAACCCGGGCTTGCCGTTTAACGACGCGAAAATTCCCAAAACCTCGTAACTCGACACGTTCTCCTTTGCGCAGCGCATAACTAATAGTAGCTATAAAACCATCGACAACCGCCTGCGTTTCAACCTTGGTCAGGCCGGTACCTTCTGCTATAATACTGACTAGATCAGCTTTTTTCATAAATCAACCCGTTTTAGATCGTGATTGATGAACCAGGCACAGTACTCAATCAAAAGGTCATCATATATTTCATTTGCGGCCAAAGACTTAAATGCCGGCTCAGTAAAACTTCAGCATCTTCAGTAAGCATTTCAAACATGGTCATTTTCCGCAGACGATCGCGGATTACTTTTGGCTCGCTTTTAATTCCGCCCATTTCAGCCGCAAGGTTAATTGCGTCATCAAAAGTGCCCAGGGTATCGATTAAATTATAGGTCAGCGCCTGTTCACCGGAATAAACCCGGCCATCGGCCAGCTTTAAAACAGTATCCCGGGATAATTGTCGTTCATTAACCACCGTATTAACAAACTGTTCATAACCGTTATCGATCCAGCTTTGAAAATATGCCATCTCTTCCGGCCTTATTTCCCGGTATGGCGACCCGGCATCTTTGAATTTACCGCTTTTTATTACAGTAATGCTTATGCCGATTTTATCTAGTAGTTTACGAAAATTTGGAAATTCTGCGATAACACCAATGCTGCCGGTGGTAGTGCCTGGATTAACCATAATGGTATCAGCGCCCAGCGCCACATAATATCCACCCGATGCGGCCACGCTGCCCATCGAAACCACGATTGGCTTGCCATTGTCCCGCACCCGTTTCACATGCTCGTATATTTCCTGCGATGCGGCAATACCACCGCCAGGACTGTTGATTCTAAAAACGATCGCTTTAACCGTTTCATCTTTACCAAACTTTTTAAATTGCCGGACAATATTTTCGGAAGAATAGATAACCCCTTCAAGTTCTATAATGGCAACTTTTTCACCAACACCGGACAGCGCCATATCGCTTTTACCGCCAATTTGCACCATAAAAATAATAAAGAAAATTGTACAAATAAATATTGCGCCAAAGATAATGCCGCCAATAATCCAGTCTTGTTTTTTTGCCATAGGCTTTTTTTATTTCCAGTTTATAACCACAAAGGAACAGAATGTTCTGCAAATATTACCATTTAAATAAACGGCTATTATATTAGAAATTTTTTAGCTAAAAAGCAAGTTAAAAATCTTGTAAACAATAGTTAAGGCCGGGTTTCATTTAACAAAAGTTATGCCCGGATGAGTCCCGAATAGATACTATCGAGTCGATCAACCAAAAGGTGTATATCAAATCGCCTGACGGCCAGGGTAGTATTGTTGGCGGCAATCGTATGCCGCAGGTGGTCATTCTGCAGGAGAGCAAGTATGCTGTTACCTAATAGTTCAATATTGCCGGGCGGCGCTAAAAAACCATTCACCCGATTTGTGATCATATCGGTTAGTCCCCCAACTTGTGTGGCAATTACCGGTAAACCGGCGGCGAGCGCTTCGATAATTGCAATGGGCATACCCTCGGCATAGGATGGCAGAATAAACATCCAGCTTTGCGCCAGCAAAAGCCGTTTTGGTTCACCAAATACCGGGGGAGTTATTACCACAATATCCTGCAACCCTTGTTCTTGCAGGCGTGAGTTCAACAAAGAAAAGTTACCCGGCCCGGCGGCAATAAAACGCGCGGTGACGCCTTTGTTTTTGATATAATTAGCTATTTTAAAAAGATCATCAATACCCTTACGATGCGATAATTCACCCAGGAACAACACAGTTGGTTTTTCGGTTTTGGCTGTTTTGCTGTTTATATATGCAAGAGTATTTATACAATTTTCCACCATGAGCACGCGCGTCTCTCCCGCTATCCCTGTAAAAAAATCCTGCCAGTATTGTGACAAAGCGATCACCCGGTCGCAAAGCATTATTATTTTTTTAATCAAGCCGCGAACCGGTGTCCGGCTAGAGTTGTAAAAATGATCAAAACGGGCGCCATGTATATGTAAAATAATCGGTTTAGCGAATAGTTTACCGGCCAGAATGAACAGCGCTTTTTCCCAAAAAGAACTGTACGAAGCAGTGTGAATATGGATCACATCGACAGGTTTGGAGACTAGAATTACCAGGTAGCGAACCAGGAACAATAAAGACAGCGTAAAACTGTATAACGTTAACAGGGGATTCCGCAGCAAAGCGGCGCGATAACCGCTATGTTTTAAGGAAGCCCTCCGTATCAATGTCGGTTTGGAATTATCTATATGTATAATGGCATACTTGCGGCGCAAGCCGGAATGTAATATCTCCTGCATCATGGTCTCCATGCCCCCGGTAGCCGGAGACACTGGCCCAAGTAAAAGGATCACAGGTTTGCGATAGTCTGACATTTTAATAATCCATCGCTAAATACGATTTACAAAATACTATACAGGGATTGCCGGCGTGTGTCTGTGATCAGATCCTGCGTAATTTCTTTTTTGGTGTTTTGGGTCGCGCTACATATATAAAAGCCAACAGCCAGATAATGATCCATAAAATGCACAACACCCACCAGCGATTGAAAGCCAGCACGATCACGTTAATAGCATATAAAAGATGAAAAAGCCAGTTTGGAGCCCGGCTGACATTACGCTTTTGTATATTCAAACCGGTCAACGCAATTATCCTGCCGATAAGGATCAACGGTGTATAGATATATAAAAAATACTTGATAAACCGGGGTTCGATGAAAAATGTTAACAATATGATTATTGTTACCAGCAAATCGATCCAGATCTTTTTTAGTAATTTCATGTTTCTCCCTCACTCAATACTTTTATTTGTCATATCCATCGGGATTAGCAGCCTGCCAGCGCCACGAATCGGCGCACATATCAAATAGATTCTTTTCCGCCGACCAGTGCAGTTCCTGTCCGGCTTTGGCGGGGTCGGCATAGCAGGAAGCGACATCACCCTGACGGCGCGGCTGTATTACATACGGTATGCTCCGGCCAGATGCCTGCTCAAAGGCGCGGATCACGTCCAGCACACTGTAGCCGTTGCCCGTTCCCAGGTTACAGGCCAGCAATCCAGGATTTTCATACAATTTTTGTACCGCTTGAACATGCCCCAGCGCCAGGTCAACGACATGAATATAATCCCGTACCCCGGTGCCGTCCGGCGTGGGGTAATCACTGCCAAATACCGACAGTTTTTCTAGCTTGCCGACGGCTACCTGGGTTATATAGGGAAACAGGTTATTGGGAATGCCGTTTGGATCCTCCCCTATTCTGCCGCTGGGATGAGCGCCCACCGGATTAAAATAACGCAGCAGAATTATGTTCCAGTTCCGATTGGAGGCATAGAGATCACCCAGGATCAATTCGATCATATACTTGGTGCGCCCGTAGGGATTGGTCGGCTGCAAGGGCAAGTCCTCGGTGATCGGTACCTGGCGCGGTTGTCCGTAAACGGTAGCCGATGAACTGAAAACCAGGTTGCGGACATTAAACTGCTCCATTACCTGGCACAAATGCAATGTACCGGTAATATTGTTATCATAATAACGCAGGGGAATACGGTTCGATTCGCCCACCGCTTTCAAGCCGGCAAAATGAATGACGCCGGTGATCTGGTTTTCTTGAAAAATATGTACCAGGGCATTCTTATCCAGTAAATCATCCTTATAAAAGCGGAGCGATTTGCCGGTGAGTTCTTTCACCCGTAATAAAGCTTCCTCTTTACTGTTATCCAGATTATCGATGACGACAAGATCATAACCCCGGTTCAGTAATTCCAGGCAGGTGTGGCTGCCTATATAACCGGCTCCGCCGGTAATCAATAAACTCATGGTTCGTTATCACTCCATAACAAATTCCCGCGGCCAGTAATCTTCCGGCGGGATAGTAAATTGCATCTCTGTTTTCAATACCGGATGGGTAAATTTAACCCGGCACGCATACAATGCCAGGGCTTTATCGCCGAATTTTTGTTGTGAACCATAACGAAAATCGCCAACCACCGGATAGCCTCGCTGCGCAAACTGTACCCGTATCTGGTGATGCCGCCCGGTGCATAAATCAATTTCAACCAGAGAAATGCCATTGTGATGCTTTAGCAGGCGATAGTTCAACACGGCTTGTTTACCGGTTGCTGCCGTACCTGTTGTACTGTTGATACCATTACGGACGATGTAATCAGTCAACTCGTCTTTTTCCGGGGGTCGGCCATGAACCAGGGCCCGGTAAATTTTGGTAAATGTGCGGTTACGGATTTGCTCATTCAAACGCGCTGCCGCCTTGGAGGTGCGGGCAAATACAATGATCCCGGCAACCGGTCGATCCAGACGATGAACAAGACCAAGATATACCTGACCTTTTTTATCAAAACGGGTTCGCAGGTATTCCCGGGTTTGATCAAACAGGGTCTCATCGCCGGTATGATCGCCCTGCACCAAAAGCCCGGCAGGCTTTTTTACGACGAGCAAATGATTATCCAGGTAGAGCAAATTGTCGGCAATCGGGTTCAATGGCAAAGGTGTTTGTTTATTTAATTATTATTCATTCAGGGTAATATAATAAAAATATCTAGGAAATCCACAGGATATATCAATCTTGTCCGTCAGGTAAGGGCTTATCACCGGATTTTATCAACTCCTGGTATAAAACCGGTATATATTTGAGTACATAATCAAGGTCATCTTTGGTGGTTTGCAGTCCAAAGCTAAAACGGATCGTGCCGTATTTATGTCTATCGACGCCGATTGCATGTAAAACATGTGAGGTTTCCCGGCTGCCTTCGCTGCATGCCGAACCGGATGAAACATAAACCCCGATCTTATTAAGACCAAGTAAAAATGAACCGCTGTCGATTCTGGGAAAACCGATACTGAGATTATGCGGCAAACGGTGCTGCAGAGAACCATTAACAATAATATCGGGAATATTACGATAAAGCTGGTCGATAAAGTAATTTCGCAATTCCCGCAGTCGGGCGCTTTCGTTAATCATTTCAGCGTTCATCAGCCTGGCGGCCGTTGCCATCGCTATTATATGGCCAACATTTTCAGTGCCGGAGCGTAAATCTCCCTCCTGCCTGCCGCCATGCAGCAAGGGAGCCAGATTACATTCTTTATCGACAAATAAAGCGCCAACCCCTTTTGGGCCATAAATTTTATGGCTGGAAACAGACATCAGTGAAATCCCCAGTTTTTTTGGTTGCAATGGAATGCGGCCAAAAGCCTGAATAGCATCCACCATAAAAGGAACTCCGGCAGTTTTACAGATTTTGCCGATCTCCGGCACTGGATGAATTGTGCCGATTTCATTGTTTGCCGCCATTATGGAAACCAGGATAGTATTTTTCCTGATATGCCGGGCAACATCATCGGGATCGACAAAGCCATCATGATCGACATTCAAAATTGTTACTTCGTATCCCAAGGTTTCCATGTACTGAACAGACCGTAATACCGATGAATGTTCGGTATTGGCAGTTATTATATGGCCTTTTTCCTGATAATGGTTAAGAGCAATACCTTTAATGGCAAGATTATTGGCCTCGGTACCGCAGCCGGTAAAAACAATTTCTGTCGGCTCTACCTGGAGGCATTGCGCCACCTGCTCATGAGCAGAATTGATCAATTCCCAAGCCTGGCGGCCCGGTTCGGTACTGCTGCTCGGGTTGCCAAAACCCATATTCCCTGAATAATAATTTAATAAAACTTTTTTCACTTCTTCGCGGATAAATGTTGTGGCATTATAATCAAGGTAAACCTGGCGATAATCATTAACTTCAATTGTCGGTATGGACTTGCAGGGGAAATGTGCGGAATGCAGGGGAATATCCACCCAATTATAAACAGAGTACAAACCATGCGGGAATAACCTGTTGATCTGGGTTTTACTTATACCCAGTTGTTTTTTAAAATTATAATAGAGCGGGCCGACTTTATTTTTTTGATAATAACGATAAGCATAATCTAGAATTGCATTATGTTCGGCGGTTAGCACGACATTATTCGATATTGCCATACGCGATATTAAAGTTTTAATATAATTATTCATTAATAAAAACCAATCCTTAAAAGCAGTCCGTATGAATAAAAAATTACTCTGCAGCGCCTGGATATAAATGGAACGGGTAACCGGTTTGCGATTCTTCGATGCTATGGACCAGGTCGATAAATAATGGATACGGAATGCCAATTCCCATCCTGTTAGGCCCGAATTCTGCTATAAGTCGCGCGCCGACACAATAGGTAGAAACATTGATTTTTTGTGATAAATAGGGACGGACGATCAAATCCGAGTTGACAGCCCGGACTGCGCCCATGCTGGCCTCGATACGTTCCCCGGTGTTGAACTGAAACGCCTGTACAAACCGGGCCAGTTCGACCGGTCGCACACTCATAACGATAACATCAGGTTGAAATTCGGCCTCATCCCAGTCCGGCGTATAAAAAAACACCGCTTTCATAACCGGTGGTTGGATAGCAGCCATCCCCTGTATAGCTTTTTTTGCAATAGCTCTGGTTTTAAAACGGCCAACATCAGCGCTACCAAAAAGACAGAAATCATTCCTGCCGGAATCCCGGCAGGCATAGACTATTCCTTCGGTAAAATCACGCGGCGTTGGCGGATTAAAATTCTCGCCAAGGTTCGATTGTTTTTTCATAATATCGGTATAAACGCGGGAATCACCCAGCGGTTCATTTTCATTTTGATCAACCAGTCCAAAAGTTATTGCCGCAGCAATACAACCAATATTATCACGGGTTAAACATACCGCATCCCCCAGTGACGATTGTTTTGTCGCCTGGCAACTGGTTATGCTGATATCGGTAGAGTAATAATCCCACACACATTCGGGTATAATATCACCATTTTTAAAAAACTTGACCGCCGTAGTGGGAATTTCCAATCCATCCACATCAAGGGCGGTAATTAAATCTCTATATAAATCCTTCAGGCGAAATGCCATATTTTATTTCATGATAACAATATATCATGCCTCTGTTGGTTCAAAAATTTTACTTACCATTACCGTATCATCATGGGTTAAAACATGGTCAATATCCAGTAATATTTTAACTTTGCCAATGGTTTTGGCAATCGCCATAATAAAATCGGTATTGGTGTTCACTCCAAACAAGGGTTTCTCTTCAATATCTTTTACCTTAATATCGGAAACTTCGGAAACAGAATCCACAATAATTCCCATTAATACAGTTGCCCCCTGGTTATAGATTTCCAGGACAATAATCACGGTACGTTCGCTATATTCAATAGCCGGCATACCGAAACGGAGACGTAAATCAATAACCGGAATAACATTACCGCGCAGGTTAAAAACACCTTTGATGTGATGAGGTGTATGAGGAATAGTACGGATTGTTTGCATTTTAATAATTTCTTTGATTTTTAATATATCAATACCGTATTCTTCCCGGCCAAGCGAAAATGACAGGTATTTACCTTCAAGGTTTATCAAGGACTTGACAGCCTGCGATTGCTGCACCGCATGTTTTTGTACCAGTATTTCCTGGGCTTTATGAGTGGTTTCCACTTTGACGGCAGCTTTACGGGGAGTAATTTCGGTATCCTTACAAGCTTCATTGGCAAAGCGCAGGTCGACAAATTCTTCCAGATCGATGATATTTCCCAGCCCCATGTTATCATGCATATAGCGTTGGATTCGATCCAATTCTTCAATCGAGGGGTACAGATTTTCCGTTTTGATCCCTTTGGGTTCGGTAAGAACATTTTTAATTAAGGCGGTTTTCAAGCCCAGAGCTCCATTCGGGTCTAAAAAGCCGACGCCAATTTCGGCGGCCAGGCCGGGCTTTTGCGCTATAAATTTTCCGGCATAGACCAACATTTTTGTAAATTCCTGAATGACCTGCGGGTATTGCTCGGTTAAATCTTTTTGCACAGTGACAACACAGCAGGGATGATTATCCCAAATCTCACTGGAGATAAACTGCAACTCGGCAATTCCGGAGGCGATTGCTTTGGTTCCTAAAGGTTCCGCAACCAGGTAACCGCATGCTTTTTCATTACTGGCCAAAATCTCCGGCATTTTAACCGGTGGAACGACTTCAAAACTAACATCAACGCCGGCCTCACCGGCATAACCGGGGTTCAAACCGATACCGGTAAAAAACATATGCGCCAGGATATGATGAATGGACATAAGATGCGGCAACAAAAAGGACTTGTTGCGGAAAAATGCCTGATAGGGTTCTACATATTGTCCACCTTTTTTATTACGGACAAATATACTACCGTTGCGATGGGCAAATAAAATTAACTTGATCGGCACGCCATAACTGAATAAATCCATAGCGATTGGCGCCAGCACACAGGCGCCATCCAACTCGCCTTTTTCCAGTGAATCGGCTACAGGATTCCAACTGGACAGGCAGCGCGTCTCCAGTTCAAAAGTTTGCGGTTGCAATTCACCGGATTTAATCAGGTGCTTTAAAATACCAAGCACCAGGTGATCGGTAATCTGTATGTGACCGATCTTTAATACTACTTTTCCAGAACCACTTTGCTGGATGGTGTGTGAAGATTTTTTCGATTGAACTTCCTTAACCCCAAATGCTTCTTCAATTTTAACACTTAATTCATTTGCGTCAAAAGGTTTGGAGATAAAACTGCTCACTCCGGCGCTTTCGGCCTTGGCTATTTCTTTTTTCTCACCGCGACCGGTTGCCATTAAAAATGGCAATTTAGTAAATTCGGTTGTATTCCTAACCCACACTAACAAATCAAAGCCGCTCTTGACCGGCATGTTCCAGTCACTAATTATTAATTCGATATTTTTTTCACTCTGCAGAATGTCAATTGCATTTTGACCATCAACTGCTTCGACTACATTCTCAAATCCAAGACTTTTCAAAGTCTTTAATTCCATTTTACGCATAACAGCAGCATCTTCAACAAGCAGAATTTTAATATCAGTATTAAGCGGCATAAAACCTCCAATTAAAAATATGAACAACACTATATTACTACAGAAGCAAAGCAAATAATATCAAATTAACTAAAACATATTTTCAATTTTTATGCCAAAACAGAAAAACCAGGCATCGGAAATTGTTAATTACAACTGTTTATAAGTTCTGAAAATGAAATATCTGGTGAAAACGAAAAAAATATTTTTCTGTAATAACAGATTCAAATATTTATTTTTATTCAATTTGAAACAAATAGTCGTTTAAAGTATCAAATTCATCCTGAAAATGGTATATAAAAAAGTGTTACAGGTAGGTAATTTTTACAAGTAAGAATGATCTTTTCATTCCTAAAAAATGTAAAATGCAATATTTTTAATATTATATTTTCATATCGGAAAGTAATCAAACCGATATGACAAAACGGTATACATGTAACAAAAAATGCAGGTCATGTGAACTGAAAAAGTCCAGATATGATCCTGCATTTCAGAATCGAGAGGATTGGGTTTTAACGAAAAAAAAGTTTTCGAAAAGATACTTGTGAACCAGATTATTTTTCTACAGCTAATTTTTCAAACTCCGGTAAACCGGGATAGACAGCCAATTCTGTAATTGATGTAAAGGCAGCCTGTTTACCGGACCAGTGCGGCGCTGAACCGGCATTACCGATTATTCGAATCGCTGTGGTAGTTACTAGCTTGAAAGCCAACAGGTATTCTACAAAATGAGGCTTGTTATAGGGCTCCGAACCGGTAACCAGCGCTGGAGAAATGATCAAATCATGCACCGGAATCCAACGTCCGCTATCATCCTTATACTCAACATCAAGCGATGCAAACCAGCCGCCGAATTCTTCCATACTACCGGTAAAGAAATCAACAAGCCCAATTTGCTGCGGCTCGGCCCATTCATAACCGTAAAAATCGACTTGCGATGTGTTCAAAGCGGTAATACTGTAAAAAGCAGAGTTATCACCATATAATTTTCCATCACGAATGACAGCAATATCACTGGCATATAATGAAGGGCCAACCGTTAACCACATCGAGTCCCGCACCTGTAAATTGGTATTCTGCACATTAGCAATAATTTGTATAGCCGCAGCAGCGAGGTTTTTACCCCGAACCACCAGCCGGAAATCATTGGTCAACATTTGTTGGCCGTCGGTGACTTGCAGGGTAAAATCATAAATGCCGGATGATCCCGGTGTACCGGTCAAATGGCCATCGGTCAGAACAAGACCCGGCGGTATTTGTCCGGAAACAACTTGCCAACTGAAAGGGCCTGAACCGCCGGACAGCATAAAATGGTAATTAACGGGTACGCCGGTTTCCAGGACCGGCATTGGCGCAACAGGGAACTCCAGGGGGGCTGTAAAACGAGCTTGGGTGTTTATCAAATAATATTCTATACCGTTTTCGGTAATTTTTTTACCGCCTTGAGCCAGTATAATTTTTTCACCCATTAATGCTGTTTTGGCTGCCATGTCGCGTAAACTGCCGTTTGGCATATCATAACGGGAGACATTAATATATTGGTCATTGAACGGATACTGCCAGTTCAATTCCGGAAAAGGAAATAGCAGATCGTGAGGTAAACCTTTTGAGCCGCAAATTACTCCCAGTAAACCGGACATGGTTGCAGCCTGGTTATCGGCGTCAAAACCCATTGCACAGGCATAGTCCAGGGTCTTTTGAAAATCGCCCTGACCATATAACAAGGCAAGAATACCACAAGCGCCGTTCAAAATGGCATTCCAGATCGTTCTGGTTTCAGCGGGATCATTATAATAATATTTTTGCGCCATTTCTTTACGGGCTTGCTGCCAGTTATTCGGATATTTTTCATACAGGGCTTTCATTTCATCAACAACTCCGGCAAACCGACTGCCTTGCGGCAGTGCTGCCGAGCCTGCATCAATTAATTTTTCAATATCCGTTTCAAAAAAAGCTGCGGCATACATGGCGCCATAATGAACTGTCGGTTCGATACCCCAACTATCGTTGGTAATTCGTGCGGCCCAGCCCGATTTGTCAGCTGCATAGCCGACCATGCCGGGGGAGGCAACCGCCCATATTTCATTGACCAATTGTGGATCAATTTGGAACCAGTGCGGATTGTATTGTTTTAATCCTGTTACCGGTGGAGTATAGCCAAAATTCATGGCAGCGACAGCGGCGCGGTTGGCAAGCCAGACACGATCCCGGACATGATATTTCCAGGACTCGGTCAGTTGTTGGTAGGTAGGTTCCGGCCCATACTTTTCCATTGCCAGCAGGTACATGTATTCAATATCGGTATCATCATCTGAAAAAGCGCCGTTCAGTTCTTTTAAGGGTTTGGAATTTTCTGTATAGCCATAGGGGAAATTTTCCGGTCCTGGTTCGTTAATATAGGCGTTTTCATGCGGTAAACCATAAATATTACCAATGCATTGGCCCAGCCAGGATGCATATACTTTATCCTGGTATTCTGCAACAGCTATCTTTTGGTAAACCGGTTGTTTGGCACATGACCAAAACATGACAAGGCATAAAAATAGAGATAATAATAATCGCTTCATTTTTAAATCCTGAATAGCAACGGGTGTCTGCCGGGCAGACACCCGTATGGGTTAAAATAAACTAGTTATTACTGTTTAAAAATATACTTATTTCCTTTTTAAAAGGCGCGGATGGCTGTGCACCCAGTTTGGTAACGGATAACGCCGCAGCAGCATTGGCGAATGTAACCGCTTCGGTAATATTGCGTTTTTCTGCCAGTGCTACCGCCAGTGCGCCATTAAAAACATCACCGGCAGCGGTTGTATCAACAGCAGTCACTTTGAACCCCGGAATTATACCATTAAATTCCGGCGTGGAAAGATAAGCGCCTTTAACACCCAAAGTAATAATTACAGTAGCTATTTGTTTATCATGCAGGATTTGGGCGGCCTGTCCGGCGGTTCTTTCATCAATGACATGGATACCGGTCAACAATTCAGCTTCGGTCTCATTGGGAGTTATTATCGTAATGTACTTTAATAAATCATCAGGCAAAGGTTGAGCCGGCGCCGGATTGAGAATAACGTCAACGCCATGCTCATAACATAATCGCGCTGCGGCATGGATGGTATCGACCGGCGTTTCCAGTTGCATAATAACTATTTTTGCCCGGGTTATTTGTTTTTTAGCATTTAAAACATCACTAACGGACAAATTGGCGTTGGCGCCAGAAGCGACCGCTATACTGTTTTCGCCATCTTGAGCCACAAAAATTTCCGCCACGCCGGATGGCGCTGTTTTGTCCTTAATGACATGTTCTACATTAATGCCGTCTTTAATAAATCCCTTGATTGCTTGATCGCCAAACATATCATCACCGACGCGGGCAACAAAAGCCACCTTCCCTCCTGCCCTTGCAGCCGCAACAGCCTGATTTGCACCCTTGCCACCCGCAGCAGTTGTGAATACTCCTCCCAGGATCGTTTCACCCGCTTTGGGTATTCGGGGTACTTTAATAATCATATCTGTATTGGAACTGCCAATCACTACAATATTCATAACCGTTATTCCTTAAATTTATTTCCAAACCATAATCAAACAATCCTGGCAATGATAATAATTGCCAGTCCAATAATAAATAACAGAAACATTAAACTGATCAGGGTATTGGTTCCTTTGGGAGCCGATTTAAATTCTTTCCAGATAAATACACCCCAGAAAGCCGCCACCATAGTAGCGCCCTGGCCTAAGCCGTAAGATATAGCCGGACCGGCTTTTTCGGAAGCGATCAAACTGAATAAATTACCAATTGCCCATATAGCGCCGCCCAGAATACCAATCCAGTGTAATTTCATATTGCCTTTAATAAAATAGTCCTTATAGGTCACAGAGGCGCCGCTGAACGGTTTGTACATAACAATCGTGTTCCAAACAAAGTTCGAAATAAATAAACCGATTGCAAATACAAAACTGGCCGTGTAAGGAGTCATTTTCCCAACTTCCGGAGTTTCAAAATTAGTAGCCATGGATTTAACAATAAAGCCATAGAAAAATCCCATAGCGATGCCGCATAGCACGGAAAGTACCAAGCCCTTGACAATATTTTTCTTACCGCCGGAGGGCAGTTTGCTGTAGGCAATCGCATCGAGAATAATAGCAATAACAACCAGGGCTACGCCAACGAATAAAATAGTCGGGTCGCCTTTGGGATTCCTGATATAATTATCAACCACGCCAATTACCAGGGCCAAACCAATCCCGACCGGGAATGCAACCGCCATACCGGCAATATCAATAGCGGCGACGAGTAAAATGTTGGCAAAGTTGAAAATAATCCCACCGATTATTGCCGAGACAATAGCTGCAGAATCCGCCTGACCCAAATCGGCCAGAAAACTGCGACCGCCAATGCCAATACTGCCCATTGTTAAACCGGCAAGCAACATCAACAACACGACACCGAGTGAATAATCCCAGTAAAACAATTGAAACCGCCATTCCTTACTGGCAAGTTTTTGAGTATTACCCCAGCTACCCCAGCATAACATGGTAATAAAGCACATGAAAACCGCAAGCGCATAAGATTGCACAATAACCATTTTCTTTCTCCTCTACTTTATTTTATATAAATAGATGAATTACTCAACTTTTCTGCCTAAATTTTGTTTAACATACCGATCAAGCAAGCGTTTTAGAAATTCTTCTTTGTTTATTGAAATGCCAATTTCACAATTGAATTTACCGGATTCATCAATAACTGTGAGACCGTCGCCAATGACTTTGACGCAAGCAGGTCGGGTTGTGAACAAATCGGGCCACAATAACATACCAACCGCTACGCAATCAAATAGCGTTGGGGTTTCGTATCCCCATAAAGTATATAGACTGCAAATCGCACTAGTCAATGGCGACTGCCTCATCAACAGCTTTAAGCGGTTCTCCGCGTCCCATTTAACAAATGTGGTAATATCTAATCCGGCATAGGTGATCCTGGCGCCGCTGGCAACAAATGCTTTTGCAGCGTCCAGATCGGCCCGCACATTCCATTCTGCTTCCGGTATCGGACCTGTGCCATAGCCCATATAAAATGACCCGAACATGGAATAAACATGTTTGGCTAGTTTTAATGCATCCGGGTCTTTTTTCAGAATATCCTGCATATTGGGAACCGGGCCTACAGTAAACAGTATCACTTCATTCGGGTATTTTTTCAGATTTTGAATGATAAAATCGGCGGCGTTTGTATTCACCGGTTTTATTTTATCAAACCCTTCCCCCCAAATAAACTGGGGGGAATAATTATCGACAGTTTTACGGCCGACAATCACCGGAATATGTTCCAAACCGGTCTCGTACAACATACGGCAGGCAATTTGCGCCCGTTTAGGAGTATTTCCATAATCCATAACCAGTCCCAGGACTTCCAGTTCAGGGCTAGCTAATAAGAGTGACAGTGCAAAGGCATCATCAATATCATCGCCCAGATCGCAATCAAAAATCACTTTTTGTTTTTCCGCAGATGATGCGGCCGACAACAAACACAAGATTAAAAGAACGGACAGATATATCCTTTTCATATATTCCTCATTCGTTAAATCAACAATACTCCCTTTATGAGATGTTACTTTTTATCGTAAACCACAGCGGCTTGAATTTTTAACCTGGTATCTGTGGCCTTGGCATTCTTTTCACCTTTGTTGACAATGGCTATGGTATGTTCACCGGGAGCCAATTCCAGATTGTGATAGAGAAATGCATTGTCGCCGCCGTAATTGCTGACCCAATAATAATTATCGATGGTGCGCGCCAATTGCCCGTCAACCAACACATCTGCAATACCGCAATCCTGATCCCACTTACCAACTATTAATATACCTGTACCAGTGAACGTGAATTTTGCTTCAGCACCTTTGGCATTTGTAACTTTGGAACCGGGTTGTTCCAATACTACATATTCGGCAGGCGGCGCTATGGTTTGCCATTTGCCGCTCCAGGTCCAGTTGGGATCATTAATATTAGCGAGAGATACCGGTTTAATGCCGGGGAACGAAACTTCAAGCTTTGCCGGCGCTAACGGGAGTTGAGTTTTGACATATAAAACATCATTTTCAATTTTTCCGCCATTCTCGGTAACCAATTGTTCAGCATATTTCAGGGTATTTTGCACAACTTTATTAAAGGAATATTCTGTAAAGATAAATATCGAATCGGCAATAGCATCGATTCCGCCCTTCCATTTACCCGGGATATTGGAATAGCCGTCGCGAATGCCTAAAACCGCAGCGGCATTGGACGGATTACAATCCGAATCCTGTCCGCAACGTATAGAGATATCCATTGTCTTTTCATAATCGCCGTTACCATATAACAGGCCCATCACAATATATGCGCCGTTTACTTTGGCGTCGATGTTAAACGGATTGAGCGGGCCGCTCAAATCGGTATCGCCCCACTTTTCCTCAAATTCGCCCCAGGCGGACTGCCAGCTGTCAGGATACTTTTGATAAAGCGTTATAACATCCTGAATGCATTTTGCATAATCGCTTTCCGCCGGGATAGCCAGCAGGGCATTACTGACAATTTTATTAATATCTTTTTCAAAATAGGCCTGGGTGTACAGAGCGCAGACAAACATTCCGCCATAGACGCCGTCTCCATAGTTCATAATATGACCGACATTATCGCATATTGCATTAGAGGTTTGCGGCATTCCCGGACACATAAAACCGATATAATCTGCTTCGATCTGAAAATCAATGGCATCAGCCCATAAACTGTACTTGGGACTACCTGATAATGGCGGCATAATGCCGTCAAAGAAATTCTTGCGCGCCTGAACATTTGCGCACCATAGCATATATCCGGCATTGGCAAAGGATTCCGCCAGTTTATCCGCCGGAGCATTAATGCCATATTTGTCCATTGTCATCATAAAACTCATTTGCACATACAGATCATCCTGTTGCAGGGAATTGGTGACGCGATTTGGTTCCCAGGTCAGGCTATCGGTATACATTTCCCCCATGGCGCGGAATTCTGTAGGAGCGCCATAAGAAACCCCAAACATTTTGCCGGCCCAACCGCCGGCTATTTTATCCTGTAATTCTGTTACACTAATGGTTTTGATATCGCTTTTTGAACATGCCAATAACGACATTAAAAGAGAAATGAAAATTACTAGTACGATTTTTGTTTTCATCTTTTTTTCCTTTTTCGGCAGATATGATTAAAGAGTTTACTCAAACTATCTTTATCTGTCCGCTAACTTGATTATAATTTTTAAATTTACAGCAGGAACATGTTAAAGGCCATGTTCCTGCTGCGGTTATATCATACTAATCAGATAAAGGGTCATACCGGATTAGTATTTGGGAGTTAAGGGTTTATCGGTATAAGTAATAATGTCGCCTATTTCAATTTGCGCTTTATCCGAAGGATTTAGTATTTTAATTTTTACGGTATGCTTTGCATTAGACAACTGATACTGCCAGAAAAGCGGATCTTTTCTGATGATATATTTACTCGGCATTTTCGAGGTTTCCACCAGCTTGCCATCGATATACATCTCGACATCAAAAATGTAATCGTCATCGCCGGTTTTACGGACAGAGCCGGTAGTGGCAAAACCGATTCCTTCGAATTCAAAGGTGGCCTCATCGTTAAATTTTTTGCCTAGTTGAGCGCGTTTAGCCGGGTAATGTCCTTCAAAGCCAACCTCTAATTTTACCGCTTTAGGTTCCTGAAAAGTTATGGTTACATCTTTATCACCAACCTGGCCGCCGTTCTTTTTAATCACTTCCAGGGCTTGATTGAATGACATCGTATAGGTATCATTTAACGACATGGTGGTGTATTTAAAATCCATATCTTCAACTTTATCAATGCCTTGTTTCCAGAAAGCCGGTATATTGCTGTAACCCAGCATTGTACCAAGAATACCGCCGGCACTGGCCGGATTGCAATCGGAATCATCGCCGCCACGGGTGCTGATGGATAGTGTTTTTGTATAATCGCCGTCGCCATACAGTAAACCTAACAAAATCCAGGCGGAATTAATATTAGCGTCAATATTAAAGGTCGTAAACACACCATCCGGGCAACCAATATCCTGACCCCATTTTTGCTGGGTTTTGAACCAGGTCATCTTCCAGTCATCCGGGTATTGTTTATGCCATTTGATCACATCGCTCATACACTGGTAGTATTTACTCTCTTTGGGGATTACTTTCAGGGCTTCATTTATAATATAGTTCAAATCATTGGAAGTAAAAGCCAGGGCATACATCGCGGCGACATAGACGCCACCATACCAACCGTCGCCATAATTCATAATGTGGCCAATTTTATCGCAAATTTCAGCTGAGGTATTGATCATTCCCGGACTCATCAACCCGGCAAAATCCGCTTCGATCTGAAAATCAATGTCTTCAGCATGGGGATTATAGTGCCAATGCCCTGATTTTGGCGGCATGATTCCGCGCAGAATATTATAACGCGCGGCAATATTAGCGTGCCACAACAGGTATTCGGCATTGGCAAATGCTTTGGCAAATTCATCAGCCGGGGCGTCGATGCCCTTTTTATCAAAAACATCGACAAATGTCAGGTCCATATATACATCATCATACAAACCGGGAACATTTTCATAAAAATATTTCATTACATTTTCATTCCACTCCAGTGGTTGATAATCCTGGATAAAAGTGCTGCGGTACTTGAACTCGGTTGGGCCGCCAAATGAGCAGCCGATAACCTGTCCGGCCCAGCCGCCTTTAATCTTGTCCTGCAAAACCTCTTTGGAAAGAGTAATAGTTTTTGCATTTACGGTTACAACAACCAGTGCTGTAAATAACAAGATAATTAATAATTTGTTTGAAACCTTCATATTAACCTCCACTTTTATTAGTTACTTGATTTATTAATATAATCATTTCTTTTCACTATAAGGATCGTAACGTTCGAATTCACGACCCCAAATATTTCTCAGCATGACGGCATATTGTACCGCCATAGATATACTTAATTCTCTGCCCCAGTAATCCTCTTCATGAATACCATCAGACTGACCATAAACAAAGGCAATATCATTCTTTACAAGCAATTGCATAAAATCGTGTGCAGAATTTATTAAACCATCGCCTGTACCGCAATCCAGGTAAATGTGCGGTAACTTTTCTTTAGGGATTTGCAATACCAGTTTAAAAGGATCAACTGCATCAGCGTCTTCCGGTTTAATAAATGGCTGACCTTGCGGCGTTCTCTCTACTATACTGGAAAAACCCCTGATATTGATATTATTATAACGGGTAACCGTATCAGCAAGCGCCTGTTCCCATATTACCCAGGGCTTTTCACCTTTTTCCAGCAACAAACGTTGACTCGCCGCCCACCCAAGCGCGCCACTGTGACTGCCGACAGAACAAAACAATTCAGGATGGGAAAGCCCCAAAGACATAGCGCCAAAACCGCCCATTGAGATGCCGTTTATAGCCCTTCCCTTACGGTCGGCAATTGTACGATAATGGTTGTCAACATAATTAATTATATCCTTACATACATGATCGGCAAATTTGTAAGGCCGGTTATCAGCTGAATAAGCCCAGTTCACATACCAGGAATTACCGACATCAACCATAACCACTATCATATCGAAACGATTCAGATATTCAGGGACTGCATATTTAAATTCATGATAATTGGAAGTCAGGCCATGACATAAATAAAGAACCGGATAGCGTAAATCCGATTTGTCATAGTTACGGGGTAAAATAACATTTATATGCATATCGCGTTGCAGGGAACTGGAAAAAAATGTAACGTCAGTCACAGGTAAGGGAGGGCGTCCGATATGGCCGGGAGATATTTTTTTTTCAGTATTGCATTGCAATAATATACCGATGAAAAAAATTAAAATTATCAATCTCAGATACATTATCTTTTGTTGATCCATTATTGTCCTCTGCTGAAATAGAATATCATTAATCATCAAATCACGAGTCTTTCTTGTTTAGCTTTAGCAAATACAAAAATACCTCAGCCGCATGCCAGGTATGAGGTGATGAAATTCGGTTGACGACATACTCCTCATCGATAATTCGCATACCATTATAATTAGCTTCACTGGCATCAATTTCCCAGGTCAACGGGTAAATTCGGTTGCTGATCGGACTGGTTTTTTCACTAAAAAAATGATCTTGCGCCCAACTGATATAAGGATACTTATCATCTTTCCAGAGATTTGTTTTTACATAATAGTCAGTATAATCCCACCAGAAAAGGGGTGAATAATTATCTTCAACCTGTGGAATAGTATATGTGTCTTCTATCCCAAGTTTACGCAAACCGAACTTGAGCCATTTTGTTTGGTATGCCGGGACATTATGAAAATCGGAACGTCCTTCGATATAAATTCCATTACTGTCCTGAATAGTGATCTTTTGGCATTCATCCAAAATTTTAGCTACCAGAGGATGATTTTGATCGGCAAAAAATGACAACAAGTATAGAGTTTGACCGAGGTTATCAGCTTCATTTTCCGGTAAGCCATGTTTTGAGCCATTATTATGCTCATAAGGATCGTCAAGGCTTGTAACCCAGTTTCCTATCAAATCTATATTCCCGGTTTCCTGTAAACACATCGCCATCATGGCTGCATCGCGGCGCCAGGGATTTGTATAAACAAAATAATTGGGTACCGGTTTACTGTCGATTATATTGACCAGTATTTCCTGATGTAAAACTTTGAGTATATCACTATATTTATGACCGGAAAAATCGGGTAAACGAACAGGAGAATTCGTTCTGGGTACTAGTCGGGTTGAATTATTTTCGGTAATGAAAACTCCTGTTTCATTTTCCACAATCATAATTTGTTCACCGGTTGAATTGGTAATTTCAACCCGGTATTGGTTTGGTATGATGATCTCATGTTGTACAGGCCATTCAGCGATTAATTCACCTGTCAGGCTTTTAATTAAACTTCCATTTTTATATAACAATTTTTCCCGGTTGCCCATGCCGAACAGAAAAAATTTCACATCCGGCATGTCTTTAACTCTGAATTCGGTTCTGAAATGATGCAACTGTTGATGATATGCTTGCAGGGCAGTTTCTGAATCGTGATTGCATGCCCAATTTTGAAAGAAAAAAATAAAAAAAAGCAAGCCGGTTAGTATTACCAGTTTTACAGTTACAGTTTTTTTCACTCTTGTTTTCATCAACCTGCTTTTACTTTTAATCAATCCACACAAAGGTAATTACACTTTCAGTTAATAGGTGCGTTAGATAATTTAATAAGAAACACTAACCGTTTCTGATCCCTGAATAATTGCAGGGCCGGCGCTGGAGCCAATCAGGTCGGCGCCGGCGGCAAAAAGGGCCACAACTTGTTGATAGCTTTTTATTTGCCCGGATGCCTTGATTTTTGCCCGCCCGGTTAAATGCTTTTTTATAAAAAGTATATCCTCAGGGGTAGCTGCAGAACCGCCGGGTCCGATGCCACTGGAATTTTTTATATATTGCACACCGGCTTGTTCTGCCAGGGTTATACAATTAATTTTTTCCTGTTCATTCAGAAATCCAAATTCGGACATACATTTTACCGGACGTTTACCTGCAGCCCTGACTATGGCTTCAAGTTCACGCACAAATTCGCGGATCATGCCGCTACGTAAAAATCCTATATTCGGCTGAAAATCAAATTCATCCACACCTAGCCGGATAACTTGTTTTACCATTGCCACTTTCATGGCCGTGGTTTCACCCCCCATCGGGTAACAGATTGCTGTGGCTATCCGAACACCACTGCCATTCAGTATTTTACGAGCCAGGGAAACCCAACAGGGCTGAAGCATTACGGCATGAAAGCCATACTCGGCGGCCTGTTCACAATGCAATTTTATCTCTTCGTATGTTGCATCCGCGCGAACATTCGTATATTGAATTTTTTTAGCAAGTTCGGTATAAAGCACAGTATTACCACTCTATTTTTTCGAGTCAAAAACTAACCAACCGGTATCGACAATTATTTCATCTTTAAGCACCGAATCCTGCATCAATTTAACTATGACTTTATAGGGGAACTTTAGGTCCAGTTGAGCAAGATCAACCATACCACTAGCGCCGGTAATTTTCATCTTTTCTTCTTCCATCATTGTTAAATTGTTTACAGTATTGATTTGGATAAATGAATTATCAAGCGGTTTTACGGCTTTGATATTCAGAGTATTACCCTGTTTATCAACTTGCAGATTTTTCGGCATGGCTATTATGCAAGACATTACATCCGTTGGTTCTTCCGGAAATACCAGCACTGTCCGACCATCCTGTTTGACGGTTGGAATTGTTTGATGATTCCAAACATCGACATAATGCCAGTCATCGGGGTGAGAAACCAGCATAAACGGACCGATCAGCCGGTTATCCAGGCTACGGTCAACCTCTTCCCGTCCCAACTGGTATACCGGGTATACGCACTTGTCCGTAACCGGGAAAGCATTGACAAAGACATCGGCGCGTAAATCTGTGACCAGCGGCATCGGATTATCGGTTAAATAGGCATCACGGTTTTCATGGATAATACGGCTGTAGCGATGGATCAGTACCCGTTCATTCCAGGAATAGCGGTTAATTTCACCAAAAATATCTTCCCATACAATAAACCCGGTGCCGTTAAAAAGCGCATTATAAATCAATTCATCCCGGTCACGCGCGCCGCGATTGATATTATGTACATTATGTTCCGGTATAATAAACCGGAACAGATCGACATTAGGCATCTTATTAGTAGCATTACCCTGCTGGTTCCAACTGCCTGTAACCAATTCGGCAGCAGCCAAATCCGGCCGGCCTTCACTGACAAAAACATTATCAGGATTCACGGCGTCCAACGCAGTACGAAAAGCGATATCCGATTCACCCATGGTATCTAGAAAAACGCCATCCGAACCAATGGCTTTAGCAATTTCGGCTTCGCGTTCAAAATGTCCGGTGCGGCCGTTCATAATATCCCAGGGCTTGTAGGGGATGTAAACATGCACGTCGCGCGTATGGGCTTTGTCCACCATTTCCTTTACGCCGGGTAATCCGCCGGGCAGATCAGAGTACATGTCAAACTGGTTGCGGTTATCGATCCCCATACGTGGATAATCATGCCAAAGCAGCATATAATCATAGCCGCCGAAATTCAATTCTCCTTCATCCAGAAACTCATCGATGCGAAAACGGTTATCTTTAGGATCATAAATATCATGTCCATACAGGAAGGTAAAATGCGATACAAAGCGCTGCCGGTATTTTTCCTGGATGGGACGTTTATAGTATGTGAAATCGAAATTAGCGCGAATATATTTTTTAAAAGCCCAAAAGGCAGCATGCCAGTCCCCCTGGTGCGGACTGATGAGACAGTTCAGTAACTCGGTTTTTTGGCCGGGTTCCTGGGTTAATTTAAATACCCGGGAAATTAAATCATTTTTATCCGTAAAATTCAGGAAAAATTTTGAAGCAAGAAAATGAAAATAGACGCCGTTATTGCTTTTTTCATTATAAATATCAATCGGCATTTTAGGATCTTCGCTCGATGTAAAATAAAATATAAAATCATCGGCATTATCAATGCAATAAAAGCTATTCTGCGTCGGTAACAGGTAATGCATATCGGCCGTTTTGCCTAACTGGAATCTTTGCAAAACCGGAAAATAAATATTATTGGTCACGGTTTCGGGATCACGATAGGTTCGTCCGCCGGTTGAAGTGTTGACCAGTTGTACCTGCCAGGATAATTTGGCGCTGTTATCCAGGGCAAATGTTTGTGTTATCACAATCGGATTTTCCACATAACCGGATTGCTGGCTAATGGTCACCGCCTTCCTGCCCTCTTGCTGTTCCTCTGTAAAGGTAAATAATTGATAACCGACATCGCTCAAACTCCAGGGCATGCGTACAGATATAAACAGTAACGGCGGATTGCCTTGCATCAGATCGATTCCGGTGGTTTTATCCAAAAGCCCGGCAAGATGAATCCCTTTCTCGCACAATAATTTATATTGCACACTGTCATTTTCCAGAATAATGTATTTCACCATATCCTTGTTCGGCAGGTACTGCAATTGAATTTTGGCGTTGCCGGCAACCGGGAATAAATATGTACAGATTAATATTATTATGAATATAGGGTATATTTTATTTTTCATGTTATTCTCCTGTAAAGAATAGCGTCAAAAGCTATTAATTTATTTAGCATCCTTGACACAACGGAAACCGATTGAGGAACTGCGGTTCAATGCCGGGGTCATATACCAGTACTTGGTCCGCTGGTAATTCGCTATAGGGCCTCCCTGCATATACCAGAGACTGCCTTTCGCAAAGAAATAACTGCCGCCGCGTATCCATGAAAAATAATGATAACCGTCCGAGGCAAAGGAATCCGTCCATTCCCACACATTCCCGGTCATATCCAGGCAGCCGTAAGGACTGGCGCCTTGCGGATAACTGCCAACCGCTTGAGTATCATCGGAATCTATATTTGCCTTATTGGGATCGTAAACATTCCCCCATGGCCAGTCACGGCCATCGGTGCCTTGCGCCGCTTTTTGCCATTCCTGTTCCGAAGGGAGGCGCTTACCTGCCCATTTTGCAAAAGCACAGGCGTCTTCAAGTGAAATCCACACCACCGGATGATTTGCTTTACCGGCCGGATACATTCCGTTAGACCAATGCTTTAAAAAGTTTTCCGGCCATTGTGGTTTATAATGGGTGGCATCAAGGAATGCTTTAAATTGCTCATTGGTTACTTCAGTTTTATCGATATAAAATGCCGGTACATAAACTTTTTCATTAAAGCGATACCTGAAACCGTGATCGTCATAAACCAGGGTATCGAGGGTTAAGCCTTCACGCCAGCGATACTCAACATGGAATTGAAACTCCCCGGCCGGAACCAGTTGCATGCCTTTGGGCGCCGCGGAATAGACAATATCATTATTAATATATACTGAAAATATGAATATTGCAATTAACACATAAAAGATCTTTTTGCGGTTCATGTGTACCTCCTAATAGCGCAAAAATGATTACAGGGAATTACTGATAGCAATAATAATCACAGCCACAATCAGCAGCGACATACCGTAATATAATAACATTCTGGCTTGGCGTGCTGCCCCTTTCCACTCGCCCTTCCAGAGTCCCCACAGGTTACCGACAATAATTGATAACGATATAAACAATGGCCAGCCGACAATTACCCCCCAACGGCCCAGTTGTACCGCGCTTATACCATATAAATAAAAACTGCCAATCCACATAATGGCCATAAGAAAACCCCACAAAATATTTTTACCGGTATGGGGGTTAAAATAGTCCCGGTAATTTTTATGAATTAGCATTAAATATAAACAATATGCAAAGTTGACTAAAAATCCGATTGTAAAAAATAACGACCAGACAATATTACCGGCAATGGTTTTGGATACCCCGGAATCAACAGCCGCCTGTACCAGATTGGAGCCAAAAGCCATACCAACATTAGGCAGACACGATAATATTCCGGCAAATATAGCTATTATCAGGCCAACTGTAATGGTGCTGCCTTTGGTTGTTGTCGCAGCAGCTTTTGGTTGTTTCTTTACCCCGGCCTGCGAGCAAACGATGATACCGAGAATTGTAACTATCACACCAATGAGTAACACTATGCCTTTGGTCTGCAACATTGCATCAGGGAAAAAGATGAGCAATGGGATTAATGCTCCGAGACTGGCAATTATACCCATAATGATTGGATACCCCAGCGCCATACCCAGTTTATCCATTCCCAAACCAAATAAAACTGCTCCAATTCCCCACCCTGCTCCAAACAGGATGATGAATAATAAATCCCTGGAGGCAGCCATTCCCAGAATCGAAAAAATATTGGGAAACAGGATCAATGCTATGATCCAGTTAAAAACAAGCATACCAAATAAGGAAAATGTAACCCACGAATGTTCCCACTGCCATTTTTTGGTCATGGTCATGGGTAATATAAATGTACCCTGAAAAAATCCGGCGATTAAAACGAGTAAAAATCCGTAAACTATTATCATGGCATTTTTCCTGGATTAATTGTTAATTTAAATTACTTGTCAATTGAACTGATCAATTCTGTTTTAATAAATACACACTTTTTTAAATTTTTGTCAAAATTTCCTTAATCCTGGCATCAACCTGATCGCGATAGGGATACGATTCAATCGTTTCCCGGTATTGGGTGGAAAGCGATGCGGCAGTTATGCCTATGGCGATCGCTTCCGGCAGGGGTTTATTTTCGCTTAATCCTACGGCAAGTCCGGCGTTAAATGCATCACCGGCGCCCACGCTATCGACGACCTTAACTTTAAGCGCCGGGATATGCTTTACACCCTGTTTTGAAGCCCATAAAACGCCTTTAGCGCCCAGGGTGAGAATAATATTTTCCGGTCCCAAATCTAATAACGCAGCGGCCAAATCCTCATCAGGAATAGGATCATTGGGCTCCAGACCGATACATACACGGCCTTCTGTTTCATTTGGCACCAAAGCAAATACAGAACTGAGATCGTAACCCCGTAAATCTACAGCCGGGGCAGGATTGAGAATGAATTTAATACCCTGGGCTTTTGCTGCCTGGCCGGCAGCCAGGGCGGTATTGACCGGAATTTCCAAAGGAGATAAAATTACATCGGCTGATTCGATGATGTGTTTATGTTTATCAATATCCTGAGGTAAAAAATCACCGTTAGCGGCAATATCGATAACAATTGAATTGGTGCCTTTGGAGCTAAAGATAATAAAACCGACAGCCGTAGGAAATTTTTCCGAGTACAAAACACCGCTGCAACTTACCTTTTCTTTTTGCAGTAATTCTAGAAATTCCTCGCCAAAATTATCCCTGCCGATTTTTCCCATAAAGGTCGATTCAGCGCCAAGACGAGCCGCACAAGCAGCCATGTTTGATCCTTTGCCGCCATGGGTAGTATGATAATTATAACCCATTACGGTTTCTCCTTCAAGAGGAATTCTTTTTGTATCCATGACCAGCGCCACGATATAACTTCCTACAACCGTTACTTTACCCATAAATAAACCTTAAATTTTGTTAAATATCACTTTAAACTATTATTATGAAATTGTTCTTATAAAAATATTTACACTCATTTCAGTCCATACATAGCCAGCACATTATCAAGTGGAATATCGGCCTGTAAATGATGCGAACCGGCCATAATGTAACCACCGTTTTTACCCAATACATTAGCGATATACTGCACATTTTCTTTTACCTGTTGTGGCGAAGCATGTGGTAAAAATTGTTGAACATCGATTCCACCGTGAAAAGCCAGCTGGCCGCCGAATTCCTTTGCCAGCCGTTCCGGATTCATATTCCTTGCCGAAGGTTGAACAGGATTGAGAATTTTTAAACCCATATCTATCAATGTCGGTATCAAAGTATAAATTGAACCACAGCAATGCATCATCACCGGTTTATTATATTTGGCAGCTATATCAATCAATTTTTTATGAAATGGTTGAATATATTCCTGGTACATAGCCGGGCTTATCAATAAATTTTCCTGGGAAGCTACATCATCATAAAAATAGACAATATCAATTAAATCTTCCGCTATATCCAAAACCCGGCGTAGATTTTCATAATGCACTTCGGCAATACGTTCCATAACATAAACAACCATATCAGGATTCATAGCCAGGTCGAGTTGAAATTTTTCAAAATTATACAGTGACCAGGCCGTTTCAAAAAATGAACCCACCCGCCAGCGAATGTTATATAGAGCTGTATCATTCAGATCATTTATGTAATCGCGTAAATGGCTGAAATCCCACCAGTCCGGCTCCGGCCAGTGATATTTTTTTAAATCATCAATACTCGAGGCTGTTTCAAGGGGAAATGAAGCAAACTCGTCCAGGAATCCAAACGGGGTTTGCACTCTTTTGCGATGCGCCCCCCAGATATCGCGTGAAGAACCGTCGGGCTCAATTTTACGCCACATACCGCTTAATGAAGCCCTTTCCTGTGAACTTTTTAAATTAACTTGTGATTCATCCACCTGCGGATTATGGCAGAAATTATCATAGTAGACGATTCGGCAATCAACATCCAGTTTTTTCAATATTTCTTTTCGATCATCAGTCCCGAAATATTCTGCCAGCTTTTGCCAAATTTCCGGTACTGCGGCAAAATCTCTGGGGGTACGATCCGGTTTTTGATAATGGATCGCATTGTTTACTCTATCCTTATGGGATCGGTCTTTTTCGGGCATAGTTAATTCCCTGAATTTTGAATTCAACAAGGGTTACTTTATTACTTTTTCGTTTCTTCCCAAACCGTTTGCTCAAGCGGCAATGAGGTTGGGGTTTTATAGGGTATATTAATAATATCACCTTTAATATATCCACCATTTTGTAAAATATTCCATTTCCCAACTTCGACTGTCTTGTCGATTAAGTCATTCCATTGTATCTTTTGGGGGAAAATTTCTTTAATTGCAATATTATCGATGGGTAAATCTTTAAGTATACTCCATTTTACAGGGATATTTTGTAAACCCATAACCGTTCCCAGAATACCGACGACACTGGAAGGATTGCAATCACTATCGCGACCGCAACGCATGGAGATATTCATCGACTTCCAAAAATCACCTTCGCCATACAACAAGCCCATATAAATATAGGCGCCATTGATCCGCACATCAACCCCGCTGACCAGTTTGCCATCTTTAATACCCCATTTCGGTTCCAGCTTTTTCCAGGCATCCTGCCAGTTCGGATATCGCTGGTGCAGATCAAGCACATCTTGCACCATCTTGGCATACCCGCTTTCCGCCGGAATTGCTTTTAAACTATATTCCGCTAATACTCTGGGATTCTTTTCAAAAAATGCCTCACAATACATAGCCGCAACCGCCATACCAGCATATACGCCATCGCCATAATTCATAATATGCCCGACTTTGTCACCCCAGGCATTACTGATACGCGGCATTCCGGGGGATATTAGACCAAATAAATCCGCTTCGATCTGAAAATCGATGGCGTCACCCCAGGGAGTATAACGGGGATTTCCGGACAGAGGTGGCCAAATACCTCTTAAAAAATTGTCATACGCGCCTTTGTTGGCACACCAAATTCTTTCGGGATCAATATAGGAAATCCACTCCTCAGCAATTTCACGGGCGGTAACATCCAAACCATATTTATGAATTGCATGTAAAAACATAAATTCAACATACAAGTCATCCTGGTCGGACATCTCTTCCGGTTTATATATTTCCCAGTTCTGTTTGTCAATTACAAATTGTTTGGCAAATTTCCGTTTTTCCTGCCAGTCTCCGGGGTGTTCATTTATTTTTTGTTCAATTTCAGGTTTAATGCGATACCAATCTTCAAGGTCAAACGGTACAATTTCACCCTGCCAACGACCCTCGGTCCATTGAGCATACAACACACCTATTGCCTGACCTAACCAACCACCAGCTACTTTATCTGTATACTCTTGAAGGGATAGCTGTCTGCAAGGCTGTTGTTCGCTGTAAACAGGATATATGGTTATACATAAAAATAATAAGATCAAATAAATAATTGAATTTTTCTTAATCATTATTTTTCCTTTCCCGAAAAATAATCACAACACCGTTCTTGTTGAAACAAGCAGATAATAATCATATCTTTCGGTAACCTGAAAAATCCCGACTGCCTGCAAGTAATACAGGCAGCCGGGAAAACAAAGACAAAATTAATCAACTTTGAAACATACCGAGAACAAATGTACATTTGTTAATCGGCCATAATCCAGATACGCATAATCAATTTGTCCGGTCATCCCACCCATTGAGAAATTAATACCGGTACCCAGGGTAAGACCCTGTTCATCATAGTTGAATTTATAACCGCCACGCAACATGAGCACTTCCATTAAGCCATATTCCAGGGCAGCATGAATCCGTTCGGGGCCGTCATTGGGATGAACGCCTTCCAGGAAAGCAGACAGTTTATGCGGTGAATCGGTTTTAGGTTCGATTATATCATAACCGATACCGGCCCGGAAATCAATCGGCATACGTACGCTTTGCGGTAAACCGTACAACTGGGTAAAACCGACAAATTCAGTATCCGGACCAAAATTGCGGGCAACCATAGAGAGACGTAAAGATCTGAAACCGGTTCTGTAATAAATACCATAATCAGTGTTCCAGTTCTTCACTTTTGTATCATCCAGTTTTTCCTCAATATAACTTATATTACCACCAATAGATAATTTGTCGGTAATCATCCTGGCATAGGATAAACCGATCATGACATCTCCGGCAGTAAAAGTACCCAAATCACCACTGCGTTCAGTTAAACCGATACTTTCATTATAGACGTTTTCCGTACGATACATATCGCCGATATCCAGATTGGCGAAAAACAATCCAAAGTTTCCCCACTTGCCGAAATTCTTGGCAACAGCGGCAGTGAGGTATGCGATATCGGCTACATAATTGATCTTGGTAACACTAATATCAATATTTTTTACATCAACCAGGTTAGCTGGATTGTTAAAAATGGCGGAAACATTATTTTCAGTCAAACCGCTTTTGATATCAGCTAATGCAGCAGATCGTGCCGAGGTTGGTAAATGTAAAAACTGCCAGCCGGTTTGACCAACCCGGTTAAAATCCGGGGGTTCAAATCCCGCAACCGGCGATTTTGGTGTTTGCGCCATTAGTAATGGAACATAACACAGCACAAGTAAAGATATTAGTAAATATATCTTGATGTATTTATTCTTCATTATACATCCCTCCGATTAAATGGGAATTCAAAGCTCTTATTTAATAATTACAAATTTACCGATTTTTTCTTCTCCTTCATGTCCGGCTACATGTGATTCGACATGGAAGAGATATGTACCTGGCGCTACATACTGGAGATATTTATTTACCTGGTAATCTCCAAGAGCTCTTGATCCCCACGGTTCTGCGCCGCTACCATCATTATGCTCAATTGTCCTGATGTGCTCGCCGGCCAGGGTGTAAATACGAATCGTGCATTTGGAGGGGACATTAACAAACTCGATACGGTATCCTTCACCTTCACCACGAAGTTGACTGTGTTGAATAAATGGATTTGGGTACACACGAATGTCACTCATTTTATTGCTTGGTGCAGCCATAGGATAAACAGGATCCAGGTTGGCATTAACCAGTCCACTTTCCAATGATGGCACACTGGTTACTGAAGGATTAAAAGGCCAGGGGGAATTGTGACCAGTATCATAACTGGTGACGGCATAATAATAACCAACACCTAATTGCAAATTAGAATCATTGTAAGTTACCATACCGTCTTCCATTTCAACATTAGCAACGGGAATATCACTGACCAGGGTCCAGGGACCAACATTTCGGAAAGTAGAACGGTACACACGATAACCGGCAACATCAAAGACACCATAATCCGGGTCACGGTAAGATGATTCAATCGCCGGCCATTGTACTTTAACACCCAATGGCAAGGGAGTCAATGTCAGGGAATTCATGCCGTTGGTTGGGGTTGGCGGTGGATCGGGACATTGATAACCATTGTTATATAATTCAATAGCAGCATCAATATTTTCCCACAAACGTGTAGCACCATCTTTAAGGTGACTTTCATTTTCAGTACCACCAGCAGCTACCCGGTTAAAATCCATCATACCACAAGCGACAGCCATAACAAATTTAATTTCGGCGCCCGGCGCAAGACTATAAGGACCGGTAGCATACAGGTAATCGGGCTGCCGTTCATAACGGGTTATGGCGCGTGCAGTTAAACCCAAACGACTGGCTTCAGCAGCTAATGAATTGCCAAACTCATCCGTCATTGGTAAAGGTTGATCATATTTTAATGAAGCTAAAATATAATCATCCGGATCGAAATCGACTTCAGGGTTATCATTCATGATATCTAACTGTACCCGATTTGATTGCTGATTTAAATTGGCTTTATCAACAACGTTCATGTGATCGCGTTCATTTGGATCAGCTTTTTGCGGTTTTTCAATCCAGTAATAAGTAAAATATTGTGGAGCGCGGAATTCATGATTTATAGCCGCAGGTGAAAAAATATCAGCTGGTTCACCTTTGTCGCTACGAGTCAAACCATAAGAACGTACAACAGGTTGATTGTCGGAATTCCATAAAACATCATCATGGAAATAGAATGCTTCATGGTCAATATCCCATTCATATTGCTCATCATCATCCCAGCCGCCGGCTATCGGGGTGGCAATGGAGATTTCCGCAGTCGGAGCAAACCGGAAATTGGTAATATTATGAGTTCCAGTATTCTTGAAAGTATACTCGTAAATGATGAAATCATCATATTTCGGATAACTCCACGCTAATGCCCGGAAATGCATTTCGACGCCATATTTCACCATTAAACATGAACCGCTGACAATCTCTTCAGCCAGCATAGATGGATTGGTCATGTTATAATTAGTTTCCAGTTTAGTATCGGAAAGTGGTGAAATATGAGTCGGGTTGGGATCATAAGCCATACAGAGGCGGAACGGAATACCAATGCCATCGACTTCACCCCAGGCCATCCAACCGGACCATTCGCACATACCATAATGATCATTCATATTTGACCCAAGCAAATGTCCGGGATAATCGAATTTGTAAAATTCACTTCCTCCTGATGTAGGTTGACCTACGGAAGCTGTATTCCAGATTCGAGCCCATAATTTGGAGCGGGTCAATTCTTTATAATTCCATCCGGCCCCGTACACCTGGGTCATTAGAACCATCAGGGCTAGGATGGTAATTGATATAAATCGGATTATTTTTCGATTCATTTATTCTCTCCTGTAAAATTAACTGCAATACATTTTTCAGAATAATTAAATATGATTTTCTTCATTATTCATATTAATCACTATTTAAAATTCCAAGCTAAATGTAAAATAAATCATACGTTTCGGGTTGCTGATCGAATTGTAAAACCACCATACGGAATTTTCACCGGTTTCACTGCTTTTCGGCATAATACCCTTTTCTTCCCAGTTATCCAGGTCTTCGCCACCAAGCAATACCCGGTCATAGTAATTAAACAGGTTGAATACTTCTAAACTCACAACCGGGGTGACTAAACCCATCGGGAAACTTTTAGCCAGTTTCAGGTCGGTACGATGATGTGGATACCAGCGTTTGTTGTTTGGGAAACGCAAACCGGTATAATCTTTTGGATACCAGGTGTATTCCGGGCCCGAAAAATATTCGTGATACAGACCGATAGTCACATCGCCAAGAATTCCCTTTACCAAAGTTTTGGGAGTTACATAATTCACGGATCCCTTGATAATTGAACTGCTAATCCAGGATACTTTTTGTTCACTATAACTATGGGGTTGGTCGACGCGTGTTGCATCTTCATAGTACATCCAATAACCGGTAACACCGCCGGAGCTCAGACCATAATTAAAGGTTAAATTTGCAGACCATTGATTGGTAAACATCTTTTCCATCACAATTTCAACACCACGAACATCTTTGAATGCATTATTGGTGTAAAAGATATTATCATGACCATCGTTTGCAATATTGCGGGTATAGGACCAGGTTGTGAAATTACCACTTCCCCAGCCGGTTTCAGCAAAACCGCCGCCCGAAACATTATATGTACTGTTATGAGAGAAGCGGGTTAAATTACTCGCATCTTTATAATAGGCGGTTGCAGCAAGGCGGAACATATCAAAAAAGTTCTGGTCATAACCAACTTCATATTGGATCGTACGTTCATAAGTCAAGCCTGGATGTCCATAATAACCCTGCCACTGATCCATACGAACGGAACTGAGTGGACTGCTATCATACCAACTGGTGGGGAATCCCAAAATTTTTGCCCACGAGGGTCTCTGGTAGAAATGCCCATAATTGAAACGCAGTTTGGAATTATCGGTAATGGGGAATGACAAGCCAATACGCGGTGACAGGGCAAATTTCCAATCGGAATTTACTGTCATTCCATCATTTGTTTTACCGGCAAAGGCGCTTTTATAATCAGAAGTTACACCGGGTATTACTGCAAACCAGTCCTTTTTATCCATATAGGATTGCCAGATTGGCGTGGTATTCGATGGATTTACACCATCGCCGCCATTCCAGGTTTGGAAGCCAAGTGGATCATAAATACTAGTTGCATAATCATGCATAGCATTGAATGCATCCAGACGTAAACCAACATTAAGGATCAGACCTTCATACTCCATTTTATCCTGAGCATAAATAGCTCCTTCAATCGGTTTACCGTCAAATACGTTATCAAGGTGCCATACATCGCCAGCCGGGAATTCCATATAATAATGTTCATAGTTCAAATCAGTATACTTGAATTCAAAACCACTTTTAATCTGATTTGCTTTATTGACTTGGCTGACCATATCGGTTTTCAAGTTCAAAACTTTGCTGTCGCTGTAATTATTCACCTGAATTTGACGCGCTTCAAGCCTGAAATTTCCACCCAAATCAAACCAACTATCACCCCAACCCATCTGATCGAGCGAGGTTGACAATTTGTCATAATCCTGTAGTTCCGTCATTTTATCAGTAAAATAAGATAATTGTACGGTATAGAATGTAGCTGGTGACAGTGTATGCTGCCATTTCATAGTAGCCATATTAACGGTTTTTTCTTCAGGGCCTTTTAACCAGTACCCACCCCATGGGCCATAAGCCTTATTATCATAAGGATCACGGATATCGGCATTAGGTTGCCATCTGGCTTCCTGGGAACTTTCCATATTGTTCCAGTTACTTTCCGTATAAGTAGCGCTTGAATATCCACCGCGCAAATAATTTAAGGTTAACTTTTTATTATCGGAAAGGTAGTAATTGATTTTGGTTTGGATATTATATTCCGGGTTATATTCCTGCGCTTGTGGGTATATATTCACACTACGTTTATAACGACCGGTTACTAAGAAATTGAGATTATTAGTTATAGAACCATATAAGGTTCCTTCAATATCATGCTCAGGACGTTTGGTATAGTCACCCATGATCGGATCCGGGGTGATCTGTTGCCGATATGTGCTTAACAACTCTTCAGCCGTAGGAACTCTAGAGCCGTCCCAGCCGTAAAACCGTTTGAAATAGTTGGCAAAATTATTACGCTTGGTTTCGTCTGTTAACTCATTTTGCCAGAAACCGAGATTATAATGTGTGTATTTATAGAGGTCATTGCTATAAATATTTGGACCCCAATGATACTGACCCGCAGGTCTTACACGATATTGCACAGTGCCATGATATTTTCCTTCTGTCCGGGAAGCTTCTTTAGTTACAACATTAACGATACCGGACATGGCGTTTCCATATTCAGCATTGTAACCACCGGTAAGCAATGAAACTTCCTGCATAGCCGAGGTATTCAACCGCTGCCAGTTATCGGAAAGGATGCCGCTGTTCATTGAAGTACCATCCAGATTATAAGAAACTTCGGATGCCAAACCACCTCTAAAGTAACTGGTTTCACCTGTAGAATAGATACCGGTTTGCTGACTTATTGCATCCTGGAGTTTAATTACTGGGGCTCGATCCAGGTATGACGCATTCATAACTCCCACACTACCCGTGACATCTTTTTCGACAATAGGACGTTCCGAGACAATTGTAATCTCTTCGCCTTCAATCACAGCTATTTCCAAATTAAAATCAGCGGTGACGGTTCGGTCGACAGAAACCAACACATTAGATTGAACGACTGCCTTATAACCCATCATGTTTGCACGAACCGAATAGTTCCCCGGTGGGTCATTAATGATAAAATAATAACCATTAATATCAGTTGCAGCTCCCAGTTGGGTACCGGCGATAGTAATGTTCACACCAGGCAGCAATTCTCCACTTGCTTTATCTTTGACGGTGCCGGCGATTTTCCCCGTGGTTGCAGCGCCTAACTGATTAGCAGTAATTATCAATAATAAAAAGATAAACAATATACTGCATTTTTTCACAATAATCCTTGACATTTATAACCTCCTTTTTTGTGCTGTTAGTTAACTACCACCCTATCTTTTATAACGGTTTACTTCACCTCCTTTAATTAATAAATATTTCTGCTTGTTGAAAATTCATTTACTTAAAAATTTTACTACAAACATGTTGGTGAATATCAATGATTAGCTGTTTATATTAATTTTTGGCATAAAAAATGTAACAGTTTACAAATGAACAGGTTATGCAGTTTACAAGAAAGGTCAATTCTGAATAGTTTTGAATTAATTGAAATCATTTTTCCGCCAATAGTTAAATTTTTGAAAAATTGAAGGGAAAAAAGGATTTACTAATTAATTCGTGAAAAGCAGGTTGAAGGAAAATAATGAGGGAATTTTAAAAAAATACTTGTATTTATAACATCAAAATAATAAATTACTACGCATAGTTGTATAAACTCACTATTTATTCAACCTATGTATCATGCTGCTGATCAACGGACTTGGCGGTTCCTGGTTAGCAGCATTTTTTATTGCATAGAAACGACTCCTCTGTTTATTTGCTTGATAATATTTTTTGAAGCTGATAAAATTTTTACTGAACTACGTTTTATTAACTTTGTCGACAGTAAAACATATTCACCGCTTGGGCGAATTGTAGAATCAATTTGGCTGATCAGATGTTTTACAGCAATTTGCCCCATTTCTTTGTTTTGTTGAGATATTGTCGACATTGGAGTAGATAGATATTCGGAATAGGGTTGGTCATCGAACGAAATAATTGAAATATCATCGGGAATCCGTAATCCCTCTTCCTTTAAAGCGCGAATCGAGCCAAGCGATATTAAATTACTCAGGGCAAAAATAGCCGTCAACTCTTTTTCTTTTCTTATTAACAATTTGGTTTCCAAAAACCCATTTTGCTCACCAAAACCATCCCCTACTATCAATCTTTCATTAACAGGTAAATTATAATACTGATGCGCTTCAATATAACCACGAAGACGTTCACTGTTTGGCATTGTATGCCGTAAACCCTGTATGCAACCGATTGTTGTATGCCCCGATTGGATTAAATAACTTACTGCCTCAAATGCTCCCTTATAATTATCCGATGCAACATAAGGAATGTCAACATCTTTAAAATACCGGTCAATTATTACCATAGGCATTCCCGTTTGATATACTTTTTCGATATGTTGGGATGTTTGTCCAACCGGTAACATAATCAATCCATCTACTTTACGGTTTTGCAATAACTGTAAAGATTCAATTTCGAGGGCGGTATTTTCATCGGTATCACATAAAATGATGGAATAATGATGCTTGCGGGCTTCGTGTTCAACATTGCGGGCTATACTGGAAAAAAAGGGATTGGATATATCCGGAATGACCAAGCCAATAGTATTTGATTTATTCATTCGTAATCCTCTGGCCAGCGGATTAGGAGTGAAATCTAATCGCTGGGCAGCATCTTTAATGGCCTCCTGGGTCTCTTTGCTGATCCGGTATTTATCAGCCAGGCCGTTAAGTACCCTGGATACGGTAGAAACGGAATAACCTAACTGATCGGCAATTGTTTTTAATGTTATTGCGGGTTTCGCCATTTGGTTGCTCTTTTTGAACAAAGGTTTGCATAGAATTATACAGAAAATTAAGATTATTGTCAAGACTTTTTTTTCAAAAAAAGAATCCGGGCATTATAATGATAATCATACAAAATACATAATTGCATTATAATCAACAAATTAAAATATTAATTTAATTTTTTCTCATCATTACAATAAATATCAAAATTGCGCAATTGCGCAAATCTTACAAAGACCAGAAACTTAATTTAAGTATTGAGCTTTATTGTAAATATCCCTAAGTTAAAACATAGCATAGAAACTTTTCATTATTGCCTGCTATGCGAAACGGTCTTGAAATTAATACAACTAGACAGGAGCGACGGGTATGACCCTGCCCGATTTATCAATAATTATTGGATATATTATTACAATTTTCATTCTGGGATTCAAAAACTCAAAAAAAATCAAGAATACAGGTAATGCATCCGAATTTTTACTAGGTGGCCGCCAACTTACGCTGCCGGCTTTTGTTGCAACCCTGGTAACTACCTGGTACGGTGGCATTCTTGGCGTGGGCGAGTTCTCATATCGTTTCGGTATTTCCAACTGGCTGGTATTTGGTGTACCCTATTATTTTTCAGCGCTCATTTTTGCATTTGTAATTGCGCAAAAAGCGCAACAACAAACTTTATATACCATACCACAACAATTAGAACGTGTTTACGGGCGGAGAGCATCGTTGTTTGGCGCATTGTTTGTTTTTATTTATGCAACTCCAGCTCCCTATCTGTTAATGTTAGGTATAGTGATACAATATTTTTTTCACATTCCCCTAGTGTTGAGTATAATAATCGGCGCCATATTCAGTACTTGTTATGTATATAGCGGTGGCTTTCGTTCGGTGGTAAGAACCGATATAGTCCAGTTTTTATTCATGTATGCAGGATTTATTATTATTCTGCTATACTGCACTAAACAATTTGGCGGTTGGCAGTTTTTACGCCAGCATCTACCTGCCGGCCATTTTTCATGGCATGGCGGACAAGGAGCCGGTTATATTATCATGTGGTTTTTTATCTCTCTTTCCACCCTTACCGAACCGGCTTTTTATCAAAGATGTTTTGCCGCGCAAACTCCGCAAATTGCCCGCAGAGGCATTATTATTTCCGTGTTATTTTGGTTGGCATTCGATTTTATGACCACCTTTACCGGTTTGTATGCACGGGCGTTATTGCCCAATCTGGCCAATCCCGTTACCGGGTATCTTGATCTTGCACAACTGGTTTTACCGCCCATAGTCCTGGGATTGTTCTTTACCGGTTTGATAGCAACAATCATGTCCACAGTAGACAGTTATATGTTCATTGCCGGCATTACTATCGGCAGGGATTGTTTATGGCGGTTACGTAATAATAAAGATGAAGGACTAATTCCATATTATACCCGAATCGGTCTGCTGGCGGCAGCCATTACCGGTATTATCATTGCCGTTTATGGACAGTCGGTTGTCAATATTTGGAAAGAATTAGGCTCTATCAGCACCCCTGCCCTGTTGGTTCCAGTGGTCAGTAGTTTTTCCTCTAAATGGCAAATGGATCGGCGATTGGTTACCGTTACCATTTGCAGCGGCGCTGCGGTCTCCTTCCTATGGTCGCTTACCCGGTATCTTCAAGCTTGTCAAAATCACTATTTTTTGCACCTGGAACCAATTTACCCCGGTTTGCTTGTAACGATAACAATGTATTTATTTGATAAATTGTTTATATCAGGTAAGCATAAAGTTAAAACCAACACCGGCAGTTAAAAACCCGTCGCCAAAAATATCACGACATTTTTCAATTGCACCCTCACCGGTGCAATGCGCCGGGGCAATTGTTTTAACGCCGGCAGCTTGCAATTCGCGATAAACAGTAACTATATCGGCTGGCGCTGTATGATGCAAATGAAATCCGCCTAGTAATAAACTCACCGGTAATCCGGGAAACATATCTTGAGCGCGCCTGACAATATTTACAATTCCCGGATGGGCGCAACCGGTAATAATACTCAACTCCCCATTGCCTTTATATATTAGCGACTGCTCCCAGGCATATCCCGGCAGTTCGCCGGTCGAATACAAATCAGGCGCAATCTCAACAGCTTCCCTGACCGGAATTACTGCCCGACACATTCTACGAATGATCCGAATATCATCTTCCAAAGCGGAAGCTGGCAGGTATACCGGGCTTTGTGGGCAGGCCTGTAGTAAATCCGGCAATCCGCCAACATGATCCCAGTGCATATGCGATATGACCACTTTAGACAAGTCATAAGGATCGAGGTGTAATTTGGCCAGATTATCCAGCAAAATTCGTCCATCATTGCCGGTATCAAACAAGATCATCTCGTTTCCGGTCTTGATAACACAGGCAAAGCCCCATTCCGGTTTCACCTCAGGGATCACACAATTATTATCAAAAACAATAGTAACAGAAAATTTCATACTCACGGGAAATAATTTTTATTATACTACAGAGATTTTTTTATACGTCGTTTCAAGGCTCGCCGTTGCGGTGAACAGAAAAAACAGACAAAAAATATTAGTGTTGCCGTTAACACAATAGCCGCCCCGGATGCAATGTTCAAAAGAGCAGATAAAAACAGACCGATCCACGATGACAGCACACCAAGAATGATGGAAAGCAGCATCATTCGCTTGAATTTATCGGTCAATTGAAAAGCGGCGGCAGCCGGGGTAACGATCAATGCCGATACCAGTACAATACCGACGGTTTTAATCGACATGACAATTACCAATGCCACCAGGGTTAACATGACAAAATTCAACAATCGCACCGGTAAACCCGCCACCCGCGCCATTTCCATATCAAAGGTAATAAACAGAAACTCTTTGAAAAAAATCATAATAATTAAAATGACCAGTGCAGAAAGAATAACAGAAACCCACACATCAAAATTGGTAACAGCCAAAATGTTGCCGAAAATATATCCAAAAATATCAACATTATAGCCCTTGATAAAGCCGATTAGTAACACACCAAAAGCCATTGTGGATGCAAAAAAAATCCCAACGGCTGTATCTTCACGAACCCGGTTTTTTTCACTGATTATACCAATACCCCAGGCGGTTAAAATACAAAAAATAACTGCGGTAAAGAATGGATTAATACCGGTCAAAAAACCGAGCGCAACACCGCCAAATGAAGCATGTGAAATTCCGGCGCCGATGAATGCCATTCCCCTTAAAACTACATATACTCCAATTACAGCGCACAAAATACCGGTTACTGTCGAAACCAGCAAAGCTCGTTGCATAAAACTATAATGTAATAAATCGATCACGACTGTCGTTCCTTCATATAATCCACATGCCCGGGTTCGGGAACAACAAGATGTGGTACTTTGCCATGATGAAAAAATACGGCTTCGCATCCGTACATCTTTTCCAGATTTTCATTATTTAATATTTGTTCGGGAATACCATGCGCCACCAGAGTTTTGTTTAAGCAGGCAATAACATTCACATAACGTGAAATGACGCCAACATCATGCGATACTATGACCATAGTCAGGTGCAGACCGGAGTGCATGCTGTTCAGCCACTCATAAAAGCTTTCGGTAGCGCCGACATCGAGGGCGGCGGTAGGTTCATCCAGGAAAAGAATTTTAGGTTCTAAAGCCAGGGCCCGGGCAATAAGAACCCGCTGACGCTCACCACCCGATAATCTGCCGATTTGACGATCCATTAAATGGGTTAACTGTACCTGCTGTAATGCCTTGTCAACTGCGGTATGATCCTCAGCCCGGGGCCGTTTGCCAAGTCCGATTTTACCGCAACGTCCCAACATGACGACTTGTTTAACACTTATGGGGAAATGATAATCAATGGTCATGTGCTGGGGCACATAACCTAAAAGCTGCCGTTTGTTACCTAATTTATCAGGGGCAGCGTCAAATACACGGATAGAACCGGAAACAGGCTGAATCATTCCTAAAAGGGTGCGTAACAACGTAGTCTTACCTGAGCCATTGGGACCAAGAATACCCCAAAATTCACCCTCACAAATGTTAAAAGTAACATCCTTGAGTATAAGCTTGTCTTCAATTTCAACAGATAAATTTTCAACAGAAATAATGGTTGCAGGACTTGACATCTTTTATTCTTTCATCGCGCCGGCCATTTGCCGGATATTATATTTCATCATGTCGATATAATTGGCAATATGAATATATGAACCGATCGGGTCCAGGGATATAACAGAAATTTTACCTTCCTGGGCAATTGATTGCGTCAATCTGTCCGGAATTTGCGCTTCGGTAAAAATTGCTTTTACCTGCAACTCTTTAATGGTTTCGATTATGTCAGCTACCTCCCGCGGGCCGGGTTCAAATCCGGGTGATTTTTGTATAACTGCCGCCTGAACCAGGCCGTAATGCCGGGAAAAATATTCCCATGCTGGATGGTAACAAACAAATTTTTTCACTTTCCAGGAACTAATCTCCCGGGAAAATTCAGCATCAACTTCTTGCAATAATTTAATATATTGTTCGGCATTGGCCCGGTAGACCTGGGCATGTACACTGTCGGCCAGGATTAATGCGTCTTTGATGTTATTCACCTGGATGATTGCATTTTGCGGATTCAACCAGATATGTGGATTTCCTAAGGGGTGATGAACCGCTTCATCATCACCGTGCTCCAAATCGGATTCCTCAATAATCGTCACTCCCAGCGAGGTATCGACGAGCATAAAGTCTTTGCGGTTTACGCTTGCTTTAATCTTATCCGCCCAATATTCAAGTCCAATCCCATTTATAACCAGCATACGGGACTCGGAGATTTTAACCAGCAATTCAGGTTTTAACTCAAACGTATGGGGATCAGTATTGGGTGGAATTACTGTGAAAACCTCTACATAATCGCCGCCAACCTGGCGGACAAAATCTGTAACAGGCTCGATAGAAGCTGCTACTAAGATTTTATCCTGGCCGGTTTCAATTTGTCGGGAACAAGCTGAAATTAACAGCAAAAAAGCTGAAAAAACAATAACCGGATGAAAAAACAACTTAATTTTTTTAACTATTGCGTCCATGTATTACCTCACATTGCCGGAACTAATTATTACCTGAATTTTTGGAACGAACAATAATAACCCAATACGTAACTTTGGATATGAAACTGACATTATGGTATTGAACCAAATTAGCAATTACTTTTAAAATTAGAATTGACATCTAATAAATAACCAATAATTGGGGAACAAAATCTTGCTTGCATGGAAAATCATAACATTAAACCTAATAATTGGTTTATCTTCAATCATAATATAACAATATAATTTTTTAAAAAAAAGAACAGATACATTTTTAAACGAATTAATTAAGCCGGATAACAGCTTCACTATCTATGGAGAAAAAAGAAAAAATAAATGAGATGAAATAATTATTATCATGTGTTTGTTTGAGAATACGTAAAATGGGTTGGTTAATTATACGTTCAACAATCCAGTCTTTTGAAATTTTAAAAATAACACAGGAGGTTTTAATGGCAAGCTACAAAATCAGTGATATTGAAGGAATTGGCGGGAAATATGCGGAAAAGCTGAAAACTGCCGGCGTTAAAAGCGTCAATGCTTTGCTGGAAAAAGGCGCTACAAAAAAAGGACGCAAGGACCTGGCAGAAAAAACTGGTATTGATGAAACACTGTTATTGAAATGGGTAAATATGGCCGATTTATACCGGGTAAAGGGTATTGGTAGTGAATACTCTGAACTTCTGGAAAGAAGTGGCGTCGATACGGTAAAAGAGTTAAAAAACCGTAAAGCCGATAATTTACTGGCAAAAATGCTAGAGGTCAACGAACAAAAAAAGCTGGTGCGTCAGGCGCCAGGGTTAAAAACTGTGGAAAAGTGGATTGATGAAGCGAAAAAGCTTGAACCCAAAGTAACCTATTAAGCATCATGTTCATATTGAACACCGGGATAGCCGGTAATCAAAGAAATATATTATTCAAGGAGGAAAATCAATGGGTCTGTTTAGTTTTATGAAAGATGTCGGCGCCAATTTGTTTGGCAAAGGGAAAAAAGAATCCGAAGAAATAAAAAAGTTGCTGCAAGCCGAACTGGGCGCTCACATAACCGGTTTGGAAGTAGAATTTAAAGATGAAATAGTAACACTTGCCGGTAATTGCGATACCCTGGCCACCAAGGAAAAAGCCGTTCTTTTAGCAGGTAATATTAAAGGCGTTGCCAGCGTTAACGGCGACAAGTTGTTATCTCCCCCTGCACCGCCCAAAGAAGAAACTGAATTCTATACCATCAAACCCGGCGACACGCTATCGAAAATCGCTAAAAAATATTATGGCAATGCCATGAAATATCCGGTAATATTTGAAGCAAACCGTGAAGTTATAAAAAATGCCGACCTCATCTATCCGGGCCAGCAAATCCGTATCCCCAAAATATGATCAGATACGGTACTTATGAATGTATAAAACGAATATAAACATATATTAAAAAGGATGTACAATGGCTACTTTTATCGATGAATTTATGAAAACAATGGGCCCGCAGGTGGGTAAACAAATGGCAGCGACTCTAGGAATTAATAAAAATACTGCCATGCAGATATTACCCCAGGTCGCGCCGCTGATTTTAGGAGGCCTGAAAAACCAGATGCAAAATTACGGCGGTGAAGCACGGGTTGATCACATATTAAATAAATATGGCAGCGCCAGTGTTTTGGACAATATCGGTGGCTTGTTCTCACAAAAAGCCACACAAAGCAATCCCGATCCCCGTTTGGGCGGATTATTAGGTGAATCCGGAGTGCAAGCGGCCAATTTACTGGCAAAACAGTTTAATTTGAATCAAAACACAGCTATGCAAATTATTCCCATGCTGGCGCCAGTCATTTTGGGTGCGCTGACAAAAAAACGCGATGTGGGCGGCGCAGGTTCCAGTGGTATAGCTGCACTGCTCGATCAGGACGGCGACGGCAGCATTTTAGATGATGTCGCCGGTTTTCTGATGAGTGGTTTGGCAGGTTCAGGTGGACAAAAAAGCAGCCCACTGGGCAGCTTACTGGGCGGATTATTCGGCAAACGAAGGTAATCATTCTATTATGAGGATATTCAGATGACGAGTAATTTTCGAACCTTTTTTTTCATGACGGTTCTGACTGTTCTGTTTGTCTGGATCGGCAGTGTTTTGGGCGGGCAACAAGGGGCAATAATTGCCTTTATTGCTTCGGCTGTAATGAATTTCTGGGCGTACTGGTTCAGTGATAAAATGGTGCTGAGCCAATACCGCGCTCAGGAAGCATCGCCGGACAGCAGATTGTACCGGATGGTTGCCGGTCTGGCGCAAAATGCCAAAATGCCAATGCCCAAAGTTTATACGATCCCGGATAACAGCCCCAATGCGTTTGCTACCGGACGAAACCCCAACCATGCAGCAGTATGCGCTACCGACGGTTTAATGAACTTGCTGAGCGATGATGAATTATCCGGCGTTATGGCGCATGAACTTGCTCATGTCAAGAATCGCGATATTTTAACCAGTTCCATAGCCGCCACGCTGGCCGGGGCTATTTCTATGCTGGGACAATTTGCCAGGGTTTCTTCAGGCAGCGCCCGTTCCCGGCAAAATCCTGTACTTATGTTATTCATTTTAGTTGGAGCGCCGTTAGCAGCCGTTATGATCCGCATGCTCATATCCCGCATCCGTGAATATGCGGCCGATAATGGCGGCGCCCAAATTTCCGGCAAACCGCTTTCACTGGCCAGCGCTCTCAACAAATTACAATTGGGAGTTCAACGTGTCCCCATTGAAAGAGGCAATCCGGCGCATTCACAAATGTTCATAGTCAATCCCTTTCTGGGCGGGTTACAAAAGTTATTCTCTACTCACCCACCCATCGAGGAGCGAATAAAAAGATTACAAGCAATGGCATAACAAGAATTAACAAAAAAGCCTGAATACAAAATTCAGGCTTTTTTATTTACATTTGTGTTGGCTCAGGCGAGCTGCGTTGTATTTCCCGGCAAATACCAATGGGGAACCCATAAAAAAGTAAGCAACTGGATTTGAATGGCGGTCTTTTGCGGCCGAACCGTAATACTTGCCAATTCCTCAAGTTGGGGATCGAATTTAATCGCCGCAGCATCAACTTCTTCCTTGAACCTGTTCTGTAAATCGTCAAGTTCTTGTTGCAAAATTTCAAGATTTTCCCTGGCGCGCCCGACGTCGGCAGCCTCTTTTTGCGTGCGGCTGGCATTACGCATAGCGGTTCCGGCCCGGTTCAGGGTAGTACGGTTCACCGCTTTCCTCCCCAGAAATGCTCCTAAAATGGTCGTGCCGATAGAAATTGCAGTTTGCACTTTTTGTTGCGAAGCCTGGTGCGATTCACGGGCAATGCGATCTTCAGCAGTGCGTATCTTACTTTCCAGGGCGCTGATCCGCGAGGCATATTTATCTCGTAATTTTGTAGTCCATTCATCGCGGTTTTCACGGGCCAGTTGCGACAGGCGAATGCGAAAATCACGTTCCGGTTCACCGGCGTTCGAGATAACTTTTAAGGAAGGACTTTTAAAAAGAATACATTTCTGCGAACGATACAAATAGTCCTGAAAATCGGCGGACCAGTTTTTGTAACTGGCTTTATTGCCGGCCGGTTGGGGCAGTTCGGCAAACCTGGCCTCTCCCTCGCTTTGTACAAGTAATTCGGTCTCAATAACATCGGTAGATATTGCCAGTTCCCAATTCACAGCAATTGGGCCGGCGGTTATTGGAACGATCATTTTTAAATTTTCCTTTTGATCGACGCCTTTGCTATTATCAAAAAAATGCACCAGGGCGCTGCCATATAAATATGGCTGGTAAAATAATTCTGCCCCTGCCGGCTTTATACTGCGCACCGGCATGAAAAATTGCGTAATGTCCGGCGGCAACACCGGAGGCTGACTGGATTTGGCGGTAACCCCAACATGAGGTTTTACCGATTCGGCAGGTTTTAATGTTTCTTTACCGGTTTGGTTCAATACTTTGATTTGTGCACGGGTTAATGGCCCGGCCAGATAAGACATAGCCCAGCGGGTTTCAAAAACTACCGGACTTTTTTCATGCACATTATGCAGTAAAAAAATTCTTTTTCCCAAACCGGTTATGATTTGTTCCAACTGTTTTCGGTCCAGAGATGGGCTATCGAGACCGGAAAGGCCATCCAGAATTCTGTCACGGTCACGGTCGGTTTGCAATCGACCGATGAGCCAGGTGCCGGTGTTGGATAATCCTTTATAATCCAGGTCCACCGGATTCTGCGTGGCCAAAACAATACCCAGTCCAAAGGCGCGCGCCTGTTTTAACAAGGTTAACAACGGCTTTTTGGAGGGCGGATTGCTAATTGGCGGCATATAGCCAAACAACTCGTCGATATATAATAAAGCGCGCAGACTTGTAGTGCCCGATTGAGTCCGCATCCAGCCAATCACCTGGTTCAATAGCATAGAGACAAAAAACATCCGTTCGGCATCGGCAAGGTGGGCGATATAAAAAATGGATATCCTGGGTTTACCCGCTTCGTTGTATAACAAGCGGCTCACATCGAGCGCTTCGCCTTCCAGCCAGCTTTGAAATGCCGGGGCGGCAAGCAGATTATTCAGCGCCATGGCCAGTTCAAACCGCTCTTTTGGTGGATAAAAAGATTCCAGTTCAAAAACCCCGATTTTAGTAAAGGGTGGATTTTGCACCGCCTGGATCAAAGAGGACAGGTCTAGGTCTTTATTTTGAATCCAGAAATGGCTGAGAATATTGGATAACAATATATGCTCACGGCTTTTCAGTGGATCGGCGTCAATGCCCATTAAACCCAGTAAACTGGTGGCGGTATTGGCAATTCGTTCCGAGAAAATATCACTATCATCAATAACCGGCTGTGGCGGCGCGGCAAACGATTTGAGTATGGAAATCTGCCGCCCCGAGGTGCTGCCCGGAGTAAAGATGCTTAGCTCAGCAGACTCTTTAAATTTGCGGATACGACCGGCATCCTGACCCCATTTACCCAATCCATTTTTCCACAGTTCGGCTTGCTGTGCGGCATAGGCATCTACAGTTAAACCGGCCTTACGTGCTTCATCCTGGTTTACCCAGGGAGTAAATTCCGCCGGGGACAATTCCGGAAAACTCAACGCCAGGTTGGTCATATCGCCTTTGGGATCAATAATGAGCGCCGGAATACCGTCAATAGCCGCTTCTTCCAATAGTGAAATACACAACCCGGTTTTGCCGCTGCCGGTCATTCCCACGCAAACAGCGTGAGTGGTCAGGTCCTGGGAATCATATAATAACAGGCTATCGGTGCTTTTTTTATTTTCATGATCGAAAATACGGCCCAGGTAAAAGGAACCGAGTTTTTCAAAATCTTCCATGCTGGCCTCCTGGATAAATTATGGAATTAAAAAATTTCGTTAAAATCAATATCTAAAAAAAGTGTAGTCTAGAAAACTATACATTTAAAATAACATTCCCGGATTACAATATCAATAAAAAAGCGGTGGACCGATCAGTTGTCACACCGCTTTTATATAGAATTTTATTATAACTGTAACTAGTTCAATTCATGAGCGCCCTGGGCTGCTGCAGAAATATATATTTTAGCTTCAGTCCCGGTTGTTTTTTTATAGTGCGAATAGATGAGCTCACAGACATGACCGACTTTATCTTTATCCACCAAATTAACCGTGCAGCCGCCAAATCCGCCTCCGGTCATGCGGGCGCCCAGTACGCCTGGAATTTTCCTGGCGATATTGACCATGATATCCAGTTCGCGGCAACTGACCTGGTAATCATCGCGCAGGCTGTCATGCGAGGCATTCATTAACTCGCCAAAGCGTTTCAAATCATTTTTTTGCAATGCGTCAATAGATTCGACAGTTCGCTCATTTTCCGAAATAACATGCCGGCAGCGTTTTTGAACAATTAGCGGCAGTGTTTCCTGCAGTGGTGAAAATTTATCCATCGACACATCACGCAGCGCCTTGATCGGCCCCAAAGCGCTACTCAATAGTTTTACACCGGCTTCACATTCGGCCCTGCGTTTGTTATACTCCGAAGCGGCCAGTTCGTGTTTGACCATGGTATTGCAGATTACGATACGAATTTTATCCGCAGGCAGGGGCACCTGTTGAAAAGTCAGGTTGCGGCAATCCAGGAACAAAGCTTTATCTTTTTCGCCATGAATTGAGATAAACTGATCCATTATTCCGCAATTCATGCCGACAAATTTGTTTTCAGCCCGTTGACCCAGTTTGGCCAGCCGGATGTTATCCATTTTTGCGTTCACAGTGCTGAGTAATGCTAATGCACAAGATATTTCTAGAGCCGCCGATGAACTCAATCCGGCGCCAACTGGTACTTCGCTTTCAATATGCATATCAGCGCCGGTCAGTTTAAAGCCTTCATCTTCCAGCATTTTGACAATGCCTACCGGATAGTCGCTCCAGTTATTGCGCTTTTGCATTTTCTCATCCAGAGGAATCGATAAGGCTTCTTTCATATTTTCGGACCAGATAGAGAGCATACGGTCTTTACGCGGTATTATAGCAACCGCTGTATAATTTTCCAAAGCCATTGGAAAAACAAAACCGTCGTTATAATCCGTATGCTCGCCAATCAAATTAACTCGGCCGGGCGCTCGAAAAATACGTGGTATACCTTTAAAATGCTTATTAAAATTCTTGATGATTAAATTACGATCCATTATTTCCTCAATACACCAAATAATTAATTGATATTATTCAACAAAGTAACTATAATTAAAGTAATAAAGATGTTACCAGAACAGTGCATATAATACCACCAATATTATCAAAATGGCATAAGCGCTGATATTAAAAACTGAATCAGTTTTAAACATTTTCGACGGCAAAGAGATAGCTTTGGCATCATCATCTTCTTTAGAGGTTACCAAGCTTACACCGGCAATGATTGCCATTGTAATAATCAGCGTATAAAACATTTGATCCATAAAAGGTAATGCAAGTGCAGGGGTTTTCAACAAAAAGGCGACCAGGATCGAAAGTAACACGCCAACAATTGCACCTTTATTGGTGGCTTTTTTCCAGAACAAGCCCATTAAAAACACACCCAAAATACCAGGACTTACTAAACCGGTATACTCTTGAATATACTGGAACATTTGTTTGATATTACCCATGACCGGCGCCAAAAGTACAGCAATAACCAGCGCAACACCGGCGGCAAGTCTGCCCATACCGACTAGTTGTTTTTCAGTAGCATTCTTTTTAAAATAAGGTTTATAAATATCCAGGGTAAAAATGGTTGATGTTGAATTTAACATTGAAGCCAGAGAAGAAACAATAGCGGCAGTCAGAGCAGCCAATACCAGACCTTTTAAACCAATTGGAATAAACTTGCTAATTAACCAGGGATAAGCTTTATCATAATTTATTGTACCACTAGTTGTCAGGAATGATTCCTTTACACCATCAATTATTGCAGTACCGGCAGGCTGTGTAAATAAAACAAATGCAACAATACCGGGTATAACCACAAAAAGTGGGATCAACAATTTTAAAAAAGCAGCAAAAGCAAGTCCACGTTGGGCTTCTTTTAAAGATTTAGCGGCAAGCGCGCGTTGAATAATATATTGGTTAAAACCCCAATAGTAAAGATTGGCAACCCACATACCGCCAATTAAAACGGCAATACCCGGAAGATTGGAAAATTGCGGGTTATCTTTTTTAAGAATCATGTGAAATTTATCGCCGGCAGTGTTTGCCAAATGATTAATACCGTTTGCTAGTCCACCATCAGGAGTTAAATGATTTAAGGCAAATATTGTAGTGATGACACCACCGATAATAAGTAAAGCAACTTGTAATACATCTGTCCAGGCAACAGCGGACAAGCCGCCATATAAGGAATAAGCGGCAGCAATAAAGGCTAACCCTAAAATAGCATAAATTATTAAACTGCCATCACCATTACCGATAATAGTATCAATCGCTTTTCCTCCCAAAAACAATACAGAGGTCAAATTGACAAATATAAAAAGAGCAACCCAAAAAACAGCCAAAATGGTTTTTAGATTTGTACTATAACGGGCTTCAATAAATTCCGGAATTGTATATAATTTTTTTTCAATAAAAACCGGAAGAAAAAATTTAGCAACGATAATCAGAGTAATTGCAGCCATCCACTCATAGCTGGCAATTGCCAAGCCAATGGCAAAGCCTGAACCTGCCATACCAATAAATTGTTCAGCCGATATATTGGCGGCAATGAGCGATGAACCGATTGCCCACCAGGGCAGTGATTTGCTGGCCAGGAAATAATCCTGAGCATTCTTTTGATGGCCTTTTTTTTCTCGGGATACCCAGAGACCTAATCCGATTATAGTAATTAAATAGCAAGTAAATACTAAATAATCATAAATTGAAAAATTCATTCAAGGCTCCTTTATATTTTTTATTGCCCGAACATTGATTTTTTTTAACAAAATAGTGATTTAAATTTTATGAAAATAATTAAAATATCATTACTAGTCAAGAAACATTTAGAAAATGAATAATGTTTGGAATTTATAAACTGAATTCACACTTCGGGTTCAAATATCTTGTCCAATAATTTCACAAATTAGTCTTAAGGAAAAAAGAAGTTTTGGTTAGCAATCTTTTAATAATTATGGCATAATTATTGATAATTATTAAGAGGAAGAATGTGAAAAGTGGTATTTATTTTTTAGTAAGTAATATGGCAAAAACCCACTCTAATAAAGCAGAAAAATAATTGTTGAATATAATGTCTGACTAATAATTGAATATAAATATCGCCAGATTTGTTCAAAAGTAATGGTATTCATCATAGAATAAAATATTATGGTTTAATTAAAAATTTATTGGTAAGTTTAAATATGTACCCAAGGTTTGTAAAAAGATGAGACGGCAAATAATATTATTATTGCTTTTTTGTAGTGTTCTTATCGGCAATGCGATCAGTCAAATTAGCGAATATTCGGTCAAAGCAGTGTACCTGGAAAGGTTCACCCGTTTTATGCAATGGCCGTCAAATATTGCTTTGGAAGATACAACGCAAGAATTTATTCTGGGGGTTATAGGTGATAATCCTTTTGAAAATAAATTGGAAGAAATCTATACCGAACAAAAAATTAAAAATAAAAAAGTAAAACTTGTCTATTATCAAAATGTCTCGCAGATTGAAGAATGTCATTTACTATTTATTGCCCGCACTGATAATGATAAACTCTTTAAAATTCTCTCATATTGCAGCAACAAACCAATATTAACAGTAAGCGATACAGGAGGATTTGGCGGTTATGGTGTTCACATTAACTTTTATATTAGCGATAACAAGGTAAAATTTGAAATCAATGAAAAAGCATTACATAAAGCCGGACTCAAATGCAGCTATCTTTTATTGAAATCAGCGCGAATAATTAATCCGGTTGGAGGTTTTTGATGATAAAGATCAAAAATCTCTCCATAAAAAGTAAATTGCTCGGACTGGTTTTATCGGTTTCTTTTACCATGCTCGTTCTTGGTTTTTCGTTTGTAATTATTAACTATGTTTTAACTCTGAAAAAGAACATGGTAATCAACATTATGATCAATGCCAAATTGATTGGCGAATACAGTGTCGCCCCCATGATGTTCGATCAACGCGAAGGCGCCCAGGAAATTTTGGAAAAGTTACAAACAATACCTTCAATCGTTAATGGTTATATTTTTTATAAAAATGGTGAATTGTTTGCATCCTATCAAACCAATAAACATATAACAATAGATCAAAATCTTATCAGGGAACCGGGGTATCTATTTAAAAACAAATATTTACACGCAACAAGACAGATCATCTATCATAATACAAACTATGGAACAATTTACCTGGTGGCTACTACAGGTGAATTGAATAATACTATTCTTCGTTATCTGTTCATGATGCTGATTGTTTTAATTGTTCTCTTTATCATTACCTACTATTTGGCTTTAAAACTGCAAAATATAATATCGCAGCCATTACAAACACTGGTCGAAACTACTCAGACTATATCTAGGGAAAGTGATTATTCTATACGTGTATCCAAGTATGGCAATGATGAAATCGGACAGCTCTATGATGAATTTAACGAAATGCTAAAACAAATTCAGGAAAGAGAAATCGCCCGGAATATGGCCGAAAAAGCAGTGCGCGACAGTGAATTCCGCTATCGTACTTTATTTCAGCTCTCTCCCATTCCTATATTTGTTCATAGTAAAGATCATTTTGTTTTTATAAACAATGCGGCTATCGCAACGTTAGGTGGACAAACCTCCGGTGAATTTATTGGTAAATCAATTTATGATATTATTTTACCGGATATTTTCACTGCAGATGAGCTAACCCCTAGAACTGGTGAAAAGTCTGGGCTAACTGAAAAAAAATACTTACGGCTTGACAATCAAATAATTTATGTTGAATCTGTAGAAAGTCAAATTGAATACAAGGGCGCCCCTGCCGCCCAGGTTGTTTTCCAGGATATTACAGATAGGAAAAAGGCCGAACAGGAAATTCTTAAACTGAATGAGGAACTTGAAAAAAGAGTTCAAATCCGTACCGACCAGCTGAAAAAGATCAACATTAATCTGAAAAAGGAAATACGTAACCGCAAGTATGTTGAAAAAAACTTGCGTGAAAGTGAAGAACGGTTCAGGGCAATTTTTGAATCCACCTCCGATGGCATAGTAGTTTGGGATCGAAACTATATTTGTCTGTATGCAAACCAGGCATTTTATAAATATATCGGTATGGAAAAGAAAAAGATCACCGGTAAAAGCCTTGATACCGGCTTGGGACATTTTATTGATTACAGTTCCAATTGGCGGCAAAGAATTAACCAGGTTTTAAATAGCGGCCAACCGGTATGGGCGGAAGATAATACGATAATAAATAATAAGCAAGTTTTTGGCGAATCAATTCTCTCACCGATACGGAATGAAGACGGTGAAATCTTTGCCGTGGGTATAATTTATCGTGATATCACGGAACGGAAATTATACGAAGAAAAAATCAAAAATTACGCCGCTAAACTTGAGGATGCCAATAAAGAACTGGAAGCATTTTCCTATTCCGTTTCCCATGATTTACGTGCGCCGCTCCGTTCAATTGACGCTTTTTCCAAAATCGTGCTGGAGGAAGAATTGCCCCGCCTTTCGGATAACGGCAAGAAATACCTGCAAATAGTGCGCGATAATGCGAAGCAGATGGACCTGCTCATCAAAGATTTACTCGATTTTTCACGTTTGGGAAGAAAACCGCTGGTCAAACAAAGTGTGAATATCAGGGAACTGGTAGAGTTTACGGTAAAAGAGTTGAGTACAAATTACGCATCTCAAAATCCGGCGGTTATTCAAGAACCGTCATTAGATGTGCAAGTTAAAGCGGACGCCTCTTTGCTTAAACAGGTTTTTGTAAATATAATTGATAATGCTTTCAAATACTCCAGTAAAAATCCCAATCCAATTATCACAATCGGCACATTTAAACAAAACAATGAACTCGTCTGTTTTGTAAAAGACAATGGTGTGGGTTTTGACATGCGATATGCCGATAAATTATTCGGTGTATTTCAAAGACTGCATAGAAGCGATGAATTTTCCGGAACTGGCGTAGGCTTGGCTATTGTTAACAGAATCATTACCCGCCATGGCGGTAAAATATGGGCCGAATCGGAAGTGAACTTTGGTACTACTTTTTATTTTACTGTGAGTGATAACTAGAAAAACTACTTTACTGGAATGAAATTAATAAATATCAGGAATTTTATTATTTCGTTTTTGTTAATTAAATGACAAAACAATTTAATTCTCAGGAACCCGCTTTGTCCGATTCTACTCAAAATATTAAAATTCTGTTGCTTGAAGATAATCCTTATGATATCGAGTTAACCAAGCGGGAACTCTACAAGGCCAATATTCATTTCTCCCTGGAACAAGTTAATAACAAAGAAGCCTTTGTAAACGCTTTGACCGCTACGAAACCCGATATTATACTGGCCGATTATAATCTCCCCCAATTTAATGGCTTGACCGCTCTTGAAATCACCAAAGCTCTTGATCCATCAATTCCATTTATTATTGTTACAGGAGCAATTGCTGAAGAAACAGCCGCAGAAACGATCAAAATGGGGGCATGGGATTTTGTTGTCAAGGAAAGATTATTCCGGCTGGGGCCGGTAGTTATTAATGCAATTAAACAAAAACAGGAAAACGAGAAAAAACAACAGATTGAAAAAGCGCTGGTTGAAAATGAAATACTATTGTCTGCTTTTATGAATTCTGTAACTGACGGCTTTTCCCTTTATGATTCAGAATTAAGAATTTTAAAATATAATCAAACCTCAAAATGGTTTTTCAGTCCGGGCATTTCGATGATCGATGGGAAAAGTATACTGGAAATATCGCCATCGGTAAAAACATCAGGACGTTATGAAAATTATCTTAAAGTCATCAAAACCGGCATCCCTTATAATACGGAAGCGATTATCGACCATCAGCAAATGGGGCAGCTCTTTTTGCAAATAAAGGCATTCAAAGTCGGAAATTATCTGGGTATTATTTCAACAGATATAACCGAACAAAAAAAAGCGGAAAACGCCCTGCGGATCAGCGAAGAGCAATACAGAACCCTGGTGGAAGGTTCAGGCCAGCCGATTTGTATGATTGATGAAAACGGACAAATATTGTTTGTAAACCAGATAGCCGCCTCTTATATCAATAAAAAACAGGATGAACTGGCCGGCAACAACATTAGTAATATTCTGCCCGAACAAATTGCAAATTTTTATTTAAGCATCATTAAAAAAGCTATTCAGCAGAATCAACTTATTGTTAATGAAAATAAAGTACCGATTGGTAATGATTATTACTGGCTGGAAACCCGGATTTTTCCAATTAAAAAAGATCATAACAGCATTCATTCGGCATTGGTTTTTATTTTGGATATTAATGAAAGGAAGAAATCGGAAGAAGAAAGAAACCTGCTCTATACAGCGTTTAACCATACCTATGAAATAGTGATCATTACAGATCAGCATTTTATTATTCAATATGTTAATCCGGCTTTTGAGAGACTAACTGGTTTTTCCCGTGAATCGGTTATCGGCCAAAACACCGATATTTTACAATATCCGATACAAGACAAGAGTATCCATGATGAAATAACAGCTACAATAAAACAGGGTAATATCTGGCGTGGCCATCTCACTGCAGGAAAAATTGATAACAGCGCCTTTGAGGCGGAAACAACCATAGCCTCGGTTTTGAATGATGCAGGCATCATAACCAATTATGTTATCGTCATCCGCGATGTTACAGAAGAAAAAAAGCTGGAACTGCAATTACGTAAATCACAAAAACTGGAAACGATCGGCACGCTTGCCGGTGGAATTGCCCATGATTTTAATAATATCCTGGTACCGATCATAGGTTATTCAGAATTACTGACGGAAAAAATTGATCCTGAAACCCCGGAATATACTTTTTTAGATCATATCCTCAAAGCCGGAGCTCGCGCCAAAGACCTGATCAACCAAATTTTGACCTTTAGTCGTCGTGTTGAACAGGAACGCCGACCAATTTATGTGCAAACGATTTTAAAAGAGGTTATAAAATTACTACGCGCATCCATTCCGACGAGTATTGAAATTCGTCAAAAAATTAATACCAATTGCGATACCGTGCTGGCCGATCCCACTCAACTGCACCAGGTGGTTATGAATTTGTGTGTCAATGCCTTTTATGCAATGCGCAAAGAAGGTGGAACGTTGACCATTGAATTGGATATGTATGAATTAAAGGATGATACAGGTAAATTAAACCTGCCCAAAGGAGCTTATGTAAAACTTTTCGTCAGCGACACCGGCGAAGGAATGGATCAGACTATACTGGAAAGGATATTTGAACCTTTTTTTACTACCAAACGGAATAATGAAGGCACCGGCCTCGGCCTTTCGGTTGTTCATGGTATTGTTTTAAGCCATGAAGGTGAAATTGTGGTTGAGAGTCAACCAAATGTTGGCACATCCTTTACAATCTATCTACCGGCTTACGCTAGTCCACAGCAGGAAAAAGTGGAAAATACCGAGTTACCCAAAGGACATGAACGAATTTTATTCGTTGACGATGAAGAAGAAATTGTCGAACTGAATTTACAAATTCTTGAACAGTTGGGGTATCAGACTACCGTTACCTCCAGCAGTCTTGAAGCGTTGGAAATATTTCAAGCCCAGCCCGATCAATATGACCTGTTGTTTACCGATTATACCATGCCGAAAATGAATGGCCTGAAACTTGCCCAGGAAGTGAGCAAAATAAAACCGGGGATACCTATTATACTGTGCACCGGGTATAGCGAGAATGTTACCCATGAACAAGCACAAGCTCTAGGTATTAAAGAATTTGTCTTTAAACCATTAACAATGAGTTCCATTGCCCAGATCATTCGCCGGGCTCTGGATGACCGATAAATTTATAACCGCGATGATAAATGTAAACGCGCTTTCTCCACGTACTCGCTATATGGATATTCATTGATCAACTTGTTAAAATATAACCTGGCGTTCATTTTATCCTGCATTTTATAATAACATCTGCCGATCATCATAACCGCATCATCATTTTTATCAGAAGTTCCCATTGTCAAAACTTTTTGAAATGTTTCCAGGGCAGCAGCATAATTTTCCTGGCCAAAATAACACTCGCCGATCCAGTAATGACAATTAATTTTAAAAGTGTTGGAGGGGTACTCGGAGATTAGCGTATTAAATTCTCGCATAGCCTCGGTATATTTTTCCCTATGATATAAAGACATGGCGTTTTCGTAACGTTGTACATAATCACTGGTATTTATACCAGGTTGCTGGGGTAAAGGTGCAATTGTAGTCGTTTGTACTTCCGGCACTTTTGCCGGGGGTTTTATTTGCTCAACAGAATCGTTGGCAACTGTAGAGGCTGAAGAATCCGGTTTGGGAGTGTATACCGTAGTATCCATTTGGGTATTCTGGACTATCCCAGGTATTGACGATACATTTTTAGTGGATTTCTTTTGCCAAAAGAATACAATGACCAATGCAATAACTAATAAAAACATTAAAAATGGTACAACTGGAATCCCTTTCTTTTTAGGGATTTTGGGGGGATTGGGTTTAATAGTTCCTGTCATTCTCGTATCCTTTTAATGATTGCGATTGTTTTTAAATAAATCCGGGCCATCTGTGTCTACAGTTTCACACTAAACGGATTTACAAGCGTTATGCAAGCATTGCATTATATTAACAACTTTACAGGTATTTTACATTTCAATCAATGCACAATAATATATTTGTAACTCTGAAATTTAATTTTAATTATTATAAATGCAAGCGAAATTTCATAATTATTATAAATAAATCTGGAAAAAAAGAAATTCACCTGCCGGGGTAACTGAACACTCTAATTGACAAAGTAATTTTCAGTGTTCGATCAGAATTCTAAAAGAACAAAAAAAATCTTTTTCTTGCAAAAAAACTTTTAATATAATATATTGCTTAATCGTTTAATTTTTTGAGTACATATTGAGTTCTTGTTACAAACAAGCGTTGTTTGCAAATCCTTTTCGCAATACTACTTTTCGCATCGACAGGATAACTACTCTATGGCAATTAAAACACCCTTCACCCGTTTATCTCTACTGAAACCAAAAAAAATTCCCTTGTTCAAATCCTCCGGTCAGATTCTTTTTTTAACCGGCGTTCTGATCGGAGTAGTGATAATTATCCTTTTTAACCTGATGATAAAACACACATCCACAAATGAATTTTGTGAAATTTGCCATGTCCATCCACATGCGACTATCAGTTGGAAGCAGGGGCCGCATTACGATAATGCCCGTGGCATTGCGGTTACCTGTGTAGAATGTCACCTTCCTCCTGGCGGCAGCCTGCACTATTATACCGAAAAAGCCAGGCTTGGTGCAAAGGATGCTTATGGCAAGTTATTCAAGGATATTTCAAAAATTAACTGGGATGCAAAATCAACAGTTGAACATGCTGCTAGTTTTACTTATAATGAATCATGTGTGCGCTGTCATTCCAATCTTTTTCCCATCGGCCTTACTACCAAAGGTCAGGATGCGCATCTTTATTATACACAGCAAAAAGATGACGAACTATTATGCATCAACTGTCATTTGCATACCGGTCATTACTCCGACGAAGCACAGCAGGAATTTGATTTTCGCAAATCTACCGGTAAAGCAACCGAAAAATATATCAAACCAGCACTAGTCACAGAATTTAAGGATTTTACGGAATTTATTCCCGGCAGCAACGTAAAGTTCGATATGATAGCAATTCCCGGTGGAACGTTCAAGATGGGCAGTCCCGATAAAGAGCCGCTGCGCAGCGCCGATGAAGGCCCGCAAGCGCTGGTAGAGATTAGCCCATTCTGGATGGGTAAAATTGAAGTAAGCTGGGATGAATACGAAACCTTTTATGCTCAAACCTCACGCGAGGGACGTTCCGACACCCAGGTCAATATAGTGCGCGCCGGCAGTGGCATAGATGCGATTACCGGACCAACCCCTCCCTATGGCAATCCGGCGCAGGGTTATGGCAAGGAAGAACGTCCGGCCATTACTATGACCTGGTATGCGGCCAATATCTATTGTGAATGGCTGTCACAGGTTACCGGTAAAAAGTACCGCCTGCCTACCGAAGCCGAATGGGAATATGCCTGCCGCGGCGGCACGGAAACAGCTTATTTCTTTGCCGGTAATCCCAAAAAATATACTGCAGAAAGTTTTTGGAATAAAATTTTCGGTCCGGATACTTCCGTCATCAACACATATATCATTTACAAGCAAAACAGCATTGGCAAGTCCCATTTACCTTCGCGGGTTAAAGGCAATTCGTTCGGATTGCTGCACATGACCGGCAATGTCAAGGAATTCTGTTCGGACTGGTATTCGCCAAAGATATATGCCGACTATCAACAAAACGGACAGATTAAAAATCCAACCGGTCCGGTCTCCGGCGAGGAACGTGTGATACGCGGCGGTTCCTATAAATCCGATGCCGCCCAGGTTCGTTCCGCCGCCCGCGATCATACCCTGTATAACAAATGGATGAAAACCGATCCGCAAATGCCAAAATCGTTATGGTGGTATTCGGACTGCAACGATGTCGGGTTCCGGGTAGTATGCGAGATAAGCAATTGATTGTAATATATTACACCAATTAAAAGTAGACAGGAGAAAAAAATGAAGGAACAAAAAACTGATTACTCACGCCGGAATTTTATCAGCACAGTAGCTGCCGCCGGCGCGGTTATGGTGGCTTGTAGTGGTAACAAAGTCAATACTGCACAAGTCCCGGCCTTTCTCGATCAGGCTCCGGATGGCAAAGAATTACGCGCCGGATTGATCGGCTGCGGCGGTCGTGGTTCAGGCGCTGCGCTGGATTTCCTGAATGCCGGTCCAAATCTTAAAATTGTAGCCCTGGCAGATGTATTCAAAGACAGACTCGATGACTGCAAGGGCAAACTGGCTAAAGAAAAAAATAATAGTGTTCCCGAAGAAAATTGCTTTCTCGGTTTTGACGCCTATCAAAAACTGGTTGAATGCAAGGATGTCGATGTTGTATTGATCGCCACTCCCCCGCATTTCCGGCCGATGCAGTTTGAAGCCGCAATTAATGCCAAAAAACATGTCTTTATGGAAAAACCGGTAGCAGTCGATCCGGTTGGCGCGCGCTCGATCATGGCCACTGCCAAAAAAGCCGAAGCATTGGGCTTGTGTGTGGTAACCGGCACTCAACGCCACCACCAGAGAGAGTATGTATCAACATACAAACTGATCAAAGAAGGCGCGATTGGTGAAATCGTTTCTGCAAATTGTTATTGGAACCAGAACCAGCTCTGGTACAGAACCCGTCAAAGCGGCTGGACGGATATGGAATGGATGATCCGCGACTGGGTGAACTGGACCTGGCTCTCCGGCGATCATATTGTCGAGCAGCATGTCCACAACCTGGACGTCATCCACTGGTTCACCGGGCAAAAACCGGTCAAGGCAGTCGGTTTTGGCGCGCGGCAGCGGCGTGTCACCGGCGATCAATACGATATGTTCAGCGTTGATTTTACCTATGAAAGCGGTATGCATGTACACAGTATGTGCCGGCAAATCAATGGTTGCGTGAATAATGTTTCCGAATTTATCCGCGGTACCAAAGGCTCTTCCAACTGCGCCAACACGATATGGGATGCCCAGGGCAAGGAACTGTGGAAATATGCCGGTGAAGGCGACAAATCGCCGTATGTACAGGAACACATTGATTTTGTAACCGCTATCCGCAACAATACCCCCATTAACGAAGCTGAAGCCACAGCCATTTCCACAATGGGCGCTGTTATGGGTCGCATTTCCGCTTATACCGGTAAAGAAGTGACCTGGGAAGAAGTGATGAATTCAGATATGAAGCTGGAACCCAAAGAATACAAGATGGCAAATATTGGCGCCAAAGTTGTGATCCCGGTTCCGGGCAGTGAAAAAGACTGAGGACGATAAAAGCCCTGTGCAACACACAGGGCTTTTTAAGTTATATATGAGTCAAAATTAAACTTGACTCTTAACTAAAAATTGACTATTTTATATCACCGAAATCGCGGGGTGGAGCAGTCTGGTAGCTCGTTGGGCTCATAACCCAAAGGCCGCAGGTTCAAATCCTGCCCCCGCTACTACTCAAGGATCAACGCAAGTTGATCCTTTTTTGTTTGGGGGATATCCTACTTGTAAATTATTTTTACACCTGGAATTGTATCTATAAATTTACTTTTTTGAGGAAATAACTTTTCAATAATTGCATTGATATTTACGCCTATACCAAAAACATTTGGCTGCAATGTTAAAACCTTATTTGCCTTTTCTATAAATGATTCGCGGCTTTCCGATTGTGATTCAAGTTTTCTCAATATTTTTAAAATTTCATTTAAATCGGATTTTTCTTCCTGAATATAACCCAATAACTCTTTGACGCTATATTCTTTATCCGAACCATCGGGGATATATAACTGATTGCCGGCTTTATCAAGACGCAGTAAATGTTTATAACTGACCGTAATTGCGGGTTGATCTGGCATGGGTACTTTTTCAACTGCATCAATTTTTTCAAAGCTGCTGTTAATATCACGCAAGTTAAATAAAATGATTGAAAAATACTCTCTTCTCTGGCTGCCCGCTACATAAATGTATATTTTTTTATCACGCTCATCAACTTTAATCACCGCTTCCGATTCAAATTCTTTATCTGCAAGCACCACCCCTGTGCGCCACTGTAGTTTGCTATCTTTAATGTCCCTGTTCATCTTGATAATAAAGCGCGGTATAATGGATTTGGGCAGGAAATCATACTCGATGATAAAACGCAGACAGTTATCATAAGCAAAAGCAAACTCCGGTTCCGGGACCGGCAGCAAGTTGGGCAGCAAAATCACATCATGATCGATTTCGTAACAAAGCTCAAATTTTTTCATCAGTTCAATAATGTATTTGTGTTTATCGGCGGGAAACTCGTAATCGTCATGATTCTTTTTTTGTAATATCTTGTCCAGAAGACGTAAATGCAGGCGGCCGCCCTTTTCCGCCAGTTCCTGGGAATTGATGATCCGGTACACCGCGCCGGTCACCCATTTCGGTTCCAGGACATGCACATCGCGCAGGGCAAAATCCTTAAAATGCACCACCACGCCGAGGTCATGCAGAAATTCTACCAGCGTCTCCCGGCCGGAATCATTTGGAATTTTTTGAGATTCACATATTTCGCAAAACCGCTGCACATTTATGAACGGCTCAGTCATTTTTTGTAATACTTCTTTTACGCGGAACCAGCTTAACGACCAGGTGATATTCAGGTGTTCCACATAAGTAAATGCTTTTTCAAGGGCTTTGATAAATTCTGCAATTCCTTCCCCGTTTTGACAGGAGACCCGGAAATAACCTTGTATAGACGGATATTTTTCGCTGAGGAATTTACGGTTGATCTCAAAGCCCGGATTTTCATCTATTTTGTTGATCACCACAAGTATGGGAGAATCGCCGCCGAAACTCTGAATATGCTTGAGCCAGTATTCTTCATCCTGTTCCTTGCGGCAATCCAAAACAAGGATATAAATACTACGTTTAGATAAAAAGAATTGATGAGTATGGTGCATGATCTGCTGGCCGCCAAAATCCCAAAAATGAGCGTTAATAGTTTTATCATTCACCGTATAGGCGTTATCACGAATTAGGATTCCATGGGTTTGTTTTTCATTAGCGTCATATTTTTCTCCAAACATTTGTTTGACAAGCGAAGTCTTGCCTGAACCACCATCACCGATCAGGAGTACTTTAACCTCGTTCAATGATTTATACTCGCTTTTTAGGGATCGATAATAATCACGGATAGCTTTATTACCTTTTTGAATAATCTCGATTGGTGGTAGTTCAATGGGATTGCCATATACGCAAACAATATTATAGCCTAACCATTCCCATTTTATTTCCATATCCAAATCAAGTAAAAATTCTGGCAAAATTTTTATTTGATTACTACTTAAATCAAGTTGTCCAAGGTTTTTTAGCTTACCGATTACTTCAGGTAAATAATTAAATAAATTTTCACTTAAATCGAGCATATTGAGGTTTGTGAGTTTACCAATAAAATCGGGTAGAATTGTTAATCTATTTTCTCCTAAATATAACATTTTAAGTTTCGTTAGTTTGGAAATAGTTTCGGGTAGAGTAGTAAATTTATTATCAAATAAATCAAGCTCAATAAGATTTAAAAGTTTTGCAAAAGAATCAGGTAGGGTAGATAAATGATTCTTTCTTAAATCAAGCCAAGTCAAATTTATAAGTTCTCCTATAGACTCTGGTAGTGTAGTCAATTGATTATTCTTTAAATGAAGTATTGAAAGATTTTTGAGTTTTGTTATTACCTCTGGAATTTTGGTAAATTTATTATTATTTAGACCTAATATTTCAAGATTAGTTAATATTGCTAAAGTCTCAGGCAAGTAAGCTAAATTACATCCCTCCAAATAAAGACCATCAATTCTTTTATTTTCATTTAATAAATAGCCTATGTGGTCATTCAAACCAAAAGTTTTTGGATTTAATTGCACTAAATTCAAACCAATTTCCAGTTCCAGTTTCCGAATTATCGCTAAATCATCTGTCATTGTAAAGCCCCATCAATAAAAGTTATTTGTTTTTCCCGGCGTGGTGTAGTCAGCAGTCCAGTGAATGTTATTTAATATAAGAGCAATACGGGTAAAAGGCAATGAATTTTGTTATTACAGAGTGAAACTACCTAAAACTGCTTGCCACAAATTCAATTCAGTCTTGTTTCGATGGCGGAGCAAAGCGGGATTACTCGGGATAGTGTTCGCATTTTAAGAATTGTTTGTTACAAACTATTCCGCTTTACAACTCATCTCAACCAGTCAATTCCAAAACTTTGTCATTACTTCCCTTCCCTTCCCATCTCAACCCAAATTTGCCCAATAAAAGTAAATAAAGTAAAAAACTACTTGATTATTACAAAAAAATCATTAAATTATTTGCTAACTTTATGTAGATACATTTGTTAGTTGTCGGCCTTTTCCGGGAAACGCCCGGACAGTCGAATTCAACTTTCGGCGGCCTGACCAGGGTTAAATAAAGTTTTATGAAAACAGTCTCGGTAAAAGTAATAAATTCAAAAGTGTTATTAATTCATTATTATAAATATTTACAGTCAGGCCAGACTTTTCTATCTCCCCCACTCTAAAAAATTGCCCGGAAATTAAGTTTTAAATTTTTCGCTCTGGTATTATTGCACAAGTTGTTATAAAGATTTAACAACAATAAATATATAAAGTTGAAAATGTATTAATTTAAAAAACCAAAAATAACAAATATCTAAGGAGTTCACAATGTTTAAAAAATTACTTGCCGTATCGTTTGTCCTTTTTCTGGCTGTGGTCATGTTGTCCAGTTGCGCCAAAGCTCCCCTCAAAGCCGTAGAAGCAACCAAAGCAGCCCTGGCTGATGCCAAAACCAAACAAATCGACAGTTATTTCCCCACCGAATTCAAAGCCCTGGAAGATTCTCTGACCATGGCTCTGGCGGAAATTGAAACCCAGGCTACCAAATCCGCATTCTCCCGTAATTACCAACGCGCCCAGGGTTTACTTGATCAGGTAAATGGTGATTTGCGCGATCTCGGTTTGAAAATTGACGCCCGCAAAGAAGAAGTTAAAGCCCAGGTTACCCAGAAAATTGTTGATCTGGAATCCGGCGTAGAAGATGCGTTGACATTATTGCAGAAAACCAATAAAAATAAAGATACCCGTCCAATACTGGATGGTTTGCAAACAGACATTTCCCTGGTTAAAGTGTCGATCAATGATATCACCAAACTGATTGATGCGCAGGATTTTGTTGCCGCACAAGCCAAAGCTGTTGAAGGTTTGACTAAACTGGAAACCATCACTGCTCAACTGAATGAACTTGGCAGCAAATACGGAAGAAAAAAGTAATCTGCTTTTGATTATCACCACCGGAAGCTTAACGCCTCCGGTGGTGATTTAATTCCTGTCTTTTATCACCCCGGTGTCACACAATTGTATTCAAAAAAATTATTTGATCTCGATTCGCTTTTCAATATGTTTTTCGGGGACAGCATGAAGTAAATCGGTTTCATCTTCAGTATCTTTGGAAATCCAGATCATTTTTTTCATCATACCATCACTGCACAATCCACTATTCATGCAGCAGCCGGGCATATCGAGGCATAAACAGCCCTCAGTTTTATCCCAGATCTTTTTTTGTTCATCAGTCAACATGGCGCGTTGTTTAAATTTCAGAGCCAGATCGAGTTTCTTGAGTTCAGCCTGAAATTTGGCGGTTTCATCAACAATTGCATTCAATGTTGAAAGATCGGGATTATCCTTGAGTAATTCGGCAGAGAAATCCAGATTTTTAGCTTCCAGCTTGTTTTTCCAGATGAGCTTGGCTTTATCGTTTTCCAGCCGGGCAATTTTAAAATCCTTTTGTTGTTTTTCGCTTAATTCCAGTCCGGGACAACATCCACCATCACCCATGACTACAACTTTATGAGCATTACAAGCATTCGATGTCACTTGCACATCGACATCTTTTTGCGCAAAACTTGTAGTTCCTGCAATTAACAGTAAACCAACGATTAATATGAATATTTTTTTCATGTTACTTTCTCCTGAATAAATAATTATGGTTTTTTATAGATAAAATAATCCGGCCGGATTTACTTTATTTTCACTTGTTTTTAATTATATCACTTCCCATTTCCTTAATTTCAATGGTAGTAGCTTTTTGATCATCGACTTTAAACTCCCTATGTACCATCACCCGGCGCGGACTGCCCAATGATTTTACCAATTCTTCCCAGTCCCGTTCCGGCATCAATTCACGGATACCAATTAAATGATCCACTGTTAAACTTTCCGCTTTGATCTGTTTTGCGCCAATGCTATGTATATAAAAATTTATCGAATCACGTTGCGGCGGTTTATTCAACATCAAGTGAATAATTGCCTGTCGGTCAGATTCAATATCCTGGCAGAGGCAATGCATAGTATCAGCCCACACCATACGCTTTTCAGTGATCGAGTCCAGATCAGCCGACATTGTTTTTATATCTTCACTTTTAAATACAACGATACTTTTATTCATACCGGGCTCTTTTTTGGTCATCCACATTATGTCGTCTGTTGGTAATGCGTTCTTTTTCCAAAAATAAATCAATGTGCCAATTACAGAAATATTGACAGCTACAGAAAACAATAATATCATTAAGGTCCATTTTTTCATAATCGCCTCACCTGCCTGCCTGGCTGCTTAACTGAATATAACCGGCGGTAATCGAATCATCAGGAATGACAGGCATAGCGTCATTGCCAAAATATTGCCGGGCAATATTACTTTGTTGTGCAGGTTCGTTAAAAATTACCTGGTGCATTTCAATTCCGAGTAAAATGCCTGCCAAAAGTCCAACACATACCGCCGCTGGCATAACCAGTTTAATCATCCAGACTTTTGCCGGCTTTTGTGATATATGAACCGACTGTAAATTAGCAAGGCGGTATTTGAGACGGTAAACAAAGCTATCAGCTTTTATTGGAATATTCTGTTCATCCAGTAAAGCATTCAGACAGAGAATTTTTTCATACTCGGCTTTAAATTCTGCATCTTGCTTCATTAAGGTTTCTACCTCTTGCGCGCTCGGCTGATCAAGTTCACCGTCGAGCCAGGCATCAAGGTTATGTTTTATTTTTTTCTCTTTCATATCGGTACACTCTTTAAACACATTTCCTGTTACTTTCTTGCACTTGATCATTTAAATATTTTGATAATGAACAAGCCAGTTTCTTTTTAGCGCGGTGCAGACGGGATTCTACTGTAGCTACGCTTACTCCTAGAACATCCGCAATTTGCTGATACGCCAAACCCTGGAAACGATGTAAAATGATCACTGTTCTATAATTGTCCGGTAATGCAGCTACAGCCCGGTTAACAGCAGTAAATTTTTCTTTATCCAGTAATTCTTTTTCAGGATTATTGGCCTGATCTTCTACAAGCAACAAATCATTGCGATAAGCACCTTGTTGCCCGGTAAATAATGAAAACAATATCTTTCTTTTGCGGCTGCGCAGGAGGTTAAGACAATGATTTACAGAAATCCGGTATAACCAGGTACTGAACTGTGCTTCAGGTTTGAATTCATCGAGTGCATAGTATACCTTGATAAAAATATCCTGAGCAGCATCGATGGCATCCTGACGGTTATTTAAAAACCTGGCACATAAATTTATTACCATAGCCTGATGGCGTCTCACCAGATCATCAAAATTCGGTGCAAAATTATCGGACGCCGGCACAGCCGACTCTGATTCATTAATAATTTTTGGTTCTTTCAGGGTCATTAAAATTTTAACACCACAACTGGAAAAAACTTGCACTTTTTTTCACGAAAATTTAATATATAAAATACACTTTTCAAAACTTTAGACAAGGACATTTTATTGCCCGGTAAAATGGACAATAACAGAGAAAGATTTACCTTATTAGCGGCCACCAGATTACACAAAAAAGAGTTATCATAAATAAAGAATGAATCAAGTTCAATATTTACAAGATAAAATAATCAATTTTATTATCGAAAATATGGCACACAAATTGCAAAATATATAACGAATAGTACAAATAACAAAGAGGTGGGGTTATGATACAAAGAGATAGAGTGAAAGTTTTAGCCAAAATGACTAGGCTGTTGGTGTGTGTATTGCTGACCGCCAGTTCGTTTTCTGTTGCCGCAGATAAACCGGAAAATTTATCAATAATGCAGCAGCCGGTGGATTTCAATAATAATAGTCCGTATTTTATTCTTGGCAGTAATGATCAGCAACCTTTTGCCCCAACGCGTGAATTCACTTTTACATTATTGCAAGCCGGCAACCTGGAACTGGTTATTTATGACGTTGAAGGTCAGCAGGTGCGTACCCTGTTGACAGGGTACCTTGAAAGTGGCGACCATGTAATCGTGTGGGATGGTAATAATAATTCCGGCGAACCGGTATCCAGCGGTGTTTACCGCTATTCACTACGTGTACATGAACTGGAAGAATCCCAATTCATTACTTTTTTGCGCTAAGTTAGTTGCTGCAATTCTTGAAAAAATTATTCAATTCTTGCATATCACCGGTATAATCCGGTGTATGCTTACCTTTGTCCCGGTTTAGCGGAAAAGTATTCAGTAAAAACGTGGTCATTCCGCATTCAACGGCAGCCATATCATCGATATAATCATTTCCAATCATTAAACATCGCTTGGGATCACAGTTGATTATCTCGGCTATTTCCAGGAAATAATCGACATGCGGTTTACTGGTGTGCATAATGTCACAGCCCGTAACAAGTTTGTAAGAAAAGTCATTTATCTTGCCCCATTCCAGGCGTTGGCGGATTGCCGGCTGTGGGAAAATTGGCAAAGTGGCGATAACAACATTATCGGTTAGCTGTAATGCGGTTTGTATACTTTCATAAGCTAATGGCACTGGTTTTACAACCTGTAAATTTTTATACTCGTTTTCATAATAAGCATTAAAAATTGCCAGCGCCTGGTGTTCCAATATACCGGTAAGACGGGTAAATTCCCGCAGGAATAAATCCAGCAAACAATCTACAGATCGCCCGGCGGTCAGCATGGCTTGATTAGCCTGTAAAATCAATTTTATATAATCTTTGTCAGGACAGATTTGCTTTATACGGGGACCAAGGGTTTGAAAATACTCAGTTACAAACCTGTGCATATCATTTTCAACCAACGTTCCATCCAGATCAAAAAGAATCGCATCGAACATAAATTATCCTAATTTAAATTTGAATAATTTATGAAATAGTATAATCAAATCACACAAAATATTATCAATCGGGGTGAAATAACTCAGTTTTTAACAGCTTCAACCCAGTATATTTCAGGATTTTCAACAGCTTTAATTTGAGCAAAACCCGCCTTCTCTAGTAAAACGGCCAGATCGCGGGAAGCCGGCAGCCGGTCAAAGCAGACAATTCCATTAAGTTTTGCATGAAATTGGTTGAGCTTGCGGCTGCAACAGGAGTGAAGTATTAAAACCCGTCCACCAGGACTTGAAATTCTGTAAATTTCCTGCAAAGCAGTCAGGGGCTGTTTTATATGCGGAAAAACCGAATAACAAATCACTTTATCGGTAAAATTATCCCTGAATGGCAAACGGCACACATCGGCGCATGACCATTGGCAATTTTCGGCAGAATGAATATTCTTCCCAACAGTCAGCATTTGTTCGGATATATCGATGGCAATAACCTGGCCGCCTGGACCAACCAGATGTTGTAATATGGTAGTCAATCTCCCGGTGCCGGCGCCGATATCCATCACCACATCTCCCTGTTGAACCCCGAATTTATTCATATAACTTTCCAGGTTCGGCTCGCGCGATACCATAGTATCCCATACCGGCGCCAGGTGATTGAAATAATCCCGGTGTGAAGCAGGTGGGTTATTTACGGTTTGTAAAGATCGGTTCATGTTTGATCCTGTTAATTAACAGACTGGAAACAATTATTATCAGAATAATACCCGGCAATCCTTTTAAAATATAAGCCGCAGAAGCAAGTTGTGGAGGTAAACCCAAAACCGAGGCCAACGGTATTACCATAAAAAATAAAACAATCCGGCTGCATAGCAAACCGGCAACTAAAGGCCAAACAATTCCCCACCGGGTTCTGGTATAAAGCAGGGAGGTTATCAAACTCAAAGCAAGCAATTCAAAAATCATTATGTAAAGAATCGGCGGGGAGAGCGGCGGCATACCGGTGAATAAAAAAGATACCAGCGGCGTTAAAATTCCGACCAGCGCGGCAAAGGAAACCGGTAAAAAGAAAGCGGCAGCTGCCACAGGCCAAAACATCGGCAGAAAAATACTGCCTAAACCTATGCTATGAAACACGATCGGTAATAAAACCCCAAGCGCGATAAACATCGCGCTCAGGGTCATTTGATTGGTGCGTTTAGTCATGTTACAAACTGATATTCATGTCAACCATATAGGTTCTTCCCGGCATGGGATATCCATAAATGGTTTCATAATCAGCATCGAGGACATTTTTTAAAGAAATTTTAAAACTGATAAAGGGTATGGGCGGTTTTACCAGTGCAGCGCAGTTGACCAGGTTATAATCGTCCATAGGAGTTGCATGGAAATCGGCGCCGTAAATATCCATTGCCCGCAGGTAATTAGCGGACAGGTTAACATAACGCATATCATAAGAAATATTTAAAGTTAACTTTTTCGCAGGAATTTCAGCCGTTTCATCTTCAAGATCGAGTTTGGTCCAGGTGGCATTTAAATTCAGATGCCTAATCGGCAGCCAGTTGACGACAATTTCATAACCGGAATGCATAAATTCTTTACTATTGAGGAACTTTATATTGGGACGTTGACCGACCTGGCGGATCATATTCTCGCCTTCAGAGCGGAACAAACAGGCATCTATGTTTATCTGATCACCCACCTGCTGTGATAAACCAACTTCATAATTCCACATCTCTTCCGGTTCCAGTTTTTCATTTCGGGGAGGCATAACATATAGTTCCCGTATTGCCGGGCTGCGAAATCCTTTGGCAGCCGATGCCCGCAGGGAAGTGTTGGACAAAACATGGTAAACCAGGCCGGCTTTGGGCAGCACTTCCTGTCCGTACAATTCATGCTGTTCAATCCGCACGCCGCCTGATACGATGAAACGTTGGAATAATAACTGCTGGGTGTGAATATATGGCGCCCATTCGGTCATATTTTGTTCAGTATAGTCGAGCATCGGACTCTTAACAATACTGTCTTTAGCATCACCGCCGTATTGTTTATAATCAAAACCAACAGTTGTAGTATTGCCATAGATCGGCTTGATATTATGGTACATCATCACACCGATCGTATGATCGTTGGATCGCCAGTTATCATATATTTTATGCCTGCCAAAATTACCATGCACTTTCAGGTTGGATTCGCCTAGCGAGCTTTTATGTACAACAGAAAGATCGGCTCCTGAACGCCTTATATCATACCAATGATCAACATAGGAAGATTTTTGGGTACCGGGATCGAACATGTAAATATTGGACAAATTGGCATTTAAAGCAATATTGGTATTTTTGAAAAGATCGTAACCGATATGCGCCGTGTAAAAATCGCCTTCATAGCCCGAGTAATCACGGTGTCCATCGGTTTGGCGGGTAGCCGCAGTAACATAGTATTCCAGTGCGCCAATTTTTCCGCCATGATAACCGGAAAGTTCTTTGCCCGAAAAGCTGCCCAGGCCGCCGCTCACGCGGGTGGTAAATCCATCTTGCGTCATTTTTTTTGAAACGATGTTGATCACCCCGCCCATAGCATTAGTACCGTACAAGAACGAAGCCGGGCCGCGCACCACCTCAATACGTTCAACACCGTCGAGAGAATAAGCATCCGGGATGGGGTGACCCATCATACCCATAATATCAGGGCGGCCGTCACGTAAAACCAGGACGCCGGTAACCGGACTCCCACCTACCCCGCGGATGCTAATGCCGCCGGCAGCGCCGGAGGATATGCCATAACCCATAACATTCTTTTCCGTAATATTAATGCCGGGCACCAGATCTTTAACCAGTTCCAAAACGGAATGTGTTGGAGCGGTCTGAATCATAGTTTCATCAATCACGGAAACACTGGCGGCCAAATCCTTTTGTGCACCCTGCACTTTGGTCGCAGTTACAACAACCGGGTTAAACTTGTATTTTACAGAATCAACATAGACTCCTGATTCATCTGCAAATACAAAATTTGTTACTAAAACACATAACGCAATTAAAATAAATACACATTGTTTCATTACAGCCTCCCGTTTATTGTATGACATGGAAACATTATTTAAGGTTTTTTCCTGTAGTTGTGGTAACCAGCTTGCCATGCTTAATCCCTTTCATTCCGATTATTTCATCGGCGATTTGCCTGATCTCACTGGCGCGACCGCGTACCGCCGAAACTTCCAGGCAGTTTTCATGATCGAGATGAACATGCATGGTAGAGATGATCTGGTGATAATGTTTATGTTCTTTGGCGATTTTATTGTGAGAAATTTGCTGTACATGATGATCGTAAATGATGGTAATGGTGCCGATAGTTTCCTGGTTTTCATTTTCCCATTCATTTTGCACCAAGGTATCACGAATTAAATCGCGAATTGCCTCGGAACGGTTGGCATAACCTTTTGCCTGAATCAACTGATCAAATTTTTCTAGTAATTCGGTATCAAGCGAAATACCGAATCGGGTTAATGTACTCATCGCTACCTCGTGTTACGTTTTTTAAAAAGATAACACTCTTTTTTATTAAATGCAATAATTATTTTGGGGAAGAATTATATCAAGTTTTTGCAGGATTGCTCAGGAAAAAATCATACTCGAAAAAGTGACCGTCGAATTCAGGTTATCTATAACGGCGGTGTTGTAATCCAGCAACTGTCCGCGGGCCGGCGGCATTAAATCGAGCAGAGCGGTTAATGCGGAATACCCGCAAACATGAAATGGATCGTTGGTGCGTTTAAATATCTGTTGAAATTCAACCCGATCCTGGACGGTAAGAGCGTTGAGTAGTTGGCGGTCGTTTTGTTCAACATGAGCCAGGTAAACCGGGTCGGGTCGTTTAGGATCGCCATACTTTATTCCAACATGGGCAAAATCGACGCTGGCAATGTAGCATACTGTGCCCCGGTAAACCGACAAAGCAGCTTTAACAGAATCAATAAAATCGTTATAAATTTTTACTTGTTCCGGGTCGCCAAAAAGCTGGTTTGAGAATGAGCATAACACCGGTAAAATTTTAAAATTCTTAAAATAATGATTCAGGAAAACCGTTTGCAGTTCAATGCTGTGTTCTTCACGGTGAATCAATTCTTCAGCCATAAAGTCGTTGTGGCAGCGTTTCAATATGTCATTAACCAGATGCGTATCGGTAATTGCCGCGCCGTCCGGGGTAAGAAAATTTTTATCAGTAAGGGCAAACAGGTTTTGTATACCATAATGACCGATGCCAAGAATAACAAACAAATCGACCGGAGGTCCATTTAATAAAGAACTATATGTATGGGCAAAGGTTCTACCCCCCAGACGGATATCTATATGCGGGGCAACAACAGCTTTAATCGGTACAGCGCCGGATACCCCTTTATTGACATGAGGAACATTCTGCATCAGTTTATCCAGAAACCCGGCAAGCGCAGTCGCATCCTCCGGGTAACTGCTGCCGGCGCATACCGGCAGACGGTTGGGTATTTTTCGATATTCTTGCTGAATTTCCAAAAGCTTTTCAGCAGCACGCTGGTTATCCAGCAAACACGACTTATCCAGCATTTCAATTAATTCCTGCAAGCGGTTTTCAAACAGGAATTTGTTGAATTTCTTCATATATGAAGCGCGGATTTCCATAACGGACGTCTTTCCGTCAAAAAACTCCAGCAGGTAAAATAAATCCTGGGAAATAAATAACTGCTGCGATGATAATTCAAACTGGTCACGCAGCCCGACAAACGTTTCGCCATTCTCATCGGCAGCGAGAAAAGGTTCAATTCCGTTACGTAACTTGGGATACATTTGTGAAAACAATGGCGTTAGATCGTTGGTCTGGTCAGGAGGAGTTGCAGAACGTCGCAGGGTCACCGGCTAGTCCTCAAAAAAGTAATGAATGAATTAAAATTTTTTCCGTTAATAATCAAAACCAAGTTATGACACAATTATTGACTAGCTGCAATCATCCATCAAAATGGTTATCAGGTGTTGCTGTATACGGATTGATGATTGGTATGTTTATGGAATCACCCGGTTTCAGTAAATTCCATTTCACATTCTGGTTATAATACGCAATTAACCAGTAAGGGATATTGAATTTTTGATTACAGATTTTCCAGATATTATCACCGGGCTGAATTTCATAAACAGTGGTACCGGTTATATGATATGCATTGAATAGCTGATTGCGGATTACCTGATGGAATTCTATTCTTTTACGGTTGAATTCCTCTTCGCTTACCTGGTTAAATGCCAGTTTAATTTGCTGCCCAACCTTGATTTCCTGCCGGTAATGTAAACGGTTAATTATCCGCAAATACTGGGCGGATACCCGCAGCCAGTCCGCATAATGGCCAAGGGTCTCTTCCGGCAATACTCTGATCCAGTGTGATTCAAAAATATTAAAATTGAATACCTGGGCAAGCTCATCTTGCGTACCGACTGATTGTAAAGAATAGTCCGAGGGAAGTTCAGGACCATAAATTTCACCGCCGGCAACAACCAGGCTGTAAGAATTTTGAGACAGGTCACTCTGTTCAGGGGAGTTGTTATCCCAGGCATCCGTCAGTTCCGCAGCAGGTGACTGCGGATTTGATTCAACATGAGCACAATTCACCGGCAAACCGGGAATTATGGTATCAATCGGCACAATATCTATAGCGGCAAGCGCAGCAGAGATAAAACCAGGTTGTGGTAAACTATTGCTTTGCTCTGTCGCAATATCCGGCGTATAATCTAGCCAGGCCAGCAGCGACGCCTGATAACCGGGTAGTAAAGCCAAAGTAGTATCCAGCATTCCGGTAAAAGGATTCTCGGAAAAAGAATAAAGAACATCCTGGAAATTTTTACCCGGTTCCACCATTTTGTTATTATAGGTCCAGTATGATTCTGCGTCATCTGTAATTGATATCTCCTTTTCCGGCATCAGGTAAAAAATCGTATCGAGGGAAACCGGTTCATTTTTTTGCTGTTCTTCAGGCAGGTCGGCCTGAACAAGCGAAACAGGCGGTTGAACTCCGTTTAAAAAAGCCAGGCGCGGATCATAATTATCTATATGCGGTAATCGTAGATTAAAACCGACCGGTATATCACAGTGCGCATGAATTACCGGCGCCCGTAATGCCGGATTATATTCTTTGATCAATTCACACGGTAAAGAAAGTCGTTCAGCAAGTTTATTAATATTCATATTTTCCGGTAAAATAAAACCGGTCAATATTTCCGGTTGCTCCATTGCCAATGAATCAAAATAATAATGACAATGTTGAACCACCCAGGTTGCGGCCAGAAATTCGGCATAAAAGTTACGCGATGCAAAGCCAAAGGATCGGCTCTTGTAATTACGTACAACATTGCCAAAATTATCGGCGCCAAATTGACGCCTGGCGCGCGCCATACCATTAACACCATGGTTATAGGCTGTTATAGCCAAAGGCCAGCTTTCCAGTTCCTGGTAATTATGACGTAATAACCGGGCGGCGGCATCTGTGGCAGCATAGGGATCAAGACGCTCATCGACAACATTATTTATTTTTAAATATAACCGACCGGTAGAACGAATGAATTGCCAAAGACCGGCGGCGCCGGATTTTGAAAATGCAAAATTGGTAAAAGATGACTCAACGTGGGGCAGATAACAGAGTTCCTCAGGCAACTGGTAACTTTTAAAAATTCTTTTAAATTCGGGTATGAATTTCCCGGATCGTTGCAACCCTGCTTTAAAATTGTCGGTCAAACCACGTTGCCCACGAATATTTACTTGTGCTTTGCTATACTTGTCCGGATCATTACTGTCCAGCCATAACAGGTATACATGCCGTTCTTGATCAGTTAACTGATCATAATCAATATGATCTTTGCGGGCAAAAGTTCCAAGTATCTCACGGTATTCACGGATCAGTGAGGTTACAGTCTTCCAGCGCTCGCGGGGTCCGGTATCTGGTGAAGAATAATCGTTCAAATTTATAACCTGGTAAACAATATCCAGGTGTTCCGCGTCATGAATAACTACATCATTCTGGGTATATATTGAATAAATATAAACCCAAAAATCAACATTATCCTGAATTTCAGGTGGTCGCGGAAAATTCTCTCCGGCGTGTAAGGGCATAATACTGAATATCATCCCTAGTAGCAGGATGAATAATCCGTTAAATTGGAATTTTTTCTTGTCAGATGTGCGCGTCATATTATCCACTCGAATTATTCACGATACCGGTACTGGCTTGAAATGAAACAATTTTTCATTTGAATACACATTTCTTTACAGCAACAACAAAGATAAACAATTGAAAATTTTTAAAATACATAAAAAATACGATATAATTATTGCAAAAACAATACCAGTTAATAAAACCATAATAATTACAGTAACCTGAAAGCGCCGGATCATATTTTTATTTTTACCGGGCTTTCAACTTTTCTTTTCTGCAATGTCAATACTGAACAAACGAAATGGTGCAGAAAAATTAAATCCTGGTAAACGTAAATAAATTACAGTCAATTATAAACAGCTTGGACAAATGAGCGAATCATTGCAATGTATCCGCATCAATTTCATCCCAGTCCGGTTTTTCTTTTGCCAGGAAAATATCGATGAGGCCGGGGTTATAGCGGATAATATTCTGAACGATATGCAAGAGTTGTTCTTTATCCAGATTTTCAATTTCTTTCAGCGCTTTACCAATATCCAAAAAATCCTGGCCGTCATATATCCATGAATACAGTAGTGCAACCGCATGTTTACAGGTACGGCGGGTTTTATTACAGGTGCAGGAAGTAACAAATTCCTGTCCATGAACTGTAATTTCTACATCAAAGCCTTTTAGAATGTTGCCAACTCGCCCGGAAAGTTTATTGCGGAACACAGTAGGTCTGGTAACTTCGCAATTCTCATAATAAAGACGGGTTTCGCCATTGGTAACATCCCGGTCGTATGCTTCTACCTGTTGAAAGGTCAAACTCTGTAATTCGACACATACCTGGTCATTATTGTTGATCAATGATTTAATAACTAATTCCTTCCTTTATTTATTATAGAATCACAAGATTGGCTTGTTTATTTAACAACATGACTACCTACTTAAAAAATCCTGCATTTTCTTGCGTCGTGCTTTTAATTCGGCAATTTTCTTTGCCGATTCGGCAGCATAAGGACCATCCGGTTCAACCTGGATAGCCAGTTCAAACTCACTGATGGCATTGCTATATTCATCCTTATCTTTTTTATTATAAGCCATAGCCATGAAATAATGTGGTTCGCCGCTTTCAGGGTTAATTGCGGCGGCTAGTCCGAATTCGGCTATGGCATCCCATAAACTGGCGACCGTTGCTTTACGGTATAACGGCATAGCTTTGGTCATATGGATAAAGTATTTAGCTTCCCGGTTATCCGGGACAATTTCAAGCGCTTTGGAAAACTGTTGTTTAGCGGCATCGTACTTTTTACTATTATAATGATCCCGACCAATTTTTATATAATTATCAGCGGTATTTTGCGTGCTGCGAATCTCCTGAACTTTACTTTGTATCCGCACTGAATCACTGTAATTGTGGATTGCTGAAAAAATGTGCAGCGCTTGATCCAAACTGCCGGACTGATATAAAGCATCGCCGATTTTTTCCTGAACGGTGTTATCATTTGCCCGGTATTGTAAGGCAAGCCGGTACTTTTCAATAGCCTTATTATAACTCCTGGCAGCTAATAATTCATCCCCGGCCTGAACATGGATAGCAGCAATTCGCTCATTACATATACTATTAGCAGAATCCAAATTTATTCCCTTGATAAAATAGACCAGGGCGCTATCCGACTGCCTGAGCGCTAACCAGGACTGGCCGGCCAGGGTATAGGCTAAAATATTTGTAGAATCAGCGGATAGAGCAGCCCGACATTGCTCGATCGCTAGTTCATATTGTCCGGTAGAATAAAACTCGTTGGCTTTTTTTATAGGCGTACAAGCGACAATTAAGATAACGTACAAAAGAATAAACGGTATACATAATTTCCGGGTCATAGAAATTGTTTCCTTTGCCTGATCAGAATCCATGATAATTGAATCAATAATTTACATAAATATGATCGGTTTTCAAAAAATAATTTTTTAGAGATTTAAATATGTAAAATGCATCATCCGGTTATTGACAAAAAAAATACTGAGCCGTCCTTGCAACTGATTTAGGGGGGTCACCAGTTGCGGGGGGTGGACGCTCGGTATTATATTCAAAACTTGCTTGGATAATGTAACAAAACGTTTTTAAATAAACAATAAGGAATATTCCGTATTATTATGTAAGGGATATCCTCAAAGCAATAATCATATAGAAAAACTCATCATTAAATCATTAAAATAAATACCGAGCCGTCCTAACAACTGATTTAGGGGGGTCACCAGTTGCGGGGGGTGGACGCTCGGTATTATATTTGTACAGCTAAACAACTTGATTAAATATATAATAATCGGCTATAAAAAACAATCGGTAAAAACCTGTAATCTCGTGTAAGGCATTTACTGACAGCAGGATAATAAAATCAAGATAACTCGATTAGCTGTTCTTTTATCGCATATTTTACCAGATCGGCAAAATTATTTAACTCCAGCTTGTCCATGATCCGGTAACGATGGGTTTCAATAGTTTTGGAACTGATATGTAATAAATTGGCGATTTCTTTATTGCTATACCCTTCGGCAAGTAATTTGAGTACTTCAATTTCCCGGGTACTTAGCACACCATCCTTTTTAGTGCCGTTGATCTCCGGTTCAGTAAGCCAGTTAGTAACAATCGCCCTGGCAATAGCAGGACTGAGATAGATCTGATCCTGCATTACAAATCGAATTGCAGAATTCAATTCTTCGGAAGCGGAGTCTTTTAATAAATAGCCCGAAGCGCCATTCGCCAGACTCTGTTTAATATATTCTTCAATATGATACATACTGAGAATTATAACCCTGGTCTCCGGGGATACCAGTTTCACTTCCCGGATTGCTTCTATACCCCTCAATTTCGGCATAGATATATCCAAAATCATAATGTCCGGTTTTTCTTTTTGGGCAATTTTTATTGCTTCAAAACCATCGCCGGCCTTCCCAACCACAGTTACATTTTTAAAAGTCGCTAAAAGATGTTCAATGCCTTCGCGTACAATAGTATGATCATCAACAACGACAATTCTTATCTTTTCCATGCTATGCCTTGTATTTTACCGGAACAATTGCTTTAACAAATGTCCCTTGTCCGGGTTCGGAATTAATCATGAACTCACCGGACAGGTATTCCACTCTTTCTTTCATACCGATCAAACCAAAATGAATTTTCTTATTTTTATCGATTGCATCTATATTAAATCCGACGCCATTATCCCTGATACATAATATAATATTTCCGTCTTGAAGTTCCAGATTTACACTAACCTCGGAAGCCCGGGCATATTTTGAAATATTGTTAAGCGCTTCCTGGACAACCCGGTATAGCGCAAGTTCAATTACATTAGTTAAAGAACCATCAAACTTTTCACATTTAAATTCTACTGCAATTTTACAGCGCCGGGAGAAATCTTTAATATGTTCCCGCAAAGCAATTTCAAGGCCAAAATCATCGAGTAATTGCGGTCTCAACAAGGCGCACAGGTTTCTGGCTTCGTTCATCGCCTCCGACAATGTGTGTCGTGAAGCGGCAAGCTGTCGTTTGGCTAAAGCTGCATCGGTTTTCATAGAAATTGACATCGCGCTCATTTCAAATTGCAAAGCTGTTAATATTTGTCCAAGAGAATCATGTATTTCCCGTGAAATGTGCGCGCGTTCATCTTCCTGCATTTGTACCAATTGTGCAGCAAAATTTTTACTCTGTTCGATGGCCAAAACCTGGTCGGTAATATCGATATTCATGCCAATAAAACCGATCACATCACCGCCTTCAATAAGAATTGGACTGATAATCATCCGGTAATTGATGGCTTTTTCGCCAATGTGTAATAAATATTCATGCTGCATGACCTGGCCATTTTTCCGGCTGTTAATCACCAGTTGATGAATGATCTGTAAAAGCATCAGATCATTGGCGTTTTTTATGCCCTTTTTCTTTACCAGGTTTTCCCAGTTCTCCCGGAATTTATTGTTGGTGTCACGAAGCATACCGTTCTGACCCAGGTTAAAAACTTCAAAAGGAATATTGCGAAATAAAGTTCGGTAACGCGCTTCACTGTTGCGGATTTCCATTTCAGCTTTTTTTTGCTGAGTAATATCCTTGAAAAATCCTTTAATTCCTTTAACAATACCATTTTCTATTACCCGTCGGCCATTATAATTGATCCAGAACTCTTGTCCGTCAGGCCGCCGCAGGGGTATTTCACAACCGGGTTCGGGTTTGCCGCTCATAATCAATAAAAATCGTTTTTCAACATCAATTTCCGATGTCAACCAGGGTTTCTGGTTATTTAAAAGGTTCAGGGCATTAAGATCTTCCTGGCTTATACCGAAAATATTCATTGCCGCTTTATTTAAATACTCTACGATACCATCTTTATTTATAAAATAATAACCGTCAATAGAACGTTCGATAATGTCTCTAAATTTTCCTTCCGAAGCTTTTAAAGCGGCTTCTGTTTCCTTGAGTTGAGTAATGTTTGTCATAACACCACGAAAACCGATAACCTGGCCATTTCTTTTAATGGTTGTCGAACGTCCGATAACCGGGAAGAAACTACCGTTACGTCGTAAAGCTAAATATTCGGAATTTCGGGTAGGTTCGCCATTGAGGATTCGTTGTCGGTTCTCCCACATGCGCTTTCGATCCTGGGGAACGATCATATCCTGGGCATAAACGCCTTTTTCCAATTCCTCCCTGGTCACTCCGGTACTGGTTAAAGCGACCTGATTAACAAAAGTAAACTTGTTATCCAGATCAATTTCATAAACAATTTCCGGTAATAATTCGGCCAATTCACGAAACCGCTCTTCGCCGGCGCGAAGCTGCAATTCCATATCTTTTTGTTCCTGAACATCTCGCCCGACACCAATTATTTCAATGACGTGCGCCTCCTCATCAATAATTGCAGTCTCTACCCATGAAAACCAGCGCCAACCCTCTTTGGTTAACATGCGACATTCCAGGTGGCAACGATGCGGTGGCGTTAACAGGTTTTTCATGATCTGTTTGGTACTTTTACGGTTATCATAATGGATAAAGGACATAAAACGCTTACCAAGTAAGTCCTGTTCATCTTTATTAAAGGAAACACAAAAGGAAGGGCTGGCAAATAACAGATATCCTTCGGCATCCATTTTAATAATCAAATCGCCCTGGTTTTCAACCAATGCTTTATATTGTTCCCGGCTTTTCTGTAAATCTCGTTCTGTTTTAATCCGTTCAGAAATATCACGAGATATTCCCTGAACAGCATACACTTCACCCTGGTCATTTTTTAACGGCACCAGCCAACTGCCAATCCAGAGTTTTTTACCTGAAAAAAAAGTCTCGGTTTCAATATAAAAAGGTTCGCCGTTAACAAATACTCGGCGCATGCTGTCTTTTTGGCGTTGTGAATCACCACTTGAAAAAAAGGCGGTTTGTTTATTGCCGATAATCTCGGTCGGGGTTAATCCGAGCGCCCGGGCCGCATATTCATTAACATAAAGTACAATACCTTGCCGGTCAATAATAAAGATCATATCCTGAGCCGCTTCGGCAAGACTACGATAACGTTTTTCACTTTCCAGCAATTTCTCAGTAATTTTTTTCTTCTCGGTTATATCATTTACAACCCCGATTATTGCTACAGGAACATTGCTTTCATCCCGAACCAGCAGAGCATTAACTTCCACATAAACCCTGGTTTTATCGCGCCTTTGCAGAGTATATTCCCTGGTGTTCATAATCCCGGTTGCAAACAATTCTTCCAGGTTTTTATCATCCATTTCCCATTGTTCAGGAACAATAAATTCTTTTATAGTTGTTTTTTTATCTATTAACGGTAGTGGCTCTGAAGAACCAAGTATATCAGCTAATTTCTTGTTGATCTGTAAAATATTTCCATCAGCAGTAGCGAGAACTAGACCCATTGGTGATAATTCAAACAATAGCCGGTAGCGTTCTTCACTCTCTAATAATTGTTGAGTGATGTATTTTTTTTCACTTATATCATTTAAAACACCGATTGATGCGGCAGGATTACCAGTTGCATCCCTGATTAATATCACATCGACTTCGACAGTAATATAGTTGCCATCGGTTTTTACCAACTGATATTCCCTGGATTGCATAAAACCGTTAGTCAGTAACTCTTTAACGTTTTCATTATCTATTTTCCTGTAATCGGAAGCTACATAATCTCTGATCTTTTTTCCGCTTGCCAGCATTTCCCCGACAGACGAATAACCCAGCAACTGCGCAATTTTATTATTTGCTTTCAGGATAGTACCATCAAGGCTTGTGAGTACATTCCCCATTGGTGATAATTCAAATAAAACCCGGTAGCGTTCTTCACTCTCTTTTAAAGCAATTTCAATTTTCTTCCGTTCAGATATATCTCTTAAAACCGATAAATATGCCCTCTTGCCATGATAATTAATTACCATAGAGGCTATTTCAACATAAAAAATCTCACCGGTTAATTTAATAAAGCGTTGCTCAATGAGTGGAAAAATTTTATATTGATTTAATCCGGTGACCGGTGAAGACAATAGTTCTTTATCTTCAGGGTGGATAAACTCTAACAGATTCTTTCCAATCAACTCGGCTGGACATTTGGCGCCAAATAAAGCCACGCCATTTTTATTCACATAAATTATTTTAGCGTCTCTATGGATACAAACAGCTTTAAAAGAAACCTCAATTAATTTCCTGTAGCTCAACTCTGTATGGCGTATGTATTTATTAAATTTTTTACTGTGGAAATAGATACCCATTAAATTTACATAAAGCTGTAATAATACCAGTTCATGATCTTGAATTTTGAGATGTGAATCAGTATTATCGAGAAATACTAATCCGTTTAATTTAAAATTTACCCATAAAGGCAGAGCAACAACAGACCCGATAGATAATGATTGCAATAATTTTTTTTCATTACCGGCTTTATCCGGTAGTTTTCCTGTCTCCGGAATGATAAGGTATTCATTATTTTTTAATTGCTCAATACCCCAGGGATAGTCCGAGATATTCAGTTGTCTTAATAGATCGCCCAATTGCAGGGCAGGGTGTTGATACCATTCTGCAACAAATCGGATGCGGGTAAACTGCCGGTTAAAAATAAATACACAGGTCCTTCTGGCGTTAATAACATGGGCAAGGTCCTGAAGATATGAATTAATATCCTTCTTTTCCCGGAAAAAGTAAGAAATGTTTTGAATCTGTTCCAAAAGACGTAAACAACAATTTCGGTATTTTTCGGTTTGTTCATACTGATCTTTATAAGTATTTCTTTTTTGTTCAGTTACCGTTTTGTTCTCATCAGTATCAGGGCTATCCTGAACTAGCGAGTCCTTTGGTTCTGATAAAGTCAAGTAAAGTATATTCAGATCGTTTTCATCCTGAACCGGTTTTACAATATCCACCCGAACCGGACGTGGTGAATCTGTTAAATCATTTGTAATCAATGTTGCCGGTATGGCCGGTTCGGACAGATTTTGAGAGATGAACAGATCGGGCCAGGTTACGCCTTGCTTTGTTAAACACAGCCAGGTATCGACCGAACTGCCGGTTAAAGAATGTTCTTCAGTATGTAGTAAAGCGGCAAAATAACGGTTGACATAAAGGATCGCCCCGGATGAATCGACAACACATGCCGGCACAGGGGCAGAGCCAAGAGTCTGACATATAGTCATAAAACTGGCAGTAAATCGGTTTTGTTGGTTTTTATTCATGTTTTCATTTTGTCCAGAAAATTGACAATTTACCCGATAATCAACTAAACCCCAAACATGGAGTAATCCTCAATTATTGATAAAACCCGTATCTAAAAGCCCGCGCGCCGGTTATATATTGCAAATATAATTAATTATTGCCGCATAAGCAAGTATGAAACCATTTGTAACTCAGCCAGCATCGGTCATTAATTAATAATGTTGTTATTCACTTTTTGTTTTTATAAATTATCACGGATGAAATGTTTGATAATTCAATAGCATATATGATGTTTCCCTATAATTTATTTTTGGGCAATTTGTTAACAAAAACAGATATAATGCGTCTAACTAAAAAATCAAATTAAATATTTTAATTACAAATATAATAAAAGCGGGAAATACCCACAGTAATGCTTTCGGAACGATTATATCCCCTGCGTTTCATTTCCAAATACTTGCTGCATTATAAATGGCAGTTGACGCTTGGTTTGGTATATATCATTATTATGACGGGATTGCAGGTCTTGACCCCCTGGTTATTACGTTATGCCATTGATTATATGCAAAGCATTCATCAAACTCCAGGCGTTGTAATGCCCGATTTTACCCGGCTTCTGATCGGCGCTTTTCAGTTGACTACCCCCCTGTCCATTATTTTCTCTTTTTCACTGCTCATAGTCATAGCGACCATAATACAAGGAATATTCCGCTTTTTAATGCGCGATACGCTCATCGGTGTTTCCAGAAAAATGGAGTATGAACTGCGCAACGATTATTATGCCCACCTGCAAACTCTGACGCCGTCATTTTTTCAGCGCAATCAAACCGGTGATTTAATGGCCCGCGCTACCAACGACCTGAACGCGGTGCGTACCATGGTCGGGCCGGGAATCATGTATTTTATCTCGACCTTTTTTCTGTTCATCATTGTCATTGTCTTTATGATAAAAATTAATGCCAATCTCACATTCTGGGCATTACTGACAGTGCCTCCCAGTGTACTGGTCATTTACAAGCTGGTCTCAAAAATTGAAAAACTGTTCGACCTTATCCAGTCGCAATTTTCCGCTTTGACCTCCACAGTTGAAGAAAATGTATCCGGTATTCGCGTTATTAAATCTTATAATCGCCAGGAACATGTTTTACACAAATTCAATAAAGTAAGCAGCGAGTTAATAACCCGAAACATGGCGCTGGCGCGGGTGCAATCGACCTTTCGTTCATTTATTCAGTTCATAACCGGAACCGGTACGTTGATCATTCTGTGGGTTGGCGGCCATAAAATTATTGCCGGTACGCTATCGATTGGCGGTCTGGTGGCGTTCTTTTCCTATCTCATTATGCTCACCTGGCCAATGATCGCCGCCGGGTGGGTGTTGAATATGTGGCAGCAGGGTATTGCCTCGCTGAAAAGACTGATCTCCATCATGGGAGAAAAACCGGAATTTGCCGATGATGCTCGAACCGATCCTGCGATTACCCGCATAAATGGAGAAATAGAGTTCAGGGATATCTGTTTTTCCTATCATGCCGATGAACCGGAGATATTAAGCCATGTCAATTTAAAAATCAAGGCCGGTTCCACGGTGGCGATTGTCGGGCCGACCGGTTCGGGGAAATCTACCCTGGTGAACCTGGTGCCGCGCCTGTTTGAGCCGCACGATGGACAACTATTCATAGACGGACACGATATCCGCACCATTCCCCTGCAAACCCTGCGCAAAGCCGTCGGTTATGTCCCGCAGGAAAGTTATCTTTTTTCCGACACCCTGCTGGAAAATATTGTTTTTGGCTTGGAAAGTTATCAACCGCAGGATGTGGTTGCGGCGATGGAAACCTCGCAGATCATTCGCGATATGGATCAGTTTCCTGAAAAGCTGGAAACAATCGTTGGCGAGCGGGGCATCACCCTGTCCGGCGGCCAAAAGCAGCGCACCGCCATTTCCCGCGCCGTAATTAAAAAACCGGCTATCTTGATCCTCGACGATTCCCTGAGCGCTGTAGACACCTATACTGAAGAAGAAATATTGAAACAATTGCGCCGGGTGATGGATGATTGCACCGCAATCATAGTCTCGCATCGTATCTCTTCCATCCGGGACGCCGATGAAATCATTGTTCTCAATGAAGGTAGAATAGTCGAACAAGGCCGACACTCCGCCCTGCTAAAAAATAAGGGGCTCTATTACAACTTGTTCCAGCGGCAGCGGCTGGAAGAATCTTTGCAAGAAATGCAGTGATATGAAGGAACAAGAAGAAGAGTTGACCGGCAAGGCGTACGATAGCCGGTTGATGAAAAGACTGTTACAATTTATCAGGCCATATAAAATCCAGATGGCCCTGGCGCTTTTATTCCTGGTCATTTTTGCTTTTTGCGAATTGCTGGGCCCCTATCTCATTAAAATAGCTATCGACAGTAAAATCGCCACCGGGGATATGCATGGATTGTTGATCATAACCCTGATATTTTTACTGGTTCTGATTATACAATTTATTGTGAACTATATGTACCAGTATTTAACCCAGTGGCTGGGGCAGCATATCATGTATGATATTCGTAACCAGATTTTTACGCACGTGTTAAAACTGCCTCTCTCCTTTTTCAACAAAAATCCGGTGGGACGACTGGTAACCCGGCTGACCAACGATGTTGAAGCCCTGAATGAAATGCTTTCCAGCGGCCTGGTGGCAATATTTGGCGACCTGGTTGTATTGATCGGCATTGTCATTGTCATGCTCAATCTCAACTGGCAACTGGCGTTGATCACTTTTGCCATTATGCCGTTTATTTTTTACGCCTCATGGTTATTCCGGGTCAAGGTACGTGATTCATTTCGCAAGGTACGGCTGCGTATTGCCCGTATCAACAGCTTTTTGCAGGAAAACATCTCCGGCATGTCCATTGTGCAATTGTTCCTGCGTGAAAAAAAGAATTACAAGCATTTTGACGAATTGAACAAAAGCCACCTCGACGCGCATCTGGAAACGATCCGTTATTTTGCCATTTTCTTTCCCGCTATCGAATTGCTCAGTTCGGTTGCCCTGGCGCTGATCCTGTGGTATGGTGGATTTCGTATATATAACCAAACCCTCACTATTGGCGTTGTTGTCGCTTTTATCCAGTATGCACAACGGTTTTTCCAGCCGATCCGCGACCTGTCCGATAAATATAACATCATGCAGGCGGCTATGGCCTCAAGTGAACGGATCTTTATATTACTGGATTCTCCAGAACAACAGAACACCCTTAAAGAGCCGACAGCGCTAAAGGCGGTTACCGGAAAAATTGAATTCAAGAATGTTACTTTTTCATATAATGGCGATGAGCAGGTGTTGAAAAATATCTCGTTTACCGTACATCCCGGTGAAAAAGTAGCTATTGTCGGCGCCACCGGCTCCGGCAAAACCACCCTGACTAACCTGATCACCCGTATGTATGAATTGCAGCAGGGACAAATTATGATCGATGATGTGGACATTGCCGCTATACCGGTTAATAATTTGCGCAAAATGGTCGGCATGGTGCAGCAGGACAATTTTATCTTTGCCGATAGTATCCACGATAACATAACCCTGGGCAATGACGACATTACCCCGGATAAAGTGGCAGCGGCAGCCCGTAATGTTAATGCCCATCATTTTATAAACAAACTGCCGGACAGGTTCGATTATACCTTATTTCAGAGAGGCGGCAATATCTCGGTAGGACAAAAGCAACTGGTGGCTTTTGCCCGTGCCCTGGCTTACGATCCGCACATACTCATCATGGATGAAGCGACTTCCAGCGTGGACACCGAAACCGAATTGTGGATCAGGGACGCCACCAACAAGTTGATGACCGGACGCACCGCCATCATCATTGCCCACCGGCTCTCCACTATACAAAATGTCGACAAGATCATTGTTTTGCATAAAGGCGAAATCCGCGAAATGGGCGCCCATGCCGAATTGCTGAAAAAACGCGGCATTTACTATCGTTTATACCGCTTGCAGTTTAAAAACACCGAGTAGCGCTCTGACCTGCTTTTTTTAACCATTATTGACAAGGTATTATTATGCCCCTGGTAATAATAGAACTGAGCGCCGGTCACCCCAAACCCTGGTTGCAGCAATTAATGACCACCGTTATGGATGGCGTACAAAATGTTTTAAAGCTGCCGGCAAATGACCGAAACATCCGCTTGCTGGAATACGAACCCGATCTGTTCACCATGAAAAAGCCGTACCGCATTTTGATAGAAATAACCATGTTTAGCGGCAGAACCCCGGAAATCAAAAAAGCGCTATATCGCTGCATTGTCGATGACCTGCATGAAAAATTGGGCATAGAGCGAGATACGGTATTCATTGTGATCAACGATCAACCTCTGCACAACTGGGGGGTGCGCGGCGGTATTCCGGCCACTGAAATTAAACTGGATTTTGATGTTAATATTTAAACAATCCCAGGCAGCAAACCATGAACTATAATCCCGGAAAAATATTATTTTCGTATCTGGTACTATTGACGTTCGTTTTTACCCTGCACTGCTCTCCTGCCGGTACAGCAAAAAAGCCCAACTTGCCGAGCCATACAAATTTCAAGTATAACCGGGATTTGAACAGCGAGATCATCTATTTTATCCTCATCGACCGCTTTTGCAACGGCGATCCGGGCAACGATTACGGTAATAATCCGGCCAGTCATATTCCCTGGAAAGCGGAACTGCATAATGATGCGGCGCTGAAAACCTACCAGGGCGGTGATCTGCAGGGTATCATTAATAAACTCGGTTATCTCGATTCACTTGGCGTTACAACGATCTGGCTATCCCCTGTCTTTGACAACAGCGATGCGGATTTTGTCGGCTGGTATCCCTATCATGGCTATCACCCGGTGGATTTCTATGCGGTGGATGAGCATTTTGGCGATATGAAAGTTTTAAAGGAATTGATCAACCGGGCGCACACACGCGGTATCAAGATCATTCTCGATATGATCTGCAACCACGTAGCTCCGGATCATCCCTGGGTGGTTGATCCGGTCAACTGGAACGACCAGGGATACCGAAACTGGTTCCATCCACACAGCGGTGTCGATGCTTCCACCAGTATACAGGACTGGCAGAACCAGGAGCAACTGGAAAACCGGGAACTAAACGGCTTGCCCGACCTGGATCAGGACAACCCGCAAGTCTATGATTTTCTGCTGAATGTAGCCCGTTTCTGGATCGCGGAAACCGGCTGCGACGGATACCGCCTCGACGCCGTTAAGCATATTCCGCAATCATTCTGGATAAAATACTGCCGCGACATCCATAACATAGCCGGGTCGGATTTTATACTGCTGGGCGAAGTGTTCGAAGGCAGCACGGCTTATGTAGCCCGCTACCGGGCGCTGGGTTTTAACTCGTTGTTCGATATTCCCATGTACTATACCATGAACCGGGTCTTTGCCCAGGGCGCCAACATCAACCTGCTCAGCGAACAATTAGCGGTCAATGATAGCAGTTATCACGGACTGGTTCTCAGTACCTTGCTGGATAATCACGATGTGGCCCGTTTCAGTTACCGGGCCGGAACCAATGCAGCGGACAAGCTGATCCCCGGACTCGTTTTTATGTTCACGCAAAGCGGTATGCCGATGATCTATTATGGCACTGAAATACCCCTTCCCGGGGCTGCCCCGGAAAATGAACAAACCGGCGCCGGGCAGGATTACCTGAATCGCCTGCCGATGGACTGGGGCAAGGTTTATACAAACAATACAATAGCGGCAACAATAAAAAAACTGACCCGATTGCGTCGCCAGTCTTCCGCCCTGCAAAATGGGCTGACCTGGGAATTATATAAAGATTATGGTATCTATATCTTTGTGCGCTATAACTCGTCCGGGGCGATTCTGGCAGCGATAAACAATTCCGCTTGTATGGAAACAAGAGTTATCGCGGTGGAAAAAAATTTTCTAAAAAACTGCGAAATGACCGACCTTGTAAATAACTTATCCCTTGTTATAAATACCGACACACTGTTTATTACTCTGCCGCCGTTCAGTGGGGCGCTGTACGATTTTGGAAAAGTGATAAACCATGAACTCCTGCCTTTACAAACCAGCCGTTGCGTTTTTACACCCCGCCTCACCGGGGATTACCGGATCATACCGTTTAGTTATACTGCCGGCAAAGGTAATAACATTACTGGCATCGCCGTAGCTGGAGATTTCAACGGCTGGTCGCCGGTTACCGATCTTTTGATGGATGAGGACAATGATGGCAACTGGCAACTGAACCTGCCGTTAAAACCGGGAAAATACCGCTATAAATTTGTTATCAACAGCAGCGAGTGGATTGCCGATCCGGCAGCTGTGGAATTTGAACTCGATCCCTACGGGGGCAAGAATTCATTGTTAATCATTCCCTGAATACTACAGTATTGCCGTGTTCAATTGTAAAACAAAGTAAAATACCATTTATCAATCAAAAAAAAGGGAACCCATGAGGAGTATCAGAGTAATAATCGTCATAAACTTTATACTTTTTTATAATTTAATTGCACAGGAAAAAGAGACTAGTCCCGTAACCGCAACCCGATTAAGCGATAATCAGCCATATAATGCTGACGAGTTGGCAATTATCGATATTGCACAAGAATGGATGAGCTTTTATAACCAGGGCAATGCGGCGCAGGTCGCCGCACTCTATACAGAGGACGGTTACTATCTTTCCGCCCATATCCTGGCGCATGGCTGCGATGCAATTCAGGCGTATTGGGAACGCGGAATTGCCGCCGGCGGTCATATCGATTTTATCAGGCCGCTCACGGTTTATCATTCCGGCATACTGGGTTATTATGCCGGGATATATCAGGCAACCAATGCGGGAGTGACAGTGGATGGCCGGATATTAATAGTTGCAAAAAAAATTAACGATAAATGGTTCATCGCTGCCCATGAAACTGTTGTGCGGGATCAACCGTAATAGCTATCAGTGTAGAGTTGGGTTTCCTTTTATATTATATTCACCTTGATAAAATTGTCAGGTTTATAGGGAAGCAAAATATTATTTGTAGAGCAAGGAAACTGGAATTAATAACAAATTTTAGTGCTGGTACGTCTTAAAAAAAGTTCAAAAATATAGTTCCATATATCTAAAATTGCAGGAGGAATTAAGTGAAACAAATCCATTCAAATTTATTCACCGGGGTAAAACTACTCGTATTCATTTGTATAATTGTCCCTATCCTGTTCAGCAGTTTGCCGGCAGCAGCACAAATTATTGTAGAAGGCAAAATGCTGGTAGCGCAGAACGACAGCGCCAATGCCTGGCAACTGCCGGAGATCACGGTTTATGCCAATAAAGAAGCCGGTAAAGCGCAGGATTTACCTGTAAGTATAACAGCAATACGGCAAGAAGACATTGCCAAGGTGGATATTCGCCAGTTAAAAGATGCGGCGGTTTTTGCGCCTAATGTACTGCTGGGCGATTTTGGGCCGCGGCGGTTGAGCAATCCCTATTTTCGTGGTATCGGCGCGGGGCCCAATAATCCCGGCGTAACCACCAGTCTGGACGGTGTACCACAGTTGAGTTCCAATTCCGCCAGTATTGATTTTATAGATGTGGATCAGATAGAATTTGCGCGCGGCGCCCAGGGCGCCCTGTTTGGCCGCAACTCGCTCGGCGGCGTTATTAATATCAACAGCCGCCGTCCTTCGCCGAACTGGACCTTTGAAACGCTCGATACCTATGGCAACAATAACCTGGCAGTGGGAACATTGCGTATATCTGGGCCGATCAAACCCGGCGCCCTGGGAATCAGCGTGGCCGGAGGTTATTCCAGTCGCGATGGATTTACAAAAAATACCGTAACCGATAAAAGTGTAGATACGCGTAAAGCAATTGCCGGTAAAGCCCAGCTAGTATATACCGCCGGAAAAAAGTTTGAAGCGCGGTTGATCAGCAGCTTTGAACAGGATGACGACGGCGACTATGCTTTGGGCGATCTGAAAGCGCTGCGCGCCAATCCTTATGAGGTTGCCCATGACTTTAAAGGGTACACCGAACGGGATATTATGGCTCATACCCTGTTGTTAACCTATTATACCCGGTTAATAGAAATTAACTCTATATCCGGCGCCGGCTGGTGGGAAATCAGAGAGGAAACCGATCTGGATTATTCTGCCAATCCCCTTATGACCAGTTATAATCATGAAGAACAAGCCCAATACACCCAGGAATTACGTTTTTCTTCACCATCAAGTTATCCCCTGGTTTTAAACAATTCTTTGCAATTAGGGTGGCAGGCCGGTCTTTTTCTTTTTAAGCAGGATTATGACCGTCACAACCGGCTCAACATGCTTCCGGCGATGACAGGCCAACCCATTGCCATGGATAATGAAACCAGGTCGGATATTGTTACCAACGGTATTGGGGTATACGGCCAGGCGACTTTGCAGGCCTGGGAAAAACTGGTATTGACCGCCGGTTTACGGTATGACTCGGAAAATGCGGAAACGACTCTCGGTAACGAGCCGTTTATGGTAACGCCAACCAGACAAGAGTTAAAAAAAGACTTTAAAGAAGTATCGCCGCAGGTCTCGCTCGGTTATCATATCAACCCGGCAGTTATGGGTTATGCCAGCGTTGGTCGGGGTTACAAAGCCGGCGGATTTAACGCCGGTACTACCGGTGATAAAGAATTTTATGGAGAGGAACACAGCCTAAACCGGGAAATTGGCATTAAAACCCGTTGGCTGGATAACCGGGTGCAGATCAATACCGCGCTGTTTGCTACCAATTGGGATGATCTGCAACTTAACGTTCCCAATCCCGATCCCCAGGCCTCTGTTTCTTATTATGTTAAAAACGTCGGCGAAGCGGAAAGCAAAGGCCTGGAACTGGAAATGCAATGCCGTTTGCTTAATGGTTGGGATGTATTCGGCAGTTTTGGTTTAGCCTCCGCCAAATTTATCAATGGCAGCCAGATGCAGGGCGCAACCCTTAAAAACAAGGAATTACCCCTTACCCCGGAATATACCGGTAATATAGCTGCGCAATATGCCAGGGTAATAGCCAATGCGTTTACCATGTATGTCCGCGCCGGCGTTACCCTGTGCGGGAAATATCATTATGATGTTTCCAATACCAAAGGACAGGACGCCTATAACCTGGCCGATTTCCGCCTGGGGGCACAGCGTAATGGCTGGCTGCTTGAAGGCTGGGTGAAAAACGCTTTTGATACGGAATATATTCCGATAGCATTTGCCTATCAACTGGCTCCCTCCGGCTATCTGGGCGAATATGGCCCGGGAATAACCGGTGGGGTTCGCGTTGGGATCAAATTGTAGAATATTTACCAAAGATCGGAACAAGGGGTCGATCCTCTTGTTCCGATTAGTTAACGGATTGTGGCTATGAATTAGATATTTCAGATTCCTTCATATTATTCCTTCCTGGATTTGCGTTTTATCTTCTTTTGATATTTTCCATTCCTGTTTAAAATATAATTTGCAATTATTTCCGGCATATCCTGAATAAGCAACAAGTTATGTTTGTTTTATAATTATCATATATTTTAAAATACTATGAAAAAAGTTTACAGGTTTATATGCTTCCCTGATTGATTTTCAGATCTTTATTATTAATATTCAGTTTTACTTTCATAAAAATAGAATCTGGGAGAGTTATGAAGACAGTAAAACCGCACATTGTTCTCGTCGAAGATGAAATCATCATTGCCCAGGATTTGAAACGTAATTTAATCAATATGGGGTACAATGTACCTGCTATTGTTTTTACCGGGGAAGAGGCGCTTGTACAGGCGGAAGCATTAATGCCGAGTCTTGTATTGATGGATATTAAACTCAGGGGAAAAATTGACGGCATAGAAGCGGCGGGAGAAATACAAAAAAAGCATAATATTCCGGTTATTTATATTACCGCCAATGCCGACCATGAAACAGTAGAAAGAGCCAGTAAAACCGAACCTTATGGTTTCATTTACAAACCAATTCAATTGAGCGTCCTGCGCACGACCATTGATATGGCGTTATATAAGCACAGCATGGAAAAGCAACTACGTGAACGGGAAATCTGGCTGAATGCGACATTGCATAGCATTGGTGATGCGGTTATCGCCACAGATACAAAAAACAGAATAACTTTAATGAATTCGGTCGCTGAAGAATTAACCGGCTGGAAACAGGAAGAATGCAGCGGGGCACCATTAAACAAGGTATTCAGAATAATTGATAAACATAACCGTGAAACTGTGGTCTACCCGATAACCAGAGTTATCCAAAGCGGGCTACCGACCAGCCTGAACATTGAAACGCTCCTGCTCAGCAAGGATGGCAGGCAATTCCAGATAGCGGACCGCACTACAGTAATTCGTGATACAAAAGGCACAATTACAGGAGCGGTGTTGGTATTTCGAGATGTTACCCAGGAACAACGCATAGAACAATCATTAGAGGAAAAAGAGCACCGCCTGCGGAATATCATCGAATCGACCCCGTTAGGAATGCATATCTATGAATTAAAGGACGATGGCAGACTTTTATTTACAGGCGCCAACCCGGCTGCCGACAGGATACTGGGTGTCGATCATAATATTTTTATCGGTAAAACAATCGAAGAAGCTTTTCCACCACTGACTGAAACGGAAGTCCCAACCAGATACAAAGAAGCGGCGCAGTCGGGTAAATATTGGAAAACGCAGCAGATTAATTATGAGGATAACAAGATCAAAGGCGCTTATGAAGTTCATGCCTTCCAAACCTCGCCCGGTAAAATGGTTGCGATGTTTGAAGATATTACAGAAAGAAAAAAAATCGAAGCGGAACTCTATTTAAAAGACCGTGCCATAGCGTCTTCTTTTAATGCAGTAATTATTTTTGATCTGCAAGGCAATATTACCTGGATCAATGATGCTTTCTCCAAAATGTGGGGGTATTCACGTGAAGAAGCAGTGAAGTTCAAATGTATAGAAATGGCTGCCGATAAAGAAGCTGCAACAATAATTTTTAATGACTTGAAAGCCAAAGGAACCAGTTTGGGTGAATTACTGGCACAACGCTGCGACGGCAGTTCATTCTACACCCAATACTATGCAAGCATTGTTAAAAATGATTCAAACGACCCAATAGCATTTCTGGTTATTTGTGTTGATATTACCGAACGGAAACAAGCTGAGCAGGCAATCCGTGTAAGCGAAGAACGGTTAGCCTTTGCCCTTACAGCTGTGAATGATGCAATATGGGATTTCAAACCTCAGCAAGGATTGCTATACTGGAGTCCCCGATATTATACAATGCTTGGTTATGAACCCGATGAATTCAAACCATCAATAGAGAACTGGCGCGCTTTATTACATCCGGATGATATAATGGCAGCGGAAACAGCGTTAGCTGATTGCCTGAAAGGTTTTGCTGATGATTATAGCCAGGAATGCAGATTACGGGATAAAAATAATAACTATCGCTGGATACTTGTCCGCGGTAAAGTAGTAAAAAAGGATAGTAATGGACAAGTATTGCGTATGTCCGGCACTCATACCGATATTACGGAACGTAAATTGGATGAAGAAGCGCTAAAACAAAGTGAAGAACGCTACAGGAATTTTATGACCAATGCAACCGAAGGTATCTATCGCATTGATTTTACACATCCCGTTCCCGTAGATCAACCTTATCCGGAATTGGAAAAACAGTTTACCGATTATGCTTTTGTTGCCGAGGTGAACAAGGCGTTAGCGGCGATGTATGGGTTGCAGCCGGAAGAAATGGTTGGCCGTATGGTGCGTGATTTTGCTCCTAATTGCGGCTCTCAAATCGGCGCCCTGGTATTAACCCCGGATTATAAAATTATTGACCGCGTGGAAAAAGAACTAAAAGACGATGGTTCGCCTTTCTATATTATGGAAAGCTATACCGGCGTTGTCGAAAATGGTATTTTGAAAAGAGTGTGGGGAGTGCAGCGCGATATTACTGAACGAAAAAAAGCGGAAGAGCAAATTCAACGCGCCCTGGCTGAAAAAGATATCATGCTCAAAGAAATTCATCATCGGGTGAAAAACAATATGAACGTTATTACCAGTTTGCTCAACCTGCAGGCGGAAAGAATTGAAACCAGGGAGCAGGCAAAAGCTGCTTTTGAGGAAAGCCGTAACCGGGTTTATTCCATGGCGCTGGTTCACGATCAACTCTATAAATCCGCAGATTTCTCCAGCATCGACATGAAACCTTATATTTTTACTCTTGTTCAGAAACTGCAGCAGGCATACGTTGCAGATAAAAAAATAAACCTGGATCTGAAAGTATTAAATGCTTTTTTGAATGTAAATATCGCGGTTCCCTGTGGCCTGATCCTCAATGAATTAATAACCAATGTTTTTAAACATGCTTTTCAGGACAGGAAAACAGGCAATTTAATTGTTTATTTTCAGCCTTACCAGGATAGTATGTATGAATTGCAGGTTCAGGATGACGGGGCCGGTCTGCCGTCTGATTTTAATATTCACTCATTAACCACCCTGGGACTGAAATTAGTCACTATACTAACCGAACAAATTGATGGTGTTTTGGAAATTAAACGTGATGCTGGGACAACTTTTATCATCAGGTTCAAGAATTGATTGCCTCGTAGAGTATATAAATATTAAAATATAAAAATCTGGGACATGTGCAAGGTAACTGGATAATTACCTTGCACAATAAAGTAAGGTTATCTCATTATTACTTTTACCGAATCCACACAAATCGAGCCAAACACCCCTACCCCACCATTTATCTGGTTAAAATCTGTACCTGTCAACGCGGCCAATTCATTCTTGCGGGCATAATCATATAACATCCGGTCGATAGCCACAATTTTGATCATTGCCGTATCGGAAACAACATTCTTGGGCCCATTCAGGTATTCATTATTAACATATTTAAGAGAGGCCGGTGATTTATAATATAAATCGTTTTCATCATTATAAATATTAATCCATTGCTCAGGGTAATTTTGACCTTCGTGAGAAAAAGCATATCTTTTAATAAAAAAAGAAATACAATAAGCAACCGTTTTTTCATCATTATCATTCCATTTCACCAGCACATTCCTGATATCACTGCGTTTTATTCTACTAAAATTTTGTGGCACATAGATCTCCGGTAATTCAGGAACGGTTGTTTGACCGGTTGTATGACGGCCATCGGGAACCGTAATCTTTAATTTATAGGTTTGCCCGGGTAGTACAGTCAACTCTTTGTTAAAATCAATATACATTCCGGGAATAACATAATCATAATCCCATTCATCATAATCATAAAAGGATACAGGATTAATGCCTGTTTTGTACATCAATTCGGTGGTATCGGCAGCGCGCGACACTGTTACAATTGCATCTTTAACCACCAGCTTTTCCCGATCTATTTCGTAACTTTCATTCAGTTGCATGGTACGTTCCACCACCACAAACTTTTGAGAGTTATTGTTGGATATGATACCGAACACACTTAATTCCGGTGTATAATTGGGCAAATAGACTTCTTCCTTGGTAGTAAATCCATTGCAGGAAACCAGCAATAAACATATAAATATCAATAAATATCGCATAACAGACTCCATTAAAATTCAAAGTTAACGCCAATGGTCGGTACAAAGGGAAACATTCCAATCCCTTGCCGGGTAGGCGGCAATAATTTGCCGTCAGAATCAGTTTTTGAGTCCAGGTCATAATTATACATAAAAATATTCTTATTGTTGGATAAATTAATAATTTGCAAGAATGGCTGCATGGACCAGTGTTTAAATTGATAATCGCGCGATACACTCACATCAAAACGGAAATAGTTCGGATAACGCTGCGAGGCTTTATCGGCTTTTACCGGTATAGGATAAGCAGTTACCGAATAGGGTTCATCATTAATCATGTAATTATTCTTCCAGCCGATGGTTGGGGTCTCCGGAAAACCGGTGGCAAAAGTCAGGCGGCTGCCCAACTGCCAGCGATCTGAAACTTTATACCCGGCAACAAGGGTCAGGGAATGACGGCGATCGTAATTTGGATAATAGGAAATATATTCTTTTTTAAATTTGGCTCCTTCAATAAAATCCGAAGGTCGCCCGGTTTCTATAGTTTTACGCGTCCATGCCAGTGTATATCCAACCCAGCCGGTTAGTTTGCCGTATTGTTTGCGTAACAAGAACTCCATACCGGCAGCATGGCCCCACCCTGTTAAAAAATCGTCATTTTCACCCTTGTCTCCCAACTCATTTAAATCGAGTAAATCATCATAATCTTTATAATAGGCTTCAGCAGATAGCATATATTCATCATTATGGAACAGGTACTCTATACCGGCAATATAATGATTAGCCCGAACAGGTTTATAACGCTGATCTATCGGGAACCACAGATCCAACAATCGCAGATAACTGAGAAAATCAATATCTTCGGGATTAAAAGTATAAAAATACTGGTGATAAACGCCAAACGAAGCTTTGAGGTTGATATTATCCTGCAGGCGATAGCGGGCGCCGATACGCGGGTCGGCGCGGAAATAGTCGCCCAGGTTATAATAGGTCAAACGAACGCCGCTTTGAATATTGAATAAAGGCGAGATTTTCCAGTCATCCTGGATATAACTGGAATAGAACTGCGATTCACGCTGATAATCCATAAGTTTATATTCGTTGAACTTTAAAAAGATTTTAAACCGTAACTGCTGGTATTGCAATCCGAGTTTCACTTCATGTTTTTCGGACATGAACCAGGTCATGTCGCCGTTTACAGCATAATCCTGGATCAAATCTTCCGCCCTGCCGTATTCATCAGCATAATCGCCGGTATACTTGACGCGAAAACGACTGCGGGTAAAAAGAAATTCGGAAAACAGTTTGGGATTAAATATGTACTGCCACTTTAAAGCCGTGGCAAAATTACCGAAACGTATATCAGTAATTTCATTTGTTTTACTAAACCGGCCGGTTCCGTCATTGTAATTGTAAACATCTTCTTCGACATGCAATATATCATCCCCATAAAAACCGCTCAAGGTGATTTTAGTGTTAGGCGAAAAGGAATAATTGACCTTACCGTTAAAATCATAAAAATAATAAGGGAAATTGAAATCGGAATCCGCCATATTTCCACGAATAAAAGTATTGTACAAAACATCGAAATAAGTTCTGCGCCCACTTATTAAAAATGAGCCTTTCGGGATCGGGCCTTCCAGTAACAACCTGGAACTGAGCAGGCTGACGCTGCCTTTGCCATGAAATTGCTGGTTGTTACCGTCTTTGTTGGTTACCGATATCACCGAAGACACGGCATTGCCATAGCGGGTCGGAAATCCGCCAAGTGATATATCCACACTTTTAATAGCGTCGGTATTAAAAGTGCTGAACACCCCGCCGAGATGGTATGGATTATAAATCCGCACATCATCCAGTAAAATAATATTTTCGGATGGGTTGCCGCCGCGTATATACAGGGCGCTGGAGAAATCACTCTGGGTGGTAACGCCGGGCAAGGTTTGTAAAGCACGAAACAGATCCGCTTCGACCAAAGCGGGCGCCGTCTGGATATCGCGGGGTAAAAGCTGCACATTGCTGAGTTCGATCTGATTTTCGAATTTCTCCCGCTCAGCTGTTTTGATTACCGTTTCCCCCATTAAAACGCTTGGAGTTAACTGGAAATCAAAGGTAATAATTTCACCACCGGCAAAGTGCATCTCTTGTTGCGGGGCAGTATAGCCCAGCATCATTGCTTTAATTTTAAAATTACCATCGGGAATATTTGGTATGACATAATACCCATTCTCATCAGCGGCATCACCGATATAAAGACCTTCAATAATGACATTAGTATATGGTATAGTCTCGCCATTTTGTGCATCCCGCACAAAGCCTTTCAATGTATTATGCCGGATCTTTTTATTGCTTTTATCCACAGTGGGTGTAATGATATATTGCTGGCCCACTTTTTTCCAGGTAAGCGGAGTGGATTTTAACAGGATATCAAGACCACCGGCAACCGACACTTTATCGGCCTGGGCGGTAATAATAATACCCCTGACATGTTTTTCCTGGTAAACGATAGGCAAGTCATATTTTTTTACAAGCTGGTTCAAAGCCAGCCGTAATTCTGTTTTATTAAATGAAAAAGAGATCAGCTTGTCAGATGTCTGCGCAAACAGGGCCCCGTTAACTGTCAGTATCGGTATGAGCAGGAGATGTATCAAAAACAATGATTTGATTTTCAAAGTGGTACTCCTTATTTACAAGAATGCTGAGAGTTTTTAAAAGTTCATAAATATCGCCGGCTTCAAATAAACCCGTCACTTCTGTTGCCGCCAGGGACTGGTCATCAATGCGGATTTGCACATTAAAACGGCGTTCAATTTCATCGCACACCTGGCGAAAAGTAGAGTTGTTAATGTTGATCTTGTTGTTCAGCCAGGCCGGGAATTGACCGAAAGCCAGGTATTGCGGCGCTTCCGGAAATTGTCCTGCCCGGCAGGAAGTATATTGCTGTGCAGTCAGGTATACACTGCTATCGCGGCCGGCATTATGAACAGTCAATTGTACCTGTCCTTTATTGACCGCGATTTCAATACGGCTATTGCGTTCCCTTACATTGAATTCAGTGCCAATAACCCGGACAGTCCCGGTTTCAGTGCTGATGATGAAAGGATGCTTGGAGGCAGTAACCTGGAAACAAGCCTCGCCGGATAATTGTACGGTACGATTTTTTTTGTTAAAACCTTTCAACACCTGCAACCGGCTGTCATAATTTAACTGTACAAGCGATTGATCGGCTAATTCAATGGTTTTTTGTTGCCGGTAAGCGGTGCTAAATTCCATCACATCATTCGACCGGTTAAATAGATGATAAGCAAACAACACGGCTATACAAACCATGCAAAATCCGATAGCCGGTTTCAGAAATAAATTATGACGTCTGTATGGGGAATGGGCAACAAATTCTTCCTGCCTGATCCGGCGCCGGATCAGATCCCATTCTCCTTCAACATCGGGAGGATCGGGAAGTTTATAATAACCCGGCTCATTTATATCAACTGAGCGGGATGATTCCGATCCACCTAACGAATCTCGTTTGTTGCTGAATAACCTGTGAATGATGGAATTCATAAGTTCCTCTCAAAAAAGGACAGCTGTGCGGCCGCATTGCTGTGAATTCACTATATATACGGCCACGCGGCATTTTACACCTATAAAAATTTATGAATTTTTTTACGAATTATATTTAAAGCATAGGTTAATTGATTTTCTACCGTTTTAATGCTGATATTTAGTAATCCGGCTATTTCAGGGGCAGTTTTATTTTCAAAACGGCTAAGCATAAAAACGGAACGGCATCGGGGCGGCAGGTAACGGTTGATAACCCGCACCAGAGCCTGTTGCAACTGCTGTACATGCACTTCATGACCAGGGTCGGGGGTATAGAATAAATCGGCGCCGGCTCTGCGTTCTTCACAGTGGCGCTCGATGACACGACGATGCCGGTAATGGTCTTTTAACAGGTTTTCAGCAATAGTTACCATAAAAGACCAAAACGATCGATCAGGGTTCAGGCGTTGACGATTTTGCCAAATGCGGATAAAGGCTTCCTGGGCAATATCGCGCGCTAAGTCATAATCACGGCAACGTATATATATATAACGGAACAGCGCCGGATGACAACCGGTAAACAAGTCATGAAAAGCGGACATATCGGATGATATGATTCCGGCGACCAACGATTTAATCTGTTCCTGATCCATAATAACCGGTTCCCTGCTTGAATACCCAAGTGAAATGTGAATATTGTTAATTTAATAAAAAATCATAAAATTACCAAGAGGCAACAGCAATAATCCAGATTATAAAATAATTATTATAAACCAGGGGGAATTGGTTTTATTTCAAAAAGACGAGGAATATGCGGCAGGAATTACTAGACTAATGGATTCACAACCATGAACATACAGCCAATTGAGCAACTCCGGGGAAAGCCGGAATCATACTAAGCAGAAAAGAGTATTGCTTACAAATTGATTACAGGAAAAATCCACATTCATGTTCGCGTCACATTGCCCGGGGAATGGGCATAGACAGGAACGAAAAATGGTCTAATCTGTCCGGATTACATATACAAATCAATATGGCCTTTGGGGGCAACATTGACATTGGATTGGTACATCATTTTCAACAGGGAATTGGCCTGCTGTTTAGACTGATCCAGAGTCTGCTTGACCACGGCCATAGAGATTTGCTCACGAACACTTGCGGCTTTCATATCGGCGGCTATTGAAGCCAAATTTGTCATATTACTTATATCCATACGGTAATTATCGACACACCGGGGGAAAACTTGAGTATGAGGATATAAAAACATTCATGACTTTAACTCAAAAATAATCTTGATTCTAAATATTAATAATAATATATTAGTACGTGGAATAAGTATAATTTTAAGGCCCAATTATGGTACAAGCAAAATTTAGTATTTGCGAATCACATATTGAATTCTTGAAAAATCATTCTCAATTTGGATTTAAAGATAAAAGCGCTATGGTTCGGCTTGCTTTAGAAGAATTAAAAAGAAAGCTCGATTTGAATGAATTAATTGTATCTGCTGAACTTTATTCTGAAATTTATAAATCTGATAAAGAATTAATTGATTTAACCGAAACAGCTCTTAGCAATTGGCCGGAAGAATGATATTACAACGGGGTATGGTAATAAATGTAAATTTGAATCCGACATTGGGTTCTGAGACCGGAAAAATTCGTCCCTGCATTATTGTTACAAATAACACATTTAATGAACGAATACCGGTAATACAAGTAGTTCCGTTAACTGCATGGAATGAAAAAAAAGCGAAAATAAAAACCAATGTGGTCATTGAACCAACAGAAGAAAACGGTTTGACAAAATTATCTATTGCGGATTGTTTACAAACACGTCCAGTTGACATTCAAATACGAATGGAAAAGATAATTGGTAAAATATCCAAAGAAAAAATGCACATAATAGATTATGCTCTAAAAATTGTATTTGCACTGGACTAAAAGCATCAATTTCCCATATCTCCATTTGCTCTCTCCTCAATCTTTTATATAAAAAACAAAATATTGCCTGGTTACAAAAATTCAAAATCAGTTCCAAATTCCTTCACAAAAATTTTTTATTGCAATAGCAAAGAAAAATGACTACTATGGATTGAGCATGCGTTTCGTTAAGAGCTTTTTAAATGGGTAATAAGTCATAGCAATAAACAATTTTTAGTTTTAAAAAAATGCAGAACATAACCTTGTACCATGCGTTTCTATTTTATTACCCGATTATACTGTAAACGATTTTCGGTATTAATGCACACTAGTCTTAATTGAAAGGAGTTATTGAATGAACCGCAGAGATTTTCTTAAAAACACTGCCGGGGCGGCGCTTTTTACCGGAGCAATTCCGCTTTTAAAAAGTAATAGTTTGGCTGCTCAAAGAAAGTTGGATAAAATCGGTTTGCAGCTTTACAGCGTCCGGCAGCTTATGCAACAGGATTTTACCGGCACGTTGACTCGCGTTGCTCAGGCCGGTTATGACGAGGTTGAATTTGCCGGTTATTACAATCAATCCCCTGAAGCAGTTAAAGCATTACTTCAGGAATTGAAAATCACCTCCCCCGCCAATCACTCTCAATATAACACCCTTAAAGAAGATACTATTGAACAAACCATTGCCGCCGCCAAAATCATCGGCCATAGCTATCTCATCTTACCCTCATTGCCTATGGAATTTCCGCGCGCGGGCGGGCAACGCCCCCCTCAAGGCAGCCAGACGGGACAAACTTTGCCGGCAGATCAGCAGCCCCCAAAACCCGAAGGTCAGCAGGGACAACCTCCCCAGCAGCCTCAACCCCGGCCCCGACCGCAGATGCCGGCGTTTACCCTGGAAAAAGTGAAAGAATTTGCCGCTATTTTCAACCGCGTCGGCGAAACCTGCAAAAAAGCCGGGCTGGGGTTTGCATATCATAACCACACTATGGAATTTCAGAAAATCGAAGGCAGCGAAGATATTATGTACGATGTGTTGCTAAAAGAAACCAACCCGGACTATGTCGGTTATGAACTGGACCTGGGCTGGGCAGTCGCTGCCGGCGCCGATCCGCTGGCTTATTTTGAAAAATTTCCGGGACGTTTTCCCTTTTTCCATGTTAAAGATATGAATGCCGAAAAGCAATCAGTAATAGAAGGACAGGGTATTATTGACTTTGCGTCTATTTTTGCCCAATCTGCTAAAGCCGGTGTAAAATATTACATCGTCGAATACGAGGGCCGCGAAGAACCCATGGCCAGTGTTGAAGCTTGTGTAAAATATTTAAAAAATTTGACCTTTTAACTCTGCCGTTCTGATCAAGTGTGCACAAAATCATTAAAGGAGAAAGAGTAATGGAATCGAAAAACAGTCAGGAAGGTCAGCAAAACAACCAATTATCCCGTCGGCAGTTTATCGGCCTGACCGGTGCGTCTATGGCTACGTTTACAATTGTACCGCGCCATGTATTAGGCGGTGACGGTTATACTGCGCCCAGCGATATGCTCAATATCGCCGGTATTGGTGTGGGCGGTATGGGTAAACGCAATATGATGTCGATATGTACACCGGAATCGATGTTGGAAAGTATGAAACAGCAACAACCACCGCAACCGCCGCCAAACAATGAACCGGTCGATCCGGCCAGAGCCGAACGGCGCAACCGTTTCCGTGAACCAAAACACCTGGCCAACATTTATGCCCTGTGCGATGTTGATCAAGAGTACGCCGGTGAAACTATTAAATCCTATCCAAAAGCAAAAATATATCAAGACTATCGCAAGATGCTCGATGAAGAAAAAGAGATAGATGCGGTAGTTATCGCTACTCCGGATCACACTCATGCCGTCATTGCCATGTATGCGATGGAACGCAGCAAGCATGTTTTTTGTCAAAAGCCGTTAACCCGGACAATTTTTGAAGCCCGGGCCCTGGCCGAAGCGGCAAAAAAGTACAATCTCGTTACCCAAATGGGTAACCAGGGTCATGCCAGCGAAGAAGCCCGCCTGATCAAGGAATGGATAATGGATGGCGCGATCGGCCAAGTCCATGAAGTTAAAGTCTGGACCAACCGGCCAATCTGGCCGCAGGGCGACCTGGCTCGTCCGGCAGAAACGCCTGTTCCCGCTAACCTGGACTGGAATTTATGGCTGGGGCCGGCACCGGAAAAACCTTATAATCCCGAAGTATGTCATTTCAAATGGCGCGGCTGGCGCGATTACGGCACCGGCGCTCTGGGCGATATGGGCGCGCATTTGATCGATCATCCGTTCTGGGCGCTCGATCTTGGGCTGCCGCTCAGCGTTCAGGCCAGTTCATCAATTTACAGTAACGATGCCTGGCCCCTGGCGGAAATAGTGACCTATGAATTTGCCGCCCGCGGTGATATGCCCCCTGTGAAAATGACCTGGTATGACGGCGGGTTAATGCCTTCCCGTCCCGATGATCTGGAAGACGGCAGGTTTATGGGCACCGGCGGCAGCGGTGTATTCTATTATGGCGAAAAAGGGATGCTTATGCATGGCGACTATGGCAATTCGCCACGCCTGATCCCCGAAACTAAAATGAAGGATTACCAAAAACCGGAAAAGACTCTTCCCCGCTCTTCCGGGATACATGAAGAATGGATCGAGGCTATTAAAAATGGTGGTAAATCTACTACCGATTTCTCTTATTCCAGCCTGTTAACCGAGACTATGCTGCTTGGTAATGTCGCAGTATTGATGAAGCATAAAAATTCCAAGCTAAACTGGGATGCCGCGAACATGAAATTCACCAATATGGAAGAAGCTAATAATCTTCTCCATTATGAATACCGTAAAGGCTGGTCATTATAATACTAAAAATATAAACCGGCGCCGGAAAACAACGCGTGCGCCGGTTTTTTTCCATTATACGGTACAAGCATTTATGTTCAAGTTTTTCAGATACTCTGTTAGGAAATTCTGCGATATTATATCAGACCAACCATTATAGTAGATTTTTTTATTGCTTTAATAATAAAAAAACACTAAAATCTTGAAATTGAATTAATCAATAAACATTATTATGTTTGAGGAAGTCGGGATGAAAACGATTTCAGGAATTATCGTAACAGTATTTGTTACGTGTCTGTTATTCGTAACAATATTTGCCGGTATTAGCAATGCACAAACAAAATTAACCGGTACGGAATTTTCATTTATATTACCACAACAAACCCAATGGCAAACCTCGGTTGCCGCTCCCTTCCAGGTGTCGGCATACAGCGGGCAATGCGATCTGGGAGTCGTGGCTTTTGGCGGCGAGGGTAATCGTAAATCCGTCTATATAAAAGATTTAGCGCTGGGCTCATGGCAAAGCTTTACAGAAGCGCCGTTCTCAGTATCCGGGTGCAGTGGCGGTAATGATTTTGGTCCGATTATTTTCGGCGGCGCTAATAATCGCCAGGTAGCTTATATGCGTAAATATGCGGAAAATTTATGGAAAACCCTGGCAGATGCGCCATTCGACATACTCGATCTGACCGGTGATAATAATTTCGGCCCGGTCATTGTCGGCGGCCCCGATGGTAAAAAAATTGCCTTTATGCGCAAGTTTGCAGAGAATACCTGGGAATCGCTTCCCGACGCTCCCTTTAGTGTTCGTGCTATTGCCGGAAATAATGAAAAGGGTATCATTATAGCCGGCGGCAATGATAACCGGCAAATTGCCATATATAATATTTTACAACCGGCAAACTGGAAAGCGTTAGCCGATGCGCCTTTTTCAATTACAAGTTTATCCGGAACCTTTGATTACGGGCCAATTGTCATTGGCGGTTCCGACGGACGCCAGGTAGCCATGATGACCAGCTATCGCGAAAACCGCTGGGATTATGGTGTACAAATACCGGTTGCGGTGAACAGCATTGCCGGCGCCAATAATACCGGCATGATCGTCTGTTCCCTGCAGGGTCATGGCAATGGCGTCGGTAGTGCATCCGGTCAGCAAAAACGTAAAACCGTTCTGAAAACAGCAGTGGTCGGGTTCAGTGAACGGGGGAACCTTGGCATTCAGGATGCAGGAGAAATTATAGCTGAATGGATGATCCCGGCGCTCAATAAAACCGGCGCTTTTGAAGTATACGAACGCCTGGCGCTGGACAAGGTGGTGCAGGAACATGCGCTGGGACAAAGCGGCATGGTCAGCGATGAAGCCATGGCGCAAATTGGTAAATTGCGCGGCGTTCAGGTTATTATTACCGGCAGTGTGATTAAATTCGGCGACGTCATTTCAGTTACCGCCAAAGTTATTGATGTGGAAACCGCTAAAATAATCGATACTGCTGATATTAAAGTATCTGATGTCAATGCCGTTTCCAATGAAATCGACAAACTGGCATGGGAATTAGCCAAAGAAAAATAATTCCCGACCGGTTATTTTAAAAGAATATTTTGATTTGCTAAAGGGATTGATATGATGGTAAAATTATTCAAGACACTTTTCATTGCTTTTATGATCACTATTATTTCCAGTTTACCGCTTTTAAGCGCCGGCAATACAATCAAACCGGTAACCCCCAATGCGTCACCCGAAGCCAAAGCCTTGCTGGAATTCATATATAGCATATCCGGCACCTACACTTTAACCGGGCAGCATAATTATCCCAATACCAGGGATCGCAATTCGCAATATGCCGCCAGATATATCGGCAAAACCCCGGTATTGTGGAGTACCGATATGGGTTTTGCTAAAGATGGCGATACGGATTCATACCTCGCCCGTCCCGATATTGTTAAAGAAGCGAAACGGCAGCACGAACTGGGTTCGATTGTAACCATCTGCTGGCACGCTGTACCTCCGACCGCCGATGAACCGGTCACATTTTCCCCCCGCAGTAACGCCAAACCGGAATCACTGGCAACCGTGCAGGGACAATTGTTGGATCAACAATTTAAAGATGTACTTACGCCGGGAACAATGTTGTACAAACGCTGGTGCGCCCAGGTAGATTCAATTGCCGTATATTTGAAAAAAATGCAGGAACTGCATGTCCCCGTATTGTGGCGTCCTTACCATGAAATGAACGGCGACTGGTTCTGGTGGGGCGGGCGGCATGGCAAATACGGCACTGCCGCGTTGTACCGGCAAATTTACGACCGCCTGGTCAACCATCATAAACTGAATAACCTGGTATGGGTATGGAGTATGGATCGTCCGAATAAACCGGCTATGCACTTTTCGCATTTTTATCCGGGCGAAAAATACCTGGATATTGTTGCACTTGATGTTTATGGCAGCGATTTTAATCAATCCTATTATGACAGCCTGGTGATTCTTGCCAAGGGTAAACCGGTAGTACTTGGCGAAGTTGGCAACCCTCCTGCCCCGGAAATATTAAAAAACCAGCCGCGCTGGGCATTCTGGGTCGTGTGGGCAGGTATGGTTCGCAATACCACTAAAAAACAATATGAAATTCTGGCAAACGATTCGCGCATTTTATTCCAGGAGGATGAAGCATATATCAGGGCTATTGCCTCCTATCGCGCAGCCTGCGGATTGCCGCCGTTGCAAGTTAAAACCAAACCACCGGTCAATTTCTCCGGGGAATGGATTTTTAATGAAGAAAAAAGCAGTACCGATAATTTTGGCGGCGGTCAGGCAGTAAAAATGCTGATTACTCATAACGAATTAAATTTATCAATTCAACGTTTTTTTGTCGTCGAATGGGGCGATGACCGAATTATGGAAGAGATCTATACTCTTGACGGTCAGGAGGTTAAAACCGAATACCGCAATATGCCGCGGATTACTACAGCAAAACTTTCACCAGATGGCAATACCCTGAATATCGAATCAAAATCGTCCTATACCAGGGGCGAACAAAAAATTGAAATGACCAGCAAAGAGTTATGGACTTTGCAGGAAAACGGCGCCATATTATCGATTAAACAGACATCGTCATCGCCCAGAGGCGACCGGACCAGTATATTGATCTTTGATAAAAAATAAAAAAGAACCAACCAGAACAGGAGTTCATAAAAACTCCTGTTCATATATCACAAGCGGATTAATTATATAATAACCGCGAAATATAAAATTTACCCTGACAAGATCAGATTATATCTTTAAACAATTTAACACATCAATTTTCGCTTTACAATCCTTTTCTTTATTCACCCCATTGCAATGAATGACCTCCTGCACAGCAACAGTCAGTTAATAAAATGGAGAACGCCGATATGATGGAAAAATTTGCATTTATGATTGGCTCATGGGACCTGGAGTATCAAGTTCCCCAAAGCAGCTTTAGCAAAGCGGACACGGGATCTGGAGTGGGCGCCATTAAAAGGGCATTAAACGATAAATATGTCAATTTTGATTACGAATGCACGCTATCGGGAGGAGAAGCCAGAGCGCATGGCATATTTGCCTGGGATGGTAGCATAAATATCTACCGGTATTGGTGGTTTGAAGATTCCGGCAGTTATATGCAGGCAACCTGCGATTTTCTAAAAGACGGTCTGCTGTTTATGAACTGGGAGAACAGCCTGCTAAAGCAAACCTTTCAACAGGTTAACCCGAATAAGATCATTCTGAGTATGGACAGTCCGGATAATGAAGGGAATTATGAGCAAGTGCTCAAAGTGATAATGACCCGCAGTAAATAATACCGGAAATATTAATGCTAATGGAACCAGGCAATATAATTGTTTAAAGCGGTTCCGGGGTAATCCGGAACCACTTTTTTAACATCAGGTTATTTTATCAAGATCACTTTACTGGTTAACTGCACTTTATCAGCAGGAATTTCCATACGGTAAACATATACACCACTGGGTACAACCATACTGTTATTATCTGTGCCATCCCACCTGGCCGTATAAAGACCGGCGCTCATTTTTTCATCCACCAGGGACTTGACCAACTGACCACGCATATTATAAATATTTAATATAACATTAGCCGGTTTGGATAGTCTATATTGTATATTGGTATTCATGTTAAAAGGATTCGGGTAACTGTGAAACAACTCATATTCAACCGGGATGCCATTTTTTGTAAATAAATTACGTGAGGTTACAGATGTCAAGGTGCGATCAATAATTCTTACCCGGTCAAAAAAGATATCAATCGTATTTCCGGCGATATTAAATTTAAACACATTACCGGGATCGGTAAATGTATTCACAAATGTATAGGGACCGTATTCACCCGCGCCATCAATTACGACATCTTCGGCATAATAGGTTGTCCAGGGATCCTGATTCATTTGCATGGCAATTTGGATTGTTTTTCTTTCTTCGGCATCACTATAAAACCAAATCTCATAAGTGTGATCGGGGACTAACGGCACATTCTGCCATAACTGGATATGCCAGTTTTCAGTACTGCCATTTGTTATATCAATATAAATATAACTTGAATCTTCAAAATACATATCATTGTAAATATGCGCAGTTGATGCAGCGCCCTGGTTATTTTGTAATTGCCAGGGAGCTATATTAATATCAAAATCACCATTTTTAAGTACATCACCGTTGCTAACATTGCCAACCCGAATATGGATTGTATCGGAATCCGCTTGATTATTATCGGTGTCGCGAACACGGGCAAACACATTATAATTTCCGGATTTTACATTTTTCCATACATAAGATAATGGATCGCCGGTAGCTTTGCCAATTACCGTATTACCATAATAAAAACGAATATCTTTAAAAGTTCCACTTGTGAGAAGCGGGGTAGCTGTAAGAGTAATATTGGACTTGGCGCTATAAGTAGCATCTCCGGATGGATTTGTCATCGTAACGCTTAAATCGGCAAATGCAAATTGCGCGGTAAAGATTACCAGTACAATCATTAATAATGATCTGTGTAACAATGAGCGTGTCATAGTAATTACCTCCGTTTTGGATTAATCGCCTATCTTTAAACAAGTGTCATTAAACATAACGGATAATTTATTATTAATCTCATCAAAAACAAGATTTTTGTTGTTTGACATTATTTTAAATAATAAATGCCACCCGTGTATACGGGTGGCAAAAAACACTATCACAAGTAATAAACGTGACCGTTATTATTTAACCAATAAAACCTTACGGGTTAACTGTACATTTTCCGCCGGTATATTCATCTTAAAAATGTAAACACCACTGGGGACAACGAAATTTCCATTATCGGTTCCATCCCAATTAGCGGTATACAGACCGGCATTAACTTTTTCATTAACAAGTGATTTTACCAGTTGTCCCTGTATGTTATAAACGTCCAGAACAACATCTGCGGTTTTGGAAAGACGATACTGAATGCTGGTGTTCATATTAAACGGGTTGGGGTAATTGTTCATTAATTCAAAAGTATTTATCGAGCCTGTTGTGGGATATAATTTATGTGAAGATACCGATGTTAATGTACGGTCAATAACCTGAACTTCATCAAAATAAATATCGATTGTATTACCGCCTACACAGAATTTGAACTGGCTGGTGGGATCATCCGCAAGACAATCATACATAACCGGTCCATATAATGCGGCGCCATCGATTTCCACGCTTTGCCACAAATAGGTTGAATAATCATCATGGCTTTCCTGCATGGCAACTGTGATGGTCTTTTTTTCTTCAGAGTCTGCCATAAAGTAAACTTCATAGGTATGTTCGGCTAAAATTGGAAATGTTTGCAATAACTGAACATGCCAGTCGGCCGTGCCACCATTGGTTATATCAATATAAGCATAGGCGGAATCATTAAAATACATGTCCATTCTACGCTGAAGAGTTGCAGCCCCACCTTCATTGCCTTGAATGGACCAGGGAGCAGCGGTAAGATCGAAACCACCATTAATAATTTTATCTCCCCGGCTGACATTACCTACCCGAACATGAATAGGATCGGAATCTACCTGGTTACCGTCAGTATCGCGTACCCGGGCAAAAATATCGTAATTTCCAGACCTGGCATTTTCCCAGGTATATGAATAGGTTGGCAGGGAACCGACGCCTTTACCGATAATAGCGGTACCGTAATAAAACCGCACATCACGAAAAGTTCCGCTTGTGAGTTGAATATCAGCGGTCAGAGTGATAGGTTGTCCTACCGGAAAAACAGTTTCATCAGCAGGATTTGTCATTATAACAATAATATCGGCAAATAACAGTTGATATGGCGCAATAAAGATAGCCAAAACAAAAAGGAACAGAAATCTCATCGCATTTTTTGACATGATAATAACCTCCGCTTTTAAATATTGTATGTTAATAATTTAACCAAGTATCACGAATTATAAAGATTGAATTTATACCCATTTTCCAGACAAAACTTTACATTAACATCTTATTATAAAAAATAATTAATAAAAAAGCAAAATAAAAAAACCTGAATAGAACTTTTTGCTTTTTTAATAACACCGCCTGTATAAACAGGCGGTGTCTGGTATTTATTATTTCAGGAGTAATGCTTTATGAGTCAACTGTACTTTATCGGCCGGTATTTCCATACTAAAAATATAAACACCGCTGGGCATTACCAAACCGTTATTATCGAGGCCATCCCATTGCGCGGTAAACAAACCGGCAGCGACATGCTGATTGATTAAATTCCTGATCAGTTGTCCATTGACATTGTAAATGTTTATCATCATCCCTGCAGGCTTGGACAGTCGATATTGAATATTAGTACATAGGTTGAAGGGATTGGGATAATTACGCAATAATTCATAGTGTGATATCTGGCCGTTATGGGATGACAGATCCCGCGAGGTTACCGATGTCATAGTACGGTCAATTATACGAACACGATCGAAAAAGCAATCAATGTTATTACCACCGATATTAAATTTGAACAGATTTGTCGGATCATCAAAGGTATTTACAAAAGTATATGGTCCAAATTCAGCTGCGCCATCGATTTCAACTTGTTCACTAAAATAAACGGTGTAGGGATCATGATTCATCTGGTAAGTCAAACTGATTGTCTTTTTTTCTTCAGCATCGGTATAAAACCATAACTCATAAGTATGATCAGGCACCAGGGGTACGAGATGTTGTAACTGAATATGCCAATCTGCGGTGCTGCCGTTAGTAACATCAATATAAACATAATTGGTATCTTCAAAATACATATCGCTATAGACATAACCGGTAGAAGTTGCGCCTTCATAGTTTGAAAGCACCCACGGTGCAAGGCTATAGTCAAAATCGCCGTTCATAATCACATCGCCATGACTAATATTACCCACATGGATCAGGATAGAATCGGAATCAACCTGGTTGCCATCAGTATCACGTACACGGGCAAAAACATAGTAATTACCGGACTTGACATTTTCCCAGGTAAAAGAATAAGTGGGAAGTGAACCGTTAGCCTTACCCATTGATCTGTTGTTATAAAATAACCGGCAGTCGCGAAATGAGCCTTCCGTTAACTCAACATTGGCGGTGAAGGTAATATCCGACCCAACCTGGAATGAAGTTCCGGAAGCCGGATTGGTTAAATTGACTGTTATAGCAGCACGGGTTTGTTTTACAGGAATAAAAGCCAATGAAACCAGCACAGTCACAAACAATAATTGTAACAAACGTTTTTTCATAAGACTATCCTCCATATTATTAATTTACAATCTAATTCTACATTTATTATATAACCTTGATCAGAGAAAATTTGTTTCATACTGTCACTTATGAAAACAAGAATTAATTCTCCGACCACTAGTAGAAAGTATAGAAAAAAAATCAAAAAGTAAAATAAAAAATTGTAAAGAAATGTTTCATAACTTACTTTGAAACAGGAATAATAATCTGTCTTCTTGAAGATATGAGCATCAGGGGAATTAAAGAAAAAATCAGGTATGCGATGTAATAAAAAAACCCGCTACTTATAATCTGTAGCGGGCCCTGATTTTGTGGAGCTAAGGAGGATCGAACTCCTGACCTTTTGACTGCCAGTCAAACGCTCTCCCAGCTGAGCTATAGCCCCATTTCAAGTGACAATAAATTAGTTATTTTAATCAATAAAGTCAAGTTTTAATTTTTACAATCAAGGTTAAGCAACAACGTCCATCTTTCATATTTATTAAAAAAACACCAACTGTAACGGAATTGTAGAACAACAAACTTTGTTTAAATGTTAAATTTATTTTCAACAGTTTTAAAAAATCAAAGAAAAGTTTGTGTTTGCTTTACTTTTGGGTAAAATCACCACCCTGGTATATGGGTTAATTAATTTTTAGTATTAAAAAAGGAAACTGGTATGAAACATTTTATTCAAGTTATATTTTTTATCCTGGTCACTTTCTTTCTATTCAACCAGGCTGCCGCAGGCGGATGGCAAACCCAGAAGACCCACTGGCCAAGGACTATATATGAAGCGGCCGATATGACAATCATCAAACAACATCTGGCTGCCGCACAACAAGGTAAAGAGCCTTACAAAACATTATGGGATCGTATCCAGGCCAAAGCCAATACTCCATTACAACTGGGCAACAAAAGCTGGGGAACACAAAATGCCAATGCCAGCATAATCAAAGCGCGGGCATTTATCTATGCAGCTACCGGCGATCAAAACATGCTCAAGACCATCAATGACGAAATGACAAGTTTTTATACCGGTGAGGAAATTCCGGAATATGGATTAAAAGGACTCTCGTTTAATATCACCAGGATGAAAAACCTGAAATCATCGGTCATGCAATCCATCCACATGGCGCAATCATTAACCCTGCATGTTCAGGCCTATGATATTCTCAAAGGCGCTGGTTATAATTTTGGGGGCGCGGAAACTAAAGTAGTAAATAATATTGCCACCCTGGCAAAGCGCTTGTATGATATGTCGAACTGGCTTTCCAGCGGCGCTAAAACTGCCAACCTGCTGGTGGAAGATGTGGAAGAACAAAATAATTTTCAATTAAAAATATCCTCGGCGCTCGGCCTGGCATGTATTTGCTTGAATAACAATGCCGCAGCGGACAAGTGGATCGGTCGAGCCATGTCCAAATTCTGGCAGGTATATAATTACCAAACCACCCCAAAAGGCGGATATGGCGAAGGACCGTTTTATTTTGTTTATGCCGGTTTAAATTTTTTACCCTTTTTCAAGGCATATAACCTGTTCCTGGACGGTCAATCCGCTACGTATGAAAACTACCAGGTTCCCAATTTTATAATGAATGACCGTGTGGCAGCGACATTCGACTGGCATGTAAAAATACGCATGCCTAACGGCGACCGACCCGGTTATGATGATGGCTATTATACACCTTTTCCTACTGCGATATTGCTTACCGCTCCGGGTATGGCCGGTTATTCGGAAAATATCACAAAAAAATTAAATCCCGCGTTATTAACATGGGACTGGCTGAATACCGAAAAAATGACCGAAGGTTATGAAAATAAGTATTTTTCCGAATTCGCCAACCTCGATTTGACTGTCGATATTTTTTGCAATTTTGACGCCTCAATTACCGCCGCGGAGCCTTCCCTGCCTCCCTCCCAGTTCCTGCCGGAAGCCGGTAATGTGGTATTCCGCAGCGGCTGGGATAAAAACGCAGTCTATTTCCACATGCTGGGTGAAAACGGCCCCATGCGCGCTTCCGGCGGTGTGCACGAGCACCCGGACGCCGGCAGTTTTGTAATTTATGCGTATGGCGAACTATTGGCCGCCGATGCCGGTTATCCCGGCTATCCGCAGCATGACAAGGTAAATCAAGCCAAAAACCATAGTGTGCTGCTGGTTGATGGAAACGGCCCGACAACCGATGCATACTTGGGAAACTTTTTCGATACCCCGGCGCTGGATGGCGCCTCCGTCACTATGTCCTATGGCGGCGCCGATATTATCCGTAATGTGTTTTTTGTGGATAACAAGTATTTTATTATTAACGATCAGTTAACCGCCGCTGTTTCACATAATTATACGTGGCTGCTGCACGGTTTTGCCGGGGGAACATTGGCCAATAGTTCCTTTGCTGCTGCAAGCAATGGCGGCACGTGGAAAAGGGCTAAAGCCAGTTTGGAAAGCCGGGTATTTTCCTGGCCGGGGCAGGCAGTATATGAAAATGATGGTGATTATCATTCCATTCAGTTTGCCGGTGATAAAGAATTACCAAAGCATAGCCTGCTGCGCGTTAAACAAACCGGCACAAAGAGTTATTATACAGCAATGGTATATCCCTCGGCAGCAGGGATGACTGCGCCGGAAGTTAAAAACCTGGGCGGCGCATCCGGTGCCGGATTTTTAATTACTGGCAAAAGCGGAGACTGGCTGGTCAATATGGTACGCGGCGATTCCGCCAGGGTTCGCCTGAAAACAGCCATAAAAGATGTTGCTATTGCCGCTACTGACGGCGTTATAGCTATTGTCGGCAAAAGCACAAGCGATTTCCCGGCCCGGATTACCTATATGAAAAACGGTAAAAATATTTTCCTTGATAAAACAGCTATTGTGGGCGCAGATAAAGTATGTACTTTAGCATTAAGTTTTGATGATACTAAGAAAATATATAATGGCTATTATGACGGCGCTGCCGGTACGACTACAATATCATTATTATGGACCCGTACAATGCCTCAAGTAACCGGGGCGAAAAGTTACCGATTTATTTCCAAAACTAAAACCCTGGAACTGGATTTTGACGCTCCGGGATATTTTACGATCAATTAATCTGTTATACATATTCCCCATGCTACAGGTAAAAGCCGGTATCAGTTTCAAGATACCGGCTTTATAATTTCAGAGATTCACATCATGAATTTTAAAAACCATGACCGATAGTCAGATCCGAACTAATGTCGTGGTTCAGATTATTCACTGCTATAGATACCTTGACCACTCCGAAAGGCAGATCCAACCCATAGGTTAAACCGAGTCCTAGCACCGTTTTATCATGGCGGAAAAGACGTTTAAAATTGTCATTAAACTTGCCGCCATTGAGAGTAAGGGTTAAATAATTAAGCGGATAAACTTCATATTGAATTGCCATACGCGCGACCAGAACATTGCGGGCAGTTATTTCCATATTATCCAGTCCCAAAAACGGAAACATGTAATTTTGCAGTGGATGAAAACCGCCGAAAAAGAATTTCTGTTCGCGGGGTATAGATTTGCCATGGCTATAACCGGATACATAATTCGTAATCACTGTTGCAGCGGATGTGATCCTGCGGGCGTTGGAATAGTTGAATATATAGCGTTCAAAGGAAGAGTTGTCCCCAGCCGGCATGGTGTTGAATCTTTTCGCTTCAAGATATAACTGGCCGCCGCTATGAGGGAACTCGGAATTGTCAAAGGTATCAAATTCAAGGTAGGCAAGATAATTACGGTAATCATAATTAATGTTTTCCTGGCACCAGGCTTGAGGAATTATACTGGGGCGCAGCACATTTCTTTGCCGCTGTAGTTTGGCCCCAAAAGAAACCGTATTGGATATAATAGTTCTGATCGATAAATCTCCGTTAAAATCGGTAAGTTTATACCGGGCAATACGTGTATTATCCTGGTAATAATCATGTTCATAATCACGTATACTGTAATTCATACCGATACCGATGCCGGGCCAGAGATTGGTTGGGAAAAAATAAGAGCCGTCTAATTTACTGTTGCGTCCCAAGCGGTTATCAAAGCATAACCTGGAGCCATGTCCGAACATATTCCTAAAGGTCACATTCAACAGGAATCCAGCATCGTGTTTACTGGAATAATTAAAACCAAAATTTATATAGTCGGTCGATTTTTCCACGACATGGAGCACCAGGCGGCAGCCTCCGGATTCCGGTTTCAACTGGTATGTTAGCCGCTGAAAGAACTGGCTGCCGTACAACCGGTTAATGGCATTATTCAGGTCGGTCATCGAAATGCGACAGGGAGGTTTAATATTAAGCCGGGACTGGACAAATTGCTTCGATACCCTGTGCAGTCCGTCAATCTGCAGGCCGGTGAGATTGATTTCGGTAATATTGGTAAATGGCAGCGGCGCTTTTTCCATAACCCGATATTTTTTTAAAGAATCGGCCAGGGCAACAAGTTGCGGTAGAATTTTGCGGGCGGCAATCTCTCCGCTTTTAATCAAGGTATCGGCGCGTGAAAAATCCATAATGGTAAATTCATCTATATCGGGATGTATAACCAGATCACAAAGGGGCAATTGCTGCTCGACATTGGTTTTTACCTGGTAATTGATGGTCTGCACCATGACGCTTAAAACGGAATTGAGTTTGTCGCTGCTCAACAGTGCATCGGATACATCGACGGCAATAACAAAAGTAGCGCCCATATCCAGGGCGTCGCTCACGGGCAGGTTGCGGGCGGTACCGCCATCGATGAGCATGCGACCGTCTATTTCCACCGGGGTAAAAACGGATGGAATAGCCATACTGGCGCGAATTGCATCTGGTAAAAACCCCTGACTCAAAACAACCGGTTCATTAGTTTCAATATCGGCAGCCAGGCAGCGAAATGCCCTGGGGAATTCTGCAAAATTTTCCACGTGATGATAAGGCAAAGTTAGCTTGGTCAATAGGGTAGAAATTTTTTGTCCTACGATCAACCCGGAAGGCAATACAATCTTGTTTTTATAAATGGGAAAACCACCGACAAACTTGCGGGAATCATCCTTTTCCAGGAACGGCAGATCGCTGCGGGCAGGAGCGTCGTCAAACAGGTCGATCCAGTCAATTTCTTTGACAATCTTTTCCAGGGCTTGTGCGTCATAACCAATCGCATACAAGCCGCCGATAATAGAGCCCATGCTGGTGCCGGTAACAATATCAAAATCCAGGCCTGCCTCTTCCAGAACTTTGATAACGCCAATATGCGCCAGCCCTTTGGCGCCGCCGCCGCTTAACACCAGAGCCATTTTGGTATCCTGTGAAAAAGGCGTTCCGGCGTATCCCGGTTTAAAGGTCATAACAACCGTTAAAACACAAAAGAAAATCGGCGCACAAATCCAAGACAAGATGATTTTTTTCATTACGGTTCCTGTTATTTAATTACATTTTTACCCGTACCTAATGGATCAAATCGGGTCGGGGAAATTTATGCCAGATAATTAAAAAAGTGAGACGTTCAGGATACGTTTAAACAACGTGAATGTTTCTGTAAAAATCCAGATAAATACTGTAATATCATTACCGGTTAAAACCAAGTTCAGAAAAATTCATATCTAATATTTGTCCCCGGTTCCGGGCTACGACCGGGCTATTTAAAGACGCTGGGAACAAATCCTGCCTGGATTTTTGCCGCGATCATCTGGGCTATCTCTTTGCGGGTCAGGCCGAAATATTTAACGCCCAGGGTGAATAACAAATCAATTTCACCTTTATTAACAGAATCATCCGCCAGAGCGATATCGATTAGGAATGCAAACAAATTAAAGCGTTCGCCAGGATTCATCTTAACAATCGCAACCAGGGATTGCGCAAACAGGTTCTCAACCTTACCTGATTTGACTATGGAATCCAGGAACTCTTGCGGCGATATAGTGAAATTTGCCAGGGTATACAAAATAGAGGTCATTTCCTCTTCATTGATCTGCTCATCCACCCCGGCGATGATGAGGCCGCCGGCAGCGATGAAATTTTTGCGATGCACGCCGATCTCCGAGTCATCGATGGTGTACAACAACTCACATAACTTTTGCACGCCGGTATTCAGGGCGGCGTCGCTGTATTTTTTATCGTCGTTTGCATAATTCCGGAACAAGTCCGATTCGCTGAACAACCGTAACGCTTTTACGCGCACCGGGTTGACCGGATGGTCAAAATATTGGACGGTTTTGGTTTGCTGCATTTTTACAACCTGATTTTCCACTTCGGCCAGGTATTCCTGCGGTGAAAAAGCAATCCGGGTCGTATCCAGTCCCGATGACAGTTTAAAGAAATTGGTTACACATTTATCCATAATGGGACTGGCAATATAGCCGAACCGGTCGGCGGTTAACTCGGAGACTTTTTTCCATAATTGAATTTTATTGTAAAATATCAAAGGAATAGGATTATCTTCAGTAAACAGGAACTCGAATATTCGTAACAGATCGGAATTGCCGGTGATCAAATGACCGATCTCATGTCCCAATACAAACATGAGTTCATCGTCATCCAGCTTTTCCACCAGCCCGGAATTGAGAACGATTATATGGCTGTGGCTTTCTTCGGCGCGGTATATGGAAAACGCATTCAACGTCGGTTCGTTGGCGATGAAATAATCGGTCTTGTCGGTAAATCCCAGTCGTTCCTGCACCTGTTGGCACAGGGAATACAGTTTAGGTGACAGGTTTTGGGAGATTTTAAAATTCATGCCTTCAAATATGGATTTGACGTTTTCCTTTTGCGGTTCGATTTGTGCTTCGTTAAGCAGCTTTTTAATGATTTTCCCCTCAAAGGTTTTATATAACTCGTCGCTTAATTGCCGTTCCAGACCGATGCGAATATTGTCATAATTCATTTCATTCTCCGCGAGTTGACTAGTCGATGCAGATATTCTATAAAAAGTATATTCATCTATTTACAGGTGATAACCCTGAGATATAAATTCGCTATATCATCATTAAAATACAAGCAAAAAAAGCAGGAAATCCCCCTTTTATTCAAACTATCTTTATTTGCGAACCAGTCTCTCCCTTGTATAACTGATTAAACCGCCGGCGTTCATTACCGCCTGACGCGAACCGGAAAGCGGTATAACCGTAAATGATTTGCCGGTAGTTTTATTCACAATGCGGTTGTCCGCAACGACAAGCTCATCGCCCTCTGTCGCCTCAATGTCCGGTGCAGTTAGTGCCTGCAAGCCCAGGTTGACGGCGTTTTGTAAGAATATACGGGCATAACTTTTTGCGACAATCACCAGTTCATGTCCCTTTAAACACGATACCGCCTGTTCGCGCGACGAACCGCAGCCAAAGTTATTCCCAGCGATTATGATGCTGCCCTGCGGGAATTTTTTGTCATTCAATTGCTTGTTGAATTCTTTATAATCCGCAAATGCAAACGCCGGGGTTTCAGTGGGCAATACTGTCGCCATAAACCGACCCGGATAAATAGTATCGGTGGAAATATCATCGCCAAATTTTATAATTACTTGCGCCATCACTTATCTCCTTTCCTCACGGGGATCGGTAATTTTGCCGGTAATGGCGGAAACAGCCGCCGTTGCCGGAGAACACAGGTAGACCTCAGCATTGGGGTTGCCCATTCTGCCTTTAAAATTACGATTAGTCGTCGCCAGGGCGGTTTCGCCATCGGCCAGCGCTCCCTGGTGCACGCCCAGGCAGCAACCGCAGCCGGGGTTCATGATTACAGCGCCGCTGGCCGCCAGATCGGCAATATAGCCTTTTTGCAACGCTTGCCGGTAAATACGTCCCGAAGCCGGGAACACCAGCATACGCACATTATCCGCCACTTTTTTGCCTTTTAATATCCGGGCGGCAATTTCCAGGTCGTCCAAACGGCCATTGGTGCAGGAACCGATGACGATCTGGTGCAACGTCTTTCCCGCGACCTCGCGTACCGGCTTGACATTATCTACGGTATGGGGACAGGCGGCCTGCGGTTCCATGTTGGTCACATCAATATCCACTGTTTGTTCATATACAGCGTCAGGGTCAGGCAATACCGGTTCGATGGGCTCCTGCACTTCCGCCTCCTGCTGCAGATAACGTATGGTTTCCGCATCCGCCGGAATGATGCCGGTCGTAGCGCCGGCTTCAACCGACATATTGGCCAGGGTGAGCCGACCGGATACCGACATCTTTTCAATGACCGGCCCATGGAATTCCAGCGCCCGGAACGTTGCACCATTGGCGGTCAACATGCCGATGAGGTACAGAATAATATCTTTGGGATAGATATAACCGGGCAGTTTACCGCTCACGTTTACCCTGATAGTTGCCGGTACTTCCAGGTTCAGGATCGCGCCCAAACACCACACACTGGCCATCTCCGTAGCGCCAATACCCATAGCAAAGGCGCCCATTGCGCCGTGGCTGGTCGTGTGCGAGTCTGTGCCCAGCACCAGGCTGCCGGGATGCACATAACCATACTCCGGCAATACCTGGTGACAAATGCCGCCGACATCGCCGCGGATTTCATGAAATTTCGTTATGCCCTGTGCGGCAACAAATTCGCGGATTTTCTTTTGGTTATTGGCGGTTTTTGAACTCTCCGCCGGGACGCGATGGTCAAAAATGATAGTAATATTATCGGGATTCCAGACCCGCGGTGTTAAACCTGTGCCCTGGTATATTTCCAAAAACTGGTTGATGACCAGCGCCGCATTCTCATGCGACATCGCCAGGTCGACCGCAGGTTCAACTATATCGCCCGGCCTTACCTGGTTCTTACCGGATTTAAAGGCCAGTATTTTTTCTGCTATGGTCATGCCCATAGGTGATCTCCATATAAAATTAAATAATTCCCTGTTCTTTAAAAGCAGATAATTGTTCATCAGTATAGCCAGCCTGGCGCAAAATATCTTTGGTATGCTCGGCAAGTCTTGGCGGCGCTGACTCTATTTTCCCGGGTGTGGCGGAAAATTTGGCAGTCAAATTGAACAACGGTAAATCTCCCAGTTCGGCATCTTTTACTGTAGCAAGCGTCTGCCGGTGTTGCACCTGCGCGGCGTGCAGCGCCTGGTCGAGACTGAGAATTGCGCCGGAGGGCACATCATGATTATTAAGAATCTCCACCCATTCATCGGTGGTTTTTGATACCAGTTTTTCTTCCAGCAACGGGGTCAGAGCTTTACGGTTCTTTTTGCGGTTATCCCGCTCCTGGAAACGCGGATCGGTCTTTAATTCCGGCACACCTAACAGGTCGGCCACACTCTCCCACTGTTCCTGTTTATTTGCGGCAATATTAATATAGCCGTCCCTGGTTTTAAAAGTGCCCGAAGGCGCGGCGGTAAAATTGTCATTACCCAGCAAGGTCGGCGGCTGCCCACCGATGAGCAGATTGGCGGCCACCCAGCCGAGCAGCGGCATAATGGAATCAAGCAGAGCGATATCGATAAATTGTCCTTCGCCGGTCTTTTCCCGGTTATATAGAGCTGCCATTATAGCAAATGCCGCATTCAAGCCGCCGACAGTGTCGCACACAGGAAAGCCGCAGCGCAGTGGATTCAGAGTCTCATCACCGTTAATATCCATCACGCCACTCAAGCCCTGAATGATCTGGTCATAAGCCGGTTTTTCGGCATCCGGGCCGGTTTGCCCGAACCCGGAGATGGCGCAATAAACCAGGCGGGGATTGATCTTCTGCAAAGCCTCATAACCGAGCCCCAGACGCGTCATCACATCGGGACGAAAATTTTCAACAACCACATCGGCGGTTTTAACTAATGTACGGAAAATTTCCTTGCCCTGATCGTGTTTTAAATTCAGGGTAACCGATTTCTTGTTGGCATTCTGGGCCAGAAAACTGGTGCCCATCAGTTTTTTATTCAGATCCGGCACACAGCCAAGCTTGCGCGCCAGGTCGCCCTCTTTCGGATTCTCGATCTTGATCACTTCAGCGCCCAGTAACGCCAAATGCAAAGTACAAAACGGGCCCGAAAGCACATTGGTCAGGTCCAGAACGCGGATATGTTCCAGTAATTTCATAACACCATTTACTCCTTAACAATAGCCGGTATGCCGGCTTTTAAAAGTCTTCCTGATAATTCACGGTTCAATTCCAGGGCGACATCCTTACTTAGCTGCAACAGGATTTCCAGGTCTGGCAATCCACTAAATCCTTCACGTTGAAAAAGATAAACCAAGTCTTCGGTGCAGACATTGCCGGAACCGATTTTTGTAAAGGGACAGCCGCCGAGGTTGCCGAAGGCCGTTTCAAATACGGTAACCCCACTTTGCAATGCGGCGTAACAATTGACTATACCGGCGCCAAAGGTATCGTGGAAATGGCAGGCGCATTCCACATTCTTGTCCAATTCCTGAATGCGTCCGAATAACTCCATAACCTGGGTGGGATAAGCATATCCCGCCGTATCGGCAAGACTGATGGACAATAACCCGGCGTCCAAATATTGCTTGACAATATCCAGTACGGTCTGCTCCGGCACCCGACCTTCAAAGCCGCAGCCAAAAGCGGATTGTACCGAAACCTGCACCTTCTTTCCTTCCGCCAGCGCCTTTTTGGCCATGGGAATGATACGACTCACGGCTTCTGCAGTGGACATGCCAGTGTTTTTAAGGCTGTGGGTATTGCTGGCCGATACACCCATGCAAAACATATCCACGCCGCAGGCCAGGCCGCGCTCCAGTCCCTTTTCATTCAATACCAGCGCTGAAAGAATAACATTTTTCGGCTTTTTCCCGGAGGCGTTGAGTTCGGCAAATAACCGGTCGGTATCTGCCATTTGCGGCACTTTATCGGGGTGCACAAACGAGCCGACCTGGATCATGGGTAATCTCGCGGCAAACAGCATTTCCAACCAATGTTGTTTCTTTTCCAGGGAAACGATCTGCTTTTCATTCTGCAGGCCGTCGCGCAAGCCCACTTCATGAATGATGATTTTATTTTTTACAGTTTGCACGCTACCGCCTCGGCCATTTCCATCGTAGTATTTTTCCCGCCCATATCATAGGTGCGGGTTTGGCCTTCTTTAATGACAGCGGCAACCGCAGATTCAAGACGATCTGCCTTGTCTTTTTCACCAAGATAATCGAGCATCAGTTTGGCGGCGAGCAGCATAGCCAATGGATTCACTTTATTCATGCCCGCATATTTCGGGGCGCTGCCGTGCGTGGGCTCAAAAACCGCATAGTTATCACCAATATTGCCGCTGGACGCAAAGCCCAATCCGCCAACCAGCTGCGCCGCCAGGTCGGAAATAATATCGCCAAACATGTTTTCTGCCACCAGCACGCCATAGGTTTCGGGATTTTTCACCAGCCACATGCACATGGCGTCGATATTAGTTTCCCAGAGATCAATGCCGGGATAATTTTTTGCTACGTCGCGGGCGCAGCGGGTCATTAATCCGCCGGTTTCGCGCAGCACATTCGGTTTTTCCACCAGGGTTACGGATTTGTAGCCATATTTTTTGGCATACATAAAAGCTTCATTAACGATATTGGTGCAGCCGGTTTTGGTCATAATCCGGGTGGACAACGCAATTTCAGTGAGCGGCACATCTTTAAAGCTTTTCATTTTATTATTATTAGCCAGCAGTACATCGAACACCGCTTGCGGTAAAGGATGGAACTCGACACCGGCATACAGGCCTTCGGTATTTTCGCGGAATACCACCAGGTCGATATTCTCCTTATAATTTAGGGGATTACCCGGGTAAGCCTTGCAGGGCCGCAGGTTGGTACGCAAGTTGAAAAGCTGGCGCAGTTTAACTATGGGTGAAAAATATTCAAAACCCTTGTTTTGCAATTCCGGCAGCAGTTCCCGGGCAGCTTCGTCTTTGGGTTTGGAAGTAATTGCCCCGAACAATGCAGCATCGGTATTTTTTAGTATTTGTATGGTACGGTCCGGCAGGGCGTTGCCTTCTTTTATCCAGAATTCCCAGCCAATATCGCCATGAATGTATTCAGCATCAAGAGCCAGTTTGTCCAACACATGCCGGGCGGCATTCATTACATCGATGCCGATGCCGTCACCCGGCAGCCAGGCAATTTTATATTTCGCCATAGTATTACCCTTTATTTACGTGGTTATTTTTTTGAAAATTTTTTCCAGTATATCCAGACAACAATCAATATGCTCTTTTTCCACAATCAAAGCCGGGGCAAAACGCACCGAGTTGGGCCCACAGCCGAGAATGATGAGACCCTCGTAAAACGCCAGTTCCAGTATCTTGTTGCGGATTGCCGGGTTGGCTTTGATGCTCTCGCGATCGGTTACGATCTCCATACCCACCATCAAACCCATACCGCGTACATCGCCAATAAAATCATAGTCCGGTTGCAGCTTTTTGAGTCGTTCCAGTAAATAGGCGCCCTGCTTGGCAGCGTTTTCCACCAGGCCGTTTTCGATCAACTCGATAGTTTTCAAAGCGGCGGCGCACGAAACCGGGTTGCCGCCAAATGTGGAGGCGTGGGAACCATACGGCCAGTTCATTACCTCGGCTTTGGCAATGATCGCGCCCAGCGGCATTCCGGAGGCTATGCCCTTGGCTATGCACATAATATCCGGTTCGAGCCCGAAATGCTCGCTGGCAAACATTTTACCGGTGCGGCCCATACCGCACTGGATTTCATCGGCCACAATCAGGAACCCATGCTTTTTTGACAATTCCTGTAAACGGGTGACATATTCTTTGGGAGGCACAATATAGCCGCCCTCGCCCTGGATCGGCTCAAAAAACACCGCGGCAATTTCACTGGGCGGCACGGTTTTTTCAAAAATAGTCTCTTCCAGGTATTTAACACATTCGAAGCGACAAAAACCATACTTTTGCCCAAACATACAGCGATAGCAATAAGGATAAGGAATGTGCGTAACATCCGGTAACAAGGGCGAAAAACCCGCCTTTTGTACGATCTTGCTGCCGGTTAAGGATAATGCGCCATAGGTGCGGCCGTGAAAGGCGCCGGTATAGGCCAGCAGTCGGGTGCGATGGGTGTTATAGCGCGACAATTTGATGGCCGCCTCGACCGATTCCGCGCCGGAATTGGTAAAAAACACCCGTTTGTTCGAACCGCCGGGCGCCAGTTCACTCAGCTTTTTGGCCAGGTTGGATTGCACCTGGTAATAAAAATCCGTGCCGGACATGTGGATGAGCTTTTCCGCCTGGTCTTTAATGGCCTGCACAACCTCGGGATGACAATGGCCGGTGGAACACACTGCAATGCCGCTGCAAAAATCCAGAAACTCATTGCCGTCGATGTCTATCAGCTTCATGCCTTCGCCCCGTTCCGCCACGCAGGGGAAATCACGGGTATAGGAAGGAGAAACATACTGCTTATCGGTTTTAATGATCTGTTCAGCTTGAGGACCGGGAAGTTTTGTACGTAAATGTGGTAAGGAGTATGCCATATTCGTGACCTTTCTCAATCAAATTTAATACCTTGCGCCAGTACAGTGGTGCGGCTCCAGTTAATTGTGTTTGTCTGACGACGCATATAAGCTTTCCAGGCATCCGAGCCGCTTTCTCGTCCCCCGCCGGTCTCTTTTTCACCGCCAAAAGCCAGACCTATCTCTGCGCCACTGGTGCCCAAATTTACATTTGCAATACCGCAATCGGAACCGGCATGGCTGAGATATTGTTCAGCTTCGATGAGATCGTTGGTAAATATCGCTGAACTCAGGCCCTGCGTCACATCATTCTGAATATGGATAGCGTTACCGAGGTCGCCTTTATATTTAATGAGGTATAGGATGGGCGCAAAGGTCTCTTCCTGGACAATGGCGAAATGGTTCTCTACTTCGGCAATAGCGGGAGTAACATAACAGCCGCCGGGGTATTTTTCGCCGGAAAGTTTCTCCCCGCCATAAATAATGCTTCCGCCCTGGCTTTTAATATCACGCAAGGCGTTCATCATTACATCCACCGCAGCGGTATTGACCAGCGGGCCCATCAGGATATTCTCATTCAGGGGACTGCCGATAGTGATGCGGGTATAATAATTCTGCAACAATTCTTTAAACTTTTCATATACGGATTCGGCAATAATCACCCGACGGGTGGTCGTGCAGCGCTGCCCGGCAGTACCGACCGCGCCGAACAACACGTTTTTTGCCGCCAATTCCAGATCGGCATGCGGGGTGATGATAATAGCGTTATTACCGCCCAGTTCCAGTATGGTCTTGCCGAGCCGTTCGCTGACGATTTGTGCAATATGTTTACCCAACCGCGTCGAGCCGGTATAACTGATCAGGCCGATGCGTTTGTCGTTATTGAACAGGTCGCCGATTTCCGAACCTTTGCCGGTCACCAAAGTAGATACTGCCGCAGGGGCATGGTTTTCCTGCAATACCCGCGCAAATATTTTCTGACAGGCAATAGCGGTTAACGGCGTAGGACTCGCCGGTTTCCATACACACACATCGCCGCACACCAGGGCCAAAGTCAAATTCCAACTCCACACCGCCACCGGAAAATTAAATGCGGAAATAATACCAACCACACCCAATGGATGCCATTGTTCGTACATACGGTGCTGCGGGCGTTCGCTATGTGTTTGCACGCCATACAACATGCGGGACTGGCCGCAGGCATAATCGCAAATGTCGATCATTTCCTGCACTTCACCCAAACCTTCCTGGATGGATTTACCCATCTCCAGCGTTACAAGTTTGCCCAGGGCCGGTTTCTTTTCGCGCAGGGCAACGCCTAGCTGGCGAATGATCTCGCCGCGTTTGGGCGCCGGTATTAAACGCCATTGTGCAAAAGCTGCCTGCGCTTTTTGAATGACCTGGTCATAGTCATCCTTATTGGCCGTTTTAACAGAGGCAATGACCTGACCGGTTATGGGGGTAGTTACCTGAATTTCCCTGCCATGGCCGAACCAGTGTTCGCCATCGCACACGCCGTCGTTGACATCACTTAAATCCAGGTTGCGAAAGACATTTGCAATTTCTTTGTTAATGTCCATAGTCTGCTCCTATGGTTTATAAATGTCCCTTAATATTGAAAAGTCATTACCAAAAATGGTTTTGACTTGTGATTCCAGTCTATTGATCATTTTCCAGCTATAAATTTCATGTTTAATAAAATCTTTGGCAACGCCAACCAGGCTCTCGTTGGCAGTGAGCACACCGATATTGGATTTATTCTCCGCAATAATCGCTTGCAAAAGATAAGCGCTGTCCATCACCATCGTAAATTCACGTCCCCCCTTTTCCATGATCTTTTCTTTTTCCAGCAGGTGATGATAGATTATACCGAAATCCAGCGGTAGTGTGCCATATTGAATGATAACGATCTTTTTATCGCGCTGCTGTTGCAATTCCGGCAGCAGATCCTGCAATTCTTCATCCCAGCAAAACAGCAATATTTCTTCACGGCAGGATAATATCAGTTCACGGGCTTTGTTGATCAGATCCTGGCGGGAATTAATATCCCAAATATAATGCGACCCCAAGCCCTTGGCGCGCGGCAAGTGCTTTTTAAGCAGGCTGATGGAAGCGGCGGTCTCATCCTGAAATTTTTTCAGCAGAATGTCGATATCCTGGGGAATATACTTGACCGGCTCGGTTTGCACCGGGGTGATGACCGATTTATCCAGCAATTTACTGATCACTTCATAGATTTTGGAAGGCGGTATACCCGAATTCTTGGCCAGTTCATAACCGGTAACGGGACTTTTATTGACGAGGGCAATGTAGGCTTTGGATTCCCAGGTGGAAAAGCCGAACCGGGCAAGATTTTCGGAAATAATTGAAATGGGCATAGCCACTCCTGCTATTAACTACCTATGTAGTTATTATAGTAAATTTCCGGGGAATTGTCAAGGGGAATTTTGCAAAGGCGGTATTATATAATTGATAATAATAGCTTGTGTGAGGTACAGAAGTAATATTGAATCTTGTTTATCCTTCGTGTTCTTTGTGTCCTTCGTGGTTCAATCTTTTCATTTTACCCGAAGGACACGAAGAAGAAATTTTTCAAAGAATAATCTAATAACCTACTTGATCAGCATCATCTTTCTCATATCCGTAAAGCCCTCGGCGTCCATGCGCAGGAAATACAGGCCTGATGAAAGTTTATTACCCGCATCATCAGTCCCGTCCCACACAACTTGATAATTACCCGGATACTGATAATCTTCACACAAAATCTTGACACATGAGCCCTGAGTATTAAGAATAGTCATTTTAACTTTTGACAGATTCGGCAACTTGTAGATAATATTTGTGACAGGATTAAAGGGATTCGGATAGTTTTGCATTAACGCATACTGTTGTGGTAATTGAGTGGCAGGTTTTAAATCAGTTGTAATTGATGTTGTAAAGGTCATATCCTCACCATACGATGTTCCGGCAGTACTGTTCGCTTTTACCCGGTAATGAAAAGTAACATTCGACTCCAAACCATTCAAGACGGCGCTAACTGCGGTAGTATTCGTACCGGAAATCGGACTATTGGCCGCAATAATTTCACTGCTATAATCAGCAGTCAAACCATATTGGAATGTTACAGTTGACGAAATACCGTTTGCATTTACAAAGCCATTTAAAGTAGCGGAAGAATCCGTAACATTCGTTGCCGCGGAAGTAATTACAAAAGCAGGGTTACCGATAGTTGCAAACGTTGCATCCTCACCAAAAGTTGTACCGCCAGAATTAGTTGCCAAAACCCGGTAATGAAAAGTAGTATTGGGAGTCAAACCGTTTAACGATGCCTGAACTGAGGTTGTCTCTGTGCCGGTAACAGGACTACTGGCGGCTGTTATTTCACTGCCATAACTTTCAGATACACCATATTGAAATTTTACGATTGCTGAGACTCCATTTGGATTTACATAGCCGTTTAAAATGGCGGTGGATTGAGTTATATTTGTTGCCGGGGATGTGAATACAAAAGGAAGATTTGCAGTGGTGGTAAAAATGGCATCATCGCCAAAAGATTTACCCCCGGAATTGGTAGCAACCACACGATAATGATAAATAGTGTTGGGTGTTAAGCCAGATATTTCAGCACTTACATTTGTTAAAGCAGTACCGCTCACCGGACTGTTAAAGGCGTATATTTCACTCCCGTAATTTTCTGATGTTCCATATTGAAAAATTACGGATGTGGATTGATTGTTGGCATTAACCTTGCCATTCACAGAGGCTGTGGTTTGGGTTACATTTGTCGCCGGGAAAGTAGTAACGACCGGCGCTTTGGCAGTTGGCGTAAAAGTGAAATCATCACCATAGGATGTACCGGCTGAATTGGTCGCAACAACCCGGAAGTGATATAGAGAGTCGGCTAACAGGTTTGATATATCAACATGGACAAGTGAAAAAGTAGTGCCATTGAGCGGACTGTTAATGGCAAACACTTCATTACTATAATTTGTCGATATTCCATATTGAAATTTTACAGTTGTTGGCAAGCCTCTGGCATTAACACGACCATTTAACCGGGCGGTTGTAAGGGTAACATCCGTAGCTTCACTGGTGATAGCGACAGGCTCACAATTTTCACAAGTATTGCCAGCTAAAAGAACTGCTGTGCCAAACAAAGAAGCGTCCTGCCAGGAATTATTGTCATTACTCCACCACCTGGTCTCGCCACTGCGGTACAAGCTGGGATCATCCTGGTCGTTGAACTGGACTTCAAAACCAATGAACATATCTTCCTCAGGTGTCCAGCCAAGTTCTGAATACGGTATTTTCCACTCCATAGTCCAACCCCACTCGGTCACCTGGCAAGCATAATCGGCAGCAGGGGTATCGGAGAATAAACGGCGCAATTGCTTGTCATTTATATCATAGGGAATACCGTCGTTTGTAAAATCATTTTTGCTATTGTCTCCGTCAAAATATAATTCAAAGCCATCTTTTTCCCAGTCGCCTCCAACTTCCGTGCTGATTATGTCATCACGGACATTGGCAAAGAAATAGAAATAGTTATCATCCCACATTACCCGGAAATCGAAATCCATATCGTTCCAGTCATCAACTCTTTCATAGATGTTCCAGGTATCATCCGGGACATAGGCATTTTGAGTAATATATGTATTACTGGAGAAATCCGGTGAAACATCCCAAATTTCCTCCATAACACCATCAATTTGCGGCTCTGCAGGCGCTTTGATAATTCGTAGTACTTCTCCTGCAATATAGTCATCAAGGGCAGCGGTGCCGAAAATGCTGGGATCATACCAGGAATTGTTGGAAACGTCCCACCAGCGCCAACCGGAATTGCGTATACCGGTATCATTATCATTATTTTGAATCTCAAAACCAAATTCCCATTCTTCAGCCGGTATAATCTGTAAATCGGCAAGGGGTATAGACATTTCCATAAAGTAACCAATATCTGTAAAGGTAAAAACGAATACGATCCCTGAATTATCCATACCCCAGTCTCCACCGGAATTACCATACCCACGATCTATATCAGTACCATATAAATATGTTGTATTGATACGTAATTGCACATCATCATAACCATCAAAAAATTGAGGCGCTTTAGAATTATCAGCATCAAAATATAACTCGATGCCATCCTGGTCCCAGGGGTTAGCAGCATCAGAATTTATAATATCATCATGGAAAATAAAAAACCCATACAGATTTTCATCATCATAAAGTAATTTAAATTGACCCCATAAATCAAACCAGTCATCCGGGGGATTATCGCTATCCAATGCTTTTGTCATAACCGTATTGGTTACACTGTACCAGATAGGGTCCATTTCGCCGTCTATCACTGGCGGTACTTCAGCCCTGGGTATTTGGAGTATCGAATTCACGTCCAGGGTGGCTTGTAAAGATGTAGCCAGGGAAAAAATCACAACAAACAAAATTACCAATAAAGAACAGGATCTCATAAGACCTCCTTTAAATGATGTTTTTATGTAATTTAGTAAGCTGTTTTTATTTTAGTAGCAATTAATACTTTGATTAAAGAACAACTTTAATAACCAGGTGATGATCTGGTTAGTATATCAATCATAAAAATTAAGGTATAACAAAGAAATAAATTGACAGTTATTAAAGAATTCTTTAAATAGAGGGGCAGAGAATATCAAGCAAAGTGGAGGAAAAATTTATTAAATTCTTTTTTTATCAGTAAAAATTATATTCGATACGTCACGATTTTTCTTAATATGGGGTCGATTTCTTTATATATTGATCCCAAAATATTCTTCACAACAAAAAAGCGGGAAAGTAAATTTCATGGTAATGGATTTATTTATCATCAGATTCAATAAATTGAATTTTTTGCTACAATTATTAATCGTGTCCTTTTTACTAGAAAAATTATAAGTAAAAATGACATCTTAATTCCCAGTAAAAAATGTAATCAGATCCGAGTTCTGCAATTAAGCAGGTATGTATAGTTATAGTTAATACCTGTTACGAAATTCACCTCCTACTTGACCAGCATGATCTTTTTCATATCCGTAAAGCCATCGGCGTCCATGCGCAGGAAATACAGGCCTGATGCTACTTGAGCGCCCGATTCGTCCGCGCCTTCCCATAACAGTGGATAGCGGCCGGGGCCCTGCGCGCCGGTGAACAGCGTCCGCACCAGTTCGCCTTGCAGGTTATAGATCATGATCTTAACATGCGAGTTCACCGGCAACTCATAAACAATATTCGTCACCGGGTTGGCGGGATTGGGGAAATTCTGCTGCAAGGAGAATTGCTGGGGTACAGGCAAGCTGGCGGCAATATCAGTCGATTCCAAAGTAGTAAACGTCATATCCCGGCCATAAGCCGTGCCGGCGGTACTGGAGGTCACAACCCGGTAATGATATGTTGTGTTGGCAGTTAAACCTGTCACATTTGCGCTTACCAGGGTGGTGATTGTATCGGTAACTGTACTATTTACTGCCGAATACTGTTTATCATAATTTAAAGACTCACTATATTGAAATATTACAGTGGTTGGAATCCCTTTAGCATTTACCTCGCCATGTAATACGGCGGTAGTTGGCGATATATCGGTTGCCGTTTGCGTCTGCACTACGGGTAAATCGGGAGAGGTGGTAAAGGATGTACCATAGGTATAGGTTTTATACGAACCCCAGTTAGCTATTACCCGATAATAATAAGTAGTATTTGGGATTAAATCGAACAAATCTGCATATGCCTCTTTATTTAATGCATTAATGACAGGGCTGTTGGCAGCGATTATTTCCTTACCATAATGTGGATTGTTACCCCATTGAAATTTAACTCCGGTCGGTATTCCTTCATAAACCACCTTCACATAACAGTTAATCCGGGCAGATATACTGGTTACATCAGTAGCTTCACACACTTGCACATCAGGCCAACAATTGCCACAACAATATCCAGATACTACAATTGCAGTACCAAACATTGAAGCATCCTGCCAGGTATTATTATCATTACCCCACCACCTGGCAATGCCGCTTCGTAGTAAAGCAGGATCATCCTGGTCATTTAATTGTACCTCAAATCCAATAATGTTATCATAAGGATCAAAGCCCAGATCAGTTAATGGGATCCTCCATTCCATAGTCCAACCCAATTCAGTTCTTTGGCAAGCGCAATCATCAGTCGGTGTATCGCTAAAAATCTGGCGTAGATGTTTATCATTATCATCATAAGGAATACCATTATGGGTAAAATCATTTTTACTGTTGTCACCGTCAAAAAATAGTTCAATGCCGTCTTTTTGCCAATCTTCTCCTGCTTCTGTGCTGATCATGTCATCGCGGACAGTGGCAAAAAAATACAAATAATAATCGTGTGTCATAACACGAAAATTAAAATCCATATCATTCCAGTCATCAACACGTTCATAAATATTCCAGGCTTCATCAGGGATATAAGCATTATGAGTTACAAAAGTATTACTGGAATAATCCGGTATACCCTGCCAGGCATCATCCAAATAACCGTCAATAACAGGTTCTGAAAATGAAGGTTCAATTCTTAAAGTATCACTGGCAATATAACCGTTCCAATAAGTAAAACCAAATTTACTGGCATCAAACCAGGAACTATCGGTAGAACTCCACCACCGCCAGCCGGAATCACGTACTCCTGTATCACTATCATTGATCTGCACTTCAAGACCGATTTCATCATTATAATGCGCATCAAGTTGCAGTGCGTAAAGTGGAATAGAGATTTCAAGATTATAGCCAAGTTCGGTCTGTTGAAATGCGAAAACTATACCGGAATTATCAAAACCCCAGTTGAAGCCATTATTACCATAATATGCTTCAACATCAGTACCACTCAGCCATTCTGTATTGATGCGTAACTGCACATCATTAACACCATCATAAACACCTTCAGTATAGGAATTATCAGAATTAAAAAAAAGATCAATGCCGTCCTGATCCGTTGAATTGGCGTTTGTTGAATTGATACTGTCATCATGGATAATAAAAAAACCGTAAAGGTTCAGATCATCATGCATTAATTTAAATTTTCCCCACAAATCGAACCAGTTATCTGGTGCAGCTTCTTTTTCCAGGGGTTTGGTCATTATAGAATTCGTAACACTGTACCAGATCGGGTCCATTTTCCCATCGATTACTGGTGCAAAGCTTGCACTAGGAATCAATTGCAATAATTCAGCATCAAAGGAAGCGTATATTGAGTTGACCTGGAACAATACCACAATCAACATAACCAGAATAAAAGTTAGACGATACATATTGACCTCCCAAAATCAAGTACCAATAATTTTTATGCACACTATTTGATCAGCATGATCTTTTTCATATCCGTAAAGCCATCGGCGTCCATGCGCAGGAAATACAGGCCTGATGCTACTTGAGCGCCCGATTCGTCCGCGCCGTCCCATAACAGCGGATAGCGGCCGGGGCCCTGCGCGCCGGTGTACAGCGTCCGCACCAGTTCGCCTTTGAGGTTATAGACGGTGATATTGACATTTGACCCAACCGGCAGCTCATAAACAATGTTCGTCACCGGGTTGGCGGGATTGGGAAAATTCTGCTGTAAAGAGAATTGCTGCGGTACAGGCATGGTTGGTGCAATATCAGTCGATTCTAAAGTCGTAAACGTCATATACCGACTATAAGCCGTGCCGGCGGTACTGGTGGTCACAACTCTATAATAATAAGTTAAATTCGGAAACAGGCTGGTCAACCTGGCTTTTACAGAAGAAAAGCCTGTATTTGTAAGCGGACTTTCAAAAGCAGGTATTTCATTTCCATAATCAATCCATCTGCCATACTGAAATGTTACCGTTGCTGGCGTTTCTTTTATATCAACCTCACCCTGTAATAGCGCAGTTGTTGAAGTAATTTCGGTTGCCGGTAAAGAATGAACGACCGGCAAAACGGATGAGGTTGTAAATGTTTTATCTTCTCCATCAACATCACAAAACAATTGAAACGCATTCACCCGGTAATGATAGGTGGTATTGGGCAACAAATCTGTAAGTTCAGCAAAAACAGGAAGTGTTATATTTCCAATAATGGGACAATGGATAGCTGTTATCTCTTTATCATAATCTGAAGTGAGTCCATATTGAAATTTAATCATTGTTCCTGAATCACCATTATGGACAATACCATTCAAGCGGCATGACGTCTCTGTTATATCGGTTGCATCACATGTAATTGGAACAAGGTCACATCCAGAATCACAGACTGGGGGAATGTAAGCAGTTCCAAACATGGAAGCATCCAGCGAGGCATTATTATCATTACCCCACCAGCGCATAGCGCTGCTGCGCAACAACGCCGGATCGTCCTGATCGTTTAACTGCACATCAAATCCAAATTCACTGTTCCATTCCGGTGTCCAGCCCAGTTCCGAATAAGGTATTCGCCATTCCATGGTCCAGCCCGACTTGGTTACCTGGCAGGCACAATCATTGGTCGGAATATCGCTAAAAACCTGGCGATAATGCCGATCATTATCATCATAAGGAATTCCTTCATTAGTAAAATCATTTTTACTGTTATCGCCGTCAAAGTAGAACTCGATTCCATCCTTTTCCCAGTCCTCTCCGGCTTCGGTACTAATAATGTCGTCATAGACATTGGCAAAAAGATAAAAACAATATGAACCGTACATAATACGAAAATCAAAATATGCATCTTTCCAATCTTCGAGTCGTTCATAGATATTCCAGGCATCTGGAATGTATGCAGTCTGAGTAACATAATTATGACCTGAAAAAACAGGGGCTTCACTCCATGATTCTTCCATAATACCATCAATTACAAAATCAATGTATGATTTTATAATAGGTAATTTCCCATCAATAGTCATATAATCCATCCCGGCGCTGCCCCAAATACTGGGGTTTTGCCAGGAATTGCCGCTGCTGCTCCACCATTTCCACTCAGCGGAACGGGCATCTCCATCATTATCGTTGATCTGTACTTCAAAACCGAAATCCCAACCGACGGTCCCTTCCATCATTAAATTGGTAAGTGGAATGACGCTTTCCAGAGCATACCCAAATTCGGTAAATTTGAACGCCCAATCTATACCGGATCTGGCAAAGGGGGCAGACGGCCACTCTCCAGTTGTGCCAAAGCCGGTTTCCGGATGAATACCGTCCGGCACCCATTGGGTATTGAAACGTAGCTGGATATCATCCAGAGTGTCAAAAGTTTCCATTTTGCTGTTATCGGCATCAAAATAGAGTTCGATTCCATCTTGTTCCCAAGTGTTGACAGCTTCCGGCTGAATAACATCATCATGGACATCAATGAACAGGTAGAGATTGCTATCGTCCCATAATAATTTTACTTTACCCCACACATCGAACCAGTCATCAATTGTATAACCGGTGACCAATTTTTCCAGCAGCAGGTTGCTTACACAGTACCACACCGGGTCCATTTCACCGTCAATGACCGGCGGCACTTCCGCTTTGGGGAACCAGTAAGTAGAATCGGCATCCAGAGTGGCCTGGGCAGCTCCGGTATGCAACAGAATAATTACCAAAGCGATCAGCAATAAAGTAAAACGATACATAATGACCTCCCTATTTTATCAGCATGATCTTTTTCATATCCGTAAAGCCATCGGCGTCCATGCGCAGGAAATACAGGCCTGATGCTACTTGAGCGCCCGATTCGTCCGCGCCGTCCCATAACAGCGGATAGCGGCCGGCACCTTGCTCGCCATTATAAAGCGTCCGCACCAGTTCGCCTTGCAGGTTATAGACGGTGATCTTGACATGAGAACCAACCGGCAATTCATAAACAATGTTCGTCACCGGGTTAGCGGGATTGGGGAAATTCTGCTGTAAAGAGAATTGCTGAGGTAAGGGGATGGTTGTTGAAATATCCGTAGAACTCAAAGTTGTAAAGGTCATATCTTCACCACTACCGGTATGACAGGAACTGCTGGCGACAAAACGGTAATGATAGGTTGTATCTGGAATAAGATCATGTAAATCACCAGAGAATATCATTTCATATTTATTTTTAATGGGTGAATCGGTAATTATAATCTCCGAGCCGTAAGAGGTAGTGGTTCCATATTGAAACCGCAAATTAGTAGGGTAGCTATCAATATAAGCCATACCGTATACCCGTGCGGAAGTGGAGGTAATATCGGTTGCTTCCATAGTTATCGCAATTGGCCAGCACTCATTGCAACAACAACATCCCTGGATATTTATAACTGCAGTACCCAGCATGGAAGCATCCAGCCAGGCATAATGGTCGGTTCCCCACCATCTCATGATGCCGCTGCGTTTTAATGCCGGGTCATCCTGATCATTCAACTGCACATCAAAACCGATTTCCAAACCTCTTTCCGGGTTCCAGCCGAGGTCGGTATAAGGAACACGCCACTCCATGGTCCAGCCGGTTTCAGTACGTTGACAGGCATAATCATCGGCGGGAATATCACTGAAAACCCGACGCAGTTGCCGGTCGTTGGCATCATAAGGTATACCCTCATTTAAATAATCATTTTTACTGTTGTCTCCGTCAAAGTAGAGTTCAATACCATCCTTTTCCCATTCTTCACCAGCTTCAATAGAGATAATATCATCATAGACGGTGGTAAAGAGGAAAAAAAACTCTTCATTGCTCATTACCCGAAAATCAAAGTACATATCTTTCCAGTCATCAACCCTTTCGTAAATATTCCAGTCATCGGGAACATTGGCAGTTTGTGTGACATAATTATGGGCGGAAAAAACCGGACAATGCTCCCATGCATCATCCAAAATCCCATCAATAACCGGTTCATCGTAAGCACCTTCAACCGGCAAGCTTCCATCAGTAGAGATATTATCCATCCCGGCGCTACCCCAAATACTCGGTAGCTGCCAGGAATTGCCGCTGGTGCTCCACCATTTGTATTCGGCGGAACGGGCATCTCCATCATTGTCATTGATCTGTACTTCAAAACCAAAATCCCAATCTGAAACGCCTTCCATCAGCAAATTAGCCAGAGGTATGCATCCTTCCAGCACGTACCCAAAATCGGTAAATCTGAATACCCAATCTATACCGGTTCTGTCAAAGGGAGCAGCCGGCCATTCCCCCATTCCGCCAAAACCGGCTTCCGGATGAATACCGTCCGGTACCCAATCAGTATTAAAACGTAACTGTATATCATCAATCGTGTCAAAAGTTTCACACTTACTGTTATCAGCATCAAAATACAGTTCAACGCCATCTTGTTCATAGGTGTTGGTCGCGTCCGGCTGGATAACATCATCATGAACATCGATGAACAAGTATAAATGGCTATCGTCCCATAATAATTTTACCCTGGCCCACACATCGAACCAGTCATCGATTGCATAACCGGTCACCAATTTTTCCAGTACCAGGTTGGTTACACTGTACCACACCGGGTCCATTTCGCCGTCGATGATTGGCGGTTCACTTGTTTTTGGAAACCAGTAAGTAGAATCGGCATCCAGAGTGGCCTGGGCAGCATTAACCTGGGACAATGCAATAACAGCAATTATCAAAATAACCGGAAACCGTAACATAATACCTCCCAAATTTTTGAACCCGTCTGGCCCGCTAAATAGGGTAATATCCACAGCAGGTTTGGAAAAGATTATTCACAAAAACAGTATTACAAAATGCACTTTTAATAATGATCACTATTGCTGCGTATGTGGAGTAATACTTGTTCATATACCCGCACAAAAAAAGTGAGATGCATTATTGCATCAAAAAAAATCGCCCGTGTCAGGAACAAATTCCTGGTTAAATATATTAAATTAGTAGTTGTTTGTCAATTCTTTTTTCAAAAATATCAAAAATTTACGGATTATTAATTGAAATCATAAATGACAAACCAGGCAATAACACAACCGATCCGGGGTGAACAAGATGGTTGTTTTTTTTATAGCAATCTCGTATATTCGTCAATGCCGGCTCTTGCAGGCGCGGGCAAATTTGCGTTTACCAATTCTAACCAATTTCATATAATTAATAACCGGAAAAATATCCACAAACCAGAGATTGCGGACCGATAAATGAACCGAACGACTACCAACCCAGGATATAAAATTCAAATAATGACCGGATACGGGCTAGTGCTCGCCACCCTGTTGCTGTTTATCACCAACTCTCCAGCCATCGCTGCACAGCAGGAAGTGATAATACTGCCCGAATCGGCGGACAAGCTGGTTCTGATCCCGGGATCAAGTATCGGTAATGACTGGCGCAATAACCTGGAAATAGAAGAGGACGGCTGGCTGCTGTGCATGGGCGCTCCGGGGGGAGTTGGTTTTGATCTTGAAAAAAAATATGACCAGTTTATCAGCCTGGATGTCAGCGATTATATGTCCTTGTCCGCTGAATTCCCTTCGACCACCTGTTATATCCGCATTAAATTCGAGTTAACCGGCGAACAAGTAGATGATATATCCCTGTTATTGTTAAAAATACGTTATGACGACGGATTTGTCCTGTATTTAAACGGGGAGCGGATTGCTGCCGCCAATGCGCCAAACCGCCTCAACTGGGATTCTCATGCCACAGCGCAACATGATGGCGCAGAACCCGTCGAATACAATATCACTTTGTTTAAAGAACTGCTGGTTGCCGGAGAAAACCTGCTGGCCATTCAGGGTTTGAACAATTCGTCCAGCGATCCGGACTTTCTGATCCTGCCGCAACTCGTCTCCGCGCCCAGTCCGTTTAGCGATACGACCAAATCCAATTTACCCCTGGTGTTCATCGATACCGAAGACCAGGAAATTCCCCAGGATTATCGCATCCCGGCATACATGGGAGTTATCGACAACGGCCGGGATCAATGGCATTCTCTGCAGGATTCACTCAACAATTATAATGGCCGTATCAATATTGAAGTGCGCGGCTCCAGTTCCGCTGGCTGGCAAAAAAAACAATATGGTTTGGAAACCCAGGATGAAAACGGCAATAACCTGAACACCCCGCTGCTCGGCCTGCCGGAGGAAAACGACTGGATATTGAACGCTCCCTATATCGACAAATCCCTGCTGCGTAATGTGCTCACCTACCGGTTGGCGCGGGATATGGGTCGTTATGCTTCCCGCACGCGGTATTGTGAACTGTTCCTGAACGAGGACTATAAGGGTATTTACATTTTAATGGAAAAGATCAAACGCGATAACAATCGCGTGGATATTGCGGCGCTTGATTCAACAGATGTAGAAGGCATTCAGGTAACCGGTGGGTACATTCTAAAAATCGACAAATCCGGCGATGACGGTTTTGCTTCTGCCTACCGGCCTGCAAACGGACTGAACCGGACGATTTTTTACCAATATCATTACCCGGCCGATGATGAAATCCTGCCGCAGCAAAAAGAGTATATTCAAAACTTTATCAGGGAATTTGAAGACTGTATGGCCGGGGAGAACTATAACGACCCGGATTCCGGCTATCAAAAATATATCGATATGGATTCGTTCATTGATTTTATCATTATCAATGAACTGGCCAAGAATGTGGATGGTTACCGGATCAGCACCTTTCTCTATAAAGAACGAGATAAAAAGAACCAGCTTGGACTGCTTTACGCCGGTCCGGTGTGGGATTTTAACCTCGGTTATGGCCTGGCGAATTATTATGACGGCGAAGACACCGACGACTGGATGCTGGAAGAGTTGTCGTTTGGCGAGGGAATCCAGGGAGACGGCTCGCATGTGCCCTTTTGGTGGAGCAAACTGTTTCACGACCCGGCCTTTTCGCGACAATTCAGGCAGCGCTGGCATACGCTGCGCGCTGATGTGTTGGCTATTGACCGGATCCATCAGTTCATCACTGCCTGCGCCGATACCCTCGACGCCGCTCAGGAGCGGAATTTCACTATCTGGACCGGTCCGGGAGAGCCGCGTAGTTTTGGCGACGGCTTTTGGCCGGTGCCGGATATATTTTACTCATTTTCAACTTACCAGGATGAAGTGGATTATTTAAAAGCCTGGATTGAAGAGCGTATAATCTGGATTGATGAGAATATCGACCATATAACCGCCATCACCGGCCCGGAAAAACAGTTGCCTTTGACATTGCAGCTTGCCCAAAATTCACCCAATCCGTTCAACAGCGAAACCCGGATAGAATTTTGTCTGCCCACTGCCACCACGGTTTGCCTTGAAATATACAATGTTCAGGGTCAAAAAATCAAAACCCTGGTGAACCGCCGGGAACCCGCCGGAACTGTAACTGTTAAATGGGACGGTCTGGATGAGTACGGAAGACCGGCCGCCAGCGGCATGTATTTCTGCCGCCTGAGCGATGGCGGCAATTCCAGCCTGGCTATAACCAGAAAAATGCTGTTGCTTAAATAGTGCAGAAGATCATTTCTCACTCTGATGAAATGCTGAAAAATTGTAACGCCAATATTAAGGATAAATGATGCCCCGTAAAACCATAACCCGCCGTACTTTTATGCAAACCCTGGGCAGCAGCGCCGCGGTGCTGAGTCTGCCCCTTGCTCAATGCAGTAAAAACGACAAGCGCTTGCCCAATATCATCCTCATCCTTGCCGATGATATGGGATACGGTGATCTGTCATGCCTGAACCGGGACTCGAAAATTCCTACTCCCAACATGGATCGAATTGCCGGTGAAGGCGTGATTTTCACCGACGCCCATAGCGGTTCGGCAGTGTGCACGCCAACCCGCTATGGACTGTTAACCGGTCAATACTGCTGGCGCACGGAACTGAAAAAAGGAGTTTTGTGGGGTTATGATCCTTTGCTGATAGATGTAAACAGAATAACCCTGGCTTCACTGTTGAAACAGAACGGTTATGTGACCGCCGGCATCGGCAAATGGCATTTGGGCCTGGGCGCCGAAAAACCGGTCGATTACAGCAAACCCCTGCGGCCGGGCCCGAATGAACTGGGCTTTGACTATTATTTTGGCATCCCCGCCTCGCTGGATATGGAACCTTACCTCTATTTTGAAAACGATCACGTGGTCGGTTTACCTATAGAAGAAACCGGCGGTGGTAATCGTGACAGCGACGGCTACTGGCTGTCCGGTCAGATTATGCCGGGATTCAGACACATAGACGTCCTCCCTACCCTCACCCAAAAAGCAACGGCGTTCCTTGACGATCATGCCGCGTCCAAACCGGGCGCGCCATTCTTTTTATATTTACCCTTGTCCGCCCCGCACGATCCCTGGGTTCCGGCCCCGGAATTTGCCGGTAAAAGTAAAGCCGGCCGGTATGGGGACTTTGTCGCCCAGGTCGATGGCACTGTGGGCCAGTTATTACAAACTCTGGAGCGACTTGAAATGGCCGAGAACACCCTGATCATTGTCACCAGCGATAATGGTGCGGATGTGCGCTTTCTCGATCCCGCTTTTGGTCATAAAGGAAACTTCAAGTTCCGGGGACAAAAATCCGATATCTGGGACGGCGGACACCGTATTCCCTTTATCGCCCGCTGGCCGAAACATATCAAACCCGGTTCGGTCTGCGCCAACCTCTTGTGCCTGACCGATATGCTGGCTACTGTGGCGGCGATTGTCGGTGTTGAAATGCCCGCCAACGCCGGCGAGGACAGTTTCAATCAACTCCCCGCTTTATTGGACCGGGCACCGATAACCCCGGTGCGCGAAGCGGTTGTACACCATTCCAGCGAAGGGATGTTTGCCATCCGCAAAGGGAACTGGAAGCTGATAGCGGGACGCGGTTCCGGCGGCTGGACCGACCGGGGCAAGCAAAGCGACCCGCCGGGACAGTTATACGATATGAGCGCCGATATAAACGAGCGGCAAAATCTATATGAAAACTACCCGGATATTGTTAAAGAGTTGACTGCTCTGCTCGATCAATATATTCGCGAGGGGCGCAGCAGATAACAACAGGGATGGCCCCCGGCCATCCCTATCGCACCAACAGCAAATTCTATTTAATTCAGGGCTGCACACAATAAATCTATGCTATAAAGCATGGGGACAATAATGATGCATTACCAAAGCAAAAGTAAACCGCCCGGCTCTTACCGGTTTTCCGGAGTAACAAGTTCATATCTTTGGGTTTTATATAATGCAACATTGTAAAAGTTGCAATGTCAGAATGAATGTTAAAATATTGAGCCGCCGGACGGGCAGTTTGCATTCCCGGAAAAGGATTTAAATTTACAGCCTTTCCGGCGGCCTATTCCTTCAATAACCAAAGTTAATTAGTTATCATATAATCTATTTTACTTGAATTACAAAAATTAACATTTTTGAATATTGCGAAATTAAGGGCTGCCAAAGGGCAGCCCTTCACCAAAAGATACTACCGAAGCAGCATCATTTTTTAAGGTTTTTTCGATTCCATTTGCCGGGTAAAAGAACATCACCGGCGATACCGGCCTGTTTACATTCCGGCAAGAGAATCTGAGCATTAATCTCTGCTTAACACCTCCTGTATGGCCGGCATTAAGCGGATTAGCAAGTAATTCAGGCCAGAGTCCTGAATAATTGTTAATCTGAAAAAAACTGTAGCGCATAACCTTAATCTTATAATACAATGATAAATTTATTAGTTCATTGAATAAACATATTAGTAAAACACGTCTCTTTTTTCAATTATTTACCTGTCTCCACACATAAAATTTCATTGTTTGAAAACTCTTGGTCGGTCTACAGTCTTACAATCATGCGGCTCCCCCCTGTTCATTTCAGTAAGATATGAACAGGGGTACTGCGCATATCAATGTCCGGCGGTATACCTGACCAGTTTCTCTATGCCGGGTATCACCATGAGTTCCGTTTGTGCGCGGGGTGCGCCAGCTTGTTTCAAAATTGACAGTTGTTCATCCAACCATTTTTTATCCGGACGTTTGTGTTGTCCAATATTATCCAGGGCTGTCAAGCCAATGGCAGCACAGTTGGCGAGATCTAAAGAAAGCGATTCAATTTCCGCCAATATCGGGCTGGTTTTAATCACGGGTAGCAATTTGTCATGATTATCTTTCCATATTTGCAGGTGTTGCTTTAAAATTTCTGCGCTATGCTCCCCTCTGGCAGGTTCTGCCAGGTAATTATCGACCAGTTCACAAAATTCCCTGGCCACAGGCGCATCGGCAATAGCGGCATCGACAACCCGGGTTAACGGCGAATAGGACGTATAATCCCGCTGCGCGCCGCGGGTGTAAATCTTCACGGGTTCCAGTAACTCAACCAGGGTTTGCAGGGGAACAATATCCTGGTTATTGGTCAAACGGCGCAGCATCATATCATGATTTTTAATATGGGTCAAGCCCAATTCTTCCAACCGGAAGCTGGTAATGTTTAAACGCCGAAACATATCGGCAAGATCGCGTACCGTTCCCGGCGACCAGAGCCGTTCGGCTATGGCAGCCGTGCGCGGCCAGATACGGGAATCAACGGTCTCCGGGGAAACATATTCAGCCCACATAGTCGCCTCGCCGCCGAGAATACATTGTTTTTCCTGATCGGTCAACGGCATATCGGCAGGCATCGGGTCATTCAGGTAATGGAAGGCGGTCGGTTGCATCAGATCAATATAATATCCATTGGATAAAATAGTCCGGTACCCCTGCCGGGCCGCATCGATCAATGATTCCCGGCCCCGCCAGGATTGAATAACTATACTTTTTGGCATACCGGGATGCAATATTTCATCCCAGCCGACCATCTTTTTGTGATTTTTTTCCAGAATTGCCAGCAAGCGGCCATTGAAATAACTTTGCAAGGTATGATTATCTTTGATATTATTGGCTTGCATAAAAGCCTGAATGTCAGGATTGGTATCCCATTGTTTGCCGCTGTTTTCATCGCCGCCGATGTGCATATAATCATCCGGGAACAAGGTGCAGATTTCTGCAAAAAACCGGTCGAAGAAAGTATAGGTTGCCTCAATAGTGGGATTAAAAGTCGGGTCGAATACTCCCCATTTGCGTTCAATGGTGTACGGGCCCGGGGCGCTGGCCAGTTCCGGAAAAGCGACCAGCCAACTGGTGGCATGACCGGGAATATCAAATTCCGGCATTACCCTGATACCGCGGTTGGCGGCATATTGAATTATATCCTTTATCTGGGCCTGGGTGTAATACAGCCCGTCGGAACCTTGCAGATGCAATTGTGGAAAGGTATTACATTCAACGCGGAAACCCTGATCCTCACTAAGATGCCAGTGCATAACATTCAGCTTGACTGCCGCCATGCCGTCAAGGTTACGTTTTACCATATCCACCGGCATAAAGTGGCGACAGGCATCGATCATCAAACCGCGCCAGGGAAACCGGGGCCGGTCGTTGATTTCCACAGTATGGAAAAAGTATCCTTTTTCATCAGCATCGAGCAATTGCAACAGGGTTTCGAGTCCCCGCATCGCGCCAATATCGGTAGCTGCATTCAATGTTACGGCAGTTTCAGTTACCAGGAGTTGGTAAGATTCATCTTCGCCCAGTTCTACCTTGCCGGGTCGTTGTACATTGATTTCCATCCGGGGATGTTCACATTTACTGCTTCTGGTAATAAAATCCTGCGGCAGAAACAACCCTGTGCGTCCGGCCAGGCGACGCAAGGTATTGGTAGTGTATTCATAGATACGGTTATCGGGATTGCCCTGCACCAGGGCGGTAAATTGCTCATCAAGACGAAAACTGGAATGGGTTTGCACAACTTGTTCCGGGATCGGCATCAGGTTCAATTCCTGAGCCGCCTGTGTAAGGTTGGCGGTTACGAGTATGCAGCCGGTTAACATGAGTAATATCCATTGGGTTATTATATTCTTCATTGTTGTTCCTTTTTACTTGTTCAAACTGGCAAAGCCGCGTTTTTTCAGATCATAATAAATAATGGCGGCGGCAATAGCGCCTACCAGGCAAAAGATAAAACCGCTAACAAATTGTAAAAGAACTAGTTTTCCAATACCAAACAGGAAAGAATAGACAAGAACTACACCACAAAACCAGTCCAGAAACAAGCGGCCAAAACCACTGTCGCTTTTCACATCGGGTAAATTTTGAGTAATCCGTTTCCAACCGAGGCCGCCGGGGTGAACCCGGCGATAAAACTTTTCCAAAACGCTATCCGGCACTGGTTTGGTAATAAATGTAACCACCAGCCATACCAGGGTAGTACCCAGCACAATGGGATACAGGGTAATGGGCGAAGCAAGGCCGAATACATTTTTCGCAATTGGATAGATGATAAGCGGAGCGATCATCGCGGATATTTCCGACCAGGCATTAATTCGCCACCAGAACCAGCGCAAGATCAGCACGGCGCCCATTCCGGCGCTGGCGTTAATAATGAACTCCCAGGCGCCGGATATAGTTGTTAAAAAATACCGGGTAATAAATAGTGAAAAAGCGATCATAACAATTATACCAAGACGTGATACCAGCACATAATGATTTTCTTTGGCAGACGGCTTGATAAAACGCCGGTAAAAGTCATTGATTAAATACGATGTGCCCCAATTCAATTGCGAGGCAATGGTAGACATGTACGCAGCCAGGAACACCGCGATCAACAAGCCCAGCAAACCGGCAGGTAAATAGCGAACCATTAATTTAGGGTACATAACGCCGGGATCAACTGTATTTTCATATTTTTCATAAAAATCCAGAAAAGCCTGATCTTGTTTATCCATTGTAGTAAGCGGCACTTTATTAACATACACCTGCACAACCCGGTCGTATAAAGCTGGATTTTCAGTTTGCAGGGCGCTTGGACTTTCCGCGCGGGGTAAAATGACCAGGGCAGCCAAGGCGACGAGAATCCAGGGCCAGGGACGCACCGCATAATGTGCTATTGTAAACCATAATGTGGCAAACAGGCTATGCTTTTCATCTTTGGCCGACATCATACGTTGCGCAATATAACCACCGCCGCCGGGGTCGGCGCCAGGATACCAACTGGACCACCATTGTAAACCGATATGAGCGATAAATGCACCGGCCGATAGAGCCAGAACTCCGCCGGTTACTCCGCCAATCGTCATTTTACCAATGCGGGGGAAAAAGTCCAAAACCTGGGGCGCCAGGTGCTGCCGCAAAGCGACCAGACCGCCAACCTGGGGTAATTGCACGACCACAATTGCCAGAATAATGCATCCCAGCATGGCAAAGGCAAATTGAAAACTGTCGGTTCGGGCGGTGCCCAAAAGACCTGATGCTGAAGAATAAATCGCAACAATTACAGCCGTAATCACAACCAGCCAGAAAGAATCAAATCCGGGTATGGTAACATAAAAGATCTTTTGCATGGCTTTGTGAACCCAGCCCATAACAATGGCATTCATGAACAAACCGAGATACAGGGCGCGAAAACCTCTGAGAACGGCGGCGGCTTTGCCGGAGTAGCGCAGTTCTACAAATTCCACATCGGTCATAATCCCGGCGCGGCGCCACAAGCGGGCAAAAAAGAATACTGTCAGCATACCACCGATAGCCAGGTTCCACCACAGCCAGTTACCGGCTATGCCGTTTCGGGCGACCAGTTCGGTTACCGCCAGGGGCGTATCGGCGGCAAAAGTAGTAGCCACCATTGCCGTACCGGCCAGGTACCAGGGCAGGTTACGGCCCGACAAAAAGAACTCGCCGGTGTCCTTTCCCGCCCGTTTTGAATAATAAGCAGCAATTCCGAAAATGATAATGAAAAAAGTTATAATGACCGAAATATCCAAAAGCTGTAATTGATGCATAATACTCCCTACTTGATTAATATCATTTTGCCGGTTCTATCATATTCCGGAGTTGACAACTTGTATAAATAAATACCGGAGGGTAGATTATCCGCATAAAAGCGAACGTTGTGACGCTGCGGTGGTTGAATGGAATCGACCAGATTGCTCACCAGGCGACCGTTCGTATCAAATACATCGATACGAACAGGTAAGGTTTGAAAAATTTCGTAACAAATAACAGAGCTTGCATTGAATGGATTGGGATAGTTTTGTAACAACCCAAAAGTATCAACTTGTCGGGGTTTAGACTCTACACCAGTGGCAATTTGTCCGATAGCGTTTAACAGGGGTTGCTGGTCACTGATTACATCTCCCCCTAAGGCCCAGATCATAACACCGGCGATCTTTTTGTCGAGCGCGTATTTAAATTTAGCGGTAACCGAAGTGGAATCATCATAGGTGATAAACAATGTTCGGCTGGTATTGAGTAAATAAGGCGCCTGGGCGACGTTATCCCAATAGCGCGTCCAGCCATTACCGATCAGGGGGAAAATATCGCAGAAATTCAGATCGGTACCGCCGGTAGCCGGGCCATATAACAGTGAAGCATTGAATTGACGACCATAAAAGGGAATGCCAATAAGGATTTTTTCTTTGGGAACGCCTCGGGTACCGGTAAGATAATAGTAACCTTCGTTTACGGAGCCGCACTGATCTCCGCCGGAAGAATATAAAGGAGAATTATGCCCGGCATGATCTGTCCAACTGCCATGAAAATCATAGGTCATACATCCGAACCAGTCTATTGAACTGGTTAAAGAATCGTAATCGATCCATTGACCTGCCCAGGAACCGGCGGTGACTGCCATCGAGATGATCAAATTTTGTTCCGTAGTATTAAAAGCCGCGCGCATTTCCTTTACCAGGCTGACAAGATTTTTTTTATCGGCAGCATTGGCCGGATGTTCCCAATCGATATCGACGCCATCATAATTATTTCGCAGACAAAAGGTTATAATATTGTTTATAAACGTCTCACGGCTTTGCGCAGATGCCGCCATTACCGGGAATCCATCGGAGCCGCCCCACCCTCCCAATGCAAAGGTGATTTTTTTTCCGGCGGCGTGTACTTTAGTATTAAGCTGCGGATAGATAAAATCGGCATCATAGTTAAGCAACCCATCACTGCCGGGAATAACAAACGAGTGAATAACATGAGTAAGATTATTCATCGCCAGGTTTTGAGCGGCCAACGTTGATTTTTGCCAAGAAGGGTAATAACCTGCCACAATGGTTTCAGTATATGTAGTCGCCGGCAACAGGAATAATATAATAAAGAAAATAGGTAAAACAGCTAATATGGTTTTTTTTAAGGACATAAGATTTGTTTCCACTTTCACAGGTCGTATTCAATATATTCATTCATTGAATTAATATATTGAATATTACAAAAAAAACTCTTACATGTCAAGGACAATTTTATAATTTTCGAAAAAAAAATTATATAAACAATTTTCGCAGGAACAACGAGGAAGCTCCTAACGATACGGAATAGATACCAATATCGGAAAAACGGATATCTGGCATAATAATACCAATCGGGAAAATACTTTTCAAACTATTCTTAACATTTTTAGTAATATAATCATAGATTAGCTCTCTGGCTTCGGTTATATCACCGCCAATGACGATCAGGTCTGGATTTAAAAATTCAACAATGCGGATAATTTCCGCAACGATAAATTTGCTGAAACACTTGAGCACATAATTGGAAATGTGGCAATTTTGTTTGCCATAAAGAATAACTTCCGAGAGAGAGACATTGCCGGTTTTATGCAAACAGGCGGCCAGCGGTTGGTCGTCGCCGTACTTTTTTATCCCCTTTTCAATTAATTTACGCAGCGCGGGTAATTTTACAAAAATTTCACCCGCCGTACCCTGGGCTCCTTCATAGAGGGTGCCGTTCAACAACATCCCGGCGCCCATTTCGCGGATTTTTTCATTCAAGGTTAAAAAAACCACATTCGGTGGTAAAGGTTCCGGGGAATCGAGATGCCACCACACTCCGAGCGCGCCGGCGTTTGCGTCGTTAACTATTTCAACGGGCAGCGCCAGCGAATCGGCCAGTTGTTTTTGTAAAGCTATATTATGTAAATTCAGGCGGCGGGAATAATGCACCAACCCATGGGTACGGTCAACCAGTCCGGGTAAGGCAACTCCCACGCCGATCAGTTTTTCTTTGGGTATGTTTAATTTTTCGATGGTTTCTTTTATTAGTATAGCGGCAGTTGCCGCTGTTTTGTCACCATACAAATCGACAAAATCTACAATATGCTGTTGATGAATAACCTGGCAGGCAAAATTTATCACCGTAATACGGAATTCATAAGGTATTAATTCCACTCCCACAATAAAACCACGATCCGGCTCAAGGCTCCATAAGGTTGGCGGTTTGCCGGCGGAACCAGGTAATGAGCCTACACGACTCACTTTAATAAAACCTGCCTTTTGCAACGAACGTAAAATATAAACCAATGTGGATGGCTGGTACTTGGTGATGCGGGATAATTCAGCGCCGGAAATTTCCTTGTGACAACGGATTGTATTTAATACAATTTTATGACTGGGTATTTTTATCTGAAAAGACTTGGCAATCATCAGGGTTCCCGCTTTATAGATCAGTTACCAATGAATTTTAAATAATATAATACAACAAAAAATTTATCAAGTCAATAACCGCTATTAAAATTTTTCACTAATCTGCATGGCCAGACATGCCGAACCAACCAATCCGGCATTTTCGCCAAGATGCGCCGGCACCAGGGTAATAGTTTCAAAATTAGTTTTAAAAGCAATTTGAGCCAGCGTTTCGCGCGCCGGTTTAAAGATCAATTCTCCGGCATTGGATATCCCCCCGCCGATTACGACCCGCTCCAGATTTAACAGGTTGGCAACATTGCCCAGTCCCACACCCAAACTCTCACCCACTTCCTGAAACAGTAAAAGCGCGGTTTTATCGCCTTTAACTGCGGCATTGTAAATATCTTCCGGGGTTATATTATGCGGTTCGATTTCCCGTAGTATAGAACGGGGATAGTCAACGAGTAATTCTTTGATTCGGCGTTGAATGCCATATTTTCCGACAAATGCTTCTACACAACCACGACGACCGCAGGCGCACAAGGGTCCATCCTTCTGGATTATCGTATGGCCGAACTCGCCGGCAGCGCTGCGAGATCCATGATAGATTGCGCCGTTCAGGATCAATCCACTGCCCACACCCGAACCCAGGGTGACCATCAGCATTTCAGTTACTCCCCGGCCGGCGCCAAACTTATATTCACCTAACGCGGCCAGGTTCGCATCATTGTCAACTGATACTTTAAAATCCAGGCGCTTTTCAAGTTCATAGCCAATTTTTACATTTTTCCAGCCGGGAAAATTAGAGGCTTCGACCAACATTTGATTTTTGATATCTATCAAACCGGGAACGCCAATACCAAATCCTTTGACAACAAAATCACTGCCGGCTGCATGTATCAATTCCCGGGTATAGCCGGCAATTTTATCAAATACATATTTATAACCAAATGGAATTTCTGAATCTAACTTTTTTTGTAAATGGATTGTTCCATTTGCTAATACCAGGCCAAATTTGATATTCGTACCACCCAAATCCATACCAATCCAGGCAGCCTGTTTTTGAACATTCACTTGAACTCCGCTATATAAAATTTATTACACAACATCAAGATATTTCAAAAATAATATTTTTGGAAATATAAATTACAAAGTAGTTAATTTTGCAATAATTTTTTCTTTAAACAAGAAAATAATCAAGTCGGGACAATATTTTTAAATACCGATATTTTTTATTATAAATCCGGCTCATCACTATTACTGGATTCAATTTTATTGCGTAACTCGATGGTATGTTCATAAAATTCAGCAAGATCCATTTTCACCAGAAAACACAAACCATGACTGGCCCGCAAGCGCGGGTGAGAATTCCCGGTAAAAAATTCTTCACCCAGACAGGTTTTCATTATCTGAAATTGTTCTGCCTGAATTCTTTGCGCCAAACGTGAAAACGGACCATCATATTCGTAACTTGGGAATGAAGCATCCCGCTGGGAACCAAAGGAATTCCGGAAAGTACTTTTCAAGACTTCCATAGAATTTAAAGAAACCGGTACAAAGACATTTACTTCAGCAGGATGAAAACGATACCAGACATTTCGATAGCCCCATACTTCTATATTGGAAATATTGGTTTCATTTTCATAAATCTTGAGAGCCTCGGCAACAGCCTGCATTACCTTGTAATGGGTATCGGGGCCGCTGCCCTCCGGGTCAAAAGCCACCGACACCACATCCGGCTTGATCTTGTGGATCAACTGGGTGAGCGGCCGCACATCGCGATCGATTTCCGGTTCTTCGGTAAAGATCTCTCCCTTGTAAAATCCGAGCCGCAAATGGTTAACCGACCGGGAATCAAAACCGAAATGCGCCCATAATACATCCGCTTCCCATTCTCTGATCATCCCTTTAAGCTGCTGAATATAGGCAAGATCTTTTTTACCGGGGTATTGGGTGGAAAAATAATCGATCAATTCATTGATGCGATCTTTTAAATGCGTCAGGCTGTCTTCTTCAAACAGGAACACCAGGTCGCGTAAAATTCTGCGGGCGTTGGCTTCATCTTTGAGCGATTCGCTATAGTTGGCAATACCATCCAGGTATCGGGATACATCGCGGTTACGGTAATTTTCATTAGCCGGGTTGAAATAGCCCTCAGTCATGAGACGGGCAAAATTCGGGGTATCGATAAATTTCAACAGATTACGAAGCATATTTAAAACATAATGATTGGTTACGGCATTAAAACCGCTGGTCATATAATTGAAAAAATGCTTGTTTAATGGGGTACGCACCAAATGATAGATATAGGGTAAATATCCCAGCATGATATCATCATGATGCGGGGCAGTGTGCATAAATGTTTTATTCTCAATAGTCTCCAGGCCACGCTGTAATTTGTTGATCAAAGAGGCTTCAACCTGGGACAAGACTGTTTTATAATTGTCGCCGCACATTTTTAAAACCGCACGGCTAAACCGGTTAGCTTGCAGCTCTTTAAAGCTGAGATCCCGAATTCGTTTACCCTTTTCAAGCGACAGATCAATAATTACTTTCTCGATCTGCACCTGGGATAGGGTTACCGATTTGCATAAATCTTCATATTGACGTTCCACCAGCCGTGAAGCGGCGCCATGCGTCAGGTAGAAACGGGCATTAGGTTGGCGCTGTAAACAGGTGGCCGGATACAGGTTATTCTCTTCGTTTTCTACAGACTGGGCAATGATCCTGGCTTTTGCTTCACCCGCAGCGATTATAATTGATACAGCGTTTTTATTAAAAGTAATAGTCGACAAACCGACGGTTATCACCAACCGGTTTTTGGAAACTTCAATACCGCCAAGGTCGGTTGCGGCAGCAGCCTGGGTTTCATAATTCGTCGCCGTTAACCGGGTCGTTGAATAATGATCAGAACCGCGTATATTAAAAGCAATGTGGCCGTCCGGTCCAATGCCACCCAGGAAAAAGCCGATCCCGCCAATTTCTCTGATCTTACGCTCATAATCGGAACAATATTGATCGACAGCTTCAATAACGTTCTTTTGTATTTGCTCCACGCTATTCTGGGCATGCCGGGTCCGCAGACCGAGGTCGACAATATCATTCGGAAAGACATCTTTGAGGGACATTCCGACCGGCACGCCTACATCCTGGCAATTGATCAGCATGGCCTTTTGCGGATTAAGACCGAATCCCTGGATGTAAAACTTTTTAACATAATAATGAAAACTGTTATGTTGTTGGGGATTGATTGGATAGAATTCATCTATTTGTATAAAATGCAGACCAGACATCACTGGTTTCTTTTCCGGGTTAATGCCATTTTCCTGCAGATCTTGTTGTACTTGCGGCAAATGCCACTTGTCCAGGTACCAGGTTACCCATTTAATAAAATGTTCCGGGGTTTTACCGGTTGGTAAAGAGATAACGCCATTCGGATTCTCCTGTACCCATTCCAGGAAACGTAACGCCGTTAATTTGCCCAGAGCAGGGAAATTTTCCACCTCGACGATCTTAATTTTTTCAGTGGGTGTGTACCAAAACTTTCTACCTGACCGTTCCAGGAAGACTTGTTCAACCATGGATTGGATTTTATTGATAGTGTTTTTTTTGATCATGGCTTTATTCACTTTAATTCATTACGGTTTTGACACGGATTAAAGAAAATTGTAATACTAGTAGATATTTTCCCTTTGTATTATTACAACACACCATAAATTTCAAATATACAGGGGAAAAGTGATTTTACAAAAATAAATTTGTTCAATGAATGAATATAATATTTATTTTTTCAATTGTCAATAAAAAAGAATAGTTTTGAAACAGAAAAGTACAAGTAAGGATAGGATTATAGAGGGAAACTATAAATAGTTGTTATGATATTGATGTATCTGATTATAAAATCAAACTAATTTGCAAAAAAGATTTAGAGAGCTAAATTAATAATATAATCATCAATTACAAGAATAATCACTATATTAGTAAAACAGGTGAGTTAGTTAAATTTATTTACCGGGGAAATAATGAAAGAAAATGAAACACCAGCAGTAGACTCAAAATTTACTTGACCCCCTAACTGATTGGCAATCAATGAATACACCAGCATAAATCCCATAGAACTGGCTCGCGATGGGTCGATATCAGCTAGACCTACCCCATTATCTTTAACAACAATATGGATTTTATCTTTATGTTGTTGTAAAGAAACAAGTAAACGAGCATCCCCGTGCCAATTTTCGGGATAGGCGTGTAAAAAGGTATTGGAAATAATCTCGTTCAAAGCCAGACCAATTGGAATTGCCTGGTCGATTGGCATTTGTACAGTATCCAATAAAAGTTCAGGCTGTATTTTTGATGAAGCGGGAGCATACGATAAATATAAATAATTAACCAGCTTTTGAATAAAAACATTCAAGTCAATCACCGCAGTATTGATCGATTGGTTCATTATTTCATAAGACATACCAATAACTTTGATTCGGTTCTCATGAGTTCGCAGCAGGGTCAGATTATCTTTATTTTGCTGTAAACTGATTTGTAAACTTGTCAAGCTGGAGATGATTTGTAATGTATTACGGATACGATGCTGAACATCAAGAAGATGTGTTTTGTAAAGATTTTCCAGCCTGGTAAATTCAATTTCCCGTTGCTTGCGGGTTTCGACCAGTGCTTCAATTTTGTCCAGAGTTTTCATCATATCACGAATATTAACCGGTTTTCGGAAAAAAGCAAAAACCCCGAAATTGACAGCATCAATGATATTATTAATTTCTGCATAACCGGTAAACAAAATTACCGGGGTGCCGGGTTTTTGTTTTTGAATGGCGCATAAAAATTCGACACCATTCATTTTCGGCATTTTGTAGTCGGTAATTACTGTATCGAATTCATAATTTATAAAATTTTGCAAGGCAAGTTCGGGCTGATCAAAACAAGTACAGTCATGACCTGAGGGCTCTATGGCTTCTTTTAAACTTTGTAAAACAGTAGATTGATCGTCAACAATCATTATTTTCATTATCGGGACCAGATATTAAAGCTATAGGTTGTTTCAGGTCTAATCATTGCAGGGCAGACAAGAAAAAACAGCAACAAGAATAATTTAAACCCGGCGCAAAAGAACCATACCTCACCCACAAAAAAAACCATTCAGAATCTCCGCAATTTGCACCGGGTATAAACATTAATTATAGTATTGGTTATGTGAATAAAGAACAGTTTTAGTGACCTGATAAAGATAGTAACAAAACATGCAAAAAAAGTGCTTATCAGGTAATAATGCCGGCAATTACCAGGCATTACAGGTGGGTTAAGGCATATATTATGCCATAGAGGGGTGTATAAAAGAAATGATGTTACTGGTTGATTTTATTGAATTTTTAGCAGTAATAACAAAAAATCAACCTGCGTGTAATATTACAAATCAGTGTCTAGAAATGATTTTTGTATACTATTTTGTATAATTGTCTAATTCTCCAGTCTTTTCAGGTATGTATGCAATACCCGCAAAGAAATCCCCAAATAACTTGCGGTTTTGGTTTTATTTTGATTAAATCTTTCCATCGCCATACGAATAATATTCAGTGTATACTGGTTAATATCCAACCGCTCTTCCGGCAGGTTAAATTGTTCAAAAGAATTATTGTCAAGCAACGGTTCTGCTTTGACAATTGAGCCTTTTAACAGGTTATCCAGGTGTTTTATATCTATCACCGAATCTTCCCACAAGAGAGCAATCCGTTCAATTGTACTTTTTAATTCGCGGACATTTCCGGGCCAGTTATAGTTAATTAATCTTTTTTCAGCATCATGGCTAATACTTTTAAATGAAGTTTTATTGACAATTAACAATTGATCCAGGAACATCTGTGCCAGGGGAATAATCTCTTCTTTTCTTTCGCGCAAAGGCGGTATGCGAACATAACCTACATTTAAACGGAAAAACAAGTCTTCACGAAAAGTTCCTTCTTTTACCTGCTCCTGTACATTGCGGTTGGTAGAACAAATTATCCGGGCATTGCAGTTTAGTTTTTTTAATCCCCCAACCTTGTAATATTCTTTTTCCTGGATCACACGTAAAAGTTTAGCCTGGTGTTCGACCGGCATTTCGGTAATTTCATCCAACAGAATCGTACCCTCACCGGTTAGTTCCAGTTTGCCTTTTTGTCCCTTGGGATTGCCACCCGTAAAAGCGCCGGATTCATACCCAAACAATTCACTTTCAAACAAGCCTGAATTGATCGCCGCGCAGTTGAGAGCAATAAAAGGGGTAATAATATCTCCGTTGCCGTAATGGATGAACTTTGCCACCATTTCCTTGCCGGTGCCGGTCTCTCCTTCCAGCAAAACCGGGATATCAGGATTACGATGCAATTTTTCTGCAGTAGCAAATACTTTTTTTAAAGAGTCGGAAAAAATTCCAATATCGGCCGTACCAATTACCTGAATTAAAGCTTTGCGCACCTCGGTCAGTTCTTTTTCAATTTCACTTGTAGCTTGTTTGACCTGTTCTTTAAATTCACGAGTCAGTTTTTTATTTTCCTGTTTCAGATCGAGGTATTCGGAAACACGGTCGATGATCTGTTTTAATTCATTTATATCAATTGGTTTTAGAAGATAATCATAGGCTCCGTCTTTCATCGCCGTAACAGCGCGTTTAAGATCGCCATGCCCGGTAAATAATATTACCTGGACTTCTTCAATATTTTTATCACCCTTGATGGCTTTAAGCAAGTCATAGCCATCCATATAGGGCATTTGAATATCGGATAAAACCAAATGAACCGGATTTTTTTTTAAATACAGTAACGCGTCGCGGCCATTGCCGGATTCCACTACCTGGTGACCGAGATAACTTAAAAATGCTTTGATACTTTCCCGTATTTGCTGATTATCTTCAACCAGTAAAATGATCATTGTGTACTCCCTCTTATTTTGAACCCAAAGTTATTCTGAATAAAGCGCCACCGGTTTTTACATTTTCCGCAGTAATTGCTGCGCCAATGCTGCTGAGAATATTTTGCACAATTGCCAACCCCAAACCCATCCCGTCCTTGCCAATTTTTGTTGTATAAAAAGGATCAAAAATACGGGTAATATTATCTTCGGAAATTCCCGGCCCATTATCTTCCACTTCAATAATACAAGAATCATTTTGCAAACGGGTACTCAGGATAATTGTTTTATCCTCTTTTTCCAGAGAATCCAAAGCATACATGGCATTAATGGTAAGATTGATGAGTACCTGTTCCATTGGAGTTTCATGGGCAAGAATAAACGGCGCCGGCTCGTGCAGTTTTAATACTACTTTGATGCGGTGTGATTGCAGTTGCTGACCGATAAGGGTCAGGATATTATCAATAATAGAGTTAATATTAATTTGCGCCGGCGGCGGCGCCTGGTCAATTTGTGCCAGGGAGCGCATATGTTTAATTATATTGTCGATTTTATCAGCTTCCCGGGAAATAAATTGTAAATTTTGTTCGAGGTTCTTTTTCATCAATTCCGGATTTTCTTCTCCCCAATATAAAAGGCTATCGACTTTGATTTTCAAGGCAGTAAGCGGTTGGTTAATCTCATGTGAAATGCCGGCAGCCAGCGTCCCCAGCGAGGCCAGGCGTGATGCACGGTCAGCCAGTTGCAGGGCATCTTCCTTCATTTTTCGTTCCGATATATCATGGAGAACCGCAAGCAATAAAGTATTTGTTTCAGAATCATAAAAAATTGGAGTGCTGGTGATCTCATAATATTTATTACCAATTTTTTCCTCTTTCCTGGCAAAGGATGTTTTGTAATGTAAGATATTTTTAAAATCTTTTATTACTAATTTTGCATATCCTGAGGGCATTATTTTATCAAGGTCTAGCCCTTCAACTTTATCTTTACGGCCAATTTCATTTAAAAACGCATGATTGACAGCAATGGTAATAAATTTTTTATTATCAAATTTTGCCAATAATATCATATCCTTAACACTGTTAAAAATCATGGCCAGCCGTCTTTCACTATGCTGTAAATCTTCTTCAGCTTTTTTTCTTTTAGTAATATCGATATTGATTCCTAAAATACCCAACATACGATCGCCATCTTTGATAGGTGCAATAATATTCTGATAGGTACAGGGATTACCGGCAGGGTCGTGAAATTCAACTTCTTCGTCGATTACTTGTCCAGCATAAGCCCGGGCATTATTACATTGCCAAAATTCTTTAATATCGGATGGTACATCCACTTCTTCAGGTATTTTACCGGTTAAATCATTCCAGATATTTATTGAATATTTGTTTTGTAAAAAACATTTTCCATTATTATCCCTGGCCCAAAGCTCAAAAGGGAAATTATCAATAACCGACCGGAGCAGCACATCTTGTTCACGTAGTGTAACTTCGATTTTTTTATTTTCACTTATATCTGAATGGGTGCCCACCATACGTAAAACTTTACCGGACTGGTTTTTTTGTACGGTTTTTGCCCGTGAGCGAATCCAGATCCATTGATTATCCCTGGTTCGTAGCCGGAATTCATTAGATATATAATCTAGCGGCTTATCTTTCAACTGCTGCAAATCAGTCTTTACCCTGCTAAGATCATCCGGATGCATTAATGAATACAAGGTATCGAGGTTATGAGGATAAGAGTCAGGAGGGTAACCAAGCATTGTAAACCAGCGTGGACTAAAATAGGCTTTACCCGTTTGCGGATTAAAATCCCATAACCCATCATTAGCGCCTTCCAGAGCCAGGGTCAAGCGCTCTTCACTTTGTTTCAACGCTTCCTGAGCCTGTATTTGTTCAGTTATATCGTGCATAAAAATAAGGGTTGCGGGTTGCCCATTCCAGGTAATAACAACAACATTAATATCCATCCATTTCACATCTTTATTATTCGCAATAATACGAAAAGAATAACGGGCCGGAATCTGTTCTCCCTGCAAACGTTTGGTATAACGCTGCATTACCATCCCTCTATCATCGGGGTGCAGAAATTCATCTATGCCATGCGATACCAGCTCGGCACGTGAAAAGCCCAAAATTTCTGTGGTTTTAAGATTTAGAAAAACAATTTTACCGCCCTGGACTACAAAAATTGCTTCGTTGGCGTTTTCGAAAATCTCCCGGTATCTTTTTTCACTTTCCTTTAATGCGTCTTCAAAGGTCTTTCGTTCCTGGATGTTGCGGATTACGGCCAGGGCATGTAATTGTCCATCAATAACCGCTTTCTTTATTGATACTTCAACCCAAAAATTTTCCCCGTCTTTATTGCGGGCTTGCCATTCATACACTTTAGATTCATTAGTAATATTTCGTAATAAATTTACATCATCATCAACAAGGGACAAAATTTTCCCTTTTATCAAGTCCTTTAAATGGGCATTGATAATTTCAGCAAAAGAGTAACCAAACAATTCGAGAAAAGCATTATTAATATCTACTACCTTGTTATTATCAATATTATAAATAAGCATGGCATCATTTGTTGAATTGAATATTTCCCGATAGTTCCTCTCGCGATTGCTCAACTCTTCTTCATTTTGCTTGCGCAACAAGGCGCCAATAAAGATCTGACTGATCATATTCAAAATTGAAATTTCCGATTCAATCCAGACCTGTTTTTCCTGGACTGATGTAAGACCAATTATGCCAACGATTTGCTCTTTATAAACAATCGGTACCTTAACCAATGATTTTGCGCCCTGTAACTGGATCAGCTTTTTTTCAAAACCGGTCTGATCTTTGCGGTTCTCCAGGTTTTCAATATTCACTTCCTTATTATTTAAAATGTTGTCAATACGCAAATTATCCGGATTAACGAGAATATTTTGCATTTCATCCTTCACACATGCCAGTTTCTCATTACACCAAAGGTGGGTCATAGTCAAAAGCGATAGATCGTTATTGAAACGGCATAAATAACCTGAATCAACTCCGATAAAAGCACATATTTCCGCCAAAGCTTGTTCAATATTAGTATCAATTTCCTCGGGAGGCAGGCTGATAAAACGGGTGGATATAGTTAAAATTAATTTTTCAAGTTCGGTCCGGTAATGGATAGCATGTTCGGCAGTTTTACGTTCAGTAATATCGTGAATTATTGCCTGAAGATAGATTTCATTATTAAATAATATACGATTTAAACTAACTTCAGTTGTGAAAAAAGTTCCATCGGGACGTGAATGAGTCCATTCAAATAGTATCGTTTCATCGGTATTCTTGGCTTTTTGAATAATTTGCCTGGCTTTGACATGAGAATTTTGCCCATCCGGCTGTAAAATGGGAGAATGTTGCCAGGGGCTGCTGGCTAGCAATTGTTCACGTGGACAACCGAATAAGTGCAACGCTTTTAAATTACAATCAATATACTGATCATTATGCATGATAAAAATTGCATCGCCGGCATTTTCAAATAATCTCCGGAAACGGCTTTCACTCTCCCGGAGAGCGGTTTCCACAATTTTTTGATTGGTTATATCATTAAGAACAATGATAAAACGATTGTTCAGAGCCATAACATGAAACTGGATATGATGTTTCTTTTTATGCTTGTCAACAATTGTCAACAAAGTAATACTAAACTCTTTTTCTTCATTTTGTATTTGAGCAAGTTCTTTTCTCCACAATTCCTGTGCTTCTTTTCGATAAATGGAATCTGGATAAGCTAATTGGAACCAGGCTCTGGAGTTCAAAAAATCATTTTCTGTATAACCAAATGTGTCTTTGAACTTTTTGTTCATCAGGATGACATTATCATTTTCATCTATCACTATGGTGGGAATTGGAGAATATTCTATAATTTTTCGGATGTCCGATTCTTTTCTTTCCTGCTTTCGTAAGTCTGATAAGATCAGAAAATATAATATTAAACCGGTTATACTAAGAAAAACCCATCCCTTTATTGATTGTAAGAAAATCATAATCGAAAAGTTTTGAATTATGTATTCAAACAGCATATCTATGAAAATTGTCCATAGCACACCAATCAAAAGATAGATAATTACTATTTTTAACGGGGGTCTTGCTTTGACAAATTTGGTACTTAACTTTTTTAGTGTTTTCATATAAAAATCCACTTAAAATTTACCAGTTATAAATGTATTTTCCCAGACATGGAATAGTACATCGAGAATAGAAATTTTCACTATTTCTGAATACTGCGTCTAATTACAATAAATATAATATATCTGGTTGGAAATTATGAAAACAAAACAAATCTAGTGCCAAATATATTCATTGTACCGGAAATGTTGATGGGAAAAATTCAATCCGAAATGTTGTTGGATAGGAGTAAAAATATGGCTCTTTGGTTTCAATAAAGTAATTATAACGATTGCCCCGCAGTTTGAAATTTAAAATAACATAATACAACGTTAGACTTTTTCCTCTGCGAACTCGGCGACTTTTGGGGTTTCCTTTCTTCATTTTTACCGCAGAGGCCGCTGAGAACGTAGAGGAAAACATTAAAAAAATTGATATTATATTACTTATGGATTCCTGATTATTGGTGATAAATATGTTTGTTTGCATAGATAGTAACTAAAATTTTTATTTCAGAGTAAGTAATAATGTAATCAATACAAATCAACGAAAAACTGCCTCAACCAAGTCTTAAAAAAGAATATGACTGTATTTATATTCTATAAAACAGTATTGGAACTACCCATAATAAATAATCGAGTCAAAAATATCTAGTGGAATAATCAGAAAAAAAGATAACCCAGGTTGATAAAAAACGCCATGCCGGTTAATATGGAAACCGGCATGGCAAAAAATCACTCAATTCCCAAACGTTCTCGTTTCTGCATTGCCCCTCTTTTTTGACGATCACGCTCCATTTTGCTTAGACGAATATTCAACGGAGTAACTTCAACAACTTCGTCTTCGGCTATAAATTCAATGGATTGATCGAGGGAAAGCATACGCGGCGGCCGCAGGGTTACAGTAGCTTCAGAAGTTGAACTACGCATATTGGTGAGTTTCTTTTCTTTGGTAATATTAACATCCAAATCGGTATTACGGTTACGTTCACCGACGATCATTCCTTCATAAACTTCGGTACCAACTTCAAGAAACAATTCGCCGCGGTCTACCATAGCCAGGCTGGCATAGGTATTTACCTTGCCGGCGCGGTCGGCTACCAATGCGCCGCTGGCGCGCTGCGGAATTGGACCGAACCAGGGCTCATAGCCCTTTAATAAAGAATTCATTACTCCGGCGCCTTTGGTGTCGGTCATAAAGTGGCTGCGGAAACCGATAAGGCCGCGCGAAGGGATATAAAATTCAATATTCACTCTGCCGCTGCCTTTATTGGTTAAATTTGTCATGCGCCCTTTGCGTTTGGATAATTTTTCAGTAACAATGCCCACAAAATCTTCCGGCACATCTATAAAAACATGCTCAACCGGTTCACAGGTAACGCCTTTAAGTTCTTTGGTAATGACCCTGGGTTTTGATACCATAAACTCGTAACCTTCACGGCGCATAGTCTCGATTAAAATGGCCATTTGCAACTCTCCTCTGCCCCGCACTTCAAAAGCATCGGCCCGCTCCATCAATTTCAGTTCAATAGCAACATTTCCCAAAGTCTCTTTTTGCAGCCTGTCACGCAAATGCCGCGAGGTTAAATACTTGCCCTCACGCCCGGCAAGGGGACTGGTGTTAACATAAAAGATCATGGAAACGGTGGGTTCATCGACATGGATACGAGGTAAGGGCTGTGGGTCTTCAAACGCGGCAATGGTATCGCCAATACGAACATTTTCAACCCCTGATATAGCAATAATGTCGCCGGCATACACTTTATCCACCTGTTTGCGGGCCAGGTTTTGAAAAGTATACAAGCTGGAAAATTTAACGCCCGCTTTGGTTTCATTTTCGCCGCACAAGCTGTACAATTTATTCATTTCCAGAACGCCATTATGCAAACGCCCCACAGCTATTTGGCCGACATAAGAATCATAATCGAGATTGGTAATCAGCAACTGCGGCGGCAGGTCGTCATCTGCTTCTGGTCCCGGAATTCGCCGGACGATTGTCTCGAACAGGTTATAAAGATTATTTGCTTTATCATCAAGGTTTAAATGGGCAACGCCGAGTTTGGCATTGGTATATAAAATAGGAAATTCAATTTGCTCTTCAGTGGCGTCCAGATCGATGAACAGATCATAAACCTCATTGATCACTTCCTGAATTCGGGAATCCGGCCGATCTATTTTATTAATAACTAAAATAATGGGTAGCTTTTTAGCCAGGGCTTTTTTTACCACAAAACGGGTCTGCGGTAAGGGCCCCTCGCTAGCATCGACAAGTAATATGGCGCCGTCGACCAGGTTTAAACTGCGTTCCACCTCGCCACCAAAATCGGCATGGCCGGGGGTATCGACAATATTGATTTTTATGTTATTGTACCAAATCGCTGTATTTTTAGCCATAATGGTGATGCCGCGTTCCCGTTCCAGGTCCATGGAATCCATGACCCGCTCTTCAACATGCTGGTTTTCACGATAGATGCCGCTCTGCTTCAGCATGCCGTCGACCAGGGTCGTTTTGCCATGATCAACATGGGCAATAATTGCTACATTGCGAATACTCTCTTTACGCATACAAATTCGTCACTCCATATAAATTACTCATCCATGCTTATCAGGATGAAAAAATAATCCATTTAACACACAAGTGCAATGTCACAGAAAACATGCCAGCTTGACCATCGGTAAATTATAAATCCGGTTAAGGGTAATACAGGATGGCATTCCCGGTATATTGCATTTATATATATTAATTTACAACATATTTCCGAAAAATACACGTTTTATTTTATGCGTAATCCAGATCGTTAAAAGAATGAACCGCTTTTACAAACGCCGCCAGTTTCCGTTCATCCAGCTTGTCATCGGTGCGCACACCACTGCACAAATCTACACCGAAAGGCCATACTTCTTCAATGGCTTCGGTTACATTTTCAGCGTTAAGACCACCCGCCAGGTAAACCGGCACGGCAACGGCTTCACAGATTTTACGGCTAATGCTCCAGTCGTGGGTGCGGCCGGTGCCACCCAGTTCCTTGACGGGCAGCGCCGGGTTGCCGGAATCCAACAGCAGGGCATCGACATCGGGAGCAACTCGGAGCGCCTCTTCTATCGCCTCCTCCCCGGTAACATGAATAACCTGAACAATGCCCACGCCCGGCAAAGCTTCTTTCAACTCCGCCAAAGTACCCTTTTGCAGGCGGTCGCATAACTGGATAGTATTGGTACGGCAGCGCCACTGCTGTTCGATAATGGCGCTGACGTCCTGCTGGCTGGTCAGCAAGAAAGAAGCCACACCGGGAGGAATGGTGCGGGCAATTTCAGCGATCTTGTCCTCAGTAATCACTCCGGGGCCGCCCGGCATATCGGAAACCAGGCCAATAGCCGAAGCGCCATAGTTGATGGCAAGACGGGCTTCCTGAACATTTTTTATACAACAAATTTTGATTCGAATATGCATAATGATTATTTGCTCCTGTAGTATTATTATAAATTACAAAAAAAAAATCTATAATAAAAGATGACAATTATACTTAAAATATAGGGTAGCCAAGAATTCTTTTGGTACAATATTGTTTATTGTGGGTATTTTTATCAAGTTTAATCATGTGATTACAGAAAAAACAATCTGGTTAATAATTCATTACAATATTTTGATTAAAAGAAAACAAACTCCGGTAATGTTCCGGTTTTAGATTTAATACTGGCTAAAAACATATAATTTAAACTTGTTTTCCCTCTGCGGTCTCTGCGTCTTTGCGTTAAAAAAATGAAAACGCAGAGGCCAAGTACGCAGAGAAAAGTTTAAATGTTTGTTATTTATAAAATTATTCATTTATTGCTATATGTTTTATTTCTTATTAATCAAACAGAATAGAATTATTATAAATTGTATTACTATTCATGTATCAGTAAATAGGACTTGCATATTGAATTGTTTACAGACATCACAAAATTTTATACTTTAGAACAGGAAGTGGAATTATTTGCTCATAAAATTTGATCTTCTTTTTTTAAAATAATCCACAAAAAACCATATAGAGCCACTCCTTTAATATTCAATGATAAAATAAAAAAACTTGCATTAAAAAATCATAGCAGTTAATTTATATTTTGAAACCCATGGCCGGTTAGCCCGTTAAAATATGAACCAGATTAACCTTGTGTAATGATTCTCCTGGAGGGAAAGACATAACTATGAAACCGCTCGTTAAATTTGCCGCCTGGCTGGACCGGAAAACATTCTTTTCTTGCCGCTTATGGGAATTTAACCTGCATAACCTGACCAGGTTATTTCCCTGGTATTACCTGTTTACAGCGTTGTGCAAACATCCGCGCAAAACAGTACGGGGTTTTGTACGTTATCAGAAACTGGTCCGTGCGTCCAATAAAAATCCTCTTTATGGAACCATTGCCTATAGTGCCCTTTTAGAGTATTTAGCAACTACACATCGTAATCCCGAGCGGTTTTTAATAGCGCCTGGGTTTTGCATGAAACCGTATGATGAAGAAAAAAACCAATGTCTGTGTCCCGCCGGGCATTTCAACCACCGCTGCATTATTGCTGAACAACCCGGCATACTGGTAAAAAAGCGAGTAAACTGGCCTATACCCTGCAATTATTGCAGTATCGGCGCCCTGGTAAGGATTGCTGCCGGAATTCAAGCGGATTTTTATATTATGACCTCGGCGATCGACATTGCCCGCGATGTTTTTCGCCCGGCATTACAGGGGCATGGCGCCAGAACCGGATTGTTCCTGTTATGTCCTTATTCTGCCGAAGCATTTACCTTTGGGTTGGCTACAAGCGGTATATATGGCTCGCTGGTCACCTTTTGCGCCGGTGACTGCCGCAATCACGCCGAGTTTACCAGCGCCGACATTGGTATAAAAAACAAACAAACTCATGTTGATAAACCGTTATGGGAACAGCTCATAAAGGATTTACAGGCTCTCGGCAATGGTTCTGGCGTCGGTGCGACAAATAATAATTCTTTTTCACAGGCAGGCCATGTTTACCGTTTTGAAAACCAACCAAATGAATAGTTCTATGAATAAATCAATCCAGATTATTAAAAGTACAATATTGATAGTTTTATATATTATTGTGTTGCGTTTATATCTTTTCAATGATTTGAATAAACACCTGCCGGGTATAATTGCCGATTCCTTCTGGCTAACCTCTATTTCTACTTTATTCATTATTTTTTTATTACGCAATACCGGTTTGAAATTACACGCCGCATATTTTCACATTCGTAAACCGGAACTGTCCACATCGATATACAAAATTATCGGCATACCTGTTTTTAAAAAAATAATCGAAAAATCCCCGCTACCCGTATCCACACTAAAAATGTCGCTTAATAACAGATCCCGGTCGGCTATTTTGGAATTGGAACACCAAATGCAGTATGCGGAAACGGTCCATGTCTTTGGTTTTTTGCTAGTTCTGGCGCTTACACTTGGTTTTGCCTGGCAAAGAGATGCTCGGTTCTTGTTTTGGTTTACTGTTTTTAATATCATCATGAACCTGTACCCGGTTTTATTACAAAGGTACAATAGGAACAGGATAAGAGTAGCGCTTGAAAAAATCGCTATCAAAAAGCAAACCAGTGTAAAATAATTTTTGATGTTATAAAAGAAATGTGCAAATTGATTTTAATCATATCAACCGGCAGTACAAATAACAGGAGTGTAACATGAACAGAAGACCAAAACCGCTTTACAAGAACTTGCACAACATTTTATTCCTTTACATCATCATCTTCATTTTATTGAGCCAGGCTTGTTTGGCGCAAAACACAGCGCCGGTCGCCAATCCCGATCCGACCCGGTACGCCAAAGATATTGAGAATTTTAAAGTCTGGGATATGAAAAACAGCTTTCCCGAACAGGCGCTGTTGTTTGCCGGCAGTTCCAGTTCAGTTATGTGGATGTCGCACGATGCCTTTCCACAATACCCGGTTATTAACCGCGGCTTTGGCGGCTCACACATCTCGGATGTTCTTTATTATATCAATGATGTTATTATCAAATACAAACCGGCGGCGATAGTGTTTTACTGCGGCGATAACGATATTGCCGGCAAGAAAAGTCCTGTGCAGGTATTTAACGATTATTTATCCTTTGTAAAAACCATTCGCGATAACCTGGGCGAAACGCCTATTATATACATACCAATCAAGCCAAGCGTGGCCCGCTGGGAAATGTGGCAAGAGATGGAAAAAACCAATACTCTTATTAAAAATTATGCAGAGAAAACCCCCAACCTGTATTATGTGGACACCGCCACCCCCATGCTGGGACAAGATGGCAAGCCCAACCCGGCGCTTTTACTGGAAGACGGGCTGCATTTGAATGCTGAGGGATACAAACTCTGGAACAGTATTCTGGCGCCGATGCTGGAAAAAGTGATACACTAAAAGTACTATGCATCGCATAAAGGCGATGCACTCCGAATATAAAACTTATAAAGCCCCTTTACTTCAGCCCAGGCTTAAATATGAAAAGGCGGGAAAAACACCCGCCCTTTTTCATATAACTGCCAGCACTCCTTTAATATAGCCAATAGATTCTGCGCTGCCGGGTAGCGGGTCATCTTCATCCTTTTCATATTCCAGGGAGACATTCCCTTTATAGCCAAGCCGCAACAAGGTAGCCAGGAATTTGGGAATATCGATCACGCCGCGGCCAATTTCAACCGTCGTGCCTTCGGCTGTAGAATCGGAAACATCCTTGATATGCACATCGAACAAGCGATCAAAGTACAATTCTGCCTGAGCTGCCGGATCGAGGCCGATGCGCTGCACATGACCGATATCGAGGCATAAACCCATACGTGGATCGCGGTTCTTTATCCGCTCATAGGCATCGGCGGGAGCGGAATAACGCTGGTCGCCCGGCCCATGATTGTGTATAGCGAGTATAATGCCGGTCTCTTTAACTTTTCCCTCGACCTGATCAAGCAGTGCATGTTCCGGCACACCGATGATCATCTTCATTCCTGCCGCTTGCGCGTAACTAAAAACGCGGTCAATTTCCTGTTCGTTTTGCATATAGACCACACCGCAGCCATACAAATCCAGTCCGGCATCGCGGGTTTTGGCGGCAGCAGCCTGAATTTCATCCACAGAGCTGTCCAGGGAAAGGTGAAAATCCTTGAAAGCAATATGTTTCAAGCCCAGCCGGTTAGTCATAGTCAAAGCATCGTCAAGAGCAAACTTGCGTAAAGTATAAGAAGCCATGCCCAAATTAAGCCGTTTGAAGCCGTCCGGTTGATAGATGTGTTTCTTTTCCGTACAAGACGTGCCGGAAATGAATAACGAACCGGCGGCGATGCCGGCGCCGCTGTTTTTAAAAAAATCCCTCCTCGACTGTAAAGACATAAATTTTCCTCCAAATAATTCAAATTATTCTGATAAAAAGAAATTACCGCCCTGTATATTAAAAATCAACAGAAAAATACCGGAAAACGAAAAGTAACATGCAGAGCTGTCGATATTATTAAGAACAATAGTGTATAAATATATTAAAAACAGTAATTAATAAAATTCCATCCACTGATAATGAAAAAATAATTTTACTTGAATTAAACCGGATTTTTTCTCATAATAATAACATAATCATATAAACGGTTTTGCACAACACTAAACCGATGCCAAGCGGTATTTAAACGCGGTTGAAATAAAAAAGGGAGTTGCAATGAAACCTAAACTCTTGTACATGTTCTTTTTGGCAATGCTGTTGACAATAATTGTTAGCGGTGATCAAATAATAGCCCAGCCAGAAGGGTTTAATTATGATGAAGCGCAAGTGCCGGTCTATACCCTGCCTGAATTATTGCAATGTACGGATGGGACTCTAGTTACAGATGCCCGGATCTGGATAAAAAAACGTCGCCCGGAAATTCTGCGGTTATTTACAGAACAGGTTTATGGCAAGGCGCCGGGAAAACCGAAAAACATGAAATTTTTGGTAATCTCTACCGATAAAAACGCCCTGGGTGGGGCGGCGACTCGTAAAGAAGTAAAAGTATTATTCACCGGCGATCCGGCAGGATCGAATATGACTATCTTGCTTTACATACCCAACCATAAAAAAGGCAAAGTACCGGCGTTTGTTGGTTTGAACTTTGATGGGAATCAAACAATCTGCGAAGATCCGGGAATCACTATAACTGACCAATGGGTGGCCAACGATGAAGAATTGGGCATTACCGAAAACCGGGCAACAGAAAAAACCCGCGGTACTGCTGCCAGCCGCTGGCCGGTGCAGCGTATAATTGAACGCGGATATGCTGTGGCTACTATCTATTATGGTGATATTGATCCTGACTTTGACGATGGTTTCAAAAATGGCGTCCATCCCCTGTTTTACAAACCGGGACAAACCACCCCGGCCGCGGATGAATGGGGTTCCATAGCCGCCTGGGCCTGGGGACTGAGCCGGGCCATGGATTACCTGGAAAAAGATAAAGATATTGATAAAAAGCATGTCGCTGTGCTGGGACATTCCCGGCTCGGAAAAACGGCGCTTTGGGCAGGTGCAACCGACCAGCGTTTTGCAATGGTGATATCCAACAATTCCGGCTGCGGCGGCGCCGCTATATCCAGAAGGCAGTTCGGCGAAACCGTAAAACGCATTAATACCCATTTTCCCCACTGGTTTTGTGATAATTTTAATGCTTATAATGATAACGAAAGTGCCCTTCCGGTTGATCAACACATGCTTATAGCCCTGGTAGCGCCGCGTCCTGTTTATATAGCCAGCGCTGAAAATGACCTGTGGGCAGACCCCAGGGGCGAATTTCTGGCAGCAAAATTTGCCAGCCCGGTGTATGAATTACTGGGCGCAGAAAAATTTTCGCTGCAGGATATGCCGGGCCTGAATCAGCCAGCCATAGGCACAATCAGTTACCATATACGTACCGGTAAACATGATATAACTCTTTATGATTGGGAGCGCTACATGGATGCCGCCGACCGGTTCTTTAAATAAGCAAAATTTTACAAACCCGGAATTGACATTTCCAGTTCCGGGTTTGCAAATCTATAAATCTGTAAAAAGCATAATTGGAACAGATATTCCTGTTTCAATCGTCCTACAGTTATATATTGCTGCAAATTTGATTATACAAATCAAATAATTACAATAAATTATATTCGTGCATGTTTTTTGTAAAAAAGAGATTTTGATCAAAAAAACAGTTGCAAATAATAAATATTATGCTAATTTAAACACCAATTTAATTGTCCCTGGATTATCACAGGGTAAAAAATTATATTAAAAAGCAAAGGAGTTTTAATGTCATGTTATCCATCCGAGTAAATGGCCCTAAAGGCAAGAGTGTTTTTGCCGAAAAACAATATCAAAAAGGAGATTTGATAGAGAAATCTCCAATTATTGTTATTCCTTCAAGTCAATGGCCATATATCGAAAAGACCGAAATCTTTAATTACTGTTACGATTGGGCGGATAATAACTCGGCGGTTGGATTGGGATATGTATCTTTGTACAATCATTCTTATCACCCCAATGCCGCTTACAAGAAAAATTTCCAGGATCAACTCATAGAAATATACGCCATTAATGATATTAAACCGGATGAAGAAATTACGGTAAATTATAATGGCAATCCTGAAGATAAAGGGGAAATGTGGTTTAACGTTGTGGATTAGAACCGGGCATAAAATTCGTACCTGCAAAACTTTCTTCCAAATATATAATTTAACATGACAGATTTAAAAATCTGCATTGGGATAAATATGTTTCCTTCCCGCCGTTAATAAATATTATAGTTTAAAACGGCGGGAATAAAATTGTTTTGTTTTTTAAAAAAAATCCCTAAGTTGTAAAATCCTACTGAACAGAGTTGAAAAAACAACAATACATATTCAACACACAAACAGCTTTTTCATTGATGTAAATTTATGAAACAGAATAAAATTGCAGATAAACGACGGAAGGAGAAGTAATGCAAAAGATAGCCAGAAGAGATTTTATCAAATATTCCATTATAACAGGCTCGGCAGCATTAATTGGCGGACGAAAATTTACCGCAGCTTCCTATTCCCAGGTACCCGGCGCCAATGATCAGATTAGAATAGCAATTGTCGGTTTTAACAGCAAGGGAAAACAACATATTGAAGAATTCTATAAAGTTCCTGGCGTTAAAATAGTCGCCCTGTGTGATGTTGATAAGGACATCCTCGAACGTGAAGCAGCGTTATTCAGAGCACGTGGTGAAACCGTAACTATGTGTCAGGATGTTCGTAAAATACTTGATGACAAGAATATTGATGCGCTGGTAATTGCTACTCCGAATCACTGGCATTCATTGCTCGGTATATGGGCATGCCAGGCAGGCAAAGATGTATATGTGGAAAAACCGGTTTCGCATAATGTGTGGGAAGGCCGGCAACTGGTGAATGCAGCGCGCAAGTATAACCGCATTGTCCAATCCGGTACTCAAAACCGTTCCGATACGGGTTTACGGGAAGCAATGGCCTATATTAAAGAAGGGAACCTGGGTAAAATACAATGGGCTTATGGGCTATGGTACAAACAACGGTTCGGCATTGGCATGGTTACAACCCCGCAAATCCCGCCGGCCAATATTGATTTCAATTTATGGACCGGGCCGGCGGAAATGAAACCCCTGATGAGGAAAAATGTTCATTACGACTGGCACTGGTTCTGGAATACCGGTAACGGCGATCTGGCCAACACCGGCGTCCACCAGATTGATGATTGCCGGTTCATGCTGGGCGATCCCGGATACCCCAAACGGGTAATGTCATTCGGCAGTCGCTTCGCCTTTGATGATAATGCAGAAACACCCAATACGCACCTGGCAGTATTTGAATTTGCATCGGCGCCGCCAATTATCATCGAGATCCGTAATTTGCCTATGAAAAAAGGCATGACCACAATGGATCATTTCCGCGGGGTGCGGGATGGCGGCAACATTATCCAGTGCGAGAACGGCTATTTTGCCGGCGGTCGCGGCGGCGGCTGGATTTATGATAATGACAATAAAAAAATAATACAATTCCCGGGCGACGGCGGCGGCAGTCATGGCGCTAACTTTATCGATGCGGTACGCAGCCGCAAAAGCAGCGAGCTGCACTCGGAGATTATACAGGGACATATTTCCAGCGCCTATTGCCATTTTGCTAATATTTCATGGCGGCTTGGTGAACAACGATCACCGGAGGCAATAAAAGAACAACTCTCCGGCAACCAGGTTGCGCTTGATGGTTTTGAACGGGTGTTGGGACATTTAACCGCCAACGAAATTGACCTGCAAAAAACCCCAATAACCTGCGGCCCCTGGCTGGAGATCGATGCCGAAAAAGAAAAGGTTAAAGGGAAACTTGCCCGGCAAGCCAATAAACAGCTGTCCCGGAAATATCGCAAACCTTTTGTCGTGCCCAAAAAAGTTTGATAGTATTGTCTACCGGCCGGATTGCTTTTTAGATAACAATACCGGCCGGTATTTTTTCGTTAACGCCCAAATCAATCACATAAACAATACAAAATTCTGCCAATTGCTATCCAAAATCTTTTTTTTGTATTTATACCCATCATATCCAATGTTTAACCGGCAGCATTTATTTTTATCTCAAATGAAAAATCGTTATTATGTATAGTTTTTAAAGTGGTAGTTTTGTAAATTAACACCCATAAAATTAATAAATTTTAATCACCCACTTTAAACCGGAAAGAACCTGGTCATTGAAAATAAAAAAACTGGAAAAATATGCTAAAAAGTGGGGGGCAGATTTTTTTGGTATTGCGGACTTGAAACCGGCCCAACCGGATATTATAGCACAGGGCGGCGCAATGGTCGCCGATTATCCCTATGCTATCTCTATGGGTATATCCTTAATGGACTCGATTGTCGATGAATTGCCAAAACGTGAGCAGCGCGCTGTTGCGGTTAGTTACAAGCACCATAGCTATGATATTATTAATATTCGCCTGGATATTTTAGCCTCGCAAATGAGCAGTCTATTACAAAATAAAGGTTTTCGCGCCCTGCCAATCCCCGCTTCAAAGCGTGTTGATGATGAAAAGATTTGCGCTGTGTTCTCACACAAAATGGCCGCACATCTGGCCGGATTAGGCTGGATCGGGAAAAGCTGCCTGCTGATCACTCCGCAGCGTGGACCGCGTGTGCGCTGGATAACAGTACTGACCGATGCGCCGCTGCAAGCCACCGGCAGTCCTAGCAAACAACATTGCGGAAATTGCCGGCAGTGCGTTGATATATGCCCGGTGGGAGCCTTTACGGGAGAACCGTTCCGCGCAAGCGATAGCAGGGAAATACGCTATGACGCGGCAAAATGTCATAATTACCATGAAACTCTGAAACGGAAAAATGACTGGGCAGTTTGTGGATTATGCTTGTATGTATGTCCTTATGGCAGAAAAAACAGCCTCAAGCAGCACAAGTTACAATAATTATTATCCATACCGGGCGATTATTCACCGCCTGGTGGAACAAAACCTCAGCGGATACGTTTGAGGGTGTAACTATTGAACACCAGTTTATAAAATAATTGTTCCGGTTGTAAACCAAAACATAATTTCAGCGACAACGCAGTTCCAATTTTTGCATATATACGACCACAGGAGTCCAGTGTGACAGATTTTAACAAGCTATACCATTCCGTAATCTATTTTTTATTTATCATTCTTTTAACATTTCTCTGTATAAAACCGGTAGACGCAAAAACGAGCAAACCGGCCGGTACACCGGTAATAGTATTTCAAACCGACGCCTGGGGTTTGGAAAATAAATTTAATGCGGCCCTGGCAGGCCTGGAAAAAAATATTATCCAGGTTTATGGTTATGCCAATCCGGTATTGGTGGAAGGCGCAGAATATGCAGGGATTTGGCTGGAATGTGGGCCGATGGAAGGCGCTATCTACGGCATTATCAATCCCCAGGTTGCCAAAGATAATCACCGGATTTTTTTTCAACAACAGCACGAGGATGGCTACCTGCCCTGCTGGGTGCGTAAAGACCGGATAGGTACGGCGCAGATTCAAATGGTGGTGCCGATTGCCGCAACCGCATTTAGCGTATTCCAAATGACCGGCGATACCACTTTTCTTGCCGAGGCGTATCAAGCCTGCGTCAAATGGGATTCCTGGCTGGAAAAATATCGTAATACCCGCAAAACCGGGTTATGCGAGGCGTTTTGCGAGTATGATACCGGCCATGATAACAGTCCCCGCTGGGAAAACCTGCCCAAGAAATGCCCGGAAGACAATGCCCGTCTCTGTCCGGCTGTGGGCTCATTGCCTTATCTTGCCCCGGATCTGTCCGCAACAGTATATGGAGGCCGCCTGGCGCTGGCGCAAATGGCCCGCCAACTGGGTAATCCCGATGCTGAAAAATGGACAATGAAAGCCGAAGAAACCCGCCGCGCCTTACTGGCTTTGTGTTTTGATCCGGAAACACTGTGTTTTTACGACCTGGACAAAAACAACCGCTTTATCCGCATTCGCGGCGATGCGCTGACCCGTGTTCTCTCGGAACATGTTGTCGATCAGGCTCTTTTTGAACTGATCTATACGCAACAGATCAAAAATCCACAGGCTTTTTGGACTCCCTATCCCCTGCCCTCTATAGCTGCCGATGATCCGAAGTTTGTGCGTGATATTCCCCGCAATTCCTGGGGCGGAGCCTCACAGGCGCTTACCGCCCTGCGGGCGCCGCGCTGGTTCGATCATTACGGTAAAAGTACAGACCTGGTGTATATGATGGGTAAATGGATCCAGGCGCTGGTAAAATCGGATGGATTCAGGCAGCAAATCGATCCCTGGAGCGGTGAATTTACCCCGGCCGGGGATGGATATTCACCAGCCATGCTGGTTATGCTTGATTACACGCAGCGGTTGTATGGCGTACGGCAAGAGGGCAACCTGCTGGAATGGTCCTGCCTGTTGCCGGAAACCGCGACCAGAAGCAGTTTTTCCCTGCAAACCTCCGGCGGAAAGCTGGAATTGAATATTGACCAGAATGCGGCGCACTTGAAAATTGCCGGCCAGGTAGTAGCTAACGTGCAGGGCGCCTGCCGGATAGTAACAAACAACCAGGGACAACTCATCAGGATTATCGGTATTTGTCCACAACCAGTTGCAATTACCATAAACCGTCCTGGTCGGGAAAACCTGTATCTTAAACTGAACCCGGATATGGTATACCAGCCATAAAAACCTTATGATATATAATAATCTATAATAAACATCATGAAAAAAACAACTCTTACGCTTGATGTTGCTCGTAAAATTGCTCTCGACGCTCACAGATTAGCCGGGAACTTTATTCTCCAGGCCAATAAACAAACGGTTATGGATTTTATTAACCATAGCGGTTATGTGCAAATCGATACCTTGTCAGTCATTCAGCGCGCCCAGCATCATGTATTATGGACGAGGCTGCCGGATTATAATCCCCACTTGTTACATGAACTTCACGCCAATGACAAAAAGATCTTTGAATATTTTGCCCGCGCCGCCTCTTATCTGCCAATGGAGAACTATCGTTTCTTTTTAGCGCGCATGCAACAGTTCAACGATCCCATCGGCAAATGGTATAAAGACCGAATGAAGGAATATGGCTACATGATGCAGCCGATCCTCGAACGCATTCGCGCGGAAGGACCATTGGCATCCAAAGATTTTGAAAAGCAGCCCCTATCCGAACAAAACGGAAAACCGGCCCGTCAAGCCCTCGATTTATTGGCGCTGACCGGGGCGCTAATGGTGCAGGAACGGCGTAATTTTCAAAAGGTATACGACCTGACCGAACGGGTGTTGCCGGCGGGGATTAATTTAAATATCCCAAATGATGAAGAGTTGGGAAACTTTGCGGTAATATCCGCATTGACGGCAATGGGCATTGCGCGTGAAAAAGAAATAGCCGACTATTTACAAGTAGCAGGAAAAAACGTAATCGCACAAGCTATCCATTCACTCAGCGCAGCAAGGATAATAACGCCTGTACAAATTGAACAGAACGAAAAAGTTACCTTTTATATTCTAACAGCGTTTTTAAACAAATTACACAATATTAACATAGATTTGGACCAGGTGCACCTGCTCTCCCCTTTTGATAATCTCATCATATTCCGCGAACGCGCCAACCTGCTGTTCAATTTCGATTATTCACTGGAATGTTATGTCCCCCCCGATAAACGGCGTTATGGTTATTTTGTACTGCCAATTTTGTGGGGTGAAAGAATTGTCGCCAGAATGGACCCGGCAGTTGATAAGAAAAATAAAACGCTGGTCTTACACAGCCTGTTTTTTGAGCCTGAATTCAAAGAATATGCTCAGTTCATGCCGGCTTTTGTCAATAAATGTTACGAATTAGCAAAATTCAATAATTGTGAAAAGCTCATTGTTGAAAAGACATATCCGGAGAACGGGAAAGAGCACACAAATAAATACTTTAATCTTTGATATACATCACATCACAGGATTAGCGGTTTTCGTATTATAAATCATGCAAAAAAATACTTAAATAGTATTGCATTTTTGCCTCAATTCTTTTAAATTAAAATCACTTTTGCATTGGGCCATTACACGTTTCAGATTGCCAGGCATGAGGCAAACAATTAAATTGAACACAATACAGGAGGAAAAGAAATGAAAAAAGTAACCAGGGCAATCATTTTATTAATGTCTCTTGCAATGTTATTTTCTCTGGGTTGCGGGGATGACGACGATGATAACGGTAATAAAATTGTAAATCCAGGCGGAACAACAACAACAAACTCTATGAAGGCAACCATTTCCGGGAAGTACAGCGTTAATTTCAATGCTTCCATTGTTGTCGCTTTGAAAGTTAATTCCGTCAGCGCTCTGACAATCACAGCGACTCAACCAGTTTCCGGGACAAATTACAGTATATCTCTCTCCCTGAATGTTACACAGGGCACCGGCACATTCCCGGTTGGAGAAGATTATACCGGTGTAAATGATGGTACCGCCATGTTTAATAAAACCGTTGACAATGAGACGGAAATGTTTTATGCTAATACTGGCAGCGTGACTATTACGGAAATGGGAACAAGGATCAAAGGCACATTCCAGTTCACTGCAACCAACCTTGATGGGGAAACAGTTACTATAGCCAGCGGCTCTTTTAATGCCGCCCTTTCAACCCAGGAATAAATATATTCAGTAACCAACAGCGGCGCTATGCCGCTGTTGGTTATATTTCATGCCCCTTGCCATCCGGGAAATTATTATCTTTGAATAATTACCAATTTCTAGTGCCCCAATTTTAATCAATGAATTTTAATATTTACTATATTCTAATTCTACTTTCTGCCGATAAAATCCATTACCGCATTGATAAATGTCAACGGGTGAGTCGGGCAGCCGGGAATATAAAGGTCGACCGGTACTGTGTCAAAGAATGTACGGTTTAACTGCTCGGACCCGGCAAACACGCCGCCGCTGATCGCGCAGGCTCCGACGGCTATAACCAGTCGCGGTTCGCCAATGCTTAAAAAAGTGTCGCGCAGGGCCGGCGCCATATTCCGCGATACCGGGCCGGTGATGACAACTCCATCGGCATGGCGGGGCGAGGCGACAAAATCAATTCCAAAACGGCCCATATCAAAATTCACATTTCCGCACGCGTTCAGTTCCATTTCACAGCCGTTGCAGCCGGCCGCCGATACCTGGCGCAGCTTGAGCGACCGCCCGAACAGACGGAGAATTTCACGGCGTACGGTAATAGCGCTCTTTTGGAATTCTTCAGACGTCATACCGGAAGGGATGACCAGTTTTTCCCGGGTGGTGGCGCCAAGGCGGTTACAGGCGCTGAAATGGATCGCGCCGGACGGACAAACACGGGCGCAATCGCCGCAAAAGGTACAGCGCCCCATATCCAGGCGCAGCGGGTCAGTTTCAATGGCTGAGGTCGGGCAAATATCGATACAGGCACGGCATCCGTTGGCGCACTGGTGTTCATCCAATAAAGGAAAACCCCGGAATATCTCCGGTAATTGCGCGCGCCGCAGGTTGGGAACTGCCTGGTAGCCGTGTTTTTTACGTAATTTTAAGAGTTCAAACATTTAATATCCATCTCTGTTATAAATCGAATCCACAATATGAAAGATTAAAACTTTTATTACACAGGGGAAAGTCGGAAATTCCTTCATTCCGCACCGCCAGAGCCAGGGCGATCCAGTTATGATAGGAAGGATCCTTGATCCTGTACCTTTTGATTTTACCGCGTATATCCGTAATAGCAATGTGTGAAATTTCACCGCGCCAGCCTTCAGCCAGGGAAACAACCAGGGTTTCCGGGGGCAATTTGGCAGACGATATCTGTTTCAACTCTCCGCTATCAAGATTTTGCAGTTGCTCACGGATGATGCGGATGGACTGAATTATTTCAATATAACGAATATAGGCGCGGGCAAAAACATCGCCGGAATTCAGGGTAATGGCATGTACCGGGAACTGGTTATAAGCGCCGAACGGGAAATCCTGGCGTACATCGATTGCCAGGCCGCTGGCGCGCGCCGCCGGGCCGACCAAACCGAGTTCACGCGCAATAGACGTTGAAATAACCCCGGTTTTTTCAAACCGTGCCGAAGCGGAAGATGATGAAAACAACACTTCTGCAGCCAGTTCTACCTTTTCTTCAATATCATCGAGTGTCGCCTCAATTTTACTTTTTAAAGCCGCAGAAATATCATAGTTCACCCCGCCAATAGTCAACAATCCTCTGCCAAAACGGCTGCCGCAAATTGCCATCGAGGTATTGATAATTTGGGTGCGCATTGCGCCAAAAACATTGTTGCCGGTCAAATAGGCCACGTCGCCGGAAAGAGCGGACAGATCACCGAGATGTACGCCAATGCGTTCCAGTTCCAGGGCAATCGTGCGGATCAGCCGGGTTTGCCGTGAAACCATTAATCCTTCGAGGGCTTCACAAGCCCGTACAAACGCCCCACCATGCCCGATAACCGTATCCCCGGCTATGGATTCCGCCAGGTGCAGCAGGTAATTGGGTTTTTCGGCATTACGGATAAATAAATTTTCAACGCCGCGATGTTGAAAACCCAGTTCAATTTCCAAATGATATACCTGTTCACCATGACAGGAAAAACGAAAATGCCCCGGTTCTATCACCCCGGCATGAACGGGGCCAACACCAACTTCATGCAGTTGTTCGCCCTTCATGCGCATAAAAGGATACGGAACCTCCATATCTGAAATACCGGCAATTCCACGCCGCACCGGTTTTAGCCAGGGATGTCCCTGCGGTTCAATACCGTATTGTTCAAAAACTTCACGCTCAAACAGGTGCAGCATCGGGGCTTCTGCGGTCATGGATGGATAGCTGTTTTCGCGGTCAAAAACAGCGGCGGCCATATATAAGCGGGACAAATGATCATCGGCCAAAACCGCATACAACAGCGCCTGGTCAGCTTCACGGTCGGCGAAAAAATCCACTACCCTTTTACCGGCAGTAACGGCTTGCAACAGGTCTTTCCGGAAGGTTTCTATTGATAATAAAGGAACTTTGGCCAGGGGCGCGGTTTGTAAATTATTTAATTCAATCCAGTTCACCAGGACACTCCCAATTTAATATAAAAAAGCCGCAGCGCTTTGAATAAACGATAAAACCGGTTGCGGAATAGACAAACCAATAGCGGCAAGTAACAACAGAAAAACCAGTTGCGGTAAATATGCGGCCAGGTTGAGTTTGCCAGTTTGGTGATCGCCGGGTTGATAATCGCCGAATGACATGCGGAATACAGCCCCGCCCATACCGAAAATGATCACTACAATAAACAGAAAAAATGGTGCAGCCAGCCAGCCTTTGCCAATTTCGAAAAAGGCAGTAATTAAAATAAATTTACTTATAAATGCCGGGAATGGCGGCAACCCGGCAATAGCTAACATGGAAATGATCCATACCCAGCCAGTCAACGGTTCGCGGCGCAGTAATCCCTGCACCCGGTTGATCTCTTTGCTGCCATATATGTGTAAAATATTACCGGAGGTTAAGAACAACGACGCTTTGGAAAGCGAATGCGCCACGCTGTGTAACAAAGCGGCGTAAACGCCGGTTTTGCCCAGGGCAATTCCGATGAGTAAAATACCCATATTTTCGATGGATGAATAAGCCAGCATACGTTTGTAATTGGCAATATTCAGCATAAATACCGCACTGACAAACAGCGATAAAAACCCGGTTACCAGCAGCAGGGTATTCGAAAAAGCTGCCAGATCGGCGCGGATCATAATTTCGTGAACCCGTACCAGGCCAAGAAATGCTGTGTTAAGCAAAGTGCCGGAAAGTAACGCCGAAACCGGCGAGGGCGCTTCAGAATGTGCGTCCGGCAGCCAGGCATGAAATGGCGCTACACCGGTTTTAGTGCCGAAACCAACCAGGATAAACGCAAATGCCATTTTCAGCCAGAAAGGATTGATCTCTCCTGCGCGTTGATACAGATCGGCAAAAAACAAAGAGCCGATGCTTTTACTGCCCATAGACAGAATAATGATTCCCACAAATGCCAGGGCAATACCGACAGAACAGATATAAACATATTTCCAGGCCGCTTCCAGGGATGACTTTTTTTGCTCGAAATAGATCAACAGAGCGCTGGACAGGGTTGTGGCTTCAACAAATACCCACAACAGCGCCAGGTGACTGGAAAAGATTACGCCGGCCATGGCAACAACAAACAATAGCAGCGCTGTCGTATACAACGCTTCCTGCCGGGTTGTGGTTTTATGTTCGCGAAAATAATAAATACTATAAATAGCCGAACCGCTAAATACCAGGGCCATGATCGTAAAGAAAAATAAACCGATCGGGTCCAGTTGAAAATATCGTGCTAACCAAACCGGGGGAACACTCGGCGTCAGTCCACTCCACCAGCAGAGCGCAGCAGCCAGATACAAGACTGCAGAGCCTGTTAACGACAACCGTATCACCAGGCGATTATTCCATAATAAAACCAGCAAAGACAGAAACAGCGGTATAAACAATATTAAAATAAACATACCTAGTCTTTCAATTGAGTTAAAACATCGATATGGTTGCCATCGTACATGGATTGAATTTTATTAAAGAAAATGACCAGTAAAAAGATGCCGACAAACAGGTCGAGCAGTACGCCAAGGTTTACCAGCATCGGCATCTCATTAGCAACCGATAAAGACAGCAAAAAAATGCCGTTTTCAAGCATCATGTAACAAAGGATATGAGTAATAATCCGCTTACGGGTAACGATCAGGAACAGACTGGCAATAATAATGGCAATGGAAACGCCGAAATAGAGCGGTTTTATGCCCTGTTCCGTATGGGCGGTCCAGTAAGCAATGACAAAACCAAAGATGAATATCATACTTGCCAGCAATAAAGAATATAATTGCGATATATTGGGTTCAATTTCCCGGCCAATTTCATTACGTCGTATCACCTGTAATAAAAAGTAAGGAATAACTATGGTCTTGATGATCAATGTTTCCAGTATCAAGAACGCAATATTGAGCAGGTTGATCTCATGGATATCGATCACTACCAGCAGGAACAGCAACAAACCTTGTAAAGCCAGGGTTTTGATAAACGCTTCGATACGACTGGCGGCAAAAACATATAATATACTGGTGCCAAGCAATATTAAGAGAACATCGGACATTAAAAGCCTCCATGTATCAGGAACATGACAACGGCAAAGGCGGTCAGTGAAAATGCTGCCATTAAAAATATAAATTGCGGCACATGAGTCATCCGCAGCCGGGCGATCCAGGACTCTACCAGGCCAACGGCAATAGCGGCGATGGCAAGGACAACCAAATACAACGCCAAACCGGCAGCCGTTCCGGTTCCGGTTGGAATGAGCAGGTTGGCGAGCAGCGTGGCTATAGTCACCATTTTTAACCCAACCGCATACTGCATAAAAGCCAAATCCGAGCCGGAATAGTCCAGGATCATCACTTCATGGATCATGGTCAATTCCAGGTGGGTGTTGGGATCATCCACCGGCACGCGCGCACATTCGGTGAGCAGCATAATAAACAATGATATAACACAAAGCGATTTGACCAGTATGGTAAAGCCGGTACTGTAATTCAACAACTCAAAAATTGCGGCAAAAGAGGTGTGCCCGGTAACCAGCGCTAATGAACCGACAAGTATAAAAAAAGCCGGTTCAACAATAGCGGAAAAAGTAATTTCCCTGGCCGACCCCATGCCTTCAAAGCTGCTGCCGGTATCCAGGGCGGCAATAACCAGCATAAACCTGGCCAATGCCAAACTGTAAGCAAACAAAATAAAATCACCCGGAAACGACAGAATAGCGTTGTGCTGCGGTAATGGAATGATCAACGAAGCAAACAACACCGCCGCGACATTCACCGGCGGAGCAATACGAAAAACAAATGACGTGGTTTTGCTGATTACCTCGCCCTTGCGTATTAATTTATTAAAATCAAACAAGGGTTGCAAAATTGCTGGACCTTTTCTTCCGGCCCATATCGCTTTAATCCGGTTGATTATACCCGGTAATATAAAGGGCCCCAAAACCAGTATTAAAGCATAAAAACCTTTTAGCATCAATGGACTCCAATTATCCAGATTACAAGAATAAGCAAAAAGATCAATCCATACAAAATATATTGTTGTGTTTTACCGCTTTGAATCCAGGCAAAGCGTTGCAGTGTTTTCTGCAGCAGGGATATGGAAGGCCGGATCAGCGATTGTTCGGTTACATCATCGGTATCACTGGTAAACTGGGCGCCGCTGGGGAACAGTTCGCGTGAGGATTCGACCACGCTCTTGCGCGGAACCAACGCTGAACCCATTTCCACAAAAGATGCGGCAAATGAACTGGCGGTATATTGTAAACGGCTGCTTTCCGCCTGGTAACCGCAGTCCCAGGTTTTAAACGTTGCCACAGATTTGCCGCGCAATAACAACCACCGCAGCAGGGTAAAGAATAAAATCAAGCCGCCCAGGATCAGCAATGCCCGGTTGATTTTTTCATATATAGTATATAATTCAAACCACACGGAAACAGCAGAAAAGGGCAAAAATTGCTGGACAACAGTCCAGAACAGCGATAGCACCAGAGGGGTAAATAAACCGATTAATATAATTAAAAATGCCAGCGCTGCCATGGGGATCAGCATTGCGGGCGAGGCTTCAGCAGGCTGATTATGCCAGGCGGTGCGTGGCGATCCTAAAAAGCAAATGCCGAATATCTGCGTAAAACACAGCGCCGCCATTACGCCGATAAGAGCCAGGCCGGCCAGACCAATAATAGCGGTCAGATGAAGAGCGCCGCCCGTTGCATTTAATCCCTTGACCAGGCCAAAGTAAATAGCAAACTCGCCGATAAATCCATTAAAAAGCGGCAGACCACTGATCGCCAGGGAACCAATTAAAAACAAAGCGCTGGTAACCGGTAAATAATGCGCCAAACCTCCCAGCTTTTCAATATTACGGGTGTGGGTTTTGGAATAAACAATACCGGCGCCAAAGAATAACAAACTTTTAAAAGTAAAATGGTTGAATATATGCAGCAATGCGCCCAGGAATCCTGCCAGGGCTATCAATTGCCGACCGGAGACAATCCCCAGCATACCAACGCCGATGCCAAGGCCGATTATGCCGATATTTTCAATGCTGGAAAAAGCCAGTTTTTCCTTCAGGTCCTGCCGGGCGATGGCATTTAAAATGCCGAGTAAACCGGTAATCAGCGCAACCCCAAATACAAACCAGGCCAGCCAGGGAGAGGGAACACCGAAAATCAACAACATACGTAATATTCCATAAATACCGGTTTTGATCATCACTCCAGACATGATGGCGGAAACGCCGGTCGGCGCTGCGGGGTGAGCCATCGGCAGCCAGGTATGCAGGGGCACAAATCCCGCTTTGGTGCCGAAACCGAGAAAAAACAGGATAAAAATGAAGGTCGCATTCACGGGATTGGCAATTGACAAGTTTTTAAAGGAGGCAAAATCCAAACTCCCGGTTTGTATGGCGCTCCAGCCAAAAGCAGTGAGTAAAAATGCGGCGCCAATTTGCATTGCCACCAGGTAATACAGCCCGGCTTTGCGAACCTCTTCTTTACGATGCTCAAAAGTGACCAGGAAAAAAGAAGACAGGGACATGATCTCCCACGCAATTAAAAACAACAGCGCATTTTGAATAATTACCACCATCAACATGGCGGCTATCAACAACCCCATAAAGAAATAATAACTGCCCAGGGAATAGCGGTCGTCATCCCGGTACATTTTCATATAGCCGGCCGAATAGATAGCAGCTAAAAGACCGCCGATACTGATAATGAGCATAAAAAAAGCAGCCAAAGGATCCACAAGCAACCCGGCATTGCCGATGGGACCGGAAAAATTTAAATTTATTGATATGACCGGGCTGCCATACAGAATTTTAATGACCGGGGGCAAAATAAAAAATTGAGCGATCAGGCTAATAACGATAAACAGCATTCCCCGCCACTGTTTTTTTGCCGGAATAGCCAGTAATCCGCCAAACAAAAACAGTCCTGCGCCTGTTAATAATGTTATCAATTAACCGGCTCCTTTCGCAGCATTTCCATCTCTTTAACCTGGATATAATTAATAATATCACGGGCCGGGGCGCGCTGCTGCAACAAGTTCTGGAATTCCTCATTATGGCACAAAAAGGAAAGTTTGGATAGCACTTCCAGGTGCCGGCGCGGACTGTAAGTAAGTAAAATAAACAAGGTATGTACCGGTTTGCCATCCAGCGCACCAAAATCCAGCGGCTGCTGCAGAAAACAGATAGAGACGCTGGTATCAGCAATGTTGGTTATCATCGGGTTACGGGGATGAGGTATGGCAATACCATTACCAATGGCAGTCGACATCATACTTTCCCGGTTCAGCAACGCGGCTATTAAATCATCTTTACTAATACTTGCCGGGATGTTAATTCGCTCGATGGCATTATGCAGTACATCGCGGACAGTAGTACCGGGAATATCTTTATATATCCCGCCATTACGCAACAGATCGGCAAAATTAGTGGGGCGTTCGTTATTACCCAGTTCCGGCAACCGCGACGACAGTTCGATTTTATTGCTTAAAATCCACTCATTGATCTCCGCCCGGTTAAAACGGTACTGATGCTGAATACGGTAACAAGGTATTTTTTTTTCCTTGATCCAGCGGTATACTGTTTTTTCGGAAACCTGGAACAGATCGACAATATCTTTAATTTTTAAATCCATTCTACCCTCAAATTGAACAAAGATAATATAACAAATTGTCAACTAAATATCAACAATTATCTTAGAAAAGATACTTTGGGCATTAATGTCCGGTATTGAGAAATAAGATACTCTCATCTAGTTTAAAAATATCAAGGTCGGATGAATAAAATACATGCCACTTATAAAAATTCTTGATATAATCATAATTTTTGAATATAGTAATAATGGAAAAAATTGCGGACAGGCGTCAACATGGAGAACGTCAATCTTTCATACATTAACGGAGATAGCAAAAGTGCAACAGTGTAAATTTATCTTTATAATATTATTGCTCAGCGGTTTTTTTATAAATTGTGGCAGGAATTTGGCTTCCCCGGAAAATCAAGTCACGCCAACTAAAAACGACCATTTTGAATTTGTATTATACGATGAACTCTCCACCGCAATAACCTCAGATATAATTAAAGAACTGGAAAACAATTTTTCCCGCATCACCACAGCTATGCAAATTACCGTCATGCCGAAAGTAAAGGTGCAAATCTGGGGGGATGAATCTCACTATCTTGAAGACCAGGAAAGAATTGCCGGTCGCCGCTATCCGGGTTCAACCGGCTATGTCTCCGGCCTGGACGGGATGTGCCTGTTATTTCGTAACAACTCGCCGCAGGCGGCGGTGCACGAATTCGCGAATGTGGTATCCCTGAATGTTAATTCCTCTATCGGCAACAATCCCCGTTGGTTGTGGGAAGCGGTAGCAGTTTACTATGCCAATGATTTTACCGATCCGGGCGTGCTGTCCTATATCAAAGCGGGAGACTATCCAACCATCGCTGAATTGAATGCTGATTTTAATAGCGGCAATCATAAAATTTACCAGCTTGGTTATAGCCTGGTTGAATATATCATCTCGCGTTGGGGGGAAGCAGCAATAGTGAATTTGATAAAATCGAACGGCAACATAAAAACATCGCTGCACATAACGACAACGGAATTTGAAAGCGGCTGGCGTAGTTTTATTGAAAACAAATATCTGGATGCCGGAAAATGATAATGGATCATGTTTCACATTTTTTATATTATATATCAATAGGAGATAATAATGAATTATAAAAGACTTTTAATAATATTTCTGGCTCTGTTTGCCTGGCAGTCCTGTTTATGGGCAAGTTCTCCTTTTAAAATAAAGGGAACCCTGCCGTGGCATAATTTTTTGTCCGGGCCGACTGCCTGGAATGAAGGGGATTACCAGGCATACCTCGATGATATGCAGGCGTTGGGCATGAATTTCATCGGTTTTCACTGCTACACCGGCGGTGCGGAACGCTATGCCCCGTATGTGGAGCCAATGATCAGGATAGAATACCGAAATGTTGTGCCGTTAACGGGGTTCGACACCTCCATCACCGCGCGCTGGGGTTACCGGCCCCTGGAAATTAAAGACTTTGCATTTAATACCGGCAAGCTGTTCTCATCCGGCCTGACTGCTTATGGAGCAGACTGCGCCATACAGGCGCAAACTAACGAGCAGCGTTACCAGTTGGCGCAGCAACTGATGCGCAGGGTGCTGGCATTGGCGCATGAACGTGGTATAAAATTCGCAATGGGCTTTGAATTCGGTATCCATCCGCCCGAATTTGCCTCGATTGTGCCGCCGGATTCCTGGATTCGCGGCGCCAACCTGCCCGATCCGACTCATGCTTCTTCCATAGAAATTCTTCACAATACTATTGATAATATTTTAACCGCGTATCCCGGTATCGACTATATCTGGCTATGGCTGCATGAACACACCATGTTTGTCGGCCGGCCGCAAATGTCCGGCGCATTCAAAGAATGTTATGATAAAAACGCCGCCTTTTTTGCCGACGCCACTAACCCGGATGCCGCATTCACCGGCGTCTGGTCGCTCGAATATATAAAAAATGCTTACAGTTACATTAAACAGCAAGCACCGCAAGTGCAGGTCATTATCGGCGGCTGGGGCGGTGGTAACCAGTTGCCGGTCGTACTGCGGGGTCTCGATAAAGTTTTACCAAATGACATTATCTTTTCCTGTCTCAATCCCAACCAGGGCGAGGAGCCGCAAATACAGGTATTGGCAGAAATAGCCAAAAACCGTCGTGTTTGGGCAATACCCTGGCTGGAGGGCGACGCCAGGTTATGGCATTTGCAGCCGCGCGTTTCTATACTGCGCGAGCAGGTGCACCTGGCCGTAAAACAAAACCTGGACGGAGTACTGGCGATTCATTGGCGAACCCGTGAAACCCGGACGAATATGAAGGCATTTGCCCAATTTTCCACTAATCCCGATAATATGCCGACTGTTGAAGATTTTTATAAACAGGTCTGCCGGGAGGAAAATGGCATACAAGCGGAAAGACAACTCTCCCCCCTGCTGGCGCAAATGGATCGCGAACGCCGGCTCGATCAGCCGGAATCACCGGAGTATTGGCCGTATAATCCGCAATGGGGCTGCATAGAAGCGGATCTGGTTGCCAGACTGGAAAACCTGCATTTGGTCGTCCAACAGTGCAAAAGTTCAGCTTCCACTAACGAACTAGATAATTTAAATTGGCTGGACGCCAATATTCAATTTACCCTGCTGCTCGACAAGGTCAGCCGCAGACTGGCGCCGGCGTATCGGTTAAAAGAACGCTGGTTAACGGAAAATCCTGCTCCCCATAACATCCGCGACGATGTGCAGCAAGCCCGGCTTGAATTCGACAGCGCCCCGGTTGAAGCGTTGTTCAACACATTCCAGGGCCGCGAACTGTCGCGCGGTGAACTGGGGGTTCTGTCTGCCGTCAACCAGAAATTATGGCTGCAATATATAGAGTTGGATCATTTTTTACACGAACTCGACTAGAATGTTTTTTGGTAATTCAAAATAAACACTTATATTACCAGTTCTAAAAAATGAACATATTCATTAATTTATTAAAGGTGTAAAAATGCCGGTGACACAATACACAATACTAGATAAAAAAGTAATCATAAAACTAAGAGACCGGATTTGCGAGGATTCGGATGAACTGTTATCCAGCGATTTGTTTCGCGCGGTAGTTGAACGCTGCATTACCGACCTGGTGCGTAAAGAATCGCCCTTGTTGCAGGTATTCAATAAAAAGACAGCTATAACAGAAAAAGATATATCGGTATTTCTGGAATTCATCAAGTACCTCGCTAAAATGCCGATGCACCTGGTGACCAAAATTGTGCCGGACTCTATCGTATTCACCAACAACCAGGAGCTATTGTCTGACTTTATTGAGCACTTGTATAATTTCTGGCGTAATTATGAACGGTTCATTATTTGCGATTCCGAGTATGAACAACTGGATAAACGGCCGTACCGGGTTTTCAATGCGACCATTGAAGCGCTGACCCATTTAATTCGCGGCACTTATCGTGATATTGAAGAAAATATCACCGGCAGCCATCCCCGTATTTACCGCCAAGTGCGCGCCGGTGCGGAAATCGCGTCCATAGCACTGATGAATAAACTTACGTTTTCCGATCCGGTTTATCAGCAGTTAAACAATGTCTCGGTGATCCGACAAATATTGTTATACCCGCCGTTGATCTTGCATCCGCCCATGAATAAACGCACCGGGAAATTCACCCGCGTCTCTGAAAATCCACTTACAAAAATCTCACTCAATCCCGGTGAATGGCTGTGTTACCCGGCAATGGTGGGCGAAATGCTGATCCTGGTCTATTTTCAACAAAAATACTATGGATTGGGTTTTTCGCTTAGCAACCTGTTTGAACTGGCCGATGATGAACAGTTAAAACAGAAACCGGCAGCCGTATACCTGTATGGTATTCCGGATCCGGAATTATATGAACTGTCTTCCTTCCCCACTATCTTTTATGAGGACCAGGAAACCGATATGCTGGTCGGCGCGGTACCGGATAAAGATGAATTCGGCTATTTCGGATATCTTAAAAAAATGATCCTGACCTTGTACAACATCAAAAAGATCAAAAGCGGTAAACTGCCCTATCACGGTGCAATGGTAAACATACGGCTCAAAAACAACAAATCCGCCAATATTCTGGTGATTGGCGATACCGGCGCCGGTAAATCCGAAACCCTGGAAATGCTGCGCACTTTGGGTAACGACATCATCGAAGATATTACGATCATAGCCGACGACATGGGATCGCTGGATATTGACAAGTCCGGCAACATCATCGCCTACGGTACGGAAATCGGCGCGTTTGTCCGCCTCGATGACCTGCAACCGGGCTATGCATTCGGGCAAATCGACCGAACCATCATCATGAGTCCCAACCAGGTGAACGCCCGTGTTGTTATTCCGGTGACAACCCATAATAATATTACCAGGGGCTTTCCGGTTAATTTTATACTCTATGCCAATAATTATGAAGAACCGGATGAAGAACATCCTGTCATACAGAGACTGGAAACCATGGAAAAAGCGCTCGAAGTGTTCCGCGAAGGTACGGCCATGAGCAAAGGCACCACCACCAGCACGGGACTGGTGCACACCTATTTCGTCAATGTGTTCGGCGCCGTCCAATATAAAGCCGAACATGATGAGATAGCTAAAAAGTTCTTTGCCCAAATTTTCAAAAATAGCATATTTGTCGGGCAGATGCGTACACGTCTTGGTATTGCCGGCTGGGAAAGAAAAGGGCCGGAAGAATCCGCCAAACAATTGCTGGAATTGATTCAGCAAATGTCATAAATGATGGGCTATAACTGCCTTGCCCTACAAAACAACCAGGAGAACATGCCGTTATGAAATGTAGATTCTTGCTAGTTTTGGTCTTAATTTTTACAGTATCCGGCCGAGCGCAAAAGGCGCAGGATTTTTTCCCTAAAGCGGATTTAATGAAAATCGGCGTCTATTATTATCCCGAACACTGGGATGAGTCGCAATGGGAACGCGACCTGGCTAACATAGCCAAGCTCGGCTTTGAATTTATACACATGGCCGAGTTTGCCTGGCCGTTCATGGAACCACAGGAAGGTAAATTCACATTCGACTGGCTGGATAAGGCGATCGATCTGGCCGGGAAACAAGGTTTAAAAGTCATTTTATGCACACCTACCCCCTGTCCCCCGGCATGGCTGGCTGAAAAACACCCGGAAATATTTTACGAGGATATCAATTACCGCATCCGCGAACATGGCTCACGCGGCAACTATTCCACCTCCAGCGACCTGTTCCGGGACTATACGCAAAAAATAGTCTCGGAAATGGCCCGACGTTATGGCAATGACGCGCGGGTGTGGGGCTGGCAACTGGATAACGAGCCGGGTGCGCCAATGGATTACAGTGACAAAGCGCAGGAAAAATTTCGCCTGTGGCTGAAAGAGAAATACGGGACCATTCAGGCGCTGAACGACGCCTGGGGTAACCGGTTTTGGGGCGTTTTATACGATAATTTTGAGCAAATCCGCATTCCCGTACCGAATATCCTGTACGGCCTCAGTCCCCATGCGCGCCTCGATTATGCCCGTTTCAACGCCGACCAGATGGCAAATTTTCTGGACTTTCAGGCCGAAGTTCTGCGCCAATATATCAGCAATAAACAGTGGATCACTACCAATTATATTTCCAATTCTACCCAAGCCGATCAGCGCCGCACTGAAAAACTGGATTTTATAGCCTATACGATTTACCCGGTTGGGAATGGCGATTTTTCTTCGCCGGAGCAATTTCGCCTTGGCTGGCTGGACGGGATTGCCTTTGCCAATGATTTTTACCGCTCCATTGACGGCGTCACCGGGGTGATGGAATTGCAGCCCGGCCAGGTAAACTGGGCGCGAGTCAATCCCCAACCGCAACCGGGCGCGGTGCGCATGTGGTTGTGGCATGCTTTTGCCGGGGACTGTTCATTTGCCTGCACCTATCGCTACCGCCAGCCGTTGTACGGCTCGGAACAATATCATTACGGCATTGTCGGCACCGACGGCGTGACGCCGCTGCCGGGGGGACTGGAATATTCCCGGGTGACCGGAGAAATGCGGCAATTGCGCAAGGCTTATAATCCAAAAGCAAAGTTACCTGCCGCATACCAGTCGCGCCGCACTGCTATTTTGTGGAGTCACGATAATTTCTGGGATATAGATTTACAGCCGCGTACTTCCGAATGGTCAACCTGGAATCATGTCTTTAAATATATGGAAATTGCCAAATCCTTTGGCGCGCCGGTGGACTGGATTGCCGAGGATACTGATTTTAACGCCTACCCGTTCCTCATTGTCCCGGCCTATCAACTAATTGACCAGGGATTAGTTGCTAAATGGCAGGAATATGCCAAACAGGGCGGCAATCTCATTATCACTTGCCGCACCGGTCACAAAGACCGCAACGGCCATTTATTTGCGGGTAAATGGGCCGAGCCGATCCTGGATCTGATTGGCGCACAAATCGAGTTTTATGACCTTTTGCCGGGCAGCGCCCACGCCACAGTGAAAATGCAGGGACTGGAATACAAATGGCATGTGTGGGGCGATGTTTTGCTGCCGGAACCGGGCACTGAAACCCTGGCAATCTATGCCGATCAGTTTTATGCCGGTAAAACTGCGGTGGTCAGCCGCAAACTGGGCAAAGGCACAGTTACCTATATTGGCATCGATACGGATGACGGCGCGCTGGAAAAAGCGGTATTGCAAAAGATTTATAACAATGCCGGCGTCCCGGTGCAGAATTATCCTGCCGGTGTTTATGTGGAATGGCGCGACGGCTTTTGGGTGGCGGTCAATTATTCCGCGCAACCCTATACCCTGGATATTCCGGCTAATGCCAAAATAATGTTAGGCGAAAAGCTATTACCCAGTCCCGGCGTCACCGTGTGGATGGAAAATTAATTGTCTGTTTCTTGCATTTTTGAATTAACAAAAGTGAACATTAATGAAAACAATAATCCGATTATTAGCTGGCAGTTTCATAATATTACTGTCGTTAATTATTTTCACTTCCTGCGCGCGCAATTCCCAATCTTCCGGCAAGTACAATTCCTTCCACCCCGGTGAAATCTGGCTGGATAATAACGGCGTCGCCATCAATGCGCACGGCGGCGGCATTTTGTATGAAAATGGCATATACTATTGGTTCGGCGAACACAAGATAGCCGGGAAGGCCGGTAATGTCGCGCAGGTCGGCGTGCATTGCTATTCCTCGCGCGACCTGTACAACTGGCAGGATGAAGGCATTGCCCTGGCGGTGGTTGAGGATGATTCCACCCACGAGATTGCTAAAGGCTGCATCCTCGAACGCCCCAAAGTCATTTACAACGCAAAAACCGGCAAGTACGTGATGTGGTTTCACCTGGAACTCAAAGGCAGCGTCTACAAATCCGCGCGCTGCGGCATTGCCGTGAGCGACAAGGTCACCGGGCCATACACATATATACACAGCATTCGTCCCAACCGGGAAGCATGGCCGGTAAATGTGCTCGATATTCATAAAAAGCCATATAATACCGATGCCAACGCAGCTTTTACTGGCGGCAGTTTACCCGGTCACCCGGATACCTTGAACATACTGGGCCGGGATTTTGCGGCAGGACAAATGTCCCGCGACATGACCCTGTTTGTCGATGACGACGGAACCGCTTACCATATCTGCGCCTCAGAAGAAAATAGTACTCTGCATACATCGGCATTAACGGATGATTACCTGGCAACAGCGGGGAAATTCAGCCGCGTATTTGTCAACCGCTTTATGGAAGCCCCGGCGATTTGCAAATATAATAACAAATATTATTTCATCGGTTCCGGCTGCACCGGCTGGTTGCCCAATGCGGCGCGCTCCGCGGTCGCCGATTCCATTATGGGCGGCTGGCAGGAATTGGGCAATCCCTGTGTGGGGCCGGACAGCGCACTGACCTTCCACTCGCAAAGTACTTTTATTCTGCCGGTGGCCGGTAAAGAGGGAGCATTTATTTTCATGGCCGACCGCTGGAATCCCGAAAACGCCATCGATGGCCGCTATGTGTGGTTGCCGCTCGAATTTAAAGATGGCCGGATTATTGTACAATGGCGGGATGAATGGGATTTGTCGGTTTTTGATAAATAAAAATTTTCCGCCTAAAGGCGGGACTACTAACTCCGGACTACTTTTTTCAAGCTCGCCCTGGGAATGTTCCCCAGGGCGCCTTATAATAGGGCTGTATCAAAAGCCCCCGAAAAGTGGAATCATTATTGAATATTAATTTAAAATTACTTTATTGTCATTCCGAGGAGCGAAGCGACGAGGAATCTTGCTGTTTATGATATAATAAAAAACAAGATTTCTCGCTTCGCTCGAAATGACAAGTTTGAAATATATACATCCAAGCTCGACCTGGGGATGTTCCCCAGGTCGTACAATAATGCAGGACATGTTGTCCTGCAAAAAAAACGCCACCACTATTGCAAGCTATCTAAAAATGAAAAATATACTGATTAACATATTATACAAATAAAATAAAAACCGATCAACTTAACCAGTTCGAGGGAAAGCAAATGAAATCCAGATTTCGTTTTCTTGTTGTATTATTCATTACCTTTTTATGTCTTCTTGCCAACATTCAAACCGTAACCGCTTCCGTATTTATATCTCCCAACGATCCGAATATTCAATACGCCGGCCGGACAGATTTTACCGATCCGCAGGCTCCGATTTTGTATTGGTCCGGCGCTTATATCACCGCATCCTTTACCGGTTCATCGTTGCAAGTCCAATTTGACGATACCGGCGATAATTATTACAACGTGATCATCGACGGCCTGGATGCAAATCCGCTTATCATCGATTGCGAAAAAGGCTTGCACACCTATACCGCCGTTTCCGGTCTGCCTGACGCTGTCCATACCATCAGACTTTTCCGGCGCACCGAGAGTTTTTCCGGCCCGACAATTTTCAAAGGCTTTATTCTCGATGACGGCAAACAACTGGCCGCCCCTCCTGCCCGCCCCAAACACAAAATCGAGTTTTTCGGTGACTCCATCACTTGCGGTATGGGCAACGAAGTCCCCGATAAAGACGAAGACGAAAATAACGCGAAACGCAACAACTACCTGGCTTATGGTGCCATTACCGCCCGAAATCTCGATGCGGAATACGTCTGTATCGCCAAAAGCGGCATTGGTATTGTTACCAGTTGGTTTCCGCTGGTGATGCCGGAATTCTATAACCGCCTCAATCCGGAGGATTCGACAAGTCGATGGAATTTCAGCACATGGACACCGGAGGTGGTGGTCATCAACTTGTTCCAGAACGACAGTTGGCTGGTCGGTAAACTCAATCCGGTTCCCACACCGGTGCAGATCAGCGCCGCCTATTATGATTTCGTCAAAACCATTCGCGGTAAATACCCGCAGGCGGTCATATTTTGCGCGCTGGGCAGTATGGACGCCACACGTAAAGGCTCACCCTGGCCCGGCTACATTCAAACCGCGGTAGAGCAATTTAAAAAAGATCATAACGACGCCAAAATCCACACCCATTTTTTTGCTTATGACGGCACCGGCAAACACCCGCGGGTGCGGCATCACCAGGCAATGGCAAAGGAATTAACCGAGTTGATTAAAAAAACCATGAACTGGTAAATTGTGTAATGCAGTAAACCACATACATTAAATGAAAGGAAATGGTTATGACAAAAAGAATACTAGTTCCCTTATTTGTTATCATACTGGTTTTGTGCGGTATGAGTATGGCGCAAGATAAGACAGGTTTGAAAGATTTTTTCAACAATAATTTCCTGGTCGGTGCGGCGACGGGTTATACTTTTATGAATGATTCACTGGTTGTCGATCTGTTAAAAACTCATTTTAATATTCTTACCCCGGAAAACCAGGGAAAATGGGGGCCCATTCATCCGCAGCCCGATAAATGGAATTTTAAACCCATGGATGACCTGGTGGCTTTTGCGGACAGCAACAACATGCAAGTGATCGGCCATACCCTGGTGTGGCATAGCCAAACCCCGAACTGGGTGTTCGAGGATGAAAACAAACAACCGCTCAGCCGCGAACAGTTATTACTGCGTATGCAGGAACACATCAATACTGTGATGGGTCGTTATAAAGGCAAAATTCTCGGTTATGATGTCGTCAATGAAGCGGTGCTGGATGGCGATGCCAGCGAAGAGATCCTGCGGAACAGCAAATGGCGGCAGATTATCGGCGATGATTACCTGCTGCAAGCCTTTACTTTTGCCAAACAAGCGGACCCGGACGCGCAGTTGTATTATAACGATTATGATATGTGCGATCCGGTAAAACGCGACCGGGCGGTGAAACTGATTAAAAGCTTGCAGGACGGCGGCGCTCAAATCGACGCCGTTGGCATGCAGGGGCACTGGAATATCTACTCCCCGACCCTGGAAGAAATTGAAAAAAGCATCATCGCTTTTTCCGAACTGGGCGTTAAAGTAATGATCACCGAACTGGATATGAGCCTGTTCAATTCCAATGAAAAAGGCGACCTTTACCGGGAAAGCATACCGGACAGTATCGTACAATTACAATCCGACCGCTATGAACAAATATTCAAACTGTTTCGTAAACATGCGGCTGTGATTGACCGGGTTACATTTTGGGGCACCACAGATCGCTCTTCCTGGCTGAACAACTTTCCAGTGCGCAACCGCATGAACCACCCCTTGTTATTCGACCGTAATGCCCAACCCAAACCGGCGTTGTACCGCATAATGCAGCCAAGCCTGTAATTTAACATGATCAATAATCCCGGAGGCCGACTTTGAAATCCATAAACACATGGCGGTTAAAGATATTCTTATCCGCATTTGTATTATTACTTGACTCACTCTCCTCTACGTTCGCACAAAGCAATAATTTAACATTATGGTTCAAGCAGCCAGCCGGGGAGTGGAACCAAGCTATGCCGGTCGGCAACGGGCGACTGGGCGCAATGGTGTTCGGCGGTATCGAACAGGAACGCCTGCAACTGAACGAGGAAACCGTCTGGGCCGGGCATTCCATCGAACGCTACAATCCCGAAGCAAAAAAGAACCTGAACAAGGTACGCGAATTGTTGTTCGCCGGGAAATACGCCGAGGCGCAGCGCCTGGCGCAGGACAAGATCATGGGCGTTGCTTATGAAGAAACCCTGAATTCCTACCAAACCCTGGGCGATTTGCATTTCACTTTTGCCAATCATACCAACGCAACCAATTACCGTCGTACTCTGGATTTATCCCAGGCGATTGCACGGGTCGAGTATGCTATTGGCAATGTGCATTATAAACGGCAGATATTTGCCAGCGCTGTGGATAACGCTCTGGTATGGCGCATGGAAAGCGATACCCCAGGCAAGATCAGTTTTAAAATATCTCTTTCCCGTCCGGGTAACCTGGCGGCGATACAGGTATTGGCAAACCGTATCATCATGACGGAACATGTCAACAATGGCGACGGCGTGCACATGGAGACCCAGCTTGCCCTGCAGTGCGAAGGCGGCCGGGTAATGCCCGATTCCGCCGGCCTGCATGTTGAAAACGCCGATGCCGTCACCCTGCTGCTGGTCGCCGCCACCGATTATCGCGGCTCTGATCCGCATCTCTCCTGTTCCCAGGCGCTGGCGGCGGTAATAGCCAAGCCGTTCAACCAGATAGTGGAAGATCATATCCGCGATTACCAGGAGCTATTTAATCGTGTTTCCCTGAACCTCGGCGATAGCGACGCCAGTTATTTTGCTACCGATGAGCGGCTCGATGCCGTGAAACGCGGCTCGCCTGATCCGGGACTGATTGCCCAGTATTTTCAATTCGGCCGTTACCTGCTTATCAGCAGTTCGCGGCCCGGCTGTATGCCTGCCAATTTGCAGGGCATCTGGGCGGACGGCCTGACTCCGCCGTGGAGCGCCGATTACCACATTAACATCAATATTCAGATGAATTACTGGCCGGCTGAAGTAACCAACCTTGCCGAATGTTTCTTACCCTTTGCCGAATTCATCGATGCTTTACGTCCGTATGGACGCAAAACTGCACAGCAAGTCTATGGCTGTAACGGCATCGTCGCCCATTACACCACCGACGCCTGGCGCTTTACCGATCCCATCGGCAGTGTATTATGGGGTTTGTGGCCGCAGGGCATTTCCTGGGCGTGTTTGAATATTTGGGAGCATTATCTGTATACTGGCGATAAAGAATACCTTGCCAACCTGGCCTGGCCGATCATGAAAGAATCCGCGCAGTTTTTTACCGAATACCTGGTTAAAGACCCCATAACCGGCTACCTGGTCTCCGGGCCCTCTATTTCTCCGGAAAACCAATATCTCACCGGGGATGGCGAGCGGGTCAGCGTCTGCATGGGTCCGACAATGGATCAGCAAATTATTTATGACCTGTTCAGTAACTGCATAGAGGCGGCAAAAGTATTGGGTACGGATGCAAAATTCAGCGCCAAACTGCAAAAAATGCGCGCTCAACTGGCGCCGATGCGCATCGGCAGCGACGGACGGCTGCTGGAATGGCCGCAGGAATTCCGTGAAGCCGAGCCGGGCCACCGCCACATATCGCATTTATTCGGTCTGCATCCAGGCAGCCAGATCACCTGCCAGCGCACCCCGGAACTCATGCAGGCTGCCCGCAAGACCATCGAATACCGCCTTGCTCACGACGGCGGCCATACCGGCTGGAGCCGTGCCTGGATCATAAATTTTTATGCCCGTATGCGCGACGGTGAAAAAGCGTATGAAAACATTACAGCCTTGTTAGCCAAATCCACACTGCCCGGTATGCTGGATAATCACCCGCCGTTCCAGATCGACGGCAATTTCGGCGGCTGTGCCGGCATTGCGGAAATGCTGCTGCAAAGTCATGTCGGCGAAATCGACCTGCTGCCGGCGCTACCGGCTGCCTGGCCGCATGGCAGTGTAACAGGTTTACGCGCCCGCGGCGGTTATACTGTAGCCATGCAGTGGGATCAAGGAGCTTTAAAGCAAGCGGATCTGGTTGCCGATAACAGCGGCCCCTGCACAGTTCGGGTTCCGGCGAACCGGACAATTATTGCACTTTCCGCTAATGACACATCTGTAAATTATACAACTGTAGAAAACGGACAGGTCATACACTTCCAGGCAGAATCCGGTACAAGTTACCGGCTGGAATGCAAATAATTTTTTAGCAGGTTCCTATGAAAATGAAAAAGGTTTTGCTACTTGTAACCCTGGTTTTTCCAGGTTTAATAACCACAGGGCAAGTAACGGCTGCTGACCAAACCAGTGTTGTAAAACGCATCTATATTTGTCCCGATGATCATACCGATATGATGTGGACTGCCGATACCCTGACGTACCGCAATGAAATGCTGAAAATGCTGGATTATTATTTATACCTGGCGGACAGTACAGAAAATAATCCTGTTAATTTTCAAAGCCGCTGGAATTGTGACTGTAGTAACTGGTTACGGTTTTATGAAAAGTACCGCACTCCGCAGCAGTTCCAACGCCTGGTGGAGCGAATTCAAGACGGCCATATAAGTGTGATGAAGAATATTGAAAACGCCAATTACGGAGGCATGCCCGCCGAGGCTGTGCTGCGCGAACTCTATTACGCCGGTTCGCTGGAACGTAGGTACAATATCTCTTTTCCCATGGCTATGGCGCAGGAAAACCAGACCCTGGCCTGTGGTTTGCCTTCGTTATGGTCTGGGGCAGGAATAAAGTACAGTTGGCGCGGCGTGTGCGACTGCGCCACCCAAATTCCCAAATCCGGTGACCGCGAGCACCCCATTTACTGGTGGACGGGACCGGATGGCGGCAAAATCCTGCTGAAATGGTATTCTCTGCAGGGTCGGGGTGATAACCAAAGCTTGGGCGGTTATGCTGAAGCCCATAATCCATATCGCGCAATCGATTTGTGCGATTCATTATGTATGACGCCCGGCTATCCCTATAACATTGCCGCCGCTTTTGGCTACGGCTGGGATGCGCTCAGCAGTTATACCAACAGTTTTATCAAAGCGGCGCAGCAAAAAACCAATGCCGAACGGCAGGTCATCGTCTCCAATCAAGTCGACTTTTTCCGCGATTTTGAAAAGAACTATGGTGCAGAGTTGCCGGAGGTTTGCGTCTCCTACGGCAACGAATGGGATATACTTACCGCTTCCCTTGCCGAAGTGACATCAGCTTCCAAACGTGCGGTAGAAAAACTACGTTCCGCCGAAGCTATGGCAACCCTGGTCTCTTTACAAAAACCGGCTTTCATGCAACCCTTTGCGCATGAAGGTATGCAGGCCTGGGTAAATATGGGTTTGTATTGGGAACATGATTGGACTGCCGACAGCCCGGTTATACCCCGTAATGACCGCGCCAATTGGGCGCGTGATTTATCCAGACAGATCAATAATTATGTCGACAAACTACTTGCAGAATCGGTTAGTGAGCTTGGCGGGATGATCGCTAACCCGGAACATAAGGAAAGATTTTTTGTTTTTAATCCCCTGAACTGGAGCAGAACCGATATTGCCGATGTGAACTATACAGACAAATTACCGGTATCGGTTATCGATTTATCCACCGGCAAACCGGCGTTTTCCCAGGTAGTTAATATTGATGGGAAACAACTGTTGCGTATTCTGGCAACGGATGTGCCGGGCGTCGGGTATAAAGTATTTGAAATCATTCACAAACAAACCAAAATTGATAACAAGGGTTTCAAAGTGGACGCCGCTAATGGTATGATGGAAAACGAATTCTATCGCTTAAAGATAAACAGTAACGGCGCTATCACCAGTATTATCGACAAGACCAGGGCAAACCGGGAAATGGTGCAAACCGTAAACGGGTATGTTATGAACGATCTGGGGCCGGGACAGGGCGCTCTCTCCGTTGAAAATGCCGGGCCGGTTTCGGTTACTCTTAAAGCAGTCGGCGCTGAACCATTACAGCATACCACCCGTATTACCCTGTTCCGCAATTCCGCCCGCATCGACATCAGTAATGAGATCACCCGGAATTTTAAGGAGGTGGTCACCTGGAAGTATGCCTTTAACCTGGATTCCCCGGATATATGGCACGAAGAGACCGGTGCCATTTTGCGCGCCAAATTGCAATCCGCCGGCGGGCATTACTCCGACCGGGCTAATAATTCACGGTATGATTGGCTGACCATGAACCACTTTGCCTATATCAGCGATCCTCAGGGCATGGGCGTGACGCTTTCCAACCGGGATTGCAGTTTTATGCAGATCGGCAACAGTACTGTTGCAAGTCTGGATTCCGAAACTCCGCTTATCAGCGTGCTGGCCGGTGGCCAGGTGGATGGGCCAACTTTGGGTATACCGGATCAGGGCGGGGATAGTTACTTTTTACAACGATTTGCCCTGCGCTCGCACAGTCAGTTTAGCAAGGTACAAGCCATGAAATTCGCCCTGGAACATCAGAATCCATTCACGACCGGACCAGTATCCGGCGGCAGCGCCTACCCGGAAAAGCAATTTTCGTTGCTGCAAATCTCCGATCCCGCCATTATCCTCTGGGCGCTCAAGCCGCATGAAGACGGCATCCGCGAAAACGGTATTGTCCTGCGGGGATGGAACCTGGATGACCGGGATAAAGAATTTACTATCCAAACCATAGATAACACCTTAAAAAGCGCCCATCAATTATCCCATGTGGAAACGCCGCTAACAGAAATAAAAACAACTGTTAATAAAGTAAAAACAACTATTAATGCCAGGCAAATGCAAACCATTGGTTTACAAATTAAATGAAAAAAGATAATGCTTAATGTACGCACGCACATTATTTAACAAATCCGTGCACATTATTTAACAAAAAATATAAAGCTAAGTTCAATAAATTGCAATAAAAAAAGGCGTATAAATCCGGTTTTATACGCCTTTTTGATGCTTGTAACGGGGATTAATTGACCATCAAACCTACTTTCCTTTGCGTGCGGCCTATGTATTTGTGGTATGCGCCGGAGCCGGTCCAGTCCCAGATGGGGGAATTGTTTGCTGTACAGCCACCGGTGACAAGGGGGTTTGTAC